>Ga0256839_1000062_pt1 | contig 135669 bp, 124 predicted proteins | sample 354166metaG_FD_185968 | JGI IMG/M metagenome (GOLD analysis project Ga0256839, IMG submission 185968) | Hydrothermal vent microbial communities from Mid Atlantic Ridge, Atlantic Ocean - 354-166 | ecosystem: Environmental > Aquatic > Marine > Hydrothermal vents | place: Atlantic Ocean: Mid...
CGTGTTTATTTTTTTCGTGTACCAACCCGCTCTGCTTTTTTTCTGGCGGCCTTTTGCGCCCGGTTTTTGGCCACGGCCTTTTGTGCGGCCTTGGTGATTTGCTTTTGAATTTTCTTGTTTTTTTTCTGCTGCTTTTTCTGCTGCAACGCAAAATCGCTCACCTGGTTGCGAATGGCCTTTTTGGTTCTTTTCACTTCTTCGACGGCCAGCCGCGCTTTTTGTGCCGCTTTCCTGGCTTTTTTTGCCGCTTTTTGGGCCTTTTTAATGGTTTTTTTCAAGAGCTGTTCCATTTCGCCGATGTCTTTTTTTCGGCTTTTTTTCTTTGTACTGTGGCGTGACATGGTGATTTCTCTCCGGTTATGCGCCATTGTGACGCAATTGACGTGCTATTCGTAGTGGTTTAATCGCGGTCTTCATCCTGATTGGCGTATATGTCACGCACCGAGCCAATAATTTTGGGGTCAGGCGTGCCGACAATGATTTCATCCTTGTCGGGATAGTCCAGGTTTGACAAAAAATGTCGCATCACATTGATACGCGCCCGCTTTTTGTCATCGGATTTCACCACTGTCCAGGGCGCATCCGCCGTATCCGTGTGAAAAAACATGGCTTTTTTGGCTTGGGTATAGTCGTCCCATTTGTCCAGGGATTGCACATCAATGGGACTGAGTTTCCATTGCTTGAGTGGATCGTTTTTGCGGGAATGGAAGCGTCGCAATTGCTCCTGCCGGGTGACCGAAAACCAATACTTGTTCAAAATCAAACCACTATTGACCAACATACGTTCCAGCGCCGGTACCTGGCGCATAAATTCCAGATAGTCCCGATCCGTGGTAAAGCCCATCACTTTTTCAACGCCGGCCCGGTTATACCAGGAGCGATCGAAAAAAACCATTTGCCCGCGCGTGGGCAGGTGCTGAATATAGCGTTGAAAATACCATTGGCCACGCTCGATCTCAGTGGGCTTTTCCAGGGCCACCACATGCGCGGCCCGCGGATTCAGGTGTTCCATAAAGCGCTTGATGGTGCCACCCTTACCTGCCGCATCGCGGCCTTCGAACAAGGACACAATCCGTTGCCCGGACTGTTTGACCCAGTTTTGGGCCTTGAGCAACTCTGTCTGCAACAAGTGTTTTTCGTGCTCATATTCTTCCAAGCCCATCTTTTCCGGGTAAGGATAATCTCCCGACAAATAAGAGAGTTTCAACAGCTTTTTCCCCGAAAGCACTTGCCCCTTTTCCATCACCGCCTTGGGATCGATATAGGTTCTCAGCTGCTTGCGGGCGGCTTTTTGCAGGGATTTTTTTCCGGATTTTTTCTTGCGGGCTTTCTTTTTGTCCGTTTTTGGCTGGTCCATTGCCAGGGAACGCTCGGTCCTATCGGTGGAAGCGTGGTGCTTGATGGAGGCGGTATCAGCCAGTTTTAGAGTCATGGGAATCTCCTTGCAGTTGTGAGGGTCTTTTCTCAGCGCAAGCCCTAAATTTAGCACAGCCACTGCTGTTAACCCATGATCTGCGTCAATTCCGCGCATAAAAAACCCCGGGCTGTCAGGCACGGGGCAGTAAGAGTCCGATCTGTGAATTGTTCATGTCACCACTTCAAAAACCGGGGTATAGACACTGCCTGGCAGTTTCATGCGTCCTTGCTCAACGAAGGTGCGGAGCAGTTTGTCCAGCTTTTCCATAAGTTCAGGGTCGCCGGAAATCTTGTAAACCCCTTTTTCCATGATTTCCTTGCGGCCAAACTCTTTGACATTACCTGCCACAATGCCGGAAAAGACCCGGCGCAGGTCCCGTGCCAGATCTTCGATGGGTTGGTCGCGATGCAAGTTCAGCGCCGCCATGTTCTCATGGGTGGGAATAAAGGGCTTTTGAAAGCCTTCGTCGATTTTTAGCGCCCAGTCAAAATAGTAGGAAATCTGGTTTTTGCTGCGGTATTCTTTGACTTCGTTAATGCCTTTAACCATTTCCCGAGCCACTTTTTCCGGATCGTCAATAATAATCTGGTAATGCTCGGTGGCTTCCTTGCCCAGCGCAAAGGCAATAAAATCGTTAATCTGCTCAAAATAATCCGCCGATTCCGCCGGGCCGGTCATGATAAAAGGGTATTTCATGTGACGATTGTCCGGATGCAGCAAAATCCCCAGCAAATAGAGAATCTCTTCGGCCGTACCGACGCCGCCGGGAAAAACAATAATGCCATGGCCCAAACGCACAAAGGCTTCCAAGCGCTTTTCAATGTCCGGCATAATCACCAGCTTGTTGACAATGGGATTTGGAGCTTCAGCAGCAATGATGCCCGGTTCGGTAATGCCGATATAGCGGCCATCATGAATCCGCTGCTTGGCGTGCCCCACTGAAGCGCCCTTCATGGGGCCTTTCATGGCGCCGGTGCCACATCCTGTACATGTATCCATGCCCCGCAAGCCCAACTGATAGCCCACATTCTTCGTATACTGATACTCATGCCGGGGAATGGAGTGTCCGCCCCAACACACAACCAGGTTGGGTTCCTTGCCAAACTGATGCACTTCGCCACGCCGCAGGATTTCAAAAACAAAATTGGTGATGCCCGATGAGCTGTTAATGTCATAGTGACTGGGCCGAGCCAGCTCGGTATTCTGGAAGATAATGTCCCGGAGAACAGAAAAAATCGAGTCGCGGATACCCTCGATCATCTTGCCATCAACAAAGGCCTGAGCCGGGGCATTGAAAAATTCCAGGTGAATCCCCCGCTCACGTGGCAACAGACGCACATCAAAGTCTGGATAACGCTCCAATACCGCCATGGCGTCATCTTCCTTGGCGTCGCAGTTCAAGACTGCCAGACAACACTTGCGAAACAAGGTATGCAGCGGGCTGTTACCCACTTCCATCATTGACTGGACTTCTTCTTGCGATAACAGTGTCATATTGCCACGGGCGGCAATAATGCAGTGGTCGATGGTGGGCAGGTGCTTACAATTCATAAATTTTTCCTTTATTGTTGTTATTGGTTAACAGTCTGACAGGCGGCCAGCTACCAATCAGGGCATAATAAGCAGGCCAAGGGATGATTGACTGGAGTCGGGGTTAAAACCAAACGCATTACGCGCTACAGGTGACAGCTTCCCAGCCCTTTTTTCTTCAGGTAGTGCTGATGATATTCCTCAGCAGGATAAAACTGGCTGGCCGGAGTGATTTCCGTCACAATGGGACGATCGTAGCGGCCACTGGCCTGAAGGGCCGCACGCGAGGCTTCCGCTTGTTGCCGCTGGGTTTCACTATGGGTAAATATCGCACTGCGATACTGGCTGCCCACATCCGGCCCCTGCCGGTTTTTTTGAGTAGGATCATGCAGCTGCCAAAAGCGCTCCAACAGTTCCTGATAGCTGATGCGTTGCGGGTCATAGGTGATTTGCACCACCTCTGCATGGCCGGTGTTGTCCTGGCACACTTGCTGATAGGTGGGGTTTTCCACATGTCCACCCAAATAGCCTGCCTGGGTTTTCAGAACGCCTTCCAACTCATCAAAAGCCGCCTGAACGCCCCAAAAGCAGCCCGCGCCAAAAGTGGCCAGCTCCGTCTTTTCTGTCATTTTTCTGTTTTCACTAATTACATCGAACACGGCATTCTAGCTCATGCCATCAGGGATGAAAACCCTTGACCGGGCGATAAAACCCGGGAATGAAACATGCGTATGCGGCCTACAGGGACTTTTTCTCCGATAAGTACAGTTTGTCAGAAAAGCTTTTGACCCATTGGGGTCGGTAAACCACCATTAATGTCAGCAAAGCTCCATTGAGAAATCCTTCTCCAAACAACAGCAAGGGAACCACAAACAAAAACTCATGTAGAACCTTCTCATGTGGCACCTGCCCTGTGAGTTCCAGCCACACCGCCCAGGCCACCGTGGTGACGACCAGGGTACTCAACGCCCCCCAGAAACCCGTCGCAAAAACATAAATGAAAAGATGATGCGAAAACCGCTTTTGAATGATTCTATGAACCTGCGTAATCCAGGCAATGGGTAAAAAACCCCAGATAACGGCTTGTGGCACCACGTCCTGCCAGTGAATCACCCCGGTTAACGCCAGCCCCAGATAGACAATCACCACGCCCAACATGGCTGCTGGCCACAGAAACATCAAGGTAAACGTGGTGAGCAGCAAAAAATGCAACTCCAGCCCAGGTGTAATGGCCGCGCGCGCAGTCCAGAAAACACCCAACACCACCAGACTGGCAAAAAACAAGTGTTGGCGCCATTGGGGATACTCCCGGTTAAAGTGTTTCCACGGAAAGTGACGTAACGCCATCACAATGCCCAAAACAAACAGAATCTCGACAACAAGAAACGGCCATTCAGTGTGCATGTCGAGACACTCCAGGATAAATGGAACCGGCATATGCATGCCGGATGGTGAAGGAAGCGTTTTCCCGTTTTAGCAAACGCATCATTCACACCACTGTGAAACAACTGCGAATTGACTCCAGCAACTCTCGCCCTGGCCGATTGTCATTGAGATGAAGCACACACAGCGTGTCACCCACGGCAATGCGGCTCTCCAGCGGCTGAATGTCACTAAACCCCACGGACGGATCGATCTGGTCTCCAGCCTTTTTGCGTCCTGCTTTCAATTCCACCAGCCACAGTCCCAGTTGGCGGGTATCAATGGCTTGCAGCCGGCCGGTTTTATGGCTGCGAATTTCAATCTGGTAACGAGCCGCGGGAAGGTATTTGTCCGGGTTTTCAGAGAAGTCGTTCGGTGCCCCCAGCGCACTGATGGATTGTTGCCAGCGCTCCAGCGCCTGGCCGCTCTGTAATGCCTGCAATAACTGAATTTGCGCTTCCCATTCGGAGTCCGCCATGCCCGTCATCACCAACAGCTCTTGACCGAGAGATAACGTGGTATCCAGCAAGCGGGACTCGGTAATTTCTCCAGTCAAATGCCGCACTGCTTCCCTCACCTCGAGGGCGTTACCAGCACATGCGGACAATGGTTGGTTCATATCATGAAACTGGGTGCTGCAACGCAAACCGGCGTCCTCTGCGATTTGTGTGATGCGGTCGGCCAGTGCGGCAGCCTGGTTGATATTGCGCATAAAAGCGCCGTTACCAACTTTAATATCCAGTATCAGGGCATCCAGCCCTTCCGCCAGTTTTTTGCTGAGAATTGAAGCCACAATCAGCGGCAATACATCAATGGTGGCGGTGGTATCACGCACGGCGTAGAAACGCCGATCAGCCGGTACCAGTACATCGGACTGGCCGATAATGGCCATGCCGGTGGATTTAACCACTTCACGAAGTTTTTTAAGGGGAATATGGATGTCATAGCCGGGGATGCTTTCCATTTTGTCCAGGGTGCCGCCGGTATGCCCCAGGCCCCGGCCGGAAATCATCGGCACATAACAGCCACAGGCCGCCAGCAGTGGCGCCAGCAGCAGACTAACGGTATCACCCACCCCGCCGGTGGAATGCTTGTCCACCACCGGGCCGCTAAGCGCCAGATCCTGCCAGCCAAGGCTAACGCCAGAGTCCCGCATGGCCATGGTCAGGCTGGCCGTTTCTTCCGTGCTCATGTCCTGAAAATTAACCGCCATGGCGAAAGCGGCAATTTGCTCATTGCTGACCGAACCATCGGTGATGCCGCGCACAAAGGCCTGAATGTCCGAGCGACTCAAAGGCTGACCCATTTTTTTGCACTGGATAAATTCTTCAGTCAGCATGCCCAACCCTGGCTGTGTGTAAAATGTCATCCAGTAAGGCACTGGCGCCAAATCGCAAGCGCGCCGGAGTCACCGCGTCCGGGCCCAAAATAGTCCGGGCCAGCTGAACATAAGTTTCAGCCTGCCCCACCCGGCTGATGCCTCCGGCGGCCTTGAAGCCTGCTGCTCGCTTGTGCGTCGCCAGGCATTCCAGCATGATTTCGGCCGCTGCGACAGTGGCGTTGACTGGCACCTTGCCAGTGGACGTTTTAATAAAATCTGCGCCATTGTCCAGACTCAGGCAAGAGGCGGTACGAATCAGCCTGGCGTTACCCAGTTCACCGCTTTCAATAATGACTTTTAAATGGGCGCCGCTGGCATGGCAGCGATCAGCCACTTGCGCCACAAGGGCGCCAGCAGCGGCGGTCTTGCCCTGGCTGACATCCCGGTACGGTAAAACCAGATCGATTTCATCAGCCCCTTGCGCCAAAGCCGTCGCTGTCTCGGCTAACACAGCAGCCGGTGTTAATTGTCCATGAGGAAAATTAACGACGGTGGCCACGGCAGTGGGACTTTCCCGCAATGCATGGGCGCACAGAGACACCCATCTGGGCCACACGCAAACCGCGGCCACAGGCCCCAGCGGCGTTTGCGAATGTTTGCACAAGTGGCGAATATCCTGCTCGATTTCCACCGCTTTAAGGCTTGTTAAGTCAACCAGGGAAACCAAGGTCGGGAGCATGCTCGAAGGCGAGGTGGGCATAGCGTCATCATAATCAGAAGAAAGGCTCGCTATTTTAGCGCAAAACCCCACGAAGCCAACGACGGCTCACACATTGCAGTGGCCTGCCCAGCCGTTTAGTGGGGCGAAGAACCAGGCGGTTGATACTTTTTTTCACCCGCCGTAACAAATTCCCGCAGACGATTTTGTGGCGGCGGTAACGGACACGTGGAATAATCGGTAAACGCACATGGTGGATTATAGGCCCGATTAAAGTCCACCCATGTGTGGCCGCTGGCGTCCGATCTGCTGACAGACAAAAAGCGGCCCGGGCCATACGTGCTACGGCCATTGGTGCGGTCGGCAAAAATCACAAAATAGTCATCACCACCTTCGTCGATCACATCCAGCCGATGGATTTTGCCATTGATTTCAAATTCCACCGCGCCAGGGCTGGGTGCCTTGCTAAGCAGGCCCAGCACGTTAACAATCTCAATGGATCTGGGCGGCGTGTAAGGAATAAAGCGGGCCTGAAGACGCCAGGCAGGATCTGCCGGAAAGTATTCAAGGCCAGAAAAATTGATGCGAGTCGGCGCTTGCGAGTCTTTGATTCTGACGGCGGGCTTGCCCCGTTCAATCACGTAAAACTGAAAGGTATCATGGGTAAATCGAGTGGTGTTGTCCTGCTGATCAGTCGCCACGGGTATGGTGTTTGTCACGGCTACGCCATTGGCCTTCACATCCACATCGGCCGCTGGCGTGAAAGTGATGGTATCACCATCGTAATCAAACCAGCCGATATGGGCGGCCCCATGGCCAAGGCGGATACGATTATCCTCCGCCTGGCCAATAGGGTTGCGGCCCTTGTGTAACCATTCCATCCCCACCAGCGACAACCAGCCAAACGGCTTTTTCAGGTTTTCCACGCGCTTGTGTTTCCACGCTTGCAACGATTGTCGCCAATCGTCGTTCTGGGTGTATCCTGGCGCTGGTAACACCACCATCAAACCAAAACAAATCACAGGCCAGGCCAGAAAACGGCTCATATGTATTGTAAAAAAAGACTGATATGTGCGCATTTCTGGCCTCGCAACGAATGGTTTATGGTTTGACTTTCATCTCTTTTAACAAACGCTGGGCGTTGTCAACCTTGTCCATGATCCACAACATGTAGCGAATGTCAACATGAATGGTGCGCGCCAGCCGCGGATTGAAAATCCAGTCAGCATTGATGCTTTCGTAGTTACCATCAAACGCCAACCCCGCCAGACGGGCCTTGGCATCCAGTGTCGGCGAGCCGGAGTTGCCGCCAGTGATGTCCAGATCAGTCAGAAAGTTTACTGGCACGGAGTCAACTTTCGGGTCGTAATAAGTCCCAAAGTCGCGGTTTCGTATTAACTCAATTTCTTTTTTGGGCGCATCGAAAGGTGGCTGGCCGGTATATTTCTCAAGGATGCCGCGCAAGGTGGTAAACGGTTCGTACCACACGGCATCCCGTGGCGAATAACCTTTTACGGTGCCGAAAGTGATACGCAAGGTGCTGTTAGCGTCCGCATAAACCGGCTGCCCGGTTGCTTTGGCGTACTGCAACAACGCCGCCATATAGTTTTTACGCGCTTCCTGAATGTCGGCCGCCAGCGCCTTGCGATGCTTTTCCTGCTGCATGCGCCATGGATACAGGATTTTGGCCAGGCGAATAAACGGGTCTGTGCTGTCATTTAGTGATTCTGGTGTTGCCGATAACAATGACAAACGCTGGTCTTGCTCGTCCAGCCCGGTTTTAGCGTACATTTTTTTCAGAGCTTTGGCAATGCGCCGGGAATTCCTGCCATCGCCCTTGATGCCAAACCACTGGTCGATGGCCGCCACATGCTCGTCCGCTGGCAAGGCGGCATATTGCTCCAGCGCATATTGCGCCAACGCCTGGTCCACTGGCGCGTCAAAACGCCGGTCGATGCGAACCAGACCATTGCGGATCCGGTCCCAGTTGCGCTCCTGATAAGCCGGGTCGCGTTCTATATCCGGTTTTTGTTTTTCCTGCGCCAGCCGGTAAAGCCGGTTGGCAGCACTCATCAAGCTGGTGCGATTCAGCATGCCAAGGAAAAAGTCACGGTCCCGATGCGCGCGGCTTTGTTTGAGCAAGTCATGCAGCCTGGTCAGGCTATCCAGTGCCTCGGTTTTGTTGTTTTCTTGCGCCCACTGACGAAAAGCCGCTTCGGAGGCTTTTTTCTTTTCAATGGGAGCGATGTCCCTGAAACCATCCAGCATGCCCTCGGAGTTTTTGGTGTAGTTATTAATGCTGGCGATATATGAAGCATATTTAACCGCTGCATCAGGACGATCTCTTGTTTCTTTTTCAATGATGTCAACAGCTTTCTTATAGTGCTTTATCACCATCGGGTAATGCCAACTCACCGCATTTTCAACTTCTTCGGCCAGGCGGTGCCGGTTGGTGCGTCCGGGATAGCCCAGTACCATGGCGAAGTCTCCTTCATGTAAACCTTGGGGGTTGACTTCGAGAAAACTCTTGGGGTGATAAGGCACATTGTCAGGGCTGTATTCCACCGAGCGGCCGTCAGGCGATACATAGGCCCGCAGAAAAGAAAAATCACCGGTGTGGCGCGGCCACATCCAGTTGTCAATGTCGCCACCGAATTTGCCGATGGAGTCCGCTGGCGCATAGACCAGACGCACATCCTTAATCTGCCGCTGCTTAATCAGATAATATTTGAGACCACCGTGAAACGCTGCCACCCGACACCGCGTGGCGTCATCACTTTCGCACTGTTTGAGCAGCTGTTTTTCCATGCCTTCCAGCGCGTCATAGCGCGCCAGCCCGTGCAAGCCTTCAGCCGCCTTCAGCATATCCTGGCTAACATCCCTGATGTCTTCTGTCACATAGAGATAGAGCCCGGGGCCACCGGGTAATTCGTCACTGAGCTTTTCGGCATAAAAACCTTTCTCAATCAGGTTGTTTTTTTCTGTGGAATTGTACTGAATGGCTCCATAGGCGCAGTGATGATTGGTGACAATCAAGCCTTGGGGAGAGACAAACGAGGCCGAGCAAAAACCCAGGCTGACTACAGCCGTCATCGGGTGTTTGTCAAGATCGCTAATGGCGTCGATGGGTAGCTCAAAGCCGGCAGCCTTAACCGCTTTTTCCAGAGAAGGCATCTGCCAGGGTTGCCACATGCCTTCGACCGCCGTGGCGGTGCCTGCGGTCAGGGAAGCGGCCAGCGCCAATGCGCTCATGCGCAACGGGGAGCAAAAACGCGCGAATCGGTTCAGTTTTGACATTGATAATTCCTGCTGAGTTTAAGAGATGCTGCCGAGCTGCTCCAGTGCCCTTGCAAGGGTGGAGCCAGTTCCAGATCAGCGCTTAAATGGCCGTGATTATCGTCATCATAGCTGGTTGTCATAGTGCCAATAGTCACGAATTCAATCGGGATGGCCGCGCAATCTGGGCAAAACCCTTCACGCACCTGGCGCATGCTGATTGCGCGGCCTGTTTTGCTGGCAGGCACATCGCTGTTACCAATCACCCAACGCGGCAATCCCTGCTTATCGTAGAAATAAAACACCGCGTCTTCGTGACTGCTACGAACAAACGTAGTGGTGCCATAGCCAGGCTGATTGGGCGAAAACCAGTGTCCGGTGAGATTAAACGTCTCGCCATCGAGTACAGGGCATGGCGGATTTGCTGGTAAAAGCGCCTGAAATGGCTCGCTGTAAGTGCGATCATCTTCAGCGACAGTCATCAATCCGTGCCGGTCATCAATGACAGTTGTCGCCACCGACGCCACCGGGTTGGCCCGCGCCCGGAAGCCGTCCCAGGTGTAGTGATTCACTGGCGCTCGCCAGGTGTTACTGTTGACATTGACTGGCGCGGCCGCTTGGTACCACGTGGGCTGGTTATTGCGATCATAACGATACCAGGTCAGCGCCAGAAAATTACCGCTGTAGACCATATCGGCGCCCCAACCATCCCGCTGCGGGTTATACCACAAGCTTTGTTGGGCTTCGATGCGGCTGCCTTCTGCATAGCTGGCTTCGGCTTGCAAGGTCGCGTACTGTTCTTGTGTGCCAGCGGGGTTGGGCGTACCGTCGTCCAGCAAAACCTCGGCATACCAACGCCCCGGCGGGTAGTCGCTAATGTCAAAAGACACCTGGTGAGAGGCGTAAAAGTCGCCATTCGGTGCTTGTTCCAGCGGGCCGGAAACAAGGGTTGGTGTCATGGAAGACACATCCGGCCGTAATTCCAGCGGTTCAAAATCAAAATCCGTACGATACAGGTTGATGCGTGCTGATGGCAGATGCTCAAGACGCATATCCAGACGGACTGCGCCGGGGCCGGTATCCATAAAGCCCACCAGATAGCGGCCCTGCTGTTCGGGAACCGTAAACTGGGCCACTTCATTGTTGAGTGAAAAGAACTTGTGCTGCAAGGCCCCGGTCTGCTTGATAATGACCGCTATTATCGCCGTTTCGCCCACGCTGTTCTCGTTACCACCTACAGCCACGGCGGCAAAATACGTCTGGTCACGAGTCAACGCTTTAGTCGCGATAGGCAGTTGGTAGGTCACCAGTAGCTGCCCTGCGCCTTCCGGAAAAGCCGCCGGTCCAATCACATGCATGGCGCGGCCTGTGACCGGCTTTGGGTCGCTCAGCAGAAACCCGTCACCAACCGCCGTGGCTCGCGGGCCGTCATCAGGACCCAGAAAGGCGACCTGCGCGCCAATTTCCTTGGTCTGAGAGCCACGGTTACGCACCATCACCCAGTAATGCCCCAGTGTCGGGTTATCAATGCGGCAGGTTTTACGCGGAGCCGCTCCACGCCTTTCGCACAACACTTCGCTTTCGTCCGGGGTGTCATCAATATCCGCATCCCGACCCACGTACAACTCCACATCGTAGCCGCCGCCCGATGGCGAATAGGTTTGCACCAACAACACCTTTTTGCTGGCATTGAGAGGGAAAACCCGAAAAGCCGTGCCATTGACATCAAAAGCATCAGCCGGTGTGCTGTCTGGCGCAACTGACTGGACAAATGACTCAGGTACCACCGGCCCCCAACCGGCAAACGTCGCCTGCGTCATCGGCGCCAGATTATCCAAATCAATCGTAAATCGATCAGCCGCCCGAGAACTGCTGTGATAATGCAGCAAAGGGAATTCTCCGGCAGTGGCGAATACCACCACCGGCAAGGCGGTAGCGGTGAATGCGGTGTCATCCGGCAAAAGCACCACCTTGGCCTCACTCCAGCGCCCCAGAACATCACCGGCACTGGTGTCGACGGTAAAGTCAATGCGGCGGCTTTGTCCGTCGGCCAGTGTGAAAGTGGCTGGATTCACGGTCACTGCCAGGCCATTATCGCTGTCCACCGCACTTTGCCAACTCAGGGTTCGCCCTGAGCGATTGGTCACAGTGCGGCTAAACTGGCAAGCGCCATCGCACTGGCCGGAATACAAATACGGCAGATTCATGCGTTCCGGCTGCCCACCTGCTTGCGGATTGCCATTATTGAATCCGGCTACTGTTTCCTGAAAAACCAGTGGCATCGAAACAGCCCGGTCCACACGGGCGCGCCCGGCGCCACGATCCCGCGCCTGGGCCGGTGTGGCCTTGTCTTCCTTGCGAACAGTTTCAGCCTGGGCTGACAACACCAAAGCGGAAATGAGCTCCGAAGGGCCAAAATCCGGATGGGCGGATTTAATCAGCGCGGCCGCGCCAGTCACATGCGGGGTGGCCATGGAAGTGCCCGTCAGACTACGCAGGCCATTATCAAACGCGCTGGCTGCCAGAATGGATGTGCCCGGAGCGGCAATGTCCGGCTTCATGTAATTGACCCGGTGGCGCACTTCCGCCGTTGCATTGGCGGTCGCATAAATCATTTCCACCGGACCGCGGGATGAGCTGGCGTTCATAATGTCGCCATTGGCCGGATTATATTCCAGGGTTTGTCCCTGAATCCGTGCCTGGTGGTTTGCGCCGCTGGCCAGCCAGTCACGCAATTGAGAACCCGCCTGATTGCCCACATGGGTGGCTGGCAAACAATGGGCGTCTGCCACTACGCTTTCGGCCTGGCCGGATGTATTCGCCAGCACATAACCACCAGCCCCGGCCTGTTTGACATTAAAGCCTTTTTCCACCCGACCATACGAGCCCCGGTCGCAGACGACAATCTCACCGTTGAAAGTCCCCGGTGGGAAAGGATTACTGGCGCCGGTGAGGGAATCCGGGCCACCCGGCTCACAATCGGTTTTTAACTCCGGTTCACCAGTCCCGCATAAGGCATTCCCATAGTCTCTCGCATGCACGATGCGCCGCGGACCAATGCCTTCGGTCAAACTTACCCCGTCCAGAAAATCCGGCATGGACGCATCGCCACCGGAAAAATCCAGCAAGCGACTGGCCACCCAGCGATCATGGGTCAAATTGCCCACCGTTAACACCCATGGCGCCAAACCGGGATAATCAATGGTGCCATCTCCCGGCCCTTCATTCCCGGCCGCCACCACATAAAGCACACCGGCGTTGCGGGCGTTCAGCATGGCCTGGGCTTCGCCGCCATTGCCATACTGGCCACAATATGGCAAGCCGACATTACCCCAGGGGGTACATGGTGTGGCAGAGCCAATCGAATAATTGACAATATCCACGCCGTCGGCGACCGATTGGTCTATAGCGGCCAGCAAATCATCGCTGAAACACACATCATCGTTTTCTTCAGGGGTGTTGGGGTTATCCTTAATGCAGGCTTTGTAAGAAATGATATTGGCCCGGGGCGCCACTCCGGATACGGCATAGGTAAATCCCTGGAACTCGCTGGTCACCGGGTTGCCCGCTGCTGTCGAAGCCACGTGAGTGCCATGGCCGTTGCTGTCAACACCCCGGGTGCCTTCGTCGGTAAAATCGTAAATACCCACAAGCTTGTGATTGCAGGTGGCCTGGCCACTGGTGCATAGCCCCTTGAACGCAGAAAAAGGATTGGTATGGGTATAACCGTCACTGGCTGTTTCAGCAAAGGACGGATGATCCGGCTTGATACCGCCATCGATGATACCAATTACCACCCTTTCTCCACGATGCGCGCCCTGACCTGCCTGACCGTTCCACACCTGATCCGCACCAATCCAGCGCGGGCCCGCGTCCGTCAGCAAGCGGGATTCTGTCCGCTGTTGAACCGATTTGACCTCCGGATTGGCCCGTAACATTCGGGCCTGTTCCGGCGTCAAGTCCACAGAAAAGCCGTTACTGGCATAAAAATATTCATGCCGAGGGGTGATGCCCGTCTTGCCCAGACTGTTCAATACAGCTTGATGCGAGGCTGCCAGCTGTCGCTTGTAAGCCGTTTTCTGCGCATTGGAGGCGGATTTCCCCAGCTCGGCTGTCACCGGTGGTTGTTTCAGAATAACCACATAGCGGTAATGAGATGCCTCATGATGGCTCTTGGCGGCCACAGAAAAGCTCAGGCAAGTGAGAACAAGCCCACAAACAGCAAACCAGACAGCGGAAAAAATACGATGGCCAGAATACATGAGACTCTCTCCAGAAGGACAAAAAATACGATGGCTATTTGCCAATATATCTGCTTGTAAGACCGATCGGCATGGCGCAGGTTCAAGTGTAGCACAGGGCTTTTTCTGAACTTTAGATCCGAAGGCTTGCACGCTTTTTAAGCTTGATGAATACTTGGTGGCGCAAAGCAGTGCCCTATCTGTCACAATCACTAGCGTAAAGTGACAATTTCCTCAGCGGAGGTGGGATGAATACCAATAGTCGCGTCCAGACGCTCTTTTGTGATACCCGCTTTCATGGCCGCCGCAAAACCTTGCAGTATTTCCGCCGCATCGGCTCCGGCAATGTGCAAACCCACCACCTTGTCATTGGCTTTGTCGACAATCATTTTGATGAAGGTTTTTTCCTCGACGGTGCTCATGGCGTACTTCATTGGCCGGAAAGTGCTGGTATAAACGGCAATATCACTGCAGTGGGCCTTGGCCTGCTCCTCGGTAAAACCACAGGTGGCAATTTCCAGAATGGAAAACACCGCCGTGGGCACATTGTCGTATTCAGGATAACGCGAGCCGCCGGCAAACAATCGTTCGGCCAATAAATGTCCCTCCTTGATGGCCACCGGCGTTAAATTGTAGTCATTACACACATCACCCACCGCGTAAATGCTTGCGACGCTGGTTTGCTGTTCCCGGTTCACCAGAATCTTGCCGTCTTCCGCCACAGCCACGCCCACCTCGTGCAATCCCAAGTCCCGGGTGTTGGGCCGCCGACCGGTGGCACACAAGAACGCATCCACAGTCAAGATCTCGCCATTGGACAAACTCAATTCCTTGTATTCATCTACCTGGCGAACAGCCATGACATCCGCATTGTTAATCACCTGAATGCCATTGGCGGAAAAGGCTTTCTGCGCAAATATCCGGATATCCATATCAAAGCCCCGAAGCACAGGGTTGCCGCGATAAACAAGATAAACTTCTACGCCTAATGCATTGAAAATGCTGGCAAATTCAACGGCTATATACCCGCCACCTTTAATCGCCATGCGCTGTGGCAGTCGCTCCAGAGAAAGCGCACCGTCAGAGTCAATGGCCAGTTCAATGCCGGGAATATCCGGACAGACATTGTGCGATCCGGTGGCAATAAGAATATGCCCGGCAGTCAGTGTTTCGCCGTTCACAGTCACGCTGTGGGCTCCCGTCAGGCGGCCATGTCCCTGATATAACTCCACCCCGGAGTCCGCCAGCAGGCGAAGATAAATTCGGTTCAGGCGGTCAACTTCCGCGTCCTTGTTGGCTTTCAGCGTCGACCAGTCAAATTGTGCCTGCATATCCCAGCCAAAAGCTGGCGCCGCCTGTAATGACTTGCGATAGGCCGCGGCATAGGCAAGCAGCTTTTTCGGTACACAGCCACGAATAACACAGGTGCCGCCAACCTTATCCTCTTCAATAATCGCCACCTTGCGGCCCAGGCCAGCAGCCACGCGAGCCGCTCGCACCCCGCCGGAACCGGCGCCAATCACAATCAGGTCATAATCGTAGGGTGAATCATTTGCCATGTTTTTGGTCCGATGTTTTCAGGTGGGTAAAGCAAGGCCGCGCCATGGGCAGCGCATAAGCCATAATTGTCTCGTTATCTGGATTGCCGCTGGTCAATCGCCAGGGACAAAAACAGCACGGCCAAGGGTATCAGTCCCGGCGCCACCAGTGGCACAAAAGCCAAGCCTGCCATCAGCAATGCAGCCAGGGCCATCAAAGCCAGGGAAACCCAGGTAAAGGAAAAAATGACAAAAAATATCGCCGTTGCCGCCAGCAACACCAAGGGCAACAGCATGGCCACCCAGGCCCCCTGCCATACTGGTGAAGCCGTTATCGGCTCGCCATTGATAGTGAGCTGAACACCATTGCCAAAATAGCTCAGAAAACCCCAGACAAGAAAGAAATACGGTCCGAACAGGGCCAGTCCCAAGGCAATACGACTGCTTTTATTCATTCAACCTCCGACCATTGCGCCAACTCAACAGACAGCTCGGCTTCCAGCCAGCGTAAATGCGTCATGTCAATACAGCCTTCCCAGGGCTGCATTAAAATCGCCAGTTCCAATGCCTCAAATTCCTTGGGGAAAAACCGAATCACTTCCTGAGGTCTGGGAATCAGGTTTTTATCTGCTATCAGACCAAACTCCACTTTGCCGTTATAGGACAAGATACTCACACCCACGCCAATACTGCCATTCTGTGGCACCCAAAACATGACCTTGCGGATACCACAACCGGCAATATACAGCGGCACCTGGGGGCCTGGCACATTGGTCAGCACCGCACTGGCCTTTTGGGAAAACTGCTCCAGCAAGAGGTTTTGAACCGGCGCCGGCGCCATCCCCAGAAGACTTAACAGCCCCAGTGAAACCAGCGCCTGGCGCGATGATTTCAGACGATTCATTTCCTCGTGTACCAGTTTCAGACGGCTTAGGGGATTGGCCTCGTCAATGGGCAGCTCCAGAAAAACCAGGCCAAAATGGTTCCCGAGTTCCCGGGCATGATGCAAAGGCCGTAAATTGACCGGAACAGTGGCGCGAATGCGGACATCCTCCGGCGTTTCTCCGTGCAAAACCAGATAATTGCGAATCGCACCGGCCAAACTGGAAATCAGCACATCATTCACCGTGGTCCCGGTGGCGCGCGCCAATGCCTTGACCTGCTCCAGATCCAGCGAATGTGACCAGGCCACGCGCTTGCGCACACCCAATGGCTGCTTTAACAGCGTTTTCGGATCATCCGGCAAGGTCAGCGCTGTCAGCAGTTCTTCGGTAATCTCTACCGCCTCGTGCAGCCCTTTTTCCAGCAGGGATGGATCCTGAAGAACTTTCAGGCCCAGCTCCGATGCCTTGGCCACAAGTTTTAGTGACTGATTCAACTGTTTTTGCGCCGGATTGATAATCTGTTTGAGCATGCCAAGTTTCTGATGTTTTTCCCGGGGCTGCTCATTTGCGTCCAAGGCCAAACTTTTGTGACGGTTGGTGCTGGTCATGGCCAACAGCACCTGAATCAATGCAATACCATCCGCATAACAATGGTGAATCCGGGCGACAATCACCGGGCCGTTAACGTAGTTTTCAATAATATGAAACTGCCACAGGGGCTTGGTTTTATCCAGTGGTGTGGACGCCAGATGACTGACCATGTCCTGCAGCTCACGGTAATCAGCCGCGCCAGGCAAACCAATGCGCCGCACATGCGCCTTGATATCAAAATAAGGATCATCCTGCCAAAAAGCGCCACTGGCGGTCTGAACCGCCTTTTGCCGAAAACGGCGAAACTTCAGAAAGTTTTTTTCCAGCACATGCAAAAACTGGTCATATTGCGGCAATTCGTCCAGAAACAGCAGGCCGGTTATCATCATCAGATTATGCGGCGTTTCCATGCGTAGCCAGGCGGTATCAACCTTGCTCATGGGTTCCTTATGTGAGGCTGACAAGTCGCGCATGGATGCTGTGGCTCATTGAAAAAAGCTATTGTGATATGGGCGTCAAAATATAGCAATAGTGAATTTTGCGATTGCGAAAGTCCGGTGGAATGGTTTTTTCGGTGATGTCTTCAATACGAAAATTCCGATGCAAGCTCTCGTCCAGCTTGAAGCGGCGAAAATTGGTGGAAAAAACAATTCTCCCGCCCGGCGCCAGTACACGCCCGCAGGCCAGCAACAAGCCTTTATGATCGCGTTGAACGTCCCAATCCCGTTCACGAGAGTGGGAATTGGAATAAGTGGGCGGATCCACAAAAACCAAGTCGTAGCGGTCCGTGCAGTTAATCACATAATCGAAGCTGTCCTGTCGGATCAGGCGATGTGCCGGTTGCTCAAAAGCATTCAGTGCAAAGTTCTCTCTGGCCCAATTAAGATAGGTTCTGGACGTATCCACACTGTGTGTCAAAACCGCGCCGCCGCGTGCGGCCGCCACGGAAACGGTTGCGGTATAACAAAACAGGTTCAGAATTTTTTTGCCAGCCGCCCAGGAGGTCTGCATAAACTGGCGCACAGGCCGATGGTCAAGAAACAAACCGGTATCCAGATACCGATCCAGATCCACCTTGAAACGACAGGCATGTTCTTGCACCACCAACTGCGTGGATGGCATGTCTTTTTTGTGATACTGGCTGGCGCCAGATTGCTTTTGACGAACCTTAACGTGAATATGCGATCGAGGCGCCTTGAACGTCGCCTGAATCGCCAGCACACCTTCTTCCAGCCGTCGCCTGGCGCGCGCCGGGGGAATGCTTGCCGGTGCCTTGTATTCGGCCACATGAAAATGGTCCTTGTAAACATCCAGCGCAAAGGCATATTCCGGCAAATCCGCGTCATACAGGCGATAGGCTTCAATGTTTTCGCGTTTGAGCCACTTTTTCAGCTTCCGCTGGTTCTTCAACAAGCGGTTCGCCAGCATTTGGGCGGACTGGGGAATGGCAAAATCCAGCTCCGGGGATTTTTTCAACTGCTGGTCATCGTCCACAATAAATCGCTGCAGACGCACAGGTAGTTCGCCATTGTATAACTGCCAGGACTTGTCCTGGCGCAAGCCCAGCAAAAAGCCGTGGGCCTTCTCATGGGTCAAAACCAGAGCCTCATAGCCTTTCGCCCTGGCCAGCAACCAATGTCCCAGTTGTTTGAGGCTGCTTTCCACCCCTTTTTTCAGGCGGACGCCATAAGGCGGATTAACCACCACCAGCCCCGGTGGTGGTGGCGGACTAAACCGTTCCAACGGCTTGTTTTCACAATGAATGTGTTTGTCCGCACCCAGAAAATCAATATGTTGCTGCGCGATGGCCAGGGATTCCGCATGCACATCATTGCCAACGATTCGGCCACGAAACTGAGCTATACCCGCATTTCGGCGGGCAGCCGCTTCTTGCAACAACGCCTGCCAGCGTTGCGGTTCATGGGCGGCCCAATATCTCAGACCAAAATGGGGATTCAGCAAACCCGGCGCCACATCGCAGGCCATCAACCAGCCTTCGGTCAACAACGTGCCCGAACCACACATGGGATCTATCAGGTTTTCATGCTTGGCGGCTTTTTCGGACCACTGACCGCGATACAGAATGGCCGCGGCCAGGTTTTCCTTTAACGGCGCCGCCGTGGCCTTGTGCCGATACCCCCGCAAATGCAGGCTGCGACCGGACAAATCCAGGGAAAAGGTGAGCCGGTTGTGATGCAAGCGTGCCGAAAACAGGAGATCGGGATTGTGCTTGTCCACGCCTGGGCGATAACCCTTATGGCGAGTGAACCAGTCCACCAGGGCATCCTTGGCTAATTGGGCGCCATACTGGCTATTGCGAATAACTGCATTGGTGCCGGAAAAATGAATCCATAAAGAACGGGGTTTTCCACGAATCAGTGCATCCCAGTTCACCGCCAGCAGTTGTTGATACAAATCATCTGCCGTGCGTAGGGAAAACTCACTGACTGGCAACAGAATGCGATTGGCCAGTCGTGTCCAGAGAATGATTTTTTCGACAGTCGCCGCATCAGCAGAAAAATCCACGCCAGCCAGTTTTTCTCCGGCGGTATGAGCCCCCAAGGCCAGCAATTCCTCTTTCAACAACAGTTCCAGGCCCTTGGGGCACGTGGCAAACAGCCTCATCAGCGCCATCAATTCAACCGGATGCGGATGGTTTCGGCCATGCTGCGGACCTTCTTGCGGGCCGCATTGGTGGAATGATCCCGCGCCAGACAAACCCCCACACGGCGTTTACCATCCACAGTGGGTTTGCCAAACAGGCGCACATCGGTCTCGGCTGCCTTCAGTGCTTCCCGCAGGCCGGAAAAAGTGGGGTTCTTGCCCTGCCCTTCGGCAATCAGGACATGGGAGGCGGCCGGGCCATAATGGACAATCTTGGGAATCGGCAAGCCAAGAATGGCGCGCACATGCAAGGCGAACTCCGACAGGTTTTGCGACACCAGCGTGACCAGGCCGGTGTCATGCGGCCGCGGAGACACTTCGGAAAACACCACATCATCGCCCTTGACAAACAACTCCACACCAAAAATCCCGTAACCGCCCAAAGCATCGGTAATTTTCCGGGCAATATCGCGGGCTCTGGCACGCGATACGTCAGTCAATTGCTGGGGTTGCCAGGACTCACGATAATCACCATCCACCTGGGTATGACCAATGGGCTCGCAAAAGTGTGTGCCGTCAGCATGGCGCACTGTCAGCAAGGTAATCTCAAAGTCAAACTTGACAAAACCTTCAACAATGACACGGCCACCGCCACTGCGCCCGCCTTTTTGGGCGTATTCCCAGGCGGAATCCACATCGGCCTCGTTTTCAAGCACGGACTGCCCCTTGCCCGAGGAGCTCATTACCGGCTTGACCACACAGGGAAAACCCAGCTCCCTGACGGCATTCTCAAAAGCCTGTTTGTTGTCAACGAATCGATAGCGGCTGGTCGGTAACCCCAACTCCTCGGCGGCCAAACGGCGAATACCCTCCCGATCCATGGTTAAACGCGCCGCCTTTGCCGAAGGCACCACATGGAACCCTTCGTCTTCCAGTCGAACCAACTCATCGGTGGCAATGGCCTCTATTTCCGGCACAATCAGATCCGGCCTCTCCGCCTCGACCAGCGCGCGCAAAGCGGCGCCATCTAGCATGTTAATCACATGCCAGCGATCCGCCACCTGCATGGCAGGCGCCCCGGCATAACGATCCACGGCCACCACTTCGCAACCCAAACGTTGGGCCTCGATGGCCACCTCCTTGCCTAACTCACCTGCGCCTAACAGCAAAATTTTAATTGGCGTCGTGCGTTCATCTGTGAAAAAATGGTTCATGCGATCCCTTTGTATTCCTGTCCTTATTTTTGAAAACCATAGCGATGTCAACATCCATAACAGCCATAACACCGCATCCCCCTCGGCGTGCGCCGCGGATTATAGCATTGATTGGCCTGGCCCTTGCGATCGGCTGCGGTTTGTCCGCCCATGCCCGCGACAAACACCATGACAACACAGACGAGTGGATGGCTATCCTGGTCGATGGTCAAAAAAGCGGCTATGCCCATCATAGCCGGCGCATCGTGGATGGTGATATTGAAACCAGCCAGAAAATCCACTGGCAACTGCATCGCAGTGGCGTGCCAATCAGCATCGAAATTCACGAAACCAGCCGCGAAACCGCAACGGGGCAACCCGTGTCATTTTCCAGCGAGCAGAAAATGTCTGGTCTCGGCCTGCGCGTCAGTGGAAAAATGCTGGATGACCATACCTTGCAAATCACCAAAACCGGGCCTGGTTCACACAACCAAAAGACCCTCACCTGGCAGCCAGACTGGATGATGCCAGAGCACCTTCGGCGGTCGCAAATCGCAGCTTTCAAAAAAGCTGGTATGCAACCGGGCAGTACAATTACCAGCCGGGTTTTCGTCCCCAGTCTGGAAAAAGCTTTAACCAGTGAGAGCCGTCTGGGCGCCATGGAAGACGTTGACTTGCTGGGCCATACCCAGCGCTTGCGCCACATCACTGAAACCACTGATATGGGTGGTTTTTTGCAAGTCTCCCAGGCATGGGTCGATGACGATTTCAACGTCAAGAAAATGCAAATAAACATGATGGGCATGACGCTGGAAATGATTGCTTGCCCCAAGGCCTGCGCCACCGCACCTGACCAGCCGTTTGATGCTTTCAGCAATACCCTGATGCCAGTACCGGTTTCCCTGTCCCCTGATGAGCTCAAACAACCCCTGCAATGGACATTTCACCTGCGGGATAAAGTGAGCCGTGTGCATCTGCCCAACAGCCTGGAACAACAATCCCGCATTGAAACCCTCGCTGATGGTCAGCAAAAACTAACCGTCACCATTTATCCTGATCGTCCTGTGGCCCGGGCTTCAGCCGCATCCACCGATCAATCCTCCTCGCACGTTACTGAAAACCCGCTTGCCAATCACCTTGAAACATGGACCCGGCCCACGCCCTGGCTGCAAAGCAATGCCGAACTGATCAAAGGGCTGACAAAAAAAACCATCCGGAAAAACCAAGGCCCGGCGGAAAAAATGCAAGCCATCACCGGTTTTGTACGCCAGTACATCAGCAATAAAACCCTGTCTGTGGCCTATGCCTCGGCGCTGGAAACCGCGCGTAATCGCAATGGCGACTGCACCGAACATGCTGTGCTGACAGCCGCCATGGGACGCGCCGCCGGCATTCCCACCCGCATCGCCACCGGACTGGTATACACCCCAGAATTTGAAGGCAAGAAAAATGTGCTTGTGCCTCACGCCTGGACCCAGGCCTGGGTGGATGGGGCCTGGAAAAGTTATGATGCGGCCCTTGGCCATTTTGACAGCGGCCACATTGCCCTGGAGTATGGCGATGGGGACCCTGTCGCCTTTTATTCCAGCGTCCAGCTCATTGGTAATCTGGCCGTGGATTCGGTACATGCGATCAAGCCGGCCAACCCTGGACCAAACCAAATCCCGTAAAACCGCCAACCTTTTCTTTTTTCTCATGACAGACTGACATAATCACCCGGATCTTGGTCTAAGGGTTCCTCGACACAAACCCATCCGGGAGCAGTCTGCACCCGGAATGGCGAAACTCGCCGTTATTTTGAAACCATCACTCTTTCAATTCCTGGATCGATAATGAGGCAATACACCCCACACTGGCGCAAATGAATCGGGACAATTACAATGCATGCATGAAAATAGCCAAACACCCATTGCCTTATGTGGGCAAACTTGCTCAGCGCTCGCCTGAAGCCATCGACACAGTGGTTATCCACTGTACGGAGCTGCCTGACATGGTCACTGCACGGCAATATGCTGAAAAAATCCACTATGCCAGCGGCACTGGCAATAGCGGGCATTTCTATATCAGCAAACAGGGTGACATCCGGCAGTGGGTTCCTGTTGAGCGCATCGCTCACCACGTGGCGGGGTATAATGCCCACACCATTGGCATCGAGCTGGACAATCGCGGCCGTTACCCGCACTGGTTTTATTCGACCTTTCAGACACCCAACGACCCTTACCCAGCCGAGCAGATCGAAGCGCTTGTCAGGCTGCTCCAGTTTTTGCAAAAAACACTGCTGTCGCTGAAATATATCGCAGGCCATGAAGATCTGGATCGCCGAATGATACCGGCAGAAGATAACCCCAAAGTCATGATTCGACGAAAAATCGACCCCGGGCCACTGTTTCCATGGAAGCAGGTGATGCCACACATCCGACTTATCAATATTGGCCAGCAACCCGTCAATCACAACACCTTAAAGACAAAAACGCCATGAGTACACTGAACGAAATTGAACAATTACTAAAATTTTTTAACCTGGAAACCATTGAGGAAAACATTTACCGCGGACAAAGCCTGGACATTGGCACTGGCCGGATTTTCGGTGGCCAGGTGCTGGGACAAGCCCTGGCAGCGGCCAGCCGGACAGTACCAGAAGATCGCCAGGCGCATTCCCTGCATGCCTATTTTTTGCGAGAAGGCGATTGCAATAAACCGGTGGTGTTTACCGTGGACCGCGCCCGCGACGGCCGCAGTTTTAGCAACCGCCGGGTGGTTGCCATTCAATATGGCCGTCCCATATTGAACCTGGCCGCTTCATTCAAAATCGACGAAACTGGTTTTGCGCATCAAATCGATATGCCATCGGTTCCATTTCCCGAGGAACTTCATGAAAAACCCTTGATACCCGCTTCAAAAATAAAGCATTTATCACCAAGAATGCGACGTACATTAACCACGCAAGGGCCACTCGAAATCCGGCCGGTCACCGATATCGACCCCTTCGATACTGAGCCCAAGCCTCCCATCAAACAATTGTGGTTTCGCGCCCGCTACCCGGTGCCTGATGATCGTGCCTTACAACGCGTGCTGCTGGCTTTTGTATCTGACTACCATCTGGTTAACACCGCCACGCATCCGCATGGCATTTCCTATCTGGATCCCACATTGCAAATCGCCAGCCTCGACCATGCCATGTGGTTCCACCGGGATTTTCGCATTGATGACTGGCTGCTATATGATTGCGACAGCCCGGTGGCCAGTAACGCCACCGCACTGGCCATCGGGCGTATTTTTAATCGGGAGGGTGTTCTGGTCGCCACCACAGCACAGGAAGGTCTGATGCGAAAACATGATAAGCCACGCCCGCCTCATGGCCGCCAGGCTTGAGCCATCAGGCAGCCGAGCTTTTGGCTGTTCTGACAAATCTCATGCCAGAAATGCGGATATCTTTTTGTTATCTGACAAAAAGGCCTTTGCCGGAAGCTGCAAGCCCTGTTTCGGCTACAGGACAAACCTGTAAAAAACGCAAAAGCCCCAATTGACGGGGCTTTTGTTATGGACTGTCAATACGCGAAATAACCTAGAACGGAATATCGTCGTCAAAGTCATCATCAACCACAGGCTGTTGCTGTGTGTTGGCCCCGCCATTGTAAGATGACTGCTGGCGGTTATTCGGCGCCGCCGGTGCGCCACCAAATGGCGCTTGACCACCGGATGGATTGCCACCGAGCATCTGCATTTCATTGGCCACGATTTCCGTTGTGTATCTGTCCTGACCGTTCTTGTCCTGCCATTTGCGGGTTTGCAGGCGGCCTTCGATATACACCTGGCGGCCTTTTCGCAGATATTCGCCAGCGATTTCCGCCAGCCGCCCGAAAAACACCACCCGGTGCCATTCTGTCTTTTCCTGCTTTTGGCCTGTGTTCTTGTCTGTCCATGACTCCGTGGTGGCCACGGTGATATTTGTCACCGCAGCGCCACTGGTGGTGTAACGGACCTCTGGGTCTTGGCCAAGGTTGCCGACCAGTATGACTTTGTTAATGCCTCTTGCCATAGTTTCTATACTCGTATATGAACCGTTTCAGATAAGTCGCATCCGGGGTCGCCAGACGCAGATTGCCGGATTGTAGCACGCCCGCGGTCACCCGAACATAAGCTTTGTGCCCAAAGAAATGCAGGAAACTGTTGATTACAGCTGTTGCCGAACATGTCCTGACTGATTCACTCGCCATACCACCAGCGCCGTGATAAACACCAGTATGGCTGTTCCAAAAAAGACCGAGGCATAGCCATGGCGAAGGAGATAGCCAGCCAAAGTCGACCCCACAAACGCTCCGATAAATTGACTGGAAGAATACATGCCCATGGCCGCGCCTCGGAATTTCTCACCCGCCAGCCGCGACAACCAGGCAGGCATCCCGGCTTCAAGAAAATTGAACATGCCAAAAAACAGCACCAAAACAGCTGCCACGGTTAATACCGAAACCAGAGCCAACGGCAATAGCAACTGAGACAAACCCAGCCCGGCCAGACCCGCCAGAATATATTGAGCATGCCGCCCTGATTTCTCCATGCGAATAATCAGAGGCAGCATGATGGCCACCGAAAGCACCAGTACCGGCAAATACATCCACCCGTGCCGCTCTGGTGGAAAGTGCAGTTTTTCGCTCAATACCAAAGGCAGGGCCACAAAAACCGCGGTCATCACGGCATGGAGCACAAAAACCGACAAATCCAGAGCCAGCAATCGCGGATTTTTCAGGGTACTCAACAGCTCTTCCAGCGAAAATCGGATGCTTTTGTGTTTTTTGGGCTCTGAAACAAAAACATGTAACTGAATCAAAGCCAGCGTAGCCAAAAGCGCGGTCAGCCAGAACAACCCGGACATGCCGATTTTGGCATATAACAGCGGGCCAGTCATAAATGCCAGCATAAAGGCCGCGCCAATGCTCATGCCGATAATGGCCATGACCCGGCCACGCACCTGCTCCCGGCTGATATCCGCCACCAGCGCCATACCCACCGAGGCAATGGCTCCGGCGCCCTGAATGGCGCGTCCTATAATAATGGTATGAATATCTGTGGCCAGCGCCGCCACCACGCTACCGGTGATAAAAAACAGCAACCCCACAGTCAACACGGGTTTGCGCCCAAAAATATCAGACAACAATCCCATGGGGATTTGCAAAACCGCTTGGGTCAGGCCATAAACCCCCAAAGCCAGGCCGATAAGCACGGGCGTGGAATGCGGTAACGAGCGGGCATAAACAGAAAATACCGGCATAATCAAAAACAGCCCGTACATGCGCAGAGCGACAAGAATCGCGACACTGATGGCCGCCCGCTTTTCTTCGGGCAACAATGCCACTCGTTTACTGGACGTATCTGTATGGTGCATGTTATTGGCCCAAAATCGTGATGCTAAACCGCTTTATAACCGTTGTCTCCCACTGGGGTCAGAAAATGCGCATATTCTTTTACGCGCCCGTGCACCACATCCTGATAAATTTGTTTCATCCGGGCCGTTACAGGACCAACCGAGCCATCACCAATGGCATGGTCGTTAATAGAACCAATGGGAGTTACCTCCACCGCCGTGCCTGTAAAAAACGCCTCGTCAGCGGCCAGGGCATCGTCCAGCGTTAAATTTTTCTCCAGGACTTTCAGCCCCTGATCCCGGGCCAGTTGCATAATGGTGGCTCGGGTGATACCCGGCAAAATATGCCCCAACGGCGGTGTATATATAACGCCGTCTTTGACAATAAAGAAATTTTCACCTGCACCCTCTGCTATATGATCGTCAGAGGTCAGGAACAGCGCCTCATGGTAATGGGTATTCTGAATTTCAAGAGAAGACAAGATACCATTGACGTAATGGCCGCAAATTTTGGCATCAATGACCGTCGCCTCGGGGTTGATGCGCCGGTATTTGCTGACTTTAACGTCAATGAATTCATGGGCAAAATAGGCGTCCCATTCCCAACAGGCGATGGCCAGCTCCGGCGGGTTGCCTTTGGCCGAAACCCCCAGCTCTCCATAGCCAAAATAGGCGATGGGGCGAATATAGCCATAACGCAACTGATTGGCGCTGACAGTGTGGACGATGGCATCAAAAATGCTGCGCGCATCCCAGGGCAGTTCCATACCCAACACCTGGCACGAATAGACTAGCCGCTCCACATGCTCCTGCAAGCGGAAAATGGCCGGCCCCTGTTGGCTTTCATAAACCCTGATGCCTTCGAATGCCCCGCCGCCGTAATGCAGGGTATGGGTCAGCACATGCGTCTGGGCATCATCCCACGGGGTTAACTGACCATTTTTCCAAATCCAGGCTGTTTTTTTCATAAGGCGCTCTTTTCAGGGTTCATTAAAATCAGTCACCGGCAGAACCATCCAGTCGCAGTCCCAGCAAGGTGCCCTGGCGAATGGCGCGTTTGGCATCCAGTTCACCAGCCTTGTCGGCCCCGCCAATCACATGCACGGGCAAGTTCGCAGGCAGCTCATCCAGTAAATCACGCACGGATTCCTGGCCGGCACAGACAATGACGTTGTCCACGGGTAATAACAGCGGCTTTTCATCCTTTAACAGATGCAAGCCAGCATCATCAATTTTTTGATAGCTCACCCCCGACAGCGTTTTGACACCGCGTTTACGCAGGGACAAACGGTGAATCCAGCCCGTGGTTTTTCCCAGGGTTTTGCCGGGCTTGCTGGTTTTGCGCTGCAACAACCAGATTTCACGGGGACTGGGGGCGTGTTTCGCTTCGGTCAGCCCGCCGGGGGTTTGGACCTGGGTATCAATGCCCCACTCCCGGCAAAACGCATCCGGATTCTCATAAACAGCAGGGTTGCTCTCAGACAACAGCTCCGCAACATCGAAGCCAATTCCACCTGCCCCGATAATCGCCACTTTGTCGCCCGCTGTCCGATGCCCGGCAATCAGCTCATTATAGACGATCACCTTGGGATGGTTAATCCCGGGAATGGGTGGAACACGTGGTTTGACGCCTGTGGCCAACACCACCTGGTCAAATTCTCTGAGCATGCCAGCGGTGGCTTGGGTATTGAGCCGTATCGTCACTCCATGACGTTGCATTTCTTCCTGGAAATAGCGAATGGTATTGTCGAATTCTGCTTTTCCGGGGATTTGCGCGGCCAGTTTGAATTGTCCGCCCAGGGCGTCAGAAGATTCGAACAATGTTACCTGGTGCCCTCGTTCCGCCAACGTTTTGGCCGCACTCATGCCCGCGGGCCCGGCGCCAACCACAGCGATTTTCTGAGGATTTTCGGCAGGCTTGAACACATATTCTGTTTCGTAGCAGGCCAGCGGGTTTACCAGACAGGTGGCTCGCTGTTTTTTGAACACATGATCCAGACAAGCCTGATTGCAGGCAATGCAGGTATTGATGCGCTGGGGCTGCCCGGCCCGGGCTTTTTTAACAAAGTCCGGGTCCGCCAGAAAGGGTCGCGCCATGGAAACCATATCCGCCTGACCCTGAGCCAGAATGGATTCGGCCACCGCCGGGTCGTTGATGCGGTTAGTGGCGATCAGCGGCACATCCAGCGTCGCTTTCATGCGCGCGGTCACCCAGGCGAAGGCAGCTCTGGGGACCAGGGTGGCAATAGTGGGTACGCGTGATTCATGCCAGCCAATACCGGTATTTATCAGCGTGACTCCCAATGCCTGTAATTGGCGACCCAGATCAACAGTTTCTTCCCAGGTACTGCCCTGATGCACCAGATCAAGCATGGAAAGGCGGAAAATGATAATAAACTCCTTCCCCACCGCCTCACGCACCCGTTGGGTGATTTCCAAGGCAAAACGCACCCGTTTTTCAAAGGATCCACCCCAATCATCGTGGCGTTTATTGGTGCGCGTCACCAGAAACTCGTTAATCAAATAACCTTCCGAACCCATGATTTCCACGCCGTCATAGCCGGCTTCCTGCGCCAGCAAGGCTGTGTTGACGTAGTCCTGAATCTGTTTTCCCACACCCCCGGCTGTGAGCGCTTTGGGTTTGAATGGCGTAATGGGTGACTGAATGGCCGAAGGCGCCACAGAAAACGGATGGTAACCATAGCGTCCCGCATGCAGGATTTGCATGCAGATTTTCCCACCGGCGGCGTGGACCGCGCTGGTGACAATCTTGTGTCGTTTTACCTGGAAGCGATATTTCAGAAAACCGGAAAAAGGCGACAGCCATCCACGGATATTGGGTGTAATGCCGCCTGTCACCATCAAGCCTGCCCCCCCTTCAGCCCGGCGGGCGAAATATGCCGCCAGTTTAGGATAATCCCGCGCTTTGTCTTCCAGCCCCGTATGCATGGAGCCCATCAGGACACGATTGGGCAAGGTGGTAAAGCCAAGATCCAATGGACGCAATAAATGCGGGAACATGGACACGCCCCGATGGTTTTCTTCTGTCATCGGCTGATTGTGGTGCATAGAATTAACCGCTTATCAATAGTTTGTGTTTATTTAAGGGTAGCACTGGCCTGCGCCTGCAATTCAACCAGATTGCGGCGCATTTCCACCCACTGCTTTTGTTGCCAGAATGGTTGACAGACATCCAGCATCGAGCGCCCCAGCAAGCGGTGGCACACCTGCACCACCGGAGCCTTCGGCGACTTGCGTGGCAACGACGCCAACAGTTCACAGGTCAACTCAGGCGTACAGGTCAAGGCCACATGGGCGCCCGCCTCGGAGCACGCATTGTAACGCGCCAGGATGCCGCCCACGCAAGTGGCCGCTTCCATTTCCAAATCATCGCTGATAATGGCGCCGGAAAACCCCAAGGCAGATTGCAGGATTTTCTTGCTCCAGTAAGCCGAGAAGCCTGCCGGTTGCTCACAAGCCCGGGCATAAACCACATGAGACAGCATGACCGCATCCAGTTTTTGTTCAGCAATCAGCCTGGCAAAAGGAACCATGTCGTTCTGTTGTATGTCCTCTGGCGTGCGCGTATCCACAGGCAACCGGTGGTGGGAGTCGGCCTGAACCGTGCCATGGCCGGGGAAGTGTTTGCCCGTGGTTTTCATGCCTGCAGCGTGCATACCGGCACAATATATCTCCCCTAACTCAGCAACCACTTTCGGGTCAGATGAAAAGGCTCTGTCGCCAATCACCTCGCTGCCATTATCGATATCCAGCACCGGCGCAAAGCTCATATCAACACCGACTGAAAGCAATTCCGCAGCCATCAACCAGGCATGCGTGTGTGCCAAGGCCCGGGCCAGATCCGGATTGTCGCCCCATACAGCACCAAGATCACCCAGGGCCGGAAGCTGGCTAAAAGGCAGTCCAAACCGCCTGACACGGCCGCCTTCCTGATCAACCGTAATCAGGAAGGACTTGCCCCGGATGGCCCGAATGGCGGTAATCAATCGCCGGAGCTGGTGATAGTCGTGATAATTCCGCTTAAACAGAATCACACCCCGCACCAGCGGATGCATCACTATCTGTCGGTCAGTCTGTGTGAGTTCAAGACCGGAAATGCCAGCGATGAGCGCGGTCACTGCGGCTTGGCCCCAGCATCTTTAGTATGTTCATGGCTGATAACATGCAGGCGATCAATAGGCAGCGTGGTGGTGATTTGTTCGTGCCCATCCGGCCAGACAACTCGTACACGATAACCCGCCGGATCTGGCTTTTTACCCAGGCCAAAAGTGACCACCGGTTCAGTTTGAGCCAGATAACTGCGGGTCAGGCTCTGCAATACCGCTGGCCCCAATGTCTCGCCATCAGCATCCAGTAATTGTACCCGGGCGCCGATGGCATCCGGATTTCCCTGCGGCCCTTGCAGCCGCACCCTGAGCCAGTGACCTGTATCGCTTTGGTTGATGAACAATAAGGCAGGCCGATTCACCTGCGTCAAAACAATATCCAAATCGCCGTCCGCATCCACATCGCCATAAGCCGCGGCCCGTCCCACAACCTTCATATCCGTCAAATCGCCCGCTTTTTCCACCGCCACGAAGGTACGGGCGCAATCTGCGCCACAATTCCAGAACAACTGACTTTTTTGTGCGTAATGCTGGGCTGGCTGAACGCGATTAATTTCGTTTTCCACATGCCCGTTAGTCTGAAAAAAGTCAAGGCGGCCATCCAGGTCGTAATCAAAAAAGAACAAACCAAAACTGAGCGCATGGCGGCTTTTCGGCCCCACACCAATAATGACCGAATCGTCAGTAAAGAAAGGTTGCTGCTGGCGCTTCACATAAAACGACGTCATTTCGTTGGCGAAATTGCCAATGCTCAAAGCCAAATCGGCAGAATTTTGGAAATGGGACACATCCAGCCCCATGGCACCGGTGGCCTTGCCGCTGGCGTCATAAGCCACGCCATAGCGGTCACCGGCTTCGGTAAAGTGGCCATGGCCATCATTGACAAACAAAAAGTTACCGCTGGTATCATTGGCCACTGCCACATCCAGCCAGCCATCCTCGTTCACATCCAGAAACACCAGTGCCAGGCCCTTGCCTGCAGGCTGGCCCGTGGCTGGATTCAGCACTTTCAAGCCGGTTTTTTCCGTCACGTCAACAAACTGGCCATCGCGATTTTCAAACAGACAATTCCAGCTGCCGGGGAAATTGCTGGGCGGCCCATAAGCGCGGCCAATGCCGTCCAGGCGATAGTCAGCCATATAGTCCAAGTCCTTGTTCCATTGCACATAGTTCACCACGAACAAGTCCAGATCCCCGTCCCGGTCATAGTCAAAAAAGCCCGCCGAGGTGCTCCAGGCATCCTGCATGCAATCCAGCGACTGTTTTGACTGTTCAAAGTGGGTGCCATTGCGGTTAATAAATAACCGGTTTTTCCCCACCGCGGACACAAACAGGTCGCGCCAGCCGTCGCCATTCACATCACCCACAGCCACGCCGGTGCCATAAAAGGACTTGTCCAGCCCAAAACGCCCGGTGGCGTCACTGAAGTGGCCACTGCCGTCATTCAGAAACAACTTTTGCGTTGGCGGGGAGCTGGGCTGCGGATCCCACGGCCAGGCCATGCCATTGGTTAAAAACAGATCATCATCACCGTCATTGTCCACATCAACAAAGGCCACGCCACTGCCCATGGTTTCCGGCAGCATGCGCTCACCGCGCGCGCCGTTATATTGGTGCATGTGGAGCCCCCGTGAAACCGATTGTTCACTAAACTGCGTGGCCGGCGGCGTCTTGGACAGGTTGCTGGCCTGCAAGGCTGCAGGCGCTTGAAACTGACTCTTTTCATGAACTGCATGCGCCTTAGAGTTGCGCTGCATTCCCCACCATAACAAGGCGGCTATGGCCATGACGACCACTATAACCAGCAATGACCGCTTGAAAAAGATTTCTATCACCGCCTCTCCTTCTGGAATGGCGGTTTGTGGCTTGTTCTTGTCCGGTGAAGATGTATTCATGGTTTTTCAACCTGCTTTACAGATAAAGGCGAATCAGTGGAAGCAAGCCCACTAGCCTGTTGCCCCAGGTATTCTTTAAAAGTATCCACAGGTTGCCACCGACCCGCGCTCGATAATGTGTAAATGGCAATGGGATTGGCGGCATGGTCAGCGGCTGGATCCTTGCTGCGGGCCAAAGCAATGGCGCGATCGCGGGCATTATCATCCAGCTTGTACTTTTGGTGCAAGGCCCGGTGTTTGTCCGCCTTGTTCATATCGCCCATTGCCGCGTAAACCTGGGCCAGCCCGTAATGGGCGTCCGGCCATTCCAGGTTCATGCTTAACACTTGCTGATACAGCTGCCGTGATTTTTCCAGGGCCTGTTGTCGGGATTCTCCGTGGAGTGTTTTGCTGTGCTGAAATACCGCTTCTGCAAAGCGTGTCACGAATGCATAGTCTTTTGAGAAGTCAAAGTCCGCGGTTTGTGCCGCTGCATAATTGCTCTGATAAATGCGGTTGAAATCTGCCACCGTTTTTTCCAGAAAACCACTCTGCCAGTCAATCAATCCGGAGAAAAAGTCCAACTGCCATGGCCAGGGATGATCCGCTTTGGCGGCAGAAACCAGCGCTGCGGCGGTCTCCTGCAAGCGGCCCTGCTGAAAATAGCTGCGCACCAAATTCACCCAGGCCAAAGGATATCCGCTTGCAGCCAGTGGTTGCAATACTTCCTCGGCCTGCCGGTAAGCACCGCTGCGCATGGCGCCAATGGCATAATCATTCCAGCGAGTCCATTGTTGTGAGTCAACGACCGAGGCTGGGTTGACATGTTCCTGACTGGCACCATTTTCATCAATGCGCAAAAGCAGGCTGTCCCGGTCCAGCGTGACAATGGGCAAATCATTAATTTTGTCTGGCTCATTCATGAACAGCCGATAGTAGTTGGTGTCGAATTTGCGGTAATGCAAAGCGGCTTCAATCCTGAATTGGCCGCGGGCATCCTCAGGCACTTCAATGGCGTAATGCACCAATGCCGCGGCCCCTGGCGGTATCTGATGGTTATAAAGCACGGTGAATATGTCTTCGACATTGCGCCGATCGATGCGGTTGCCGTCGCGATCAATCACATAGGCATTGACCTTGTAAGCCCAATCATCCAGAACGCCATTTTCATCCACACCACCATTAATCGCCACCAGTTTGTCGTTGTGATACAAGCGGACTTCCAGCCAGATCTGGTTGGAGTCGGCTGTTCCCTCGGTGAACCAGTGTCCCGGTGTCCGGGTGCGTAAGACTGTTTCCAGCAGGTATTTTTTACCTGGCTGCACCGTCAATTGTTTACGCTGCTCGTCTTTTTCTTCAGTCACCACAAGCGGATCGGTTAATTTGCCACCTGCGCGCAATGCGAATAAATCCACGGTCACCGCATGCGTCAACATATCCCTGCCGGGTTCCTTCTCCAGCCCGGCGATGTGACGCACGGCATCATTGGCGGCCGTAAACCAGTGGCTGTGTATTCTCGGCGTTTCATCCAACGCATCACTAAAAGCGCCGAAATCGGCTGAGGGCTGCTCGGGCATATGGCACTGGGCACAATTCTGCTTGGCCATCTTGGGATAATAAAAACTGTTCACTGCATGCCCGGATACACCACTGAGAAAGAAGCTGTCATAGTGATCTTGCCCCCGCATCCAGTGGTAACCATTCAACTCAACCGGCAAACCCACCTTGTGGCATCCACTGCAAAATTCGGCCGTTTTATGCACAGGCTTCAAATAGGTTTCCTTATGTAACTGCGGCTTGGCTTTAATCAGGGTTTTTCCCACCCAGGCCAAAGCCGGTGATTCGCTTTTACTGAACGGATAAACGGCTGGCGGCACCAGTGTGAATCCGCCATTGCCCTTGATGGTATGCACTGCAGCAATGGCATGGCAGGTGGTACAAGTCACACCGGCCTGGCCGATTTGCGTGGTTTCAAAACGCGCCTGAGGATCATCAAACTGACCGCTGAAAAGAATCACCGGATCATGACAGGCAGCGCAAAAGCGTGCGGCTTTGACATTGCCATCCCGCTTTAATAAAAACTCCCGGGTGTTATTGACTGCAAAGGTATAGGCCGGGTTGTTAAAACTGGACAGGTGATGGACACTATTTTCCCAGCCGGCATGCGCATCCTGGTGGCATTCCTGGCAAAAGTCCGAGTCATTCAGAACCGAGGCAGGAATGTACGCATCATTGGCCGTTTTGCTAAGCGCCGGATAAAACTTATCAGAAAACTCAACACCATCATCAGTCAATGCAGGCAGCGGCTTGGATAACCACAAAAACAAGGCCGTCAACACCACAGCGGCCAAGATACTCCACTGCCCCGGCTTCCAGTTAATGCGGCGGCCCGCCAGACGGTGCATGATAAAAAGCCAGATGACCGCCAGGGTCAGAATCACATGAAGCCAATAAGCCAGGCTTCTCATTTGTGGGTGCTTGAGCTCCAGATAAGGCACACCACGGGTTAACAACAATCCGGTCAACAACACCACAATGGCGGAAAAAAACAGCGCCAACCCGGCTTGAATTGCCCGCCGGTTGGGGCGATGACGGGCATTCCGGTAGTGGATGACTCCATAAACAATAACGGGCACCACGAGTAAAAGGCCAATGAGCAAGTGGAACAAAAACATGCTCAAATAGACCGTGTTTTGCCAGGATTCACCGGTCAGGCGCTCCAGCACTCGCACCGCCAGCAAATAAATGGAGTTGATCGAAATCAGGGCAAACAGGGCAAAAACCACCCATAGTAACTGCTTCAGGCGGGGACCCACCACGGCCCGGGCGCGAGTGGTTGCCGATTTGTTTTCTGCTGGCTTACCGACCATGCCGATACCTCACGTTATATTTCTGATTGAGTGCCTTCGCGGTCTCATCAACGGGGCCTTGTTGGGGAATCGGCGCCAGGGTTTCCCCGTCTTTGGTCATTAAATCCATGTCCTTGGCCCAGCCTGTAAATTTCATGACAAAATAGCGATTCCAGCCGGGCATCAATTCAGGCAAGTTGTTATCAAATGTCATTTCAATGGCCTCACCCGGGCCAATAATGGCCAGCGCATTATCGGTTTTTTCTACCAAAGGCTTGACATTACCCAGTACCGAATAGTTGCCTTGCATATAGCGCGTGTCCCAAAACGGCTGGCGCCGGGAATAATCATAATCCGGGCGGCGTTGGGGGCCATCTGTGCGCTGGGGGAAACCCGGCTTGAATAACCGGGCTGAAACCAGCGGCAAGGCGTGCATGTCAACGGCAGGCGGCGTTTCCCGTTTAACCAGAGCCAGCTCATCCAGATACAACTCCTGATTGCTGCGGATGCGGATTTTTTTCGCGCCGCTCACCGCCTGCCCCAAAGGGATGCTGGCCAGCCGCGGCATACCGGCCGGGTAGCCGGCCTCTGCCACCACAGGCTGCCAGCGGCCATTGCGCCACACATCCACACTGGGTGGTTGCCAGCGCAAACCCGCCTGCCAGGCGGCAAAGCCGGTTTGGGAATAACCATATTCCACCCAGCCGCGCATGAGCAACACCCAGTCGCCGTCAGGGATATGGTCAAACCGCAGGGTAAGCGTCTGCTCGCCATCGGCAAAGCCCATAAAGCGCTTATCCAGTGCCGCCGGTTCAATCGCATGATTGTCCGCATACAGCCCCGCAGCGGTCACATCTGCGCCATCTTGCCTGGTTATGGTCGACGGATTGATCCGTTGACGATAGAAAACCGGTTCGCCAGTGACCTCTGGCAACCCTGTTTGCATGCGTTCATCCAAAAGCACCTGCCAACCAGGCGGCACATCGAGCACTTCCACCTGCACAGAGTCCAGATAAGCGGCTTCTTCCATGGGCTCGGTAAACAAAAGGGAATACCCGCTCTCATCAGCCGTCCAGCGGTGACCTGGGACCAGATAGTTTTCCCATGGCCGCGGCTCTGCATAAAGGTCTTTGCCGATGGCAAAACCCATGCCGCCCACACCCAGAACGTCGCTTTCAAACTGGTATTCTCCATCCCGCTTGAGAAAAATCACCGGACAGGATGAGAGTTGCCGCTGGGTTTCGGCAATCCGCACATACCGGCCCGTGGGCAGATTTTGCTCTGTTTGATAGACGCCATCGGGCCATTCGATAGCGATAAAGTCCAGTTGTTTGGCACCACAAGCGGCGGAAACCGCTTGATAGTTCTGCCCCGTTCCCAAGCCATTGAACCAGGTGGTGCCGGTACTGGCGCAATCGCCAGCAAAAACCGTGTATTTGACACCAATACCGGATTTGTTGGAGCGCACCGAATTGGCCTTGTCTTCGGCACCAGTAAACGCCAGCAGCGCAAAGGGTGCCCGATTGGCCGTGGCTCCCAGGCGCATCCAGTGGGAGCCGGTGTAAAATAACAGTTCCGGCCCTTGCTGGGTACGCCATATCAAGGGCGGAAATGTTGCAGAGAACCCGTCAAGGGTATGTTTTTCTAATGGCTCGCCTGTTGGCGATGCCAGAACCCGTATTTCATCAGAAAAAAACAGCAATACATCCTTGCTCCCGTCGCCACTGATATCCACTGCGGCCAGCATTCGGGGGGTCGCATTCAGCCGGCGAAACCTTTCAATAGGCTGGAGGCGTTTTTCAGCAGGGTTCCAGGCCCAGTGACTCATACCCTTGTCATGGCTTATCAACCAGTCGGGGATGCCATCATTATCCAGATCCGCCACCGCCAGTGATACAGGCGGCTTGTCCAGCTTGAGTGTATGCAATCGATAATGCCACATACGATCATTACGAAGCCAGCTGATACCGTCGCGCTGGCGCAAGATAATATCCACATCCCGGTCGGCATCCACGTCCGCCAGCAATATTTGCTCTACCTGGGAAAGTTCAGGGATGGCTTTTTCGGCATTCAACACACGCCAACTGCCATCCAGGTTATTGTTCCAGAGCTCAAAGCCACCGGCCATGGTTACCGCCAGAATGTCCAGATCGCCATCATGGTCAGCATCCGCGAGGCGAACATTGCGCCAGGCCGGACCACCCAGACCAAACTTGTCATCGCCAGCCAGTGTAAATTGACCTTGTTGATTCCGCCATAACTGACTGGATGCGCCAGCCAGAACCACATCCAGCTGGCCATCATTGTCTACATCCCCCCAGGCCATGGCGCGAAAACCGGATGTATCTGGCAACTGAATCAACCGTTCGGCTCTGGACGAGCCGGAATGCGAGGTGGGCCGGGAAACATTTGCTGCTGGCAAGGGCCGCAAGTAAACCCCGTTAGGCCGCAACGTGGCCAACCCTGTCTGCCCATTGTGCTGCAAATCCACCAAATTGGCGGTAATTGCTGGCTGAACAGACTTCGCAAACAGTGTTGCCGGCTCAGTAAAAAACGGCGCTTTCAATGGCTGTTTATTGGGCTGTGCCCCAGAAGGTGCCCCGTGAATGATGGTTTTTACTTCCGCCTTTGGGCCCATGCGGGTATATTTGATTTCCGCCAAACGGCTTTGTGGATTGGCCTGCAATTTCTGATAATCCGCCAGCATTTTTTCAGCCAGTGGCAACTGCCCCAGTTGCTGGGCAGTCATAAAAGCGCTGTAATAGGCGCTGCGTAAATAGCCATCCGCGCGCACAGCCTGTTGAAACCGGGCCAAGGCGGCATCCGGTTGTCCTTGCTGCAACAAACATTGCCCGGAAAAGTACAAGGCGTAGGCATCATTCGGGTCAGCCTGTACCACCTGTTCAAAATGAGGCAATGCCGCATCACAACGACCGGCATTCAAGTGCAGCAAGCCTGCGATATAGCGGGCCTGGATTTCATCAGAATCCCTTTTGGCCAGTCCTTCAGCCAGTTGCAGGGCTTTTTCTTCATCGCCCTCGTGCTGGCGGTTTAGCAAGGCAATCAAGTGATTGAGCTGGAACAGCCGGTTATCAGGGCGCTGCTGCAATAACTCCGCAAAGGTTTTTTCCGCCTTGGCATATTCAAAACGCCCCATTTCCGCCACTCCGCGGTTATTCAGGGTCACCAAGGCGGGTGGAATGACCGGCGCATTATTGTGCCCGGCTCGGTCTCCAGAACGGTCGGTTTCTGGCTCATTATTTGTATTTTGACACGCGCTCAGCGCACCAAGCGCCAGTCCAAAAAAAACGCATCGCACCAGGCAAGAAAAACGAACACCCACGTGGCGAAAAGTCAGCTTCATAGCTCTGGCCTACATGAACAAGTCATTAGATTAAACCGAGTTATTGTAACAGTTCGGACGATTATGCTGAGCCATACAATGCCCTTTCCGCCGCTGTCTCTCATAATGTAGAGCCGCAAGATCAATGGGCGCCACCACGATGCGCTCGCCCGGCCCCGGTTCGGCCTGAGCCATTATGCGCCCATCAAAGTCAACCACCATGGAGCCCCCTGGCCAACTAAAGGGAGGAAATCGCTCACGCGTGGCGCCTTGGTTACTGGCCACCACATACACCGTGTTTTCCAGCGCCCGGGTACGGTTAACCAGCGGCCACCAATTCATGGGTTCGGCACTGCCCCAGGGGTCCATATAAGCCGAAACACGGCAGATAACATCGGCCTGTTGATAAGCAATCGCCTGAATGCACTGAGGGAACAGCCAGTCATAGCAAATGGCCACCCCCAGGCGGCCAATGGCTGTATCGGCCACCGGAAACAGAGGTTCCTCGTAACCGGCAATGTCCGCCGGTGAGCTGTGGACTTCCCAGGGCTGCCACGGATTCACCTTGCGATAGCGGCTCAGGACGCCTTCAGGCCCAATGAGCAAAGTGCTGTTAAACACATGCCCCGGATAACGGGGATCCTTCTCCAGAAAGGTGCCTGTCTGCAAATAGACATTCAGATCCCGGGCCACTTCCAGATACGGATTGAGAAAATCACCAGACAGCTCGACGGCCAGTTTGTCATACAGGCTTTTGGCGTCGGGATACACCGGCGCCTGATGCGCAAACTCAGGAAAAACCAGCAAGCGAATATCGAAAACCGGCGCATATGCCTCCACAGTCTGGCGCGCCAGCTCCGCCAACCGCCGACAGCGAGCCGGTAGCTCCCTCAGCTTGTCCAGCGCCGGCAAATCAGTCTGAATGGCGGCCGCGTAATAGCGCTTAAACACCGGAGATAACAGCCGGCTTTCCACCCGAGCGCACAGCGGCTTCGTCCTGAAGTTTGAACTCCACCCGGTAACGGCGCGTTAAGGGTTCACTAATACCGTAGTTTTGTGGAGGCTCAAAGCGCCATTGCTGAACGGCCTTCAAAGCGGGTTTGGCGAAAATACGCTGATTGCGGTATATCTTCACCACATCTGCCTGCTGAACAGTGCCATCAGGATTGATAGTCACATCCACATCCACCCAGCCTTCCTTGCGTTCCCGATAGGCCTTGACCGGATAGTCCGGAGCCACTTTATGGACAAATGTCCACTGGTAGGCTTTGGGAGTTGACGAGGCTGATTGGGTATTGCCGGATGCCTCTGCTGGCGTGGCAGGTTGTTGCGGCAACAACCGCTGACGTTCAACCTCTTCAGCGGCTTGCAGTTCCCGACGACGGGCTTCAAGCGCGGCCTGTTCGGCCTGTTGCTGACGTTGCTTTTCCGCTTCTGCTGCCAGTCGTTCCTGTTCCCGGCGCTGGGCTTCCTGGCGAAGTTGTTCCTGCCGTCGGGCTTCTGCTTCCGCTGCCAGGCGCTCCTTCTCCCGGCGTTCTGCCTCTTGCCGAAGCTGCTCTTGCCGGCGGGCTTCTGCTTCCGCCGCCAGGCGCTCCTGCTCCCGGCGCTGGGCTTCCAGTTGCTGTTGGCGTGCCTTTTCTTCAGCCTGTTTTTTTTGCGCCGCCAGCGCAGCACTCTGCTTGGCTGTTTCTGACTGCTGGGTTTCTTCCGCAGGCTGGTTTTGAGAGTCTTCTTCGGCAAAAATATCGCCACGCTGTTCGCGGTCGCCAAAGTCGCTCATATCGAGATCCAGCTCGATTTTTTTCCGGGTTTCCTTCAGCACTTCCATATCCGGCGCTTCAGTTTTTTCCGGCAAATCTTCAGACCAGCTCGGTTTGTCTGCCGTTTGCGCTTGCAGCAACAGCGGCAGCAAAAGCAGGGCTAATATCAGTAAGTCTCTTTTCATGTTAGACGGCTTCGGGGAGAATGCAAAATATCTTAACAAGACAGCACGTTTTTTCAAGAAAACGATGGACTTATCGCTGGTTTTTGCAGATTCAGGGACGATTCCGCTCCCCGAGTTCAGGAGTTTTTCTTATCCCTTGCCACAATGGGGCGAAGCAACTCCCGGGCCCGCAGCTTTTTTCCATCCACAGCATCATCAATACACTGGCGCATGAGCCGTTTTAACGCATTCAGGTTAGAGGATTCCGGACTGCCGCCTTGTAAAAACCGAGCCATGGCTTCATAGGCAATGGCATCTGGCCGCGGTTTCGAGGCATGATATAGTTGCAATCCCTTTCCAGGCTGGTAATGGCACAGGCAATTCGTGGCCTGGTGGGAGTTTGGCAGGCTCAAGCCATAGCCGCAACTGGCAAGAACCTGGCGCTCGAAATGACGCAGCGCCCACTCCAACCGTTTTCCCGACGATACCGGCAATGCCGCCATCAAGGTTGAGTAGGCGTCAAATACGCCGCTGTCACTGTCATCATTCGCCAGAGCGTGGATAAGCTCGTTGGCGTATAAACCACAGGCCTGCTGGACATAGCTCAAAACAGGTGGGCTCTGCCCGCACTCCAGTGCCCGGGCTGTTTTCAGGTCAGAGCGGCCATAGCAGTCCAAATGCAGACAGACGAAAGGTCGCAAGCCAGGAGACAATGGGGATTTGGGACGGCGAGCGCCCTTGAGAATCGCTGATACCATACCGCCAGGGGTCAGAAAATGCCCAATAACGCTACTATCGCGCCAATTAAAGCGGTGTATGAGATATGCGCGCACAGTGGTCATGGCGCCGTGGCTAAAACTCGTCTTTATAACCCATTTTCTGAATCAGCCCATCATTATCAGCCCAGGCTTTTTTCACCTTGACCCATAATTTCAGGTTGACCTTTTTTCCGAGCAGTTTTTCAATATCCCGGCGGGCCTGAATGCCGATTTGTTTCAGGGCCTGACCACCGGCGCCCACCAGCATGGCTTTCTGGCTTTCCCGTTCTACCCAGATAATGGCGTGAATATGCGTGATTTTCGCTTCTTCCCGCCATAATTCGATTTCGACAGCCACGCTGTAAGGCACTTCCTGATGAAAACGCTGCATGAGCTTTTCGCGAATCAATTCCGTCACCAGGTAACGAACCGATTTATTGGTGACTTCATCTTCGGGGAATATCGGCGGCCCTTCAGGCAAGCGCTCATAAATGCCAGAGACCAGTTCTTCTGTGCCCTTGCCTTTGTTGGCGGAAATCAGAAAAACGCGATCAAAGGGATATTTCTCGCTCATTTCCTGCACAAAGGGCAGTAATTTCTCTTTTTGAGGCACTTTGTCAATTTTATTCACCACCAGAAAAACCGGAGACTTAGCCCCCTTCAGTGCGGCCAATGCCTGTTCATCATCATCTGTCCAACGTAACGCCTCGGTGACCAACAAAACCATATCGACATCGGTAACAGCGGCTTGCGCCGCCCGGTTCATGTACCGATTCAGGGCTTTTCCTTGCCCTTGATGCAGCCCCGGGGTATCCACAAAAACGATTTGACCGGGCGCTTCGGTATAAATGCCATAAATTTGATGCCGGGTGGTTTGTGGCTTGGCTGTGACAATACTGACTTTTTGCCCCAAAATCTGGTTCATAAGCGTGGATTTACCCACATTTGGCCGCCCAATAACAGCCACATAACCACTTTTTTTCTCCGGCTGAGCTTCTTCTCTTGAAATCGCATCAGCACGCTGGAGCGTGTCCGGTGATATGGAAAAATCTGGGGAATCGGGTGATTTTTTTTTGTCAGACATAAACACTCAAGAAATGATTGGCCAGTAATGATCCCATCAGGACGACAAGACCGATGGCAGGCGTTGCAACATTTTTCCAGCGGCGTCCTGTTCGGCCCGCTTTCGGCTGGCGCCTTCACTTATGACTTTCAAACCAAGCGGCGGTACGGCGCACTCCACCACAAAGTGTTTATTATGATCCTGACCACTTTCCGATAAAGTCCGGTATTCGGGCAACGGCAAGGCCCGCTTTTGCAGCATTTCCTGCAAACGGCTTTTGGGATCCTTGAGGTTGGTTTCCGGGTCAATTTTATCCAGCCAGGGCTTGAGAACGGCAAGAATAAATTGCCGCGCCGCCTCATGGCCCTGCTCGATCAGCACCGCGCCAAACAAGGCCTCTACGGCGTCCGCCAGCACTGACGAGCGATCGAATCCCCCGGACTTCAACTCGCCACTGCCCAGCACCAGGGAATCACCCAACTGATAGCGGCGTGCCACTTCTGCCAGGGTTTCGCCTTTGACCAGGCTGGCGCGCAACCGGGAGAGCTGGCCTTCACTCAAGGTGGGGAAATTCCGATACAGCCACTCGGAAACCACCAAAGACAGAATACTGTCGCCCAAAAACTCCAGGCGCTCGTTGTTTTTTTTGCCGGCGCTGCGGTGTGTCAGAGCCTGTTTAAGTAACGCCGGTTGTAGCGCAACACTCTGGCCCAGAATGGTTTTCACGAGCAAAGAACCTATCGCAAGGTCACCTGATTCTGAAAATGCATCAGGAAATCCAGATTGCCAATAAAAGGTTCACGGACATCATACTTGACTGTCACAACATAGCCACCATTGCCTCGGACAACCTTGACATGTTGCGGCTTGACAGAATCGACGTAGCTTGTGTAGAAAATGCGGTCCAAATCTTTCCTGATTTGCGCCGGGCTTCCGCCACCCCACTGTTTTTGCAAGGTCTTCATGGAGTCCTTGACGCCTTCAAACTCAACATAATGAGGAACTAACTTGAAGCCGGCATAGGCAAAAAGCCCAACGATCATCAGCACAAAAATAAAGCCAATCAGTGTCATTCCCGATGATTTTTTAATGGCATTCACTGGCACACCTCTTTTTGCTAAAGTCATACAAGCCAAGTCTATCACAAGCGTTTAAGAGAAAAGAAACCAACTCGTCTGAGCACAGCAAACAATCAACTCCAGTGACAAAAACGAAGCAACATCAGCTGATTTTTGTGCCGATTCTTTTGAGTCCTTCCCAAAAATCAGACAAGCGCCAATGCATCCAGATATATTTTGCCTTACCCACCAGATTGCGCTCAGGCACCAAACCCCAAACGCGGCTGTCGGCGCTATGATCACGATTATCGCCCATGGCGAAATAGTAGCCCTCGGGGACGGTGAGATCCAGATAGTTGTAAGGGTAGTAGTGGTTGTTGTGAGTCAGAATATCATGCTCCACGCCCAGCAAGTTTTCTTTCTTCAAAATCAACCCACGAGGGTCAATGTCGTCATGAAAACCGGTATAAGGGCCTACCACGCTTTGTGGTATCACCGTGCCATTGATGGTGAGCTGTTTGCGTATGGGGTCGTAATGAATTCTATCTCCAGGCAGACCGATAATGCGTTTAATATAGTCCTGGCTTTGATCCTTGGGGTAACGAAAAACCGCCACATCACCCCGTTGGGGGTGGCCGGTTTCAATCAAGGTGCCGTGAAAAACCGGCATTTTCAGGCCGTAAGCCGACTTGTTGACGTAAATAAAATCACCGGTTAACAGCGTTGGCATCATGGATGAGGACGGAATCCGGAAAGGCTCAAAAACAAAACTTCGTACCAACAGCACGACCAGAACCAATGGAAATACCGAGCGTGCAAAGTCGACGACATGCGCCACCACGCCATCTGGCTTCATGCGCTTTTTCAAAAAAACATGATAAGCCAGAACAATCAAACCGCTGGTCACTGTAGCCAATGCCAGAAAAGCCTCAAAATCAAAGTGAATTTCGTTCATATGGGGAACCCGTATCAAGTAATCAGTTATCAACCTTCAATATCGCTAAAAAGGCGGCTTGTGGGACTTCCACAGAGCCAATTTGTTTCATCCGTTTTTTACCGCGTTTTTGTTTTTCCAGGAGTTTGCGTTTCCGGCTGGCATCACCACCATAACACTTGGCGGTGACATTTTTTCGCAAGGCTTTAACGGTTGTCCGGGCAATAATGTGCGAGCCAATGGCTGCCTGAATGGCCACATCAAACATTTGCCTAGGAATCAGTTCCTTGAGTTTTTCCGCCAGTTCGCGCCCACGGCGCTGGGCCTGATCGCGGTGGGTTAGAATAGACAAGGCATCCACCCGTTCACCGTTAATCAGGATATCTACCCGCACAAACGGTCCGGGTTCAAAGTGACTGAATTCATAGTCAAAGGAAGCAAACCCCCGGCTAACCGATTTGAGGCGATCAAAAAAATCCAGAACCACTTCGCTCAAAGGCAACTGGAAGCTCAACTGCACCTGCGAGCCCAGATAGTGCATGTTTTTTTGCACCCCGCGCTTTTCCATGCACAGCCCCATGACTGAGCCCACATAATCCTGAGGAACCAGGATATTGGCATTGATGATGGGCTCCCGTATTTCCTGAAAATTGTCAGGCAAATCAGCCGGATTATCCAGTTTGATGACCTCTCCTTTTTGGGTCACCAGTTCATACACCACCGTCGGGGCGGTGGTAATCAGATCCAGGTCAAACTCCCGCTCCAGCCTTTCCTGGATGACTTCCATGTGTAACAGACCAAGAAAGCCACAGCGGAAACCAAAGCCCAGCGCACCTGATGTTTCCGGTTCAAAGGTAAAGGATGCGTCATTCAAGCGCAGCTTTTCCAAGGCCTCACGCAAGTCCTGATAATCGTCTGACGAGGTGGGAAACAAGCCGGCGAACACTCGGGGTTGCGACTCTTCGAATCCCGGCAAGGGCTCAGGGGCCGGGTTATCCGCCGATGTGATGGTGTCCCCCACCGGCGCGCCGTGAATGTCCTTGATAGAGGCGGTTAACCAACCCACCTCACCACAGGCCAGGGATTCTTTTTCCACACGCTTTGGCGTAAAAACGCCCAGATTCTCGGCCAGGTGCTCATTTCCCAGGGACATAATGCGGATTTTTTCTTTCTTGTGTACAATGCCATTAAATACACGCACAAGAGAAACCACGCCCAGATAATTATCGAACCACGAATCAATAATTGATGCTTGCAGTGGACCTTCTGGATCGCCTGAAGGCGCTGGAATACGCTCGACAATGGCTTCCAGCGCCTCATCAATACCCTGCCCTGTTTTGGCGCTGACCAGAATGGCGTCAGAGGCATCAATACCAATGATTTCCTCAATTTCCCGTTTAACCTTTTCAACGTCAGCTGACGGCAAGTCAATCTTGTTAATCACTGGAATCACTTCCAGCCCCATTTCAATGGCTGTGTAACAATTGGCCACTGACTGCGCTTCCACACCCTGGGCCGCATCCACCACCAGCAGAGCGCCTTCGCAGGCGGCCAGGGAGCGGGATACTTCGTAACTGAAATCCACATGGCCTGGGGTATCAATAAAGTTCAGTTGATAGGTGTGTCCATCCACAGCCTGATAGTCCAGGCTCACGGCTTGCGCCTTGATCGTAATTCCCCGTTCTTTTTCAATGTCCATGCTATCCAGCACCTGGGTTTCCATTTCGCGCTCGGACAAGCCGCCGCATTTCTGGATAAATCGGTCTGCCAGGGTGGACTTGCCATGGTCAATATGGGCAATAATGGAAAAGTTGCGAATGTTTTTCATGAAGGGTCACAAGTATTGCCGGATATCTGTGGCAGGTTAATGATGGATATCGCGCCAAGGTAAACAAAAATCCCGTGGAAACCACGGGATTTGGCTGGTGCCTATTGTAATGATATCGGTGTTAACGTTCAATCACAATAAAACGGTTGGCGCCTTGGCGCTGTATCAGCAGCACCAGCGGCTCTTTTGCGGCCAGGCGACGAATCTCGCGGCCAAACTGGCGGGTGTTCTTGACCGGTTGCTTACCCACTTTAAGAATAATATCACCTTGCCGTAACCCGCTGCGCTGGATCTGGGGATCGGTAACGCGAGTCACCACCACACCGCCGGAAATACCAGCCTGAGAGCGGATGGCCTCATCCACATTGGCCACGCTGAAGCCCAGGTTTTCCGGGCTGACACTTTTGCCATTAGCAGCGACGGTGCCATCCAGCGCATCCAAGGTGGCTGTGAGTGTTGTTTCCCTACCGTCCCGATAAACCACCAAAGCCACCTTGCTCCCCGGTGGCTTTGAACCCACCAGTGGCGGCAAATCATTGGCTGAGCCCACCGGCTCACCATCGACACTCAGAATAACATCTTGTACCTTGATGCCCGCTTTTTCAGCGGCAGAGCCCTTGGAAACATGATTCACCAAGGCCCCCTGCGGGGTTTTCATCTGTAAGTAATCCGCCATTTTCTGGGTGACAGGTTCAATGCCAACTCCCAACAAACCGCGCTTCACCTTGCCGTTGGTCTTGAGTTGTTCGGCCACCGAAGCGGCGACTTCAATGGGAATGGAAAAAGACAAGCCCATGTAACCACCGGTATTGGACAAAATCAGGGTGTTAATACCCACCACTTCTCCATCCATATTGATAAGCGGCCCACCAGAATTACCCCGGTTGATGGGTACGTCGGTCTGGATATAGGGCACGTACTGCTGACCTCGCATGCTGCGCCCCTTGGCACTGACAATGCCTTTGGTAACGGAATGTTCAAAACTCAGTGGCGAGCCAATAGCCATGACCCATTCGCCAATTTGGAGCTTGTTGCTATCACCCATTTTGAGGCTGGGCAAGCCTGTGGCGTCCAGTTTCAACAAGGCAATATCGCTGGGTTCATCAGCCCCCACCAGCCTGGCTTCCATTTCCCGGTGATCCGGCAGGCGAACAATAATTTTGGTGGCGCCATTAACCACATGGCGATTGGTGAGCACATATCCGTCCGGAGAAATAATAAAGCCGCTGCCAATAGAAACCCTGTCCTGAGGCATGGGAGGGATAACCTTGCGATGAAAGGGATCAACCGGCACCATTTGAGGCGGGGTTTGGGTTTCCGTGTGGGCTTCGATGTTGACAACGGCATCGCCGGTTTTTTGCACCAGCTCGGTAAAATCAGGCAAACGACCAGCATACGCCGGCAAACTCAGAAAAAACACTGTGGCAATGGATATCCCTTGCCAGAATCTGAAAGCGAATTTCATGTTTTATTCTCCTAAAATCGAGGATCTGCTCATGGATAAGGTTTGGCTGGCGAATGGCTGCTGACAATGATTGCAGCTATGCACACAACCGATGTGCAGTAAAGACAATTGAGAAAAGAAAAAAGTTTCGCCGCCAGAATGAGCGGTAGTCACAACGCGGTTTTCAGGAAAATCGAACCATGTTGGCCGGCTTATAACGCGCAACCACTTGACGAGCGGTGAGTAAGCCCATCAAGGCTCCGACCACGCCCCCTAAGTCGGCAGGCCACGTCCACACGCTGAAAGCCAGATAAAAAACACCCATGCCTAACACAATAAACAACAGGGGCAGTCCATAGAGCCATCCGGCCGAACGTAACATAACATTGTCATCCAACTCAATGACAAAACGGTCGCCCACCTGAGGGTTTTCGGAAAAAAAACCATCATGGTCAAACAGTGAACGCGTATGCTGAGGCTGCGAGTGCTTTCTATGGATAATGACACGATTCCCCTGCGCCCCAGAAAACCAGTCCAGTGCATTTTTGTGGCATCCCCCAGTACAGCCAACGCACGCTGCAGGCCGTTCGATAATGGCTTCAATAGTCTCTGGAGAAACACCTGTCACACGGGCATGTCGTTTCATAAGTCCATATAAGTATCAACGATTTACAGTGATATCTTAAACAAAATCATAACGCAAAGCACGTTCTCTGACAACGGATTGACCAGTCAAGCCGCTGCGTCAAGACGGAGCCTACAGCACCTGCCTGCCACCTGGGGCACTCAATGCGATCGGGCTCGGCTTTCCTGGGATTCAGGCGTTACCAAATATACATAAGGGGCATGCTGAACCAAACCGGTTGGAGCCTTTTGACCAGTTTCCTGGAACAGGAAACCACGGTGCCGAGGTGGTTTCATGGACGGGTAGCCACTTGTTCGCCACTCAGAAACCGAAGTGGCCGGCTGCGCCCGCGGCAGGTCCACAAACTGAACTGGCGGCGTTTGCACCGGCACGGACTGTGAAGGTATTTTCTGTTGAACCAGGAAAGTTTCAGGCTGCCCGCCTGTGGTTCGCTTGGCCGGTGATTGCTGGAGCAGGAAAACCGCTGTGACCGCCACAGATGCGGCGATTCCCATGCCTGCCACCGGCTTCAACCACCGGTATAGCCGGGTGGGCTTTTCCGATTGGTGATAGTCTCTAACGCCCAAGCGTGACAACACCTGGTCGGCTACATTGACCACCAAAGGTTCGTCTAAACTTTTTTGCAAGCAAGCGCGAATCAGGTGATAGCGGTTCCAGGTCTGCCCCAACGCAGGGTCTGAAACCATGCGCTTGACAAGAAAGCGGATGGCATTGGACTCCAATTCGCCATCCATAAGTACTGATATTTTTTCATGGGATCTATCCGACATAAGTCACTCGTGATGGTTTGTCTGCTAGTAAGGGTTTCAGAGCCTTGTCAATGGCATCGCGCGCACGGAAAATGCGTGAGCGTACCGTCCCGATGGGACAGGCCATGGCATTGGCGATTTCTTCATAACTCATGCCATCGACTTCTCGCATAACAATGGCCGAACGCAAATCATCCGGCAAGTCATCCACAGCCCGGGTCACCGCTGTTTCAATTTCCTGGCGCGCATATTCTGCTTCCGGCGTGTCAAAATTCTGCATTTCCAATGCGCTGGCGTAACGCTCGGCCTCTTCTGGCTCAACCTCGGAGTTTTGAATCCGCCGGGACCGGGCCACAAGATGGTTTTTTGCCGTATTAATGGCTATCCGGTAAATCCAGGTATAAAACGCACTGTCCCCCCGAAAACGGGGTAACGCCTTGTACACCTTGATAAAAACCTCCTGGGTCACATCCAACACTTCATCGCGGTCACGCACATAGCGAGAGATAATATTGGCGATTTTCTGCTGATAACGAGTCACCAACATTTCAAACGCTCGGGTGTCCCCGGCCTGGGCTTGGTTGACCAGTTCCTGATCAATGGCTTTTTCAGACATGTTGTTATTTTCTTTTGTCATTGTCTTATCTGTGACCGCCGATGGGTTAAAAAGTTTCCCGGTATCTGAACAAATAGCACTGATATGGCAGCCTTCCCGAAAATGGCTGCTCAGGATATCGAAGCTTCTTGCTCCAATAGCTGGTAGGCTTCAAGAATGTTATGAATTTCGCTGGCAGGTAATGGCCGGCAAAATAAAAAGCCTTGAAAATACTGACAACCTTTGTCGACCAGGTATTCGCGCTGAGCTTCGGTTTCCACGCCTTCTGCCACCAATTCGTGACCCATGCGTTTGGCCATATTGACGGTGGCCTCAAGAATGGCCTCATCATCCGGACTGACACCAATATTGCGCACAAAGGTCTGGTCAATCTTAAGGTATTTGGCCGGAATTTTCTTGATATAGTCCAGGGACGACTGACCAGTCCCAAAGTCGTCAATTGACAGTGAGTAACCTAACTCATTGAGTTCCCGTAAAACATTCAGCAAGTTGGGGACTTTTTCCAGACTAATGCTTTCGGTAATTTCAAAGTCCACAAATTTCGGATGCAACCCGGTGGCAGAAACGATGCCATCCAGGTGCTGTACCAGATCGGAGTCAACAAACTGGGCTGGCGATAAATTCACTGATATAGTCAACGGTTGATTGAAGACCTGTTGCCACTCCAGACACTGTTTACAGGCCTGTTCCAGCACCCAGTAGCCGATTTCCCGAATGAACCCGGATTCTTCCGCCATGGGAATAAAAAAACCGGGGCTAATCAGCCCAAGTTCCAGGTGTTTCCAGCGTACCAGCGCCTCAAATCCCACAATTTTTTCGCTGGCCGCGTCAATTTTTGGCTGATAAAAAACGAGTAGCTGTTTGCGTTTGATGGACTGCCTCAGTTGCGATTCCAGCTCCAACTTTTGCTTTCCTGCTTCACTGCTGACTTCTTTTTCTTCATAGACCTTGATGCGGTTGCGCCCACCCAGCTTGGCATCATACATGGCCAAATCGGCATTTTTCAGCAGTGTGGCTGTGGTTTTTCCGTGGTCAGGAAAAAAGCTGATACCAATGCTGAGTGTCATCAGCAGTTCACTGCCGTTGCTCAATAGCAATGGCCGGCTCATTTTATCCCGAATTTCATTGACCAGCTTGATGACTTCATCCCGGGATGTAACCTGATCAATCAGAATGGTGAACTCATCGCCGGCAAATCGCGCCAGCAGCCCACGGTTTCCCAGGCTTTTTTTCAGTAATTGAGTGACCGTGAGCAAGACTTCGTCACCAATATCATGGCCAAGTGAATCATTAATGTTTTTGAACTTATCCAAATCCACGAAAATGACCGCAAGATGCGTGTTCTCCCGGCTGGCTTTGTCGATGCTTTTGTCCAGCTCTTGCACAAACAGCAGACGATTCGGCAAACCGGTCAGCGGGTCGTGCTGTCCTTCTTGCTTGTAAAGCCGGTACAAACGCCCGATATGAGCACTCTTTGCTATATGCGCTGCCATTTCGCTCAATAAAAAACGGCTGATTTCACTATTTTGGCGCGGTTCGGACGCACTGGCAACCAGAAAGCCTGTGAGGCCACCATCCTCCCGGCAGAAAGGGTAAGCAAGGACACAGCGCGCTCGCGTCTGGTTCAACCAGGTATCGGAGGGTATCAAATTGGCTGCGTCATTCTCGATTTCCACCGCCTGCCCCTTGCGCAATTGCCGCATGAGATAGGTATGCTGATCAGACTGCCATGAATGCCAGTGTTCGGCTGACATGCAGGGATCCGGCTCAGCATCTCCGGTTTCTCCATCCATGTGAGCCACCACCAGATAATCCAGACCCAACCATTGAACCACTTGTCGATATAATTCCTGACACTTTTCGGCTTTTACATGAAGCGGTTGTAGCTGGCTGATATATTCCATGACTCGGGAAAAGGTCGCCACATCATCCTGGTCCTGGAGCATGCCCAGGTAAACGGGCTTGCCAGCCAGGACAGTAATTTGGTAATGGGCTTTAACCCACCGCGTATGGTCATCGCCTGTGGCCAGTTTGAACTGGAATGATACATGTCCCTGGGAGTTCAGGTCTTTATGGTAGCGGTCGTACTCGACCAGACTGTGAGTGCGATCAAGTTCATGCCAGGAGTGGCCGATACACGCAGTATCGGAACACCCGGCAAGCTGGCAAAAAGCCTCATTGACCTTGATAATCCGCTGGCTCTGGGCATCAACAATCACCTGGGGGATGGCGGAGTCCTCAAAAAACAAATGCCAGAATGCCTGGCTTTGGTCTTCGCTATGCGCGTCTTCACGTGGTTGTATTTCGGCACTTTTTGCATGGGAATGAAGCAAAAAATCCACTGCCTGGGTGTTCACCGGCGAAAACAGCAGTCCATCGCAGGCTTCACTCACTTGCTGCCAAGTCGCGCCGTCTTTAAGCTGGCCGGAACCCACCAGTGCGAATAGCCTCTGAGGCGGTTTAAGACTCTCTTTTATGGACTTCAGTTCTCTGAGGTTATTGACCCATGGCGTGCCAACTTCAATCACCAGAGTATTAAAACCCGATTCAGCCCAGTCCCGGGGCAAGCGGGAGGCGTCTTTTGCGGTCCGTAACTGGTGACAGTTTTTCTGGTCAAAATAATCAAACAGCGCGTAGCGGTCGCGTTTGTTGCCACAGGCAATCAACACATCCCAGTCTGAAAAATCACCCATCCAGCGACACCCACTGTCCATCCCTTAAACCCACACGGGCAGCGCGTGGTGAGTCCAGGTTAATTAATTTGACATATTCACTGCTCTCCAGTGCGGGCACTTTTTGCCCGGCCGGCAAGACAAACATGAGTTTCTTTTTGTCATGCAGGGCTTCCCAACTGCGATGTTTTGGCAGCACCGCCTGCATTTCCACCAGTTCGTCACGGCTATGAGCGGAAAAAAGGTAAACCCCGTAATGACTGCTGCGATCTGCATAACGCAATGCATCAGATAATCCGCGGGTTCCCGGCACTGGCACATCTCGGGATTTAAGGCTAACCAAACCTCTACCACTGGACCAGGAATAAATGGCCAGACCGCTTTGTAAACTGATGCGTTGCATGAGCCGCAACAAATCATCAATGCCGTCGGTGTAAGCCAACAAGGTGTGAGGGGTTTCTGTCAGCGCTTTCTGGATACGGTTTAGCTGGCTGCGCGAAGGTTGCTTGAACGGCGTGTTCACAAACAAAATTACATGGTCTCAGTGGCCACGTCTTCTCCCCGGTACGGTGCCAGCAGTGTTTCAATTTTAGAACGCACGACTTCCATGTCACTGCTATCGGAAAACTGGATGCCAATGCCCACTTTTTTCAGCCCCTGGGAGCCTGCCGGTGTAATCCAGACCACCTTGCCGGTAACGGGCATCTTTTCTTCATCCTTAATGGACAAAAGCAAAAACACCTCATCCCCCAGTTTGTAGGCTTTGGTTGTTGGTACAAAAATGCCACCATTTTCCAGGAATGGCATATACACCTTGTGCAAGGATGCCACATCCTTGACATTCAGTGACAGAATGCCCTGCTTGGCTCCGCCTGGTCCCATAAATGCCATAATAGAAATCCTCTTTTTCTGCCTGGTAAACAGTTATTCAACGAGCGTTTTTACATATGCCTTTGATAGCTTTCCACTATAGGCTCGATTCAGGCAATGCACTGTGGCTCCAGTTTATCAAAAATTCCTCAAACAACAGCCCTTTTTTCAAAACCGACGACCAATGCTGGCGCAAATACGCCAATTGTTGCATTTTTTTACGCATGATCTCAGAATTGTGCAGCACCGGCGCCATCTGGTTGACTAAAGCATGCTCACCTGGCAGTGGCTCTTTCACGCCTGCGTAAACCGCCTGTAAATGAAGCAAATAACGGTAAAGAGCCTGCCACCACTGGTCATCTAGCACATCCTGCCACTGTTGAGCGATGGTCATTATCCTGTCCTGGCCTGTGTTGGAAATCAGGCTCGCCAAATCATTCATCAGTTGCATAAAATTCGCCAGCCGGTCAGCCATAAGCCATTCTTTGGCCAAAAGCGGCGCACCCCCGGACACAATCAATGCCTGCTGGGTGATATTATCCGTTTTTCCCAGCCATTGCGCCAATGCAGATGCCGCTGGCGGTTTAACCGGCATCAATCGACACCGGCTGGCGATGGTGGGCAGCAGGCGATCCGATTCAGCGGCAATCAGCACAAGACAGGTTCTGTCGGCAGGTTCTTCCAGGGTTTTCAGCAAGGCATTGGCGGCGGCCAGGTTCATTTGCCCGGCAGACTCAATAATCACCACCTTGTATCCGCCCCGGTGCGCGCTTAAGGACAGTGCACTGGATACTTCGCGAATTTGAGTCACCTTGATAAACTGGCCCAGGGGCATAACAGCATAAAAATCGGGATGATTCCCTGCCGCCAAAAGCTGGCAGCCTGCACATTCTCCACATGCTTCGTGCGTATGCCCTTGGTCAAGGGCGCTTTCACAGAGCAGATCCGCCGCCAACGCCAGCGCCAACGCCTTTTTGCCGCTCCCGCTTATGCCGCGAATCAGAACCGCATGCGGCAGTTGCTTTTGAAAAGCCAGCTTTTGCCATTCCCGACGGTAAGGTACAAGCCACGGGTAAATGCCTTTTATGACCGGTTTGCCCAATAATGTTGCATCACTGTCAAGCACAGTCATGGACGTTAAGACTCCGTACCCAAAAGCTGTTGCGCATAATTCGCCTTGAGAAAGGCCCGCATATCACGCTTGATATCGGCCTGTACCTCGTCAATGGGCTTTGAGGCATCAATCAGCCGAAACCGTTCAGGGTGCTCACTGGCCCGTTGCCGATAGGCGGCCTGGACACGCTCAAAAAATGCCTGCTGTTCATTTTCAATGCGATCCGTGTGTTGGCGGTCTTGGATGCGTTGCATGCCAATTTCCGGGGCAATATCCAGTAAAAAGGTTAAATCTGGCTGAAAAGTCCCCACGACCGCCTTGTCCAGTTGCGCGATAAGGTCCAGAGAAATCCCCCGTCCACCGCCCTGATAGGCGTAACTGGCATCCACATAGCGATCAGAAACCACCCACTGGCCATGGCGCAAGGCCGGCGCAACCACCTTCGCCACATGCTCCCGCCGCGATGCAAACATGAGTAACAACTCGGTCAGTGGCTCCAAGTGAGGGGATTTCAACAAGATATCACGAATAGCCTCCGCCTCGGGGGTGCCGCCCGGTTCACGCGTGAGTATGTACTGGATGCCTGCCTCATCCAGTACATCCCGAATACTTTTAAGCGCCGTGGTTTTCCCGGCGCCTTCGCCGCCTTCGAGGGTGATTAATCGCCCCTGTACGGTATCTTTAGTTTCCATTGTCTTGGTGCTTTTGCGGCGCCACAGGAGGGCGTAACGTTTTTTTTGGCTTTTCCACTTTGTTCACAGTACCCGCCTGATCGGCTTGTGCGTCACGTGCTGTTTGACCAGCCAGATAGTTTTTCACCGCTTTTTTATGTTCGCTGAAAGTTGTGCTGAAAACATGCCCGCCCTGATTGTCAGCGACAAAGTACAAGGCATCGCCCTTGGCCGGATGCGCCACCGCCTCGATTGAATCCCGCCCCGCCATACTGATGGGCGTCGGTGGCAAACCGGCACGCGTATAGGTGTTATAGGGCGTGTCTGTGCGCAAATGCGCATAGGTAATGTCCCCCGCATAGGCCTCCCCCAGTCCATAAATTACTGTGGGGTCGGTTTGTAGTCGCATGCCTTTTTTCAAACGGCGCACAAAAACACCAGCGACCTGGGGCTTTTCAGCGGCCAGGGCTGTTTCCTTTTCCACGATACTGGCCAGAATCAGCATCTCATAGGCCGATGTTAGTGGCAGTTCATGATCCCGTTGTTGCCAGGCGGCATCAAGCACACGTTGCAATGCTTCATACGCGCGCTTGAGCACCGACAAATCCGAGTCACCCCGTCGGTATTGCCAGGTTTCAGGCAAAAACAGGCCTTCTGGGCTGGGCGCTTTCGCGGATAACCATTGCAGCAACTGTTTATCATTCATCTCGGCTAGGGGATGCTGCAAAACAGGATCCTGGAGCAAACGTTGCTTTAGCTGCTTCCAGGTTTGCCCTTCAATGATGGTAAAGGTATAAGTTTTGACATCGCCCCGAGCCAGTTTCTCAAGCAATTCCTGAGGTTGAATTTTGCCATCAAAGCTGTATTCCCCCGCCTTGATCTGGCTTTCCAGTGCTGATAACCGCCCCAACACACGCCACTGCCACATTTCGCCCCCGGCGCCTTGCTGTCGCAATAATGCCACCACTTTTCGGAAAGAAGCTCCGGCAGGCACTTCCAGTATGATTTCTGAGCGCGCATCGGAAAATACCGGCTCAGACAGAAACGCCCGATACTGCTGCCAGCCCCAGAAAAATCCACCCAGCGCCAGCAGCAACACGAATACAGCCGCAAGAAAAAACTTCTTCACATTAAACCTCGATCCAGCGGGCGCTCCATTGACAGGCTGGCGCTTACGCGGTGTCTCGTCATTCCGGCAAAAACAGGGCTTCCCATGCTGTCATTATCTCACTGATGCGTTGTTGCACCACAGATTTTTGCAAACTCCGGTTAAAGCAGACAGGCCCTGCGCTGGCAGCCACACGGAATCCCCTGATGCTGTTGCACAGTAATAGCGCGTCCATCTGTGTTATTTGGGCGTACGGCAGAACCCGGGAAGCCACAGGGAAATGGGCTTGCAGCCAGGACAAGGCCACACCCTGAACCCCACAGCCACTCAAATCCGGCGTTATCCATTCAGAGCCCTGAAGCATGACCAGATTGCTGCTGGTGGCTTCCACCAGATTATCATCAGCGTCCAGCAACAAGCCATCATCATAACCTGCTTGGCGAACTTCCTGACAAGCCAGCACATTTTCCAGGCGGTTCAAGTGCTTAATACCCGCCAGCGCCGGTTGCCGGGCCAGGCGCATGGTGCATTTCATAACACGCAACTTCGCAGTTGGAGCGGCTTGGTGCGACTGACCAGCCGGGAAAAACTGAATGGCCAAAGCGCTGTCCCCACCCTCGGGACAATAGCCCCGAAGAACCCCTTTGGACTGGCGATACAACACCAGCTTGAGTACACCGGAGATATTTTTTTTCGGCGGCAATGCGGCTGACTCCAGCACGCTTTCAATGGCATGCCATGTCTCAGCGCAATCAGGCAAATCCAGCCCCAGACGTTGTCCTCCCCTGCACAACCGTTGCCAGTGTAACACCCATAAAGGCGCGTGGCCGGCAGTCACCCGAATACTTTCAAAAACACCATCGCCGTAAGCAAACGCCCGGTTGGCAAACAAGTTCTTTTGATCAGTCTGTAGCTGGCAACTCATAACCTGTCTCAGTGCCCGGCGCCGTAGCGTCAACGCCCAGCGCACGCAAAAGACCCTTTGCCTTATGCCCGATTTCTTCAACCTCCCGGCTGGGGACTGAATCCATAACAATTCCCGCACCGGCCATAAAGTTCATTTGTTTTCCCTGTTTTATCAGCGTGCGAATGAGAATATTGCTGTCCATATCGCCATTATGATTAAGATAACCCATGGTGCCAGTGTAACCGCCCCGGGGGCGTTGCTCCAGTTCGTGGATAATTTCCATGCACCGGATTTTGGGGCAGCCGGTAATGGTTCCACCGGGAAAAACCGCTTTGATAACATCACTAAAGGCGGTATTCCGACGCACACATCCCTGCACATTGGAAACAATGTGATGCACATGCGCGTAACTTTCGACCACCATCAGTTCGCTCACCCGGACACTGCCAGGCTGACAGATACGCCCCAAATCATTCCGTTCCAGATCGAGCAGCATAATGTGCTCGGCCCGCTCTTTGGGATGGGCAATCAGCTCTCCCATGAGCCTACTGTCAATCTCTGCATTAGCACCACGCGGACGCGTCCCGGCAATGGGGCGGGTTTCTACAAGATCTCCCCGGCGGCTGACCAGGCGCTCTGGAGAGGAAGAGATAATGGCAAAGTCATGCCAGTCCAGCACCCCGGAAAATGGCGCGGGATTACACCGGGCCAACTGACGATAACACTGAACCGGCGTGGGCCAGAAAGGGGCCTGCAAATGCCATTGACGGGCCAGATTCACCTGGTACACATCGCCAGCGGCAATATACTCCCGCACTCGCTGAACCTGTTTTTTAAAATATTCCGGCGGCTCGACTGTCACCACATATTGCGGCCACTGATGATCTGTCTCAGGGACTTTGGCCAGGACTTTCTGATAAATGCGCTGAGCCGACGGCTTGTCCTGCGCTGTTACCCATACCTTTCCAGTGGCATGGTCCAGCACCACAGCCCCGGCGCATTTAAGGGCCAGCGCCAACGGTTCCCCTGGCGGCTGGCGCATGCTGGCCAAGCGAGGCTCCCAGCCAGCCATCGCCTCATAGGACAGATAAAAAAACCAGCCATGCTCAAACGGCAAGACAGACTGGTTCTTACTGGCATCGGGCGCAATCGCCATACCCGCATCCAGGGAACGAAACCACTGCGGCATGTGCTCAGGCCGTGTAGCAAGCTGCTGATCAATCACATCAGCAAAAACCATAGAATAACGGCCAGTGGCAGAATGATTGGCCTCGCTGGCCAGCAAGGCCGGAAAAAAATCCCGATCAGCCGCCACCAAGCCGGGCAAGTCCGGCACAAAGTCCAACAGTAACTGGTAGCTCATACAACGGAGATATGGCGGCGGAAAACAGGGACGTAGGCTAATTTCTGCGGAAAGCTCGCCGACAGAAAAGGCATGGCTACCATATACAGGAAAAAACCAATATCAACCGCCCTGGCCAAAACGCCTGAACACGAGGCTGGCATTGGTGCCGCCAAAGCCAAAGGAGTTGGAAATGACATATTCCAGACTTGCCGGACGTTTTTCATTGGGCACATAGTCCAGATCACATCCCTCACCGGGATTTTCCAGGTTTATGGTCGGCGGTATCATTTGATCCCGTAACGCCAATACACTGAAAATGGCCTCAACCCCGCCGGCGGCGCCCAACATGTGGCCAGTGGTGGATTTTGTCGAGCTTACAGCCAGCTTGTAGGCATGCTCGCCAAAAGCCTCTTTAATGGCCCGGGTTTCCGCCAGATCGCCCAAAGGCGTGGACGTCCCGTGTGCATTGATGTAATCAATGGCTTCCGGCTCAATACCTGCATCGGCAATGGCATTACGCATGCACTGTCTGGCGCCTTCTCCGTTTTCTGGTGGCGCTGTCATGTGATGGGCATCGGAACTCATGCCAAAGCCCACCAGTTCAGCATAGATTCTGGCGCCTCGCGCCTGGGCATGTTCGAGCGATTCCAGCATCAGAATTCCGGCACCGTCACTAAGCACAAAACCATCGCGTTTGGCATCCCAGGGACGCGAAGCCTTTTGGGGCTCATCATTGCGGGTGCTCAATGCCTTGGCTGAACAAAATCCGCCGATGGCCAAGGGTGTGGTGGCATATTCTGCGCCGCCGCACAACATGGCATCGGCTTCGCCATAAGCGATGGCGCGCGCCGCCAGGCCAATATTGTGAGTGCCGGTGGTACAGGCTGAAACGGCCGAAAAACTGGGACCTTTGGCCCCCAGCATTATCGACAAATGTCCCGCAACCATATTGATAATGGAGCCGGGCACAAAAAAAGGCGATATGCGGCGTGGCCCCTTGTTCAGCCAGTTTTCCGTGGTTTTCTGGATGGTGTCAATGCCGCCAATGCCTGCACCCACGTAAACGCCCAGCCGATGCGCGGTATCCGGGGTGACTTCATAGCCACTGTCAGCCACCGCATCCAGACCAGCTCCTATGCCGTAGTGCATAAACGGATCCATTTTCCGTGAGTCCTTGGGGCGAAGATACTTCGCCACATCGAAATCCCGGACCTCGCCTGCGATCGTGGTAGCAAACCCTTCCGCATCAAAATGGGTAATCGAGCCAATGCCACTGCGGCCAGCGAGAAGATTCTGCCAGGCGCTGTCCAGCGCATTGCCCACCGGTGAAACAATACCCATTCCAGTTACAACGACCCTGCGTTTACTCTGCATAGCTGTCCCCTATGACGACAGTCATGAATAGCGACTGCCCGATAAACAGGCGGGGAAAGCCCCTGCCGATGTCATGGACGACGGCAAGCGATTTTCCCCGATACTTGTTGTGCATATCCATGCCTGATATTTCAGGCAGGCATAGACACGTATTTACTCATGAATCATGTATTGGCTTTGACGTAGTCAATGGCCTGCTGTACGGTTTGGATTTTATCTGCGTCTGACTCTGGAATTTCACATTCAAACTCCTCTTCCAGCGCCAAAACCAGCTCTACGGTGTCCAGAGAGTCGGCACCCAGGTCATCCACGAATGAAGCGTTATCGTTCAGTTCAGACGGATCAATGTCCAGATCCAGTTGTTCAACGATAATGGCTTTTACTTTTTCTTCGATATTACTCATTGGTTTTGTTAACCCCTGTGGTGAAAATGCAGTCATTGTAGGTTAAGAGGTGGCGTTTTGCCAGTCAACCGGCTGGAGAAAAACCGATTTTTTCAGTTTAAAACGGGCGTTTGACGGCTCTTTGAAACAACGCATGAGTGACACGTTCCGTGGAAGACTACACCATGTACATACCGCCATTAACATGTAGGGTTTCGCCCGTTATATAGCCCCCCATATCCGAGGCCAAAAAAAGAACAGCATGGGCAATGTCTTCTGGCGAGCCCAAGCGTTGCAACGGTATCTGGTCTTTAAGCTTCAGTTGCTGATCTTCGGGCAATTCACGGGTCATATCAGTCACAATGTATCCGGGCGCCACCACATTCACCGTAATGCCCCGAGAACCGATTTCCCGCGCCAGAGACTTGCTAAAGCCCACCAATCCAGCCTTGGCCGCAGCATAATTGGCCTGACCAGGATTGCCCATGGCACCAATCACTGAGCCAATACTGATAATGCGGCCGCTGCGTTTCTTCATCATGGGCCGCAAACACGCTTTCGTCATTCGAAAAACCGCGGTCAAATCGGTATCCAGCACCTGCTGCCATTGTTCATCGGACATCCGCATTAACAGGTTATCGCGGGTGATACCGGCGTTGTTCACCAGAATATCGGGCATCCCGGGGCCGGTTTTTATTACCTCCAGCGCATGACTGATGCTGTCTGGGGCACAAACGTCCAAAACCACACCCTGACCACCATGGGCCTGTAAACGTTCTGTAATGGCGATAGCGCCGGCCTCGGAAGTCGCTGTGCCCACCACCGTGGCGCCAGCTGCAGCCAGCGTATCGGCAATGGCCGCGCCAATGCCACGGGAGGCTCCCGTAACCAACGCCACCTTGTTATTCAGGCTAATCATGCGGTATTTCTCCTTTTGTTCAGATCGAGTTTGCTGATATCGTCAGGGCTTTGTATGCTGGCAGTCGGCCAACGCCGGTCAAACCGCTTGAACAAGCCGGATAGCACTTTACCCGGGCCACATTCAATCACTGATTCAACACCGGCGTCTTTCAGATATTGCATGGTTTGCGTCCAGCGCACAGGCGAAAACAGTTGCCTCACCAAAAGCGCCCGGATTTCCTCTTCCGACTCACAGGTTTTGGCCGTCACATTGTGCACCACCGGTATTTTTGGGGCTTTCAGGGAAACCGACTGCAAATCATAAGCCAGTTTTTCCGCGGCCAGTCGCATTAAGCTGCAGTGAGACGGCACGCTGACAGCCAAAGGAATCACCCGCTTGGCTCCTGCCTGACGAGCCTTTTCCGTGGCTTTGCGCACTGCATCGGCATGGCCGGATATCACCACCTGCCCGGGCGCATTAAAGTTCGCCGCGCTGACAGCGCCGTCTTTTCCAATGTCTGCGTTGACCTGTTCACAGACTGATTCGATCACCTGGTCTTCCAGCCCCAAAATGGCAGCCATGGCGCCTTGGCCCTCTGGCACGGCCGATTGCATATACTGGCCCCGCTTGTGAACCAGCGCCACCGCATCATCAAAATCCAGGGCACCGGCGCAAACCAAAGCGGTGTACTCTCCCAAGGAATGACCCGCCAGATAATCCGGCATGGATCCTCCGGCAGCTTGCCATCCCTGCCAGGCTGCCACAGCAGTCACCAACAACGCAGGCTGGGTCCATTGCGTCTGGCCCAATACTTCCTCAGGGCCTGATTGCACCAAAGCTTTCAAATCACACTGTAATACGTCGCAGGCACGCTGAAAAAGCGAGTCAGCCTGGCCAGATGCATTTAGCCAGGCATCGGCCATGCCGACAAATTGTGACCCCTGTCCGGGAAACACAAAAGCGGTTGTAGTCATGATTTTGTCCCCAAATTGTTATTGTGGATGCGACGAAGGTTGACGCCACATGATTTCTGGCCGGATCAACTCCGGAATTACATTTTTATCAACGCCGAACCCCAGGTAAAGCCACCACCAAAGGCTTCCAGCAAGACAGTCATACCAGGCTTTATCTGACCGCTACGGACAGCCACGTCCAGCGCCATGGGCACTGAAGCAGATGAGGTATTGCCATGTTTGTCCACAGTCACCACAACCTGGTCCATGTCCATGCCCAATGCCTTGGCAGTGGCATTGATAATGCGTAAATTGGCTTGGTGGGGCACTAAAAAGTCAATATCGGATTTGACCATGCCATGCGCTTCCAGGGTTTCAGTCACGATGCGCCCCAGTGTGCGCACGGCCACCTTGAAGACCTCATTGCCTTTCATCGTGATTTTGAGGCCTCCCCGCTCTTCAGCCTTAAACCCTTTGGACACGCCTGCGGTGGCGGCCAGCAAGTCCGCATAACCACCATCTGCGTGCAGATGCGTGGACAACACACCGGGTTCTTCACTGGCTTCCAGAACCACAGCCCCGGCACCATCACCAAACAAAACCGCCGTGGACCGGTCCGTCCAGTCCACCATGCGGGTCAGGGTTTCAGCCCCCACGACCAGGACTTTTTGCTTGGCGCCGGAGCGGATAAAGTTATCCGCCACCCCCAGTGCATAAATAAACCCGCTGCATGCCGCATTCACGTCCATGGCCGCACAGCCATTGGCTCCCAGTCGACTCTGTAACAAACAGGCGGTGCTGGGAAAGACTAAATCCGGTGTCGTTGTACCCACAACGATCATGTCCAGTTCGCTAGCGCTGACATCGGCCGCCTGCAAAGCTTTCAATGCCGCCTCATAGGCCAGATCACCAGTGGTTTCTCCTTCCGCGGCAATATGGCGTTGCTGAATCCCCGTCCGCTCGCGTATCCACTGATCGCTGGTATCCAGCGTTTTTTCCAGATCGGCATTGGTCAGAATTTTTTCCGGCAAGTGGCTGCCGGTACCAGTAATGCGCGAATAAGCCGGGACATGGTTCATATGAGATTCTCCAAATGGGTTTTGAAATCAGCCATGACCCGGCCACAGGCCAATCGCCAGGCCGAGCTCAATGCCGAAATGTAGGAATTTATATCACAGGCGCCGTGGCTTTTCACAACCGGTTTTTCAAACCCCAGCAAGATCGCGCCATTATGCCGCGCCGGATGTAGCCGGGAGCTGTGTTGCAAAAACCGGCGCAAGACAGGAATTCGGGTCTGCCAGCAGCCGGACTCCAGCATGTAACGCGCCATGCCTTCGCTGCTTTTCAGCGCCACATTGCCAGCAAACCCTTCGCTGACAATTACCGCATGATGACCGGTAAACAAATCTGTACCTTCGCAATATCCCTGATAATTCAGGCGAGAGGATTGCAAAAGCTGGTTGGCTTGCCAAATGGTGTCATGACCCTTGATGGCCTCCCGGCCGATATTCAGCAAACTCACAGCGGGCTTGCCAGCCGTGCCCAGAGCGCGCATCAATGCCGAGCCCATCATGCCAAATTGCAGTAACTGCTCGGAGTCTGCAGACACCGATGCACCGGCATCCAGTAAAAGCGTTCGACCTGATGGCGTGGGTAAAAACGCCCCCAAGGCCGGTTTCTGGATACCGGGCAATGCGGTAAGAAAGTATCGGGCAAAGGCCACCAAAGCACCTGTATTGCCCGCACTCAGACATACCTGACTGTGCTTTCCCAAATCAGCGATGGCGCAGGCCAAAGTGGACTCGCGCCCATGGCGAAGAGCCCGTGACGGCGGCTCATCCATCGCCACAGCGTTGTCACAGGCGATGAGCGTCAAACGCGTGTTTTCAACGGTTTTCAGCGCCGTAACATGCTGATAAAAGTCCCGGGTGACAAAGGCCCGAATTCGCGCCTGCGGTTGCTGCCTGAGAAATTTCCGGCACGCTTCAAGACGCGCATCAGCCGGGCCATCGCCACCCATGACATCCACTGCCATCACCCCGGCATCAGGGACTGGCGTTACGCTCACATCAGACATTGACCGGACAGGCACCCGACAGGCTTTAACTCAAAGCCGAAAACAAAGAAGCCAGCGCAATGCCGGCTTCCTGCTGTATTTTCAAACAACCGTTACTCGGCTTCGAAAACATCTTCGTTAACGTCAATCACCTTGCGGCCACGGTAATAGCCTTCAGCGCTGACGTGATGACGCAGATGCACTTCACCGGTTTCCGGCTCAATGGACAGCGTCGGTGTTTTCAGCTTATCGTGGGAACGACGCATACCGCGCCGAGAAGGGGTTTTGCGACTTTTTTGTACGGCCATGACCGTTTCTCCTAACGTAAAAACTATATAATGCGACCACCGTGGGCACACCCACGGGGCGGTTTCCTGACAAATGAACTATTTGCCCTTTAACTTTTCCAACACCGCAAACGGGTTGGTCTTTGGTGCTTGTTGCCGGGCCTGCGCTTCCATCTGCTCCGTCTCCGCCAGATATTCTTCGGGCACCTGGCCATTGGCAGACACGGGAATTTCAGGAATGGCCAAAATCAGCTCATCTTCCACCAAATCCCGCACACTGACCTGACCTTCTGACAGCCAGGCTGGCTCCATATCCGGCGACAAGCGGTTCAACTGCTCCGAGGTTGAAACAAATCCCACCTGGCGATCCACATCCACCGCAAAGTCAAAGTCCTGCAGGGACCGCTGACACTGCAACGGCAATACCGCTCTGGCCTGAACCCGCGCTTGCCCCGGCAATAAACGGGATCCGGAGAACTCCACTCTGAAGCTCACAGCGCCCTCTGGCTCAGAAGTGCCAAGCAACTCCAGCAGGCGCGGAAAATCACGCAATGGCAGTTCCCCTTCCCAGGCATGGCCTGCAATGGCTTTGGCCAAATCGATCTGTTTGGGAACGCGAGTCGCCATAGCCGGCGGATTTTAACGGTTTCGAATCTGGTTTGCAATCATTTTACCCGGCAATCACAGGCATCTGGCGCTGGTCGACACTCTACCAGCCGCCACCCCCACCGCCGCCCCCGCCGCCGCCGGAAAACCCACCGCCAGAAAAGCCGCCACTGCCTCCGGAAGAACTTGGCGGTGTGGCCGCAGCAGCCACGGAACTGGCTAATCCGCTGGCGACGCTGGAGGTGATAATACGAGGCGAAAAAGCACTGCCATCGTAACTGGAGTACCAAGTCGGCTGATAATGATTGTCCGGATCGGCCGCCGCGGCTTTCAGCACATCTTCAAATTGCTCGGCCCACTGATTTTCCACATCCAGCGCCAAGGCATAGGGAAGATACTTTTCAAACAGCTCCGGCGTTTTTTCCGGGGGGTGCATTTTTTCAAAGCGGTTTTGCTCGGTGGTGGATAAAAACAAGCGGAACCCGGCGATTTCATCCAATACCTGACGCCCAAAAGGCGTTGGCGCCTTCAACAACCAGGCAAACAGGCCATTGATGGCTATCAATAACAGCACCACGATAAAAAAACCGCGCGAGAAATGAAAATTTTGCTGGCTTGCCGCCAGCCCTTGAAAAAACATAATCACCAGCCATGGCAGCAGTGTCACCCCTGCTGTCAACCAGCCACGGTGTGCTTTCATGCCCACCATGGTGGCCACAACCATGGCCCCGGCGCCCAGCAGGAATATGGCCACATATTGCCTGCTGCCATAAAACTGCATCCAGAAAAGCCATAAAATAAGCAGCGACAACCCCAAACCAATCCATGAATAACGGCTGTTATCGCGGTAACAGGCATTCTGATATTCTTGCCGCAAGTACCTTGCCAGGGCTTTTTGCGCCCGGCGAATGCGGGGATTATAGGCTTTGCCTACTTCTTCGGTCTGACTTAAATGGGAATAGACTTTTTCCTCGCCGGCACTGAGCGGAGCATGACTGGCGGCTTTGCTTTTATCAGGGTCGGTTTTGGTAAACCGGTAAGCGCGCTTTCCCAGCTTTTCCAGTTTCAAAAATCCCTTGACCGCCAAATCCAGTAAGGCCGCTGTCATGGCTTTGCTGTCTGCCTGCTCTTTCCAGATATAGCGCACCGCCGCCGGAGACAAGTCCCGGGGAGGTTTGAACCGGGCCATCACAGCTCCGGCTGGAGGATCCCGCCCAACCTTGTCCCAGGCGCGGTAGTAGAACCACGGGAACCACAGCATCCCCAGAAAACCCAGGATACCAAAGAAGTTATCCTGAAAGAACCACTGGATTTTTTTCCAACCTGAAGGCTTGTGAAAGAATCGCTCTGGAAACAGGTACCAGACCGTAAAGTCTTCACCCGGCACAATGGTGCGCAAACTTTCTGCCACCAAAGTACTGTCGTCGGGTTGCCAGAGACGGACAGCCGAGCCATCCTGAGAACCGGGGCGCCCCAGCCAGGCTTTGCGCTCGACCGCAGCGGCAGCCGCGCCTGCAGGCGTATGCACCACCACTTGCGCGTGGTCAATGGGAAAACGCCAGTCACTGCCGGTCACATTCCACCAGAAACGCACCAGACCACCGGCAAAAGCCAATTGCCGGTTGCTGCGGTAACGGATGGTGTATTCGTGCTCACCCACCGGTACCAATCGCCGGGGCGAACCAATCTTGACGCGCTTTCCATTGGTCAAGGATTCCACTTTATAAGGCTCTGGACGGCCATCCAGCAACACCTCGTCCACCGCGAAACCCACCACGGTATTGGTCAGGCCATGCATGTCCTTATAATGCGTGGGAAAGTCGCGATAAATGCCATGGCGGATGTTTTTCCGCTCCACATTGACCCGAATTTTTTCCGTAACTCTCATGTTGCCATCGGCAGATAACTGAATATCACTGCGATAATCAGTAATGCGTTCAGCCGCCGGAGCAAACCCGGGAAAAAGGCCCAGAAGACAACAGATCAGCAGCGCGCAACCAGACAGCCCCCACGAGCCAGTCGGCCGCACCCGGGGCCAGATCAAAAGGTCACCCATGGGTCTAAAATTTGACTGTGGGCACTTCCCGCGCCACATCATTGTCATCCAGCTCAAAAAACTCCGCTTCCTTGAAGCCAAAGCGGTCTGCAATCAAATTGCTGGGGAAAGACTGAATCGTGGTATTGTAGTCTCTCACGGTGGCGTTATAGTAGCGACGCGCGTTCTGAATGGCTTCTTCCACTTCCTGCAACTGTTGCTGCAATTGACGAAAATTGGCATCGGCCTTGAGCTCTGGATAGGCCTCGACCTGCACCATCAAACTGCGTAATGCATTGGATATGGCCTGCTCCTGCTTTGCCGAGCCCACGGCCGAACCTGTCGCCTGGCTGGCCGAACGCAATTGGGTCACCGAAGACAATACATCCTTTTCATGCTTGGCATAACCTTTAACGGTTTCAAGGATATTGGGAATGAGGTTATGGCGGCGCTTAAGCTGAACCTCGATGCCGCTCCAGGCGTCTTCCACCTGGTTGCGCCGCCGCACCAAGGTGTTGTACATGCCGATGGCCCAAACGACAACAGCCACGGCCAATCCAGTGAGAATCAGAAAAAAACTGCCTGCTCGCATAACACGCCCTCTTATTTAATGGAATAACCGCTTTCAATGTAACAGACAAGATGACACAAAAAAAGGGCCATAAGTCACGGCCCTTTCCGGCTTTTTTCCTCTCTGAACACCGGTCTGCCCTGGCCTCAGTAAGGAGCCGGCTAGTCAATTTTTCGGGGCGGATGGTAAATCAATCCGCTGTCCTGGCGGGCCGGACCACCCCGGTCCATCACCAGAATTTTTTCCACCTTGAGCAAAGGCCGGTTGTGCATAAAGCCAACCACCTTGCCCACAAGGCGCACGTAGTTGTCAATTTTCAGATCGCTCTTGCGGTACTTGCCTGGCAGACACGCCCAAAATTCATTACGCAATTCAATCTGGCTGATTTGGCTGCTACCGGCCATGGAGTCTTCATGCCCGTAAACCCGGATACAGGTTTCATTGCTATCGGGCAAGTAACGGTATTCCCGAATCACACCAGCCCAGCGAACATAGAAATTTAATGTGTCGTGGCTGGAAACCTGGAAAGGCGCCACCGAACGATACGGCACATGTTCTGGAAGGGCCAGGACATTTTCCGTCTTTGCAGCGGCCGGTTGCTGGCGAGTACCGCCAGTCTGGCCGCAGGCTGCCACACTGGCGGTCAGGATAACAGCCAACAATACTTTTAATGCAGTCATGATTTTTCTCCACCTGGGTCAACCCGAAGCTGTAGTCACGCAAGCAGCCCAACGCACAACACGCGCCACTGGCTGTAAAGATCGGCCCAAACGGTCAGTTCAGCTATCCGCGTTTCGCCTTTGCCGCCGAGCAGCAAAAAAATCACGTAACATACGGGCCGAATCAGTGGCCAACACGCCGCTGTGAACAGCGATGTGATGATTGTGGTAGGACCGCTGAAAAGCGTGATCCACGGTGTCTATCACCCCTGTCTTGGGGTCACTTGTGGAAAAAACAAGTTGTTTAATGCGCGCATGTATCAACGCCCCGGCGCACATCAGGCATGGCTCCAAAGTCACATACAGGGTGCTTTCTGGCAGGCGATAATTGTTTTCCCGGGCACCAGCGTCGCGCAAGGCCATGATTTCTGCATGCGCGGAGGGGTCATTCAGGGTAATGACCCGGTTATGCCCCTGGCCTATCACTTCTCCATGGCGCACCAGCACCGCACCCACAGGCACTTCCCCCATGGCTTCGGCCTGGCGCGCTTGCTCCAATGCCAGACGCATCCAGCGCTCGTGTTCGTCCTCAAAAGAAAATGATGGCTGTGCGGCCTTTTCTTTCATTATGTTTCCGGTTTAACTGGCCATGAATACCACCTGTTTGGAAGCGGCCATACTCTGAACATGGGGAATATACCCGGCCTTGGCCGATGCCCGCTGCCGGCCTATTCCCACTCAATGGTGGCCGGCGGTTTGCTGGAAATATCATAAACCACCCGCGACACCTCTTCGATTTCGTTGATAATGCGGCGAGACACCACATCCAGCAACTCATAAGGCAAGTGCGCCCAGCGAGCCGTCATAAAGTCCACGGTTTCCACCGCCCGCAGTGCTATCACATAGGCATAGCGACGTGCATCACCCACGACACCAACGGATTTAACCGGCAAAAAGACGGCAAAAGCCTGGGCGGTTTTGTCATACCAGCCCGCTTTTTTCAGCTCAGTGATAAAAATATGATCAGCACGCGCCAGAATATCCGCATATTCGGGCCTGATTTCCCCCAGAATACGCACCCCCAGTCCCGGGCCGGGAAACGGATGCCGGTAAACCATTTCCCTGGTCAACCCCAGGTGTACCCCCAGCTTTCTGACTTCATCCTTGAACAAATCACGCAGGGGTTCCAGCAGTTGCAAACCCATTTCGGCCGGCAAACCGCCCACATTGTGGTGTGACTTGATGACATGCGCCTTGCCGGTCGCACTGCCTGCCGACTCGATCACATCCGGATAAATGGTTCCCTGAGCCAGCCATTTGACATCCTTGAGTTTGCTGGCTTCCTGCTCGAATACACGAATAAACTGTTCGCCAATAATCTTGCGCTTTCTTTCAGGGTCTGTTTCTCCCTGGAGGGCGTTGAAAAACCGTTCCCGGGCGTTGACGCGAATCACGTTGATATCCATTTCCCGCGCAAACATGGCCATGACATCATCGCCTTCGCCATAACGCAACAGGCCCGTGTCCACAAAAATACATGTGAGCTGCGGGCCAATGGCCTTGTGCAGCAAGGCCGCCACCACTGAAGAGTCCACCCCGCCGGAAAGCCCCAGCAAGACCTTGTCAGCCCCCACCTGCTCCCGCACACTGCGAATGTGGGTCTCGATAATGTTTTCCGCCGACCAGTCTGCCGCACAACCGCAAATGTCATGCACAAAGCGCGACAGGATTTTTTCACCCTGTCTGGTGTGAGACACTTCGGGGTGAAACTGCACGCCGAAGAAAGGAGCCGACACATGCTCAAAGGCCGCTACAGGGGCTGTTTCGGTGCGGCCTGTGACAGTAAAGTTGTCCGGCACTGCGACAACTTTGTCACCATGACTCATCCACACATCCAGCACAGGATGACCGGCGACATTGTGGCGATCTGCCAAATCCGCAAACAGGCGAGACGGAGCGATGACTTCCACTTCGGCATAACCAAATTCTTTTTCATCCGAAGGCGCCACCTGCCCGCCAAAATGCTCACACATGGCCTGCATGCCGTAACAAACGCCCAAAACCGGCACCCCCAGAGAAAAAACGCCTTCCGGCAATCTCGGTGCATCGGCCTGATGAACAGACTCAGGCCCGCCTGACAAAATGATGCCATTGGCGTTGAATTCACGAATGGCGCCCAAGTCGGCATCCCAGGGCCAGATTTCACTGTAAACACCCGCCTCGCGAACCCGGCGGGCAATGAGCTGGGTAAACTGGGAGCCAAAATCCAGGATCAGGATGCGGTTGTTTTTAATGTCACCGGTTGTGGTCATGGTTGTCCTCAGGTGCGGGTACGGTAATTGGGGGCTTCCTTGGTGATATTCACATCATGCACATGGCTTTCATTCATGCCTGCATTGGTGATTTTGACCATTTTCGGGCGGGTTTTCATGGCCTCGATATTTTCACAACCCACATAGCCCATGCTGGCGCGCAAACCGCCCATCAACTGGTGTACCACCGGCGCCAGCGGCCCTTTGTAGGCCACCCGCCCTTCAATGCCTTCGGGCACCAGTTTTTCCGCATCCACTTCATCCTGAAAATAGCGATCCTTGGAGCCTTTGGCCATGGCGCCCAGAGAACCCATGCCCCGGTACGCCTTGTAAGTCCGACCCTGATACAGCTCAACCTCACCGGGAGATTCCTCGGTTCCGGCAAACATGCTGCCCAGCATGACTGTGGATGCTCCGGCGGCGATGGCCTTGGCCACATCGCCTGAATACCGAATACCGCCATCGGCAATCAGCGGCACATCGGTTTCGCGCAAAGCCGTGGCCACCTCATCGATGGCGGTAATCTGCGGAACGCCGACACCGGCCACAATCCGCGTGGTGCAAATGGACCCGGGGCCAACCCCCACCTTGACCGCATCCACACCCGCATCCACCAGCGCCAGCGCCGCATCGCCGGTGACGATATTGCCGGCGACAATCTGCATGTCGGGGTAGTGCTGCCGAATCCAGCGAACCCGCGACAAAACGCCTTCGGAGTGCCCATGCGCGGTATCCACCACTAAAACGTCCACGCCTGCGTCCACCAGCTTTTCAACCCGCCCTTCCGTATCACCACCAGCGCCCACCGCCGCGGCCACAATAAGACGTTCCTGGGAGTCCTTGACGGCATTGGGGTAGTCTTTGGACTTCTGCATGTCCTTGACTGTCACCAGCCCTTTGAGCTGAAAATCATCATTCACCACCAGCACTTTTTCGATCCGGTGCTTGTGCAGCAAGTCCTTGATTTCCTCGTTATCGGCATGCTCCGCCACTGTCACCAGATTTTCCTTGCGGGTCATGATGTTGCGCACCGGATCATCCAGCACTTTTTCGAACCGCATATCACGGCTGGTGACAATACCGACCAAACCGGAGTCATCCACCACCGGCACACCGGAAATTCGGTGTTTGCGGGTAATTTCCAAAACTTCACGAATGGTCGTGTAAGGGGAGACCGTAATCGGGTCCTTAATCACGCCGGATTCATACTTTTTGACCTTGGCCACCTCTGCGGCCTGCTGGTCGGGGGTGAGATTTTTATGAATGACGCCAATGCCACCCAACTGCGCCATGGCAATGGCCAACCGGGCTTCGGTCACCGTATCCATGGCGGCTGAAACCACAGGAATATTCAACCGAATCCCACGTGTTAAACGGGTGGACAAGTCCACATCTTTGGGTAAGATATCGGAATAAGCCGGAACAAGCAGCACGTCATCAAAAGTGAGTGCCTCAGTAATGATTTTCATGATTTATCCTCCTGGGAACCGCAGCCGAAAGCAAGACGCTGGTATCATCCGGTGAGCCAGACACGCCATGCCAGCATGGCCGGATAAATCGCCCCATTTTACCACAACCACAGCGGCCAACGAGGCGGAATATTCCCAGCATGAATGAAAAACCTGCACGCCGGAAAGCGGAAAAGGATCTGTTTGCCTCACCAAGCCAGACAGCCGTCAGCCCGGTCTTATCCCCAGATGAATCAGCGCCTGGAAAAAGCCCCCAGCAGGCATTAACACCCAGCAGTCTTAACCGCCTGGCCAGAGAGCTGATGGAAAATCACATCGGCCGGGTCTGGATCCGGGGCGAGGTCAGTGGTTTCAACCGGCACAGGACTTCCGGCCATTGTTACTTTTCCCTCAAAGATGCACAGGCCAGTCTTTCCTGTGCCTGGTTCCGCCGCCAAATACGGCCGGGGCAGAATCTGCAAGATGGCGACCAGGTGCTTATTTTGGGCCAGGTCAGCATTTATGAGGCGCGTGGCAACTACCAGCTCATCGTTCATCAGGTCGAGGTGGGCGGTCAGGGAGATTTACACCAGCAGTTTGTGCAGTTAAAAAACCGCCTGCAAGAACTGGGTCTGTTCGACACGCAATTCAAAAAAAAACTGCCTGAGCATATTCAACGCATTGCCATCGTTACATCGAAAAGTGGCGCGGCCATACAAGATGCGCTCAAAACCATTGCTCGCCGGAACCCGTTACTGGATGTAGCCATTTTTCATGCTGCCGTTCAGGGTGAAAACGCCCCCGAATCACTCATGAACGCGCTGGAAGAAGCCGATAAAGGCAGCTTTGACGCCATTTTACTCACCCGTGGCGGCGGTTCCCTGGAAGATCTGATGGCCTTTAACCATGAAGGGCTGGCCCACACCCTGTTTACCCTGAAAACACCGGTGGTTTCGGCCGTGGGTCACGAGCGGGACTTTACCATTGCCGATTATGTCGCGGATGTGCGCGCAGCCACCCCGACCGCTGGCGCTGAACTGCTCTCGCCTGAGCTTGAGTTAACCCGCCTGCGGCTGCAGCAGCACCCCCAACGCCTGCTACACGCCCTGCAACGGCAGTTAAATAACCGCGCACAAATGCTGGATCAACTCACAACGCGTCTGTTCCGGGTTCAGCCACAATCCAGAACGGCTTACGAGCGCCAGAAAATACTGCACAAGCGACACCAGTTGGAACAACAAATCCATCAGCGCATCAAACACCACAGGCGCACTCTCAATAACGCAGAAAATCTGCTTTTACAAGCACACCCACGTTACCAGCTGTCCCGGCAAAAGCAATATCTCCAGCGCCAGCGCCAGCGACTGTTTGGGCATGTGGAAAAAAACCTCCAAAAAGCCCAAAAACAGCTAGACCTTCTCCAGCAACGCCTGTTGCGGCAAAAACCCCGGATGGAAAGCCTGCGCCACGCTTGTCATCATAGCCAGCAGCGATTGCTCCAGAGTTGGCATAATGCCCAGCAACAACGCCGCTCAACCCTGCGCCGCATTGAATCCATTCTTGACAGCCTCAGCCCACAAAGGGTGCTTGAACGCGGCTACAGCATTACCTGGCATGCCGAAACCGGAGCGATTATCACCTCGACTGAACAGTTGCAGCCAGGAGATAAAATCCGGACCACCCTGAAACAGGGTGAAGCCCTGTCTCAGGTGCTCTTGACCATGCCCGCAAAAGGGGCAAAGAACTCCCCGGGCCATGCAGAAAAAACATCCTCCGACTCATGAGTCATCAGAAAAAAAAACATGGGCGCCAAAAGCCCTCAGACAAATCAGTCTTTGCAAAAAAACCCAAGGAGGTCGTGCGTCAGGAAGAAGTTATCAAGAAAAGTACATTTATCGCGCTCATTGCTCCGGCAGAAACCCCTGCGGGGGCCATGGATTTCATTCACAAAAACAGCGATCCCGCGGCCACTCACAACTGCTGGGCTTATCACATTGGCCAGAATTACCGCTTTAACGATGACGGCGAACCCGGCGGTACGGCCGGAAAACCCATACTGGCTGCCATAACCGGCCAGGGCTTTGACCACACAGTGGCGCTGGTCATTCGGTATTTTGGCGGCATCAAACTGGGCACCGGCGGTCTGATGCGCGCCTATGGCGGCGTGGTGGCCAGGGGTTTGCAGGCGACTTCTTTTGAGTACCTGGTCCCAGAAGCCACTCTGACGATTCAGGTGCCTTTTGAATACATCCAGGCCATCCATAATGTGGCAAAAAAACACGGGGGCACATTGCTCAATGAAACTTATGGTGAGCATGGCGCCATCATCCACCTGCGTGTGCCGCAGTCCAATCGGCAGCAACTGCTGCTCGAAGCCGGCAATATGACCCGGGGACAAGTGCAACTGACCTCGGTACAAAGATAGGTAGCGGACAAACCCCAGGTCAGCCATGGCAAAACCGATTGATAAGCTCTATTAGTCTGAACCAGATTTTGCATCATACAGCCTGGCCATCTGTGGTAATCTTGCCGCCAATCAATACCGAAAACGCACATATGGCTCTGCCCCACACCAAACAAAAGGAACTTCAAGCCTTATGGCGCGCCTACTGGGAGACACCCTACTTTAATCAGCGGATCCAATTGGTTCCTGGTCAAAAAACGCCAGTCACACCCGATTCTGACACTGTCACTTTGTGGCTGACAGCCGAAAACCCGCACTCACAGCCATGCGACAAGGAAGAAAACCAGCGCAGAAACCAGCATTTGGCCAGTGAAATCACCAAACTGCTCACAAAAAGCTTGCCGCAGGAGTTGATACATGTTGAAGCGGCAACAGCCCGCCACCCCAATCATCAGTGGCCTGCCGAGCAGGGTTTTTTTGTGTTTATGCCAGCGGCTGTCTGGGCGCAAACGCGCAGCGAGTGGGAAACCCTGGCGGCCCGCTGGGGTCAAAACGCCATTGTTGTGGCCGAACCGGGAAAACCCGTCATTGTGATGCCCACCGATCCGATGTTTCGCCAACAGCTCACAAGTGCCGGTTTATGGTCTCCAGGCCGCCCCGAAAAGGATAGCAGTGTCATCAACCACGCGCCCGCATCACACTGAACTTGCAAGACTTGCCAAAATGAAATCTGTCATGCCATTTGAGCCCAGCAGAACCGCCTCTCAGATGCCTGTAAAAAAAGCGCATGAATGGCGTCTCCAAGGCTCGTTACTGAGTTGTGAGCGCGAAGGTGCTGCATTGTTCAAACCGGTTTCCTTCCATATTTCTGCTGGAGAGTCACTCTTATTGAGCGGCCCCAATGGCATTGGTAAAACCACATTACTGGAGGCCATCGCCGGCTTGCGGCGCTATACCAGTGGCACTCTGCGGCTCAACAATAAAAATATTCAGGACCAGTTGCCCGCATGGTGGAAGAGCCTGTGCTATATCGGCCATAAAGATGGTAATAAAAAGGCCTTGAGCTGCTTGGAGAACCTGAAATTCACCGCACGCCTGCACGGCCATACCCCCACAACCGAGTCACTGCTAAACGCGCTGGATGCAGTGGGGCTGGCCGGTTACGAACACCATCTGGCCGGCAACTTGTCCGCAGGACAAAAAAAACGCCTGTCACTGGCGAGACTGCCGCTGGTACAAGCGCCTGTCTGGATTCTGGATGAACCCTTTGTCAACCTGGACGTAGCAGGCAATCAATGGTTGCTGGAGTGGCTAGATGCCCACCTGCAACAAGGCGGAATGCTATTTATTACCGCTCATGACAACCAGGAAATGCACCGCCGCGCCACCTATCGGCAGGAACTGTACCCCACAGACACATGATTCATCTGATGCCGCAAAAACCAGAAAAACTGAAAACCACTGTGATGCTGGCAGCACTCATCCAGCGGGATGTGCTGATTGGCCTGCGACAAAAATCGCAAATTTATCAGCCACTGGTCTTTCAACTGCTGGTTGTCACCATGTTTCCCCTGGGGCTGGGAGCTGGCGCAAAAACCCTCGCCGCCATCGCACCGGCGGTCATCTGGGTATTGGCGCTACTGGCCAGCCTGCTTACGTTGGATCATATTTTCAAAGTCGATCACGAAGATGGCTCTCTGGAAACCTATGTGCTGTCACCGGTACCCTTGCCGGCTTCGGTTCTGGCCAAAGCCGGCGCCCACTGGCTACTGACCGGCTTACCTTTGACTCTATTTTCGCCTATAATAGCGGCCCTGATGCACCTGCCAGAATCCGCTTTTGGCACCATGCTGATATCGTTACTGCTGGGAACGCCCACCATGAGCCTGATCGGGTCCATGGGTTCGGCATTAACGATCAGCCTGAAACATGGTGGCTTGTTACTGACTGTTCTGGTCATGCCCTTGCTGGCTCCAGTATTGATTTTTGGCGCCAGCGCCATCCTGGAAAGCACGCTTGGCAATCCTGCATCCGGACAATTGCTGGCACTGACCGCTCTTCTGGTATTTTCCCTGACATTGGTGCCCTTTGCCGCGGCCACCGCCATTCGAATTAACCTGGAATAGACTCCACATGAACCGTCTTGTCAAACTCTATCACCAACTGGGATCACCCCCTACCTTTTACCGTATCACTGGTAAATGGTTGCCATGGTTACTGGGCGGTGCCCTTGTACTCATGTTCTGGGGCTTGTACGACGGCCTGTTTGTGGCCCCGATTGATTACCAGCAACGCGAAAGTTTCAAAATTTCCTATATCCATGTGCCAGCCGCCTGGATGTCCATGTTCATCTACCTGGCCATGGGTATTGCCGGCTTTATGGCCCTGGTCTGGAGAATGAAAGTCGCAGAAGCCATTCTTATTGCTTCGGCGCCTGTGGGGGCCATATTCACACTTTTGGCATTGCTGACTGGCTCTTTGTGGGGCAAACCCATGTGGGGCACCTGGTGGGACTGGGATGCCCGCATGACGTCCGAGCTTATCCTGCTTTTTTTGTATATTGGTGTTATGGCCACGTATAACGCTTATGACGATCCCCGCAAAGGTGCACGCGTCGCCGCCCTGGTGGCGGTGATCGGCCTGGTCAACCTGCCCATTATTCACTTTTCCGTCCAATGGTGGTCAACCATTCATCAGGCTTCCACAGTAAGCCTGTTTGGCAAGCAACACATTCCCTGGAGCATGTTGCGTGGCTGGCTTATTATGGCCGTCGGCACCAAACTTTATTATGGCTATTCCGTGCTCAAGCGCGCGCGTTTGTTATTGCTGGAGACAGAAAAAAACACCGCCTGGGTGCAAAAAATCATTGAACAGGAGTGTCGCCATGCCTGATTTCCTCGATATGGGCAAATACAGTTTTTATGTCTGGAGCAGCGTCGCCCTTTTCTTTATTCTCATCGGCTGGGACATGTTTTCCCTGCAACGCAAGCAGAAAAGTCTGTGCCGCCAGTTGCTCGCCATGCAGCGGCGGCAAAAACACCGCCGACGCAGCCACAGGAACCAGCCACTTGAATAGATGGTCATACTGCCAATCCCCTTAAATTTACAGAGATCATATCGATGACTCCAAAACGCAAAAAACGCCTGATGGTAACCCTGCTGATTGTGTTGGGCGTGGCGGCAGCCACCGCATTGATGACATCGGCTTTCCGGGAAAATATCCTCTATTACAAAAGCCCATCGGATATTGCTGAAGGCAACTTCCCGCAACAACGCAGTTTTCGCATCGGCGGCATGGTCAAGGAAGGCACTTTCCACAAGGCGGATGACAGTTTAAAAGTTGATTTTGTGATTACCGATTATGCCAAGGAAGTGCCCGTGCATTATGAAGGCATTCTGCCTGACCTGTTCCGGGAAGGCCAGGGCGTCATTGCCATTGGCCGTATGCGACCTGACGGCACTTTTGTCGCTGAGGAAGTACTGGCCAAACACGATGAAAACTATATGCCGCCAGAGGTGGCCGCCAGTCTCAAAAAGAAACCCGCTGCAGATACCGCAGCGCCCCAAGAATCCTCACAATAAAGGCCCACTATCATGCTGGCAGAAATCGGACAATTCCTGTTAGGACTGGCTTTACTTACAGCGCTGTGTCTGAGCATCATTCCCTTGCTGGGTTATTTTCTCAAACGAAAGGACTGGTTGCTGCTGGCCCGCCCCCTGGCTTATTTACTGTTTATATTGGTATTCGGCGCGTTTCTCTCACTGGTCTGGCTGTTTGTGGTGCAAGATTTTTCCGTGGCCTATGTCTGGCGCAACTCCAACACCCTGCTGCCGCTGCGTTACCGCATATCGGCCGTGTGGGGCGCCCATGAAGGGTCCATGTTGTTATGGGTGACCATTCAGGCCCTGTGGGTGGCGCTGGTAGCGCGTTTTAGCCAGTCACTCAGTCACGACCGCATCGGCCGCGTTTTGGCGGTTCTGGGTTGGGTCTCTCTGGGCTTTCTGGCCTTTGTGGTATTCACCTCCAACCCATTTGAGCGCCTGTTTCCCATCCCCGCCGAAGGCGTGGACCTAAACCCCCTATTGCAGGATATTGGCCTGATTATTCACCCGCCAATTCTTTATGCCGGCTATGTGGGTCTGTCTGTCCCTTACGCCATCGCCATTGCGGCTTTGCTGGGCGGCGACCTGGACGAAAAATGGATTCGCTGGTCGCGCCCATGGACCAATGCCGCCTGGGCCTTTCTGACCCTGGGAATCGTCCTGGGCAGCTGGTGGGCTTACTATGAGCTGGGCTGGGGCGGCTGGTGGTTTTGGGATCCAGTGGAAAATGCCTCTTTCATGCCCTGGTTGGCCGCTACTGCCCTGATCCACGTCCAGGCCGTGAGCGAGCGCCGCAACGCTTTTCGCGGCTGGACAGTGCTGTTGTCCATCCTGGTTTTCAGCCTGAGTGTTTTGGGGACTTTTCTGGTTCGCTCAGGAATTTTAACGTCTGTTCACGCCTTTGCCAGTGATCCGGAGCGCGGAACTTTTGTTCTGGCCCTGCTGGGCTTTTACACCGGTGGCGGCTTGCTGTTATACGCCCTGCGCGCCCATCGTATCCGCTCTGAACCGGGCTTTGAGCTTAGCTCCAGGGAGACCTTGTTACTGGCCAACTCCCTGATTTTCCTGGTGGCCACATTGACCGTTTTGCTGGGCACTTTGTTTCCATTGGTATTTGATGCCTTCGGCAAGAAAATTTCTGTCGGCCCACCCTACTTTGGTCTGATGTTCTTCTTGATCATGGTTCCCATGGTGGTGCTATTGCCTTTGGGAGTGATGATGCGGTGGCACCGGGACTCTTTCAGGCGCGTTATCCGCCTGCTACTGCCGCCTTTTGTGCTCACGACGGTATTAACAGTGATCGTCTGGTGGCTACTCAATCCCCTGCCGCTGAAGGCGCTGGCTGGTGTTTATGGTGGCATCTGGCTGCTGGTGAATACCCTGTTTGCCATTTTCACCGAAAAAGGCACATTAACCCGGGCGCGTCTGGGCATGCATCTGGCGCATCTGGGCGTGGCCTTTTTCGTATTTGGCGTTTCCATGACCGAGCACACCGACTTTGAGAAAGATCTGTTGATGAACCCCGGGGAAAGCGCCACTTTCAAGGGTTATACCTTCACTTTTGAAGGCGTTCGCCGCAAACGGGTAGAAAACTACCTTGCCGAAGAAGGCACCTTCAAAGTCTATCAAGACAACCAACTGATTACCATTTTGCACCCGCAAAAGCGGGAATACCCGCGCCAGCAAAAGCCCATGACAGAAGCCGCCATTGACCCTGGAGTCATGCGCGATATCTACATTTCCCTGGGGGAACAACTGAATGACCAGGGCGGTTGGTCGGTACGGATTTACATCAAACCCTTTATTCGCTGGATGTGGGGCGGCGGTCTGCTGATGATGTTGGGTGGCTTGCTGGCCGCCACAGATCGGCGTTACAAGCGCCATGCTACTGCTGAAAGCCGGCATCTGGCTGACCAGTGGCTGGAAAATAATGCCCAACCAATATCCGCAGGGACAACGAGTAAAGCATGAAAAAATCGACTTCTACATGGCTTAAAGCCATTTTGCCACTAATCATTTTTATTGGCTTTGTGGCGCTGCTCATGAGCGGAATCGGTAAAAATCCACGCCTGATTCCCTCGCCTCTGATTGGCAAGCCGGCACCAGATTTTGCACTGCCCTCCTTACACGACCCCAAGCGAATTATCCGCAAGCAGGACTTGTTGGGGCAGTATTACCTGCTGAATGTCTGGGGCAGTTGGTGCCCATCTTGCCGGGTGGAGCACCCGATGGTGAGCCAGCTGGCCAGTTCAGGCCTGATTCCTGTTTATGGCCTGAACTGGAAAGATGAGCCTGAAAATGCCAAAGCCTGGCTGCAGCAGTTTGGCGACCCTTATGCTGATATCCTGGTGGATTACGAAGGCCGAACAGCCATTGATTTCGGCGTTTATGGCGCACCGGAATCCTTTATCATTGATAAAAAAGGCATTATCCGCCATAAAGTGGTGGGTGAAATCACACCACAGGTGGTTCAAAACGAACTGATCCCTTTGATACGTATCCTGGACGCGGAATCATGAAAACACAACTCAGGAAAAAGCCGGCGGCACGGCCGTTTTTTCAATACCCAAGAAAATGGCTACTGGCAGCGCTGCTTTTCAGCCAAACGCTGTTGGCCATTGATGTGTACCAGTTTGACACGCCACAGCAAGAAGCCCTCTATCGCCATTTAACAGAGGAGTTACGCTGCCTGGTGTGTCAAAACCAGAACATCGCCGACTCCGATGCGGATTTGGCCAAGGATTTGCGTCAGGAAGTGGCCCAGTTTGTCAAACAGGGCAAAACCCAAGAGGAAATAATTGACTACCTGGTACAGCGTTACGGAGATTTTGTGCGTTACAGTCCACCTGTGCGCATTGATACCATTGTCTTGTGGACTTTGCCCTTTGCTGTGCTGTTATTTGGTGGATGGGGGCTCATCCGCACAATCAAGGCCAACAACCAGACAAACGCCGCGGCCATTGCCAAAACCCACTCACAACCGACATCCGCTGACTCTCCCACGGAGCCTGACTCATGACCAGTTTTTATGGCGCCCTTATCGCACTCATGGTGGTTGTTCTGACCCTGTTATGGTGGTTTTCCCGACGCGCCGATCAGCACAAACAACAAGCTATTACGCAGCTTACTGAAACCCTGCGACAGCCTGGTTTAAGCGCGGAAAAACGTCACGGACTGCAACAAAAACTGGCCGAAGCCATGCTCAATGCCGGACACAGTGATACACGCGCCTGGTGGGTTCCAGCAGTTATTATCGTTGCCGGCGGCTTCTATCTGTATCACATGACCGGAATGCCCGGGGCCACTGACAAATTCGCATACGCAGCCAACAAAAACACCCGTACAGAAACCTCATCAGCCGTGCCGGACATGCAAACCGCACTGGCGGCCCTGAAAAAACGCATCGCAACGGATCCGGAAAACCTGGACAACTGGTTATTGTACGGGCGCAGCATGATGGCCATGAAAGACTATACCGAGGCCGTACGCGCCTATGAGCAAGCGCGCCAATTGCAGCCGGATAACGCCTGGGTGCTGGCTTCGCTGGCCGAAGCCAAGGCATTCGCCGCAGGCACTGGCACCTTCCGCGGCGAGCCGGAAAATCTGCTGAAACGGGCGCTGGAATTGGACCCCGACAACCAGAAAGCCCTGTGGCTCATGGGCATGAATGCCTATGAGCAAGGCCAGCCAGCGATCGCCGAAAAACTCTGGACCCGGCTACTGGCTCTGATTGACAACCCGCGCGTGGCAGAACAGCTCCGTAAACAGATCGATCTGGTCCGGCAACAACAAGGCAAATCCGCCCTTGCCGATACCGACTCAACGCCAGTCAAAAATGGTAACACCACTGCGGCTGGAACCCCAGCGGCTATCCCTGTTCGTGTTGACATCAGCCCTGAAATGCGCGCGCAACTCAGCAACAAACCGGCTGTGCTTTACATTTACGCCAAGCCCGCCGGTGGCATGCCCATGCCCATTGCTGTCGTGCGCAGCAATGCCAGCGATCTGCCGATTGTCACGACTCTGAGTGATGAAAACAGCCTGCAAGCCGCTCGCCCTTTATCCGGCTTTGACAAGGTTATCATTGGCGCACGCATCAGTTTCAGCGGCAATGCCATGCCTCAGGCCGGTGATATTGAAGCCGATGAAAAGACCGTCACCACCCAAGGGCATAAACAAGCAATCAGCCTTTTACTCAACAAAATTCGATAATACCATGACAACCATACGCAAAGTCCCGGAGCTGGATTTAGTCCATTTGACCCACGGCACCCCGCTGGAAAAACAACGTTTTATTGATAATTTTTATAGCGGGTTGGTGGATTACGGCTTTATTGTGCTCAACCCCCATGAGTTTGACTTTTCTCTGGTCGATAGTGCCTATGAAAAGTTTAAGGAATTCTATGCCTTACCCGCCGAAGTTAAACAAAAATATGACATGAAGAACGGCGGCCAGCGCGGTTATGTACCGAAACTGGTGGAGCATGCCAAAGACAACCCCAACCCCGATCTGAAAGAATATTATCACGTGGGCCGGGAGCTCCCGCCTGGCCACCATTTGCGAGGCGAATACCCGGATAATGTCTGGCCTGAAGAGATTCCCGGTTTCAAAGAAGTGGCTCTGGCGCTGTATGAGCAGTTGGACCAAACCGCCCGCACCATTTTTACCGCGCTGGCGCCAGCTCTGGATGTGCCGCCAAGCTATTTTGAAGAACTGACGCGCGATGGCAATTCCATTTTGCGCAATATCCATTATCCGCCACTCAAAGAATTCAACCTGGAAAACTCCGTTCGCGCCGCCGCCCATGAAGACATCAACCTGATTACGCTGCTCGTGGGCGCGACAGACTCGGGGCTGGAATTGCTGGATCGCGATGGCCAATGGCTCAAAGTCGAAAGCACGCCGGGGCAAATCGTGGTAGATTCCGGAGATATGCTCTCACGCATCAGCAATGGTGTCATTCCCGCCACCACTCACCGCGTTGTCAACCCCGACAACAGCACTTCGGCCCGTTACTCCATGCCGTTTTTTTGCCACCCACATCCGGATGCCGTCCTGGGCTGCATCCCCTCCTGTGTGGGCAATGGACGAAAATACGAAGACATCACTGCGCGCGATTTTCTGCACCAGCGCCTGGTGGAAATCGGCGTGGCCAGCTACTAGCCCGCTAATATGGAGCAAAGACGCTCACCACTGGCCTGGATTGTGGAGCAGCCTGGCAAGCCTGCCAGACTCACCCCGGCACGCGGGCAAGAAGACCTGCAGCCCGGGGAAGTCCGCCTTCAGGGCTGGTATGCGCCCATCAATTACAAGGACGCCCTGTCACTGACCGGCGGCGCCCCCATTGCCCAAAAAACACCGCTGGTGGCCGGTCAGGATGTGGCAGGTGTCATCACAGAAAGCCGCCATAGCCGCTTGCAACCCGGTATGCGAGTCATCGCAACAGGTTGCTCTCTGGGTGAAAGCCGGAACGGGACTTTCACCCAGAACACAATCACTGCGCCGGGTGACTGCGCCATTGAATTACCACCGGACTGGCCGCTGGAACTGGCCGCAGCGGTGGGAACCGCCGGTTTTACCGCCGCTTACGCCTTGCTCAAAATGCAACAGGCTGACCAAAAACCGGAAGATGGCCCAATTCTGGTGACAGGCGCCAGTGGCGGGGTCGGTAGTCATGCCTTGTTGTTCCTCCGCCAGAAAGGCTTTGAGATTGTCGCCTTGAGCCGCAAAAACCACTGCCATTCCTGGCTACGTTCCTTGGGCGCGGCTCACACACTCTCTGCCTTGCCTGACATGCCACTGGCGGCGGAAAACCCGCTGCTGCCACCCCAGTGGGCCGGCGTTATCGACACACTCGGTGGGCAAACCTTGTCCTATGCCTTGGCCAGCACCCAATCCCAGGGCAATGTGGTCTGCGTTGGTCTGGCCCAAGGCGCACACTTTAGCACCACAGTTTACCCCTTTATTCTCCGCGGCATCAATTTACTGGGGCTCACCGCTAGTCATGCCCCGTCTCGCTGGCGCCAGCGCATTTGGTCGTTCGTTTTTTCACATATCACACCGGCAAACTACCCCATCCCCTATCAAATTCTCCTCCTGAGCGAAGCGCTGAATGCCGCTAAAAAACTCATCTCAGGTGACAATTTTGGTCGACTTGTGCTGAATTTGGGCACATCATCACAGCTTTAAGGGCGAATAGAAAAAAAACCAGCGCTTTTTTTGAACTCCCTTGGACGCTGCATTAAGATATACGGGATGTTCACTCTCTGGAAGATGATGACATGGCACGAATTTTAATTGTTGATGACTCTCCCTCTCAGCTTTATGGCATGCAAAAAGTCATTGAAAAAATGGGGCATGAAGTCCTGACCGCCAGCAATGGCGAAGAAGGCGTGCAAATGGCCAAGGAGCAACTGCCCGACCTGATTCTGATGGATGTGGTCATGCCCGAGTTAAATGGCTATCAGGCCACGCGCAAAATCAGCAAAGATGAGCGCACCAGCCATATTCCTGTCATTATGGTGACCACCAAAGGGCTGCTTACAGACAAGGTCTGGGGGATGCGCCAGGGCGCCAAGGAATATTTGGTCAAGCCGGTGGCGGACAAGGACCTGATTAACGCCGTCAATGAAAATCTCGCCAGTTAATTTATCCGCCATAGCCAACAAAAAAACCGGAGTCTAACTCCGGTTTTTTTGATTCCGCCGCATCGAGAATAATTACGCTGGCGCTTATTTCATTCCGCCCAGCTCACCCATAAACCGGCGATAGTGTTTAAGCTCATCAATGGATTCGCGGATATCATCCAAAGCCCGATGTGATGATTTTTTTTCCAGCCCCTGAAGCACATCCGGTTGCCAGCGCATGGCCAGCTCCTTGAGCGTGCTGACATCAATGTGGCGGTAATGAAAGTAGTTTTCCAGCTCTGGCATCCAGCGAGCCAGAAAGCGGCGGTCCTGACAGACGGTATTCCCGCACATGGGAGAACAATGAATGGGGATATGTTCCTGCAAAAAATCCAGTGTCATTTGCTCGGCTTCACGGCAGGAAATGTCCGACTCCAGCACGCGATCCCACAACCCGGATTGCTTGTGATGCGTCCGGTTCCAGTCATCCATACTTTCCAGCACAGAAGCTTTTTGCGCGATAGCGAGATTGGGGCCTTCGGCCACCAGATTCAGATCTTTATCAGTAATGATGGTGGCAATCTCAATAATTTTGTCTTTTTTGGGGTCCAGCCCGGTCATTTCCAGATCTATCCAGACCAAATGGCTACGGTTTTGACGCAAAACGGTGTCCTCGGCAAGAGTAATTTGCAACGCTTTATTGTATCATTGATACCCTTATCACCGGAGCGCATACCGGCTATGTCATTAACGAACCGCGTTCATGCCTAAAACAGCAACCATCATGACACCATCACCTTACCGGGTGATGTCCACCCACAAAAAAGACGCCCATATTATTGACCTGAACAGCAATCAAACGCTCACCGCTCACTTGAGGCGAAGCACCCGCCCGGTTTGTGGCGATTATGTGGAGCTTGATCAGTTTCAGAACAACAGCACCCGAATTGCCAGGATACTGCCACGGAAAAACCACTTTGCCCGGGCGGACCGCAACGGTGAGCCACAAATCATTGCTGCCAATATTGACTGCAATATTATTGTGGTGGCAGTACAACCCGAACCCACCCGGGACTTGATTAACCGCTATCTGGTCGCCAGCCATCATTGTGGAATCACCCCCCTGCTGGTATTCAACAAAACCGACCTGGACCCGGATTTTTTTTCCCGAACACAGGCAAAATATCAGAAACTGGGCTACCGCACCTTTGCACTTTCAGCCAAACAACCGGAAACAGTTCAGCCCCTCCTGGATACGCTGCATGATAAGACCAGCATTTTTGTGGGCCAATCCGGTGTGGGAAAATCCTCATTAAGCCGGATTATTCTGCAGGACGACACACTGAAAACCGGGGCCTTATCCCAAAAAACCGGCAAAGGCGCGCATGTCACATCCGTAACACGCCTTTACCGCTTGCCTGAAAGCAACGGCTTTCTCATTGATTCTCCGGGTGTTTGGGAGTACGGTTTATGGCGCATGAGCGCACAGGAAATTGCCGCAGGCTTTATCGATTTTCATCCCTTTCTGGGTCAATGCAAATTTAATGACTGCAGTCATCTGCATGAACCGGATTGCGCCATTCGAACAGCCGTCAAAACGGGGCTGATTGAACCGGATCGCTATCAATCCTACACACGCATAGTGGAGTCAATGAAACACCATGAGCGCTGATAACCTGCCAATCAAATTTTGCACCCAATGCGGCCACAGTGTGGAATATCGCGTTCCAGAAGGAGACGACAAATTGCGCGCGGTGTGCCCTGCATGCGGTTTTATTCATTACCAAAACCCAAAAATTATCAACGCTTGCATTGTGGAGTGCAACCGCCGGATTTTGCTGGGAAAACGCAGTATTGCGCCGCGCAAAGGCTACTGGGGAATTCCTGCCGGGTTCATGGAGCTGGGAGAAACCTGCCGGGAAGGCGCTTTGCGTGAATGCCGGGAAGAGCTTTGTGCCAGCGTAGGGCACATTGAGTTATTCGGCATTTACAACGTCGTTCCCCGGAATCAGGTTCACGTAATCTTTCGCGGGCAATTATTGGATGAGCACTATCAGGCCGGCCATGAAACAGTCGAGGCCCGCTTGTTTCGTGAAAACGAAATTCCCTGGGAAAAAATCGCTTTCCCTGTGGTCACCCAGGCACTGCAACGCTATTTCCAAGAACGCGCCTTTGGACAGTTCAGCATTCAAGAAGAGAATGTGCTGGAAGACTTTGAGGAGTGTGAATAAACCTCGTCAAAGATACACCGGCTTTTTCGCGACATCTACGAGTAGGACTCATCAAAAAGGTTATCAGCAGGCCGTTTATCGCGCATAAAAAAGCCCTGTTACCATGCAACAGGGCTTAGAATAATGGCGGAGCGGACGGGACTCGAACCCGCGACCCCCGGCGTGACAGGCCGGTATTCTAACCAACTGAACTACCGCTCCAAAGTCTTAAACAATACCGCCCAAAGTAAAACCACGCTTTACCTTGGTGATATTTGTGCTGGCCACGGATGGCCAGTCACAGTCATTCCATGCAGCACAGGAAGTGCTGCCACGGCGATAGCCGTGCAAACCAAAGGGAAACCACGTTTTCCTTTGTGATATCTGTGCTGGCCACAGATGGCCAGTCACAGTCATTATATGGTGGGTGCTGAGGGGATCGAACCCCCGACCCTCGCCTTGTAAGGGCGATGCTCTCCCAGCTGAGCTAAGCACCCAGTTAATGACAAACACTGGTCATCCTGGCCAGGTTTGATAATGGTCATCCGGCACATGCCCGGGTGACCTCACGGAATTCTTCCGAATTCCGGCCAGCCATCCATGGCTGGCGTATTTTAAGGACTTTTTACCTCTTCCGCAACAAGTGAGAATTCACTTATCCATTTTAATATAAGCAAGGGTGGGATGAGCTCGCCTCCTGCCCTCGGGCCTTTGGCCCGCGTTTACGCACGCTGCGTTTCAATCCCGGCGAAACAATCGAATTCAAACGAGGGTTCCCACCCTCCTCTGAAAATAATTCGACTATCTCATCACCTACCAACCAGTGATACCACAACAATCCCTGTTAATATGGCGGTGAGGGAGGGATTCGAACCCTCGATACGCTATTAACGTATACACACTTTCCAGGCGTGCTCCTTCAACCGCTCGGACACCTCACCGGAGTTTGGTTGCTGTTTGTTGTCGGCCTCGATGACCTCAACAGGATGCGCATGATACTGGAAAACAATTAAAAGCTCAAGGCCGTTTTTGTTCTAATTGAGAAATCAATCCCTCGCAGGCATCTTCCAACAAATCCAGCACCCGATCAAAGCCGTGCTCGCCTCCATAATACGGGTCTGGCACCTCATCAAAGAGTTTGTTACGGGCAAAATTCATCATGCGCTCAACCTTGTCCACCATGGATTCATCACACATGCCCAGCAGATGATGATAATTGTCATTATCCATGGCCACCAGCATGTCGAAAATCTCAAAATCCGCCAGACTGACTTGTCTGGCCCGATAATGCGATAAATCAATCCCCCTGCGAGCCGCTGCCTCAACCGCTCGTGGATCCGGGGCGCTACCCACATGGTAACTGTGGGTTCCGGCAGAATCCGCCAGGTATTTCCCCACCAAGCCCTTTTCAGCCAGTTTTTTTTCAAATACGCCCTGGGCCGTCGGCGAGCGGCAAATGTTGCCCATGCAGACAAACAGAATTCTTTTCATCGGTTCTCCCTGTGTTCTTTAAGATAGTTCTCAAATTTCTTGATATCTTCGGGGGTATCTATGCCATGTGGCATGGGTTCTGGCGCCGAAACCGCAATAATGGTTTCTCCCATTTGTAATGCACGTAGTTGTTCCAGCGATTCTGTCTGCTCCAGTGAACCCGGTGACGTCCGGGAAAATCGCTTGAGAAAACCCACCCGATAGGCATATAGGCCTATGTGGTGTTTATATTGCCTATTTGCAATACTCACCACCTGTTTTTTTTCCATTTGTTGCCACAAATTCCTGTCCCATGGAATCGGAGCGCGACTGAAATACAAGGCGCGGTGACTATCATCCACCACCACTTTAACCGTGTTGGGGTCAAACACCAATGCAGGATCTTCAATATACTGGAACAACGTCGCCATGCTCGCCCCGGGATGACTACGCAAAGCCTCAATCACCGCTTGCAGATTGGCCAACGGCGCCAATGGCTCATCCCCTTGATAATTGAGAACAATGGTGTCATCCTCCCAGCCACATAGCGCGGCGGCTTCAGCCAGGCGATCAGTGCCTGTTACATGCCCGGCATCAGTTAGAACCGCCCGGTAACCAGCAGCCTCAACGTAATCCTGTATGCGGCGGTCGTCAGTGGCCACCACACATTCACGCGCGGGCAAGCGCGAAGCCGACGCCAGCGCCCAGGCAATCAGAGGCTTTCCGGCGATGTCCATGAGTGGTTTGCCCGGCAACCGGGTGGATTCATACCGGGCTGGAATACACACCACAAAGTCTGTCATTTTTTCCTCAGTCATGGCGATTATTGCCTGTACAGGTGGCTGGCAACGGTTTTAGCCGGTGTTTAAAAGCCGCTTTCAGGCAAGCGCTAATAGTCTCCTGAATTTGCTCGGGCACTAACAAGGTCATGGGCACCACCCACACCCGTTTTTTCCACTTTCCTTCCATGTCACGACACTTCACGGCGTCTTTTTCAGTAATCAGGATGGGATAATCATTGTCTATTGCAAAATCTTGCGGGCGAAAGAGATGATGATCCGGCAGTGGCCGTTTATAGGCCGCCACTCCTGCTTCAGCCAGTAAGCGAAAAAAATGCTCTGGCTGCGCGATGCCAGCCATGGCATTGACTGGCTGGCCAATAAAGCTTGCAAGCGGTCGGGTTTGGGCCGGATGCGCCAAATTCCATGCGTCCATCAACGCCGCCTGAAAGCAACGGCCTGATGGATGTTCACCTTTATAAACCACCAAATCCACCTCATCCAAACGTGCTTTCGGTTCCCGCAATGGTCCCAACGGCAATAAATGGCCATTACCCAATTGCAAGCGACTATCCAGCAAGGCGATTTCCACATCCCGCCGCAATGCGTAATGCTGCAGGCCATCATCTGAAACAATTACATTCACCGGGTGATTGGCCACCAGTCTGGCCGCCGCCTGGGCACGCTTTTTGCCCACCATCACGGGTACTTCTGTGCGCCTGGCTATCAGCAAAGCCTCATCTCCACTGGCATTGGGATTGGTATTTGGCGTAACCAGCATGGGCTCAACAGTTCGCTTGCCGCCATAGCCCCGGGACACCACACCCGGACGAAATCCCAGTTGTTTGAGATATTCCACAAGCCAAATCACAAAAGGCGTTTTCCCGGTGCCACCAGCTGTGATATTGCCCACCACAATCACCGGCACCGGCGCGGTATAAGCCCGGAGCCATCCCATGCGATACAGACGCCGCCGCCACCGGCTGATGGTGGCAAATATTTTTTCGGCCGCATACATCCAGACTGCCGGTGGCTCACCCTCGTACCAAATGGATTTGTAGTACTGATGGCGCCGATCAGACGATTGTTTTCCTTGATGCTCACCCTGCCTAGAAGATGAAGCATTCATGTGGCTTGGTTTCCCTTGTTGGGCATCGGTGAGACGTCATTCCGCGCATGCTGCAAAGCATGCAGTTGTGCATATAAACCACCCCGGGCCAACAGGGCCTGATGACTGCCTTCCTCGACAATACGGCCGCGCTCAAAGACCACGACTTTATCGGCGTTCTCAATGGTGGAAAGGCGATGGGCCACCACCAGTGTGGTACGATTCTTCATGACCTTGTGCAACGCTTCTTGTATTGCTCGCTCAGAACGGGTATCCAGTGCCGATGTGGCCTCGTCCAATATCAAAATGGGCGCATCCTTGAGAATTGCGCGGGCAATCGCCAGACGCTGCCGTTGACCGCCAGACAAACGCGCACCATTTTCACCAATGGGCGTATCAAAGCCATTAGGCAAGGCTTCAATAAATGCCAGCGCATTGGCTTTACGCGCCGCCTCGCGAATCGCTTCACGGCTATATTTTTCAGCACTCCCATAGGCGATATTGTTCGCCACAGTATCATTGAAAAGCACCACATTTTGGCCCACATAAGCCATCCGGTTGCGCAGGCTATCCAGACGGTAATCCCGCAAATCCGTACCATTGATCGTTACCTGACCCTCAGTGGGGTCATAAAACCGGGGCACCAGGCTCACCAATGAGGATTTTCCACTGCCGGACTGCCCCACCAACGCCACCACCGAGCCGGCCGGCACTTCCAGATCCACCTCATGCAAGGCCCGGGTTCCATCCGGGTAATCAAGACTGACACCATGGAAACGCAAATCCAGCGCGGTTTCCGGCACTGCCTTATCGCCGGTGTCCTGCTCTGATGGCTGGTCCAGCACGTAGAAAACACTATCGGCTGCCGCCAGCGTACGCTGAACAGTAGAGCTGATGTCCGACAGGCGTTTCAGGGGCGGAATCAGCGCCAGCATGGCGGAAATAAAGGACATGAATGCACCGGGAGTAATCTGGTCGATGTATGCCGGCCGAGTGGCAAAATAAATAATGACCGCCAGCGCACAGGCGGCCAGAAACTGCACCAGAGAGGAGGATGCCGCCTGAATCGAAGCGATTTTCAGGTTAAAGCGGCGATTATCGTTATTGATACGCTCAAATCGTTCCAGTTCTTCTGCCTGCCCACCATAAATACGCACTTCCTTCTGGCCCCGGACCACTTCTTCGACCACCTCGCTCACACCGGATACCGACTGCTGAATCCGGTGGGAAATTTGCCGAAAGCGTTTGTTGACATAGGCAATAATCCAGGCCACCAGCGGCACAATCGCAAAAACGATTAGCGTCAATTGCACACTTTGGTAAAACATGACGCCGAGAAGAAACACAATGGTCAGAAAATCCCGGGCAATCACAATGACCGTGCGCGAGACACCCAAGGCCATCTGCTCGATATCGAATGTCATGCGGGCCATCAAATTGGCCGCAGGATGGCTGTCAAAGAAATGCGCCGGCAAACTCAGATATTTACGAAAAACCCGGTCACGAATGTCCATGATAACCCGGCGCCCAACCCAGTTCACACCGTAGGTGCCAACATAGTTACCAATGCCACGCAAAAGAAACAGCACCACAATGGCCCAGGGAATGACGCGAATATAGAACGGGTCATGGCGACCAAATACATCATCAAGAATGTGCTGCAGCAACAATGCAAAAGCACCCTGGACGGCCGCGTCCAGCGTCACCCCCAGCACAGCCACAAGCAGTGCCCAGCGATAAGGGCGTACAAACTGCCACACACGCCGCCAGGAAGTTCGTTTGGCTTCTGCGCGCTGGCCTATTTTTTGCGAATCGCTATTCACACCCGCAAGCCTGCTCACGCGCCATCAGTTTCCGGCACCGTGGCGATGGCTGTTTTCTTGAACCCCAGGCGGGTCAATACATCAATAACACGAACCACATTTTTGTGCGCCGCATTGGCATCGGCGCGAATCACCACCGGCATATCCCGGCGATCCTTGACCACCAACAACAATGCATTGGTCAATGTCTCCCGGCGGTTGTCATGCACCTGGTTATTGTTCACAAACACTTTGCCATCGGCTGTTACTGTAATGACCACCCGCTCGTTCTCGGCTTGTTGCGCCTTGGGTGTGGCCTCCGGCAACTCCAGCTTGAGCCGCGCCTGTTTCTGGAAAGTGGTGGTGACCATAAAGAAAATCAGCAACAAAAACACCACATCAATCAGTGGTGTCAGATTCATGCGGCGTTCCTGGTTGTCGTGCTTGCCAAAATTCATGCGGCCGGTTCCCGGTTTTGACTAGTATCCAGCGAGTCGATCAGATCCATGACCTGCTGTTCCATCACAATGGCCATGTCCTCCACCCGGCTTTTGAAATACCGGTAAAGCAAAAGCGCCGGAATGGCCACCATCAAACCAGCCGCCGTGGTAATCAGCGCCTGGGAAATGCCGCCAGCCAACACACCGGCATCACCAACCCCGTTTTCCATGATGCTGGCAAATACCTTGATCATACCAACAACCGTACCCAAAAGCCCCAAAAGCGGCGCCACATCCGCAATCACACTGAGCCAATTAATGGGTTTTTCCATTTCATGCAACACATGCCGACCGGCATCCTCTACACTGTCCACAATCACCTCCCGCGGCTGGTGCCGGTATCGCAAGGCCGCTGCCATGATAGCACCCAAAGGGGAAGATTCTGCCAGCTTCTCCAGGTGTTTTTCATCCAACCGGCGCTTGCGCGCCCATTCAATGACCTGGGTTTTCAAAGCCGGTGGAATCACCTGTTTGCGCCGCAGCGCCCAGAGCCGCTCGGCGGTGATGGCGATGGTGACCACCAGGGCAAGCAGAATAAACAACATCACAACACCGCCGGACTGGACAAATTCAAACACCGTGATTCTCCTGATTGCAGATTAAGTACAATAAGCCCAAAAGCCCGCTATTCTACGCCAAACAGATAAAAATAATGTAAACCCGCAGGCTGACTTCTCTTATTCGGAACCCCGCTAAAACAAGACCTGTCGATGGGAGTTTCTTACCAGTGAACCCCGCGCATAAGGCTGGCAAAAGCCATTTGTTCAGTCGAAGCCGACTGACCGATCTTGCCTTTTTCCCCTTTGGCCGCCGGTGTATCCGGGAACATATTGAACGCCGTATTCATCACCACTTCCATGGTTTTGGGCGCCACCATGTGCATCACCTGGGCAAAAATGCCCAAGCGGGTTGCGATTCGTTGCGGGCGGCGAATAATGGCTTCCCTAATCAGGTCAGCGGCTTCTTCCGGTGTTAGTGTGGGCACGTTTTCGTAAATTTTTGTGGGCGCAATCATAGGCGTACGCACCAAAGGCATGTTTATGGTGGTAAAAGCCACATTGACATCGTTAAACTCTGCCGCCGCACAGCGGGAGAACGCATCCAGCGCCGCCTTGGAAGCCACATAAGCGGAAAAACGCGGGGCATTGGTCAACACTCCAATCGAGGAAATATTGATCACCTGCCCCCACCGTTGCTGCTCCATCTGCGGCAAAAAGCCCAAAATCAACCGCAACGCGCCAAAATAGTTCAAACGCATGGTGCGTTCATAGTCGTGAAATCGCTCATAAGACAAGCGGATAGACCGCCGAATGGAATGCCCGGCATTGTTAATCAGGATATCCACACCACCATGATCTTCCGATACTTTTTGGATAAGAGCGTCGGCCGAATCCATATCAGACAAATCCGCCGTATAAGGAAAGGCAGTCCCGCCGCGGGCCTCGATTTCCTTTTGGGTCTCGCGTAACTTCTCCTCCCCCCGGGCGACAATAATAACTTTGGCGCCGGCCTCACCCAGCATCAATGCGGTGGCTTTACCAATACCCGAGGAAGCCCCTGTGACCATAACGCGTTTGCCAGCCACCCGGCTTTCCAGTGACTGGTCAATAAACAAATCAGGGTCCAGATGGCGCTCCCAGTAGTCCCACAGCCGCCAGGCGTATGACTCGAGCTTGGGCAACTCAATACCAGATCCCTTAAGCGCCTTGACGGTTTCCCGGTTATCAAAGCGTGTGGGATAATTGATAAAACTGAGGATTCCGGCGGGAATCCCCAAATCCTTGAGCGCCTGTTTGCGAATCCGGCGAACCGGGGAAAGCATCATCATGCCCTGTTTGACCGCTGCGGGAATAAAATTGAAAATGCGCGCATCAATGCGCATATTCATTTCCGGCGCGTGGGCGGCTCGGGCAAAAATATTCAGGGTCTCGCCAATGCGCTTGGGCTTGGGGTCGGTCAAATGAAAACACTTTCCATGATTACCCTTTTTGTGGGCAATACGGTCCATGGCCGCCGCCACATAATCCACCGGCACCATATTCAGACGCCCGCCTTCCAACCCCATCATGGGCATCCATTTGGGGAAGTTGTCGCGCATTTTCTGAATAATCTTGAAGAAGTAATATGGACCGTCGATTTTGTCGATATAGCCGGTTTTGGAGTCACCCAGAACGATGCCTGGGCGGTAAATCTGCCAGGGCACCTGGCATTCACGCCGCACCACGCCCTCTGACTCATGCTTGGTGCGAAAATAAGGATGGTCCAGCCCTTCGGCTTCTTCAAACATGTCTTCGCGAAAGACGCCGTTATACAATCCAGCCGCGGCAATGGATGAGGTATGGTGAAAACATCCCGTACCCAGGTCTTCTGCCAGTTGCACCGCATTGCGCGTCCCTTCCACATTGGCAGCTTCTTGTTCCTCGACTGAGGCGCTTAAGTCATAAATGGCCGCCAAATGGAAAAAATGATCAATCTTTTCCCGCATGGCATCGCGATTTTTTTTGCTGATACCCAGATTTTTTTTTGTCAAATCACCGGTAAACGCAATGACCTTGCCTTCAGGCGCGTTCAGTTGCTTGAGCTTTTCCTTGAGTTTTTTGCGCGAACCGCTGCGCACCAGAACATAAATTTCGCCGTCTCGCTGCAGCAGTTTTTCCAATAAAAACCCACCAATAAAACCGGTCGCGCCCGTGACAAAATAAGCCATTTGTTTTCCCCTTTACATATTTGACGCTGGCAGTTCAGCGTGTCACAATTCCCACTCATATCCCTATAACTCACCAAAAAAGAGGAGTCGCCATGAGTGATCTGGATCAGTCTTTCCAACAGGCCATTGACAGCCTCAAGGGACTGGATGTGGAACCCGATGATAATACCAAACTTCACTTGTACGCGCTATACAAGCAGGCCACCGTCGGTGATGTACAAGGTGAAAAACCGGGATTTTTTGACTTTATTGGCGCCGCCAAGTATAACGCCTGGGAAGAACTCAAGGGCATGTCCAGCGACGAGGCCAAACAAAAGTACATTGATGCGGTGCGCGTACTCACAGGCTAGCACCTGCCATAGACCCGGCCTGAATATCCCGTGACCACGAAAAAAACCGGCAAAACCAAAGAACGCATTCTGGCAACGGCCTTGCGCTTGTTTAACGAGGAAGGCGAACCCAACGTCACCACCAATCACATTGCCGATGAAATGGATATCAGTCCGGGCAACCTGTACTATCACTTCCGCAACAAGGATGAAATCATCTGGCAGATATTCCTGCGCTATGAGGAACAAATCAAGCAAGCATTGCATTCCCCTGACTTGCGGACTGCCAATGCCGAGGACATGTGGAAATACCTGAATGTCATTTTTGAAACCATCTGGGAATACCGCTTTTTGTATCGGAACCTGATCCAGCTCATGGAGCGTATCGAGTTCCTCAAGCGGCACTTTCGCCATATTCTGGCGCTGAAATCGAAAACCGCCTTGCGGATTCTCCATGACCTCGCCAGCCTCGATTTGCTAAAAGCCGATGAGGAAACCATTGCCTCACTGGCTGACCAGATCGCCCTGACAGCCACTTTCTGGCTAAACTATTCCATCGCCATCTATGACGACCGTTTTGATGAAGGCAAACGGCTGAACCACGGCATCTTTCATATCATGCGCATGGTATCGCCTTTTCTGATCGAAGAAGAAAAAGCGTATTTGAACAAAATATCCCAGCAATACCTGTAAAATAAGGCGACTCTTCAACCCGATCTTCAACATCATTGTTCCATGACCCAACAAAAGAAACCCCGCACGCCGGAAGACTTCATGCGGTTGGCCATCGAGCTATCGCAAAAAAACGTGGCCGAAGGCGGTGGCCCGTTCGCCGCGGTAATTGTCAAGGACGGAGAAGTTATTGCCACCGGCTGTAACCAAGTGACACGCGCCAATGATCCCACCGCCCATGCCGAGGTGGTGGCCATTCGCAACGCCTGCGCGACGCTGGACGATTTTCAACTGGAAGGCTGCGAGCTCTACACATCCTGCGAGCCCTGCCCCATGTGCCTGGGCGCCATTTACTGGGCGCGTCCGGCCAAGGTGTATTATGCCAACAGCAAGGAAGACGCCGCGGCCATAGACTTTGACGACCAGTTCATCTATGAAGATCTGGACAAACCAACAGAAAAGCGAAAACTGCCCATGATCCGCCTGCTGGCAGACGAGGCCATCGAGGCATTTCGGGACTGGCAAAACAAAATCGACAAAGTGGCCTACTAGCCGGCAATCACTCAAAACCGTGGATAAAAATCAAATCGCCATTGGCCCGGCGAAAAATGCCGGCACCTGGCGAACCAACATACAACCAGGCGCCATCCGGGCTGAAATCCGCCGCAATGGCAAAAGGCCAGGCAATGGCGCCGGTGATATTCTGCCAGGTAGCGCCAGTATCGTGACTCTCCCACACGCCTTGCGAGGCCGGATCATAACCGCCACTGTCAAATGCTGAAGACGAGGTGACCACCAGATGCGACTCGTCCAGAGGGTCCACGGCAATGCGCCATACAAAAGGGTCGCTCAAAATCAATTGCCACTGGGCACCACGATTTTCACTGCGATAGACACCCACGCCGTGAACCACGGCATAAACCCGGTCGGTGAAGTTCGGACCGGGGTTGGCCAAAACATGACTCACTCCCTGCCAGCCCCAGGCCAACGGTAAGTCGTTGACTGTGCCGGCCATACCGGCAATGGTCAGGTCAACGGAAAAATTGACTCCATCATCAGAACGAAAAACGCCAAACTCGCCCCCGACATACACACGTCCATCCTGGGCCACCGACGTGCTGCGCATGCCGCCATTGGCGAACACCCGAGACCAATTGTCGCCATCATCCACACTCCGCCAGACATCGCCGGCAGCGGTGATGTACAACGTGCGCGCCCCCGTGCCTGAACTACTGGTATCCATGGACAAACCCAGCAAGGGCGCCGCAGGCAAACCTGCCCCCACCACCTGCCATTGCTGGCAATCCGGGCCAGCCCGGTTGCTGCTTCGCAATAAAATCGCCGGGCCGTCTTCCTGTTCGGATTGCATGGTCCACACCCAGCCGTCCCGATCCGGGTCGGTCAGTATGGTCCAACTGTTACCACCAAACCCGTCCCAATTGCCCGTGTCTTGCGGTCGGTTGCACGCAATCCAACTGGCGCCATTGTCGTCACTGCGCCACACGCCCATATCGATAAAACCAGCCCACAGAACAGCAGGCGACAATTGATCGGCTTCCAGCTCGATAATTCCCACATTATCAATGCCGCGGGAGCGCCAATGTCCCGGGCTCACTTCGCGTGTATAGAGCTGGGTGGCGCTCAAGCCACCGTCGAAGCTGCCATAAACCGCCTGTGAATTCACCCAAAACAAACGCTCTCCATCCACCGCCACTCCATGCGGCCAGCCATTGCGAATGTAAAAATTGGCCTGCCAGCCAAGGGTCATATCCGCGGCTTCAGAAATCTGGCTCCAGGTCTGCCCGCCATCCAGGCTTTGCCAGACGCCATCGTCCTGTTCACTGGGAAAAAGGAACTGCCGCCGGGAGTTGAACAGGCGGATACTGTTCGGTTCGCCCGGCTTCAACCAAATCACACCGCCATGCTGGGCCTGTTCAATAAAACTGTTGCCTTCATCATCACTGCGGTGCAAGCGCCCAAAAAAACCACTACCCGCATCACCTGTGGTCACCCACAGGCGACCGGGAACGCTGGGGTCCACGGCAAAATCCAGAATATCGTCCGGCAAACCGGAAGCGATCACATTCCATGTGATACCACCATTGGTAGAACGGTACAAAGCGTTGATGCCCGTGGCGAAACGACCTTCTCCGCTAAGAAAAAACACGGTGTCCGGATTGTCGGGCGATGCCTGTATTTTGAGTATGCGCAAACCCGTGGCAGGCAGGTTCGCAGAAACCGCAAACCAGGTATCACCACCATCAAGGGTTTTATAAATCATCCCGTCCGCCACATTCCACTGGGAATGAAAGGCCGCATAGGCAATGTTGTCATCGACCACGGCCAGGGTTTCTATATAACCAAAAGACAGGGGCTGGGTAAAACTGGCGCCACCATCCACTGTCTTGTAAATGCCCTCGTCGGTACCCACAAAAAATCGTAATGGGTTGACCGGATGCATACCAAACCCCGCTACGTGAGTAGACACCATTCCCTGCAGGGGGCCGAGAATCGACCAGCTCTCGCCATCATCATGACTCACGTAAGCGCCGGACAGATCACTGGCCACGTAAAGCCCTCCGGCAGCATCCACTGCTACCCGTTCAAACCAGCCACCACCGCCAACATTAATGGGTTGCCAGGCAACAATGGCTCTTGGCATCATCGAACAGGACGCAATTAAACACGTCAGTACAGCCTTTTTCATCATTAGCACCTCTTGCAGACACGCAGCGCGCTGACAAAAACAGGGGGTATCTACTATAATGCCATGTTCCCCATGTAATAAAGTGACGCACAATGCAAAGAATCGTTATATCTACCGCACTGCTGCTTTTGATGGCGTTTGCCATCCCATCGGCATCCGAAGACAACAAAAGCACAAAACAACCCGTTTATGTCAAGCTGACCACCAACAAGGGTGATATTGTGCTTGAACTGTACCCTGACAAGGCGCCCAAGACCGTGGCCAATTTTGTCCAGTACGTCAAAGACGGATTTTACGACAGCACCATTTTTCACCGGGTCATCCCCAGCTTTATGATTCAAGGCGGTGGCTACGACCGCGATCTGATGCGCAAGCCCACTCGGCCGCCTATCGAAAACGAAGCCGCCAACGGCCTGAAAAACCTGCGCGGAACCATTGCCATGGCCCGCACCGGCGACCCCCACTCCGCCACCGCCCAGTTTTTTATTAATGTGCAAGACAATCCGGCCCTGGACTATACCGGCCCGCAAAACAGCCGCACCTGGGGCTATGCCGTGTTCGGCAAAGTCATTGATGGCATGGATACCGTGGATGCCATCCGCTTTCAGCCCACAGAAGCCCGCGGCCCCTTTCGCCGGGATGTCCCTGTCAAGGACATGATTATCAAAAAGGCCATGGTGATTCCCCAACCAAAACCTGCCAGCACACCCGCCTCTGCCACACCTGAAGAAAAGCCGGCAGCGGCGAATAGTGCCCAGCAAAAAACTCAATAATCAGGCTCCGTGAATACCGAGGCTGCCTCCTCTGCGCCAGCGGTTTTCTTTGTATCTGACGTACACCTGGATGCCGCGCGCCCGGAAATCACCGAACGTTTCGAACGATTTCTGTGCAACACAGCAAAAACATGCCGGGCGCTTTACTTGTTGGGTGATATTTTTGAAAGCTGGATTGGCGATGATGACCCCTCGCCACTGGCTAAAAATATCCAGCAGCAGTTACGGCAATTGGCCGATAGCGGCATCCGCTGCTACTTCATGGCCGGAAACCGGGACTTTCTGCTGGGCGAAGCCTGGCTCCGGCAAGCCGGTCTTACCCGGCTCCCCGACCCATGCCTGCTGCCTCCAGAAGACGCGCCTGAAGGCTTGTCGGCGCGAATTCTGCTGTCTCACGGGGATGCATTATGCACTGATGACACGGCTTACCAGAAGGTTCGCCACATGCTGAGAGATCCCCAGTGGCAAAAAGACTTTCTGCAGAAACCACTGGCTGAACGGAAGCAGTTGGCCGAAGCCGCTCGCGCCCAAAGCCGGGCCTATGTCAGCGCCGCCAATGACAGCATCATGGACGTCAATCAGGCCAGCGTGGACACATTGATGGACGCCTATCAGGCTGACATTCTGATTCACGGGCACACTCACCGACCTGCCATTCACCGCTGGCACGCGCCCACAAGCCGCCACTGGCGCCAGCGGCTGGTGCTGGGTGACTGGCACCATCACAGCCCCTACCTACGGTTGGAGGACCATAAATTCCGCCTGATTACATGTTAAAATGAGCCGTTTTGAAACACTCTTTCGTGCAAAGTCGAACATACCCGACATTTGCGCCTGTAGCCTGCTGACGAATATTTTGTGGAGAAGATAAATGAACGCCCTGGAAAAACTCAAAGCCATCCGTTCTGCTGGCGGCAAACGCCTGACAACCGGCCTGGATGATGCCACCATCAATCACTTTCTCGCCAATGACCCTGCCTTGGCCCAAGCCATTGACCTGGCCTATGACGAATTCCAGCGCATCGCTGCTGACTACCCGGCTTTGATTGATATGGATGAGAGCGAGCAACTGCAAGCTATCCAGGGTGATTTTGTCAATTTTTATGCCGATGACGCGGTCAATCCCTATGTTTCCCTGGGGGCCAAGGGCCCGTGGCTTGTCACTCTGAAAGGCGCCGTGTTGCACGACAATGGCGGTTACGGCATGCTAGGCATGGGGCACGCCCCTGACAGTGTCATCGAAGCCATGGCCCGCCCGCATGTGATGGCCAATGTCATGACACCAAATATCCATCAAAAACGCTTTACTGAGGCGATGAAAAAAGAGGTGGGTCACAGCCGTGGCGAATGTCCTTTCGACAAGTTTCTGTGCCTGAATTCCGGCTCCGAGGCCGTCACAGTGGCCGCCCGCATTTCCGATATCAACTCCAAGAACATGACCGATCCGGGCGGCCGTCATCATGGCAAAATCATCAAAATCATGAGCCTCAAAGGTGCTTTCCACGGCCGTACAGACCGCCCTGCCCAGTACTCTGATTCATCCATCCGCAACTACCGCGAGAACTGCGCCACTTTCCGTGATCGCGATAATCTGATTACGGTTGCGATCAATGATGTTGACGATCTGAAACGCGCTTTTGCAGAAGCCGAAGCCAATAATGTCTTTATCGAATCCTTTTTTATGGAGCCGGTCATGGGCGAAGGCAACCCCGGCGAGGCCATTACGCCCGAGTTTTACCAGGCTGCCCGTAAGCTGACCCGCGAACATGGCAGCCTGTTTCTGGTGGACTCCATCCAGGCCGGCCTGCGCGCCCAGGGCTGCCTGTCAATTGTCGACTACCCCGGCTTTGAGAATGTTGAAGCCCCGGATATGGAAACCTACTCCAAGGCGTTGAATGCCGGTCAATACCCCTTGTCGGTCCTGGCCATGAATGAAAAGGCAGCCAATCTGTATGTGAAAGGCGTGTATGGCAACACCATGACCACTAACCCCCGCGCCATGGATGTGGCCGTAACCGTACTGGAAAGCATTACCCCTGCCTTGCGACAAAACATTCGCCGCCGAGGTGAGGAGTTTGTCAACAAACTCAAGGCATTACAGGAAAAACTTAATGGCGATATTACCGGCGTGCAGGGCACCGGAATGCTGTTTTCCTGTGAGCTGAACCCGAAATTCAAGGCCTATGGCAAAGACAGTATCGAGGAATATTTGCGTATGCATGGACTGGGCGTCATCCATGGCGGCGAGAATTCATTGCGCTTTACACCGCACTTCAATATCACCTCTGATGAGGTCGATCTGATTGTAAAATCGGTGGAAAACGCCATTCTCAACGGGCCGCGCCTGCGTATGGACAAGGCCAGCTAAGCGCTGCTTTTTCTGGAAATCCGCACAAGCCTGGCCTTGCCGGGCTTGTTGTTTTTGGCAAAGCCTGCAAAACAGGCCAAAAATAAACGAATATCACCGAGCATAAACCATGACTGAAGTTTCCGTTAAAGAAGCACTCACCGGCCAGGTCGCCACTGGCGAAAAGATCACACTCAAAGGCTGGGTACGCACCCGGCGTGATTCCAAAGGCGGCTTTTCCTTTATTAATCTGCACGACGGCTCCTGCTTTGATCCAATCCAGGTGGTGGCTGATGCGGACCTGCCTAACTATGACAAGGAAATCAAACGCTTGACCACCGGCTGCTCCATAGCAGTTCAGGGCACACTGGTGGAATCACCCGGCAAAGGTCAACCGGTGGAAGTCAAGGCCGAAAATGTCAAAGTCATCGGCTGGGTGGAAGACCCCGACACATATCCGGTGCAACCCAAACGCCACACCATGGAGTTTCTGCGTGAAGTCGCACACCTGCGGCCACGAACCAACACCTTCAGCGCCATGACCCGTGTGCGCAATACGCTGGCCCAGGCAGTGCACCGTTATTTCCACGAAAACGGTTTTTTCTGGGTAGCCACCCCGATTATCACCACCAGTGATTGCGAAGGCGCCGGAGAATTATTCCAGGTATCTACGCTGGACTTGCTTAATTTACCCACAACCGAATCCGGCGCTGTGGATTTTTCCAAGGATTTCTTTGGCAAGGAAACCTATCTTACCGTCTCCGGCCAGTTGAATGCTGAAACCCATGCCTGCGCACTCAGCAAGGTCTACACCTTTGGGCCGACATTCCGGGCGGAAAACTCCAACACCAGTCGCCATCTGGCTGAATTCTGGATGATTGAACCGGAAGTCGCCTTTAATGACCTGGAAGACAACGCGCAATTGGCCGAAGACTTTCTCAAATATGTTTTTCGAGCCGTCCTGGAAGAAAACGCCGATGACATGGCCTTTTTTAACAAACACGTGGACAAACAGGCCATTGCGCGGCTGGAAAGTTTCGAGCACGGCGCCTTTGAACGAGTCAACTATGCCGATGCCCTGGAGATTCTGCAAAAATCCGGCCAGAAATTTGAGTATCCTGTCAAATGGGGGCTTGACCTGCAAACCGAGCATGAACGTTTTCTGACCGAAAAGCATTTTAAAAAGCCCATTGTCATTATGAACTATCCAGAGGAAATAAAACCTTTCTACATGCGCGTGAATGACGATGGCAAAACGGTAGCCGCCATGGATGTGCTGGTCCCGGGCATTGGGGAAATTATCGGCGGCTCCCAACGGGAAGAGCGCCTGGACAAGCTACTCGAACGCATGCAAAAGCATCAGCTGAACCCCGAAGATTACCAGTGGTACATTGATTTGCGCCGCTACGGCACTGTCCCCCACAGCGGCTTTGGCCTGGGGTTTGAACGACTGGTGTCCTATGTCACCGGCCTGGGAAATGTGCGTGACGTTATTCCCTTCCCGCGCACACCCGGCAATGCCCGTTTTTAACACAACACTGCTATAAGCCTTCCTGGTGGACATAACTGGCCAACCCCTCTCTGAACTGGTGTGTTGCGAGCACCAACCAGGAAGGCTACCGGGAAGTGTTTGCCCTGCGCATCAATTATGCTGACGAAATCCTGCATGTGGTCAACCGCTTTGCCCAGACCCACACCACTGGAGCCTACAATGCCTTAGGTGGCGTCAGCCCGGATGGCCGCCGGGTTATTTTCTTTACCAGCTGGGGTGATGCCAGCCTCAACTACTATGACCAAGACAGCTATCAGGCGCAAAAAGAACCAAACTAGCCAGTATTACGCAAACCCGCGGCAATACCATTAATGGCGATAATCAGGGCATCATCAATCAAGCCGTTTTGGCCCGCGCGATGGCGTGCCAGCAATTCAACCTGCAATATGTTCAACGGGTCAATATAGGGGTTTCTGACTTTGACTGACTGGCGCAAGGCCGGATTGTTTTCCAATAGTTGATCATGATCGCTTGCTTGCAGCACCTGATCCCGAGTCAAATAAAATCGCTGGCGCAAATCATGCCCCAATGGTCGCAAACGCGATTCCACCAGACGATCTTCATACCACTTGGCCACTCGGGGATCGGCTTTGGCCAGCACCATTTCCATCAGGCTAAGAAAAGTATTCCAGAAAGGCCAGTGCTGCTGCATGATTCGTAACGCAGATAACTGCCCTGCATTTTCGGCTGTCTGCAGAGCCTCTCCCACACCCAGCCAGGCCGGCAGCATTAACCGGGTTTGCGACCAGGCGAAAATCCAGGGGATCGCGCGCAAATACTTGATACCGGTACCCAAACGGCGACGCGCCGGACGGGAGCCGATTTTCAGAGAGCCCAGTTCCGGTTCCGGCGTGGCCTGCTTGAAATATTCAACAAAATCCGGTTGCTCTCTCACCACACCGCGAAATGCCTGCAACGCCACGGTGGACAATTTTTCCATGTGTTCCCGCCAGCTATCCTCAGGCGAATTCGGCGGCGATACTGTGGCCTCCAACACAGCGCCAAGATACAGCTCCAGGGTTTCCTCCGCCAATCCGGGCAAGCCATATTTCGCCTGTATCACCTCGCCCTGCTCTGTCACCCGGAAACGGCCATCCACCGAGCCTGGCGGTTGAGACAAAATGGCTAAATGGGCAGGCCCACCACCCCGGGCCACAGTGCCGCCTCGGCCGTGAAATAAAGTCATGCGAACCTGGTGCTGGCGTGCTGAATGCACCAGCTTTTCCTGGGCTTTGTACAGGGTCCAGGCGGCTGTGAGCTGACCGGCATCCTTGGCTGAATCGGAATAACCAATCATGACTTCCTGCTCATCCTGATGCCAGACATGCAGGTGTTTCCGGTACCATGGCATGGCATACAGGGCGTTCATACAATCGGCGGCTGTACACAGGGAGTCCAACTGCTCAAACAAAGGAACGATGCGCAGTGGCTGGCTCAGGCCCGCTTCTTTTTGCAGCAAGGCCACCAACAGCACATCCGAAGGCTGTTCAGCCATGGAGATCACATAGGCGCCCAACGCTTCGGGGTGGATATTGGCCAACAGGGCAAAAGTGTCCAGTACATCCTGCGTTTCATCACTGCCGGTAAAGTTTTTGGGTATCAAAAGACGCGGATTTTCAAGCTCCTGCAGTAAAAAATTCTGCCTCTGATTTTCATCCCATTGGGCATAGTCGCCTAACCCCAAAGAGCGGGTCACCTCGCTGATAGCCTGCGTATGACGCGCCGCTTCCTGGCGGATATCCAGCGGCATCAGCGTCAATCCGAACGCATGCACCCGGCGAATGATATTCTGCAACCGACCATCAGCTATCAAGGCATCCCCGCAAGCGCGCAGAGAGCGATCAACCAACGATAAAGGCTTCAGCAAGTCTTCTTTGGCCAGCAGGGGCAAACGGGATTCCACACCCTGCCAACGGCCATTTCTCAGCGCCTCATCCGTGATTGTCTTAATTTGTTCCAGTTGCCCCAACAATGGTCGCAAGAAAGCCCGGTAAGGCTCCAGATGGGGCTGACCGGCCTCAGCGGGATTTATCTTTTGCAATTCGGCCAGAAAGGTTTCACTGGCCTTGCGCATGGACAACTCCTCACGCAAGGCGCGGATTTCCCGGGCAAACAACTCCGCCGCCTGCCAACGGGAAACCAGTATCACTTTCGCCGTCACCGCCGGTGTCACATTGGGATTGCCATCACGATCGCCCCCCATCCATGAGCCCAGGCTTAAAGGCACAGCCTCCAGGGGCAAGCCGCGGCCGGTATGGCGAAGCAAAGCCTCGTCCAGATTCCGCAACACTTTCGGCACCGCGTCCCACAGCGTCTGGTCAATCAGCACCAGACCGGTGCGGGCTTCATCCAGCGGTGTCGGCCGATGGCGGTGAATCTCGTCTGTTTCCCAGATTTCAGCAATCACTCGCTTCAGCTGGGTGCGGATGATTTTTTGCTCCACAGGCGTCAAGTCGCACCGATCGCGTTCCGCCAGCATGCGCGCCATGCGTAAATGCTTCATGGACACGGTGCGGCGGCGAACCTCGGTGGGATGCGCGGTCAAAACAGGTTCCACCCGCAAGGCGCATACTGCGGCATGCAGGTCATTGGCTGAAACCCCAGAGCGCAGCAAAGCGGCCAAATGCGCATCCAGAAAACCGCTAAAGCCCTCATCCGCCAGGCGAAAGGCTTGCTGACGCCGCCGGCGAATTTTGTGGTGCTGCTCGGCAATATTGGTCAGGTTCAAAAAATGGCTGAAAGCCCGCGCCAACAGCAGCATATTCTCCGCATCAAGTCCTGACAGTAAGCGAAACAAATCGGTGCGCGCCTGCTCATCCCCATTGCGCGCCTGCTTGGCCAGTTGCCGCACCTTTTCCACCTGCCCGAAAAGGGCTTCACCATGCTGGCTTTTAATCACCTCGCCCAGCAAGGCGCCCAGCATACGCACGTCATCCCGCAAGGGCGCCTCGGGTTTATCCAGAGTTGTTGCGTTTTCCTGGTGCTGTTCAGACTGAAATTTTTTCGTCACGGGAAACGTCTTTTCGCCAGTTTCAGAGTGGGTCTTATTCATACCTGGCATGGTAACACAGGCATATATTTTGCCGCTAAAAAATGGCATAATAACTGGGTTTGGCACTGATGTTTCATTGACCGGCACACGCTGGCCGGTTGCCTTTGATACTCCAGCATTTCGAGGATAAATCCATGAATTTCCTGCAAGAACTTGGTCTGAAAGAGATAAACCCGGGCACTTACTACGGTGAATGGTCCGACGATACCCGTGGTGGACTGATTGAATCCTATAACCCGGCCACCGGTGAGCTGTTGGGGAAAGTCTATTCAGCCACAGAAGATGATTACGAAAAAGTCATTACCAAGGCCCAGGAAGTGGCCCGTCAGTGGAGAAATGTCCCGGCGCCCAAACGCGGCGAAGCCGTGCGTCTGGTGGGCGAGGCCTTGCGCAAACACAAGGATGCCCTGGGCTCACTGGTCACCGCCGAAATGGGGAAAATCAAGTCCGAAGGTGACGGCGAAGTGCAGGAAATGATTGATATGGCCGACTTTGCCGTAGGCCAGTCGCGCATGCTTTATGGCCAAACCATGCACTCGGAACGACCGGGGCACCGCATGTATGAACAATGGCACCCGCTGGGCGTAGTGGGCATCATTTCCGCCTTTAACTTCCCGGTGGCTGTCTGGAGCTGGAACGCTTTTATTGCCGCCATTGCTGGCAATGCTTCGGTGTGGAAACCGTCCCCCAAAGTGCCACTGTGCTCGATTGCCGTGCAAAACATTGTTAACGAAGCCCTTGAAAACAGTGGTTTTCCGCCCGTGTTTCTGCTGTTTAACGATGCCACCAATGAACTGGCCAAGAAATTTGTCGATGACCCGCGGGTAAACCTTGTGTCTTTTACCGGTTCTTGCGAAGTGGGCAAACAAGTGGGCGTACAAGTCGCCAAGCGCATGGGGCGCTCCCTGCTGGAGCTGGGTGGCAACAATGCCATCATTGTCGACAAGAGTGCCGATTTGAAGCTGGCGATCCCCGCCATTACTTTTGGCGCCGTGGGCACGGCCGGGCAACGTTGCACCAGCACCCGCCGCCTGTTTGTGCATGAAGACATTCTCGATGAAGTGGTGGAACGGCTTAAAAATGCCTATGGCCAGGTCAAAATCGGCAATCCTCTGGACGAAAGCACACTAATGGGGCCACTTATTGATCAGCAGTCCGTCAACACCTATAAACAGGCTGTGGAGAAAGCCCTGGCCGAAGGCGGAAAACTGGTCACCGGCGGCAAGGTGCTGGAAGGCAATTATGTGGAACCCACCATTATTCTCGCCGACAAGGATATGGAGATTGTCAAAACCGAGACTTTCGCCCCTATCCTGTATGTCATGCCTTTCAGGGATTTGGATGAGGCCATTGAGGCGCAAAACGATGTGGCTCAAGGGCTCTCTTCAGCCATCTTTACCCAAGATTTGAAGAATTCTGAAAAGTTCCTCTGCTGTGGTGGCAGCGACTGCGGTATTGCCAATGTCAATATCGGCACCAGCGGCGCGGAAATTGGCGGGGCATTCGGTGGCGAAAAGGAAACCGGCGGCGGCCGCGAAGCCGGCTCCGACGCCTGGAAAGCCTACATGCGCCGACAAACCAATACCATTAACTACAGCGATGAACTGCCTCTTGCCCAAGGCATCAAGTTCGATATTGAATAAGCCGTGAATGGGCTGAGATAAAATCATGGGGAGGCTTAACCGCCTCCCTTTTTTACGACCAATGGATCGTGACTGCAGGAACAACTATGCTCGAAAGTCTTTCACGCGCCCTGCTGCACCGGTTGGATCCGGAAACGGCTCATGACTTGTCTTTGCGCGCTCTGGCTGCGCTTGCGAAAACACCGGCCCGTCTGGTCGTTGGCCAGCCCATGCCCAGGCAGCCAGTGACCTGTCTGGACATCACCTTTCCCAATCCGGTGGGCCTTGCGGCCGGCTTTGATAAAAACGCCTGCGCCCTGGATGGTTTGGCGGCCATGGGTTTTGGTTTTATCGAGGTGGGTACGGTCACACCCCGCCCTCAGCCTGGCAACCCAAAACCCCGCCTGTTTCGCTTGCCCGAAGATCAAGCCATTATCAATCGCATGGGATTTAACAACGCCGGTGTGGACGCACTGGTCAAAAACATCAAAAAAAGCCGCTATTTCCAGCGCAAAACAGGGATACTGGGTATCAATATCGGCAAAAACAAGGACACACCCAACGTCCAGGCACTGGATGATTACCGGGTGTGCTTTGAAAAAACCCATGAGCTGGCTGACTACATCGCCATCAATGTGTCTTCTCCCAACACACCGGATTTGCGCGCCCTGCAAAACGATGATGCTTTCCAGGCGCTGCTGGATGGCATGAAATCCGTGCAGCACCATGCGCAAACCGCCTGTGGAAAGTACACACCGCTTGTGGTCAAAATATCGCCAGACCAAACACCCGAACAACTGGGAGTTATGGCCTCGATCATAAAAAACAGCGGAATTGACGGGCTAATTTGCACCAACACCACCATTGCCAGACCAGCATTAAAGAACCGCCGGTGCGCCAATGAAACCGGTGGTTTGAGCGGCCGCCCCCTGTTAACCCCGGCTAACGAAGCGCTCAGCCATTTACGCGCGGCCTTAGGGCGAGAATTTCCCATTATCGGATGCGGCGGCGTATTGACCGGCGCTGACGCCAAGAGCAAACAAGCCGCCGGCGCTAACCTGGTGCAAATTTATACGGGTTTTGTTTATCGCGGCTCTCCCCTGATTACCGAGGCAGCCAATGCCTGGGTGGCAAGCGGCAACCAGCCCTCTGAACCGGCATGAAAGTCACCCAGCAGACGGCACTGAAAAATCGTAATAGCCTGTCTTTGCCAGCCCGGTGTCAGCGCCTGATTGAAATTGAAAACAGGAGTGATTTCAATGACTTGCCAGCCCTTATAAAAGCAAATGAGCCTGTCCATATTCTGGGCGGCGGAAGCAATACCGTCCTCACCCAAAGCCACCTGCCCCATACTGTTATCACCCAAACACCGCCTGAAACAGCAGAACAGGGCATCACTCTGGAAGGTGAACTAGTTCTGGTAGATGCCGGAGCGCCATGGCCCGAGATGGTTCACTGGGCAGTCAACCATGGTTTAGGCGGCATTGAGAACCTGGCCGCCATCCCCGGCAGCTGTGGCGCCGCACCAATCCAGAATATAGGCGCCTATGGGGTGGAATTAAAAGATGTGTTGGAGTGGGTGGAAATCTTTGACTGGCGCTTGGGCCGGTTTTTTACTGTGAATAACGCCCAATGCCAATTCGGTTATCGCAACAGTTATTTCAAACGCCACCCGGAAAAACCATGGATTATCACCCGGCTGGCCATGCGCCTGCGCTCAGACTCGCCATTACGCTTGCATTATTCAGGCGTCAGGGAAACATTGATACACCTGGGACATCAACCAGAAACCGCCAGCTACGCTCAAGTGGCCCAAGCCATTACCACACTTCGCGCGCAAAAACTGCCAAATCCCGCCATACTGCCCAATGCCGGCAGTTTTTTCAAAAATCCGGTTATCTCTGATGCGCACTATGCCGCCCTCAAACACAATTTCCCCGCTCTACCCCATTGGCCCCAGGAACACGGCGGGCACAAAATTTCCGCAGCCTGGTTGATTCAGCGCCTAGGCTTACAGAATATTCGAGTGGGTGATGCCGGCTTTTATCGGAAACATGCCCTGATTGTGGTAAATTACGGACAAGCCAGTGGCGCTGACGTGCTGGCGTTGGCCCGGTATGTGATTACCCGGGTCCAGAAAGCCACGGATATTACCCTGGAAGTCGAGCCGGTCTGTCTTCCCGAAACAATCTGACTGCGGCTGGCAAAAATGGCTTCAGTCATCCAGTTCGCGGTGCTGAACCAACACATTGCCTCGCTGCCCCCCCAGATAACGGGCCAGTTCCTCGGCAAGAAAGACCGAGCGATGCTGTCCGCCGGTGCATCCAATGGCGACAGTTAAATAAGACCGGTCATTTTCTTCAAAACGCGGTATCCACTTTTCCAGCCAGTCATGCATGTCGTTCAAATATTCTTTGACCATTGGCTGTTGGCCCAGGTATGTCTGGATTGCCGTGTCTTTGCCGGTAAAACCACGTAACTCAGGCACCCAGTACGGGTTGGGCAAACAACGGGCATCAAAAACGAAATCGGCGTCAAACGGCACGCCACGTTTAAAAGCAAAAGACTTCACCAGAATGGAAACCTGCGGCTGTTTTTTGCTTAACTGCTGCACCAGTTGCTGGCGCAGTTGATGTACATTGCTTTCCGAGGTATCCAGCAACAGGTCTGCACTGGCAGCCAACGGCTCCAGCAAGTCCCTTTCTGCATCAATGGCCTGGGTCAGGCTGTATTTAGTGTTTTTGCTGGACAACGGGTGGCGGCGCCTGGTTTCACTGAAGCGTTTGAGCAAAACCCGGTTATTGGCCGTCAAAAACAAAACAGTCGGGCGAACCTGCCGGTGGCCCAGATTAGCCAGAATATCGGGCAGTTTTCGTAAGGCCTCGCCGGAGTTACGGATATCAATGCCCACAGAAACCCTGGGGTAAAACTCCGCATCTACCGCAATGTGATCGACAAACGTCTCCAGCATTTCCACAGGCAAGTTATCCACGCAATAGTAGTCCATGTCTTCCAGGGAGCGCAGGGCGATGGTTTTTCCGGAACCGGACATGCCGGTCACAATAATCAGTTCCTGCATACTTCAGAACCTAGGTGGAGTTGGATAAAATGGCCAGAACTTCATCACTGTTTTTGGCGTTTTTCAGCCCCCGATAAATGCGGTGATTGCGTAACATGCGCGCGGCATCCTGAAGAATCTCTTCATGTTCCGCCCCACCTGTGCGCGGAAATGCCATGGCGATGATAGTGTCCACGTCAATATTATCCGGCGACTCGTAATCAATGCCTTTTCTTAGACGAAACATCGCCACCCGGGTGTCCGGCGAACCCAGTGCCTGACCATGTGGAATCGCCACTCCATTACCCAGTGACGTGTTCCCCCGTTTTTCCCGCTGAATCAGGCTGTCATAAATGGCACGGGCCTCACCCGCCTGGCCACCCAGTTTTCTGGCGATCTCTTCAAACAGGCGTTTTTTGCTGGAAATAGGCGCATCAAGCACAATATCCTGTCCTTCAAGCAAATCGATCAGGCGCATGGCTGTTATCCGCTAATAAAACAGGGGAAACCCGGCCGGTTTCCCCATTATCGTTGTCAAGAATAATTAATGCGCCTGGCTCAGGCGAACAGCTTCTGCACGATGCTTGTTGGTCAGTTTGTCCTTGTGCCGGCGAATCTGCTTGTCCAGTTTGTCCATTAACAAGTCCAGCGCCGAATACAAATCATCCTCGGTAGACTCGGCAAAAAACTTGCGGCCACCAATCAACACCGTGGCTTCCGCCTTATGGCGGACTTTATTTTCTACATTCAAAATCACGTGTACATCAATAAGCTGGTCGAAGTGGCGTTTGATGCGTTCGAATTTCGTATTGATATAGTCCTTAATGGGCTGAGTCACTTCAACCTGATGACCGGTAATATCGATATGCATAAGACTTCTCCTCATGAATAAATGTTGGGAGGAATACCAGACCTGACAAGGCCTGCAAAAAGCCTGACCCAGACGGCGGGTCAGAAGAATACAAACTTGGGAAAGTAAAGACGCTGAAAACGCGCGAGACAACGGAGCTGAGAGCAAGGATTGAAAACACAAAAGATATCCGCTGTATCATGCTTTCACCATACACAAGCCCCGGAGTTTTCGCAAGCCCGCCCACTGCTTACAAACGAAAATCATGACCCAGATAAACCTTGCGTACTTCTGGGTTACTGATAATCTGCTCGGGCGTGCCTTCTGCCAGCATGTAACCATCATTGAGAATATAGGCCCGGTCACAAATACCCAGAGTCTCGCGCACATTATGGTCTGTCACCAAAACCCCAATGCCCCGCTTGCGTAAATGGCAGACGATTTTCTGAATATCTATCACAGATATGGGATCCACCCCGGCAAAAGGTTCATCCAGCAGAATATATCCGGGGTTCATGGCCAGCGCACGGGCTATTTCTACGCGTCGGCGCTCGCCACCGGACAAGCTGACGCCCAGTTGCTTGCGTACATGGCTGATATGCAGCTCATCCAGCAAGGATTCACACAAACGCTTGCGTTCGGCTGCATCCAGTTCCTGGCGTAACTCCAGCACCGCCATGATGTTTTGCTCCACTGTCAATGCGCGGAACACTGAAGCCTCCTGCGGCAAATAACCCAGTCCCAGACGGGCCCGAATATGCATGCCGGCTTCGGTGGCATTGTTTTTGTCAATGCAAACCACACCGGCATCTGGCTTGACCAGACCGACAATCATGTAAAAACAGGTGGTTTTACCAGCGCCATTGGGCCCCAGCAAGCCCACAACCTCACCCTTGTTCAAAGTGAGGGAAACATCCTTGATAATCTCGCGTTTCTTATAAGCCTTTTTTAAATGCCGTGCTTCAATCATCAGCCGATTCCATAGCCTGCGGTTTTTCAGGGTGAGACTTGAGCGGCGGCTTTGCCTTCATCGGAGAAGCAGCTGACTTCCCAGCAGTTCCAGTGCTTTCCGGTTGCTCTGCCACACTCTGTGCCGAAGAATCCGCTTTTTTTTCATCAGCAGGACTGGCATTCGACAAATTTTCAGCATCCGGTTCCACCACCATATGCACACGCTGATCGCCATCGCCCTCTCCGCCGGTGATTTCCTCGGTTCTCAGATTGATGACCATTTTTTCGCCGCTAAAGGTACCCAACGTGGGGTTTTTTACCATCACATTCCCCTTCAGAATCAACAGATCTTCCGCCTTGCGATAATCCATGTAGCGGGCTTGAGCCACCATCAAGCCGTCTTGCGGGTTGATAACGTACCGGAAAACCGCCGGATTCCCGTGTAGTTCAATGCGCACAACGCGTTTTCCCTGACGAAAAACAGTGCCTTTTGTGGCGTCAATGTGCAAACTCCCTTGTCGCACCTGCATACCGCCAGCACAACGGGATTGATTGCTTTTCATGTCAAAAACACACTGCCCGGCATCCACATATAAAGGTTGCCGGTTATCGGCCGGCGCGGCGTTGACAGTCAACACATACCCTGAGAACACCAGGGCAATACCGAGACCGCCAGGAAGAAAAAGCAGATTCATAGAAAAATCCCTGCAATCAATATCGGGTTATGGTGACGGCCATCGGCCAGAGTCTTGATACTGCATATGCACTTCAGACAGCAGGCGGTGACGATTGTTTCCCAAATCAAACTCCGCGCCGCGAGCGGTCGCTTCCATTGCCTGAGCATTGATGTGGACCACCGATTTGGTATATGCCTGGCGCGTACTCGCATCAACCCACAAGTCCGGCGAGGAAAAATATAAAAGTTCTCCCGGATTGTTGGTGACGCGGCGGGTTTCGACCTGCTGCTGAAAAAAAATATTCTGCTCCTGCCGGTCAAAGACACCTTTATGGGCGCTAAAACGCCATGACGGCTGACCTTGTTCCAGCATAGTGACCCGGGGGGCCAGTATATCAACATCCTCCTTGTGGTCATACTGGATCAGTTCGCGGGCCTGAAAACGGATATGGTATTCACCCGTATCATTACTGAGCGTGCCTGTCACCCGCGTAGCCGCATACCCTTTGGTAAAGGCTTCCGGACGAGTCTCGGCTGGCTGTGGCCGGTTGATCACCCACAACAAATAACTCAGCGCCGCCACCATGGCCACTGCCAGCAAACGTTGCCATGCAGGCCGGCCATCCATCAGCGGTACTTGTCCAGCAAGCGGGGTAAAATGCCTTGCGCTGCAAGCAGCAGGTCACACACTTCCCGCGCTGCCGCGCGGCCACCTTCCCGTTCGGTAACCCAGCGAGCCTGTTGCAATACCAGAGGGTGTGCATCCCGCACAGCCACCGGCAAGGCGCAACGATTCATCACCGGCAAATCAATGATGTCATCACCGGTATATACCACCTGGGAATCATCCAGATTCAGGGCTTGTAACAGGTTCTGGTAAGTTTCCAGCTTGTCCATGCGGCCCTGATAAACATGGTCAATGCCTAATTGGGCCATGCGTTCAGTAATAATCAAGGAGGTGCGGCCAGTGATAATGGCCACTGTAATGCCATTTTCATTCAACCATTTCAGTCCCAATCCATCCCTGACATTGAAACTTTTTATTTCCCGGCCATCGTCAGTAAAGTGCAAACCGCCGTCGGTCAATACCCCATCCACATCAAAAATGGCCAGGCGGATTTGCTTGGCCAGCGACAACACATCTTGTGGCCAGTTTTGAATCAGTTTGTTCGCAAGTTCCGAGCCGCTACCTGAAGACATTTACACCACTCCCAGTTTAAGCAAATCATGAATGTTCAAGGCGCCGACCAGACGACCGGCTTCATTCACCACCAGCAGACCATGGATTTTATTGGCTTCCATGAGCTGAGCCGCCTCCACGGCCAGTTTATCCGCCGTGATTGTCACCGGATTGGGCGTCATGACCTCATTAATGGGCGTGTGGCGCAAATTCACGGCTGAATCCAGCGATCGGCGCAAGTCGCCATCGGTATAAATGCCGAGAACCTTATCATCCGCATCCACAATAGCTGTCATTCCCAAACCCTTGCGAGTCATCTCCAGCAAGCCATCCTTCAGAGCGGTGCCGGTGCGGACTTTAGGAATGTCCTCGCCGCTTCGCATCACATCACTAATGCGTAAAATCAGCTTTTTCCCCAAGGCACCGGCCGGATGCGACCGGGCAAAGTCTTCTTCGGTAAAACCGCGAAGTTTCAACAAGGTCACTGCCAGAGCATCACCCAGCACCAGTGTTACTGTTGTGCTGGTGGTCGGCGCCAGCCCCAATGGACAGGCTTCTTCATCGACTTTGGCGTGCAAATGCACGTCTGCGGCCCGGGCCAACGTGGAGTTTTCGTTACCGGTAATGGAAATCAGAGGAACGCCCATGCGCTTGATAACCGGTAAAATGGTCAGAACTTCTTCAGTTTCACCGGAATTTGACACCATAATCACAATGTCCTTGGGCGTAATCATGCCCAGGTCACCATGACTGGCTTCACCGGGATGGACTGAAAAAGCCGGCGTGCCCGTGGAGGCCAGCGTGGCTGAAATCTTGTTGCCAATGTGACCAGATTTACCCATGCCAATGACAATCACATGCCCTTCACAGGCCAGAATACGCTCCACAGCCGCCACAAACTCCTCACCAATACTGGATTCCAGTTTGTCAAGGCCGGCTTTTTCCACACGCACCACCTGCCGGGCCAGTCCTATGATTTCATCAAATTTCTGCATGGAAGAATGTTTCATCGAGTCGCCAGCCACACCATATAGACACCATAACAGAGCAGGAGTAACAAGCCAATGGGCCGGGAAAGCACTTTCCGCTTTTGCACATGCCACCAGGACACCAGAGCAAAGCAGACTGTCAATATCGTCATAAACAGATAATCATGCTCCAGAAACCCTTGGGGAAGGCGGTAGGGGTTAATCACCGCACTGATACCCAGAACACCCAGCAAGTTAAACAGGTTGGAGCCGACGATATTGCCCAGCAACAGGTCATGCTCTTTTTTGACCGCACTGGCCACCGTGGCCGCCAACTCGGGCAAACTGGTGCCCAGGGCCACAATAGTCAGACCAATGACAACATCGGAAACGCCCAGGGCGTGGGCGATTTCGGTGGCGCCATAAACCATAAAATGTGAGGCCAGTGGCAACAACACAATACCAAGAAACAACCATCCCAAGGCCGCCTGTCGGGACATATCGGTGGGAATTTCCTGCAGAATCTCATCTTTCAAAGGGTCGGATCTGTTCGTTTTTCGGGTACCCAGCCAGCCCATCCATAAAGTGACAACAGCCATCAGCCCCAGCAAAACAATGCCATTCGTTCGTGACTGTTCGCCATCAAGTATCAACAGCAGCACCAAAAACGTCACAGCAATCAACAGCGGCAGTTCACGCCGGACCGTCTGCGAGCTCACCAGCAATGGTGCCACCAGAATACCGATACCAAGCACCAGTGTGGTATTGGTGATATTGGAGCCCACGGCATTGCCCAAAGCCAGCTCCGAATTCCCTTGCCAGGACGCCACGGCGGAAACGACCATTTCCGGAGCGGAAGTGCCAAAGCCAATGATAATCAAGCCGATGACCATACTGGATACCCCCAGATAGCGGGCGGTAACCGCAGCCCCTGCAATAAATTTGTCAGCGGAATAGACGAGAAGAACAAGGCCAAAGAGCAAGGCCGCAGCAGCAAGCAGCATAAGAGATGGTTCCGGTTTTTGAGGGAAATCCTTTCTAATCGGGGCATTATAAAAGATAATATGCCCTCATTTAAGCCAAAGTGATGAAAACCATGCACCCGGATGATGTTGAAAAGCTGATTGCCAAACACATAAACTGCCAAAAAGTCGCAGTGGAAGGCGAAGACCGCCGCCACTATGCCGCTGTTGTGGTTTCAGACGAATTCGAAGGACTGAGCAAGATAAAGCGCCATCAACGCGTTTATCAGGCCCTGGGAGACGCACTCAAAGAAGAAATACATGCTTTGACATTACACACTCATACCCCGGCGGAATATGCCCGCCTTAAGGCCGGTTCATGAGCATCCTCGCCATTACCGGTGGCCAGCGACTAAGTGGAGAAATCCGGGCGTCCGGGGCGAAAAACGCCGTCTTGCCCATTCTGGCCGCCACCTTGCTGAGTGACCAGACCTGCACCATTGAAAATGTGCCACACCTGCACGATGTCACTACCATGCTGCAATTACTGGGGCAAATGGGCGCCAGCTTGACTGTGGATGAAAAACAAACCATTGACATTGATCCGGCCACCATCACCCATCCCAAAGCGCCTTATGAACTGGTCAAAACCATGAGGGCCTCCATTCTGGTTCTGGGGCCTTTACTGGCACGTTGTGGCCATGCCGAAGTCTCCCTGCCCGGCGGCTGCGCCATTGGCTCCCGGCCGGTGGATCTGCACCTGAAAGGACTGGAAGCCATGGGCGCTGATATCGAAGTGGATAATGGCTATATCAAGGCGCGCGCCCAACGCCTCCACGGCGCCCATATTTTTCTTGACAAGGTCACAGTCACCGGCACGGAAAACCTGCTCATGGCCGCAACCTTGGCAGAAGGCCAAACCACCATAGAAAATGCCGCCATGGAACCGGAAGTGGTGGATCTGGCGCACTTTCTGCAAGCCATGGGGGCTGAGATCGAAGGCATTGGCTCCTCCAGCCTCACCATTACCGGAAAGCCGGAATTGCGTGGCTGCCGCTACCGTGTCATGCCCGACCGCATAGAAATCGGCACCTTTCTGGTGGCCGCCGCCATTACCGGCGGTTCCATTCGCATCAACGGCAGCTGCAATGAGGTGCTGGAAGCCATCATCATTAAACTGGCTGAAGCCGGCGCCACCATTGAAACCGGCGGGCAAAATGAAGATGCCTGGATACAACTCGATATGCAGGGGCGGCGTCCCCAGGCTGTGGATATTGTCACCGCGCCCTATCCGGGTTTTCCCACCGACATGCAAGCCCAGTTTTGCGCCCTGAATGCTGTGGCCAACGGCGTGTCCGTGATCACCGAAAATTTGTTTGAAAACCGTTTTATGCACTTGAACGAACTGGCGCGCATGGGCGCGGACATCTCCATTGAGGGCAACCGCGCCATCATCAAAGGCCGCGACACATTGAAAGGTGCGCCTGTCACAGCCACCGACTTGCGCGCCTCGGCCAGTCTGGTGCTGGCCGGACTGGCCGCCGAGGGGCAAACCCGTGTCTTCGATGTCCATTACATTGACCGCGGCTACGAATGCATTGAAGAAAAGCTCAGCCATCTGGGCGCTACAATCCAGCGCCAGGCAACAGCCGAACAGGCTTGACTGGATAATGCCGTCTGCCAGCACACAATCAGCAGGAAGCCACCGGATTGGCTGGTGGCTGGCGCTGTTGCTTGTGGCCGCAGCCGTTTTTCTCAATCAGATACGCGCCCTGCCAGATACTGACAGCGGCACTGCCGTGGCCCACGGCTTTTCCTCCGCCAAAGCCCTTGAGCATGTCAAAAAACTGAGCTCATCGCCCCGTATAGGCGGCACATCTTCCTGGCGTCAGGCGCGCTCCTATCTGGCCAAAGAATTACAGTCGTTGGGCTTCTCGGTCCAGACACAAAACACGCTCATCACCGATGGGCACCATCTGCGCGCACAAAAGGTGCATAACCTGCTGGCCCGGCTACCGGCAAATACCCCTGCCACAGATAGCGGCGATGCTCTCTTGTTAATGGCCCATTACGATTCAGTGCCCCGCTCGCCCGGCGCAGGCGATGACGCCAGTGGCCTGGCGGCGGTTCTCGAATCCCTGCGCGCCTGGCTGGCCGAAAACCCCATACGCCGCCATGATGTCATGGTGTTGTTCAGCGATGCCGAAGAAAACGGCCTGTTAGGCGCCCGGGCTTTTGTGGAGCAACACCCATGGTTCAAATCGGTGCGGCTTGTTATCAACCTGGATAACCGGGGCAGTGGCGGCCCGGCCTATTTGCTGCTGGAGACAAAACAGGGCAATCGCCAACTGGTCGAGCACATGGCCCGCGCCGACTTGCCCCGGCCCAATACGTCTTCCCTGGCTTACAGCGTCTACCGGTGGTTGCCCAACGATACCGATCTGAGTGTGTTTCATACGGATGGCAGGGACATTTCCGGCTACAATATCGCTTTTATCGGCGATCCTTTCGACTACCACACACCACTGGATAACGCCCGGCGGCTGGATATGGACAGCCTGGCTCACCAGGGCGAAAACCTGTTACCCCTGTTACGCTATTTCAACACTGTTGACGCCTTGCGCAGTCATGCCCGCGAAGACAGCATTTTTTTCAGCATCCCCCTGTGGGGCGGACTGATCCACTTTCCACAAAAATGGGCTTATCCCATGGCCCTGGTCATTCTTCTTGCCGGGTTGGTTGTTATTCTTTGGGGAATCAGGAAAAAATCACTGCCCTTGAGGACCTTCTGGCAGGCGGCATTGCCACTGGTTCAAACCCTGGTCCTAACCACGCTGATAATCCGCTTTGGCTGGAGACTGGTTCAATCTCTCAATCCCCACTTTGTGGATATGGGCCTTGGCTTTCCCTACTCGGGATACTGGTGGATGGCGTTCTTTCTCTTTCTGAGCGCCTGTATCAGCCTGTTTATCTGGTGGCGCTGGCTCAACAAGGAAGAGAGTAACACCCGCACCACACGCTTGAACGCCGCTGTGGCCACGGCGTTATTAATCTGGCTGTTACTGGATGCTTTGTTACTGACCATACTGCCCGGGGCCTTTTTCCTGTGGCTGTTGCCGTTATCACTCCTGCTGATATTGGCGCTGAGACTGCGCCACCGGCTAACGCCGTTATGGTGGGCGATTGCAACATTGGGCAGTGGGCTGGTGCTGGCGCCTGTCTTGTGGCAGCTTCCCGTGGCCATGGGGCTGAGCGCCCTGTTTGCCGTGGCGGGCCTGCTGGCATTGGCCATACCACTGTTTTTGCCGCTTATGGCAGCCCTTTCGCCCCGTACCGCACGACCCTGGCTTGTCCTGTGCCTGATTGGTGCCGGGATTTTTGTGCTGGCGCAATGGCACTCTGGCATCTCACCTGAGCAGCCCCAGCAAAACAGCCTGTTTTACTTGCAGGACAACCGGAACCGCACCGCCTGGTGGCTGAGTCTGGACACTGCTGATGATCCCTGGAAAGCAGGAATCATGGGCGAAAATGTCCGGAAATCCGGCCCATTCAGCCACATAGACAACCGCTATGGGCCATGGATAACGCAAGCCGCCACTGCGCCTTTTGCGGCCATTCCCGGCTTTGCCGTCGACCACTTTCAGCTAGAAAAAATCAAGGCGGCACAACCGGAATACCGCCTAACCATGACGCTTACGCCCTTGCGCCGGGTTAGCCGGGTAGACCTTGTGACCAGTACGGCAGTCACAATTCACAGCATGCGTCTCAATGGCGCGAATTTCACACTCAAGCCTGCGGGGATCACCCGCCAGCCTGGTCAGTCCATACTACGCTACTGGTTTGAAAATCAGGAAAGTCTGGGCATTGAGATAACATTCACCAGCACACAAGCACCACATTTTCAGCTCTATGGGCTATCTGGCGACCTCATGCGCAATGCGGCCTTGAACATCCCGCCCCGTCCAAAAACGCTGGTTAGCCGCCCCTCAAAAATCACCGACAGCATCATCACCCGGCAACCCCTGCCAAACCAAAACTCAACCCAGAAGGCGGCGCCGGTACGCCCACCAGCGCCACAGCGCCAGAAAAACAAAAGCCAGCGGCACGCCAAACAGCAATAACAGACTAAAAATTAGCAAATGACGCTGCGTAAAAACCAGCGACATTTGCTTGCCCGAATCCGGTGGCACATGATGCGGCCAGTCCAGCAAAGCGTCCAGTAACCGCGCTGCAAATACCTGATTGCCTCCCTGACCCACATAAGCATTGCTGACAAAATCGGCATCGCCAACCACAGCCGCATGCGGCCGTAACCAGGCCACGTATTGGCCTTCGCTATTGGCCAATAGCGGCTGCCATAACTCTTTCGATGACGGCGACTCACTGGCATCCAGGGACAATGGGATGAATGCCACCGCATCCGGCATCACCACCGGGGCTGGCATATTCTTCACCAGCGGCTGTTGGGTAAAACCATCCAGCCCCACAAGCTGCGAATGGCCATCTTGTGCTTGACCGGGTGATTCCAGGCTCATCATCCCAAAAGCCAGTTGCAATTGCCCCCCGGCAGGATCTGTGTCCGGTTCGGCCAGCCACAAAAAACGAAGTGATGACTTCTCTTGAGAAATCAATGCCAGTAAATCCGCAGGCAAATGCCTCACTGGCGCGGGAAACACTATTAGCGCCTGAGTTTGATCTTGTACCAGCGCCGCCAGTTGTGATATCGATAGCGCACCAACCCGATATCCCCCCTTCTGTAAACTCCGCACCCACCGGCCAATATTCTGGGATTTAGTCTCATCAATGGCCCGGGCGCCATTTCCCTGGGCCACAAAAATCCAGCCAGGCCGATGCCCTTTGGCCGCCTCGGCCAACCGCCACCAGGTATTCAGGAACAACTCCTTGTCCAGAGCCTGTACGTGCAGTACCTCATCTGCGGCAGAGGCGTCCCGCAAGCGCAATAACATTTCCCCGTTGACATCCACCTTGTTCATGCGAACACGGGCGGGGTGACTGGCCGGATCCACAAACTGCACCCGCACGGCAGGTTGGCCATTGATCATTTTCCGGGTAAAAGGCGCCAGAAAGGCGTTCACCAGGCGCCCCACCCGGGACTGAGGATTGGCATACACCGCCACATCCACAGGCGGCAGGGAACGCACAAACCCATCAGTGGTTTCCCGGGAATCATGGGTAACTGGCATCTCCCCCCTGGGCCATAGCAAAACAGGTCCCGGACGATTTTCCAGCCAGACAAAAACCGCCAACAGAACCACAGCGCACACCATCCAGAGGCTCAGTTGCCGCCACAGAGCACGCCGGGCACTCATGCAACACGCAACCGTTTCAACGCCATGACGGCCAGCCCGAACAAAACCACCCCGCCACCAACAAAAAACACCAATGACGACAGTGGCACGATACCATGCTGTATCCATTCAAAGTGACTGCGAGGAGAAAAGACCCGCAACCAGTTTTTTCCCCACTCAGCGCCGCCGCCTGCTTGCCCGGCCAACCATAACACCGCCAGCAGCAATACGCCCAGTAACGCCGCCAGACCCGGCTGGGACATATTGATGGATAACCACACGCTGAGTGCGGAAAACCACAGCAACAGCAACAGCCAGGCCAGGAAATTCCAGCCCACCACCGGCCAGTTCAAGGCAGCAGCCCCTGACCAGCCCCATAAAGCCACGGCCACCGGAACCAGCAGCGGAACCACCAGCAACAGCAAGGCAAGAAACTTGTGCGCCATGACACGCATATCACCCAATCCACTGTGCAACAAACACACCAGGGTGCCCTGAGCCCGTTCCGCCGACAACAACTGGCCAGCCAGTAACGCCACCAGCACCAGACTGACAAGGCTAACCACGGAAAAAAACGGCGTAATCAGCTGATTGGCCAGAGACATTGAGGCGAGAGGCCCTGTGTTTGTTTGCTGGGCAAGCAGCAGATCTGTCATGACCAGGGCAATCCAGCCCAATAAAAATGACAACACCGCCATCACCAGCCAGTAGGATGGCCGCCTCCACATGCACGTTATCTCCCGTCGAAGCAGGGTCATGTGCTGATATCCTCACTGGCCCGGTGCAGTATATGCCGATAGGCGGAAAACCAGGCACCCCCTTCCGGCACAGGGCCAGAATCCCGATAAGGTGAAACCGCATACAAGCCAAGGGGGCCAAGAACCTGCATCAGTTGGCGATTGCGCTCAGGGTCTGATTCCACCACCACCGCCTTGGGCATGGTTTTCATGATCGGACACAAAGCCTCAATACGCTGCCTGATTTCAGTCGTCAGGCCACCTGCAAAAGCCAACTGCCATTGCCGCAGAAGCCCGGCTTTAGAGGTGTCTCCATGTTCAACTGAAAGCGGAGACAACTCACCGGCAATGCGGCCATTGTGCATCACCACAACACGATCAGCCAGATCAGCAAGCTGATCCAGCAAATGGGTTGACATGAGAATAATGTGTCGGCTTTTAAGCCGTTTCAGAATATCCACAAAATAGCGGGCATTTTCCGGATCAAGGCCATTCATGGGCTCATCCAGCAATAATAACAATGGGCGATGAACCAGCGCACAAGCCAACCCCACACGCTGGCGATACCCCAGCGACAAGGTTTCCACCGGCCTGTGGGCATGCTTTTGCAAGTCACACAGCGCCAACACGTCCTTGACTGCCTGTGTGTTCATCATGCCGGTTTTCAGATAAGCCGCATGGGAGACGGTTTCATGCACTGACAACCGGGGTAACAGCCGCACATGCTCCGGCATATAGGCTGTATGCCGGTTCCAGGCAGAAATGTCATGACGCTGGCAAAGGTATTCTTTTTCCTGAGCGGAATCATCATCCGCAGGCCGGAATACCAGCTTTATCTGGCCATTATCAGGTAGTAAAAGGCCCGCCAACGCATTCAGCAAAGTGCTCTTGCCCGCACCGTTTGGCCCAAGCAACACGACAATTTCTCCTTGACGAAGACGTAAATTAACAGCCTCAAGCCGCCTGCGCAAGGCGGATGGAGCTCGTGACGATCCAATTGGATCTCCGGTCATCCCCAGAGACAAATCACTCACCTCAAGAGAAAAACATACGGTTTGCGTATGGTCTGGCATTTTTATATGGACACTGGGCTAAAAGCTGATTATAGTACCCCCATTCATCAGGAGATGCTACGCTTATATGACGAACAATAATCGTCACCATGACAGCATGGCGGCACTGATGATTCGCGTATTGACTCACTGCTAACCGAGATAACACACATCATGCAATTCCTTGATTTCCTTCAGAACGGCTTACTGCATTTCAGCCCGGGCCAGAAGATTCTGACTTTCCTCATTGCCACTCAAATCACGATTCTGGCCGTCACCCTTTACCTGCACCGCGAACAAACCCATCGCGGTGTGTCACTGCACCCGGTGTTACAGCACTTTTTCCGTTTCTGGCTGTGGCTGACCACCGGCATGCAAACCCGTGACTGGGTGGCGATACACCGCAAACATCACAGCCATTGCGAAACCGAGAACGACCCGCACAGCCCCCAGTTTTATGGCATCAACCGTGTGCTGTGGGATGGCGTGGAGTTATATACCGACGAGCGCAAAAATACTGAAACCCTGGAAAAATATGGCCAGGGCACGCCGGATGACTGGCTGGAAAACAATGTCTACAGCCATTTTCGCTACTTGGGGGTTTCCCTGCTACTGCCGCTTGATTTCATGCTGTTTGGCGTAGCCGGTATCGCCATGTGGGCGTTGCAAGTGATCTGGATTCCTTTTTTTGCCGCCGGTGTGGTCAACGGCATTGGCCATTACTGGGGCTATCGCAATTACAAAACCAATGACTGCTCCCGCAACATCACCCGTTTTGGCCTGTTTATCGGTGGCGAGGAGTTGCACAACAACCATCATGCTTTTCCGGCTTCTTGCAAATTTGCCCATAAAAAAGGCGAGTATGACCTGGGCTGGTATGCGATTCGCTTGCTGAGCTGGCTGAAGCTGGCCACCATTCGCAAGGTGGTGCCCGAACTGGTCACCAACCAGAACAAGGACTCCATCGACAAGGAAACCGTCATGGCCATTTTGACACATCGCTTTTCCGTGGCGCAAATGTACTACCAGGAAGTGGTCAAACCAGCCGTCCTGAATGAATACCGTAGCACCTCCAGAAAAATGCGCAAAACCGCGAAAAAATGCCTGGATGCCCTGTCGGTTGACTGGCGCTTTGTGGACGCCAATACCCGCGAAACCATCAGCCACTGTCTGGCCAACAACCACACCGTGGAAACAGTCCTGGCTTATCGCCAGGAGTTACAAAAAATCTGGGAGCAAAAAGGCAAAAATGCCGAGCAAATGATTGAAGCGCTCAGAGAATGGTGCCAACGTGCCGAACAAAGTGGCATTGATACATTGCAGAATTTTGCCCAACAACTCAAAAGCATCAGCTTGAAAAACAACCAGGCACCCAGTCACTCATAAAATACTCGCTTTTATGGGGACAAGAAACCCCGGCATCTGACGGTGCCGGGGTTTTTTTGTGTTTGTCGCCAATCACATCAGGTGGCTCACGTCACCGTACTGTCTGGCCGGGATTTCTTCCAAAAGGCGATTGCGTAAAGTAACGCATGTCCACCGTATAGCGTTTGCGCCCCCAGTCACCGGGCTTGCCTTCGAACACACCCGCACAGGGCGTGCCACACTGTTGGCACTTGCCATCATCAGTCAAATTCCAGGCGGTGATCTCGTACCAGTCCCGGCCTATCAGCAAGGCGCCACAGTGATGACACCAGGTGGAGTCTCCCTCGGTGTTATGCACATTGCCGGTATACACATAGTGCAAGCCTTTCTCCAGAGCGATATTGCGGCATCGGATCAGGGTCTCAGGCGGTGTTGGCGGGATATCCCGCATCTTCCAGTCCGGATGGAAGGCCGTAAAGTGCAACGGCACGTCAGGCCCCAGTTTATCCATAATCCATTCACTCATGGCATGAATTTCTTTTTCCGAATCATTATGGCCAGGGATAATCAAAGTGGTGATTTCCAGCCAGCAGCGGGTTTCGTGGCGAATAAACTCCAGCGTATCAAGCACGTATTGCAATTTTCCACCACACAAACGGTAATAAAAATCCTCATCAAATGACTTCAGGTCCACATTGGCCGCATCCATGTGCGTAAAAAACGCCTGGCGTGGCTTTTCAGTGATATAACCAGCGGTCACCGCCACCGATTTAATGCCCTGTTCGTGACAAGCCTGGGCCGTATCAACAGCATACTCGTGGAAAATCACCGGGTCATTATAGGTAAACGCCACGCTCCGGCAGCCGGTGGCTTGAGCCGCGCGGGCGATATCCTCCGGAAATGCTTCGGCCGTCAGCGTGTCTTGTTCGCGGGATTTGCTAATGTCCCAGTTCTGGCAAAATTTACACGCCAGATTGCAACCGGCTGTTCCAAATGACAACACCGGCGTTCCTGGCAGGAAGTGATACAGCGGTTTCTTCTCAATGGGATCAATGGCAAAACCACTGGCCTTGCCATAAGAGGTCAAAACCACTTGCCCGCCGATATTGGCTCGCACAAAGCACAAACCACGCTGGCCTTCCTTCAGTTTGCAAAACCGCGGGCACAGGTCGCACTGCACCCGTCCATCGGCTAATTTGTGCCAGTATTTTGTTGGCACCACATGCTTGTCACTCAACTGTATGTCCATCGTGCACCTTGAAATATCTCAAATTGAACCTTACTTCTGTTAACAGAAATAAGGTTGGCAGGTGCATAATTCAAGCCCTTCTCGCACCTGCCTGAACCCCGAACACAAGCAAGGAGAGACCATGAAAGCATCTATTCGACCTGCAGCGATGGCCGGTATGTTTTATCCGGCTGATCCGCTGGAGCTGGATCGCATGATCAAGCAGCTCATCACCGAAGCCAAAACTGAAGGCGAACCACCCAAAGCCATTGTCGCGCCCCACGCCGGATATATCTATTCCGGGCCGGTGGCCGCCAGTATCTACAAGCTGTTATTGCCCTTGCGCGGCAAGATCAAGCGGGTGGTCATTCTTGGCCCCGCCCACCGCGTGCCCTTTTTCGGCCTGGCCGTACCGAGCATGGACGCTTTCGCCACACCGCTGGGGCTGGCAAAACTGGACAAACCGGTCATTGAACAATTGGCCCGCCTGCCCTTTGTTCAGGTCTATGATGAAGCGCACAAGCTGGAACACAGTCTCGAAGTCCAGATTCCCTTTATTCAGGAGGTGTTGGGCGATGTACAGATAGTGCCCATCGTCATTGGCCAGGCCGACCCGGACATGGTCGCGGCCGTGATAGAACCGTTTTTGCTGGATGATGAAACCCTGGTTGTCATCAGTTCCGATCTCAGCCATTACCATGATTACAACAGCGCCAACACCATTGACCTGATGACCACAAAAGCCATTGAAGAATTGCGCGACGACGCCATTAGCCACGAACAGGCCTGTGGCGCCACAGGCATCCGCGGCTTGCTGAAACTGGCAAAAAAATACGGGCTGACACCCAAAACCGTAGACTTGCGCAACTCAGGCGACACCGCTGGTGATAAAGACCGCGTAGTGGGTTATGGAGCGTATGCCTTTTATTAATCCCGAAAATCAAATCCCTCAGGAGTAAAAAATGACAAGTGCACTCAGCCCCCAGGAAAAAGCCATCGCCCTCAAGCTGGCCAAAGAATCCATCCGCTATGGACTGGAAAGCGGAAAGCCATTGCTGGTAGATATCAGCTCATTACCGGAAAACCTGCAACACACCCGCGCCTCTTTCGTCACATTGCACAAACACGGCCAGCTTCGCGGCTGCATTGGCAGCATCATTCCCACCCGGCCACTGGCGCTGGACATCAGTCACAATGCCTTTGCTGCCGCCTTTCAGGATCCGCGTTTTCCCCCTGTACAGGCCGATGAACTGGACGATCTGAACATTGAAATTTCAGTGCTTTCCATGCCAGAACCCCTCGAATTCACCTCAGAAACGGATTTGCTGGAAAAAATCCGCCCCGGTATCGACGGGCTTATTCTCAAGGAAGGCCCCTATAGCGGCACATTTTTGCCATCTGTCTGGGAACAGATTCCCGACAAGCGCGAATTTTTACGCCAGCTCAAGCGCAAGGCCGGCCTGCCCGCAGACTACTGGTCGCCAACCATTCGTGTGTTTCGCTATACCACGGACAGCTTTTCCCAACCGGATTGATAACCCAAAGTCTGGGTGCACGACGCACGGGCGCGAGCCATAACCCTGACAGGCCAGAAAAATTGAAGGTGAAAGAAGAACCGAAAGTAAAAGAATGGTCGGGGTGAGAGGATTCGAACCTCCGGCCCCTGCCTCCCGAAGGCAGTGCTCTACCAGGCTGAGCTACACCCCGACACAGGTGGAAACGCGATTATAACAAAACCGCCATACAAAACCCATCCAGTTTCAAAAAACCGCAAGAGTTAAAAAGTTTTTGCTGGCGCAAAAAGGGTGAGAGGATGAGCTCGGGCTTCCTGCCCTCGGGCCTGCGGCCTGCGCTGGCGCGCACTGCGTCGTCATTATGCGCCGTATCCATTAACCATTCTGCTGAATCTCTTACAGCTTAGCCCAGCGCCTGATCCAGATCAGCAATCAAGTCTTCCACATTTTCAATGCCCACAGACAGGCGCACCAAATTGTCGTGAATGCCGATTTCCCGCCGTTCATCCGCTGGAATGGCCGCATGTGTCATAATGGCCGGATGATTAATCAGACTTTCAATCCCGCCCAGGCTTTCAGCCAACGCAAATACCTGGCAGCGTTCCATCATGCGTCGGGCTTCGGCTTCGCCACCTTTTACCAGAACCGTGATAATGCCACCAAACCCACGCATTTGCCTGCTGGCCAAGTCATGCTGCGGATGGCTGGCCAGCCCCGGATAAATCACTCGTTCTACCCTGGGGTCATTCTCCAGCCACTGGGCAATGGACTGGGCATTGGCGCAATGGGCTTGCATTCGCAGCGGCAGGGTTTTGGCGCCACGCACAGCCAGATAACTGTCAAAAGGCCCCAAAACTGAACCAATGGAATTTTGCAGAAACGCCATACGCTCAGCCAGGGCATCATCATTGACCACAGCCACGCCAGCCACCACATCGGAATGACCGTTAATGTACTTGGTGGCCGAGTGCATCACAATATCGAAGCCATAATCCAGCGGGTTTTGCAAAACCGGAGAAGCAAATGTGTTATCCATGACCGCCAACAACCCGTGAGCCTTGGCAAATGCCGCCACTTGCTGCAAGTCCACCAGTTTCAACATGGGGTTGGTGGGCGATTCAATCCAGATCATGCGGGTGTTTTCGCGCACAGCCGCCTCCATGGCGCCGGGACGGGACAAGTCGGCAAAGGTAAACCGCAAGCCGGCGCTGCGCTGACGAACCCGGTTAAACAGCCGGTTGGTGCCGCCATAGAGGTCATCCATGGCAATAATGTGGTCGCCGGAGTCCAGTAATTCCAGAATGGTGGCAGTGGCGGCCATGCCGGAAGAAAAGGCAAAACCGTGGCTGCCATTTTCCAGATCCGCCACGCACCGTTCAAAAGCAAAACGGGTGGGGTTGTGGGTGCGGGAATATTCAAAACCCTGATGCACGCCCGGGGATTCCTGTGCATAGGTAGAAGTGGCGTAAATCGGCGGCATCACCGCGCCGGTGCTTGGGTCCACCTGCTGGCCAGCATGAATGGCCCGGGTTTGCAGCCCTTGTTTGCTGTTCTTGTTCATTGGTTTTCGTCTCTGCGTCTGAGGTAATTTAACAGGTCAATGCGGGTAATCAGCCCGTGGAATTCATCTCCTTCCTTGACAATGGCCACCTTACCGGCATCAAAAATCGGCAACAGGTCATCAATGGAGGCGTTCAGGCCCACAAACTCCAGCTTGCTGGTCATGGCTGTGCGCACCGGCTCATTAAAGCGCGAGGCATCCTTGTGGACGGCCATAAGCACATCAGATTCATCAATAATGCCCACAATCCTGCCGTTTTCAATCACCGGCAACTGGGAAACATCGTAAAGCTTCATACGCTGGTAAGCGGCGTTCAGGGTTTCCTCCGGCCCAATGGTGATGGTGTCATGGGTGCTGTAAGGGCGGGAGATAATATCGCGTAAATCCCCGTAATGCGGCGTTTCCAGAAAGCCCTGATCCTGCATCCAGTAGTCGTTATACATTTTTGACAGGTATTTGTTGCCCGTGTCCGGCACCAGCGCCACCACGCGCCGGGGCTGGTCTTGCTCACGGCAATAGCGCAAGGCCGCGGCCAGAATCGTGCCAGTGGATGAACCGCTCAGCACACCTTCCTTGCGCAATAATTCCCGCCCGTGGTGGAAGCTGTCCTTGTCAGAAATGGCATAAGCCTTGCTCACCTGGGAAAAATCACTGATGCTGGGCAAAAAATCCTCACCGATGCCCTCCACCTTCCAACTAGCGGACTTTTCCGACAGCCGGCCCGCGTTAATGTATTCGGCAAGAATACTGCCTTGCGGGTCCGCCAGAATGATTTCGGTGTCTGGAGAGTGCTCTTTCAGATACTGCGACAAGCCGGTCATGGTGCCGCTGCTGCCCACGCCCAACACAATGGCGTCCACATGGCCGTCCATCTGCTGCATGATTTCCGGGCCGGTGGTTTCATAGTGGGCCTTGGGATTGTCAGGATTGCCAAACTGGTTGATAAAATAAGCCCCGGGCGTTTCCTCGGCGATGCGCTGGGCCAAATCCTGATAGTATTCCGGGTGTCCCTTGGCCACATCCGAGCGCGTGAGCACAATCTCCGCCCCCATGGCTTTCAGGTTGAATATCTTTTCCTTGCTCATTTTGTCGGGAATCACCAGAATGAGCTTGTAGCCTTTTTGCGCCGCCACCAGCGCCAGGCCAATGCCGGTGTTACCCGCCGTACCTTCCACCAGGGTATCCCCCGGTGAGATTTTGCCCGCCGCCTCCGCCGCCGCGATCATGCTGCGGCCAATGCGATCCTTGATGGAGCCACCGGGATTCTGGTTTTCCAGTTTCAAATACAGCTCACAAGGGCCTGTATCCAGATTTTTCACCTTGACCATCGGCGTATCGCCAATGAGTTCAAGGACGGAATTAACAACTTTAGCCATGGTTTTCCCCAAAAAAGCCCGCACAGGCGGGCATGCCAAAGACGCGGCACAGGCCGCATCTAAAAAAATTTACGTGTTATTCGTTGGCTGGATAGGGCTTGTCCAGAACGATAATTTCCACCCGGCGGTTTTTCGCCTTGCCCGCCTCGGTGCTGTTATCGGCCACGGGAAAATCCTCACCCATTCCCACCGCTTCAATGCGATCCGGGGCGATGCCATTTTCCACCAACAAAGCCTTGAGCGCATCGGCCCGTTGTTGCGACAGCCGTAAGTTCAGGCGCGCACTGCCAGAGCTGTCGGTATGCCCCTCAATGCGAATCATCCGGTCGGGATACGCATCAAGAAACTCAAGCACCTTGCCAAAATTTTCCCGCGCCTCAGGACGAATGCTGGCCTCGCCTGAATCAAAAACAAAATCACCCAAGGTCATCACCAGGCCCTTGTCCGTCCGGCGGGCCGCCAGTGCTTCCAGCCGACGCCGGAGCGAATCCGCTTCTTCGGCCGCCAGCCGGGCTTCCGCCTTGGCCAGTTCGGCCTCGCGGGCCTGGGCCTCGGCCAACCGCTTGGCGGCTTCTGCCTCCATGCGCGCGCGCTCGGCCTCGCTCATGTTCTCCGCAGCCAGTTGCCGCGCCCGCTCAGCTTCTGCCCGGGCGCGCTGGGCCTCCTCGCTTTGCGCCATATACTGACGCCTGGCTTTTTCGGCCTCCCGCCGCGCCACTTCGGCTTCTGCCCGGGCGATTTCCAGTTGCAAGGCGCGGTAGTCCTCATCCTGGGTATCCAGTTGCGCTTGCAACCACTCGGCTTCTGCCGCCAAGCGCGCATTGCTGAGCATCTGCCGCGCCCGCTCGGTGGCGTGGGCCCGCTGGCCTCGCGGTGCTTGCGCCAACGCATCAATGGCCTGCTTGGCCCGCAGCTTGCCCCCCTGGCCATAACCAGCCAGTTTTTTATCCGCCATCAAATTCTGATATTCCAGTTGCAGGCTTTCGCTTTGCAGATTTTTTTTGGGGGTAGCGCCACAACCACCCAGGCTGAACAATGCACTGATAAAAACCAGAAAAAAAACTGTGCCAATGGCTGAGCGGCTATTCATGCAGGGCCTCCTGAAGCTCGTTTAACTGCTGTTCGGCCTGGGCATTACGCCGCTTGGCCGCTTCCAGCGCCCGGTTCAGGCGATTCACCCGGGCGCGCAAACGGGCTGTTTCCAGCTCCACCTCAATGTCTTTCAGCAAGGTTTCCGCCTGCCGGTGGTCGCCATGCTGCATGGCCAGTTCGGCAGCGGCCAGTTTTTGCTGAACAAAACGCATCTCCACCGGCGCCGCATCGGACAAACCGGCCGCATGCGCATCCAACACTTGCTGACGCACACGCTGATAATGTTCCGGATCGGGCCGTGTGGTGGCTGAACACGCCGCCAAAGCCGTCACCATAATGGCCAGAGCACCGGCTTTGATGGCCTTTATCCAGAAACCGGCACGATCTGCGGCGCCACAACCTGCTGAACTGGGTGTTGGTTCTGCTGTCTGCATAAGGATATCCGGTGTGATGTGGTCAAGCGGCTATTTTCCGGTGAAAACCGCTTTATTTCAAGCACAGCCTGCCCACTTGACAAAATGGATTAAAATAAAGCCATGACTCACTGCATACAAAAGCCACTGACAAGCGCCACCGTACCCAATCGATCAGCGACGCACCACCGGTGGCCGTATGCCCTTGTGGCCGGGGTGATCCTGCTACTGAGCGTCACCGCCCAGGGCGGCAAAACCCTGAAAGTCTACAAACACGTGGACGAAAACGGCGTCACCCATTATTCCTCCAAAAAACCCCGTGGCGTCAAATACTCCATCCTGCGTATCCGCTGCCCGGAATGCCGGTGGAAAAACCGGGTCAACTGGCACAACACCCCGCTGATTACCGACAAATTCAGCCAGATTATCACCCGTGAGGCCCGCCAGGCCGGCTTTGACCCCGCCCTGATTCGCGCCATTATTCACGCCGAATCCGCCTTCAAACCCCATTCCCGCTCCAGCGCCGGTGCCCAGGGCCTGATGCAACTCATGCCAGCCACGCAACAGCGCTACGGCGTTACCGCCGCCTATAATCCACAACAAAATATCCGCGCGGGCGTTGCCTACCTGCGCGATTTGATGAAACAGTTTAACGGCAACCTCGACCTGGTGCTGGCCGCCTACAACGCCGGCGAAAACGCCGTACTGGCCTACAACCGCCAAATCCCCCCCTTTGACGAAACCCGGCAATACGTCAAACGCGTCAAAACCCTCTACCGGCGCTACAAAAAACTCACCCGCTAGTACTTCTGCTGTGAGAATTCAGCCCAAGAAAACAGGACGCTACAGCGCATAGTGCTCCAATGCCCGCCGAGGGGTGTATGTACTCAGCAAAAATGGTTTAGCCACTGTTTCTAAATCTCACCCAATCCCGTATGATTACCAAAACAGCCGTCACGTCTCTCAGTAAAAGCGGAATGATGTCCGAGAAAACTGCTAAGCGATTTATTCCGGAGGAAATAGATGGCGGATCTAAAGGTCGGTAGGCTTGCAGTTTATCGCCTGGCTGCGGAGAAGAGGATTCCGGTCTTCAAGGTGGGTGGAGCCTGGCGATTCTCGCGCTCAGAGATCGACCAGTGGATTCGGGAGGTGTGACAAGGGCCACAAAACAATTACCGGACCTAACCATTGCACCTGCTTCGATACGGATATCCGAACAACGATCCGGTCATCTTTTTTGTTGCGCTGCAAACTCGCTTTATGGAACCAATAGAAAAATGTCAAAAGAACAAGAGATCGAACAAGGACTGATCAAAAAGCTGGAAGAACTCAAGTACACCTACCGCCCCGACATCCGCGACCGCGAAGCGCTGGAACACAATTTCCGCGAAAAGTTCGAATCGCTCAACCGGGTAAAGCTGACCGACAGCGAATTCGGGCGTCTGCTGGAAGAGATCGTGACGCCCGATGTGTTCGCAAACGCCGAGCGCCTGAGAAACCGCAACACCTTCGAGCGCGAGGACGGCACGCCGCTGCACTACCAACTGGTCAACCTCAAGGACTGGTGCAAAAACACTTTCGAAGTCGTCAACCAGCTGCGCATCAACACCAAGAGCAGCCATCATCGCTATGACGTCATCCTGCTGATCAACGGCCTGCCGCTGGTGCAGATCGAGCTGAAATCCTTGCAGGTCTCACCGCGCAAGGCGATGCAGCAGATCATCGACTACCGCAACGACCCGGGAAATGGCTACACCAACAGCCTGCTCTGCTTCATGCAGTTGTTCATCGTCAGCAACCGCAGCCAGACCTGGTATTTTGCCAACAACAATAACGAGCACTTCGTCTTCAATGTCGAGGAGCGGTTCTTGCCCATCTACCGCTGGGCTACGCCGGACAACAAGAAAATCACCCACCTCGACGCATTCGCCGATGCCTTCCTCGCCAAGTGCACCCTGGCGGAGATGCTCAGCCGTTACATGGTGCTGATCCAGAACGAGCGCAAGCTGATGATGATGCGCCCGTATCAGATCTACGCAGTCAAGGCCATCATCGACTGTATCCACGAGAGCCGGGGCAACGGCTATATCTGGCACACCACCGGCAGTGGCAAGACGCTGACCTCATTCAAGGCCTCGACGCTGCTCAAGGACAACCCCGATATCGAGAAATGCCTGTTCGTCGTCGACCGCAAGGATCTCGACAAGCAGACCCGCGAGGAATTCAACCGCTTCCAGCCGAATTGCGTCGAGGAGAATACCAATACCGAAACCCTCGTGCAGCGGCTGCTCTCGGAGGATTACAAAGACAAGGTCATCGTCACCACCATCCAGAAGCTGGGTCTGGCGCTGGATGCCAATCACCGCAAACAGTACCGCCAGCGGTTGGAGCCCTTGCGCGATAAACGCATCGCTTTTATTTTCGACGAATGTCACCGCTCCCAGTTCGGCGAGAACCACAAGGCCATCCGAGAGTTCTTCCCCAAGGCACAGTTATTTGGCTTTACCGGCACCCCCATTTTCGAGCAAAATGCTACCTATCGCCGTATCGAAGGTGATGAGGCCAGTCTGGCCACCACCAAGGACATCTTCGAAAAGCAGCTTCATGCTTATACCATCACCCACGCTATCGATGATGGCAATGTGTTGCGTTTCCATGTCGACTACTACAAGCCCGAGGGGGTATCGATCAAGCCGGGCGAGCCGCTTGCCAAGCGCGCTGTGGTCGAAGCAATCCTTGACAAGCACAATGCCGCCACTAATCAACGCAAGTTTAATGCCCTTTTTGCCACCGCCTCCATCGACGACGCCATCGAATACTTCCATCTATTCAAGGAGATTCAGGCCGAGCGGGCCGAGATGGATGAGGATTTCATCCCTCTAAACATTGCCTGTGTTTTCTCGCCACCCGCAGAAGGCAACCGAGATGTTGCCCAGCTGCAGGAAGACCTGCCGCAGGAGCTGGCAGACAACAAGGTGGAGCCGAACCGCAAGAAAGCCGCGCTCAAGGAGATCATCGCCGATTACAATGCCCGCTACGGCACCAACCACGACCTGGCCAATTTCGACAGCTACTACCAGGACATTCAGAGCCGCATCAAGGACCAGAAATATCCCAACAGTGACCTGCCTCGCGAGAAGAAAATCGACATCACCATCGTCGTGGACATGCTGCTCACCGGCTTCGATTCGCAGTATCTCAACACCCTCTACGTCGACAAGAACCTCAAGTATCACGGCCTGATTCAGGCCTTTTCCCGCACCAACCGGGTGCTGAACGACTCCAAACCCTACGGCAATATCCTCGACTTCCGCGCCCAGAAGGCGGCGGTGGACGAGGCCATCGCGCTCTTCTCCGGCGAGGCGCCCGAGCGGGCCAAGGAGGTCTGGCTGGTTGACCCCGCGCCCAAGGTCATCGAAAAGCTCGAAGAGGCCACGCAACAGCTCAAGGAATTCATGGCCGCCCAGGGCCTGGAGGCCCGCCCCGAGGAAGTGCCCAACCTCAAGGGCGACGAGGCGCGCGCCGGCTTCA
>Ga0256839_1000063_pt1 | contig 135553 bp, 132 predicted proteins | sample 354166metaG_FD_185968 | JGI IMG/M metagenome (GOLD analysis project Ga0256839, IMG submission 185968) | Hydrothermal vent microbial communities from Mid Atlantic Ridge, Atlantic Ocean - 354-166 | ecosystem: Environmental > Aquatic > Marine > Hydrothermal vents | place: Atlantic Ocean: Mid...
CGAGGGTCTTCTAACGGCGAAAAGTGTTCAATCAAGCAGGCGGTCACGGGAAACTCCTAATGTGGTTTCTCTGTATGATCTCATATCTTGCTGGTTTTATGGGAGTTTATATGCGCTCGCCCTGGTTGATGCTGACTTTATCGATGCTGTCACCGACTTGGGCTGATGCCGATGATATGACGGTTGCCGATGTCGCCATTGTCCCGCTGACCGATCTCTCTGCCGATCTGGCACAGGTTGCTGCCAACGGCAAGCCGCTGATGCTGGTGTTCAGTGCCGAGCACTGCTTCTTTTGTGAGCGTCTGAAAGAGAATATCGTCAAGCCAATGCTGCGCAGTGGCGACTATGATGATCGTGTCATTATTCGCGTTACCGAAATCGATGACTATGGAAGCATCAGGAATGCGAAGGGTGAGCAGATCGAACCACCCGATCTGGCCCGAGCCTATGGTGTGAGGGTCACGCCAACGGTATTATTGCTTGGACCCGACGGCAACGAGGTTGCACCACGTCAACTGGGTATCAACAATGAAGACTACTATGGTGTCTACCTGGATGAGGCGATTGAGCAGGCAAGGGAGAAAATCCACGGGAAGCCAGAATCGGCTTCCCGCTGAACAGACCAGCTGAATCGGTTTGTGCCTATTCAGCGTTCGCTTGAGTACAACCGTAACTACTCAGGTTTTTCCCTTGAGATAGCGTCTGACTTCCGCAACATGTCGGCGGCTGATTTCCAGCAGGTCGTCGGCGTCGCGCAACACCAGTTGAAAGCGTCCTTCGGGCGTTTTGTTCATGCCAACCATATGGTCACGTGACACCAGTGCGTTGCGGTGAATTCGCATGAAGCGATCTGAAAATTCCTCCTCCAGTGACTTGAGTGGTTCTTCGATCAATACTTCGCCATTGGCGTGACGCACGGTGACGTATTTCTGGTCAGCCTGGAAGTAATAGATATCAGGCAGTGGAATCAATTCGAGATTACCACGGACACGTGCGCAGATATGCGTGCGGACATTCTTCTCGCCTTGGTTGAGATGTTGCAGCTGCGCCTTGTTCAGGCGTGATGCCTTTTCGATGGCGTTGAGCAGTTTCTCTTCGCGGATTGGCTTGAGCAGGTAGGCGACCGCTTCGGTCTCGAATGCTTCCAGTGCATGTTCTTCGTAGGCGGTGGTAAAAATAATCGCCGGTGGTTCTTCCATCTCTGACAGATGTCTGGCGGCTTCAAGGCCATCCATGCCAGGCATTCGAATATCAAGCAGCGCGATGTCAGGCTGTTCTGTTTCAGCGCAGCGCAATGCTTCCAGGCCGTTCAGGGCCTCACCGCAGACCTCGAAATCTTGTTTTCCGTCCAGCATGCTTGTGAGACGATCCAGTGCAGGTTTTTCATCGTCGACGATCATTATTTTCATGTTTTCTACCTCGGTATCCTGAAAGAGACGACATAGAGGTCGTCTCTGGCGATGATATTGAGTTTGCCTTCGTCTCCGTAAGCCAGCTGCAGACGTTGACGAATGTTTTCCTGGGCCATGCGATTGCCCTTATGGACACGCTGATCGGAGCGTGTGCTCAATGGGTTGGCGACGCGGACTTCGATCGCGTCCGGTTTATTGAGCAGGCTAATGGTGACCGTGCCGCCTTCGGTCAGCGGCTCGATGCCGTGATAGAGCGCGTTTTCCACCAGTGGCTGCAGCATCAGCGCTGGCAGTTTGGTATACATATCGATGTCTTCGTCGATCTCCCAGACAACCTTGAGCCGATCTCCCAGGCGATGTTTTTCGATGCTGAGATAGCGTTCCGTGACCTGAAGCTCTTCTTTGAGTGTCAGCATGTTCTTTTCGCCCAACGATACACGGAACAAGTGCGCCAAATCCACGACGGCAGCTTCTGCTTCATCCGGGTTGGTCCGGGTGAGGCTGGCGATGAGGTTCATGCTATTGAACAAGAAATGCGGCCGGATGCGTGCCTGCAACGCCTGAATCCGGGCCTTTGCTTCTGCTTCGGTGTTCGTTTTCCATTGGTGCTGAACGTAAAAGTAGCGCAGTACCAGCGCTGTCACGATAGCGCAGATGACAAGATTCCGAATGACGAAATGGCCAGCATAGTCAGGGCTGACCTGCAGGTATAAAGAGCGTATCAACCACAGCGAGGCGAGTGAAAAAAGCAGTGTGACCGATAGAATGATGCCATAGGTCAACGCAATGGTGCGGCGGGTATCTTCGTCGTTAACACGCCGGTTGAAGTAACAGAGAATGGCCACAGACGTGAGGGCGACCCATTGTGTGAACAGCGAGATGAGCAGCAACCGGGCCCATAGCTCCGGACCGGTGACATCCTGGGCGAGCGAGAGGATCAGGGCGAGTACTTCGGCCCCAATCATGACGAGAACGACATTGCGCCCTTCGCAGAAGTTTGGCAGGAATCCTTCGCTGCCAAGCTCGGTATCATTTCCGGTGATAGTAGTCATAAACATCCTGTTTAATTCAGGATCAAAAATACCGCGCTTTGGCGTCTGAACTCAATAACGAGTGGTATAATCACGTCACACTTTTCACGTTCACTCCCGAATTTCACCCGGAAAACCTCGATGACCGAAAACCAGGACAAACTATGGGGTGGTCGGTTTACCGAACCGACCGATGCCTTCGTCGAAGCATTCACTGCATCGGTGGCGTTCGACCGCCGTCTCTATCGCCAGGATATTGCAGGATCTATCGCTCACGCTACGATGTTAACCCACATCGGGATCCTTTCCGAGGATGAAAAAGCACGGATTATCGAAGGTTTGGAGACGATACGTGAAGAGATCGAGGCCGGTCGTTTCGACTGGTCGGTTGGTCTCGAAGACGTCCACATGAACATCGAGTCGCGGCTGACGGCGCTGATCGGCGATGCTGGCAAGAAGCTACATACCGGGCGTTCCCGCAACGACCAGGTGGCGACGGATATCCGCCTCTACCTACGTGACGAGATCGATGCCATCAATGCTGAAATCCGGCGCCTGCAAACCGGCTTGCTGCTACTCGCCGAGCGCGAGGCCGATACCATTATGCCTGGCTTTACCCACCTGCAGGTGGCGCAGCCGGTTAGTTTCGGCCATCACATGCTGGCGTGGTTCGAGATGCTCGATCGGGATCATGAACGCATGGTGGATTGCCGTCGTCGTGTCAACATAATGCCGCTGGGCAGCGCCGCGCTGGCAGGTACCAGCTATCCGCTGGACCGCTTTCTCACCGCTGAACTGCTGGGTTTTGAACGGCCGTGTCGCAATTCGCTCGATGGCGTCAGTGATCGCGATTTTGCCATCGAATTCACTGCTGCGGCCGCGTTGTTGATGACCCATCTGTCGAGAATGGCGGAAGAGCTGGTGATCTGGGCCTCGGCTCAGTTCGATTTCATCGATATTCCCGACCGCTTTTGTACCGGTTCCTCGATCATGCCGCAGAAAAAGAACCCCGACGTGCCGGAACTGGTGCGGGGCAAGAGCGGCCGTGTCAATGGCAATCTGATAGCGCTGCTGACGCTGATGAAAAGCCAGCCGCTCGCCTACAACAAGGACAATCAAGAAGACAAGGAGCCATTGTTCGACACGATCGACACAGTTCGCGGCTCGTTGCGTGCATTTGCCGACATGGTGCCGGCACTACAGGTAAAGGCCGACAATATGTTGGCGGCGGCAAGACAGGGCTTCGCTACGGCTACCGATCTCGCCGACTATCTGGTGCGCAAGGGCCTGCCATTTCGTGACGCCCATGAAGTCGTGGGCAAGGCCGTTCAGCAGGCGGCGGCAAAGGGTTGCGATCTGGCGGATCTGACGTTGGAAGAATTACGCGAATTTTCCCAGGCGATCGGTGAAGACGTATTCGACGTGCTCACGCTGGAAGGATCCGTGGCGGCGCGAGATCATTTTGGCGGCACGGCACCTGGTCAGGTCCGGCAGCAGGTCGAACAGTTGCGTGCGGAGTACAAGCTGTGAGTGCTGGCCGCTGTGGCCTGAGCGTCACAATCGTCGCCGTTGTGTTGCTTGTGTCGGCTTGCAGTCGGCAGGAGGTCAATATCGACGGTATCGTCAATACCTGTACCACCTGCCATGGCCCTGATGGCAAGAGCAGCGGGGCGGTTCCTTCATTGTATGGGCTCAGTGAAGAAGAGATCGTTCGTGCCTTCGAGGACTTCGCCATGGGCGAACGTGAGTCGACCATCATGGATCGTATCGTTGGTGCTTATTCCGATGAGGAGATCCGTGGTGTGGCGAAATATTTTGGTGATCTGTCCAAGCAGGGAAAATGACTGACCTCAAGCGCCGCCGTTTTCTGCAGCTCGGCACAGCGGCACTATTGGCCAGTGGTTGCACTACATTGTCCGACGCTGGCAAGAATACGGCGAAAACACGGAAGTTTCATGTCGCCATTGTTGGCGGCGGATATGCTGGCGCCAGTACTGCACGCTACCTCAAAGAGATCGATCCGGCCATTCAGGTCACGCTCATCGAATACGATAAAGTCTATGCAACCGCGCCCGCCAGTAACTGGGTGATCGGCGGGCTTAAACCTTTCCCTTCGATTCTTGCCAAATACCGCAAGCTCGAAAAACTCGGTGTCAGGGTTATCCACGACTGGGTGACGGCAGTGGATGTGGCAGGAAAGAACTTGCGCTTCGAGGATGGCAGCCGGCTTGGATATGATCGTCTGGTACTGGCGCCCGGTATCGCGATGGATTGGCAAGCCATCGAAGGCTATGACGAAAAAACCGCCCAAACCTTGCCGCATGGCTGGATTCCAGGCCTCCAGACCCAGGCGCTGTCGCGACAGCTCAAGGAGATGCGCCGCGGGGGCGTGTACCTGCTGTCGCGTCCAGAGGGTGATATCAGCTGTCCGCAGGCTTTCTATGAACGCGCCAGTTTGGTCGCCAACTACCTGGCCGAGCACAACCGTGCCGGCAAGTTGCTGCTGCTCGATGTCCATGCTGATTCGGCTCTGCGCGCACATTTCGAAGCGCTTTGGGAAAACCTGTTCGGCTTTGGCAAGCAGCGCAGTGTGGTGGAGCTGATCGCTGGGCGGGATGCGCGGTTGCGGCGTGTCGACGCGGTGTCGCGAGTGGTTTTCACCGGGGCCATCGAGGAGCGTCATCGCGCCGATATCGTCAATGTTGTTCCACCGCAGAAGGCGGGCGCACTAGCCCAAGCGGCGGGTCTTGTCGACGCCTCGGGATGGTGTCCGGTGCATCCGGCCAGTGGGGAGTCGACCCTGGTCGAGGGTATCCATGTCGTTGGCGATGCCGCCAACAGTGGCTTGGCGCGGCATGCAGGCTGTGCAAACCAGCTTGCGGCCCTGTGTGCCCGATCCATCGTCCAGATAGCATCCGAAGAGCCGCAGCAGGAACAAGCTATCCGTATTGTCGACACCGTAGACAGCCTGTTGACACCCGACGAAGGCTTATCCCGTACGCGCAGCTACCAGCTACGCAATGGTGTCTTCGTGCATGAAGAGGGCGATGATGTTGATGGGGTGTCTCACGGGAAAAGAGAGGCTGAGCGTGCGCGTCGCAGCTGGCAACAGCTGCGTCAACAGATTTGGGGATAACTGTGTGTCAGTCCGGGGATTACAATAGCAGTGCCTCCCCCGGCGCCAGCCCGTCGATCGTCCATGAACCCACCCGGTAACGAATCAGGCGCAGTGTCGGATAGCCCACCGCAGCCGTCATGCGTCGCACCTGGCGGTTGCGGCCTTCGCGGATCGTAAGTTCCAGCCAGCAGGTTGGAATATGTTGGCGGAAGCGCACCGGCGGGTCGCGTTCCCACAACCAGGTGGGTGCATCGATTGTTCTCACCCGAGCCGGAAGTGTTGGCCCGTCTTTGAGGGTTATGCCGGTTCGCAAGGTCTCCAGCGCCGCTTCGGTCGGTATTCCTTCAACCTGCACCAGATAGGTTTTAGACATTTTGTGGCGGGGATCTGCAATCCTGGCCTGCAACTTTCCTGAACTGGTCAGTACCATCAAGCCTTCACTATCCCGATCCAGACGCCCGGCCGGGTAGACGTCATTTGCGTGGATATAGTCTGCCAGCGTCGGCCGTCCTTCCTTGTCGGTGAACTGGCTCAGGACGCCGTAGGGCTTGTTGAAAAGGAGAATCCTGGACATGCCAATAAGTTATTGATTCTGTGTAAATTCAGTTTGTTTGCTAGTAACTGCTCAGCGCCCCAGCCCGCTACGCGGGCACACACCGAAAAGTAACGAAATGATACTGAGCCAGGCATTCAATAGCCACTCGGCCACTTGGTTTTCTTTCCCCTTCACACGCGCCGCTGTCGGGTGCGACTGGAGGGGACAACCGGCCATGGATGGCCGGTTGAAGCTTGCGCGGCAGGAAGCCGCTCAAGCTGACCCCGGAAGGCGTGCCCGGCAGCGGAATCAGGCGTGTGTTGGGGCGTCCTTTTTTGGGTTCCGTTTTTTGGACGAGCAAAAAATGGAACTCGCGCTGTGCGAGAGTGGGTTGGAAGAATCGTAGTGTTGGTGAGCGCGAAACCCGTACCACCGCCACTCGATATGATCGGCGAGGACGAACAGTGGGAGAATAGCTCTTTCGTCCAATCGCCACCTGGAAATCATGGTGGTATTGTTTCGTGGCCAATCAAGCTGTGGTGCTTCTGTTCCAGCCCTCTACCACGGCCCCGAGTACCTTTTTGTCAACAGCAACAAAAAGGTACCAAAAAATGCCGCCCCAATTCCCCGCTGTTTCCTGCGCTTCTCGGCCCAGCCGGGGGTCGGCCGACACGTCCCTTCGTGACGGCCGACGCAGGCCATCCATGGCCTGCCCCTTCGGGCTGATCCCGGCTGCGCCTGCGATGCTCGGGCGGGCAAAGGGGAAACGAGGTTGCCACGCGACCAGTTTGGTGGGAAGTTACTTGGAACCTTACCCCCTTATTTGCGTCAACTCTGCGTTAGAAGTGCTCATTTACACTTGTAAACTCGGCTTTGGCATCCTGCGTCGCCCTACCTCCTCCATCCTTGGAGTCGTGCGCGCTTCCGCCTTGATTTGACGCAAAACGGGGGCAATCTGAGCAGTTAGGGGTCTGTGCTGTGTAGTGACGTTTGCTATAGTTTTGATATCTGATTGACGAAACCATCATGTCACAATGAAGTACTTGCTTGCGATATTCATGCTGCCGTTGTTGACAGCTTGCGCCACGCAGCCGCCCGGGCCAAGCACGGCCAATGTTTCGCTGACGCTGAAAGCGGCCAGGGAAGCACCGGATACGGCGATCGGGAAAAGGATACGCTGGGGTGGCAGCATTGTATCGGTGGTCAACCAGCCCCAGCAGACACGCCTGGAAATCGTTTCACGACCATTGCGTGCAAACGGCAGGCCGCGTGAAAATGATGATACCAACGGTCGTTTTTTTGCCATTGTCGAAGGGTTTCTCGATCCCATGGTCTATGCCAAGGGCAGACAGATTACGGTTAACGGGGTTGTGCAAGGTGTCGAGCGAGGGAAGATTGGCGAGTACCCTTACCAGTTCATTGTTGTCAAAGCGACATCACATACATTGTGGAAGCAACAGAAACCGGTCAATGTTCGCTATGTTCCTGATCCGCTTTATGGCTGGCACCCCGCTCGCTGGGGTTATCCGTACCCGCCCTATTGGTGGTAGCCTGCCGATGCAGACGCTGCTAAAACTCCTGGTGCTACTCGTCTTGCTGACAGCTTGTGCGTCCGCTCCGCCGTTCGAGCGCGATGCAAACTACAAGCCTCAGCCCTACCCGAGAGACATTATTCTGAAAGATCCTTTGCCGGTGGGTGACCGCCTGGTCTGGGGGGGCGAAGTGATTGCGCTGGAAAACCTCAAGGATCGAACCCGAATCGAAATTCTCGCCTATCCGCTGGATGCACGACGCCGGCCAATGCTCGATGAACCATCCCAGGGGCGTTTTCTGGTGGAACAAGCCGGCTATCTGGAAGCCACTGATTTCCCGCCACGCCGACTGGTGACGGTATATGGAACGCTGCAACGCCAGATCACTGGCAAGGTAGGGGAGGCGGCGTATCAGTATCCTTTGCTGGAGGCAGCAAAGATTCACCGGTGGTCGTTAACCGAGCCTCGCCTTGGTTGGGGGAATGTGCATTTTGGTATCGGCATCAGCATCTCGAACTGAACTGTCGAGCGGGTGCGGATAGGGCAAAAAAAGAAGGCGCTCAGGGAGCGCCTCTAATAAGTGGGGGTCTAGAGTCTTAATTGTAACACGGCGTTACAATTAAGCAAGAGATTATTTGGCGTAACGGCGACGGAACTTGTCGACCTGACCTGCCGTATCGAGAATTTTCTGCTTACCTGTATAGAAAGGATGGCAGGACGAGCACACTTCCACATGAAGCTCGTCTTTTTCGTAGGTCGAGCGGGTATCAAAGCTGTTACCGCAGGAACATTTGACGCTGACCTCTTTGTACTTCGGATGAATTCCGGGCTTCATCGGTGACACCTAATCTAGTGAATGGTTAAACGAGCCGGACATCATACGCTTTCACGACACCCGATACAATAGTGATGACCATCACATAAATTTGGGCTTACTGACCGTTTATGCGGTTTTTTCGAGCTTTCATCACCTAAGTACCTGAACTGTCGGAGTTTTGACGGTTATCCACAAAAACTGTGGATAACTCTGTGCATTACTTTACTCGGGATGTTTCTATTGCCTATAGACAAAGGTCTGAAGCGCAATTGGCGAAATTTTGATCAGTGCTTCAAGCTATTGATTTTCTGAAGGATAAAAATTTTTAGCTTGAATTTCGGAATTGTGTTGACAAATTTGTCACAGTGCCGCTGATACCTGTGTATAAAAGCGCTCTGCCCAGCGCTGAAAGCAGCCCATATCGGCCAAAACAGCAGCATTTGGGGCTTTCCGGTCTGTAAGTACCCTTGCGCTAAGTAGATGATGTCTGTCGTGAACAGACGGTAATGCAAAGGGGATGAATGGTCGTCAAGGCAGGAACTGGCTGATCACATTGTTGAGGAATTGCTGTCCTCTGCTTGTCGCCACCAGTTGTGATGTGGAATCGGTCAGCAGGCCAGCTGTACGCAACTCGTTCAGTGACGCGGTGATCGCCTCAATACCCAGTCCGGTCCGCTGCGTGAATAGCTCGGCAGCCACTCCCTGCGTCAGCCGCAGCGCATTGAGCATGAACTCGAAGGGCAGGTCTGCTGGTTGCAGCGTTTCCAGGCTGGAGATATAGCTGCCGCCACGTCGCGCCATGAAATCCTCCGGTCGGCGGTGCTTGCGGATGCGGCTGATCTCTCCAGACCCCTGATCGGTGATCTTGCCGTGGGCGCCAGCGCCGATACCCAGGTAGTCGCCAAACTCCCAGTAGTTGCGATTGTGCTGGCACTGCATCCCAGGTCGAGACCAGGCCGACACCTCGTATTGTGTATAGCCGTGCTGCGCGAGTAGCTCGCCGCCTTGCTGTTGCATCTCCCACAGCCGATCATCGTCAGGGAGTTGTGGTGGCTGGTGGTGAAACGCAGTGTTGGGTTCAATCGTCAGTTGATAGCGAGACAGATGGCTGGGGTTGAACGCCATTGCCTGCTTGAGATCCTCGAGCGCATCCGCCAGGCTCTGACCCGGCAAGCCGAACATCAGATCGAGATTGATGTTGTCAAACCCGGCTGTTGTGGCGATCTCGATGGCTCGCAGTGCCTCGTGAGCATCGTGAATCCGTCCGAGGCGGCCGAGCATGGTGTCACTGAAGCTCTGAATGCCAAGCGATAGCCGGTTGATGCCGGCTTCGCGGAATCCCTTGAAGCGGTCTTGTTCTACCGTTCCCGGGTTGGCTTCCAGAGTGATTTCGGCGCTAGGGGACAAACGCAACCGTGCCCGAACGGCTGACAGAATGCGCTCGATCGCTTCCGGGCTGAACAGGCTGGGTGTGCCGCCACCGAAAAAGATTGTCTGTACCGGACGCCCCCAAACAGACGGCAGCGACTCGTCGAGATCGTCAATCAGTGCATCGACATAGGCAGATTCGGGGGGCTGCTCGTTGGCATGTGAATTGAAGTCGCAGTAGGGACACTTCCTGACACACCAGGGCAGATGGATATAGAGGCCGAGGGGGATTGCTTCCACTAACTATGGGCGTCGTGCTGCTTTATTTTCTCCAACAGGATGCGCAGCGCGATTGCCCGGTGGCTGATGCGGTTTTTTTCCTCGGGCGGCAGTTCGGCGGAGGTGATGCCACGATCCGGCAGCAGAAAATAGGGATCGTAGCCAAAGCCGTTCTTCCCACGCGGATCGTCGATGATACGGCCTTCCCAGACCCCTTCGGCAATGATCGGCGCGGGATCGGCGGCATGACGCATATAGATGAGACAGGCCCGATAGCGGGCGCTGCGCTCCAGTGGCGGGACATCGCGCAATGCCGTGACCAGTTTTTGGTTGTTGGCCTGATCGTCACATTCGGGGCCGGCATAGCGGGCCGAGTAGATTCCGGGTGCGCCCTGCAATGCGTCCACTTCGATACCGGAATCATCCGCCATCGCCGGCAGGCCACTGTGCTCACAGGCATTGCGAGCTTTGAGGATTGCGTTTTCGACGAAGGTCAGGCCGGTTTCTTCTGCTTCGGGAATGCCATAGTCCGCCTGGGGACGGATGTCGATATGCAGAGGCTCGAACATCGCCGCAAATTCCCGCAGCTTGCCCTTGTTGTTGGAAGCGAGGACGACGATTTTTCGTTCAGTCATTGAGAGCCTCACGTTGCGCTTCGATAATCGTGGCAATGCCCTGTTCGGCCAGGTCCAGCATCGCATCCATTTCATCCCGACGGAAGGCGTGGCCTTCAGCCGTCCCTTGGATCTCGATGAAATGGCCGGCATCATTCATGACCACGTTCATGTCCGTCTCGGCTGCCGAGTCTTCCGGGTAGTCCAGATCCAGAACCGCGACGCCGTTATAGATGCCGACAGAAACCGAAGCGACATGTCCGTGCAAGGGGTTTTTATTCAGCGTGCCTTCGTCGAGCAGCTTGTTGATGGCATCGCTGAGGGCGACGAAGGCACCGCTGATGGATGCCGTACGGGTGCCGCCATCGGCCTGGATCACATCGCAATCGAGCGTGATCTGGCGTTCACCCAGCGCCTCCAGGTCGATGGCGGCGCGCAGCGAGCGGCCGATCAGACGCTGGATCTCCATGGTTCTTCCGCCCTGCTTGCCGCGAGCCGCTTCCCGCCCGGTGCGTGTGCCGGTGGCGCGTGGCAGCATGCCGTATTCGGCCGTGACCCAGCCCTGGCCCTTGCCGCGCAGGAAGCGCGGGATCTGTTCCTCAACCGATGCGGTACACAGCACCTTGGTATTGCCAAAGGAAACCAGCACGGAGCCTTCGGCATGGCAAGTAAAGTTGCGCTCGAAGCTGACGGGGCGCATTTCATTGGGTTGTCTTCCGCTGGGACGCATGGGCAGAGTGTTCCTGTTTGATCGGGCGCGCATTATAACCGCGCTTGGGGTGCTCGTCCCGCACTCGCGAGGTCGAGGGTAATGTCGCAACGGTGTATCCTACCTCGATTCTGCACGACCCTCTCAAACGGATTTTCGCCATGATCTACAGCATGACCGGTTTCGCCCGGGTGGAAAAGCAGTCGGATATCGGCACGATGGTGCTGGAACTGCGCAGCGTCAACCATCGTTATCTCGACCTCTCCTTCCGCATGCCCGAAGAGCTGCGGGCTTTCGAAGGCCAGCTGCGTGAACGCCTGCAGCAGAAGCTGGCGCGTGGGAAAATCGAGTGCAATCTGCGTTTTGCGCCTGCCTCCGGTGCCAGCGAGGTGCTGGTCGATGAAGCGGCAGTCAAAGCGCTACTCGATGCCGTGAAAAGAACGGAAGACCAAATGAGCAATGCGGCGCGCTTCTCGGCAATGGAGGTACTGCGCTGGCCCGGCATCATTCAGGAAGCATCGCTGGATGAAAATGTACTTGGCGCGTTGCTGCTTGACACGGTCGATACCGGCCTGGAGAGGTTGCTGGAGATGCGCGCCGAAGAGGGCAAGCGCATGGCAGCGCTGCTACGTTCGCGGTTGCATCAGATCAGTGAAATAGCTGCGCAGGTGCGTCAGCGCCGGCCGCAGGTGGTGGCGGCCATGCGGGAAAAACTGCAAGCACGCCTGGCCCAGCTCGAGGTCGATGCCGACCCTGGCCGGCTGGAACAGGAAATGGCCATGATCGCGCAAAAGCTGGATGTAGACGAAGAACTTGATCGTCTCGACAGCCATGTTCGCGCTGCCGAGGAGGTGCTCACGCGCAACGAGCCGGTGGGCAGGCGGCTCGACTTTCTGATGCAGGAGTTCACTCGTGAAGCCAATACCCTGGGGTCGAAATCGGCGGATGCGGAAACCACCGCAGCAGCTGTCGAACTGAAAGTCCTGATCGAGCAGATGCGCGAGCAGGTTCAGAACATAGAATAGTGGAGGGCAGAGATGGGTAACTCACTGGCGGACCAATTGCTCAAGGCCGGAATGGTCAGCAAGCAGAAGGTCAAAAAGGTCAAGTCGCAAAAGCAGAAACAGGAGCGGATGCGGCGCCACAACAAGATCGAACAGGTCGACGAGGCAAAGCAGCTGGCGGCGAAAGCAGAAGCCGAGAAGCTCGCACGTGACCGTGAACTGAATCGCCAGCGCAAGGAGGCGGCGGAGCGCAAAGCGCTGACTGCACAGGCGCGTCAGTTGATCGAGACCCACCGGCTCGACCGGGCCGAGGGTGACATCCCCTATCGTTTCAGCGTTGCTGGCCGCATCCAGACGCTGCGCATGTTGCCGGAGCAGCGTCGCCAGCTGGTGAACGGGCTACTGGCGATTGTGCTGCTGGATGAACGCTTCGAACTCGTCCCGCTCGATGTTGTCGACAAGATTGAGCAACGCGTGCCCGAGCTGGTGGTCCATCGAGGTCAGGCAGACACTGCAGAAGATGACACGGACGACTATGCAGGGTATGAAATCCCCGACGACCTGATGTGGTAGTCGATTGAAAACCTCCCCGCCCGCCCCCATTGTTCTGCCGAAGTAATGTATCGAGTTACTATTCTGTACTTTAATAAATAGAACCGTAACTGCTCAGATTGCCGCTGAAACGCGTCAGATCAAGGCGGGAAATGTGAGTTTACGCGTGTAAATGACCATTTCCCAACGCAGAGATGGCGTGTTTCAGTGGCGAGCTGGGTAGTTACCGTATCGAGAGCTTGGATGGACTACGTAGACTATTATGAAGTGCTGGGCGTGAGCCGCAGCGCAACACTCGACGAGATCAAGAAAGCCTACCGCCGTCTGGCGCGCAAATACCATCCCGATGTCAGCAAAGAGCCGAATGCCGAAGCGAAATTCAAGCAGCTTGGTGAGGCCTATGATGTCTTGAAGGATAAGGAAAAACGCGCGGCCTACGACCAGATGGGTGCCAACTGGAACGACAATACTGGCTTCGGTGGTTCCGGCTGGGACGGCGGTATGGGTGGTGGCAGCTTTGCCGATTTCTTCGAGTCGGTCTTCTCCCAGGGTGGCTTCGCTGGTGCCGGGCGTGGTGGTGGGTTCGGAGGTCGCCACGCACCGCGCAAGGGGCAGGATCAGCAGGTGGCCGTCACCATCAGTCTGCGTCAGGCGTATTTTGGCGATGAGGCCAATGTGCGCGTCAGTTCGGGCAAGACGCTCAAGGTCAAGATTCCACGGGGCGTCAAGGATGGTCAGAAAATCCGCCTTGCGCGGCAAGGTGGGCCAGGGTTTGCTGGCGGCGACAACGGCGATGTGCTGATCAAGGTGAACATTCGCGGTGATGAGCACTTCCGCCTCGATGGCAAGGATATCGAACTGACTCTGCCGATCGCGCCCTGGGAAGCCGTGCTTGGCAGCAAGGTCACGGTGCCGACAATGGACGGCAAGGTGCAGCTGAAGATCCCCAAAGGCGTCAAGTCGGGGAAGAAAATGCGCATGAAGGGGCGCGGAATGCCTGGCAATCCGCCTGGCGACTTTCTGGTGAAACTGGAAATCGTCGTGCCGACTGCGGACAGCATCGAGCAGGAAGCGCTATGGGAACAGTTGCGCGATGTTACCCAGTTCAATCCGCGAGAAACGCTCGAAAAAACCTATGCATAGAACTCTGGTAATCATCGTGACCCTGATACTGGGCCTAGGCAGCGGCGTCTCCTCCGCCACGATACCCGCTTATGTCGATGGCCAGCCGGTACCGAGCCTGGCGCCAATGCTGGAAAAGGCGAAACCCGCGATCGTACATATCGCGACGACAAGCCGGGCTGCGGCAGCACAGGGTCTGGACCCGTTCTTCGAGCATTTTTTCGGCACCGTTCCCAAGCGCCGGGATGAGAGCCGTGGGCTGGGTTCAGGCGTGATCTACGATGCAGAGCGAGGATATATCATCACCAACGCGCATGTGGTTGAGAACGCTGAAGATATTCTGGTCACCCTGAACAATGGCCATAGTGAGAAGGCGAAGTTGATCGGCACCGATCCTGAAGCGGATATTGCCGTGTTGCAGATCAAAGCCAAGAACTTGCAAGCCATCAAGCTGGCGGATTCGTCGAAGCTTCGTGTCGGTGATTTCGTTGTCGCCATCGGCAATCCGTTTGGCCTCAAGCAGACGGTGACCTCTGGCATCGTCAGTGCGCTTGGCCGAACCGGCTTGGGCATCGAATCCTATGAAAATTTCATTCAGACCGATGCGTCGATCAATCCGGGTAACTCTGGTGGCGCCTTGGTGAATTTGAAAGGCGAGGTGGTGGGCATCAATACCGCCATTCTCGGACCCAATGGCGGCAATATCGGCATCGGTTTTGCGATTCCCGCCAACATGGCCAAATCCATCGCCGACCAGCTGATCGAGTATGGCGAAGTCCGTCGAGGCAGGCTGGGTGTTGGAATTCAAGACCTGACCCCCGCATTGTGTGACCCCCGCATTGTGACCCCCGCATTGGCGCGTGCTTTTGGTATTGCGCAGAAGGAGGGGGCGGTGGTGTCGCAGGTGGACGAGGGTTCACCGGCGGACAAGGCCGGGATCAAGGTTGGAGATGTCATTATCGCCGTCAATGGCGATTCAATCCGGGGGTCGTCCGAGTTGCGTAATTATATCGGCCTGCTGCGCATCGACACTGAGATCGGGCTGGACATCGTGCGTGATGGCAAGCCGATGAAACTGACCGCCGTGATCGAGGCGCCGCCGTCGCATAATCTGCAGGGCAACCGTCTGAGTGACAAGCTGGCCGGTGCCTATTTTCAGGATGTGACCATCGATGGCGATCCGGCGATTGCCGTTGCAGCGGTCGAGCGTGGCAGTCCGGCGGATCGTGCGGGTTTGGCCGAAGGTGACATCATTGTTTCCGTCAACCGCCAGCGTGTTGGCAATTCCTCCGACATGGCCAAGGCAATCGCGCTGAACGATCGTGCGCTGCTGATGAATATCATCCGCGACGGGCGTGGACTGTTTCTGTTGATTCAGTGAATGCGGCGTCAGCCAGGGGTATTTTCGCTGACCCAGCGCTCACTGTCATCACCCAGCGTTTCTTTTTTCCAGAACGGCGCGTTGTGCTTCAGTTCCTCTATCAGAAAGCGGCAGGCTTCGAAGGCAGCGCTGCGGTGGGCAGACCAGGCCGCGGTAACAACGATGGTTTCGGCGGGGTTGATGGCGCCGACGCGGTGGACGATCAGGCAGTCGATCACATCCCAGCGGGATTTGGCGCTGTCGATGAGCTGTTCCAGCTGAGATTCGGTCATGCCGGGGTAGTGCTCCAGCGTCATTGCCTTGACCGTATCCCCCTCGTTGAAATCCCGCATCGTGCCGGTAAAAACGGCGGTCGCACCATAGGCGGCCGAAGCGCCGAAACGCTGCTGCTGAAAGTCGGCCAGTACCTGCCAGGGGTCGTAGGCCGCGCTTTTGATGAGGACGCTCATCCGCCAGTGACCGGGGGAAAGAAGGCCACCTCGTCACCACTGCCGATGGGGGAATCGAGGCGCGCGTAAGACTGGTTGATGGCCACCAGGATGTTGTCCGGTGGCTTGGTGCCGGTATTGGCTCTGTTCCAGGCATCCAGTGCGGTCATGTTATCGGCAGAATCGATCTGGTCTTGCTCCTTGCCGAGCTGTTCGCGCAGGCTGGCGAAGTATCGTATGGTAATCATGCGGTTCCGTTTCAGCGGCTGATGTTGTTTTGGATAGGTCTGTTATAGAGCGAGTTACAGGATACAGTCAATTCTCATGAGTGAATTTACCCATTTCAATGAACAGGGCCATGTGCATATGGTCGATGTCGGAGACAAGGCGGAAACGCACCGTGTTGCCGTCGCCGAAGGCTGGATCAGCATGCAGCCCGCCACGCTGGAGATGATTGCCAGCGGCGGCCACAAGAAGGGGGATGTGCTGGGTATCGCCCGCGTGGCTGGCATCATGGGTGCCAAAAAAACCGGCGATCTGGTGCCACTGTGTCATCCCATCGGCCTGACGCATGTCGATATCGACTTTGCCCTGGACCATGCCAGCCACCGCGTGCATTGCGTGGCGCGCACCGAGGTGTGGGGCAAGACTGGCGTCGAAATGGAGGCGATGGTAGCGGTGCAAGTGGGTCTCACCACCATCTACGACATGTGCAAGGCGGTGGACCGGGGCATGACGTTGCACGATATTCGGCTGGTTCACAAATCAGGCGGCAAGAGCGGCGTCTGGAATCGCGATGCCGCAGAACAATAGACAGGGACGACGATAATGAAACTCCTCAAATGGTTAGTACTGGGCATTCTGCTGCTGTTGGTGGTGGCCGCTGGTTCGGTTGCCTACCTGGTTGCGACGATAGATCCCAACGATTACAAGCCGCAGATTGCCGAACAGGTAAAAAAGCTGACCGGGCGGGATCTCGACATTGCGGGTGATATCGAATGGTCGATCTTCCCCTGGCTTGGCCTCGATCTTGGTCGCACGACGTTGAGCAATCCCCCCGGTTTCTCCAGCCCTGTGTTCGCAGGGGTGGATCAGGTGCAGGTGCATGTTGCGCTCAAGCCATTGTTGAAAAAACGGGTTGAAACAAAAAAGATCCAGCTCAAGGGCGTGACCATCAACCTGGAAAAACTGGCCAGCGGCAAGGACAATTGGAGCGATCTGGCGAAATCATCCGAGTCGCAGCCGGCTCAGCCAGTGCAAGAGCCGGCGTCCGCTGGCGGCATGCCGGATCTTGAAATCCGCATCGCGGGCGTCGAAGTCAGCGATGCAAAACTGCATTACACCGACCAGCAGGCGGGTACCTCGATCCGTATCGACCCCTTCAACCTGCGCACGGGTATCTTGGCATTGAACCAGCCGGTGCCAGTCGAGGCCGATCTCACGCTGTATCAGGATGATCTTACCGTCAAGCTGGATCTTTCCGGCGACCTCACGGCCGACATCGACAATGGACGTTACCGTTTCAGCGACCTCAAGCTGGAACAGAGCGTGAGTGGGCCGGCGATTCCGGGAGGTGCCATCAGCGCAGTGAGCAGGCTGGAGGTCAAGGCTGACCTCGACAAGCAGACGCTCGACATTGATCCGTTGACTATCGAAGCGCTCGATCTGACGCTTGATGGCAAGGTCAATGTCCGCAAGTTGCTGGATGCGCCGGTTTACACGGGTGAGTTGCGCAGCAACGAATTCAGTCCACGGGCGTTGATGACCAAGCTGGGGATCGAACCACCGGCCACCAGTGATGCCAATGTGCTGGCAAAAGCCGCGCTCGGGTTTCGCTTCCAGGGGGACACGCAACAGTTCTCGCTGCGTGAACTGGAGGCCTCCCTCGATGATTCCACGTTGCATGGAGAGTTCAGTGTTGCCGATTTTGCACGGCAAGCCCTACGCTTCAAACTGGTGCTCGATCAAATCGATGTTGACCGCTATCTGCCCCCGGTAGCCACGGCGACCCAGGCCGATATCACCGCTGGCAAGGCCGAGGCTGGTGCCTCCGATGTGATCGTGTTGCCGCTCGACGTGCTGCGTCAGCTCGATCTTCAGGGCACGGCGACGGTGAAGAAGCTGATCGCCAGCAAGCTGCTGTTCGAGAATGCATCAGTGACGCTGAAGGCGAACGGTGGACGTCTCGCCATCGCGCCGCTGTCGGCCGATCTCTACCAAGGACGGGCTGTCATCGACGCCAGCCTCGACGTGACCGCAGATATGCCAAAATATGCGGCCAAGGCCGATCTGTCCGGCGTGCGCTCCGAAGGTATTCTGGAAACGCTGTTTGGCGATCGTTACATCTCGGGCGCGGCGAATTTCACTGCGAACGTACAGACATCGGGCAATACCGTCACTGGCCTGACCCGGCAGTTGGGTGGGAAGTTTGCCGCCAAGTTCACCGAGGGCACGATCAAGGGATCGAAGCTGTCGCGCAAGATTCACGAGGCGCAAAATGTCCTGCGCAAATTCGCGGGCAAGCCACCACTGACAGAAGACATTGATGATGACACCAAGTTCTCCTTGATGCAGCTCAGCGGCAAGATTCGCAATGGCGTCATCAGCAGTGACGACTTGCAGATTCTCGCGCCGATATTCCGCGCCAAGGGCAATGGTAAGGTCGATCTGCCAGCGCAGACCATCGATTACACCTTATTGCTCGCTGCCGCTGGTGCCAGTGAAAAAGCGCAGAACTATCTGCCGATACGCATCACCGGCCCGTTCAGCGATCTGTCAATCAAGGTCAAGGCCGACAGGATGGCAAAAGCGCGCGCCAAGGCCGAACTCGACAAGAAAAAGGCCGAGCTGAAGGCAAAGCTCGATGCTGAAAAACAGAAGCTCGAAGCACAGAAAGCAGCGAAAGAGGCGGAATTGAGAGCGCGTGCGGAAGCTGAAAAGGCGAAGTTGAAAGCGAAGGCTGATGCCGAAGCAGCCCGGGCAAGGGAGAAGTTGAAAGCCAAAGAAGATGCGCTCAAGGAAAAACTGGAAGACCAGCTTCAAGACAAGTTGAAGGGGCTGTTCAAATAGGCACCGACAGCTTCAGCAGCCGACTGCTGGCCTGGTTTGATCAGCATGGCCGCAAGCAACTGCCTTGGCAGGACAACCCGACACCCTACCGTGTCTGGGTGTCGGAGATCATGTTGCAACAAACCCAGGTTGCCACCGTCATTCCCTATTATCAGCGCTTCATGCAGCGCTTTCCCGATGTAGCATCGCTCGCCAAGGCCACGCAAGACAGCGTATTGGAGCTGTGGACAGGGTTGGGTTACTACGCCCGTGCCCGCAATCTGCACAAGGCGGCTCAGGCAGTGGTCAACGAGTACGGCGGCGAGATGCCCTGTGATCAAGCGACGCTGGAGAACCTCCCCGGCATTGGCCGTTCCACCGCCGGCGCGATTCGGGCACTGGCCTGTGGCCAGCATGCCGTTATTCTCGATGGCAATGTGAAGCGTGTATTGACGCGCTATCATGCGGTGGATGGCTGGCCCGGCCACAGCAAGGTCGCAGCGCGTCTCTGGACGTTGGCAGCCCGCCACACACCGACCTCCCGCGTGGCGGACTATACCCAGGCGATCATGGATCTGGGTTCGATGGTCTGCACGCGCAGCCGACCCGCCTGTGCAGATTGCCCGCTGGCGTCGGCCTGTCGCGGCCTGAAGGTTGGCGATCCGCTGCGTTGGCCCAATCGCAAGCCGAAAACGCAGCAACCGCATCGCAGCGTACACCTGCTGCTGCTGCGCAATTCAGCTGATGAATTGTTGTTGCATAAGCGCCCGCCGACCGGTCTCTGGGGCGGGCTTTGGAGCCTGCCGGAAGTACAAATGGGCAGTGACATCAGCGCATGGCTGCCCCGGCAACTGGGACTGGATGCGGTTGCCATTCAGTCTTGGCCGGCGTTTGATCATCAGTTTACCCATTTCCGTCTGACGATTGCGCCGTTGCTTGTGGATGTCGTTGAAAGTGCTGCCTCAGTACAGGAAATGGCGCCCGGTCTGATGCTCTGGTATAACACAGCCCAATCGGCGCCCGGGGGCTTTCCTGCCCCGGTGGTGAGGCTCTTGCGTCAGTACAGGGCTTACCAATCCGGGCGATAGACAACTTTTGGAGCAAAACAATATGACACGCATGGTGAACTGTGTACTTCTGAAGAAAGAAGCCGAAGGTCTCGATCGGCCAACCTACCCCGGTGAGCTGGGCAAGCGTATTTTCGACAACGTATCGAAGGAAGCCTGGCAGCAGTGGGTCAGACATCAAACCATGCTGTTGAACGAATACCGGCTTAGCCCGATCGACCCCAAGGCGAGAAAGTTCATCGAAGAAGAGATGGAAAAGTTCTTCTTCGGCGACGGTTCCAAGGTTGATAACTGGACACCGCCTGCTTGACCGGGCATTTCGTGTCACGTCGAGCTTGACGCGACACCTCAATGCAGTTTTAATAGCGCCCTCTTTTCGGCGGCCAGGTAGCTCAGTCGGTAGAGCAGGGGACTGAAAATCCCCGTGTCGGCAGTTCGATTCTGTCCCTGGCCACCATCCTATTTCCGCATCCCGCACCCTGTTGCGGGTCGCGTCCCAAGCATCGACACCGCAGGAATCGAACTGCCGCGGCAGGCTCGACTGCCTGCCCACCGGGCTCGCTACCTCTCGAATACCTACTCCTTGCCTCAGGACAACCGACCGGTTGAAGTGTAAGCGGTGGATCCAAGCAATATGTTGTGTCAGGCCTCCATCGGGGTGAGTTTCACTGGTTAGCCCCAGTTTTGGCGCTGAAACAAGCTGAACCGTAGGTATTCTTGACAAATATCTTTGACAGGAGATTTATTAGCGGTTTCTAATACGCGCTACGCATAACAATTCGAGGCCAATCGCTTATGTCTACAGATACGAATTACATTCTAGAGAGGATTTCTCTACCCAAGCTGCCACTATCGTTCAAGATTTTGTTCACCGGGTACATTCTTTCGGTGGGATTCGGTCTGTTGATGGCTGGCGTTCAGATCATGATGACCCATGGCATGGCGGACGGAAAAGTTGGCCTGTCGCTGGATGATATTGTCTATAGCTATTATGGCAACAAGGAAGGCACGAAGCTTGAGTCCAAGCTGAATGGTTCGATGAAGATGAACGCGCCGGATGCCGAGCGCCTGACGCTGATCAAATGGGCCAGAGCGGGGGCTCCCAAGGAAGAATGGGCAACGACCATCGAGCCGATCGTGAAGAAGTACTGTGTGCTGTGTCATGTGCCTGGTGCGCCTATGGGCGACCTTGGAACGTACGAAAGCGTAAAGAAACATACCGAGTCTGATCATGGCGCGTCGTTTTCGTCACTGACGCGGGTATCCCATATCCACTTGTTTGGTATCGGCTTCATCTTCTTCTTTATTGGCATGATCTTCATGCTGGCTGAAGGTATTGGTTGTTTCTGGAAGGCGGTGATTGTGCTGACGCCGTTCGTCTTTCTGATCATCGATATCCTGTCGTGGTGGCTGACAAAGCTGTCCCCGGGATTCGCCTGGCTCACCATCATTGGCGGTATCGGTTACTCGATTGCGGCAACGATCATGCTCGCGGTGAGTTTGTGGCAGATGTGGATAACACCGCTGCGTAGAAAGGCGTAGCAGCCTCTGCCTCGTAGTAGAAAAACCCGGCCTCGGCCGGGTTTTTCTATGGGCATCATGAATTTGCCACGGGTTTTGGGTATTCTCCCCGAACCATGAAAACTTTCTTGTTGCAACCTCGATGATTGCCGAAGCGACCGCTGATGCAATGCAATTGTTGCTGACCGGTGATCCGGCGCTGTGGGAGATCATCATGATCTCCTTGAGCGTTTCCGGGCGGGCATTGTTCTTGTGTCTGCCCGCTGGTATCGCATTGGCCTTTTTGTTGTCCTATCTGGAGTTCCCCGGTCGGCGGTTGGTGGTGGTGATGTTCCAGACACTGATGTCGATTCCCGCCGTGGTGATTGGCCTGACGGTCTACCTTCTACTGTCTCGACATGGTCCGTTTGGTGATCTCAAGCTGCTGTTTTCCCAGACGGCGATGGTGGTTGGGCAGATGATGCTGAGCTTTCCGATTATCGTCGCCTTGGGCTATGCTGCATTCCAGGCAGCTGGGCGTAGAGGCTGGGAAACGGCGAGGACATTGGGTGCTGGCAGGATAAGGGCTTTCTTCGCGTTATTGCATGAGGTGCGTTTTGGCCTGTTCGTGGCCTTTGCTGCTGCGTTTGGGCGCATCATTTCTGAAGTTGGTGTATCGATGATGGTCGGTGGTAACATCCTTGGCTACACGCGCAACATTCCAACGGCTATCGCGCTGGAGAGCAGCAAGGGCGAGTTCGCGCAGGGCATTGCACTGGGCTTTGTGCTGATGCTGATCGCGTTGGTTTTGAATATGTCGCTGCACTTTTTCCAGGGCCGTGAGCCCGTGATCGTCTGAGCATCCAATGATTCGATTTGTCGAGATTTACAAGCGCTATGGCCGTCAGGAGATACTCTCGGATGTGTCGCTGGAGATCCATCCCGGCGAGTTCACATTGATTACAGGCGCTAATGGCTCAGGCAAGACTACGCTACTGCGAATCATTGCCGGGCTCGACCGGCCCGATCGTGCCGGGGTCATGCTGGTGGGCGAGATGCGCAGCTGGCGAAAATCGCGCAAGGCGCTGCGCAAGCGCTCTGTCTATCTGCATCAGCGGCCTTATCTTTTTTCCGGTACGGTGCTGGACAACCTGCGTTTTGCACTGTCGGTCAATCGCATCAAGGGTAGAGACCGCCGCCGGCGTCTGGAGCGGGCGATTGACAACTTCTTTCTCGACAGCCTGCTGGATCGCGAGGCACGCTCGCTATCGGGTGGTGAACAACAGCGCCTCGCGTTGGCACGGGCTTGCCTGACCGAGCCAGAGCTGCTCCTGCTCGATGAGCCAACAGCCAATATGGATGCCGCTTCGCGCGCACAGTTTATGTCGATGCTAATCCAGTCTGGCAACCGAAATCAGGCCATCGTGTTGGTCAGTCACGATATCGTTGGGCTCGACTTCCGCTACGACCATCACTTCGATCTTGATGATGGCAGGCTGCTGGATGTTACTCGCACGAAACCAGGCGAGCGTTCCCGTGTCAGCTTGACGCTGGTCAAGTGATCAGTCGTGCCATGACTTGGCAACATCCGCTATCGCTATGCGGACAAGCAACTATTCCAATTCAGCCCCCAAACCAATGGAGTCACCGCTATGACGAGCGAGGGTATCAAGCATCAGCCTTCTTGCGCTGATCCGGTCGATCTGAAAGCTCTGGATGTCGAGGACGCCAGGGCGCGCATCCTTGATCAGATCATTCCCGTCGATGGCTACGAAAAACTAGCGATTCGCTCCGCACTCCGGCGGGTTCTCGACGAAACAATCATCTCCCCCGTCAACGTCCCGTCCCACCGCAATTCTGCAATGGATGGATTCGCTATCCGTGGCGACGAAATTCCAGCGGAAAATGAACAGGCGGAATTTACCTGCGTCGGTACCGCCTGGGCTGGCCACCCTTTTGTTGGCGAGATAGCGGCAGGAGAGTGCATCCAGATCATGACCGGCGCGCCGCTACCCGATACCCTGGATACCGTGATCATGCAGGAGCAGGCGGAATACGATGGCAAGGTTGTCCGTATTGGCGGTAAGCATCGTGCTGGCCAAAATGTCCGCCAAGCAGGGGAGGATTTGGCCAAAGGTGGTGTCGTGTTCGAGCCAGGCCGTCGCTTGACGGCCGCCGACCTGGGTGTCATTGCATCGCTGGGTATCGGCGAGGTCGTCGTCCGACGTAAACCCGTTGTCGCATTCTTTTCCACCGGTGATGAACTGAGGTCCATTGGCGAACCCCTTGGCGAAGGCGAAATCTACGACAGCAACCGCTACACCTTGTACGGCATGCTGACGAATCTCGGCGTCGATATCCTCGACATGGGGGTCGTCGAGGACAATCCTGATGCAATGCGCGCAGCCTTCCACAGCGCCGCAGCCAACGCTGACGTGGTCATCACCAGCGGCGGGGTTTCCGTCGGTGAGGCCGACTACATCAAGCCGGTACTCGAAGAGCTGGGCGAGATCACCTTCTGGAAAATAAAAATGAAGCCGGGTCGCCCACTGACCTTCGGTAAACTTGGTGACGCAACCTTCATGGGGTTGCCGGGAAACCCGGTGGCCGTCATGGTGACGTTTTACCAGTTTGTACTGCCAGCTTTACAGTACATGATGAGCGGGCAGCGGCCAGAACCGATGTTATTACAGGCTGTCGCAAAAACGGCGATTCGCAAGCGGCCTGGTCGTACCGAGTTTGCGCGCGGTCGATACAGTATTGATGATTCGGGCCTGCTGCACGTCGAAGTCACCGGTCAGCAAGGATCGGGTATTCTCACTTCGATGAGTTATGGCAACTGTTTTATTGTTCTTCCGCCGGAACAGGGATCAGTAGAACCTGGTGATGTCGTTACCGTCCAGCCATTTAATAGCATGATCTGAAAATATTTTTTATCACTCGCTCTCCTCACCGACAAGCAGCTGCTAATACTTTGCACTGCATCTACGGCTGTATCAGCGGAGTAATTACCAACAAGCAGGGAGTGCTCGTCAAATCCAGACTGGTGTTGGTTTTTTTATATGAGAGTGATGGAGAAAGATCATGAAAATTTCACGTTTATTGGGTATCACCACCGCGGCTGTTTTATTGCCGCTGGCAAGTCTGAGTTTGGCGGAAATGCAGCCGGATTATGATTTTGGTGATGTGTATCAGCGTTCTGGTGCTGAAAATACATCATTAGCTTTTCAAGCGTACAATAGCGCCGCAATATACCACGCAGCGCTTTGGGCGACTGATTTCGAGGCAACGGATTACCAGCCCGGTTGGGGCAATGGGTCTCTTGAACGTGCCGATATGGCATCGATGGAAGTCATTGGGGTGAGCCGTTACGGCGGACCCGTAGGCATCCCGGTTATCGACAGGATTATGGAGCCGTTCTCGGCTGACGATTAATATGATTCCTTGCCCGGTGAAAAATCCGGGCAAGCCTGAAAGTAAAAATCTATTCTCTGCTTCAATGCAACAAATAGAAAAATACGATATCCCATTGGTAGGATTTTGTGCCTATAGTGGAACTGGGAAAACAACACTATTGAAGAACCTCATACCGTTGTTGCAGAACTGCGGTTTGCGCGTAGCTGTTATCAAGCATTCCCACCACGACTTCGAAATAGACTATCCGGGAAAAGATAGTTTTGAATTGCGCAAGGCGGGTGCCGAGCAAATACTGATCGCCTCGCAATATCGGATTGCACATATCACAGAGCTGAGAAATCTCGACGATGCTCCGCCGCTGGTGGAGTTGCTTCAGAGGCTGGATCGCTCGACGCTGGATCTTGTGCTGGTTGAAGGCTACCGCCATGAAAAATTCCCGAAAATCGAGCTACATCGTCCGTCGCTGAATAAACCTCTTATTTTTCCTGCCGATCCGTCGGTTATTGCCATTGCCGTGGACGAACCGCTGGATCAGCCGACCAATGGCTTGCCGCTGCTCGATCTGAACAAGCCGGAAATAATCGCCGATTTTATTGCTGAGAATGTGATTGCCGCGACCTCCTGAGAATGCAAGTGGCGCCAATTTCTGCGAGTGGCAGTGATTTTCCGTTGTCATTGGCACATTGAAGTCTGTACTGTTCTTTGGCCTGCTGCAGAATTCCCGCTAATACTGCCTGAGGGTTTTCAACCGATTTGTTGGGTGGTGTCAGAATAAAGGTGTTGTAGTGTATGGGTAGAATATTGTCGCAGCGTATTGCCCCCGCAATGTTCGCCGCCTCTGCGGGGCTGATGTGGTTCTGGCGGTAGTAGCTGTCGCCGATCGGGATGATGCAAAGGTCGTTGCGCTGACCATCGAGTTTTTTCGACCAGTCGATAGCCAGGGGTTTTTTTAGCAAAAAGCCCTGCGCATTGCGATGGCGCTGGAATGAGGTGTCGCCCAGAAATACGACCCGGACGCCATTCTTTTCGATCAGGTAGCCGTTGAATCCGGAAGGCGCCTTTCTTTTTCCAAGCGGGAAAAATCCGTAGTGCTCGACGCGGAATGCGGTAATCTCGACGCCATCGGGTTGTTTCAAGTAACGCTGTTCCCCCGTTTGCCAGCCCAGTTCAATCACGCTTGAGGTCACGTTGTCCAGCAGTCGGGTGGTATTGGTTGGTGCAACCACCAGCAGGTTGTTGCTGGCGAGGAATTTCAGGGAAGGCAGGTCGAGATGATCATAGTGGGCATGGGATATCAGCACAGTGTCGATGGCGGGGAGCCGATCTGGTGCCAGAGGGAGCTTGGTAATGCGACGAATACCGAAGGCGTTGTCGAAGGCTTCGGGCGGGCCGATGCGCTCGAACAATACCGGGTCGGTGATGATCCAGCTGCCCTGCAGATTGATCAGCACTGTGGCATGTCCGAGCCAGCTCCAGGTCACTTCATCGTTGCGCCATGTCTGCGGTCGTGGGGTGTGGTTGGGTGTTAGCTGTGGCTGGTGGCGAAGCTTGTTGTCGCGGATCATCTCGACCGCATAGCGTGAGCACCCCGTAGTGAACAGCAATAGCGCCAGTGCGATGATCCACAGCCGGTTGTGTGCGGCGTTTGGCATTTTTGAACGCCAGGGAATCACCTTGTGATGCACGGATTCGACAGCCTGGTCTGGCGTGATAAAGTCAGTCGCTGTCCCTTCAGTTGTCATGAATGCCATGGATAATCCCTTGCTCGAACAGACCGGTCTGCCGGCCTTCACTCATATCACTGCTGATGTCATCGAACCGGCAATCGACACGATATTGCAGGAAAACCGCGAACAGCTGGAAGTGTTGCTCGATCAGCCGGGGCCGTTTACCTGGCCGAACATCATCCAGCCGCTGGATGAGCTGGACGATCGGCTGTCGCGGGCCTGGTCGCCGGTGAGCCATATGAATTCGGTGGTCAACTCTGATGAACTGCGCCAGGCCTACAACGCCTGCCTGCCGAAACTTTCGCACTATCAAAGCGATATTGCCCAGAATCGCAAGCTGTACGAGGCCATCAAGTCGTTGGCCGATAGTGCAGAGTTCGCGCAACTCGACGCGGCGCAGCAGACGGCGATCCAGCATGCGCTGCGAGACTTCCATCTGGGCGGCGTGGATCTGCCGGAACAGGATAAGCAGCGGTTCAAGGAGATATCCCAGCGCTTGTCCGAGTTGCAGGCGAAGTTCAGCGAGAACGTGCTCGATGCAACCAATGCCTGGCAAAAGCATGTCACGGACGAGTCGTTGCTTGCGGGCATGACAGAATCCGGCCTCGCTATGGCGCGCCAGGCGGCTGAAGCAAAGGGTCTGGACGGCTGGCTGCTGACGCTCGACTTCCCGTCCTGGTTTTCGGTCGTTACCTATGCTGATGATCGGGAGCTGCGTGAGGAACTCTACCGCGCCTATGTCATTCGCGCGTCGGACCAATGGGACAACCCCGAGCTCGACAATAGTGCGATCATGGAAGAAATTCTGGCCTTGCGTCATGAGCAGGCCCGCATGCTCGGCTTCGCCAATTTTGCCGAGCGTTCACTGGCGAAGAAAATGGCCGACTCGCCGGCGGAGGTCATGCATTTTCTCGAAGATCTGGCGGCGAAAGCCAGGCCAGCGGCCGAGGCCGAAATGACCGATCTGAAACGTTTCGCACTGGGTGTATTGGGGATGAGTGACGTGCAGGCCTGGGACATCCCCTATATCAGCGAAAAAATGCGCGGCGCCTACTACAGCCTGTCGCAGGAAGACTTGAAGCCCTGGTTCCCCGTCAGTCGGGTCGTGCCAGGATTGTTTTCACTGGTCGAGCGGCTGTTCGGCGTGTCGATCCGGGAGAAGGCGGGGGTCGATGTATGGCATCCCGATGTGCGCTTCTACGAAGTGTTCGATGCCGCTGGTGAGTTGCGGGCACAGTTCTATTTCGATCTGTATGCACGGGCGCAGAAGCGCGGTGGTGCATGGATGGATGTCTGCATGACGCGCATGCGCCGCGATGATGGCATTCAGATTCCGGTCGCTTACATGACCTGCAATTCAACGCCGCCGCTTGGTGACGAACCGGCGCTGTTCACCCACAATGAGGTCATCACCCTGTTCCATGAATTTGGTCATGGCCTGCATCATATGCTGACGCGCATCGACTACCCCGCCGTCTCCGGCATCGCCGGCGTTGAATGGGATGCGGTCGAGTTACCAAGCCAGTTCATGGAGAATTTCTGCTGGGAGCGTGAAGCGCTGGATCTGTTTGCCTTGCATCACGAGACCGGAGAGCCGATTCCCGAGGAGCTCTACCAGCGTCTGATCAAGAGCCGAAATTTTCAGGCGGCGATGCAGCTGGTGCGACAGCTTGAATTCGCCATTTTCGATATGCGCCTGCACATCGAATACGACCCCGAGCAAGGTGCAAGAATCCAGCAGATTCTCGATGACGTTCGCGCCGCCGTGGCCGTAGTTGAACCACCGCACTACAACCGCTTTCAGCACAGTTTCAGCCATGTGTTCGCGGGCGGTTATGCCGCTGGCTACTACAGCTATAAATGGGCCGAAGTGCTGTCCGCCGATGCCTTTGCGCGTTTCGAAGAGGAGGGCTTGTTCAACCCCGAGGTTGGGCGAGCCTTTCGTGAGAATATTCTGGAAATGGGTGGTGCCCGCCCGGCACGGGAGTCCTTCATCGCGTTCCGTGGGCGTGAACCGAGCATCGACGCGCTGCTGCGGCATACGGGGTTGGCGGCATGAAGATCGCAAGCTGGAATGTCAATTCTCTGAAAGTCCGCCTGCCCCAGGTCCTTGACTGGCTGCAGATGCGCGAGCCCGATATCGTCGGGCTACAAGAGACCAAAACGCCGGATGAGAATTTCCCGCGCGAGGCGCTGGAGCAGGCGGGTTACCACGTCGTCTACTCCGGTCAGAAGACCTATAACGGTGTCGCGCTGCTGAGCCGGGAGCCATTGAGCGATATCGTGACCGACGTACCCGGGCTGGATGATCCGCAGCGGCGTATCCTCGCGGCAACCGTTGGTGATCTGCGGATTCTCAATCTGTATGTGGTCAACGGGCAGGTCGTTGGCAGCGACAAATACGACTACAAGCTGCGCTGGCTGGAAAAGGTGCGGGAGTTCATTGCCGCTGACTTACGCGATCATGAGAACTACATCGTATTGGGCGACTTCAATATCGCACCAGATGATCGCGATGTGCATGATCCGGCATTGTGGCACGACCGGGTACTCGTTTCTGAACCTGAGCGTGCTGCATTACGGGACATACTCGCGCTTGGCTTCGAGGATACTTTCCGTCTGCATGACCAGCCTGAGCAGGTGTTCTCCTGGTGGGATTACCGCCAGGCCGCATTCCGGCGCAACCGGGGTTTGCGCATCGATCTGATCCTTGCCAGCGAGCCGCTGGCGCGACGCTGTGTGTCCAGCATTGTCGATAGGGAACCGCGTACCTGGGAACGGCCCTCGGATCACGCGCCGGTGATCGCCGAGTTTGATGTCATGCCGACAAATTCCCTGCGCCCGGTATAATGCCAGCGCATCTTTCGCCTGCTGCTGTCCGTAACAATGACCGACAAAACGATCGTATTGACGACATGGCCTGATCTGGCTGGTGCTGAAGCGTTTGCAAGGCTGCTGGTCGAAAAGCGTCTCGCAGCCTGTATCAACGTCTTGCCGGAGATGGGTTCCATCTACCAATGGCAAGGCAAGCTTGAGCAGGGTGCAGAGCATCAGTTGATCATCAAGACCACGGTGTCACGCTATGCCGATGTCGAGGCGATGATTGTCGCGCATCACCCTTATGCGTTACCCGAAATACTATGTATCCCCGTCACTGCTGGGTTTCCCGGCTACCTGAGCTGGATTGAAGAGGCAACCCATGCTGAAAAATAGATTGTCACACCTGTTGCTTGCCCTGCTGTTGTTCCCCACCGTATTGCTGGCGGTGAGTGAAGACGAGTTGCTTCACGCCGAAGAAGCATTCCGGTTCAATGCGGAGGAAAAGGCGCCAGGGATTATCGAGCTGAACTGGGAGGTTGCCGATGGTTACTACCTGTATCGCGATAAGTTCAAGTTCAAGGCTGAAAAAGGGCTACAGCTGTCTGACAAGCCAGTACTGCCAAAAGGCAAGGTGAAGAAAGACCCCAATTTCGGCGATGTCGAAATCCTGCGCGGCAAGATCAGCCTCGCCGTGCCCTATCGGTTCGAGCCGGGTGCCAAAGGGCCAGCGACGCTGACGGTAGGTTATCAGGGCTGCGCCGATCTGGGGGTGTGCTACCCACCGGAGAAAAAGACCATCGTCGTCGACAAGGCTGAAGTGTCGGCAGCGGCGGAGCCGGCACAGCGCGGGTCCGTGGCCGAGGCGCTGGCGGCGGCTGCCAAGCCCAGCCCTTTCGAACGCCTGAGTCGGCTGACCGGGGGCTTGGGTGGTGACGAAGCGCAGGAGCTTTTGCCGAATGACGAGGCCTTCGCGTTCTCTGCCGAGCTGGCTTCGCCCAATATCCTCATAGCACACTGGAACATCGCGCCGGGATACCACCTCTACAAAGACAAGATCAAGGCAGCGCTGGAATCCGCTACCGGTTTGAAGCTGGGTCCTGGTGACTTCCCGCAAGGGGAGATGGAGGACGACCTCGAAGGTGGTCTCACCGAAGTCTATCGTGGTCCGCTGACCATCGAGTTTCCGGTACTGGGCCTGCAGGCGACCCCACCCGAGAAGCTGCGGCTGAAAATCCGCTACCAGGGCTGTGCCGATCAGGGGGTCTGCTATCCGCCGGTGAAAAAAACGCTCGACTTCGATGGCGTTCAGCTAGGCTTGCTCAGTGGTGCGATTGCAGGTGCAGACACGGACAGCGTTGCGGCTGCGGCTACACCATCTCCTGAGCCTGACAGTGTCGCCACGGGCATGGTGTCAGAGCAGGATGCGATTGCCGAGCAACTGGCCTCCGGCAATATGATATTGACGCTGATCGCCTTTTTCGGCTTTGGCCTGTTGCTCTCACTGACGCCCTGCGTCTTTCCGATGATTCCGATCCTGTCGGGGATAATCGTTGGTCAGGGCGAGACCATTACCACACGCCGCTCGTTTATGCTGTCGCTGGCCTATGTACTGGCCATGGCGGCGGTCTACGCCGTCGTTGGTGTCATCGCTGCGGTGACCGGCGCAAACTTGCAAACGGCGTTTCAGAATCCCTGGGTATTGATTACCTTTGCCGGCCTCTTTGTTGCATTGGCCCTGTCGCTTTTCGGCTTTTATGAGCTGCAGATGCCCGCGGCAATTCAGAGTCGGCTGACCGATGTCAGCAACAAGCAGCGTGGTGGCTCGCTCACCGGTGCTGCCATCATGGGTGTGCTGTCGGCGCTGATCGTCGGCCCCTGTGTTACCGCGCCATTGATGGGCGCGCTTGTCTACATCAGCCAGACCGGCGATGGTGTGCTCGGTGGCGCGGCGCTGTTCTTCATGGGGCTGGGCATGGGTGTGCCATTGCTGCTGCTAGGATTGTCGGCAGGCAGTCTGCTGCCCAAAGCCGGCGTCTGGATGGATGCGGTCAAGGCAGTGTTCGGCGTGATGATGCTGGGCGTTGCAATCTGGTTTCTGGAGCGAGTGCTGCCGTCGGCAGTAACCATGTTCCTGTGGGCTGCGTTGCTGATTCTCTCTGGCGTCTATATGGGCGCTTTCCATGGCCATGGCAAGGTGGGTCACAAACTGCTGCCGCTGTGGAAGGGCATGGGGCTGATGCTGGTGGCATGGGGCATGTTGATTCTGATCGGTATGGCAGCCGGGAATAGCAATCCATTGCAACCGCTGCGTGGACTGGCGCTTGGTGGTATGTCGCAGGGTGTAATGGCGGCTGGCGTGGAAACCCGGCGTGGGCTGGATTTCCAGCCCATCAAGGGGGTCGATGGGCTTGATGCTGCGCTGGCGAAAGCTGCGGCGCAAAACAAGATGGTCATGCTCGATTTTTCTGCTGAGTGGTGCATCACCTGCAAGGAGCTGGAAGAGTTCACGTTTACCGATCCTGCGGTGCATCAGGCGCTGGATGACGTCTTGTTGTTTCGCGCGGATGTCACCGCCAACGATGCCGAGGACAAGGCCTTGCTGAAACGGTTTGGCATTATCGGCCCGCCGGCAATCCTGTTCTTTACACCAGACGGCAAGGAACTCAAGGGACATCGCGTCGTGGGCTTTATGAATGCCGGTGACTTCCGTGCCCACATTCTGAATGCGAAACAGCAATGAGTATGCGCCTGGCCGGATTCCTCTTTGCCCTGGCCTTGCTAGTCGGCACTGGGGTCTATCTGCTCGCCAAGGGCTCGGCGGAAGCCCCGGGCGACAATCGGCTGCGGCCAGCCTTTACGCTGCCTGATCTGGAGGGGCATGACCATGACATCAGCGAATGGGATGGCAAAATCCTGCTGGTCAACTTCTGGGCAACCTGGTGCCCGCCCTGCCGCCATGAAATCCCGGATTTCATCGAAGTGCGCAGCAAGTATGCCGATCGGGGCTTTGAGATCGTTGGTGTCGCCATCGATGATGCCGACAGTGTTCGCGACTATGTGGATGTATTGGAAATCGACTACCCGATTCTGTGGGGTGGGGCGAATGCTTCTGCAATAGCGCGTCAGTATGGCAATCGAAGCAATGCACTGCCGTACAGCGCCCTGATCGATCGCCAGGGCCGCATCCGCTTCTCCGGTGCGGGTAGACTGCCGCGCGATTCGCTGGAGAAGGCGGTGCTGTCGCTACTCGACGAATAATTCCCTGCGCCGATATTTTCTTGCTCGCAGTCACAATTTCCGGCAAAATCGCTACATTTCAAGAATGCTGCGATTTGGTGACAGATCGAAGCAAGATAAATACAAATGCCTGATATTTTAGTGTTGAACGGCCCCAACTTGAACCTGCTCGGCATGCGTGAGCCGGATCACTACGGGCGCAAGACACTGGACGATATCGTCGATGCGCTGATGGCGCAGGCTGAATCCAGAGGGTTATCCCTGGATGCTTTCCAGAGCAATGCGGAGCATGAGTTGATCGAGCGCGTTCATCGCGCCTTTGATGATGGCACCCGCTATATCATTCTCAACCCGGCCGCATTCACCCACACCAGTATTGCGCTCAGAGATGCGCTACTGGGCGTGGATATTCCCTTTATCGAAGTACATCTCTCCAACATTTACCGGCGCGAGTCTTTCCGCCACCACTCCTACTTTTCCGATATTGCCGACGGCATGATTGCCGGGCTTGGCTCGCAGGGTTATCACCTTGCACTGGAAACGGTGGTCGAGCGGTTGAAGGAAACGCCGTAGCCGACGAAGGCAGAATTGACTATGGATATTCGCAAGATCAAGAAACTGATTGAGTTGATAGAGGATTCGGGTGTTTCCGAGATCGAAATCAAGGAAGGTGAGGAGTCGGTCAGAATCAGCCGCGGCCCTATCGGCGGTGATCCGGTAGCCGCCTATTCGATGCCACCCGCCTATATGGCACCACCCCCTCCACCTGTGCCAGCAGCTGCCGCGCCCCCAGCCGTAGCGGGCGACACCGCCGAACCGGTTGCCGAGCCTGCCAACGTCAGTGGTCATACCATTACTTCACCGATGGTGGGTACCTTCTATCGTGCTTCGTCGCCAACGGCCAAGCCGTTCGTCGAAGTCGGCGATAGCGTGGCGGAAGGCGATACTCTGTGCATTATCGAAGCGATGAAAATGCTCAACCAGATCGAATCTGACAGCGCTGGTGTGGTGAAGGCGATTCTTGTGGAAAATGGCCAGCCCGTAGAGTTTGGCGAACCGCTTTTCGTGATCGAATGAACCAGCGCGCTCAGTAGAGGCTCCCAATGATCAACAAGATACTCATCGCCAACCGAGGCGAGATTGCGCTGAGGATTCTGCGCGCCTGCCGCGAGCTTGGCATCAGCACCGTGGCGGTACATTCCGAGGCCGATCGTGACTTGAAACATGTGCGACTCGCCGACGAGACGGTCTGCATCGGGCCACCGGCATCGACCGAGAGTTACCTCAATATCCCCGCGATCATCGCCGCCGCGGAGGTGACCGATTCCGTGGCCATCCATCCCGGTTATGGCTTTCTGTCCGAGAATGCCGATTTTGCCGAACGGGTGGAATCCAGCGGTTTCATTTTCATTGGCCCCAAGGCCGATACCATTCGCCTGATGGGCGACAAGGTCTCGGCCAAGAACGCCATGATCAAGGCCGGGGTTCCCTGTGTTCCGGGTTCACCCGAGGCATTGGGTGATGATCCGCAAGAGAACATCCGCCTGGCGCGTGAGATCGGCTATCCGGTGATCATCAAAGCCTCGGGTGGTGGCGGCGGTCGCGGCATGCGCGTCGTCCATGCCGAAGGTGCATTGAACAATGCCATCACATTGACGAAGGCAGAAGCCCTGGCAGCGTTCAATAATGGCGAAGTCTTCATGGAGAAGTACCTGGAGACGCCGCGGCATATCGAATTCCAGGTGTTGTCCGATGGTCAGGGTCACGCGATTCATCTTTGCGAGCGCGACTGCTCATTGCAGCGCCGTAATCAGAAGGTCATCGAAGAGGCGCCAGCGCCCGGCATTACCGAAGAGGAACGGCAGCGTATTGGTGAGCGGGTGGCCCAGGCCTGTATCGATATCGGCTATCGTGGTGCCGGCACCTTCGAATTCCTCTATGAGAATGGCGAGTTCTATTTTATCGAAATGAACACACGCCTGCAGGTCGAGCATCCGGTGACCGAGCTGGTCACCGGAGTCGATCTGGTCAAGCTGCAGATCAGCGTCGCTGCGGGGAATCCACTGACGCTCCGGCAGGAAGATATCGAGATCCGCGGCCACGCCATGGAGTGCCGCCTGAATGCGGAAGACCCGGCGACCTTCATGCCATCGCCCGGTCTCATCAGCCAGTACCATGCACCGGGCGGCCCCGGAGTACGGGTCGATACGCATATCTACAATGGCTATCGCGTGCCGCCTTACTATGATTCTATGATCGGCAAGCTGATCACCCATGGCGAGGACCGGGAAACGGCGATGGCGCGGATGTGTGGTGCCCTGCAGGAGATCGTTATCGAAGGCATCAACACCAACATTCCGCTGCATCAGGATTTGCTCAAGGACGAAGCGTTTCGTCGTGGCGGCGTCGAGATCCACTATCTTGAGAAAAAGCTGGGGCTTTGATGCCCCGATGTCGCCATGTCCTGGCTGCAACTGCGTTTTCAGATTCCGGGCGACAGACTCGAACAGGTGGAGTCCTGGCTGGAGGATCTGGGCGCATTGTCGGTGACGCTGCGCGATGCGGAAGACGAGCCGCTGTTCGAGCCGCCACCTGGTGCGTTGCCGGTGTGGCGCCATATCAAGGTGGAAGCCCTTTTTCCTGCCGAGGCTGACCCGGCAGCGATCCGTCGTGAACTTGCGCAGCGGTTGGGACATGAGCCGCTGGCGTGGTCCAGCGAAGCCTTGCAGGATCAGGCCTGGGAGCGAACCTGGATGGATCAGTTCGAACCAATGCGCTTCGGCGAGCGTCTGTGGATCGTCCCGTCGTGGCATGAACCACCCGAACCCGATGCGGTGAACCTGCTGCTCGATCCCGGCCTTGCCTTTGGTACCGGCACGCATCCCACGACCGCACTTTGTCTCGACTGGCTGGATCGTCATCCACCGGTTGCTGCCGAAGTGCTGGATTTCGGTTGCGGCTCAGGCGTGCTGGCGCTGGCCGCACTGAAACTGGGTGCCAGGCAGTTGGTGGCTGTCGATATTGATGAGCAGGCGCTGGTGGCCAGTCGCGATAATGTGGCACGCAATGGTATCGACACGGACCGCTTGTCGCTGTATCTGCCGGATGATTTTCCGGCCGATGGTCAGTACGACCTCGTGATGGCCAATATCCTGGCGGCACCCTTGATCGACCTGGCCGACAAACTCGTTTCGCATATCCGGCCCGGTGGTGAGATAATCCTTTCCGGCATTTTGCAGGAGCAGGCTGACAGCGTGATGGCAGCCTATGCACCTGCGGTTCATTTCGCCGACGTCCGGCAGCGCGAAGATTGGGTCTTTCTTCACGGCAAGCGCTGAGCGGAGCATGTTGTGATGGCCCTGCTATTACTCCGATAACAACAATCCAAAACCCCTGTTGATCTTATGTACGCTGAGTGTCCACATTGTCATGCCATTTTTCGTGTTACCGAGGAAATTCTAGCTCGGGCGGCTGGCAAGGTGCGCTGCGGTGAATGTGGTGTCGTTTTCGAAGTGGCAGATTTTCATGCTGTCAACGACGCCGAGCCGACCACTGATGAGATACTCGTTCCCACCAGCACACCCGCGCCAGAGGACGACGCCATCGAAGTGGTGCCGTCTGACGTCGACCGACCAGTGATCGAACCGGCGGATTCGGGTCTGCCGCTGGAGAATGGTCTGCCCAGCAGTTTTGATGATGCACCCGCTGCGCCACTGATCAAAGATGAGCCGGCTGAAGAAGATTTCGAGCTGATTATCGAGGAGCGCGAGCCGGTGCAGGATGATGGCGACCGCCGTAGCCCACTGCATCAGTGGGTCTGGGGCCTGCTCGCTGTCTGTCTGGTGCTGCTGTTACTGGCACAGATTCTTGTAGCCAAACGCAATGCAGTGTTGCAAGCCGTCCCTGCGATGCGTCCAGTCGTCACGGGGCTTTGCCAGGTTGCAGGCTGTAGCGTCGATCCGCGTCGCGACTTGAACCAGATCGAACTGGCCAGCCATTCCGTTTTCTCGCATCCGGACAGCGACGACGCACTGATGATCCGCGCCAGCATCGTCAATCAGGCTGCTTTCGCCCAACCCTACCCCGTTATCGACCTCACATTGACCGATATCCAGGGGCGTGCGGTGGCATCGCGGCGATTCGAGCCGAGCGAATACCTCGATGATCCCGAGTCATTGCCCCCGATGATGGAGCCCGGACAGCCAGTGCCGCTACTCATCGAAGTACTGGATCCGGGAAAGAATGCGCTCGCCTTCGAATTTGAATTCCTCTGAGTTGCAACGAGACCGCCGAGCTGAGCCATCGTGCAGCTCAATTGTTAAATCTGGCTTATCCGCCGTTATTGCACAAGTTATCCACAGGTTATGAATTGCCGTTAGCGGCAACTGTCTGTATCTTTTCTGCCACTGGTAACGGAATGCTGATCGCTCCCTGCGGTCGGCAGAATCAATACAAGGATTCCGGACCCCTTCCAGGGAAGGCGACACCGGAACGGTATCAAGGATGCTGCTGTCTTCGTTAACACCAATACGTTTGCCCCCCGTGGACAGAATGGTTATTACGACAAACCTCTTGGCAATGAGTGGTCTGTCCGGGTATCCGTTTCCGTTTGTGGTGGAGGCGAATGAACTCAGAACCCGGGGGAGATTTAGGCTGTGAAACTCCAAGAGCGTCCGCAAGGGCGATCCGTTGCCGATGAAGTGCGCATCGGCGAAGCAGTACATACCGCGCTGGAACAGTATTTCGATATGCTAAAAGGGCTCGATCCGGATGGCCTGTACGACTTGGTCATCTCCGAGGTCGAACGGCCACTGTTTCAATGTGTGATGTACCATTGTGATGGCAACCAGACTAAGGCCGCGCGTATTCTTGGCATCAATAGGGGTACGCTGCGGAAGAAACTGAAGCGCTATCAAGTCAACTGATCTGCCGCAACGGCAGGCCGGCACACCTCAATCACGGTGTCCCCGAAGCGGGGGCACCTGCAGAAAGAACGCCAGAATATCCTCAGACACCTTGAACCGGCGCGTCGTCGCGCCGAACTGACGTATCGTGTCGTCGCTGACCTTGCGGCCGTACCATTGGTGCCCACCTCCTTCCACTACCGTAGCGCGCAGCAGCTGGCCGCTATCGGCATGACAATTTTCCTCGATTATTTTCAGCCCGCTGGTATCGCTGCGGTATTGCTGACTGCAAGCGTGAAATCTCCCCATCTGCTTCCAATGCTGGACGAGGTCGTCGAAGCCGAGAATTGACGCATCGGCACTGGCCATCAGGCTGTTGGGTGTGGTGCCACCAGTAAACGGGATAATCGGGTCTGCGGTGCCGGCGATCAGATAGAGTGATGGGACGGCATCGACGAAGGCATGCTGAAAGGTACGCAAGCCCATGGTGGCAATCAGTGTTGCCACCGCGCGGAAGCGGCCTTCGAGTTCGAAAACCAGGCGTTGCGACAGGAATCCGCCATTGGAAACGCCGACCAGAAAGATCGCATCCTCACGCAGCGAATGGCTGCCGAGCAGCTGATCGATCAGTGCCTCGATAAACCCAACATCATCGACATCGTCGTCTTCATCGCGTCCATCGCGCCAGATACCGTTAACCGCATCCGGAAACACCAGCGTCATGCCGGCCGCTTGAGGCAGGTCAGCGAAGCCGCTGGTGCGTGCCATGATCGAGCCGCGTTGTGTTGCGCCATGCAGGCCGATCAGCAGGCGACCGTCGGGACTCTCTGGCGTATGGATGATATAGCGCCGCTGGCGGCCGTCGAAGGCGAGTTGGTGGCGTTGGTATTGGCTGGATGCAGGCTGCATGTGATCAATGATAAAGAGAGGATATTTGACGGCTCTGTATGGTCTCGCCCGTCGCTGACGGAAAAACGGTCAGCAACGAGGTGATCGGCTATAATACGCCTCTTTTTTCGAGCAGGTGCCACAATCATGTCCGAGCCTCAAGCCTATCCCGTACGCCGTGCGCTGATCAGCGTTTCCGACAAATCCGGCGTTGCCGATTTTGCCCGTTTTCTGGTTGATCAGGGCGTCGAAATTCTCTCCACCGGTGGCACTGCGGCGCTGCTGGAAAAAGAAGGCATCGCCGTGACCGAGGTGTCGGATTACACCGGTTTTCCGGAAATGATGTCAGGCAGGATCAAGACGCTGCATCCGAAGATCCATGGCGGTATTCTGGGGCGCCAAGGGGTCGATGAGTGGGTGATGCAGGAACATGATATTGGACCGATCGATCTGGTTGTTGTGAACCTCTATCCGTTCGAGGCCACGGTGGCGAACCCTGATTGCACACTGGAGGACGCGATTGAAAATATCGACATCGGCGGTCCGGCGATGCTGCGTGCGGCCGCGAAGAATCATGCTCGCGTCACTGTCGTCGTCGATCCACAGGACTACGCTGAAATCGAGCAAGTAATGCGCGACAATGGAGGCGTGGTCCCGGAGGCCACTCGCTACGAGCTGATGGTCAAGGCATTCGAACACACGGCGCGCTACGATGGCATGATTGCCAATCATTTTGGCCGCATTGCTGCTGATGGCTCGCGCAGCGAATTTTCCCGCACCATCAATTTGCAGTTCAATAAAGCGCAGGACATGCGCTACGGCGAAAATCCACATCAGAAAGCGGCGTTCTATGTCGAACCAAACCCTGCCGAAGCTTCTGTCGCCACGGCGAAGCAGCTGCAGGGCAAAGCGCTGTCGTACAACAATATCGGTGACACCGATGCGGCGCTGGAATGCGTCAAACAATTCGAGCAGCCGGCTTGTGTCATCGTCAAACACGCCAACCCCTGTGGTGTTGCGGTGGATGACAGCATTCTGGCGGCCTATGATCGCGCCTTTGCTACCGATCCCACCTCGGCCTTCGGCGGCATCATCGCCTTCAATCGGGAACTGGACGAAGCCACTGCAAAAGCCATTGTCGAGCGCCAGTTCGTCGAAGTCATTATCGCGCCGGCGGTATCGGCGGCTGCGCGGGAAGCCGTTGCTGCAAAGAAAAACGTGCGCCTGCTCGAATGCGGCGAATTCGGCCCGAGCGTACCATCACTCGATTACAAACGCGTCGTCGGCGGTTTGCTGGTGCAGGAGCGTGATCTTGGCATGGTCACCGCAGCCGACCTGAAGGTGGTCACCGAATTGGCGCCCACGGATCAGCAGATGCAGGACCTGTTGTTTGCCTGGAAAGTGGCGAAATACGTCAAGTCGAATGCCATTGTCTATGTGAAAAACCAGATGACGATCGGTGTCGGTGCCGGCCAGATGAGTCGGGTCTACTCGGCGAAAATTGCGGGCATCAAGGCACAGGATGAAAATCTCGAGGTGCCTGGATCAGTCATGGCCTCTGATGCCTTTTTCCCGTTCCGCGATGGCATCGACGCCGCACATGAAGCCGGTATTACCGCAGTGATCCAGCCGGGTGGCTCAATGCGCGACGACGAGGTGATAGCCGCGGCCAATGAGCATGGCATGGCAATGGTGTTTACGGGGATGCGGCATTTTCGGCACTGATTGATCCCTTCGGCGCAGCTCAGGAGGCGGGATGGTTTGGAGGTTATGAGGTAAGCGCTGTTTTCATATCCTCTACCGATACCGGATGCACCAGCACGGCATGTACGGGGAATAGCTTTTTCAGCTTATCGACGTATTCGCATTCTTTTTTGCTGACCATCACCACCACCTTTGCATCGGGTGCGTAGCGTTGCAGGCTGGCGAGCAGGGTGTCGAGATTGGAGACATTGACGCCGGCATAGTTATTGCCATAACCATAAAAAAATTCCCCGACGACGATGGCGGGTGGCGTTGACTTCAGCTTGCCGATGGCTTTGCGCTGAGACATGAATTTCAGCTCATCGAAACCCAGTTCTTCATACACGGAGGACATTTTCGGGTGGGCGGATGATTCGATGATCGAATAGAGGATCGGTTTGCTCATGGGGTGGAACTTCCAAACTGATGCGCCAGATGCCAGCACAGCCATGCTGCCAGAAAGCAGCCGAGCTGGCCAGCGACGAACCAGACCAGTTCGTCATGGAGCAGCGGTACCAGCATTCCGGCCACGGCCGCGTTGAGCAGCATCTGAAAAAATGACTGCATGGCCGCTGCGGCGCCACGATTCTGCGGAAAGCAATCCAGTGCGGCGATCGTTATTCCAGGCATGGCGATGGTCAGGCCGGTGGCGTAGACCACGATCGGCGCAATAACGGTAAGGACTGTTGGTGCGAGCCAGAACGCCTGGGCCAGATTGCTCAGGCAGGCGATGGCGATGATGATAAAGCCGGTGGTGACGGTGCGGATCGGGCTCAGCTGGTGGATCAGGCGGTTGGCGAGAAGCGAGCCCGCCAGAATGCCAAAGGTCACCGGCACAAACTGCACCCAGAAATCATCGCTGCCCAGGCCAAGGAAGTCGAAGATGACGGTCGGTGCGCCGGCAATATAGAGGAACAAACCACCGAAGCCGATCCCCAGTGACATTACCAGCAACAGGAAGCGCAGCCGGCTGAGGATGTCGCGGTAGATGCCCAGAACATACCGCGGATGGAATGAGCGACGTGCTGTGACCGGTAGTGTTTCCGGAACGCGCAGCAGTACCAGCCACAAGGCGAGCAGGCCATAACTGGTGAGAAACCAGAAAATGCTGCGCCAGCCCGCTAGCGCATGCAGCCAGCCGCCGATAATCGGCGCGATTGCCGGGGCGAGCGAAAACAACATCATCACCCGGGCCATCGCCTTTTGCGCACCGATGCTGTCGAAAGCATCGCGAATCGTCGCCCGGCTGGCGACAAAGCCACCGCTGGCCGCCACGCCTTGCAGGCTGCGGGCCAGCATCAGCGACTCGAAACTGGTGGCAAAGGCGCACAGCAGCGATGCCATGGCGTAGAGGAAAATGGCGCCGAGCATGATGCGGCGGCGGCCATAGCGATCCGAAAACGGTCCCCAGAACAGCGTCATCACCGCGAACCCGACCAGATAGGCGCTCAGTGTTTGTGACAGCGCTGCCCGGCTGACAAGCAATTCCGCTTCGATGGAAGGGAAAGCCGGCAGATAGGTATCGATGCTGAACGGCCCGATCATGGCGATCAGCGCCACGGACAGGATCAGGCCACGGCTGCCGAGCTGCGATTTGGGAACGGATGAGGTCATGGTTGATCTGCATATTGGGCGCTGCCGGGGGAGTCTACCACCGCAGAAAATTCACCTCCCATCAGCCGAGTGCTGCGGCTGGTCGATTGCCGCTCAAGGGTCCTCCGGTGCTGCCGATGTTGCCAGTATGTTCCGAACGGCAGTATTGACACGAAACCGTCCGGATGTACTTGACTGAAGACTATTTTCCGGGGGCTAAAAATGCGGCTGCAATTGTCGGTCAAACAACGAATCTTCGCTTCGATCATACTGTCACTAGGCGTGATGGCAGCGGTGTTGGCGATTGTTTTTCTCGACCGGCTGGGGAGTGTCACCAGTGGCATGCAAACCGAGATGCTTGAATCCGTGGCCGCTTCGGTCAATTCTGAAATCGACAATCGCACCCGTTTTGCCGCTGCCCTCGCCATTACGGTCGCCAGTTCGCCAGAATTGAAGCAGGCGTTTGCAGCAGGTGACCGCGCTGCCCTGCAGCGGCTGACCTCGGCGACTTTTGCTGAGCTCAAGCAGCGTTATGGCGTGCGCCAGTTTCAATTCCATACACCGGATGCACACTCTTTTTTCCGTGTCCACAAGCCGGAAAAGTTTGGCGACGATCTTTCCAGCTTTCGCCATACCGTGGTCTCGGCCAATGCGAAGCAGCAGGTGGTCGAAGGTATCGAATCCGGGGTTGCGGGGCTCGGTTTGCGTGGTGTAGCGCCAGTTCATTATGAGGGCCGCCATGCCGGTACGGTGGAGATCGGTCTGGCCCTGAATGAAGCCTTCTTCCAGCGGCTGTCGTCTCGCTACCGTGTCGATCTCGCCATTCATCTGAAGAAAGGCAGTGGCTTTGTTCCTTCATTGTCGACGATCGAGAAGCAGATTGTCGATGAGACCATATTGCAGCGCGTCATGAATGGCGAATCCGTCATTCAGGTCAATGATCAGGAGGGTGCGCCGCTGGGTATCTACACCGCGCCGCTGCGGGACTACTCTGGCAAGGTCATCGGTGCGCTGCAGGTGATTCGTGATTTGTCCGCGTTGGCTGCCGTCGAACGCTCGATTGCGCACGACGTGCTCATGGTCACGGTGCTGGTGATACTGATCGGTGCGGCTCTGGCATGGCTGGTCAGCCGGGGCATCAGCAAGCCGCTCGGCAGCGAGCCGCAAGCACTGGCCGAGATTGCGGCACAGGTCGCTGATGGCAATCTGGAAGTTGAAATCGAGCGGCAGCATGCAGCTGGCGTCTATGGCGCGTTGGGGGAGATGGTTACCGCGCTGCGTGAGCTGGTCAGCAGGGTCAAACAGACGGCCAACGATGTCGCTGCCGAGGCGCGGCGCCAGGGGGAGATAGGTTCGCACCTGCATGATCGCATCGAACAGCAGGAAGCGGAACTGATTGGCGTGGCGAAACGTATCAACAAGCTCGCTGAAACTGTTCAGGCCAGCGCAGCCAATGCTCGGGCGGTCCATGAGCTTGCCGACAGCGTCAACCAGAAGGCACGGCATGGTGATGCGGTTGTCGCTGAAGTCATGGAGGCGATGACCGAGATCACCGAATCGAGCGGTAAGGCGACCGAGATCATCAGCGTGATCGAGGAGATTGCCTTTCAGACCAATCTGCTTGCCCTCAATGCCTCTGTCGAGGCGGCGCGCGCAGGTGAATCGGGCAGGGGCTTTGCCGTGGTCGCCAATGAGGTGCGTAACCTTGCTCAGCGTAGCGCGGCGGCGGCTGGTGAAATCAAAAGCCTGCTCGAAGACAACAATCAGAAAGTCAATAGTGGCGCCGTGCTGATCGACAAGGCTGGCAAGGTGCTCGAGGATATTTTCTCATCGATGGCGGGGTTGGTCGATGTGGTTGACGAAATGGCCAAAGCGTCGCAGCAGCAGTCGGAACGGATCAGTAAGATCGACCGGGCGGTCTCAGCGTTGCAGTCGTGTACCGAGGAGAACTCCACCCTGGTCGAGCGCTCCTCTGCGTCGGCGCAGGGGCTGGGGCAGCATGCCGAGCACCTGACTGTGTTGATGGCGCAGTTCAAGGTACGCCAAGAAAACCGCGATGCTCCCGGCTATTCAAGCAATATCCTGCGGCCACCCCTGGCTTCTTCTGCTGCGATATCGGAGCCGGACCAGTCGGAGCGCTGGCATCGACAGGCTTGAGTCTGCCGCCCAGGTTGGCTATTCGGTACTGCTGTCGAGATAGGCCTTGTCGGAGATCAACGTCCAGGCGCGTGACTTTTCCATATATCGATGCTGCGAGTCGATGATCTCTTTTGCCAATGGGTCGGCGCTGGCTTTTTCCGCCAGCAAGGCATCGTTGGCTTTTTTCAGGGCTTCGATCACCTCGTGCGGGAAGCTTCTGATCTTGATAGCGGGGAATTCTTGCCGCATCTTTGCAAGGTTGGTGGCGCTTTCGTGGGTGGTTCTGATCCAGGTGTCGTAGGCTGTCATGCGCATCGCTGTTTTAAGGATTTCCCGTAGATCGTTCGGTAGTCTGTTCCAGCTGCGCCGGTTTACCAGAAACTGCATCTCGCCGGCGGGTTCGTGCCAGCCGGTGTAGTAATACGGTGCGATCTTGTGGAAGCCCATGCGCAGGTCGAGTGACGGCCCGACCCATTCCAGTGCGTCGATGGTGTTGCGCTCCAGTGCGGTATACAGCTCGGCGGGTGCGATATTGACCGGTTTTGCGCCAAGCCGGGCGAGCACCTCTCCGGCAAAGCCGGGAATGCGCATTTTCAGTCCCTCGATATCGTCGAGTGAACGGATTTCCTTTTTGAACCAGCCACCCATCTGATTGCCGGTATTGCCGCCGGGAAACGACAGCAGGCCGTATGGCTCGTAAACCTTTGCCATCAGCTGCATGCCTCCGCCGTGGTAGAACCAGCCATACTGTTCCACAGCGATCATGCCGAATGGCATGGTGGTGAAATAGAGGGTATTGGGCACCTTGCCTTTCCAGAAATAGGACGACGAGCTGCCCATGTCATATTGACCGGAGCGCACCAGATCGAAAACGCCAAACGGCGCCTTGTGCTTGTTGGCGGAATCGATCCGTATCGTCAGCCGGCCATCGGACATTTTTGCCACCGTGTCCGCCAGTTGGCGATTGGCTTCGCCGAATATCGGGTAGTTCTTGGGCCAGGTTTCGGCCATCGTCAGTTGCCAGCTCGTTTTGGCAAAAGCTGGTGGCAGGCAGAGTGCCAGCAGGATGAAAAGTGGAATGCTTCGGAACATGGGGTATTGTTGCAGCTGTTCGATTTGCGCCCGAGTTTAGCCCGTGCGGGATATAATCGCTATTTCCTCGATCTTCAAGGATATTGAAGTTGCTCTGTTCTACGAAAAACCCCGGTTTGGTTTGCACATCTGCCTGGCTGTTGCTCGCCCTGCTGTTGATGGGCCGCGTTGCCCTTGCTGAAGAGCTGGCCGCCGACGATACAGGGGTTCAGGTGGTGGTCAGAATCAGCGGGCTGGAGGGCCGTTTACTGGAGAATGTCCAGGGATTTCTCGATATCTGGGCTTTCAACGGTAAGAGCATCCGTTCCATCGCGCGCTTGAAGTACCTGCATCGCAGTGCGGCAGAGCAGATCGCAACAGCATTGCGGCCATTTGGCTATTATCGCGCCAAAGTCGAATCGACGCTGGAAAAAACCGATGAGGGGTGGCTTGCCGTTTATCAGGTTGATCTGGGCGAGCCCGTCGAGGTGACGAAGCTGGATATCCGTCTCAGCGGTGACGGCCAGGAGGATGCCGTTTTTCAACAGGCGCTGAATCAATCGACGTTGCGTGAGGGTGTGGCGCTCGACCAGGAGGCTTATGAAGCACTGAAAAGCCGGTTTCAGGTGATTGCCTCGCAACGTGGATACTTCGATGCCAAGCTGGAAAAGAACGAAATCCGTATCGACCTGAAAAAATACACTGCCGAGATTTCGCTGCATTTCAATACGGGCAAGCGTTACCGGCTGGGAGAGGTGATTTTTCATCAGGACCAACAGTGGATCGACGATGATTTGTTACGCCGCTACAGTACGATCAAGCCGGGGCAGTTCTACGATGCTGGTGACCTGCAACAGTTGCAGGGTGATCTCAGCAGTTCCGAATATTTCAAGCAGGTGGAAATCAGCGTGACGCCGGAGTCGGCGCAGGATCACCAGCTGCCAGTCGAGGTTTTTCTCAAGCCAAAAAAGGCGCGCAAGTATATTTACGGTATTGGTTACGGCACCGATACGGGAGTACGTGCCAAGGCGGGGATCACTGGCCGCAGGGTCAATCGTCGTGGGCATCATTACACGGCCGAGTTGTTGGTGTCGGAAATTCTCTACGGCGTTGCGGGTGAATATATCATTCCGGGCAAGGACCCACGCAGTGATGCCTGGGGCTTGCGCGCGTCCTATCTCGATGAGCATTCCGAAACGAAAAATTATCAAGCCTGGTCGATGGGTGGCTACTATAAATATCGGGATGATGTCTGGCTCAAGACCTACGCTTTGGATTATCGCGTCGAGCGCTTCGAGCTGGGGGATGAAAAGCCCATCAGCCAGTTGCTGATTCCCAGTGCAGAATGGACGCGGACACTGCCAGCCGAGCTGGAAAATAGAATTTTTGCCACCAATGGTGCGTGGTTGCGGCTGTTTGTCCGAGGTGGTGCAGAAGCGCTGCTTTCCGATACCAGTTTTCTGCAACCCATGGTATCGGCGAAATGGATTCGCAGTTTCGCCAACCGCCATCGTCTGATCGGTCGTGCCGCGCTGGGGACGACCTGGGTCAGTGATTTTTCTGCCTTGCCGACCTCGCTGCGGTTTTTTACTGGCGGCGATCGTACCGTGCGTGGCTATAAATATTCGGTCATCGGGCCACTCGATGGGGAGGATGTCGTCGGCGGCAAGCATTTGATTGAGGCAAGTATCGAATATGAATTTCCCATTCGGGAGAAATGGAGTATCGCGTTGTTTGCCGACAGTGGCGATGCCTTCGATGATCAGCCTGATTACAAAACCGGTGTGGGCATCGGATTGCACTGGCGTTCGCCGATCGGGCCGGTGCGCCTTGATTTTGCCCGCGGCCTGGAGCAGCCGGTTGGCAATAAATTGCTATTGCATCTGACGATAGGGCCAGACCTGTGATTGGCAGAATGCTCAAATGGCTTGCCAGCCTGTTGCTGCTTCTGCTGCTATTGGTGGTGGGCGCAGTGGCGTATTTCACCGCCACGGAAGACGGCCTGCAGCGCCTGCTGGCGCTGGGCCAGCGCGTTGCACCCGGAACGCTGAGCTGGCAGCAGGCCGAAGGCCGAATCGCCGGGCCGCTGGATCTGGCGGGTTTCGACTACCAGCAGGAAAATGGTTTGCAGGTCAATATACGCTCGGTGGCACTGCGCTGGCAGCCACAGGCATTGCTGCAACGCAAACTGCATTTGCAGCGCTTGGCGCTTTCCGGGTTGACGCTGCATCTGCCCAAGCCGGCAGCGGATGATCTGGAGCAACCGGCAGGCCCAATCGAGTTGCCGGATATCGATCTGCCGATGGATATCAGCATCGATGAACTGGATCTCGACGATATTCGCATTTATCCCTGGGGCAAGGCGCAGCCGATCGTGATCGACCGCATCAAGCTGGCAGCGGTCGGTGGCGGCAGCCGTTTGCAAGTGGTCCAGCTCGACCTGCATGCACCAGAGGGGGCGGCCAGCCTCAGCGGTACGGTCGAGCCGCAAGGGGATTATCCGCTCGACCTCAAGCTCGATTGGCATTTCAATCATCCGCAGTTTGGGGCGTTTGCCGGCAGCGGTGCAGCCACGGGGGATCTGGCGATGCTGCATCTCACGCAGCATGTGAGTGGGCCCGTTGGCATCGACCTGGTCGCCGATCTGAGCGATGTTCTCAGCAAGCCTGCCTGGGATGCGCGCTTGCAACTGATGGCAGATGATCTGGCAGCATTTTCACCGGCTCTGAACGGGGCGCCGCTGCAAGCCGAGTTTCGATCTGCCGGCAGTCTGGACAGCTTTTCCGCCGAGGGTGACCTCAAGACAGCGCTGCCGCAAACTGGGCCGGTGGCGGTGGACTTCTCCGCGCGTGGCAATACCCAGGCCATTGAGCTGGAGCGTCTCAGGCTGCAACCCGAAAACCAGGCCAGTGAGTTGCTGCTGGCAGGCAAGGTCGAACTCGCACCGCTGCAGTTCGATTTACGGGGAGACTGGCAGCAGCTCGGCTGGCCGTTGCAGGGTGAGCCCATATTCTCCAGCCCGAGCGGGAATGTCTCTGTGATCGGGTCGCTCGAAGACTATCGCTTGTCACTCGCCGCCGAGGCGGCCGGGCGGGATATTCCGTCGGGCCGCTGGACCTTGACCGGCCATGGCTCCGATTCGGCCTTGTCCGACTTCAAGCTCGTGGGCAGTTTGCTTGATGGTGAGATGACGGCGAGCGGGCAGGCCAGCTGGAAGCCACAGCTGTCATGGCATGTGAGCATTGATGCAAAAGGGATCAACCCCGCAGTGCAGTGGCCGGAATTGCCGGGAAAACTGGATCTGGCCCTGACTTCGCAAGGCAAGCTAACGTCGGCTGGCCCCGATCTGACAGCACATCTGGCGCATCTGACCGGGCGTTTTCGTGACCAGCCTGTGCGTGGGCAGGGCGAGATCGTAGTGGCTGATGGCGAGCTGGATATTCGCCGTCTCGATATCAGCAGTGGAAAAACAGCGCTCACTGCCAATGGCCATCTCGGCAAGCAATGGGATCTCGACTGGCGGTTGCTCGCGCCGGATCTAGCCAGCCTTGTGCCATCACTGCGTGGGCGGATCAGTGGCAGCGGCAAGCTCAGCGGCGATGCCAGCAATCCGGTGGCTGTGATCGATCTCGACGTGCGTGACCTGGTGGCCGGCGATACGCGGATCGGGCGCTTGAATGGCAAGGCGTTGGTGGATATTGGCGGCCAGCGGCGCTCGCAGATCGACTTTTCCGGAACGAAGCTGAAGCTCGCCGGGGAGGCGTGGTCGAGCCTGAAAATTTCCGGCGGCGGCAAACCCGCGCAGCATAAGCTCGCGGTGAAGCTGGAAGGTGATCTGGCAAGACTGCGACTTGCGCTGGAGGGTGGGCTCAAAAAAGCGCGGTGGCAAGGGAAGCTGACGCAGCTGGAAGCGACAAAAACCGAGCTTGGTGACTGGAAGATGGTGCGGGCAGCGCCGCTGACCGCCAGCGCCGAAGCCGCGCAGCTCAGCGGGCTTTGTCTGGCCAGTGCGCCGACCAGGGTCTGCGTCGATGCCGACTGGAACAAGCAGAAGGGTGTAACTGGCAAGCTGCAACTCACGGAACTTGATGCGCAGCGATTCCGCCGCTTCCTGCCGCCCGACATCACGCTGCAAACGGCCGTGGATGGCGGTGTCGATTTCGCCCTGGCTGCTGATGGCAAGCCGCGGGTGAAGGCTGATCTGCGTTTGCGTCCGGGTAAACTCTCCGCGCCGGGCGATGTCGAGCCGCTCGAAGTCCGGCTGGGCGAAAGCCAGATCAAGGCGACCCTTGACGGTGATCGCGCCAATACCGAGTTGTCGGTTGACCTCGATGCGCTCGGGCGAATCGAAGCCCGCGTCGCTGTACGCGGTATCGGTGCCAGCCAGCCGCAGTTGACAGGGAAGGTCGAGGGACGGATTCGTGACCTCGCGATCATCAGTGCTTTCGTGCCGCAGTTACAGGCGGTCGAGGGCCGGCTGGATGCCGATTTGACGCTCAGTGGCCCCGTCAGTCTGCCAGTGGTGAGCGGTAAGCTGCTGGTCGATGATTTTTCCGCCGAGGTGCCCGAGGTATCGCTGAACATCACGGCGGGGCGCTTTGAACTGGCCAGTGATGGTAAAGGTCCGCTGCGAATCGCCGGTGGTGCCCGCTCGGGAGAGGGTACGCTGAAGCTGTCGGGCACGCTTGATCCGGCCACCAGGGCATTGCAGCTGAAGATCAATGGCGATCGTTTCCAGGTGGCGGCAACGCGGAATATTCGCGCCGTGATCAGCCCCGACATGCAGATCGCCATGGACAGCAAGGGCATGCGGGTTGAAGGTGAGCTGCTGATTCCCAGTGCCTATATCAAGGCCGGTGGCGGCAGTGGAGGCGAGGGCAAGCTGGTGAAAGTATCCAGTGATGTGGTGATCGTGGATGAGAATGGCGAGGCGGCGAAAAAAGCGCCAGCCGGGAATTTTCATCTCAACCTGCGCGTCGTGCTGGGGGATGATATTCGTGTCGAAGCAGCCGATTTCAGCGGCAAGCTGAAAGGCAATCTGCTGGTGACGCAAAAACCAGGGCTGGTGCCAAGAGCTACCGGCGCCATCGAGGTGGTGAACGGCGACTATATCGTTTACGGCCAGCAGTTGAAGATCCAGCGCGGGCGCATTCTGTTTGGCGGTGGCCCGGTTGACAATCCCCGGCTCGATATGGATGTCGCCCGGCGTGTCGAAGCTTATGATGTACTCGCTGGCGCGAGAATTCGCGGCACGGCGCAGGCACCGATTCTGCAACTTTACTCCGAGCCGTCGATGCCGGATTCGAGCATTCTTTCCTATATGTTGCTGGGGCAGCCGCCAGGAACCAAAGGCGGCAGTTACACCTTGGGAAAATACCTGACGCCTGATCTCTATGTGGGCTATGGCATCGGTCTTTTCAATGCCATCAACACCTTCAACATGCGCTATCGCCTGACTGACAAGCTAGCGCTGCAAGCCGCCTCCGGTGCGGCCAGCAGCGCGGATCTCATCTACACTTTCGAGCGTTGAGCGCTATCAGCGACCTTGCTCCCGTGCTTCCTTGATGGCCAGTGCCTGCAGCTGAGTTTGCTGCTTCATCAGGTCGCGCAACTCGGACAGCAGCACTTCCTGCGCGGGTGGTTCGGCCGGTGCTTCTTCCTGCGCCTTGCGCATGCGGTTGATGCCGCGCACCACCAGAAAAATCGCAAAGGCGATAATGACAAAGCTGATGATGGTGTTGATGAAGTTACCCCAGTTGATCGTGATCGCCCCTGCTTTCTGAGCGGCTTCCAGGGTCGCATATGGACCCGCCGTGCTGCCTTCACGCAATACGGTAAAGACATTGCCGAAATCGATGCCGCCCATCAGCAGGCCAATCGGCGGCATGATGATGTCGGCCACAAGGCTACTGACGATGGTGCCAAATGCAGCACCGATGACAATACCGACCGCCATATCGACGACGTTGCCGCCCATGGCGAATTCCTTGAACTCTTTGAACATGGTCTGAATTCTCTCCTGATTTGGTGTTGTTGGTGGTCAATGAGTGCGAGGTGCAGCATTGCCGGTGTTTTCGGTCCGGCGTCGGGCACTGTTGCAGCGGTCTGCACCAATAACGCTTGCTCACCTACAGCTTAGTTGATGCAGCTGCCCAAGTGATGATGTGAAAAGTGAAAGATGTTTTCCAGATTGGCCGGGCCAGGTGGAAGCCCAAAACGGTTACGAGGCTGCGCTCAGCCGTTGGATGAATCGTCGGCGACCAGGTTTTTTTCAAGCTGCCGCAGGTTTTCCAGGCGATAGATTTCCGGTACCCAGTAAGGCGTGATGCCGGACTGTTCCCGACTGCGGAAATAATGGGTCAGAAAGTGTCTGGCATGACTGGAATAGCTGCTGTCAGCATCCTTGTCTGCCGGCCTGCCTTGAGGTTTTCGTTGTGCCGGCTGCTGTTTGGTCTGGAGTTTGTAGTAGTGCCGTAGCAGGAACAGATAGAGCGATTCGGCGCGTTGTTGCAGGCGTTCCATCGTATCGCGTTCGCTGCGCAACAGTCGATGATCGACGATCACGTCGAGCCATAACTCCAGATCTTCTTCGCCGAGAGGGATCGGTAGCACACGCTGTTGACGTTGAAGTGCGTCGAGTTCATCGCGCAAGCGTTCGAGCAGGTGGCGGAAGCCGGTATTGGCGGGAAACTGGCGAGCCTTGCGCTGGACATCTTGCAGGCGTTGCGCCAGCAGCTGTCGCCGCGTTGTCTGTTGTTTCAGTGCCTTGTCATGGATAAGGATGCGCTCGTGGAAATCGCGCATCACCTGCACGGTGACTACCAGCTTCTGGGAGTGATACTGATCCAGGATGTTGCGATGCAGTGCACAGCGCCGCCGCAGTTTGCGATCGATCTTTTTCAGAAATGAGAGCAGGCCAGCGTCATGCTGGCGTACGCTTTTGCGCAGGGCTTTTCGTGCTGCCAACAGTTTGCGGTAATAATCACTGACGTCGTTGGCGAGGCTGGCCAAGCCTTCCAGCTCATCCAGCGCTTCCTGTGGCGACAGTGTTGTTGTCTTGCTGCCACTATCGTGCCGTAGCCGCTGCTGGATATCGCGGAGCTTTTCCAGGAGTGCGCGAATGGCTGCCGTCGTGCGTGGTAATGCAGCCATGTCGTAGGCGCCAACAGCTTCCTCGCCAAGGCGGTCGCGCAGTGTGTTGAGGTCGTGCATGACGCTCGACTGGCGCTGGAAAATCAGCGTTTCAATGGTGGCAGCGACATCGGGTGGCGCATTCTCGATCAGATCCAGCGGAATGTGGTCGGGCAGGCTTTCAGGGGGCACTCTGGCGAGTTCCCGGGAGGGAATGGTGGTGATCAGTCTGCGAAATTCCGCGAGCGGAATCTGCCGTGTTCTGGAGCCCATTGTTTCAATCCATTGTCTTTGTTCCTGATGTCGCTCTGGCGTCCATCAGGATCGTTCCGACAGGTAATCGTTGTTGTGCCTGTCGCCTCCCCCACTCTTGTCCGTAGAGTGAATATGCTGTCAGACCGCTTCAAGCCGTCCCGCATGTGTTTTTGTTATTCAGCTTCCAGTGTGTTCGCGAAATCCAGCATGCGTTGTGTCGAGCGCAGTGCCTTGAGCCGGATTTCCTCATCGACATGAATTTCGTTATTGCCCTTTTTCAGTGTCGAAAGCAGGTTATCGAGGCTGTTCATGGCCATCCAGGGGCAGTGTGCACAGCTGCGACAGGTCGCGCCCACACCGCCGGTTGGTGCCTCGATCAGAATCTTGTCAGGAGCCGCTTTCTGCATCTTATAGAAGATGCCATTGTCGGTGGCAACGATCAGATGCTTGTTCGGTAGGGTTTGTGCCGCTTTAATCAGCTGAGTTGTGGAGCCGATCACAGTTGCGAGCTGCAACATCGCCTCAGGCGACTCGGGATGAACCAGTACGGCGGCGTCAGGGTATTGCTGCAGCAGATTGCCGACGGCGCGTGACTTGAATTCATCGTGAACGACGCAGGAGCCATTCCACAGCAGCATGTCGGCGTCGGTTACCTTCTGGATATAGCTGCCCAGGTGCTTGTCTGGTGCCCACAGGATCTTGTGGCCTTCACCGGCGAGATGGTCGATCAGTTTGACCGCGATGCTCGATGTCACCACATAGTCAGCGCGTGCTTTGACTTCCGCGCTGGTGTTGGCATAGACGACGATCGTGCGATCCGGGTGTTCATCGCAGAATGCCGAAAATTCATCGGCAGGACAGCCCAGATCGAGAGAGCATTCGGCTTTGAGTTCCGGCATCAACACCCGCTTTTCCGGATTGAGGATTTTTGCGGTTTCCCCCATGAAGCGGACGCCGGCGACCACCAGCGTCGTGGCTGGATGCTCATTGCCGAAGCGGGCCATGTCCAGCGAATCGGAAATATAGCCTCCGGTTTCCTCGGCGACTTGCTGAATATCGGCGCTGGTGTAGTAGTGGGCTACCAGCACCGCGTCCTGGCGTTCGAGTTCCGCCTTGATCTCGGCGATGATGGCGCGTTTTTCGGCGGCGCTGTGTTCCGGTGTGCTGGCGGCAATCGATGCCGTGGTGGGAACTTCTTGCAGCGGAATGGTAAAAGGAGCGATCTTGAGTTCTGCGGACATGGAAGCTGAAATGCTTTGGTATCAATCAGCACTATGACGGCGCTGGCGGTCAAATTCAAGCAGGAAGTCGGGCGGCTGTTCCATGCGCCCTTCGCTCTCACCGCTACTATGGCAAACCCTATCAGGTTGTCCTCCAGACAAGACCTCGGCAGAGATTCGGGCTAGACTCAGCATATTTTTCAAGGGGATACCCATGCTACTTCGACGTCCTGGTTCGACACGCCGTCGCTGGCTCGTGTTTCTGATTCAGGCGCTGGTTTTGTTGATGCTGTATCTGGGTTTGAAGCTGTGGATGCAGCGTGACATGGTGTCAGGGCAAGTCCCGGATCTGACGACGCATCTGGTCAGTGGTGAGCGCTTTTCACCGCATGACTATGCCGGTCGGGTCTGGTTATTGCATTTCTGGGCCGAATGGTGCGCGATCTGCGCTGCCGAGCAGGGGGCGATCTCATCGGTCGCTGCCAAGTGGCCGGTGGTGACCGTTGCGATGCAGTCCGGGGATCGGTTGGCTGTTGAAGATTATCTGCGTGACAACGGTCTTGATTGGCAGACGATTGTCGATCAGACCGGTGCCATATCGAAACGGTTCGGTGTTTCCGCCGTGCCGGCTTCTTTTGTCATCGACAGCTCGGGGAAGATTCGTTTCCGCGAAATGGGGTATACCACCAGTTGGGGGTTGAGATTCAGGCTGTGGTTAGCCAGCCTGCTGGAATGAGAGATATTCAAAATGCAAAAAAAACACAAAGCCGTTGAATACCCGGTGCTGCCCAGCACGCTGAATCCTGAGCAGGTAGAAACCCTGCCTGGATTATTTCGTGCCCGCGTGGCCGCAACGCCAGACAAGATTGCCTATCGCCATTTCGATGTGGCGGGCAAGCGCTGGTTGGCAACGACCTGGGAGGAGATTGCTACCGAAGTCGGGCACTGGCAGGCAGCGTTGAAAAAGGAAGGTCTGGTTGCCGGTGACCGTGTCGCTGTGATGCTGAAGAATTGTCGGGAGTGGGTGGTGTTCGACCTTGCCGCGCTTGGCCTGGGGCTGGTGGTGGTGCCGCTGTATACCGATGACCGTCCCGAGAACGCTGCCTACATTATGGAAGATGCGGGTGTAAAACTGCTGCTGGTGGAAGGCAAGAAGCAGTGGAAGCGGTTGCAGCAGGTGTCGTCCCGCCTGAAAAATTTGCAGCGCATCGTCAGTGTCAACACTATCGAGAAAGACGACAGGCCGCAGGACGTGCACTTGCAGAGCATGTCCGAGTGGCTGTTTGGCGTGGAAGGCTCGGTGTTGGCCGAGGAGGGTGATCCGATGGGCCTGGCGACCATCGTCTACACCTCCGGCACCACCGGCAAACCGAAAGGGGTCATGCTCAGCCACGACAATATCCTTTTCAACGCCTGGGGCGCAGCGCAGTGTGGCAGTTTCTCGCCCGACGATCGCTTTCTTTCTTTCCTGCCGTTGTCGCACATGCTCGAACGCATGGCGGGCCTCTACTTTCCGATGATGATTGGTGCCGAGGTGGTCTACTCACGCGGCATCAACCAGCTGGGCGACGATCTGGTGACGCAAAAGCCAACCACGCTGGTTTCCGTGCCACGCATTTACGAGCGGGTCTATGCGCGCATCATGGGCAAGCTGCGCAAGGATTCGGCGTTCAAGCAGAAAATTTTCCACAAGGCGGTGGAGACAGGTTGGAAGCGTTTCGAATACCAGCAGGGTCGCGGTAAATGGGACAAATCCATTCTGCTTTGGCCGGTTTACAAACGGCTGGTGGCCGACAAGATCTTGCAGCGCCTGGGCGGGCGGTTGCGCTACGCGATCTGTGGTGGCGCAGCGCTGCCGCCGGATATTGCGCGGATGTTCATCGGGCTTGGATTGCCGATGGTGCAAGGCTATGGCATGACCGAAACCAGCCCGGTGATCTGCGTCAACCGCCCTGACGACAACATTCCAGAAAGCATTGGCCAGGTCTTGCCCGGTGTCGAGGTGCGCATCGGTGAAAACGACGAGCTACAGACCCGCAGCCGCTCAGTCATGCTGGGTTATTGGAACAACCAGCAGGCTACCGATGACACGATCGACTCAGATGGCTGGCTGCACACCGGTGATCAGGTTCGGGTCAATGAGACTGGCCACTATTTCATCACTGGCCGAATCAAGGAAATCATCGTGCTGGGTAATGGCGAAAAGGTACCGCCCGCCGATATGGAGATGGCAATCGCCATGGACCCGCTGATCGATCAGGTCATGGTCATTGGCGAGGCGCGCTCGTACCTGACAGCGCTGGCGGTGCTGGAACCGCAGGAGTGGCAGGCTCTGGCGAAGACCCTGCGGCTCGACCCGAATGACCCGGAAAGTCTGCAACAGAAGAAAACGGAGAGGGCGGTATTGGCACGCATCAGCAAGCGGTTGGGTAGTTTCCCTGGGTATGCTCAGGTGCGCAAAGTGCATTTGACCCTGGAGCCATGGACCGTCGATGATGGCCTGTTGACCCCAACCCTGAAGATGAAGCGGCCGCAGATCGTCAAGCGTTTCGAGCAGGAGATCGAAGCGATGTATCGGCAGCGCTGATACATCGCTTGAAGTCTGTTCAAGTTGCGGAGTCTAGCCGGATGGTTTTTGTGGCTGGCCGGCCGCAAACCTCCGCTGTAACTACTCAGCGTTCGCTCAAGTAGAACTGGCACTGCTCAGATTGCCGCTGGAATGCGTCAGATCAAGGCGGGAAATGTGAGTTTACACGTGTAAATGACCATTTCCCAACGCAGAGATGGCGCATTCCAGTGGTGAGCTGAGTAGTTGCGTGCCGCTTCAATCAACCCGCTTCAGCAGAATCTGATTCGGCGCATCGTCGCTCGCAAAGCGCGTCGGGCGTGATTTCAGGTCGGAGCCGGCACGTAGCCGCAGTTTGTGCAGCGAGACCATTTGGGCAATCATCGGCACTTCCTGGATATTGCCGGAGGGCGTGTGCATTTTAAGGGTGAGGTGAGCCGGGTCACGGCTGCTGTCCAGCGTCCAGGTTCCTACCAGTGTCCGCTCGTCCTGACTCAGTGCGAGATCTTCATTGCTGAATTGCAGCGTGATCTGATGTCCAGCCGCATCCGTCCCCTGCCATCTTCCCTGGATATCGGTATCGATCGATGTGGAGCAGCCTGCGAGCAGTGTGGTGGCGAGAATCACACCAAATCCAAATATCCCCTTGTTCATGGTTGGTCCCTGTCTGTTCCCGGTAGCCGTAATCCGGAAAGACTATCAGGATTACGCCGTGTGGAGTGTGATCTGACTTATAGTTAACCGCCGATTGTAACGCCGGATCGCGGCGTTACTACGAGATTTATCAAGAATGCACCAGTCCCCGCCGCCCTGTTGACCAATTATATTCCATGAATCAGCTCAGCAAAGAAACTAGCCCCTACCTTCTCCAGCATGCCGATAACCCGGTCGACTGGTATCCGTGGAACCCGGAAGCGCTGGCACTTGCCCGCAATGAGGACAAGCCGATCCTGCTGTCGATTGGCTATTCCGCCTGCCACTGGTGTCATGTCATGGCCCACGAGTCGTTCGAGGATGCAGCAACGGCCGAACTGATGAACCGCTATTTCGTCAACATCAAGGTCGATCGCGAGGAGCGTCCCGATCTCGACCGGATCTATCAGACGGCGCACTATCTGTTGACTCAGCGCAGCGGTGGTTGGCCGCTCACCGTGTTTCTGACGCCGGATGATCTGCTGCCATTCTACGCCGGCACCTATTTTCCGCCTGTAGCACGACACGGCCTGCCCGGATTTCGGGATCTGCTGGTCGGTGTCGCCGATCTCTACCGCGAGCGGCACGATGAGGTGCGCCAGCAGGGCGCGGCGTTACAGCGGGCCTTGTCTCAGGCGGTCAATCAGCGTCACCCCAGTGTCGAGCTGGGGCCGCAGCTGCTGGCCAGGGCGGTTGAGGCACTCGCCGAGCGCTATGATGCCGACAATGGTGGTTTCGGCCAGGCGCCGAAGTTTCCCCATCCCACCACGCTGGCATTTTTGCTGCGTCGCTGGCTATTGTCGCGTGGCGGAGATGAGGTCGACCTGAAAGCGCTGGAAATGCTGGCCTATACGCTGAAGAAAATGGCGTTGGGTGGTGTCAACGATCAGATCGGTGGTGGTTTCTGTCGTTATTCGGTGGATGACTACTGGATGATTCCTCACTTTGAAAAGATGCTGTACGACAATGCCCAGTTGCTGCCGCTCTATGCCACCACAGCGATCACCACCGGCAGCGCTTTGTTCCGGCGTGTTGCAGCGGAAACAGGGCAGTGGGTGATGCGCGAAATGCAGTCCCCAGAAGGGGGGTATTTCTCCGCGCTGGATGCCGATAGCGAGGGAGAGGAGGGCAAGTTCTATGTCTGGACGACCGACGAGGTAGCAGCACTGCTCAGTGAGGAGGAGTACCTCTATTTTGCACACCGCTATGGCTTGAACCGGCCGTCCAATTTTGAGGGCAAATGGTTGCCTCATGTCTATATGGAGTATGAGGTGCTGGAGAAACAGTTCTCGCGGCCGGAAAGCGAGATTCGTCAGATTATCGACATGGCCCGCAACAAACTGCTGGCAGCACGATCCGGGCGGGTCAGGCCGGGCAAGGACGAGAAAGTCCTGACTTCATGGAATGGGTTGATGATCTCCGGCATGGCGATTGCGGGGAGATTGCTGGGGCGCGAGGATTTCATCGACTCGGCGGAGCAGGCGTTGGCATTCATTCAGCGTGAGCTATGGGTTGACGGGCGTTTGCTGGCCACCAGCAAGGACGGACATGCCCATCTGGCTGCCTATCTCGACGACTACGCCTTCCTGCTGGACGCGATCCTGGAGCTGCTGCAAGCACGCTGGAATGCGGCGCAACTGCGTTTCGCTGGCAAGCTCGCCGATGTCATGCTCAAACACTTCGAAGATCACGACAACGGTGGCTTCTTTTTCACCGCTGATGATCACGAGCGCCTGCTGGAACGGCTCAAGCCCTTCGCTGACGAGGCATTGCCAGCCGGCAATGCGGTGGCGGCCAAGGCGCTGGGCCGACTGGGCTATCTGCTGGGTGACAACCGCTATATCGATGCATCTCAGCGTTGCATGGCGGCCGGTTCCGGGCTGGTCGCTCAGGCGCCGGTAGCACACTGCGGCATGCTGGCAGCGCTGCAAGAACAGATCGAGCCGCCCAGGATCATGGTGGTTCGAGGTGAGGGGCAGGCGCTGGAGGAGTGGGCAATGGCGCTTGCTGCGCATTCAGATCCACGCACACTCGGCTTTGCGATACCGAATGATGCCAGTGATTTGCCGCCGGCGCTGGCGATTAAATCGGGACGTGACGAAGGCCCGGTTGCCTATCTGTGTGAAGGCATACAGTGTGCCGAACCGGTTGTTGAGCTGGCAGATTTCACGCAATTACTGGCTTGAGTTGTGAGTGCGCGGTAGTCGATAGCTGCGGTTTTGGCAGAACATTACTCGTTCGTAATCTGTGCCGGGCTGGCTAGAAATTAATGTTCTATGTTATATACTCACTTTAATTGGTTGAAAATATTGCTTTTAAAGGTGCTGTAGCTGGTTGGTTGGCGGCGCCTTCTCACTGGGGAGTAGCGTCATGAAATTTCTTGGAAGCCTGATGATCGCAGCATTTATCGTGATGATGCCGCAGTCGGCCATTAGCAAGATCAGGGTTGTCGATACCAGCAGCACCACACCGATGGACATCGTCTGGACCTCAAAGAACAGTACCGGCCAGGTTGTCGTACACCTCTATATGTATTGGGGCTTGCAGTGTCCGCATTGCCATGAGGCGATGCCGTTCATCAAGAAGATTGCGCGCAACTACCCCTGGGTGAAAGTGCATTTGCGCGAGATCAGTGAAAACCGCAAGAATCTGGTGTCGATGTACAACATGGCCGATGCGATCGGTGAGTCCAATGTAGCGATTCCGGCATTCTTCTACTGTGGTTATCTGTACACTGGCTGGGGTGACGATGAGACCACGGGTGCATGGCTGGTGGATGAGCTGAAACAGTGCCGTGGTAATCCTATTTGACGAAACCGCCACCTCGGCGACACAAATTATGTAGAGCGTATCAGCCGTTCGGCTGATGCTTTGCACTTACGATTACGTCCTCTCCTAGCAGGTAAAAAGGGCGTATCAATGAATAAGATCCTTACCGTCACCGTCAATTACAAGACAGCCGAACTCACCATCAAGTGCATTGAATCCGTTGCCCGGGAGCGTGAGCTGAATGCCCCGGGGCTGGAGATGTGTGTTGTCGACAATGACTCGCAAGATGGCTCGGTCGAGAAAATTGCCGCGGCGGTACGGGAAAACGGCTGGTCCGATTGGGTTGAGGTGCTTCCCGCGGGTTGCAATGGCGGATTCTCCTTCGGCAACAATGTGGCGATCCGCCCTGCGCTCGCCCGGCCACGTGATCAGCAGCCTGACTTCATCTGGTTGCTCAACCCTGATTCTGAAGTCGAACCCGGTGCGGCCCTTGAGCTGATCCGGTTCATGCAGGAGCGTCCGCGGGTGGGCATGACGACAGGGCTTTCCTATGGTTTGGATGATGAGATTCAGACCGTGGCCTATCGCCACTTCAGTCCGCTGACCGAGTTTGTTGGCATGTCACAAATTGGTGTGCTTGAACGCCTGATGCCGTTCTCGAATGTCGTGCTGCCGTTGGGTGATGAGCCCAGCCAGGCGGTCTGGCTTTCCGGCGCCTCGCTGATGATCCGTCGCGAGGTGTTCGATGATACGGGCCTGATGGATGAAGACTATTTTCTCTACTTCGAGGAAACCGATCTGTGCATCCAGGCCGGGCGTGCCGGCTGGGAGATGTGGTATGTGCCAGCCAGCCGGGTGATGCATGTCGAAGGCGCTGCGACGGGTTTCACGCTCGAAGAGGTGGCCAAGCCGCGGCGTGCGCGGTACTGGTTTGAGTCGCGGCGTCGTTTCTTCCGCAAAAACTACGGCTTGCTGGTCGCCATGCTGGCGGATCTGGGCCATCTGAGCGGATATATGCTGTGGCGTCTGCGCCGCATGCTCCAGAACAAGCCGGATCTCGACCCGCCGTTCTACTTGCGCGACTTCGTTGCCAACAGCATTTTCGTGGCAGGATTCGGTTTGGGGCGCAGCAAGCTGGCTATTCCGCAATCTCCAGAACGGCTCGCTGGCCGGGCGTAATGTCCTTGTCGGTGGTGAAGCTGACGCTGAGTTCAAGTAGTGCGGGGTTGCTTGCGGCCGGCGCTATCTGCTGGATCATTCCCTTGAAGCGTTCATCACCAACAGTGACGCCGATCGTTTGCCCCACGGTGAGTTGATCGCCCTGTTGCGGCGTGATTCGCGCGATTGCCAGCAAGTGGCCACCGCGGGCAATGCGTAGTATGGGGGTGATATCGCAACGATTGCTGACCGTTTCACCGGGGTGGACATTCTGCTCGGTGATCACGCCACTGAACGGGGCGCGGATCTGGCTGTATTCGAGCTGGATTTGCGCCAGCGCCAGTTCCGCGTTGGCGCGTGCAAGGTCGGCCTGAGCGCTGTCGTAACGGGCCTGGACGTCTTCCAGTGCGGTGGTCGACAGTACCGTGCGATCGAACAGTTCCTCGGCGTGGCGTAACTCCCGCTCGGCAATGCGGAGCTGGCTGCTGAGGCGCTGAACCTCCGCTGCGGCGCGTTTCTTCTCTGCTTGCAGCGGGCGTGGGTCCAGTGTGGCAAGCAAGGCCCGTTTCTTCACCCGATCACCAACCGAGACCTTCACGCTGGCGATACGGCCGCTCAACGGTGTCGACAGCGTGGCGGTCTCGGCCCAGCGCAGGGTTGCCGGCAGTTCTTCGGCCGTGGCGTCCTGGCTGATCGGCGCAAGCATCACCAGGAGTATTGAAAAACAACGGCTGAATTGACGTGATGCCTTGGTGATTCGGCTGTGTGATTGTGTCATTGCGTGGCCTCGTTTGCGGCGGCTGCATCAGGTGGTGTGAGGGCGCTCCAGCTGGGGTTGCCGGTCAGAACAACCAGTGTTTCGCGTGCCAACGCCAGCTCAAAGCGGGTTTTTTCCGCAAACTGGCGGGCATCGCTCTGTTCAACCATGGCATCGCCCAGATCGGTCTTGATTTCCAGTTCATATTCGGCGCGGCTGCGATCCAGGTAAAGTTCACGGTAGTCTTCACGGATAGTCGCCTGTTTCAGTTGTAGCTGAAGTGTCGCGATCTGCTGCAATGTCGTCAGTAGCTTTTGCCTGATTTCGTATTCGGTCTGTGTCTTTTGTGCAGTGAGGCTGCGCCGTTTGGCAAGGCGGGCACTGATGTCGGCATCGACACGTCCACCCTGATACAAGGGCACATTGATGCCGAGAATGCCGCGCAATGGCGTGCGGCTGCCATACTCCTGGCGATATTCATGGGCTTCCAGTTGTAGATAGAGTTCTGGGTAGCGTTGCGCACGAACGGCTTTTTGCTCGTCTTGCAAGGCCAGTAGCTGCGCATTCAGGGCCTGGAGCGCCGGATTGTTGGCCAGGCTGTCGTTGAGCAGATCTTCATATTCGGGCAGCGGGCTTGTCAGCCCGGGCAGTTGGGGTGGCTCCAGAGTGGCGGAGAGCTCATCTGGACGGTTCAGTGTCAGTGCTAGCTGGGCGCGGGTCTGGCGTTGTGCCGATTCCGCACGCTGGCGCTGTAGCAACTGCTGCTGATAGGCATCCTCCAGCTTGAGCAGCTCAAGCTCCGGGATTCTCCCAAGTTCCAGTTCATCCCTCGCTCGGTCGAGACGAACATAGGCAACGGCCATGGCTTCGTTAGCGCTAGCGGCGGCGAGGTCGGCGAGCAGGACGTTGAAGTAGTCTTGCATCACTTGCTGGCGTAGCTGTAGTCGTGTCAGGGCCAGCGTCGCCCGGCTCGCGGCGGTTTCTTTGGAAGCTGCATCAATGCGGTGGCGGGTGCGCCCAAAATCATACAGGCGCTTGTATAAGGTGATGCTCGCTCGTGAGTCGTCGCGACTGTCGTAGGGTGGGCCGGCTATTGGCTTGATACGATGTAATTCTGCGGTCAAGTCGATGCGGGTATCGTCGCTTGCTGCAACCTGTGCGGCATCCGCTTCGCGGCTTGCCGTGTCGGCTTGTGCTCCAACGAGGCGGGGGTGGTTGTCATCGATCGAGGCCAGTGCTGCCGCCAGACTGAGTGGTTCGGGCAATGTTGCGGCTGGGGTTTCCATCTCGTCGCCAGCGCTAGTGTTTTGGCACCATAGCAGGCTGAGGAGAATCAGCTGAGGCAGTAACCGCTTGCTCATGCGAGGGGGGTTCCTAGCGTTGTCGTTGGCTGAGCTTGAAGCGGGTAAAGCTGCCATTCTTGTAGTGGCCCTCTGCGACATAGCGGCCGAGCAACATGAACTCCTTTGCGTCGCGACTTGCACCGATGAAACGTGCAGTCCGTTTGCCTTCGAGGTCGAAAAAGGCGATGACAGGCGTTGCTCTGACGCGGTGCTCTCTGCTGGCGAAGTCCTTCTGGGTCGTCTGTTTGCCCGCGAAATTGACCAGTTCCACATCGCCTTCGATATCGATACTGATGATGCGGAAGTGTTTGCGGTAGTAGTCCTGAACGTCGGGTTGGTTGAGCACCTCCCGTTTCATGCGGTGGCAGAACGGACAGTCGTCCATCTCGAAGAAGATCACGATGCCCTGTTTGCCTTCTTCTCGCGCTGTCTCCAACTCTTCGGAAAGGTCGCCAAAGGACTCCTGAAAGAAGTGGGTGGCAGGGTCACGGCCCGCAGCAGAAAGGCCGGGGATGGAGAGAGCGATGGCGAGTATCAGCAGAAAAAACAGCTTTGGGGTGTGTCTGTGCATGAATGTGGCGATGCTCCAGTGCGTTGTCGAGGCACTCAACAATACTGGATCAAGGGGTTCGGGCGATCAAGCGACTTTTTCCCAGCCATTGCAGCGTGTTCCCTGACTGCCGGCCTGGCAACAAGGTATGACGTGGCTTGAAAAACCACTCTCGTGGCGCCATGCTGAACAGACAATCTTCTTTTCTGCGAGACCCACGTGCCCCTTCTTCTGCTCTTTATCGTTGTCCCAATCGTCGAACTCTATTTCCTCATCAAGGTTGGCAGCATCATTGGTGTTATTCCCACGATTTTGATCGTCATTGCCACAGCGGTCATTGGCACGGCGCTGCTGCGCCAGCAAGGGCTTGCAACCCTGCACCGCTATCAGCAAAGCCTGTCCAGCGGTCGCTTGCCGGCGCAGGAGATGATCGAAGGGCTGGCGCTGGTCTTTGGCGGGGCATTGCTGCTCACCCCGGGGTTTGTCACCGATGCGGTCGGATTTCTCTGTCTGATCCCGATCACCCGGCAGGCAGTGATCCGCTGGTTGTTGAAACGGGTACGCATCCGTGGGGTTTCAATGATGTCGCAGCGAAGCCGCTGGAATCATCAAAGTGATGATTTCGACGCGCCGGAGCAACCGCAGGGTGGTCGAACGATCGAAGGGGAGTTCACCCGCAAAGACCGGGATTAACCCGAGATCATCTCTATTTGCAATCCGGGTTCTTTCCGGTCGTCCACCGGCTCAAGACGTGGTGATGGTGCGATGCTGACGAGAACCGAACTCTCGCCAGCTGGTGAGATGGGCGGGCTTGCGGCTTACCAACCGCGGCGATGACCATAGAGTGCCAGCGCGCCGGCACAGCTGACGATGATCCAGATGACGACAATGTCGTTGATGCTCATGATGGGCCTCCTTGCGACTACATGATGTCGAATCAGGTGGCTATTTTCCGGGCCTTGGTGGTGAAATTGCAGTGCAGAATGCAAACAATTGTTGTCTCCGGGAGATTGTTGCCAGCGCAGCAATCCAGATGTGTTCAAGCTCACATCCTAGTGTAATCACTTGGTCTAGCATGTTTCTGGCCAAAGAAAATGCTGGAAACAGAATTTTACAATCTACTATAATCCAGGTCACAAAAAAAACGCGACTGCAGTTCGGTATTACGACAAACGGGGAAAGGACGATGTTGATATTGACTCGCCGGATTGGCGAAACGGTAATGATCGGAGATGATGTTTCAGTCACGATTCTGGGTGTAAAAGGCAATCAGATACGGGTGGGCATCAATGCACCGAATGATGTCGCGGTACATCGGGAAGAGGTGTATCAGAAACTACAGGCTGAAAAGTCGGTTAAGAAACCGAGAATGACAACAAGAAAGCCGACGATCTCTTTGGTTCGAGGCGGCTAAGACGACTTTAGCGTCGTTAGTCCCGGGCACTACGCGATGGTGTTGCTTCAGGACAGCTTTCTGCCTGCCGCGGGGCGGTGGATGGTCTATTATTTGATCATTCCTTAATCTGGCCACGCAGGAGTGAACCACCGGTGATTCACGTCACGAAGCTCGTTCTCGATGTGCTCAAACCACATCAACCCAATGCACTCGATTTTTCCTGCACTGTTGCCGAGGTCGGCGCCAACTATCGTGTACAGCTCGTTGTGGTCGAGGTCGATGAGCATACCGAGACGGTACGTGTGCGGATCGAGGGTGATCACCTCGATTTCGCTGCCATCGAGAAAGCAATCGCTGGCATGGGTGGTTCGCTCCACAGTATCGACGAGGTGGATGTCTGCAACATGGCGGCTCCGCAGCTGGAGGAGTGATGCCATGCACTCCCGTCACTATCCAAGCTGCTTCTGTTTACGGAAATTCCTGATGTGATGGGCCTGAGCCGGCGGCTGGTATTCCTGCTGCGTATTTCCGAATCACACGGCATTATTCGTCGCTATTTTGTGGTCAATGGCTTTGATGGCGCATTGACGATGCTGGGGATCATCATGGGTTTCGCACTGGCGGAGCCGACCAACACCGATGTCGTCATCAGCGCCTGCCTTGGGGCGGCGATCGCGCTTGCGGTCAGTGGCGTCAGCAGCGCCTATATCAGTGAGGTAGCCGAGCGCCGCAAACGTCTGCATGAACTGGAGCAGGCCATGATCCGTGACCTGACGCATAGCGCCCACGGCGAAGCAGCACGGTGGATGCCGCTGCTGGTGGGGCTGGTCAATGGCATGTCGCCGTTACTGATTTCCTTGCTGATCATGTTGCCGTTGTGGCTGGCCAAGGCGGGGCTGGCGCTACCTGTGTCGCCGCTGCTGCTGGCTGTTCTGATTGCGCTGGCAATCGTTTTCCTGCTGGGCGTCTTTCTTGGCCGTATCTCGGGCATTTCCTGGCTGCGTAGTGGTTTGCAGACCATTGTGATTGCGGTGGCGACGATTTCTCTGGTCTATCTGTTCAGCTGACGAGCTGCCTGGGCGTGATTCAACGGTGGTGGATTGCCGATCTGTGGCACGTTTTCTTCACGCAGGCATTGACATCCAAAAACGCATCCCTATTATTGGCACTCATCCGGGGTGAGTGCTAGCAGAGGCGTGTCGCCTGCTGCCACGTGGCGCTGATCACCTGACCGGAACTCGAATCAATTCAACTGGACTCAAATCAAAGGAGATTTGTCGAATGATTATTCGTCCTTTACATGATCGCGTTGTCATCAAGCGCGTCGAAGAAGAACGTACGACTCCCGGGGGTATCGTGATTCCCGATTCCGCGGCAGAAAAACCCGATCGCGGCGAAGTCATCGCTGTGGGCAATGGCAAGATTCTCGACAATGGCGAAGTCCGGGCACTGGACGTCAAGGTTGGCGACAAAGTGCTGTTTGGCAAATATGCCGGAACCGGCGTCAAGGTAGATGGCGAAGAAGTGTTGGTCATGCGTGAAGACGACGTGATCGCTGTTATCGAAGATTAAGGAGGGAGAGAAAAAGATGAGTGCTAAAGAAGTAAGATTTGGAGATGACGCCCGCCATCGCATGGTGCATGGCGTCAATATTCTGGCCAATGCAGTCAAGGTAACGCTGGGTCCCAAGGGCCGCAATGTCGTGCTGGAGAAGTCCTTTGGTGCGCCGACTGTCACCAAGGATGGCGTCTCCGTGGCGAAAGAGATCGAGCTCGAAGATCGTTTCGAGAACATGGGTGCGCAGATGGTCAAGGAGGTTTCCTCGCAGACTTCCGACAACGCCGGTGACGGCACCACCACTGCAACCGTGCTTGCCCAGGCCATCGTTCGCGAAGGCATGAAGAGCGTTGCTGCTGGCATGAACCCGATGGACCTCAAGCGTGGGATCGACAAGGCGGTAACCGCAGCGGTCGAGGAGCTTCGCAACCTCTCCAAGCCTTGTGCCGATACCAATGCAATCGCCCAGGTCGGTACGATTTCGGCGAACTCCGATGCGTCCATTGGCAACACCATTGCTGAGGCGATGGAGAAGGTTGGCAAGGAAGGCGTTATTACTGTCGAGGAAGGTTCCGGCCTCGAAAATGAGCTGGATGTCGTCGAAGGCATGCAGTTCGACCGTGGTTACCTGTCGCCCTATTTCATCAACAACCAGGATGCGCAGCAGGTTGAGATGGATGATGCGTATATCCTCCTGCACGACAAGAAGGTCTCGAACATTCGCGACTTGCTGCCGGTACTCGAAGGTGTCGCCAAAGCCGGCAAGCCGCTGCTGATCATCGCTGAAGATGTTGAAGGCGAAGCGCTGGCAACGCTCGTGGTCAATAGCATTCGCGGCATCGTCAAAGTCGCTGCCGTCAAGGCGCCTGGTTTCGGTGATCGCCGCAAGGCCATGCTGCAGGATATCGCTATCCTGACTGGCGGCCAGGTCATCTCCGAAGAAGTGGGACTGTCGCTGGAAAAGGCCTCTATCGAAGAGCTTGGCCAAGCGAAGAAGGTCGTTATCAACAAGGAAACCACCACCATCATCGATGGTGCGGGTAGCGAAACTGACATCAAGGCACGGGTCGAGCAGATTCGCGCGCAGATGGAAGAAACCACTTCCGACTACGATCGTGAAAAGCTGCAAGAGCGTCTGGCCAAGCTGGCCGGTGGTGTTGCTGTCATCAAGGTTGGTGCAGCCACTGAAGTCGAGATGAAAGAGAAGAAGGCACGCGTTGAAGATGCGTTGCACGCAACTCGCGCTGCTGTTGAAGAGGGTGTCGTGCCTGGTGGTGGTACCGCGCTGATCCGCGCCTGCGAGGCCATCAAGGACCTCAAGGGTGACAATGAAGATCAGAACGTGGGTATCTCCATTGCCGTTCGCTCGATGGAAGAGCCGCTGCGCCAGATCGTCTCCAATGCGGGTAAAGAAGGTTCTGTTGTTCTGAACACGGTTCGTGACAACAGTGGTAACTTCGGTTACAACGCGGCGACCGATGAGTATGGCGACATGATCGAAATGGGTATCCTCGATCCCACCAAGGTCACGCGCTCTGCCCTGCAGAATGCTGCTTCCGTAGCGGGGCTGCTGATTACCACCGAAGCCATGATCGCAGAAATTCCGAAGGAAGAAGCTGCGGCACCAGCCGGTGATATGGGTGGCATGGGCGGCATGGGTGGAATGGGCGGCATGATGTAAGCCCTTTTCCAACCAGGAAAAGCGTCAAGGAAAGCCCCGCCTCGTGCGGGGCTTTCCGCGTTTTGGCATTGCCAAGATGATGAACATCAGGGGTGAAAAATGCCTCCCCCTTCCATTTTGTCTACTGCTCGACACCCATACCCCCCCAGCCTTTGGTAGCATCAGGGAACCTTCCATGATCCGTACTCAGGAGTAGCGCGTGGCAACGACCCGTCAGAGCAGTTCCGCACAGCAACCCTATGCCTGTGTCATCGGTGACTTGAGCATGGTGCGTGCGCTTGGGCGGGCCGGCATTCCGGTCGCGCTGGTGACGGACACGCTCGAGACTCGGGCGGTCCACTCCCGCTACAGCAAAGCGATCGTGCAGACGCCTAGCTGGGTCGATAACCCTGATGCCGCTGTCGATGCGCTCATCGAATGGGGCAAGCGGCAGGTGGAAGCGCCGATTCTGTTCTATCAGGGCGACCACGATCTGGTTGCGCTCTCCAAGGCGCGGGAGAGGTTGGAGCCGCACTTCAGGTTTATCTTCCCGCCGCAGGAACTTGTTGCCGATTTCAGCGACAAGTTGCGTTTTGCCGATCTGGTGGAGCAGCGAGACCTGCCGGTGCCACGCACGCTGACGCTGAAACAGCATTGCAATGTCACCAAATTGCTGGCCGATTGGGACGACTTTCCCTGTGTGTTCAAGCCGGCAATGCGCACCAATTGGTACGAAACGATTGGTTGCCTGCAAAAGGCGCTGCGTATCGAGTCTAGATCGGAGCTGGTTGATCTGATTCCAAAGATTGATGTGAGCAATGCCGCTTTTGTTCTCCAGGCTTCGATCGAAGGCGGTGAGGAAAATATTGTCAGCTATCACGCCTATATCCGGCCTGGCGGAGAAATCGTTGCCGAATTCACTGGCCAGAAGGTGCGCACCGGACCACGACTCTACGGAATCTCGTCTTGTGTGGAAATCACCGACGATGAGCGAGTGAGAAACCTTGGTCGCTCAGTGGTTGAGAAACTCGATTTTTCCGGCGTACTGAAGATCGATTTCAAGATCGACAGCCGCAGCGGAGAACTTTTCATGCTGGAGATCAATCCTCGCTTCAACCTGTGGCATCATCCGGCTGCGGTGGCTGGCGTGAACATCCCGCAAGCTGTCTATCAGGACTGTATCGAAGAGGGCTCTGCCGAGATCTCGCGCACGGTTCGCCCTGGTGTTCGCTGGATCGAGCTTGGTCTCGATTTCATGGCCTATCGTGAATACCATGCCGATGGGGATCTTCCGCTGCTGACCTGGCTGCGTGAATTGGCCACGGCCGATGTCAATGAGGGGTTCTGTTGGCGAGATCCGAAACCTGGCATATTGGGCATTGCCTGCCGCATCAAGCGCAATTTCCACAAACGGGTGTTGAGACGCCAAAACGTTGCTGAGTGTGGCTGAGGTGCCGATGCAGATTGCGCTGATCGCCGATATCCATGCCAATCTTGAAGCGCTCGACGCTGTTCTTGAGGATATTGAACGCACGGCGCCCGGGGCGATGATCATCTGCGCTGGCGATATCGTTGGTTATGGACCAGACCCGGAAGCCTGTATCACCCGCCTGCGTGAACGCGATGTGCCATGCGTCATGGGAAATCATGAAGAGATGCTGCTGGGCAAGCGCGATTTTTCGCGCTGTGTCTATGCTGGTGTCAAGTCGGCTCTCTGGGCGAGGCGGCGAGTCAGCGCAGAGGCGAAGTCATTTCTTGCCGCGCTGCCGGCGAGCCGCGAGGTCGCTCCAGGTATTGTCGTCTGTCACGGCGACCTGGAGAGCGCCGACATCTACATCAGCGACGCGAAACGGGGCAGTGCGGTGCTGGCACAGTTGGGCGAGCAATGGCCTGATGCCAAAATACTGGTCTGTGGTCATACCCACCACGCCGCGATCTATACCGAGGCATCAGGATTCGATCTCGTTGCTGTTCCGGATCAGCGTCCGCTCCCGAATGCAGAACCCTGTATCGTCAATCCGGGGGCGGTTGGTCAATCCCGTGATACTCGCGCCGTAGCGCGTTATGCGATTGTTGATCGCGAGTCGAATTCGATTGCCTTTCACGAGCTGGAATATGACCACGCCACGACCATCCGCAAGCTCCGCCGAGCAGGTCTGGTGCCCCAAGTGGTGCTACGGCGCCCGGAAGGAAAAATCGCGCAGCGTATCGAATGGTACAAACTGCGCTGGGCCCGCTACTGGGGTGAGAGGGACAATGCCAAAATGCGGGAAGTCTCGTAGGCAGGGTTTGTTGGGCACGTCATCACTGTTTTAACATCCCGCCATCTCCGCGTCAGGTCTTACGCTTGTCGAGCGAGAACCCCTTGACGAAAACACTGTGCCGGAAAAAATCCGTCAGATAGGCTGGCGGATCGAGGTTTTGCTTGCGTTGGATGAACTGACGTATCAGCCAGAGTGAATAGCCAGCCATGTGCAGGGCGTCAGCCAGCGCCGCATAGGCAGCGCCGTGATTCTTGATGAAGTAGCGGCGGCGGGATTCGAACCAGTAGCCGGGCCTTCGTGGTTGCCGGGCGCTGGTGTGCCGAAAACCTGTCGAGGCGCCAATCACGTGCAGGATTCTGCTCTCCGGCACATACCAAAGCTCCCAGCCTTTGCGCTGCGCCTGGAGACAGAAGTCGCTCTCCTCGAAGTAGAGGAAGTAATCTTCGTCCATCAGGCCGATGGTGTCGAAAACCTCGCGCCGAATCATCAGTGAGGTGCCGGATAGCCACTCCGCCAGGTGTGGTTGGGGTTCCGGCGTGACTGGAATTACCGTTTTTGGCAGCAGGCGATCGACGATCCCGAGCCGCAGGTTCGAAAAGAATTCACTCAGCGCAGTGAAGTGGCGGAAGGCCATGGCTTTTTGCTCGCCTTCGGGATCGATATAGCGGCTGGTGGCCAGCCCGGCTTTGGGATGCGCTTCCATGAAATCCAGCAAGGCCTTGCCTGCACCCTCTAGCGATTCCGCATCAGGGTTGAGCAACCAGAAGTAGTCGGGCGGCTGGTCAGCTGTGAGTGCCGGGCGGATGGCGATATTGTTGCCATAGGAAAAACCGCCATTGCGTTCGGCCGCGACGACCTCAGCCCAAGACTGCCAGCCATTCTCTTTGATAGCGTTTCTGATCGTGTCGACAGACCCATCGCCGGACTGATTGTCGACCACAACCATTCGGGTTTGCTCGGGAAGGTTGCGCAGGTCGGCGGCAATGGATGCCAGGCACTTGATGGTCAGTGCGGCAGTGCGGTAGTTGACGGTGACAATGAGCAGTTTGGGCATGGGGGTTGGGCCATTTGGGATTGGCATTGTTGTCTCTGGCCGCGATGGTAGTAGAGATGCTTGAAAAGATCACGGAACCCATCCGGTTTCCGTGGCGGATGCACTCTTTTGGTTGGTTTGGCCCAGTTGATCTCATGATCAGATGAACAGAGTTTCACAGTTGGCCACTCAAGACTGTGTTAGCTTGGTGTTTGGAGGAAGTTGCACAGATATTGACCGATGAGTGAGAAGCCGATTCAACTGGCGATTGTAACCGTCAACTACAAAACGCCGGACCTGACCAATAGATGTATCGATGCGGTCTTGAACGATGCGCAAGCATTACCGCCCTTTCGCATGTTTGTGGTCGATAACAACTCCGGGGACGGGTCGCCGGAGGTGATTGGCCAACATATTGACGCGCGTGACGCAGGTGATTGCGTCGAACTGCTGGTGGCGCCAGTGAATGGTGGCTACGCCTATGGCAACAATGTTGCGTTGCGCGCCATTCGCGAGCGTGGCTTGGATCCGGCTTATATCTGGTTCCTCAATCCCGATACCGAGGTCGAGCTGGGTGCCGGCAAGGCGCTGATCGACTTTCTCGATGCGCATCCACAGGCAGGTATGGCGGGCAGTGGGCTGATCGACGCTGACGGTACGCCCCAGATCTCCGCGTTTCGCTTCCACGCGCCTCTGAATGAATTTCTCGAATACATGCAGCTGGGCATTCTGGATCGGCTGTTCAGCAACTATCAGGTAACGATGCCGGTCGCGTCAGTGCCGCATCGTGCCGACTGGGTGACCGGCGCCTCGTTCATGATCACGTCGCGGTGCATCGACAGCGTAGGGCTGATGGATGAAGGCTACTTTCTCTATTATGAAGATGTCGACTATGGTTTTGCGGCAGCCCGGGCCGGATGGGAGGTTTGGACAGTGCCGCAGAGTCGGGTGTTCCACGTCTGTGGTGCGGCAACGGGTGTGCTCGATTTCAATATGAAACAGCCGCGCCGGCCGGATTACTGGTTCGAATCACGCCGCCGCTTTTTTCTGAAGAACTACGGTAAGACGACGCTGCTGCTGGCCGATATTGCCCTGCTGACGGGTTTCTCCCTGTGGCGCCTGAGGCGCCTGATTCAGCGTAAACCCGATTTCGACTCGCCTGGATTCCTTGGTGATGCATTCCGCCATTCCGTGTTCGCGAAGGGCTTCCGTCTACAGACACGTGCGTTGCCATCGGAAGTCGAGCTGCCGCTGGCGGAGCAGGATTCCCCATCCTGAACGCGATTACTGTCGGCGCAGAAACACCCATTCATCACCTTGTGACTGCTCTTCCGAAAAGTGGTAACCGGCGCTATCGAACGCCTTGATGGCTTCCGGATCGGTCAGGCGGTGCTCGGCGATATAGCGGGTCATCATGCCGCGTGCTTTCTTCGCATAGAAGCTGATCATCTTGTACTGCCCGTTTTTCCAGTCCTTGAACTGCGGCGTGATGATTCGGCCATCGAGATCGTTCTTTCTTACTGCCTTGAAATATTCGTTCGACGCGAGGTTGACCAGTACGCCGTCATCCGTGGCCAGCAGTGCGTTGAGCGCATCGGTGATCTTGCTGCCCCAGAATTCATAGAGGTTGTTGCCGCGCGGATTGGGAATCTTACGCCCCATTTCGAGGCGGTAGGGCTGCATCAAATCCAGCGGACGCAGCAAGCCATACAGGCCGGAGAGAATCCGCAAGTGATCCTGGAGGAATTCGAGGCTTGCTTCATCGAGATGGTACGCATCGATGCCATCGTAGACATCCCCTTTGAAAGCGAACACCGCCGGGCGGGCATGGTCCGGCGTGAATGGCGTGTGCCACTCGGCGAAACGCTCGTGGTTGAGTTCCGCGATCTTCATGCTGACCTTCATGATTTCGGCGATATCCAGCGCCGAGTATTGCCGCATGGTGTCGATCAGCTCGGCGGAATCGTCGAGAAAATCGGGGATCGTGTAGTGATCGATTGGCAGAGGGGATTCGAGATCCAGCGTCTTGGCGGGGGAAATAACAATGATCATGGTTGGTGGTTCGCTTGTAGGATCAGATTTTCAGGCGTTCGACCGGGCGACCATTGACGAGGTGCTCTTCGATGATCTCGTCGATGTCCTCCTTGTCGATATAGGTGTACCAGGTTTCATCCGGATAGACGACGATCACCGGGCCTTCATCGCAGCGGTCGAGGCAGCCGGCGGTATTGATGCGTATCTTGCTCTTGCCGCTCAAGCCCAGATCCTTGATGCGCTGCTTCGCATAGGCGCGCAGCTCGCTGGCGTGATAGTTCTCGCAGCAGGGGCGGCCATCGTCGCGCTTGTTGGTGCAGAAGAATACGTGATGCTGGTAGAAGTGCATGGCTACCTATTGCCCAAAGAAAGTCTTACGATACGCAGACGATTGATTTTAGCAGGAAAGCCCCATGCGAGATTTCACCCCCATAGACAAGGTGGTCATGCTTCTGGACCAGAGCCTGCGTGCCGTACACAGTGCGCATCAAGGCACCGCGCGACCGAACCCGGCGGCGCAGCATGATGAAGCAAACCTCGATGAAAATGAGCGCAAACAGGTCATCGGGATGATGCGCATCAATCACGCGGGTGAGGTGGCGGCGCAAGCGCTGTACAACGGACAGGCGCTTACGGCCCGGGATGAAGAGGTACGGCAGCGGATGCAGGAATCCGCTATCGAGGAGACGGGTCATCTCGCCTGGTGCAAGGCGCGGGTCGATGAACTGGGCGGTCACACCAGCTATCTTGGCCCGTTCTGGTACTGGGGCTCATTCGCCATCGGCGCCACCGCCGGGCTGGCTGGCGACAAATGGAGTCTCGGCTTCGTCAAGGAGACAGAAGACCAGGTCGGCGCCCACCTCGAAGAGCACCTGAAGCGCCTGCCGGAACAGGATTTGAAAAGCCGCGCCATCGTCACGCAGATGGCGCTAGACGAAGCCCATCACGGCCAGAAAGCTGCCGACCTCGGCGGTGTCGAACTACCCGCCCCGATCCGCGGGTTGATGAAGCTGACATCCAAAGTGATGACGACGCTTAGTTATCGGTTTTGACTACTGGGAAGGACAGGCTTCCCTGATCTCATAGCCATGGGTGACTGTCGCTGTCTTGCCGAGCATGATCGATGCGGAGCAGTATTTCTCGGCAGAGAGTTCGATGGCCCGTTTGACGTGCTTTTCTGCCAGGTTTCGGCCGGTGACGATAAAGTGCAGGTGAATCTTGGTGAACACTTTTGGTTCGGTCTCAGCACGTTCTGCTTCGATCATTGCTTCGCAGTTGGTCACCTGCTGGCGTGCCTTCTTCAAAATGTGTACGACATCGAAGCTGGCGCAGCCACCCATGCCGAGCAGCAGCATCTCCATTGGGCGTGGGCCGTGGTCGGAACCACCGCTTTCGGGAGCGCCATCCATCACAATGGCGTGGCCTGTTCCAGACTCGCCTACGAACCCCATTGGGGGTAGCCATCTCACGCGTGCCTTCATTTTCCTACCCTTTGTCGTTAACGGGATTCCATAACTTGCATAGGTTTCGCTTTGCTGTTAAAAGGTTAGCACAGGAATGTGAACCTATACCTAAAACCGGATGGCTGCATTCGTGTGAAAAGGACTTCACATCCGCCGGAATTCAAACAAGGAATTGATCAATATGGTTGCGCTACAACGTACAGTGCCGGAGTTCAGCCCGGTAATCGACCGTTTTCTTCAAAACTGTCATATCAAGCACTATCCGCCCCGCTCGGTCATCATCCATGCGGGTGATCCACCGGAAACATTGTACTTCATCACCCGTGGCTCGGTCACCGTCATGATCGAAGACAAGGACGGGCACGAGCTGGTGCTGGCTTATCTGAACAAGGGTGAGTTCTTTGGTGAAATGGGGCTGTTCGACGACAAGGCCCGTAGCGCATGGGTTGTCGCCCGCAGCGAATGTGAAGTGGCCGAAATCCACTACAGCCAGTTCAAGAAGCTGTCGGCTGAAGACCCCGAGATTCTGTTCTCATTGGCGACACAAATGGCAACCCGCCTGCGTGACACGAGCCGTAAGGTCATCGACCTCGCTTTCCTTGATGTGACGGGACGGATTGCCCACACCTTGATGGAGCTATGCAGCCAGCCAGACGCAATGACGCACCCCGACGGTATGCAGATCCGCATCACTCGTCAGGAAATCGCCAAAATCGTTGGTTGTTCCCGCGAAATGGCAGGTCGGGTGTTGAAAGACCTGGAAGAGCAGGGATTGGTCAGCGCACACGGCAAAACCATCGTGGTATTCGGCGCACGTCCTGGCACTTAAAACCTGCTGTAACTACTCAGCTTACCCCCCTTATTTGCGCCAACTCTGCGTTGGAAGTGCTCATTTACACTTGTAAACTGCGCGCTTCCGCCTTGATTTGACGCAAAACGGGGGCAATCTGAGCAGTTACGAGACTGTGCTGAGTAGTTACAACCTGCTTACCTCAAGCAAACAAAAAAAGGCGGCCTCTAGGCTGCCTTTTTTGTGCCCTGGGACCGCCGGCGTCCCGCCGGCAATGCCAGCAGGATGCTGGCGCTCCCGTTCAAAAAAACAGCTCCGCCAACGCCTCACCCGGGTCATCAGCCCGCATGAAGGCCTCCCCAACGAGGAAGCCGTTGACGTTAGCGGCGCGCATTTTTTCCACATTATCCCGGGTATGGATGCCACTTTCGGTGATCAACAGCCGATCGTCGGGGATCTTGTCCAGCATGCGCAGGGTGGTATCGAGTGACGTCTCGAACGTTCGCAGATTGCGGTTGTTGATGCCGATCATCGGCACTTCCGTCGCCAATGCGCGTTCGAGTTCGATCTCGTCGTGGACTTCCATCAGCACGTCGAGGCCGAGTTCGGTGGCCAGGTCAGCGAAAGCGCGCAGGTCGCGGTCGCCGAGACTGGCGGCAATCAGCAGGATGCAGTCTGCGCCCAGTGTGCGTGCTTCGTAGATTTGCCAGGCATCGACGACAAAATCCTTGCGCAGCACCGGCAACTCGCAGGCATTGCGCGCCTCGATCAGATAGTCATCGCTGCCCTGGAAGAAATCGACATCGGTCAGTACCGAAAGGCAGGTCGCACCGCTGGCTGCATAGCGTTCGGCGATCCAGCCAGGATCGAAATCCGGGCGGATCAGCCCCTTGCTGGGAGACGCTTTCTTGATCTCGGCGATGACCGCCGGCTCACCGGCGGTGATGCGTTCCCGCAGTCGCCCAATGAAGCCCCGGGGAGGCGAGGCAGAGCCCAGCCGTTCCCGCAGTGCATCGAGCGGGGTGTGTTGCTGGCGCTCGGCGACTTCTTTGAGTTTCCGTCTGAGTATCTTTTGCAGGATGTCGTCGGTGGCTGCTCGGGTCATGCGGCAAAGCTCCGGCTCTTGGCGACGAGTGCGTCGAGACGCCCCTTGGCTGCGCCATTGGCAATCACTTCTCCGGCTTTGTCGATGCCCTGTTGCAGGCTGTCGGCAAGTCCCGCTGCATAGATGGCTGCGCCGGCGTTGAGTTGCACTGCGTCACGCGCCGGGCCGGGCTGATTGTCGAGCACCGAGCGGATCATCGCCAAGCTCTCATCCGGGCTGGCGACCTTGATCTGTTCGAGTGGCGATTCATCGATGCCGAAGTCGCCGGGGGCGATGCTGTATTCGGAGATCGCGCTATTGTTCAACTCGGCGACATGGGTCGCGCCCTCGATGCTGATCTCATCCAGCCCTTTTTCGGCATGCACGACCAGCACATGCTCGGCGCCAAGCTGTTGCAGCACGTCGGCCATTGGCCGTACCAGTTCACGGCTGAACACGCCGAGCAGCATATTGGGCGCCGCGGCTGGGTTGGTCAGCGGCCCGAGGATATTGAAGATTGTTCTCACCGCCATTTCCTTGCGCGGCCCGATGGCGTGTTTCATGGCGCTGTGATGCAGCGGGGCGAACATAAAGCCAACGCCCACCGCGTCGATGCATTCGGCGACCTGTTTGGGTGTCAGTTGCAGGTTTACGCCGGCGGTTTCGAGCAGGTCGGCGCTGCCAGAGCTGCTGGAAACTGAGCGGTTGCCGTGTTTGGCGACCCGCCCGCCCGCCGCAGCCACGACGAAGGTGCTGGCGGTGGAGATATTGAAGGTATGGGCGCTGTCGCCCCCGGTGCCGACGATATCGACCAGATGGTTGCGATCGACTTCGACCGGCGCCGCCAGTTCGCGCATCACCGACGCCGCAGCGGCGATTTCATCGACGGTCTCGCCTTTCATGCGCAGACCGATCAGAAAGCCGCCGATCTGCGCCGGGGTCGCCTCACCGGTCATGATCTGGCGCATGACTTCAACCATCTCGTTGCCGTTGAGATTGCGGTGGTCGAGCACCGCCTGGATCGCCTGTTGGATGTTCATTTTCTCATGCCTTCTTGCTGGTCGAGGAAGTTACGGAGCAGGTCGTGTCCGTGTTGGGTAAGAATGGACTCGGGATGATATTGCACCCCTTCGATCATGTATTCGTGGTGGCGCACACCCATGATCTCGTCGAATTCGCCGTCGTCGGTTTCCGTCCAGGCGGTGATCTCCAGGCAATCCGGCAGGCTCGCCCGGTCGATCACCAGGGAGTGGTAGCGGGTCGCCTCGTAGGGGTTCGACAGCCCGCGGAACACGCCTTCGCCGCGATGGTGGATCATTGATGTCTTGCCGTGCATGATCTCGCGCGCGTGAACGATCTTGCCACCGAAGACCTGGCCGATACTCTGGTGGCCGAGGCAGACGCCCAGGATCGGCACCCGCCCTTTCCACTGCTCGATCAGCTGCATTGAGATGCCGGCTTCGTTCGGCGTACAGGGTCCGGGTGAGATCATGATGTGATCCGGCTGCATCGCCTCGACTTCGTCCAGCGAAATCTCGTCATTGCGCGCCACGGTGACATCGGCACCCAGTTCGCCCAGGTACTGCACCAGGTTGTAGGTAAACGAGTCGTAGTTGTCGATCATTAGCAGCATGTGATCACCTGTGCGTGCTATCGAGGCCGGCGGCGGCCATCTCCACCGCCTTGAAGATGGCGCGTCCCTTGTTCATCGTCTCTTTCCACTCCAGCTGGGGCTGGGAATCGTAGACGACCCCGGCACCCGCCTGAATATAGAGGGTGCCATCCTTGATGACCGCGGTGCGGATGGCAATGGCGGTGTCCATATTGCCATTCCAGGAAAGATAACCGATTGCGCCAGCATAGATGCCGCGCTTGACCGGCTCTAGCTCGTCGATGATCTCCATGGCGCGAATCTTGGGCGCACCGCTGACGGTGCCGGCGGGGAAGGTGGCGCGCAGAACATCGATGGCGCTGAGGCCTTCCTGCAATTCGCCGACCACGTTGGAGACGATGTGCATGACATGGGAGTAGCGCTCGACCAGCATCTTGCCTGTCAGTTTCACCGTGCCGGTCTTGCTCACCCGGCCAGTGTCGTTGCGGCCAAGGTCGATCAGCATCAGATGTTCGGCCAGCTCCTTCGGGTCGCCGAGCAGATCGGCTTCCATTGCCAGGTCATCGGCTTCGTCCCGGCCGCGGCGGCGGGTGCCGGCAATGGGGCGCACCGTGACTTGACCGTCTTCGAGATGCACCAGAATCTCGGGACTGGAGCCGACGATGTGGAAGTCATCGAGATCGAGAAAGTACATGTACGGCGACGGGTTCAGCGTCCGTAGCGCGCGGTAGAGATCCAGCGGCGGCGCCTCATAGGGAATGCTCATGCGCTGCGATAGCACCACCTGCATCACATCGCCATCGATGATGTACTGACGCGCCTTTTCCACGGCCTGCTTGAAGCCAGCTTCGGTAAACCCTGAGACGAAATCGGATTCACTGATCGGGTGCTGATGCGGTGTGGCGCGATAGCCCGGTGTGGCGCTGTGCAGCCGCGCTTCCAGCTCATCGAGCCGCTGCTTTCCGGTGGTCTCTTCGCCGGGTGAGACGTGGACGATCAAAAACAGCTTGCCGGCGAGGTTGTCGAACACCACGACTTCCTCGGAGACCATCAGCAGAATGTCGGCTGTGCCGATCGGGTCGGGTTTCGGTTTGCCGCGTCTGAGTCTCGGTTCGATATAGCCGATGGTGTCGTAGCCGAAATAACCGACCAGCCCGCCGGTGAAGCGGGGCAGGCCGTCGCGGATCTGAACATCGAAACGCTGTTGATAAGCTTCGATCCAGGCCAATGGATCATCGACCTGTTCGCTGGCGATGACGCTACCGTCCTCCAGCTGTTCGACACGGTTGCCGGTGATGCGGATGACGCGCCGGCAGGGCAGGCCGATGATCGAATAGCGACCCCATTTTTCGCCGCCTTGTACCGATTCGAACAGATAGCTGTAGGGGCCGTCAACCAGCTTGAGGTAGGTGCTGAGCGGGGTGTCGAGGTCGGCCAGTACCTCGCGTACCAGCGGGATGCGTTTTTCAGTGGCCCCGGCTGGGGCGTCGGCGGGTTGGTTCATGGGGCAGGTTCCGTATTCAGGGTGTTGCTCCGGTGCCTATCAGTATTGGGCGCCGGATCTGGAGATGAAAGGATGATGCGGCTAGCCGCGCCATCGTGTTCTGGTCCAGAATTTCTGAAAACGGTCGGTCATGAGCGCTATTCAAACAATGCCGGCAACTCGGCCATGGAGTCGATCACTGCGTCTGGCGAATACTCGCGAATGTCCACGCCATGATTATAGCCATAACTCATGCAGACGATCTTGAAACCGGCGGCGCGGGAAGCTTCCACATCGCTCTTGGAATCGCCGATCATCAGGCTCTGCTCCGGTGTGACGCCCAGCTGCTCCGCCGCGTGCAGCAGCGGTGCGGGGTGAGGTTTTTTCTGTGGCAGTGTATCGCTGGCGATGACGATCTCGAACACATCGTAGATGCCGAGATCCTTCAGCAGTGGCAGGGTGAACTGGCTGGCCTTGTTGGTGACGCAGCCGAGACGGGCATCGGTGCTCTGTAAATATTCGAGGCCTTCTTTCACCCCCGGGTAGAGCAGCGAGCGTTTCGAGGTGTTGTCGGCATAGAGGTCGAGAAACAGCGGATAGGCCTTGTCGAACAGCGCCTTGTCCGGGGTGCCGTCGAGGTCATTGCACAGCGCGCGCTCGACCAGCCGGGGCACGCCGTTGCCGACCCAGTTGCGCACTGCCGCTTCACCGCGCAAGGGCATGTCGAGCGCCTTCATCATCTCGTCGACGCAGTACGCCAGATCGGGCACGCTGTCGACCAGGGTGCCGTCGACATCGATCAGCACCATGCCTGGTTTGGCCAGTTTGGGCATGTTCTTATCCAGCTTTGGCGAGCTCTTCGCGCATGGCGGCGACAACGGAATCGTAGCGGTTCGGATCGCTGTCCTTCGCTGCGCCAAAGATGGCGGAGCCGGCCACGAACATGTCGGCGCCCGCTTCCTTGATCTCGCGGATATTGTCGACCTTGACGCCGCCGTCGATCTCCAGGCGAATGTCATAACCACTCTCGTCGATGCGCTTGCGCGCCTCGCGCAGCTTGTTCAGCGTGGCTGGAATGAAACTCTGGCCACCAAAACCGGGGTTGACCGACATCAGCAGGATGACATCGACCTTGTCCATTACGTAGTCGAGGTAGTCCAGCGGTGTGGCCGGGTTGAACACCAGGCCGGACTTGCAACCTTCGTTACGGATCAGTTGCAGCGAGCGGTCGATATGCTCGGAAGCTTCCGGGTGGAAGGTGATGTAGCTGGCGCCGGCCTTGGCGAAGTCGGGAATGATGCGATCGACCGGCTTGACCATCAGGTGTACGTCGATATCGGCGGTAACGCCGTGCTTGCGCAGTGCTTCGCAGACCAGCGGACCGATGGTCAGGTTGGGCACATAGTGGTTGTCCATCACGTCGAAGTGAACGACGTCCGCCCCGGACTTGATGACCATATCCACTTCATCACCGAGCTTGGCGAAATCGGCGGAAAGGATGGAAGGGGCTATCAGGTTATCTTTGGACATGCTGCACACCTCGTTGTCACAGATTGGATTCCGTTGCGCCCGGGATACCCCGCAAAATTCGAGGATAACCCTTGGTTATCGGGGCGCCGTTTCGTAGTTGCGGCACTTTAACTCAAAACAGGCGCGCCATTCCACCGGATTTTTGGGCGCTATTCGTCGATGGGGCTGTGAGCGTATGCAGCAGTTATTTGTTGGAATCGTCGCTGGTGAGTAGCAGGAACCGCTGCTTGTCGTGGGCAAACTTGGTTTCCAGTTTCTTGCGTTTGGCCAGATTGCGCTCGATCAGCAACTCGTAGGTGGAGATTTGCTGTTCGTATTCCTTGATGTTTGCGGTGATTTGCCGGGGAACCGAGCGTTCCCGGGCCTGGTACCAGCGCTTTTTCTCGACGGTTTTCTCCAGTAGCGCCTTGGTCTTTTCCAGCTTGCGGCGGTTGGCGTTAGTGTAGTTGTCAAGATTGCTCAGGCGGCTGGAATAGAGCGCATCGATATCGTCGATAGAGGAGAAGGTCGTCAGTAGCGCGCGGTCTTCCGCCAGCTGTTTTTCACGCAGGCGCTTTTGTCGGAGCGCCTCCAGCACCGCCTCACGCTCCCGGCGCCGCTGTTCTTTCGTCTTGAATGTGTTGACTTCTTTTGTGGCTTGCCCGTATGGGTTCAGCTCCACGCGCGGTTGCTGGGCCTGGGAAGGCGGAATACGGTCACTGTAATGGACATTGCCGTTTTCATCGACCCACCGGAACAGCTCCGCCGACATCACCAGGTGAGTGGTAAGCAGCAGCGTCAGCGCCAGCGTGATTCGTCGATGAAATTGTAAGTCCATGGTTCTTCGCATTAGGGCATAGCCCCGATATGATGCGCAACGATCCTTATCACAGTCCCGACTGCGGATGGCCGGATGGAGGCCAGTTTGCGCTACCACATCAAATACTCACCTGCGCCGCTGCAATGATTGAGCAGTTACTGCTGTTTGCCATTTCGCTCATCGCCAATGCGTTCTCGTCGTTCTCGGGCGGTGGCGCCGGACTGATCCAGCTCCCCGCTTTGATCTTCCTGGGTCTGCCGTTCGCGCTGGCACTGGCAACCCACAAGGTTGCCAGTGTCGCGCTGGGCCTGGGCGCAAGCCTGCGGCACTGGCGCGATGGTCGGCTTGAGCGGCCGATGGTGCTATTGATGCTCGCATGGGGTTTGCCGGGAGTCGTGCTGGGGGCACTGACCATCGTCCATGTTCCCGACCGTTTGGCGGAAATCCTGCTGGGCCTGCTGACGATTGCATTAGGGCTCTATTCCATGCTCAAGCAATCACTTGGACAGCATTATGTGGCTGGCAACCGTGAAGGTAAAGGCCTGCTGATCGGTGGGGTGGGGTTGCTGCTGATTGGCTTTCTGAATGGTTCGCTTACGTCCGGTACTGGCTTGTTCGTCACGCTGTGGCTGATTCGCTGGTTCGGCATGGACTACCTGTCGGCGGTTGCGCACACCCTGGTCATGGTTGGCATATTCTGGAACGGTACCGGTGCGGTAACGCTGGGCGTCGTCTCGGCAATCCATTGGGCATGGATTCCGGTATTGCTGGCCGGCTCGCTGCTGGGTGGCTATCTCGGCGCGCAGCTGGCGATCAGTTCCGGCAATCGTCTGATCAAACGGGGGTTCGAGGCGGTAACGATGTTGGTGGGCATCAAGTTGTTGTTGGGTTGATTCCATAGCGCGACTGGTAGGCTCGCATCGCTGCCAGCGTCTCGTCGTCGCCCCGTGTCTGTAGTAACTGCATCAGGTCGCTGACGCTGGCAATGCTGACAACTGGGATGCCAAATTCCTGCTCCACCTCCTGAATGGCTGATAGCTCACCAGCGCCGCGCTCCTGCCGGTCCAGAGCGACGATGACACCCGCCAGCTCGGCGCCCGCATCGTGGATGATTTCGACGGATTCGCGAATGGCTGTGCCAGCTGTAATCACATCGTCGATGATCATCACGCGTCCCTTCAGTTTGGCACCGACGATGCTGCCGCCCTCGCCATGACGTTTGGTTTCCTTGCGATTGAAAGCGTAGGGAATATCGAGCCCGTGCTCGTCATAGAGCGAAGCGGCGGTGACGGCTGCCAGTGGTATGCCCTTGTAGGCGGGACCGAACAGCAGATCGAATTCGATGTCGGCGGCGCGTAAGGTGGCGGCATAGAAACGGCCTAGCTGCGCTAACGCCGAGCCGGTATTGAACAGCCCGGCGTTGAAGAAATAGGGGCTGCTGCGGCCCGATTTGAGTGTGAATTCGCCGAAACGAAGCACCTCGCGTTCGAGCGCGAGTTCAAGGAATGCTTGCTGAGAATCTGACATGGCATCTGTTGCGGCTGGCAAGGTGGCCGCTATCGTATCATTTGCGGTGGATAGCCGTCAGTTGATCAGGAAGCGGACGTTGTTGTCCACAAAGTTGCGGGACGCCAGCTTTTTCAGTGTCTCCTCTGGCAGTGCCTGAACCTCTTTTTCCAGCATCTCCAGTCCGTCGAGCAATCGCTGTGAGCGACGCTGTGCCTTGCCGATCAACGCTTGCAGCTGCGGGTTGTGACGGCGGGGATCACGAAACCAGCTGAGGAACCGATCCGCTTCTGCCGGCGCGGGCTGGCTCAGTGTGTCGAGAATCTGATCCTGCAGTTCCGTCAGTGCCTGGTGGTTGACGGCGATCAGTTCGAAGGCACCGAGTTTTGCCAAAGGCTTTGCTGCCCCGTAGAACCACTCATCGAATCGTTTTTGCGCCTCAAGCGCCGATTTGCTGTACTTGTCCGAAGAGGCCGGGTTGTCGCCGAGCGAGCGTGTAAAAGCGAACCATTGCAGTTGGGACGATCGAGCTGCCCTGAGACCCTTGAGTATCGATTGTCTGTTCATCATCCATGATGCACGGTTATTAGGTGTAGCCAGCAGTGTATCCAGGGGAGGCGTGGCACTTCAGGGAACAGGTCTCACTGGCTGGTAAGTGGCGGCTGACAGGTAGCAGGAAAGGGACTGATGGTGGTCAGCTGCGCAGTTTGTAGAGCAGCAGTGAGACCAGATAGGTCGCCGCTGCCAGTAAGATGATGATTGGCCCTGGCGGCAGATCGGGCTGCCATGCCAGTAACAGTCCACCGGTGCTGAATGCCATGCCCAGCAGCGCGCCGACGACCATCATGCCGGCAAGGGTGCGCATATAGTGACCGGCGATGGCCGCAGGCAACGTCAGCAGTGCGATGACCAGAATCAGGCCAACCACCTGAATCAGCAGCACTACCGTGACCGCCACCAGTACCAGCAGTAACAGGTAGAACAGCGTGACCGGGACGCCTCTCAGGGTGGCGAATTCTTCGTCGAAGGAGACGGCCAGAAACTGTTTGTAGAACACGCCGATCAGCAGCAGGATCAGCAGATCCATTGCCGCCATCAGCCACAGCTCACGCTGCGACACCATCAGGATATTGCCGAACAGATAGCTCATCAGTTCGGTGTTATAGCCGGGTGTCAGGGAGATGAAGATGATGCCGGTCGCCATGCCAGCAGCCCACAGCGCGGCGATCAGGGTATCTTCCCGTTCGCGGCTGTGTAGCGTGACCATGCCGATGATCAGGGCGGCGACAATGGCGGTAGCAAATGCTGCAATGGTCGGATCGAAGCCGAAATAGAGTGCCGCACCCATCCCCCCGAGCACCGAGTGGGCAATGCCGCCAGCGAGAAAGCCGATACGCTTGACCACAACGTAGCTGCCGATGACGCCACAACCCAGGCTGGCCAGCAGGCCGCCAATCAATGCGTGACGCAGAAAGCCGTATTGCGAGAGTGCATCGAGCAGCTCAGTCATGGCGATGCTCCACTGCATGCACATGGGTTCCATAGAGTTGATCGAGCAGTTTGCCGTCGATATGCGCAGTCTCGTGACACATCAGCGTGCGGTTGAGGCAAGCAACCCGGGTGACGTAATAGGTAATGAAGGCGATGTCGTGGGAGACGACGATGATCGTCATCTCTTCGTTGAGCTTTTTCAGCAGGTCGAAGATCTCTGTTTCCACGCGTTGATCGATATTGGCGGTGGGTTCATCGAGAATCAGGATATCCGGCTCACAGGCCAGCGCGCGCGACAGCAACACCCGCTGCAACTGGCCACCGGAGAGCGTGTCCAGCCGGCGCTTGCGCAGGCTGTCGGTTTCGGTGCGGCGCAGGGCTTCATGGGCCAGTACCTTGTCGTGGTGCGTATAGCCGCCCCACCAGCGGGTTTGGCCCAGCCGGGCGGTGAGTACTGCTTGTTCCACCGTAATCGGAAAGTCCCGGGCGAAACGTGGATATTGGGGTACATAGCCGATATGCCGGCGTCCCTGTTCGGGTGGCAAGCCGAGCACCTCTACCGTGCCGGACGACGGTTTCAGCAGTCCAAGAATGATTTTCAGCAAGGTGCTCTTGCCGCCCGCGTTGGGGCCGACCACGCCGATGAATTCACCGCGCTGGACGGTGAGATCGATGTTCTCCAGCGCCGCAATGCCACCGTAACTGAAGTTGATGCCTCGCAGCGAGATGGCGGGAGCAGTACTCATGGCTTCTTGCCGTGCTTTGCCAGTGTTTCCGCCATCAGCAGCAGCGTAGTGGGAATGTCATAGGCGAGCGGGTCGACGGCCACCACCTTGCCGCCGATTTCCTGCGCAATCGTTTCCGCATCGCGGCGGCTGAACTGGGGTTGGACGATGATCGTCTTGATGCCGGCTTTCCGGGCTTGCTCGATCAACTGGCCAAGCTGACGAATGCCTGGCGTTTTGCCGCTTTTCTCAATGGCGATCTGCTGTAATCCGTAGCGGTCGGCAAAATATCCCCACGATGGATGAAATACCATGAAGCGCCGCGAAGGCAGTTCGTCGAGCATGGCGGTGATTTTTCGGTCCAGGGCATGTAGCTCGTCGGCAAGTTGCCGGAAATTGTCCGCATAGGCTTCTTTGTTCGCAGGGTCCACTTCGCTCAAGGCATCGCGCATGTTGGCGGCGATGCGGATGCTCGTGAGCGGGCTGTTCCAGACATGCGGGTCGAGATCGTCTGCATGCACATGATCGTGTGCCTCGTCATGGGCTGCACGCCGCAGCACGATGCCTTTGCGCACATCGACCAGTCGGGTAGTGGGGTAGCTCTCCCGTACCCGAGGCAACCATGCCTTTTCAGATGGCACACCGACATAAAAGAATAGCCGCGCGTTTTTCAGCCGGGTCATCTTGCGTGGGGTGGGTGAAAAAGTAGCCGGGCTTTCACCGGGCGCAATCATGGTCTCTACATCAATGTGTTCGCCGCCAACCCGTTCGGCCAGATAGCGCAGTGGCTCAATGCTGACGAATACCTTCATTGCCGATGCTTCGTTGCTGAAAACGGGCTGGATCGACATCAGCGTCAGTAGCAGCGCCTGGAGCAGGAATGGGAGGAGTCTGTATCTCATGGCTGGATTTTAACCCGTAAGGCTTGCGGAGGATGGATTTCTTTGTCTGACAGATTGGGGTGCGTCGTCATGATTTCCAGTGTGGCGGTGACATCGTCTTCCCTCTGCTGTGACGGTGACGATCTTTATGGCGCGCCCATCCCGGCTATGCTGGCTTCGGAATTCGGTGGCCGCGTCGGCAGGCGGGCTCGCTATTTGTGATGCCGATCAAGAAACTACTCTGCTGTGACTTTCGCTGATCCGCTACCATCTGAGCGGGCGTTGTTTGCCAGTTTTTTGACGGCCAGGCAGGCCGGATCATACGTCAGCCCAAGAGATGGAAACAGGGCTGGGAACAATCAGATGGAAAGGAATCACAGCCGTGACCGACCAATGCCGGCATGGCGCTTGTGTGTGCGGGGCCAGTAACAGGGATTATTTCAGCAAGCCATGCGCAGGGGCTATGTGCGCAGTTTGCCAGGCCGAATGGAAGCGGCGGGATCACCACGCACTGATACGTAACTATAACGATCAGGGTGGGAAAAATGTCGATGGCTTATCCGGTACTGAAACCGGAAACTCCTTCATTGAAAAGAACAATCGTGCATCAACTGCAGCGTGGTCTCTATCTGTCAGGACTGGCTTGGGCGTATCGTAAGGTGGCTGAGCCACGGGGCGCACTGATTATCATGTACCACAGCGTGGTCGATGAAAAAAATGCAGCCTATATCGACCAGAGCTACAGCGTGACCGTCGAGCAGTTCGAAACGCAGCTGCAGTACCTGAAATCTCATGCCAACGTCATCAGCCTGTCGGAGATGGTTGAGTGCGTCTACGGAGGTGGCCGCTTGCCGGAGAATGCGGTGGTGCTGACCTTCGACGACGGCTACCTGAACAATCTGACGCATGCAGCGCCACTGCTGAAAAAGTATGATCTGCCGGCCATGATCTATCTCTGCACCGGATACGTCGACCGGCAGCAGTCACAATGGGATGACGTGCTCTATTCGATGTTCCAGTTCCGCAGTGTTCAGCGCCTCCAGTGGCGAGGAACGGACTATGATCTGAATGATGCGAAGACGCTTTCCAGCGCATTCGGCACGATCGCTGGTGCTTTGATTACTGCCACGATGAGTGAGCGTGATCAGATTCTCGACGACATCAAGGCCGAGTTACAGCCGGATTGTGAATTCCCGCAGCTGACCATGAGCTGGGACGATGTACGTTCCCTGGCATCGCAGTATCCGCAGATAGAACTGGGATTACATACCGCAGACCATCTCGACATGACCCGGCTGACGCCGGCGCAGTTGGAAGCCGAGGTGACAAGATCGCGGGAAACGTTTTCCCGCGAGTTGGGCCGAGAGGCCGAACACTATTCCTATCCTTATGGCCGCCATACAGAAAATATAGCCGAGCAGCTGAGGGAAATGGGTTTCAAGTCGGCAGTCATTACCCAGCCCACTGCACTGGTAACGGCAAAGACCAATCCGCTCATGATGCCACGCTACGAAATCAGCAGTTCGATGCTGGACCTGAAACTGTGGATGAGTGGTGCCTTTCCGGATCTGGCGGAAAAGGTGATGCACAGGGTTTACGATTGAGTAGGACTTATTAGCGACTGTCTCCATATTCTTTGTGCACGTCGGGGCGCACACAACACTGATGGAAAAGGGATGAATAAAATAACGAAACTGGCAGCTGGAGAGCTGGACACGACCCTTGTTGGTCGGTGGCGTGAGCTGCAACAGAAAAACCCTGAGTTGGCCAACCCCTATTTCTGCGTGGAGTATTTTCAGGCAGTGGCGGCGGTACGGGACGACGTGCATGTCGCGGTGGTTGAGAATGGCAACCGCGTCATCGGCTTCTTTCCCTATCAGTCCACAGACGGCAAGGTGGCCGAGCCTGTGGGTGGTCGCTTGTCCGACTATCAGGGGGTGATCGGCAAGCCCGGTGAGCAGTGGCGCTATGATGAGGTTCTCGATGCCTGTGGTGTGAAAATCTGGGATTTTGATCATCTTCTGGCCAGCCAGGCGCCTGACGTCATCCACCGCCGCATCGATGATGTGTCGCCAACCATGGATTTGCGTGATGGTTTCGAGGCCTATCTTACACAGCGCAAGAAGGCGGGAGCGAAGCGCCTCGACCAGTTTCGCCGCAAGACGCGCAAGTTCGAGCGTGAAGTCGGCAAGCTGGAAATCGATCTCTATTCGCGTGACGAAGCCGCCTTCCGCCAGGTGATCGAGTGGAAGAATGCGCAATGCCGACGCACCGGCGTTCCCGAGTTTCTCAACTGGGGCTGGACGGAAGGCATGCTTCGTGAAATCTGGCAGCATGATAGCGACGCTTTTGCCGGCATGCTGACCGTTGTGCGGGTTGATGATGATATTGTCGCTGCGCATTTCGGCATGCGTTCGAACAGCGTTTGCCACTGGTGGTTTCCCACCTACAACGCGCAATACGGCAAGTATTCGCCGGGCGGCATCCTGCTGCTGAAGCTGGCCGAGGCTGTGGCGGAGGAAGGTATTGCCTCCATCGACCTGGGCAAGGGTGATGATGCCTACAAGCCCAGCTTCGCCAATGGCGAAGTCGCTTTGGTAGAAGGCAGCGTGCTGCGCCCGTCGTTACAGGGAACGGTAAGAAAGTCCGTCACCGCGGCGCGTGGTTTTCTCAAGGAATCACAGCTGACGCGCCCACTGCGCAGCGCCTATCGCGGCGTCAAAGCGCTCGTCAGGCCGCAGCTGAGGCAGGCCTGATGATATGGGTTGCAATGACGAGTCAGCTTGTTGCGGGTGCTGATGTTGCACCTTCATGCCACATGGCCAGCGACTTTGGCGTGACCCAGCCTGGCTCCGTCGCCGTCCCGTCCAGCGGGGTATAGGGCTGGTCCGGTTCGCCGAGGTCGGACAGTACGGTCACGGCCCCACTGAAGTCTTCGCCAGCGCTGTAGAAGCTTTGGGTGACAACCACCGGAACGTCTGCACTGGTTGCCGCGAGAACGCCGTTGCGCGTGTCCTCGATCGCAATGCACTCCTCGCCTGACAGGCCCAGCTCCTTGAGTACCCACAGATACACCGACGGGTCAGGCTTTTTTACTGGTGCCTGTTCAGCTGCGCCAATCGTGTCGAACCAGTCCATGGCGTCATGGCCGAGCGTGGCTTTGAACAGTGCGACGATATTGGCGCTGCTGGTGGTAGTGGCAATGGCCATGCGCAAGCCGGCATCGCGCGATTCACGAATCAGCCGCTCTACACCGGGGCGCAGGCTGATTTCCCCTGAGGCCATCATTTCTGTATAGAACCGCGTCTTTGCCTTGTGCAGATCGGCAATCCACGCTTGCAGATCTTCCCGACCCAGATGCTCGGATGCCTCGTCCTTGATGAACTGAAGAATCCGCTCCTTGCCGCCCGATACGGCCAGCAACTCACGGTAACGCTCCCGCGACCATGCCCAATCAAGGCCTTCCTCGGCGAAGGCCTTGTTGAAGGCCTTGCGATGAACCTCCTCGGTTTCAGCCAGGGTGCCGTCCACATCGAAAATCAGTGCTTTCAGTGTCATGTATCCGTTCCGGGTTGCTGTTGTCAACGGCGCGAAGAATGCCATAAATAAGAGAGGCTGGGACAGATCACCCGAATCGAAAGGCGGTTGTTTCCGATTTCAGCAGCAACCTGGCAAGCAGGGATAATGCCCCGCCTGATACTGCGATACTTCTCGTTTCTGGCTGTGTCAGGCATAGTTCGTAACATTCTTTGACGACCACTGGAACGATTGTGATTATTGAATTGCCCTTGTTGTTGCGCATGATCTCCGCTTCGCCCAGGCAGTTGCTGATAATTGTTGTCGCATTGGCGTGGCTGTTTCCTGGTTTGGCCGGGGCTGCGGTATGGAAAGTCGAGCACAAATGGGATGACAGCTGGGACCTGAAATACTCGCAGTGGATGGCGGAAAACTGGAAGACGGACTTCTTCATGAACCCGGACCGCCCGGCGTTCTACAAAATGAAGCACGACTGTGGTGATGCCCCCTATTTTTCGCGTATCGCCTTTGCGAGCGAACACAAACTGCCGTTCGCGATTCACGATCCCCTGCGCAAGGGCAAGCGCCTGACCCAGGCGACGCGCAAGTTCGATCACATCAAAGATCCTGTCAAGCGCCTGCGGGCCTTCATGGATTTTATCGCCGGCAGGGTCAGTACGCGTTCGTTGGCCGCCGATACCTATCCGGTCGCGCTGAAATCACTGCGACCGGGGGATATCTACCTGTCACCCGGTAACCACGTCTACCAGATCGTCGGCATCAGTGACACGGGTGTGCCGACGGTGCTCAGTTCGACAACGCCGCGCAAGGTCCGCTATCTGCTCTATTTTCGTGGCTTCCCAATGTTCGTTCCCAGTGACGCCAAAGGTCAGACTGATGGCTATCGCCGCTTTCGTCGGCCGCAGGATCTCGACAAACCATTCAGCAAGCTGCCTGACTACAGCAGTGAGCAGTACAAAGTGGCAAAGGCGGCGGGCTACCGCTTTCAGAAATTCTCGAATACCTTGAAAATTCTGCTGGGCAAACGCCCTGAATCATCGAAAGAAGCCATTCGGCGTATGGTCAATGAGATGTGCAATCTGGTGCGTGAGCGCAAGGATTATGTCGATGAAGGCTTTGGCTACCTGCAGAAAATTCGCACCAAAGGCCGCCGCTGCATGAACAAGGAGGAGTACTACCATTATTCCACGGTTAGTCGTGACATGCGTCTCGGCGCGTTTTTCAGCCAGAACCGTCGCGAGATGAATCACCTCGCCATGCAAGGTGCTGACCCGGAAGGCATGCGGATACTACGCGCCATCTTCCAGCCTGAAGAACCAACCCCGCAAATGGCGCAACGCCTGCGGCGCCTCTGCACTGTGGCATCGGAAGTGCCCGACTATCCGTTGCTCGACCTGCGTGATGTCTGGCTCGCAATCTGGACCGGCAAGCTCGTCTCCGATCCCAATGCGCCACTGGAGCATCGCTGGGGAATCGCGGGACAAGAGTGGGAGCCCAGCTGCCCGGTTTATGAAGACTGACCATGCACGCTTCAGCGTTCATGTATCCCTCTCCATTGGCTGTTGATTAAACCCGTAAAATGTCTAGAATGTATAGACATTTTACGCTAGCAGTTGAGGTGGATATGAAGGCGTCTGTTGTGGACTTGAGATATAAAACCAGTGATATCCTGAAAGCGCTCGATCGGAATGAAACGGTGACAGTTTTATATCACGGTAAGGTAAAAGGCATCATCAAGCCCGCGAAGGAAAAGTCGGCACTGAAAGTCAAGGACCACCCGTTTTTTGGCATGCATTCAGAGGCGGAGGCTACCGTACTGGACGAGCTGGAGAACATGAGAAAGCCTCGGCATGATCTTTGATACCGATATCCTCATTTGGGTTCAAAGGGGCAATGAAAAGGCGGCCCAGCTCATCGACAGGGATGAAGAAAGGTATCTGTCCATTCAAAGTTACATGGAGCTGCTACAAGGCGCTAAAAACAAAACCCACCACAAATATGTGAAGGACTTTATCAGTGACTTCGGTTTCTCGGTTTTGCCATTCACCGAAAACATAGGTCATCGAGCGCTGATATATGTGGAGGAGTATGCGCTTTCGTCAAACATGAGAGCGGGTGATGCCATTGTGGCTGCTACTGCGGTCGAAAATAACATGACGCTCGTCTCCAGCAATATAAAGCATTTCAAGGTCGTGAATGAGTTGCGACTCAAACGCTTCAAGCCATAGAGGATGGATGCCAGAACCTCATTCCAGCCCCGTCAGCCGGGTGGGAACATCCCCGAAACTTTTCAGCTCGCTGGTCTTGAAGGTCCACTCGGGGGTTTCCAGCACGCCGTTGCGAGGTAGTTGATACCACGGTGACCCATCGACTGATTTGGGATTTTTCAGGACGTGAATGTCCTGAGCTGGCATGTAGCTTTGTGCCAGCATAAAAACCTTATCCCCCGTTTCTGGCTCGATGGCCATATCGACAACGATCACTGCGTGGCCGGGAAAGCCGCCCTTGATGAAAACGTCGCCGATACTGAGGTCGCTGAGTCGCCGCCGCGGCACCAGTTCCTGACTCAGAGACCACGTTCCCGCATACATGAAAACACTGTCGAGATAGCTGCGGAAGTTGTTGTAGGAGTCATCGTCGCTGGCACTGTTTTTCCAGCTGACCCGATTGCCCCGCACAACGGGCCGATACCCTTGGCGCCATCGCTCGTAGCTGGCGCGATCACCGCTGGTGAAATTGAAGTGGATGCGCTGATAGGCGTTGCGTGAATAGAGGTATTCAGCCCGTAGCCGCATCACCGCGTCGGCGCATTGCTGCAGGTCGTTGTTGCCCGTATCGATGTCGACAACGGCACAGTGGACATGCTGGTTCGGCTTCAGATTGCCATTGTAAAGATGGACGCTGCTGTCTTCGGGTTTCAGCGGTAAATGGCGTAACCAGTCGGCAAAGGAACCAATTGGTTCCTGGCTACGCTGGAAGCCTGCTGGCGGGCTGAAACGGGTAGCGATGGTGTCCAGGCTGTTGTTGTCGTGCTGCCACGGGTACCAGGGTTCGGCAAGGGCGCTGCCCGCCAGTAAAAGCATGAGAATGATCAGTGTGCGAAGGTATGTCATGGTTCAAGAAATTGTCCTGATTCGCTGCTTGTCTGGTCGCTATGCGTAGATGGCTCGTTTAACATGGGTCCATCCGTGCTTGAGCTGTCGTGGTGATTAATACCATCATTTTGACTCCCGGGCTGTCTGCGAGTTCGCACCGCAGGGTGGTTTCGGTCAAAGTCGGCTTCAGTTCTCGCTGCGCAATGGTGCATTGCCTAGTCAATCGATTGACCGGTAGCCGCCCGTGGCGGCAAGAAAACACAATAAACGATGTCCAGAAATCAACTATTCCGACCGGTTCGAATCCGACCGCAGCCGCATGCTTCCTGCGCTTCCTGTGAGATACGCCCGTCGTCGCTGTTTGCCTGCGTGGCGGCCGATCACCTGCCAGTGATGCAGGCATATCGTGAGACTCAGCTTGAAGTCTCCGCCGGCCAGACCCTGATCTATGAAGGCGAGCGCCCGCAGTTTGCCTATACGCTCTATTCCGGTTGGGTGGCATTGTTCCAGACCCTGCATTCAGGCAAGCGGCAGATCCTCCGTTTTGGCCTGCCCGGCGACTTTATTGGCCTGCAAGTTAGCGGTAGCGGAGTTGTCGCCTATGCGGTCGAAGCGCTGACCGACGCCGTGTTCTGTGCGTTCAAATACCCCGAGATTGGTCGTATGCTGGCAGCCGAAGCTGTTATCGGCAAGCGCCTGCTGGCAATGCAGATCAGGGATGCCAACCTCTGCCAACACCACCTCATGGGGGCGGGGCGTAAATCGGCCGAGGAGAAGATCGCCTTTCTGCTGCTGGAACTCTATCACCGCGCCAGGCTCCAGGTGCCGCAGGCCGAATGTCGCAATGACAATTCCATCGCCTTTCCCCTGACACAGGAGGATATCGCCGATGCGGTTGGTCTGTCGAAAATCCACGTCAATCGCGTGCTGCGTGATCTGGTCAAGCGCGGTTACATTCTTTGCGACCACAAGTGTCTGACCATTCTGCGTGAAGTCGAGCTGGCCGAAATCGCGGAATTTGAAGTCTCCATGATCACCACGCCGCCGCTGGAGTAGCGGTTGATCGGCATGTGGTGGGGGAGCTGCGGGCTAGCGCGCCAGAGCGAAGTCCACCAACAGGGGAGAGTGAATGACCCGTATTCTGGACAAAACGGGGGCGCGCAAGCTCCGGCGCGGTATGGCCTTCGAACCATCAAAGCCCTTGTGGCAGCGCGTACCGAGCCATGATGAACACGGCCAACGGCTGAGTGACTTCATGATGGTGATTCCGGGTTTGAAAAAGCGCCATCCTGACGAAATACGCGGTGTACTGGAAGCGATGGCGGCAGTGCTGCAGCGCTACGACGATGTGGTCATGTATGCCGACATGAATCTCAAGATCAATACCCTATGGGTCACCATTCGACCCAGAATCGGCATGTGTCTGGAAATCCCCGCCGCCATCAAAGTCGCCGTCCCCGAAGCCATGCTGGTCGCCTCGAAAAAGACCTAGCGTAGCGTCACACCCTCCCAGATAGGGTCAGGTCTTGAAATCACGTAAATGGTTGTGGGTCGGTGCTTTCTGCCAGGTGCTGAGCCGGCACCATGCCGGTGGTCCCAGAGATGGGTTGCTATCAGGCCCTGACTCGCTATGACTACTTGACAGCTTCGCCCGATCCAGCCTTACTTCACGGCTGGATCATCGTGGATAGATTTGCTTGAAAGCCCTGCTTGTTATCATCCTGTTGGCCTTGTTGGGTGGCTGTGCCCTGTTGCCTGCGAGCGACGGTGGTGGGACGCCATCTGGCGTGGTGACGCAGCAGCCGGACTTCCGCTGGGTTTCGGATCTTGGTGGTAGCGGTCTGGCAGCACTGGTCAGGGAGGCCTGGCGCGCCAATCCTGACATTCAGGCTGCGCTCGCGGCCGCAGAGCGAGCGCGGGCCCAGGCGGTGATCAGTGGCGCGGCGCGTCTGCCTGAGATGCAGCTTGGCCTCAACGCGAACCGGGCGCGAACGCGCCTGTTTGACGGTCACCGAATTGGCGACGGTTTTGGGTTGGCCGCTGAAGTGGGCTGGATACCCGATCTCTGGGGTCGTGCCAAGGCACGTTACAAGGCTGGGCTCGCCGATGCCGAGGCAGCGGCGGCTGATGTACAGGCCGTGCGCCTGCTGCTTGCCGCCGATGTGGTGAAGAGCTGGTTGCGCTTGCATGAAGCGGTGCTGCAACTGGCGCTTGCGCGTCAGCAGAGCGACAACCAGGCTGCTACCCTTGAAGTGATCGAGGAGCGTTACCGCGCCGGTCTCGAAGAAGCGCTGGATGTCTACCTTGCTAAAGAGAATCTTGCCACCGCCAGAGCTGCTGAGCTGGCGGCGCGGCAAAAGCGCGATGTTGCGGTGCGGGTGCTGGAGACGCTGTTGGGGCGGTTCCCGGCCGGACAGCTTGAGCAGCAGGCAGAGCTGCGTGCATTGCCGGGAGCAGTGCCTGACGATATCGATTCGCGCGTGCTGCTGCGTCGGCCGGATATCAGCGCCTGGCAGCAGCGCTTTATTGCAGCGCAGGCGCGTCGTGATGAAGCGGCCACCAACCGGTTTCCGACATTCAGTCTGACTGCGCGTGGTGGCACCGAATCGGCACGCTTTGCCGATCTGCTCGACTGGGACAATCTCGTCTGGAGTCTCGCCGCCGGCATTGTGCAGCCCCTATTCAACGGCGGCCGGCTGCGTGCCGAGCAGTTGCTGGCGCAAGCGAAGGCGCGCGAAACGCTGGCAAACTATGCCAGTACCGTGTTGCGGGCATTGCGTGAGGTGCAAACCACATTGGCTGCCGAGTCGTTACTGAATGCGCGTGTGGCATTGCAGGAGGAGGCGGCGACGATGGCGACAAGAGCCGCCGAGCTGTCATTGGCAAATTATCGCGCCGGGCTGATCGATATTAATGCATTGCTGACCGCCCAGCGGCGAGCCTTTGCTGCCCGCAGTGCGCTACTGTCGACCAGACTCGAACGGCTGCTGAACCGGGTGGATCTGCATCTTGCCATTGGCGGAGATTTCAACATGAGAGGGCATGAACATTAGGAAATTGCTACCAATACTGATCCTGCTGTTGGGGGCGGCGATCATCTGGTATCTGATGAGCAACCGCCCTGAAGTCAAGCGACATGCAAAGACACATCGTCCACCGGTGGTCGAGGTTGTTGCATTACAGCCCGGTGATTACCGTATCAAGATCGCCAGCCAGGGCACCGTAATTCCGCATACCCAGACCACGTTGGTAGCCGAGGTGCGCGGCAAGCTGACAGCGATAGCCGACAGCTTCCGATCCGGTGGTTTTTTCGACAAGGGCGACTTGCTGGTGACCATCGACGACCGTGACTATCGCAACGCAGTGACGATAGCCGAAGCCGAGCTGGCCAAAGCACAGGTGGCATTGAACCAGGAGCAGGCGCGGGCCGAGCAGGCGCGGATCGACTGGGAGCGGCTGGGCAATGGCGATCGCCCCTCTGATCTGGTGCTGCGCAAACCTCAGCTGGCCAGTGCCCGCGCCGCTGTTGCAGCGGCTGGAGCCAGGCTGCGGCAGGCACAAACCGACCTTGATCGTACCCGCCTGGTTGCCCCCTACAGCGGTCGCGTGCTGGAAAAAAAGGCGGATATCGGCCAGTTCGTAACGCCTGGGACGCCGCTTGGCACCATTTATGCCACCGACTATGTGGAGATCGAGCTGCCATTGAGCGAGCAGGAGATCCTGGAGCTGAACCTGCCGCTGGCGACAGCCGAGGATCGTTCAAAGGCTGCCGGGCCGGTCGTGGTGCTGCGCAACCGCAGTGGCGAATGGCAAGGGCGAATCGTGCGTGTGACCGGTGCAGTGGATACGCGTACCCGCCAGCAATATGTCGTGGCACGGGTCGATGCGCCCTATGCTGCCGCGCACCAGCCCTTGCAGCTTGGCCAGTTCGTGACTGCGGAGATCGCCGGGCGAACGCTTACCGATGTCTATGTTCTGCCTCGCTCAGCAGTGCGCGCCGGCAACCAGATTATCGTGCTGGATGAACAAGACAAGCTGGGCCGGCTGGATATCACGCCGGTCTGGGAAAGTCGCAATGAGGTTGTTGTTGAGGAGGGTCTGTCGCCCGGTATGCGGCTGGTGACCACGCCGGTGGGTTATCTGGTTGATGGTACCAAGGTGCAGGTCGCTGGCTCGGAAGAGAGCGAACAATGACAAGCTGCGCCCTCTTCACGACCGTGGCTTATGGCACTACTTTGAACGTAGGCGCGCTGATTTTCGGTGAATGGGTGGTGCTACTCGTAACCAAAAATCCAGCGGATGAGCGACTGGTCGCGCAGATTGAAGCTGCTTTCGCGCTCCGGATGCCACATCAGGCCGCCGACCTGGCGATCACGCATCAGCGCGGCCTCGACCCAGTTGTCGTTGGTGGTGGCCAGTGAATACAGCGATGGGTGCAGCTCGTCGAACGGAATGCCGTACTCGTGATCGGAGTTGACTGTGCGAATACCAGACCAGCCGATGCCGTCGGGGCCGTTCTGGGCGCGAATCGGGTGCGTTGTGTTGACATGCACACGACAGTCGATCTTCGTGAGTTTGCCACCGACATGCAGCTGAATCTGCTCCATGCCGCGGGAAATGCCGAATATCGGCAACTCCTTTTGCAGAAAATATTCCAGCAACGCCTGTTCGGTGGCGTCGCGCCGGCTATTGTCGCCAATATCATTGCCGCCGCTGAGAATCAGGCCGTCGATACCGTGACGAGTAACGTAGTCGATGGCGCTTTCCCGACCGACGTTGGGAATGGGTGTCCAATTGACTTCCGGCAATGCGAACTTCATATAAGCATGCCAGTTGTGAGAAAGGGTATCGCAGGGCTCGTCTGGTTGCTGCGCATACACTTCTCGCATGGTGATACCGATATGCTTGCTTCCGTTCGCTCGGGTCATGAGTCAGATCCATCTTTGTTGTTGGTTATCTTGCTCGCCGGTCAACACTGCGGTGAGCACGGCCGACACTGTAAGCACTGGCCACTGGCTGGTACAGGATCGGCTTCAAGGAAAAACACCATCCATAGCTGGGAATCGGCGGTTTCGGGCTCAACGGGAAACTGGTCACGCCATTTCGTGATCGCAGGGGAGCGCTGATGGAAAACCAAGTCACGCCAATTGCACTATCCAGTCTGCTCTACGTGATTGGCCCTGCATTGCTGGTAGCGTTGCTATTGGTGCGTTGGTCGCTGGACTGGCGCAAGGCTGTCTATGCTCTGGGGCGTATGCTGGGGCAGTTGTTGCTGGTTGGGTATTTTCTTGCGTGGATATTTGACAATGCGACCGCGTGGATCGTCCTCGGCATGTTGATGGTCATGGTCACCGCTTCGAGTTGGATTGCGTTGTCCTCGCTGGAGACGGGGCGCCTGGCGTTACTGCCGGCATCGTTTATTGCGACCTTCACTGGCGGTGGCGTGATGCTATTGTTGGTGACTCAAGGAGTGCTCGATACGCAGCCGTGGTATTCGCCGCGTCACGTCATTCCGCTTGCTGGCATGATCTTCGCCAATGCAATGAATGCTGTCAGCCTCGCGGCGGAACGCATGGCGTCTGAAGTCGCACGTGGCGCGAGCTGGCTCGAAGCGCGCAATATGGCGATGAATGCCGCGTTGATTCCAGTGACCAATGCGCTGTTTGCAGTGGGTATTGTCTCGTTGCCAGGCATGATGACCGGGCAAATCCTTGCGGGTGTCGATCCCTTTGTCGCGGCGCGTTATCAAATCATGGTGATGTCTATGATTTTTGCATCTGCCGGGTTATCTGCCGCGCTTTTTCTTGTGCTGTCGAAACACCATTTTGCTGAAGCCGATGATTGAGAAACCCCCGCTGCTCCGGAGTGACTGCTGACATGCATGGCATGATTGCCTGGTTCGCCCGCAATGACGTCGCCGCCAACCTGCTGATGGTCGTCATCATCGCGCTCGGACTCTATTCCTCGGTCAACCTGATCCCGCTGGAAATTTTTCCTGACACCTCGCGCAATATTATTACCGTCGAGGCCACCTATCGCGGTGCATCGCCGGCAGAGGTCGAGCAGGCGGTGAACCTGCGCATCGAAGAGTCGGTTGCGGATATCATCGGTATCGACAATCTCTATTCCAATGCGTTGGAGGGTGTTGCGCGGATCAGGCTCGAATTGCTCGGCGGTTATGATCCCGAGCGCCTGCTGGCGGAAGTCAAAAATCGGCTTGACGTGCTGCGGGCACAACTACCGGTAGAGGTCGAAACGCTGACCGCCAGCATTCTCAGCCGTAGCCGCGAAGTTATCAGCGTCGTGGTCAGCGGTGATCTCGATGAACGTTCCTTGCGTACGTTGGCGCAAGAGGTGCGTGATGATATTACGCGGCTGCCGGATGTCACCCAGGTAAGTCTGTCGGGTGTACGCCGTTTTGAAATTGCCGTGGAGGTACCGCGCGAAACCCTGCAAGCCTATGGCCTGACCCTGGGCGATATTGCCAATGCAGTTGCCGCCTATTCTCGTGATATCCCCGGTGGCTCGATCGGCACCCGCGGCGGCGAGGTACTGCTGCGCAGTTTGGGGCAGGCCTATCGTGCCGAAGAGTTCGCTGACATTCCCGTATTGACCAGTGAAAAAGGTGCGCGCGTCACGCTGGGACAGATCGCCACGATCAAAGACGATTTTGAGGAAAACCCGATCTACGCATTGTTCGATGGCCGCCCCGCCATGGAGATCGACGTCTTCCGGGTCGGCAAGCAAAGCGCGATCGGTGTTTCCAACGCGGTCAAGGAATACCTGCTACGCAAGACCGCCGAGCTCCCACCCGGTGTCACGCTTTCGTACTGGCGCGATCGCGCCGCCTATGTCAATGCACGACTGACGACCTTGCTGAAAAGCGCCCTCCAGGGCGGCATACTTATTTTCTTGCTGTTGACCCTGTTTTTACGTTTGTCTGTTGCGATCTGGGTGTGTGTTGGCATCCCGATCAGCTTTCTTGGCGCATTGGCGCTGATGCCGCACTTCGGTGTGACCTTGAACCTGATCAGCCTGTTCGCCTTTATTCTGGTGCTCGGCATCGTCGTCGATGATGCCATTGTCACCGGCGAGAATATATTTACCCATCTGCGCCGAGCCGAAGATCCGACCGAGGCAGCCATTCGCGGCACCCAGGAAATTGCGGTACCGGTAACGTTCGGCGTGTTGACCACCGTAGCCGCCTTTCTGCCCTTGCTGATGGTCGCAGGTGCGCGCGGGCCTATTTTTGCACAGATCCCGATGATCGTAATTCCGGTATTACTTTTCTCACTGATTGAGTCCAAGCTGATCTTGCCGGCCCACCTCAAGCATGTGCATCTCGAACGTGACAAGGCACACCGCCTCAACCGCCTGCAACGAATGCAGCGTACGGTTGCCAATGGGCTGGAACAGTTCGTTGAAAACTACTATCGCCCGATACTGGAAAAAGCGCTTACCTATCGCTATGCCAGTGTTGCGATATTTGTTGTGATAGCACTGATTATTTTCGCGATCGTATTCAGCGGACGCCTTGGCTTTACCTTCTTTCCGCGTATCCAAAGCGAAGTGGCGCGGGTCAAGTTGGTCATGGAACGCGGTGTTCCCGTCGAGGTCACCGAAAGACATATTCGACGCATTACCCAGATCGCGATAGAAATGCAGGAAAAATATCGCGACCCCGTTACCGGCGACAGTATTATCGAGCACATCATGTCGAATGTTGGGCAGGTGCGCTCCAGTAGTGGTCAGGGCGCACGTGGTGAATCCCATCTGGGCCGTGTCAGCTTCGAAGTCACGCCGCCGGAAAAACGCAGTCTGACGATTACCAGTACGCAATTACTGAAAGAGTGGCGCCAGAAGATCGGCCAGATACCCGGTGCCAAGGAAGCCGAGTTCAAGGCCGAGATTGGCCATGCGGGCGCGCCGATCGCGGTGCAGCTGGAAGGGCACGATCTCGATGCGCTGCAAAAGGCCGCCGATGAATTGAAAGCCTATCTCGCCGAGATGGAGGGTGTTTTCGATATTCGCGACACCTTTGAAACCGGTAAAGAAGAAATCAAAATTCGCCTCAAACCCACGGCGGAAGTGTTGGGTATTTCCCTGGTCGAAATTGGTAGCCAGGTGAGAGCCGCATTTTTTGGCGATGAGGCACAGCGGATTCAGCGCAATAATGATGATATTCGTATCATGGTCAGGCTGCCAAAATCGGAGCGTAGTTCGATAGCCGATCTTGAGCAGCTCTATATCAAAACAAAAAGCGGTGCCCAAGTGCCACTTAAAGAGCTGGCTGAACTCGAAGTCGGACGTGGATACGCCACCATTGTTCGCGTCAATCGGGCACGCACGGTAACGGTCAAAGCAGACATCAACAAGAAAAACACCAATATCAATCTGATCACTGCTGATCTTGCTGATTATCTGCCGAAATTATTACAGCGCTACCCTGGGCTGCGCTTCAGCTTTCAGGGTGAGCAGAAAGAGCAGAAAGAGTCCATGCAAAGTCTCAAGTGGGGCATGCTGTTTGTGCTATTTATTATCTACTCGCTGCTGGCAATTCCTTTCCGCTCCTATATCCAGCCCCTGATCGTCATGTCGATCATTCCGTTCAGCGTCGCGGGCGCCATTCTTGGGCACATGATCATGGGCATGAACCTGAGCATGATGAGTGTCATGGGGATGTTGGCACTGGCGGGTGTCGTGGTGAATGACAGCCTGGTGCTGGTGGATTATGTCAACAAACTGCGGCGGGCGGGTTCGACGCTGGATGAGGCCATAAGAAATGCCGCTGCTGCGCGCTTTCGGCCCATATTGCTTACCTCGCTCACCACTTTTTTCGGCCTGATGCCGCTGATACTAGAAAAATCGACCCAGGCGCAGTTTCTTATTCCCATGGCGATATCGCTTGGCTTCGGCATCATATTCGCGACGTTCCTGACCCTGCTGCTGATCCCCGTCAGCTACCTGATTCTCGAAGATGCGAGGAAGCTTCTACAAAAGCTGTGATCAAACAGCCATGTCACCCGGTGAGCTATGCGGATTATTCGCCGACGTGTTGGCCTTGATTGAGCGAAGCCTTGATGGCGGCAATGGCTTTGTCCAGTTCCGCATCGAGTTCGGCGGCGATTTTTTTTATCGCGGTGTCGCCATCTTCCCGTTTCTCGATGCGGCGAAGCAGCGTGGCGATGTGTTCGCCGCCGTAGATCGCCGTGGCGCCTTTCATGCGGTGGGCTAATTTCGATGCTTCGTCCCACTGCTCGTTTTCAACTAGTTGGGCAATCTCGTGTTTCTGCTGGGTCAGCGTATCGACCGTTTTGGCCAGCAGCTCGGCGATGCTTTCCTCACCCAGCGTTTTGGTGAGCCGCTGGATGGTTGTGGCAACCTCAGTGACGGTTTGTTCACCGGGGGCGTGTGCCAGCCTGGTGCTGAGCTCGGTAACCAAGTATTTGGGGGGCGATGGATTTGCTGACATAGCCTTATTCAGGGTGCAAAGAAGAAGGTGGCATATCTGATCGTGTTATCGACGGTTGATCTAAACCAGCATTCTATTACAACAGTTGTGGCACCAGCATAGCTGCGCTTCAGGCCTGATCTGCTTGCCACTCGTCAGGCTTGCCCGCTATCAACCGCATCCGGCACACCCTGCCAGCGATCCACCAGCAGCTGAAGGTTGCGCCGTGCTTCGACAGCGGCGCGGCTGCGGCGGCGCTGCGTCATAGCCAGCAGAAAGCGCAGGGTCTCGATGCTGGAGCGGTGTTCGCGGAGCGAACCATAGCGGCGGCAGGTGGTGGCAAAGGCTTCGCTGAGTTCATCGACGTGCGCTGCCAGCTCGTGACCGCCGTCACTGGCGACTGCGTCGGCTGCGAGGTAGCGGGTGAGGCGGCTTTCGATCTGGCCGATGGCGCACCAGAAGTCGGGGTGATCCTGGCACCGCTGTTGCAAGACGGCATCCACCTGATCGAGCCAGGTGCTGAATTCCGGCAGTTCATCGCGACGACCGCGCCAGCTGCGGACGATGGTGGCCAGCAGCCAGTTGAGCAATGGGTAGGGGTCGGCTTCGCCATGGCGGTCGAAATAGAGCTGATGGGCTTCGTGATACCAGCGCGAGACCTGATCAATGGCGGCGCTGCGTTCGTCGCTGTTGGCGGCGGTCAGTGCGCGGCGTTTCCAGGCGCTGCCGAGCAGGGCGTAGCGTTCACTGGTTGGCGCGAGCCGGGCCAGCTGCTCCAGGCGTTCGATGGCTTCGTGCAGCAATTGCTCGTCCTCGGGTTCGAGGCGGCCTTGTCTCTCGTAGCGCTGCCCGGCCAGCCGTACCAGCATGTTGGCATAGTGCTCCAGTGCATTGAGGCTGAGGTCTTGCTGATCGGTGGTCAGCGCGCGGCGGTGATAGTGAATCGATTCCTCATACTCGCCCAGTTCGCCCCAGGCCAGCGCGGTCGTACTCAACAGGGCGCTGTCGCCATGCCATTCCGGCGGCGCCTGACGCAACAGGCGGCGCAGTTCGTTACGCAGTAAGTCCATGTCCTCGCTGCCGGCGCTGCTGGCGCGCTGGCGCAGATCCTTCAGATACAACGTCATTTCGCGTGGAATGGTGAATTCCGGCCCCATGTGACTGCGGCTGCTGCCGGCTGCGGTGCCGTGGAGGCGAAAATTGGGATCACCGTAGCATTGATAGGCGCCCCAGGTATTGCTGTCAGGTTGGTCGCGGTATACCGCCCGGCGTGCATCGAGCACGGCACTGCCAAAGCAGGCGTTGTCGGCGACCATGCGTTGATAGAACACCTCGGCGAAGCGCAGTGCGGCACCATCGTCGACCGCCCAGCCAGCGGCGATGACGCAGCGGGCGCCCTCCTCGATCAGTTGCGTGGCGAGGCTGGCGGCCAGCAGGTTGGGGCGCAAGCCGGTTTCGAAGCCGTCTTCCGGCGCCCGGTCCCGCCCCAGGTGGCAGCAGTTGATGAACACCAGATCGGGCATTGCCGGCATCTGGCTGATTTCGGCGGCGGTGAGGAACATGCCATTGCCCAGCACCATGCCGCTGACCAGCTCGCCGGCTGCGTTGGCCGAGTCCTGGTAGTCATAGACGCCATGTCCGGCGAGGTGCAGGATGCGGTAGGGCCGTGCATAGAGTGCAGCAATGATGTGTTCAGCATTGCTGCGCAGCAGCGAGCGGCTGGTGTCATAGTCGTGGCGGGACAGCAGCGTCCTTACCTGATCGGCTTCCTGCTGCGCGCCGGGCAGTTCGGTAAAGTCGGATTTTGGATCACCGATGACCAGCGCTTCGTGCAGATCGGGTGGCGCCGGGTTGCGGCGAAAACGGCTCACCACGAGTTGGCGGATCAGGCCGGCCTGTACCGCGATGGGGCGAGCCGCGCCGTTGTTGCTGCGTTGTTGCAGCAGTTCCCAAGGGTAACGTGCGGCGCTGCGATCGAGAATCAGCAGGGTGTCGTCGCGTTGCGGTGCCTGATGCTTGAACTCGGTGGGCACCAGTAGTTCGAATAGCGTGGTGGCAACATCGGCATCGTTGCGTGTGGTTGTGGTGGCGCGTTCGATAAACCGATCGATCAACTGGCGTTGTGTCTGTACCAGCCGGGCTTCGGCGCGGGCGCGCTGTGTGAGATAGACGAAATTCAGTGCGCCGCGCTCACCCTGACTGATGCGCAAGCGTTCCCACCAGTCATCGCCTTCGCTCCAGACGATACGCTCACGGCCACCGCGGGTCTCGCGGATGCCCGGCGTCAGGCTGATGCCATTGCGGAACTCGATATTGTGGCACAGGCCCTGCAATACCCTGGCGGCCTGAACCGCGCGGTCGAGAAACAGCTCGACGAATTCGATCGATTGCAAACGCAGCGGCGTGAAGCCCTTTTGTGCCACCAATGCCTTGTTGGCATCCTGTGCGCCACGCAGCAGCGCGGTCAGGGCGTCTTCCATGCTGATGCCGCCACTGCCACTGCCGACCAGCAGGCAACTGATGCCCAGTGGCTGGTTGCTGGCAAAGCCATTGTCGTGCAGATGGCGGATATAGGTCAGCACGCCGTGGCGCATCGAGCTTTGCAACTGTGCCGGCGACAGACTGCCGAGCTGACCGAGGCCGATGATGATGGCGCCGAACAAGCGTGCGTCGCTATCGGGCTGGTCGCGCAGAAACACGCTGGCGGTATTGGCTGCGCCGGGATAGAGGCCTAGCTCGCGGCTTTGGCTCAGGCGGTTGTCGAGGCTGCGGTCGAGGACGCGCTCGGCGCTGACGATGACGTCATTTTCGTAGTGCCCGGCCATGATCGGGTGGCGGGCGTAGCGCAGGTCGCCGTGGGTGACGCTCGCCTGCAGCAGCGGCAATGTGTCGCGGGGCTGTGGTGGTGCAACACCCAGGAAGGCGGCGCGGGCCAGGTCGTTGTCGTCGGGGTAGAGATCCAGTGTCTCGATACCGCGGCTGGGTGCGCGGCTGACCGTGGCGGTGGGTGGCTGGCGTTCGAGTCGGCTGGTGAATCCGGTGGTGAGGATCTCGACGATCGCGGCTTGCTGATCAGCGCCATCGTCGCGTGGCAGGTCGCCATGATTGATTCGGCAATACCAGGTCTCGATGTCGGGCAGGCGTGCAGACGCCCAGGTCACACGACCATCGCCGCCGGTGGTCTGGCGCAGCAGAATGTCGGCGTCGCTGATGTCGAGTCCGGCAGGGGTGCTGTCCTGCTGGCCGAGTATCAGAAACATCCGCTCCGGGTCGATCGCCTGATCGCGCAGCAGTTCGCGGCTGCAGCGGGCGCGGTTCAGGTCATCCGCTGTGGGGCGTGGCCAGCCGCCGGGCAGGGGTAGCTGGCGCCAGCTGCTGGCTTTGAACAGATCGAGGTCGCCGTCTTCGGGCAGCATTTCCAGCAGTCCGGGAAAGCCGGTCAGCAGGGTCAACAGCTCTTCATGGCTGTTTTTCAGGTCGATGGCGGCGAGCATTCGCGACAGCTTTTCGTGGCCGAGAAACAGCGACGGAATCGCCCAGGAGCCGTGGTTTGGCGTCCCCAGCATCAGCAGGTGGCTGCCGTCGCGTTCGCCCATTGTTGCCCACAGTTCAGGGTGGCGGGCGATCATGGTGCGTGCCAGCAGCCCGCCCATGGAGTGGGCCAGCAGCCGGATCGTGGTCTGCGGGTGCTGCGCCATCTGCTCGCGGATGGCCTCGGCGAGGCGGTCGGCGCTGTCCTGTAGTGACTGCCGCCAGTCGTAGGCAAAGGGAATAACCGTATGCGTTCGGCTGAGTGTTTCGACGATATCGCCATAAGTCGAGGCGTGCAGGCTCACCGGGTTGGCGTCACGATGAATCCGCAGTTTGTTCATGCGTCCGAGCGCGAGGTTGAACAGGTCGATCCAGATCAGATGCCGACCGACTTCGAGATGGCTGCCAAACACGCCGGGCAGCACGAAGCAGATCGGGCCGCCTTCGCCGCCCCGCCGGGCGATGCTGCGTGCCGGAATCTCGCGGGTTGCTTCCAGTAACGGCGTGAACCCTGCGTCACTCCCTTCCGTGCGACTCAGGCCGCTGATCAATTTCTGCACGCTGTCGGCGTTGGCGAAATAGCGGAAATGACTGACCTCGCCGCCCTGGTGAAACGACTGACGCACGCCGTCCTTGCGCGGCATGCCGCCGCTCATTGCCGAGGTGTTGACCACCAGGTCGTGCTTTTGCAGGTAGAAAAGATTGGTGACCAGCACGGCCAGGCTCTGGAACAAGCCCTGGGCTTCGATGTCGCCTGCGATGACGGAGAGGTCGGCATTGCTGGTGGTCAAGCGAGAGTTGGTCAGGCGGATGAACGGTGATTCCGGCATCATGGCTTCTAGGCCGGGCAGCTCCTCGGGGTCGGTGCGCTGCTTGAGGATCGCCAGCAGTACGGACTCGACAAAGTTGTAGGTCGGGCTGGCGCGCAGGGCAGGGATCAGTTTCAGTGCGTTGAGCAACACCGAAAAATAGATATCGAGCCGCTTGCTGGCCAGCGTCGTGCCGCGTGCCGGGCAGGCGACCCGCACGAAACGCTCGACACGAATATCCTTGTGGCTGAGGAGCGCCGCAAGCTGGCGCAACTGCTCGGCCTGATCCGGGCGTTGTGATTCAAACAGCGCCAGCTCGGCATCGCTGAAGGGCGCTGTGCCGTCGTCGACATCCCCACGACACAACAGCTCCGCCACCAGTCCGCCACGGGAGTGACTCACCAGATGCAGCCGAGCGCCATGCGGCAGCTTGTCGACCAGCTCCAGTGCGTTGTCGATCGGCCCTTGGGACAGGCTGTGATGCTCGAAGGCGTAAACATGCTCGCCATAGGCTTCTTCGACATGTTGCCGCCAGACATGCTGCTGCTCGCCGCTCCACAAATCGCCGAAACTGCCCTCGGTGCTGGAGGCGGTGCCATGGATGAACAGCAGTATCGGGCGGTCGGCGGGAATGTCGGCTGTCGGTGGATGCAGCGCGAACTCATCGAGACTGCATTGCAGCAGGCCGCCACCTTCGATCAGCTGTCCTTCGAGCTTCTCGGTCAACTCTCGGGTTGCCAGTGCGGCGACATCGTCGCTGCTGGGCAGGATCTTGAGGAACTTGAGTGCCTTGACGAAAAAATTCTTGAAGCCGCCCCGTTGATTGCTGCCCAATGGTAGGTGGAGTGGCACGGTGACGCTGTCGTCGCCACCATCGCGGGGCTCGGGACCCGCGATGATCTCCAGCCAGGACTCCCGTGTCAGGTAGAGTGTGACGTCGCCTTCGAGTTCCAGCTGCACGATTTCATCTTCACCGAGGATGCGTTCGCTGAATTGCGACTCGGCGGCGCGGGATGCCGTCAGCTCATAAGCGTCGACCACTTCCGCTTGTAGCAGATCGAAGCCCGTGGGAGCCAGGCGTTCGCCAATGCTGGCGGTCTGTACTTCGCCGGGGATGCGTAATGTGAATGCTGAGTTGGGCATGGCAGGTTTATCCTCTCGTCCCTAGGAGCGTGAATCGCGCGACCGCATTTCACCTTTCTTTACAGGATAGACCTTTTGCAAGGCGGGCGTGGTGGGAAAATGCCCCTTCTCTCAGATGTTGTTCAGTCTGTCTCCCGTCCAGCACTGTAGCTCGTCGGTAGTGCCGAGGTCGATCACCTCACCCGCTTCGAACAATTCACCGGCAATCTGGAAGCCCTCGCGCATCGCCACCTGGAGCACCGTGCCAACATAGATCTCGTCGCGTTTTGCCAGATCCTGTTCTGCTGCGAGAGTGGCGAGGTAGTGATGCATGAAATCGCTGAAGCGTGGTGACCAGACCGCTGCGAACCAGCAATGTTTCAGCTTGCAGTCGGCCTGCTTGATTTCGATACGAGAAATGGTCAGTTGCTCGTTGAACGCGACCATATCCCACTTGTCGGCGCGTGATTGCGGCATCAGGCCGAGCACGACATCGGCATCGCTGTTGTCCAGTCGTTCCAGCATCGGCGTAAAAATATCGCGCGGCTGGAACTGCATGTCAGGAAACCCCATGGCCACATTCTTCCCGCGAATAAAGGGCCAGGCCTGATCAAGTGTAAATGGCGTGCCCCAGGGCAGGTTCATCAGCAGATAGGCGATGTTGAGTCCGTAGCGTTTGCCGTCGCCAAAAAACCGCGGAATATCCCATTTTCCATCACGAACAATAAAATAGGTCTCGGCAATGCCGGCACTGGCAAAAGCGTGAAGCAAACAATCTGCCATGACGCGAACCGGCTCACCGCCTTGCCCACCGGAAATGGCCAGGGGCATGATTTCCTTGCTGCATGGCATTTTCCCAAGGCGGGATGCAAGCCCCGCGGCGGGGACCAGGGCAACGACTTCTCTGCGCGGTCGTTCGTTGTTATGTGTAGAACCCGGCGGTTGCATCATGTTGTGGCATTCCAAGCGAGTAAAACTGCTGTTCCCGGAAAGTAACTGCTCAAGGATCGGCGTTCAGACAAGCAGGCTGGGCAATTCCCTCTGCGTCAGTCTGCCAGATGCGGCCAGGTATCGAGTACAAGCTTCCTTCCGGCGAACGCGCGCCACATTTTCGGAATGGATTTAATGTGTTCGCGGGCGATTTCTTCGATGCGGCTGGAAAGCTCCGCTGCCGGTGCTTCATGCATGCCGAGCAACTGGATTTCGCAGATTTGCGGTTCGTCGATCGGTTTGCCGATCTCGCTGACGAGCGCACATTCGACGCTGCCGACTTGTGGCAGTTCCTGGGCAATGGCGCGCGCCATCATGCCGGCAGCCACGTTGTAGAGCTTGCCGACGTGCGTCACCGGGTTTTTGCCGGCGACCGACTCCATGGTCATCGGCCGTCCCGGTGTGATCAGGCCATTGGCGCGGTTGCCGCGACCGGCTTCACCGTCATCCCCAGCCTCCGCCGAGGTGCCGGTGACAGTCAGGTAGATGCTGCCCTGTTCGGGGCTGTCAGCAGTATTGACGTCGACACTGACGTTGCGCGCCGTCAGCATTTCGGCGTGATTTTTTGCAGCATTGGCCAGTGCCGCCTTTTTTTGCAGATAGTCGTCCATGTCCTGGATGTGGCGGTCGACGAAAGCGCAGGCGATGGTCAGCTGAATATCATCGCCGTTGCGCACACCCATCACCTTGATGTCCTCGCCGGCTTCCGGGTGGATCTCCTTGAACTCTGGATAGTTGAGGTAGTGTTCCACGTCGTAGACGATGTTTTCCAGCTCGCTGAAAGGCGCGAAGCCAACGCCGCAAGAGGTGTCGTTGGCCAGTGGCACCTTGCCTTGTTCTTCACGCCGGAAAAGCTCTTCGAGATCCATCGAACCTTGTCGCACCAGGCAGTGAAACTGCACATGGCGTTTGGCGTCGAGAAAACGTAGGTGATCTTCCAGCCAAATTCCGCAGCTCTCCCGGGCCAGTTCTTCCACCGGCGTCTCGATCCCCTGCCACTGCGTCACCGCGCGGCCAGCCAGGTAGATATTGATTGGCGCATCCAGCTTGCCCCCCCCAAAAGTGGGAGAAGCGGCGCCACCCCAGAGCAATACCTTGTCGACGTTGTGGTGCAGAATTGCGCCAAATTCATCCAGATAGTAACGCGACAGCGCCAGGCTGAACTCCTCGGCCAGCGCATCACTGATCGTATCGGGATGGCCGCTGCCCTTGCGCTCGACAATCTCCGAAGGGCGCTGGTCAGGGAATGATCTGGAGGAGGGCGTGATCTGAATCTGCATTGTCGTGATCCTGAAATTGGCGGCAACCCGATTCGGTTTTCCGGGACCGGGCTAGCCAAGCCTTGGCACACAATAAAAAAACCCCGAGCACCCGAGCAAGATTCCTTGCTCGGGCGTTAAACAGATGGCGGAGAGGGAGGGATGGATTCGCGGCGTCCTGCCGCTCACCCCTACGGGGCGCTGCGCGTCCAAAATCGTTCCCGACGATTTTGTCGAACCCTCTGATCGGGTTCAAATCCCTTCCGGCAAGCTGTACCGCGCATAAAAAACCCGAGCGGGATTTGCTGCTCGGGCTTCGAATTAGTGGCGGAGAGGGAGGGATGGATTCGCGGCGTCCTGCCGCTCACCCCTGCGGGGCGCTGCGCGCTCAAAATCCCTCCTGCCAAACCTCGCCGCGAAAAAAAAGCCCGAGCAAGTTCCCCTTTTCGGGTTTCGAATTAGTGGCGGAGAGGGAGGGATTCGAACCCTCGGTGGGCGCGAGCCCACAACGGTTTTCGAGACCGTCCCGTTCGGCCGCTCCGGCACCTCTCCGTGGGGTGGGATTGTAGCAGGAGTCAGTCGCTTGTGCTGCTCATGAGTCCGCCGAGTTCTTGCAGGGGTTCGGCTTGTAGTTGTTTGATCTCGGTTTCGAGCTGCTGGAGGTTTTCCCGCAGTTGCCGGCGGCTGTTGATGCGTTCTTGCCAAGTGTTCTTATACAGTTGTTCGATGCGGGTGATGCCGCTATGGATGCCGTTTTTAAGCCCTTGCCGAATGGCGGCTGCCATCGAGGGTTTGACCTTGTTGTGTAGCAGCCATGGGATCAAGGCACCGAGCAGGATGAGCATGCTGGCATGGATGAGGAAGTTGAAGCCGAGGAATTCGTCTTCGCCTTGTGTGCCGGCGTAGAAGCTGGTGATGACGTGAAAGACAGCCCATAGTGCGGCGAGTAAAGGTAGTACCCAGATAAGCGTGCCGGTGTAGCGATAGACGGCGCGCTGCCATGCGCTGCCGGGATTCAGCATCGTGGCATTGACTGCATCATTCAGTGCTTGTTCCATGGCGACCGAGGCGTTGTCGCGCAGTCTTCGCAGTGGGTGTTCAAACGCTTGCCATGGCAGGCGACGGTTCTGGAGTTGATTGACGAGCTGTTCGTTGAGGGCGTCGAGCCTTGCCTGGTTGCGCTGGTTCCACAGGGAGTGGATCAGTTGATCGGTGTCGATGGGGGCGGGTGCCGGGTTGTCGTTTCCGCCCTTGAGGCGGGCGAGCAGGCTGCCCGGTTTGTTCGAAGCCTTGATCATGAAGCTTTGGGTGAGTGCTTCGGCCTGGGTTTGCAGATGTTTGTCGATGCTGTTGAGTTGTTCCCTGGTGGTCTGGTTCCATTCCTGTTCCGCGTCACGCCAGCTGCTGTCGTCACCCAGTTCGTTGATGAAGCGCTCGGCGAGGTTTTCCAGGTCGCGGTTGCGCGCCTGAATGCCGAGTTGTTGCAGAATGTCGAGACCGTAGCGGTTGATGGCGTCGTTGATGATTTGTTCGAGTTTGTCGAAGTCATCGGGCTCGTCGGTGGGAATGCCGACGGTGCGCAGGATGGTCGGATTTTTGAAGCCTTCGGCCTCAAGGCGGCGGCGCAGATCATCGATTTGCTCTTCGCGACCCTGATCCCAGTGATTCATTACGAACAGCCAGGCATGGCGGCTGGCGCGCTCCTGCAGAAAGCGCCAGCCGATGTCGTCGTAATAGCGCTCTGGGCTGACGACGTAGATGATCCAATCCACATAGGGTAGCCAGGATTTGACGATCTCGCGGTTGTGGGTGGCGGTGCTGTCGATGTCCGGCATGTCGAGCCAGGCGATCAGGCGTCGTTCCGGTTTCGAATGGTAGGCGATGCGGGTGTCCGTCATCGGCAGGTCTTCCGGCAGCAGCTCCAGGCGGAAGTCTTTGTGCAGATAGAGTGTCACCTCGTGAGAGGTTGGGCGCTCGACGCCGGCGCGGGCGATTTCCTCGCCAGCGAGTCGATTCAACAGGCTGCTCTTGCCAACGCCGGTGCCGCCAAACAAGCCGACGATCAACGGCCGGTGCGGGTGCTGCCGAAACAATTCGCTGACATGCAGTTGTTCGATGTTGTCGAGCCGTTCGGGCGCGTCCTTTTGCAACCAGCCGGATGCGACGGCCTCGTTGGTCTGGTGTTTGAGGGATTGATACAGCGACTGGAAATCGGGGCTCATAGCTTGTTCAGTTCCTGTTCGGCGGCGTTGAGCGTTGCTTCGTCAAAGCCATAGACCGTGGCGGGATCGAGGCTGGCGGGGAGTTGCCGTAGCCGATGCTGTAGTGGCGTGAAGATGTGCTGTCGAGCCGATTCGAGTTGTGCGGCTTTGAGCTCTTCTTCGACCTTGGTCATGTAACGCCCGACGGCGCCTTCGGTCAGCATCGAGGTGAAGGCGAGCATGGCCGGTGCCAGCACCAGGTCGTTGAGGCCGATGCCGCCGGTCTTCAGTGCCAGCACCAGCGCGCCGACATCGGTGGTGACGCGGGCGGCGCGCAGGCTATTGAGCGTGGCGGGGTGTTGTTGCAGGTAGTGGTAGAGGTCTTCGGCGGCCGCTTCGATGTGTGGCTCGAAAGCCTGCTGGTGGGTGCTGATGCACTGCTCGATGAATGCATGAAGATCGTCGGATTCCTGCTGTAGCTGCATCCACAGTTGCTGCCACCAGCTACGTAGCTCGACATCGTCATTGGCGGAACGGTCACCGATGCCCCGTTGCAGCGTAATCAGCAGGTCATTGAGCGTCTCGTTGAGCGTGTCGGCCTCGAAGTCGGGTTTGCGGCTGCCGTCTTCCTGGGGTGTTTCACGCTGCCACAGCTTGTTGATCAATGTGCGCGCAGGCCATGAGATGGCGTTGCGCACCCGGCCGATTTGCCCCGCCAGTCCGGGCAGTTCCAGCAGTTCCATTAACCGGACTATGGCGCGTTGCAGCGTGTCGGAATAGTGTGGATCTCGCAGGTAATTCTGCTGATATCGCTTCTCGGCACGCCCGAATTCCTGGCCGAGCATGTTGTTCCAAACTTTGCCGGCGGCGATTTCGCGGCGTACCGGAGCGGTCCAGTCGAGCCAATGGGTCTGCAGAAAAGTCCTGACCTTGCGGCTATCGGGCAGTTTGCGTTGCTCCGGCAGCAAGCGCTGGGAAAGGCGAAGCAGCGCCCGGCCAGACTCACTTTCACGCATGCGTTGCAGATCCGGGTCGCTCTCGTAGGGGAGGGCGATGATGCCGCCGTGTTCGATATTTTCTTGATGCAGTTTGGCCGACATCGCATCGGCAATCTGTACTGAGCTGTCGGGGTTTGCCTTGTTGATGCAGATCGCCAGCGGGTGCGGTGCCTGGTTGATGAGCCGTAGCGTTTCCCAGACAGACTGGTCGGCGTACTTCTCCTTGCTGACGACCAACACGATCAGGTCGGCCATGGCGCAGAGCTTTGGTACGCCAAAACGATAGCTGCGTGAACTCACGGAGTCGAAGTCGGGCGTATCCCAGAACATCGCTGGCGAAACGATGGCATCGCGGGTTTCGATTTCAGTGATGGTGTACTCGTGAAGATTTTCTGCACTGAGCTGGTCGAGCGGAACACGGGAAAGCCCAGGTAGCAGCTCGTCAACAATATTGGTTAGTGTTGCGGATACTGTGTTGGTGCAAAATCCCTGGGCATGACGGGTAAAGCCCGCCAGCGCATTGGATTTTGCGGCCTCGGTGCCAAGCAGGATATTGACGATCGTGCTTTTGCCGGCCTGCGTTGGGCCGATGACGACGATCTGGGGAATCAGTTCAGGATGTTGATTGATGACATCGAAGTAACGCAGGATCGCGTTGGCATAGACGAGCGAGGGGTCCTCGTTCTCATCCCCCCTGATGCGGATCTGGCGTTCCTGCAGTGCCGCCAGAAATGCCCTGAGTTTGTCCGTTGTGTTGGCTTGCATCCGCTAAACATAATTCAGCCGGCGGGGGGTTACAATCGTGGCGTCGTCGATGCGAAACCAATCGGGGCAGACGGGAACAGCTACAAGCTATGGTTGGTGACGTTTGTGGCGAAGCTGGCGCAGCCCGAGCAGCGTGATGAGTAACGCAGCACCGGTGCTGCCACCACTGCTATCGGTTGCCGGATTGCTGTTGTCGATGACGCTGACGCTGATGGTTGCGCTGCTGGTGCTTTTGCCATCGCTGGATGTGACGCGATAGTCCAGGGTGTCGGTGCCGGTGAAGTTCGCGGCGGGCAGATAGCGAATCTGGTTGTTGTCGAGCAGTGTTGTGCTGCCGTTGGCTGGAGGCGTTACGATCGTAATGCTGTCTTCCGTGCTGACGCCAATGTCGTTGGCCAGTGGTGTGATGTCGATGGCGGTATTGGCTGTGGTTGAGAGTGTGTCATCAACTGCCTGTAGCGTAACCCGTTCATCTAGCTCGTCCGTACGCAAGGTGACGTCGTAGCTGCAATCACCGACACCATCCGCTACCGGGTCGAAGAACTCCATCACCAGTACGGTGCCATAGTTGAACTGGCCGCCAAAAGGTTCATAGACGTTGGCGTCATCGCGGCTGGAGCTGCGAACGTAGAGCCCCATGAAGCCTTCACTGGCGCTGCTGCCGTGATTATTGTCGAATCCGGGAAAGCCATCGGGGTGGTCTTTGCTAGGGAGGCTGCGGTCTTGTAACAGCACCGACTCGCGATGGCCCCAGTTCGCGCTGGCGTCGTCGTAGATGAAGCTGTAGATGGAGCGCTCGACTGGCATTGGGATTGGCGCGGTGCTGGCATAGTAGGCGAGATTTTCCGAACGGGTGATAAATTCGTGGCATCCGCGTTTGTCGCCGAAGTCGTCACCTAAATAGTGGGGGCTACCATCGCTGTGGACAGGTTCCCAAGGGGTTGGAGCCTCAAGCTTCCGATCGGTTTGGGATGGATCGTTGGGATAGTTGATATCGTTTTTGTGACGGCTACCGATGACCGGATCCCGCTCAAGCCGAAACGATGGTGTGCCATCGTGGTAGTGGCCTCGCAGGTCGTAATCGTGAAGGATGTCGCCATAGGCGTGAGCGATGGCGTCGATATTGGCTTCCACCCCGGCCAGTGGCAGGCCGATGACGCCAGGCATCATGTTGGCGCGTGCGGTACGCTCGGCATTGACCAGATAGAGCGCCTTGGCATCATCCGACATCTTGTCCCAGTTTTGTTGCGAGGGGAGGTCGAGAATTCCCAGTGCTCCAGGGGTTAACCCTAGCTGTTTCTCTTCTTCCCGGCGGGCGCGATTGAATGCCAGTTCAATATCGCTGACGCCGCCAAAGCGGGCGTCATAGGTGTCAGTCTCTGAAGCGTATTCGCCGCCGCTGTCGACCCAATTGATGTCCTTGGTGATGTTCGGTGGTGAGGCGGCCAGCAGCAACGAAGGTGCCGCCACGATGATGGCTAAAAGTAGTGATAACGCAGTGTGACTCAGTCTTTCCATGGTTGCTCCTCGGGGCTTCGTCCACTGGCGCTTACGCGGCAAACGGTGGGACGGATGTTTTTTCGCTGGATTATAGCCGTCGTACAGGCCGCTGGTTGAGGCTGCTGGTCACATTGGAATTGTCCTGATGTATTCGCGTCATTTTGTGGTTGAACTGCAACGTTGGAGTGCAGAACGGGGGGGTGGTTGCAAGAAAATGTGTTCTTTTCACCACTTTGCTTGACAGTTGGGGCAGAAATCCGACTGAAACTGGGGTAGAATCGGCGGCCTTCCGAACCAGCGCATGTTTCGGCACGGGGTTCACACTGAAAGCCGGCAAGAATGGTTCACTCTCAACTGCATTAGCTTGTGAGAATATACTGATATGGCGACTAGCACTTCATCAAAGAAAGAAATCCAGAAAAAACTGGCTGTCGGGGCTATTTTCCTGATTGCGGCATTCGGTTTGTCGTTCGAAGTGCCATCGATCGAAATCGCCTGGGTTAGCGGTATCCTGCTGTTGACGATCTATTTGTTCGCGTTCGAAGTCGTTGAAGTAGACGTTGCCGCCATTACGATCATGGTGGTGCTTGGTTTATCCAGCTTGCTGGCGCCGTTCATGGGGTTGGAAAAGGGGTTGGTCGACAATACCCAGTTGTTCAACGGCTTCTCTAGTAATGCGGTCATGTCGATCATTGCTGTCATGATCATCGGCGCCGGGCTCGACAAAACCGGCATCATGAGCAAGGTGGCAGCATTCATTCTCAAGGCAGGGGGCACTAGCGAGAAGCGCATCATCCCCATTATCTCCAGCACCGTTGCCTTCATCTCGTCATTCATGCAGAACGTGGGCGCTGCTGCGCTGTTTCTGCCAGTGGTGTCGCGGATATCCGCCCGTTCCGGCCTGCCGATGTCACGCCTGCTGATGCCGATGGGCTTTTGCGCGATTCTCGGTGGCACCGTCACCATGGTTGGGTCATCGCCGCTGATCCTGCTGAACGATCTCATTCTCACCTCCAACCAGGCGCTGCCGGCCGACAAGCAGATGGAAACCTGGGGGTTGTTTTCGGTGACACCGATCGGCGCGGTGCTGGTGCTCACCGGCATTATCTATTTCGTGCTGGCTGGCAAGTTCGTCCTGCCTGCAACCAAGGCTGAAGATCTGACAGTGGGCGCCTCGTCGATGAGCTATTTCCATGACGTCTACGGTGTCAGCTACGATGTTTTCGAGGTTTATGTGCCGCCTGAAAGCCCGTTGGTCGGTCATCACCTGGATGACGTGGAAACGGTCTACAAAATTCGCGTTATCGCGGTGCAGGAGGGTGGCCGCGTCGCCATTGGCCGCGGCGCAATCGATCGCGATACCGGCATTCAGGCGGGGTCAGTGCTCGGCATCGTAACTTCCTCCGAGCATCTTGAGCAGTTTGTCGAGAAATTCGAGCTGGTGCGCCGCAACGATCTGGAAGCCTTTGCCGAACAGTTGTCGTCTGCACGTGCGGGTATTGCTGAAGTGGTTATTCCTCCCGGGTCCAGCCTTGTTGGGAAGAGTGCCCGGGATGTCTGGCTGCGCAAGCGCTATGGCATTGCGATGATCGCACTGCACCGCGATGGCGAAACCCTGCGCGAGGGTGACGATATCCGCAGCATCCCGTTTCAGGCTGGCGATACGCTGGTGGTGCATACCACCTGGGATTCGTTGGCGAGATTAGAGAAGGATCGCGATTTCGTCGTCGTTACCACCGAGTTCCCGCATGAAGAGCTGCGGCCACAGAAAGTGGGCTGGGCGGCGCTGTTTTTCAGCATCGCGTTGTTCATGGTGCTGTTTACCGATATTCGCTTGTCGATCGCCTTGCTCACAGGCGCCATTGGCATGGTGTTGAGTGGCGTGTTGCGCATCGACGAAGCTTATGAGGCGGTGTCATGGAAAACGGTCTTCCTGCTCGCAAGCCTGATTCCCTTGGGTCTGGCGGTGGAGACTTCCGGCACGGCCAAGTGGATCGCCGATGCGGTGCTGAGCGTTGTCGGGGGTGCGCCCATTTGGGTTATTCAGGCGGTTATCGCCGCGTTGGCAACCTTCTTCACGCTGGTCATGTCGAATGTGGGCGCGACGGTGCTGCTGGTGCCGCTGGCGGTCAATATCGCCGTTGGCATTGGGGCGAACCCGGCGGTATTCGCATTGACCGTTGCGTTGGCGACGTCGAACTCGTTCCTGATTCCCACCCACCAGGTCAATGCGCTGATCATGGGGCCGGCTGGTTACAAGGTGCCCGACTTCATGCGCGCGGGTGGCATCATGACCCTGCTGTTCCTCATCGTACTGATTCCGATGATGAACTTGATTTTCTAATCGCGCCTGTTCCATTTCGAAAATGACGGGTATGGCCTGACGTGGATAAGTCGTTCCTCCAGCTGTTTTTTCCCTTCCTGCGCTGGCTGCCGATGGTCAATCGGACAACGATACGCGCCGATTTGATTGCCGGTTTTACTGGTGCTGTCATCGTGCTTCCGCAAGGTGTCGCCTTTGCCACGATTGCCGGCTTGCCGCCGGAATATGGCCTCTACACCGCGATGGTGACGCCAATTGTGGCCGCGTTGTTCGGTTCGTCATTGCACCTCATTTCAGGCCCGACGACCGCGATTTCTATCGTTATTTTCTCCGCCGTCAGCCATCATGCCGTACCGGGTACGCCGGAGTTCGTGACAATGGCGCTGACCATTACGTTTTTGGCGGGCCTCTATCAACTCGCGTTTGGTCTTGCCCGTCTGGGTGCGTTGGTTAATTTCGTTTCCCACACCGTCGTGGTGGGTTTTACCGCAGGTGCGGCAATACTGATTGCGACCAGCCAGATGAAGCATGTATTCGGCGTTGAGGTGCCACGGGGCGAATCGTTTATCCATACCTGGATGACGCTGTACAGCCATCTGCCGGATATCAACTACTATGTCCTGTTAGTCGCGGCAGTGACCTTGCTGACGGCGCTGCTGGTCAAACGCTTCGTACCGGTAATCCCCAACCTGCTCGCTGGCCTGATCATGGGCAGCGTGGTGGCGTTGCTGCTCGATGGCGAGTCACATGGTGTTGCGTTGGTAGGAGAGATCCCGCGTCACCTTCCGCCCTTGTCCAGCCCTGACTTCTCCTTCACATCCTTGAAGCTGTTGGCACCGGAGGCCTTTGCCGTCGCGCTGCTGGGTTTGATCGAAGCGGTATCGATCAGTCGCGCCATTGCTGCAAAATCGCATCAACGCATCGATGGCAATCAGGAGTTCATCGGCCAGGGAATGTCGAATATCGTTGGCAGCTTCTTTTCCAGTTATGCGGGCTCAGGTTCCTTTACCCGTTCCGGCATCAACTATTCAGCGGGTGCCAAAACACCGATGTCGGCGATATTCGCGGCGGTCTTCCTGGCGCTGATCGTGTTGCTGATCGCGCCGCTGACGGCTTACCTGCCGATAGCGGCCATGGGCGGCGTGATTCTGCTGGTCGCCTACAATCTTATCGACCTTCACCACATCAAACAGATACTGACGATCAGCAAGTCCGAGACCGCGGTGTTGCTGACGACGTTCTTTGCCACCCTGTTTCTGGAGCTGGAGTTCGCGATTTATTTGGGCGTATTGCTATCCTTGGTTCTGTTCCTCAACCGCACCTCCACGCCTGACATCGTTGAACTTGGACCCGATGTCGACCCTGTGGGCGGCAAGCGCCAACTGGCCAATCTCGATGAAAAACCGCTGGCGCAGTGCCCGCAGCTGAAGATCATCCGCGTCGACATGTCGATCTATTTCGGTTCCGCGAATCATATTCAGAACAAGCTCCATGAGATCAGTGACAAGGATGGCTATCACCACATCCTCATCATCTGTACCGGCGTCAATTTCATCGACATGAGTGGCGCGGAAATGCTGATGCAAGAGGCTCAGCGTCTGGAAGAGCTGGGCGGTGGGCTGTATTTTGCCGAGATCAAACCGCGGGTCTACGATTTCATCAGCCGGGTGCATTTTATTCGCAAAATCGGTAATGACCATTTCTTCGATGAAAAGAAGGCAGCTATCCATGAAATTATCAAACAGCTGGATATCGAACGTTGCCGTAGCTGCAAGGTCAGAGTTTTCAAGGAGTGCGCAGACATTCGCTAAGTGCTGGAAAAAAGCGCTGTAAACAGGCATCCTCGCATCAACTCATCACACTTGGGGGCTTGCCATGTCATCTGATATCGATCTTTCCTGGCTGGATGAGCTGGAGCTGTCTGGCCCGGCTGCCAATTTCGCCCGCTTTTGCAAGGAAGAGCTGCAACGTCGTAGTAACTCGGACATCGACTTCGATCCCGAGATCTACACCGAAGCTGTCAGGCTGGTATTGCGCAAGCTAGGTGGTCTGGAGCTGGAGGGCATGCAGTGATCATCACCCGCATCCAGTCGGAAGACTTCCTCAAATACCGCAAGCTCGATATCCGCGACCTCCCGGAAAAGGGACTGATCACCGTCGGTGGTGCCAATGAATCGGGCAAGACCAGTATCGGTGAAACCCTCTGTTTTGGCCTGTTCGGGCGCACTTTCACGCTGGACCTGATCGATCCTCGCAAGCTGATTCGCTGGGGCGCGGCGCGCTGTTCCGTTACGGTTGAATTCAAGGGCCGTGATGGCAAGTTGTATGAAGTCACCCGTTACCTCGATGACGAAGGCGGCTACGGCGCACGCCTGCTCCAGGCTGATGAAGGCATCGTACTCGCCAAGGGCCCGGACGATGTCGACAAGCGGCTGCGGGAGCTCAACGGCTTCGGCTACGATGAGTTCATCGAATCCTTCTATCTCGCGCAGCGTGAACTCACCACGCCGCACCCGCATAGCCATACCATCAAGGTCATGGCAGGTATTGCGCCCCTCACTGAAGTTGCCGAAAGCCTGACCAAGGCAAGCGAGAAGGAAGAGAATATCGTCGAGTCCACCGGCAAGGATTTCCAGGATGTCGCCAAGCGCTATCACGACCTCGAAATCAACGAAAAGTGGAAACCGGCGCTGGTAAAAAGCCGTAAAAAGTTCGACGAAGCGCGCAAGCAGAAAGCCAGTGCGCTGTCAGATCTCGACGTGGGTGCGTCACTCTATGAGGAGACGGCTCCCGTCGTCTGGAAATCGCAGCGCATGAGCAAGCTGCTGTTCGCATTGTCGATAGTTGCCTTCACCGCGGCAGCACTGTTTTGGGTTGTCTGGGCAACCCTTAACCTGATGCCCGACTCCCCCCAAGGCCGGGCGCTGGCCGATTGGCTGCAAGCCTTTTTCCCAACCTGGCGCGATCAGCTGCAACCGCTGCTTCAGCCGCTGGCATGGCTCTCTACTGCCGTGTTTGGTCTGTCTCTGCTGGGTGTCTGGTTGATGAATCGTAAGGCCGAGCGTTTCCGTGCCCAGGCTGTGCTCGTTGCTGACGATTTGAAGAAAGCCGCCCTGGAGCTGGCGGCGACGATTCCGGCGACGCCCAAGATCATTGCACGCTTCTTTCGCAAGAAGGGTGTTGAGCCCGTCGAGCACGACTACCATGCCTTGTTGCAGGAAATCGGCGCTGTCCAGCAGGCAGTGCGCGGCCTCAGCGCAAAACCTGAACAGCTGCGCGATGTCACCGACCGCATCGACGTGGAGATTGCCCAGCAGACTCAGGAAATCGAACAGCGTCTCGATGTGCTCGACAAAGAGATCAAGCACGAAAACAAGCGCCTCGCGCATGCGGATGGCCTCAAAACCATCCAAGCCAACCTCAACCGCAAGCTGAAGGACCATCAGCGCCGCATCAAGGTCAATGACACCGCGGTCAGTCTGTTAGACGCCGCCTCGCATCATCTCTCACACCGTTTCAATCGCGAGGTACTGCTGCTCGCTGGCGAAGCCTTGCCGGTATTTACTCAAGGGCGCTACAAACACCTGAAAATCGATGAAAACCTCGATGTCCGCGTCTTCTCCAACGACAAGCGCGACTTCATGGACTTCGACGAAACCTCCAGCGGTACCCAGCGGCAAATCATGCTTTCTCTACGCTTGGCAATGACCCAGGAGCTGATCAAAAATATCGAAGCTGGCCGCCAATTCATCTTCTTCGACGAACCCTTCGCCTTCTTCGATCAAGAACGCATCCGCAACACGCTTGAACAACTGCCCAACATCAGCGCCGACATCGCCCAAATCTGGCTCGTCGCACAGGAATTCCCCGAAGGCACCGTCGCCGATTACCGCATCGATTGTCATCAGGTTACTGAAGAATTGATGACGGGGCGGGGGTCGGAATAAGCTGACTGTGCGCCGAACAAGAAGTGGCCCGACATGCGAGAACCCCCTTCACGATGGACGTGCCTAGCTCGATAACTACCGGGCAGGGATAGTTGCTGTGTGTTTAGTCAGTGCAGCGTGTTGGCAACGTGCTGCACCGTCAGCGGCATTCAGGGAACGATTGTGGTGAGTCCGTAGAGTTGCCACATTTGCATTCCGCCGCGGTAGTAGTGGATGCGGTCGGCGGGGTAGCCGAGTTTGAGTAGGGCGCGGATGCCGCGTGGCGATTGGCCGCACCATGGGCCATTGCAGAACAGGACGAGTTTCTTGGCTTGGCCGAAGTCCCAATCGTCATTTTTCAGGTCACTGGAGAGCAGGCCGATTTTTTCCAGGAGTTGTGTTGAGGTTTCGATTTTGCCGCGTTTTCGGACCCCGAGTTGGTGCAGGGTGTCGGCGAGTTGCGGGTCGTCGGCAGAGGCTTGCAAGATGGTGAACGGGATATTGACCGAGCCAGGAATCGTACCCTTTTGGTTCCATTCAGGCAGTCGAGCGTCGATCAGTACGCCGCTGCCGGTGACGACATCGTTTTGTAGAAAGTCGAATAGTTCGACCTCGCCGATGGTCTTGACGCCGGGTGCGATGGCGATGGGTTGTGCGCAGTGTGGCGGGCATTTGTGCGCGGTGCGCGCGAAGAAGCCAGAGATGGTGTGATTGAGGTTTTGCTCGCGCTCGATTTTGACAACGTGACCTTCGTGTATCGTTTCCAGGGTTGGCCGTTTCTCGTCGAGTTGCACATCCAGCGCCAGTGCGGCGATGGGTAGTGACAGGAGAACCGCGGCAAGCAGCTGATTGATCATTTCCCTGAATGGTATTTTCATGGCGCGTATTCCTTGAGCGGTTAGCGGTTCAGATAGGTCTGTTTGATCTTTTCGCGTATGAATTTGATCTCAGGCCGATCGGTATAGGCTGCGTAAACTTCTGCTTTTTTCTCGGGGGTTAGGCGGCGATAGAATGAGAAACTGCCGACGTAGTGTTTCGCGAGATGTTCTTCAAAAGCCGCCTGGGTCATTTTCACTGGCACATCAGCTTGATTGTTCGATGCTGTGGCAGCAGTGGGGTTGGCGGCTGGCTTTTCGTTGCGAGGCTGTGGTGTGCCATTCACGCTGTGGCGTGTCACGGGGTCGACCTCAACGGCATGCACTTCCTGTTTGATGATGTCGAGAAAGGCATCGGCTGCTACCCACGAGGGGGTCACTGTGCCTGCCACTAGAAGCACCGCCACTCTGATGGCGTTGGTGTAAGTCGAGATGCAGCACTGGGTCGTTGCGTTGGCGAACGAATTTGCAATTTGGTCTGTGGTTGACTGACCAGACGGGTGACGAATGCTGGAATGGGCGTTGTCCTGCCAGCGCATATGTCGTTCCTGATGATGATTTTTGCTTTTAATGAGGCCGTATGGGTGTTGTTTCGGCCTTACCCCCATCCGGACGGCCGAGGTGGCACGAAGCACGGATGCTGAGAATCTAGCAAACGGCTGGGAGTAGCCCAAGCAATGGGGCTGGCATCTGTGAGTGGTTGCACAAAACCCGATGCGCTGCACGTTTATTTTGGCAGCGCCGGGTGTGCGTCAGGAATGGTTCTCAGGCGATGGGGCCGAGTTCTTCCAGCAGCAGCGAGTCGCCCTGCATTCCCTCGGGGATCTGTAGCCCCATCAGTTCGAGGACGGTGGGGGCTACGTTGCTCAGGCCGCCGCCGGTGGCGAGTTTCCAGAATGATGCGTCAACGACCAGGAAAGGTACGGGGTAGGCGGTGTGCTGTGTATGCGGCTCGCCGGTGTAAGGGTCGATGTACTCATCGCAGTTGCCGTGGTCGGCGGTGAGCACGACCGAGTAGTCGTTGAGTATGGCGGCATCGAGTACGCGGCCCACCTGGCTATCCATGAACTCGACTGCACGGATGATCGGCTCGCGCTTGGCTGAGTGGCCGACCATGTCGCCATTGGCAAAATTCACCAGAATAAAACTGTAGACGCCAGAATCGATGGCCTCGATGGTCGCGTTGGCCACTTCTCGTGCGCTCATTTCAGGGGTTTCATCGTAAGTGTGGACATCGGGAGAGTGGATCATGCGCCGGTCTTCACCGGCATAGGCCTCTTCGCGGCCGCCATTGAAGAAGTAGGTGACGTGGGCGTATTTTTCCGTTTCGGCGCAATGAAACTGTTTGTAGCCGGCGAAGCTGACAGCTTTCGTGAGTGTTATTTTTGGCCGCTCGGGCGGGAATACGATCGGTGCCAGCAGTTTGGTGTCGTACTCGGTCAGGCAGGTCAGGTAGCAGGAGCGGAATTCACCACGGTCGAATTGGTCGAAATCCTCCATTGCCAGCGCTTCGGCCAGCTGTCGGGGGCGATCATTCCTGAAATTGAAAAACACCACGACATCCTGCTCGGTGATGGTTTCGCTATTTTCGATGATCAGCGGTTCGATGAATTCGTCGCCGAGGCCGCGGTCATAGGCTTGCAGGATGCCATGCGTGGCATTTTCCACCTTTTCGCCAACGCCATTTACCATCAATTGCCAGGCATCTTCTGTGCGCTCCCAGCGGTGATCCCGGTCCATGGCGAAGTAGCGGCCAATAATGGTGGCGATGTGACCGTTGGCTTTTTTCAGTTTCTTTTCCAGCGGCTCAAGAAATTGCAATGCCGACTTCGGTGGCGTGTCGCGGCCATCGGTGATCATGTGCATGACGGGCCGAACGCCGTGTTTGCGGCACATCTTGATCAGTGCAGCAATATGCGAGCAATGGCTGTGCACACCGCCGTCTGAGACCAGGCCGACGAGGTGTACCGGACGGTTGTTGGCTTTTGCTTCGTTGACGGCATCGAGCAACACGGTGTTGTGGAAAAAGCTGCCATCTGCAATGGCGTCGTTGATGCGCACGAGATCCTGACGAACGATCGTGCCGCTGCCGAGGATGGTGTGGCCGACTTCGGAATTGCCGAACTGTCCCACTGGCAAGCCGACAGCCCGCCCCGATGCTTCCAGCGTCGTGTGCGCGTAGCGGGCGAAATACTCGTCGAGTCGCGGCGTGCGGGCTTCGTAAACCGCATTGTTCACTTTGGCTGGATTCATACCAAAGCCGTCGAGAATGACAAGAATGGTATTGCGGCGGGGAACGTGGCGTTTTTCAGTCATGGTGTTGGGAAAATAGTTTCGGCGTGCGCGATTGTAGTATATGCACCGAGCGAACACGATAACCTCGGCTTGGGAGCGGGCTTTGGCGTCACAGCGGGGATAGCTGGGATGCTATCAGGGTCTCCATGAAATCTTCTGCATACCTGATGAAACCTATTCCCTTCGACAACAGCTACGTCAAGCTCGGTCCAACGTTCTACGCACGCCTCCATCCCGAGCCGGTTGCAGCGCCACGCATGATCCATTTCAACCGCGAATTGGCGTCGGCATTGGGCATGGAGGCAGACTCGCTCGACTCGCCAATGGGTGCCGATATTTTCGCCGGCAGTCAAGTACCAGAAGGCGCTCAACCGCTGGCGATGGCCTATGCCGGGCACCAGTTTGGTGGCTTCAGCCCGCAGCTCGGGGATGGCCGCGCGATTCTGCTGGGTGAGGTAGTCGCGCCGACTGGGGAGCGTTATGACATCCAGCTGAAAGGTTCCGGCCCGACACCCTTTTCCCGCAATGGCGATGGCCGCGCGGCTATGGGCCCGGTACTGCGTGAATACCTGCTCAGTGAAGCGATGCATGCGTTGGGCGTGCCCACCACCCGCGCGCTCGCAGCTGTCGCAACCGGTGAATCGGTGATTCGTGACAGCCTGGTGCCGGGCGCGGTCATCACCCGGGTGGCAACGAGCTTCGTGCGTGTGGGCACATTCGAGTATTTCAGTGCGCAGGGCAATGTCGATGCCGTCAAGCAGTTGGCCGATTATGTGATTGCGCGCAACTACCCTGATGTAGCGGCGGCGGAGAATCCCTGTGAAGCCTTGCTGGCGCAGGTGATCGAGCGGCAGGCGGCGCTGATCGCGCGCTGGATGCAGCTTGGCTTTATCCACGGCGTGATGAACACCGATAACATGTCGATTGCCGGTGAGACCATCGATTATGGGCCTTGTGCCTTCATGGATGGTTTCGATCATCACCAGGTCTACAGCTCGATCGACCGCCAGGGTCGTTACGCTTACGCCAACCAACCGCCGATCGCGCAGTGGAATTTGATTCGTTTTGCAGAAACACTGTTGCCGTTGCTGATGCGTGGTGAGGATACGCGCGCAGCGGTGGCAACGGCCGAAAGGTTGCTGAACGGCTTTATCGAACACTATCAGCACCATTGGCTGTCAGGCATGAGGCAAAAGCTGGGTTTGGCGCAGAAGCGTGATGCCGATCGGGCGTTGGCCGAAGGCTTTCTGGACCTCCTCGCTACCGAGAATGTGGACTTTACCTCTGCATTCCGGGCCTTGTCGCTGCTTGCCAATGCGCCATCAGACCAGGATCATGTGCTGACGGCGCTGTTTGCTCAACCGCAAGCAATCAACGCATGGCTCGAAAACTGGCGCCAACGCCTGGCTGAGGAAACCGATGACGCAGCAACGCGGCAGCAGAAGATGCAGTTGGCCAACCCGATCTACATTCCCCGCAACCATCTCGTCGAAGCCGTGATCCGGGCAGCAGAAGATGAAGGGGATTTCGAGCCATTTCACCGCCTGCACAGCGTGTTGCAACAACCATTCGAGGAGCAACCCGGCATGGGGGCATACAGCCAGCCGCCCCGTCCTGAGCAAGTAGTGCATCAGACATTCTGTGGTACTTGACCCGGGCTGCCGCTCTCTTTCCCAAGGCTGGGGAGAGGGTTCAAAAGCGTCTCAGTCGATGCGCTCAGTTGGTGTGTGGAATGCGTCTATGAGCACAGCGTCTTGATCGACGAGCGTCAGTCCTTCTTGTCCTCGGACTCATCGTCTTTATTCGGCTCGTCATCGGAATCGTTGCTCGACACATCGTCGCCATCGTCCGACGTATCTTCGTCGTCGTCATCTTCATCTTCGTCTTCCCACTCGCCAATGGCGTCGAGCTCAGCTTCCATCTCCTCGTCGGTCATTGGTTGGTAACGCGGTTCTTCCTCGATGAGCGCGTCGGCGACCGCGGTTTCCATCGATGACATGCCGGCACCGGCTGCGGCTGCCGCAGTGGCTGTCGCCGCGGTGTTGTTATCCTCGTCTTCCGCCGGTTTTTGCGCCTTGATGTAGCGCGAGGCCCACAGACCCGCCTCGAACAGTATCCACATCGGGATTGCGAGCAATACCTGAGATACCACATCCGGCGGCGTGAGGAACATGCCGATCACGAAGGCGCCAACGATGATATAGGGGCGCATCTTGCCGAGTTTGTCCGGCGTGGTGATGCCGACAGAGACCATCAGAATGGTTGCCACCGGCACCTCGAAGGCGATACCGAAGGCGAGAAACATCATCAGTACGAAGTCGAGATAGCGGTTGATGTCGGTCATAACCGCAACGCCGTCTGGCGTCACGCTGGTGAAGAAGCCGAACACCAGTGGGAACACGACGAAGTAGGCAAACGCCATGCCCACATAAAACAGTATGACACTGGAAGCCAGCAACGGCATTGCCAAGCGCTTTTCATGTTTGTACAGCCCTGGCGCGATAAACGACCAGAGTTGATGCAGCAGATAGGGGATAGCGAGCACCACCGACAGCATCAACACCAGTTTGAATGGCGTCAGAAACGGTGAGGCAACGTCGATGGCGATCATCGAGCTGCCCTCGGGTAAATGCCGGGTCAACGGTTCAGAGAGAAAGGTGTAGATGTCATTGGCAAACGGGAACATCACCGCAAAGCCAATGGCTACCGCAATGACGCTGCGCAGCAGCCGGTCGCGCAGCTCTATCAGGTGGCTGATAAAGCCCATTTCCGCCTGAGGCGGTTCTTGTTCGGGGGAGCTGTTAGCCATTCTTTACCGGCTTGGAAGGTTCTTCTTCTTTTTCAGGGGCGGGGAGGTCGGTAGACGTGCTGGAGCGGACGAGATATTCCGTCTCATTCAGCGTGTCGAGTGTGCTTTGCTGGGTGTTTTTCATCATGTCCCGAAGTTCCTGGATTTCGCTGTTCTGCTGGTTAAGCATCTTTTCCAGTTCTTCGGTGCGGAACTCGCGTTCCACATCGGCTTTGACCGTGTTCACGAAACGGCGGCCGCGACCGATCCAGTACCCGGCCTTGCGCGCCAGGCCGGGCAGTCGTTCTGGCCCCACGACCAACAGCGCGACGATGCCAATCAGCAGAAATTCCCAGATGCCTGCGTCGAACATTCAGTAGTTACGCCTTTTCCTTGTCCTTCACTTCACCTTCCACCACCTTGGTGGTGTTTTCTTTCAACTGCTTTGTTTCCTCTTCCTTCTCGCCGTCGCTCATGGATTGCTTGAAGCTCTTGATTGCAGAGCCGAGATCGCCACCAACGCCTTTGAGCCGTTTGGTGCCGAAAATCAGCATGACAATCAGAAGGATAAGTAACAACGACCAGGGGCTGATTCCACCAAAACCCATATTATTTCTCCGCGTGTGATTGGAACGTTGAGGCCATTATAGCAATAGATCGAGGGTGAGCATCGAGATTCCTGCCAGATGGGGGATATGTCATGTTCAAACCCAGCCGCGCCGTTCGATTTCGCCAAGCATGTTGCTGGTCACCGTGTCGAGCATGCTTGCCTGTTCATGGGCGGTCATCAGCGCGCCGGCCAGCACGGTGGGATCTTCGATGTATTCGTGCACCATCTGGTTTCGCAGGTTGCGCAGCATCAGCCATGTGTCTACCGAGGGGATGTAACCCAATTTCTCGGCGCGGTCGAGATTGTCGATGACGGCGCCGGTGCGTTCTCCGAGGGCGCGAAGCAAAGCGGGCAGAAGTTTGTCGCCCAACGTGTCCTGCAAGCGGCTGAAACGGCTGACAAACGCTTCAACGCGCTCGGCGAGGTCGGGGTCTTGCTCCAGGCGCTGCACGGTCTTCGCCGTGAATGGAGCCTGGAACAGGCGTGCGTCGGTATCGAGCAGGTGTTTGTGCTCGCGCGTGATCACCCGGTAGAGGAAAGCTAGCCCGGATTTCTCACCAGTTCACTACTGCGGCCGCCCAAGGTGGCGCGCTGACTGGCGTTCACTCGGTCGGGCTGCTCAACGTAGTGTTGACTACGCCTGCGCGGCCCTCGGTCGCGAACGCCAGCCATCACACCACCTTGAGCGGCCTCGCTACGCGACCCGGTGAGAAATTCGGGCTAGACGTGCGGCAAGCTGTGGCTCCAGCGTCATAGCCGCTGCCCTTGCTGGCGCGCGATATCGTGAATCGGCAGGTTTTTCAGGTTGGGTGCGGCGAGCAGCACATCGACCTTGCGGCCATGCATCAAACGAGAGACTTCCCCGCCGATGCGGGCTGCAAGCCAGGCTGGTTTTGTCACCGGGTCGGGGAGTTCCACGAAGATGTCCACGTCACCGCCGCGGGCTGAGTCGTCCAGGCGGGAGCCAAACAGCCGCAGTTCGGCCTGCTCGCCAGCCAGACGCTGCACGATCTCGCGTATGCCGTCGATCTGTTGTGTGGTCAGTCGCATCCAGCCAAGGATGCTTGAGGGCTGAAAGCAGGTCAACCGCTGCGGCTGGCCTTTTCGTCGTGGCCGGAAATGCCGAAGCGGCGCGCCAGTTCATCGAGCACTTGCTCAGGCCTTAGCCCTTGCTGTGCCAGTAGCACCATGCTGTGAAACCACAGGTCGGCGACTTCATAGATGATCTTGTCGTTGTCGCCATCCTTGGCGGCCATGACGGTCTCGGTGGCTTCTTCGCCGATCTTCTTGAGGATGGCGTCGAGCCCCTTGTGATAGAGGCTGGCGACATAGGAGTCTTCCGGCGCGGCGTGCTTGCGGGCTTCGAGCACGTCGGCCAGTTCGTCGAGCACGTTGCTGCTCATGGCATTCTTACCTCGATGCCGTGTTCGCGCATGTATTCTTTCGCTTCGCCGACGGTGTATTCAGCGAAGTGGAAGATGCTGGCGGCGAGCACAGCATCGGCCTTGCCTTCGGTGACGCCGTCGGCCAGGTGTTGCAGGTTGCCGACGCCGCCGGAGGCGATGACCGGAATCGGCACCGCGTCGCTGATGGCGCGGGTCAGTTCCAGATCGAAGCCCTGCTTGGTGCCGTCGCGGTCCATGCTGGTGAGCAGGATCTCACCAGCGCCGCGCTTGACCATCTCCTTTGCCCACTCCACTGCGTCGAGCCCGGTGGGTTTGCGTCCGCCGTGGGTGAAGATTTCCCATTTTGGGGTTTCGCCCTCGGCGCTGACCCGCTTGGCGTCGATGGCGACGACGATGCACTGCGAGCCGACCTTGGCGCTGGCTTCGGAGACGAGGTCGGGGTTGAAGACGGCGGCGGTGTTGATCGCCACCTTGTCGGCACCGGCGTTGAGCAGGCGGCGAATGTCCTCGACCTTGCGGATGCCGCCGCCGACGGTGAGCGGAATGAAAACGGTTTCTGCCACGGCCTCGACCACATGGATGATCGTGTCGCGGTTATCGGAGCTGGCGGTGATGTCGAGAAAAGTGATCTCGTCGGCACCCTCGGCATCGTAGCGCCGGGCCACCTCGACCGGGTCGCCCGCATCGCGGATATCGACGAACTGAACGCCCTTGACGACGCGTCCATCGCGCACGTCGAGGCAGGGGATGATGCGTTTGGCAAGCGACATGAACTCAGGCCCGGTTGTATTCGGCGACAATTTTCGAGGCTTCGGCCAGGTCGATGGCACCGTCGTACAGTGCCCGGCCGATGATCGCGCCGGTAATGCCGCTGTCCGCGACTTCGCACAGTGCGCGAATGTCGTCCAGTGACGACACGCCGCCCGAGGCGATGACCGGGATGCGAATGGCCTCGGCGAGCTTGGCGGTGGAGTCGACGCTGGCACCCTGCATCATGCCGTCTTTGCTGATGTCGGTGTAGACAATCGCGGCGACACCATCGTTTTCGAAATGCTTGGCCATGTCGATCACATCGTGGTGCGACATTTTCGACCAGCCTTCGGTGGCGACCTTGCCGTCTTTGGCGTCGAGTCCGACGATGATGTGGCCGGGAAAGCTCAGGCAGAGGTCGTTGATGAAGTGCGGCTCGTTGACTGCCTTGGTGCCGATGATGGTGTATTGCACACCGTCATCGAGATAGCGTTCGACGGTCTCGGCGCTGCGAATGCCGCCGCCCACCTGAATCGGCAGATTGGGGAAGGCCTTGCAGATGGCTTCGATGGCTGGGTGGTTTACCGGCGAGCCGGCAAACGCGCCGTCGAGATCGACCAGATGCAGCCGTGTCGCCCCGGCGTCTACCCATCGGCTCGCCATGGCGACAGGGTCATCGGAAAATACAGTGGAATCTTCCATGCGTCCCTGACGCAGACGTACACATTTGCCTTCTTTGAGGTCGATAGCAGGAATCAGCTCCATCACGCTTGTCCATCCCATGAAATAAAGTTGCGAAGCAGTTGCAATCCGGCGTCGGCGCTCTTTTCGGGGTGGCTTTGCAGCGCAAAGACGTTGTCCCGGGCGATTGCCGAAGTGAAGGTGACGCCGTAGTCGGTCTCCCCGGCGGTGAGCGTCGGGTCGGCGGGCGTCACGTAGTAGCTGTGTACAAAGTAGAAATGGCTGTCGTCGTGAATCCCTTTGAACAGCGGGTGGCCTTGCTGCACTTCGCGGATCGTGTTCCAGCCCATGTGTGGCACTTTCAGACGCTCGGCGTGGAAGCTGTCGGGAAAACGTCTGACCTCGCCTTCGAACAGATTGAGCAGATCGGTGCCGCCGTTTTCCTCACTGTGCGTCATCAGCACTTGCAAGCCCATGCAGACGCCAAGGAACGGCTTGGTTTTCAACGCCTCGGCGACGACTTCGTCCATGCCGGTGTTGCGTAGCGCCTGCATGCAGTCGCGTGCCGCGCCCTGACCGGGGAAGACGACGTGATCAGCCGCCGCGACCACCTCCGGTTTGTCGGTGAGCAGAATGTCGGCCTTGTTATCGGCGACGAATTCCAGCGCCTTGACGACCGAGCGCAGATTGCCCATGCCGTAGTCGATCACAGCGATTTTTTGTGTCACAGCGTTCCCTTGGTCGATGGCATCATGCCTTGCATGCGGGGGTCGGCGGCGGCGGCCATGCGCAGCGCACGGCCAAAGGCCTTGAAGATGGTCTCGGCTATGTGGTGCGCGTTGCGACCGCGCAGATTGTCGATGTGCAGGGTGGCGCCCGCGTGATTGACGAAGCCCTGGAAGAATTCAAGGATCAAATCCACATCGAAGCTGCCGATCATGCCGCGCGGGTACTCGACGTGGTATTCCAGTCCCGGACGGCCCGAGAAGTCGATCACTACCCGCGACAGCGCCTCGTCCAGCGGCACATAGGCATGGCCATAGCGCACCAGCCCCTTCTTGTCGCCCAGCGCCTCGGCAAACGCTTGACCGAGCGTGATGCCAATGTCCTCAACGGTGTGGTGGGCGTCGATGTGCAGATCGCCCTTGGCGCTGATGTCGATGTCGATCAACCCGTGGCGGGCAATCTGGTCGATCATGTGCTCCAGAAACGGCACCCCGGTATCGAACCGGGCGGTGCCTTTGCCGTCGAGGTCGATGGTGACGGTGATCTGGGTTTCGAGCGTATTGCGCTCGATCGTTGCAGTGCGTGAATTCATGGGCGCTATGATGCCAGAGAATCAGACCTGCAACCAGAATGTGGCCGGCCCGTCGTTGACGAGATGAACCTGCATGTCGGCGCCGAATTGGCCGCTGGCGACTTGCCCATGTTGCGCCCGTGCCTGGGCCAGCAGATGGTCGAACAGACGTTCACCGAGTGCTGGTGGCGCTGCCGGGTCGAAGCTGGGGCGGCGGCCCTTGCGGGTGTCGGCAGTGAGCGTGAACTGGGGCACCAGCAGCAGACCGCCGTCGATGTCATGCAGCGAAAGGTTCATGCGGCCTTGTTCGTCTTCGAAGATCCGATAACCCAGCAGGCGTTCCAGCAGGCGGTCGGCGCGTGAGGCGTCATCCTCCTTCTCGACACCGACGAGTACCAGCAGACCGCGGTCGATCTCGCCGACCGTCTCGCCGTCGATATCGACCCGGGCTTGGGTGACGCGCTGGAGCAAGCCGATCATCCCAGTGTTCTCGCCAGCAGGTCGGTTTGATGTACCAGCGCCTTCATGATGCCCGGCTCCATCGCCGAGTGACCGGCCCCGGCGACGATGGTCAATTGTGACTGCGGCCAGGCCCGGTGTAGCTGCCAGGCTTGCTCCAACGGGCAGACGCAGTCGTAGCGGCCATGAATGATATAGCCGGGAACGTCCCGCAGCAGCGGCGTGTCGTTGAGAATCTGGCCGGGGCGCAAAAAGCAGTCGTTGCTGAAGTAGTGGCACTCGATCCGCGCCATGTTCAGTGCGTGCGGCATGTCGTCGTCGTGTGCGCTGTACTGCATCACCGAGCTGCGCATCTCCCACTGGGTCCAGGCCATTGCAGCGCGCATCCGCGCCACCTCATCCTCGCCCGTCAGGCGGCGATGATAGGCGGCGATCATGTTGTTGCGCTCCTCATTTGGAATCGGTGCCAGGAAATCCTGCCAGTAATCTGGGAACAATCGGCTGGCACCATCCTGGTAGAACCACTGGATGTCCTGCGGGCGGCACAGAAAGATGCCCCGCAACACCAGCGCCAGCACCAGCTCGGGGTGACGCTGCGCATACAGCAGCGCCAGGCTGGAACCCCAGGAGCCGCCAAACAGCATCCAGCGACGGATATTGAGATGTTTGCGGATCTTCTCGATGTCAGCCAGCAGATGCTCGGTTGTATTCGCCTCCACCGACGCGGCCGGCCGTGACTGCCCGGCACCCCGCTGATCGAAGATAATAATGTGATACCGCTCCGGATCGAAAAACCGCCGCAGCACCGGCGTGCTTCCCGCCCCCGGCCCACCGTGCAGCACCAGCACCGGAATGCCCCCAGGCGTACCCGTTTGCTCCAGATAGAGCGAATGCCCATCCCCCACATCGAGAAGCTGGGTATCGAAAGGCTTGATCTTGGGGTACATCGCAGCGTCCGGAGTGAAGGGGGAGAGTCAATTCACCAGAGAATCACGTTGGGGTCAAGTGGCTTTGCTCGGCCCGTGCCTGGGGCAGCCAATTGCCCCGGGCTTGTTGTCATCACCCGTTGGCTGTGTGGGCACAGCGTGCACGCCATCGCCTCGTGACTGGTACCACTGCCACGTTATTAGCCTGAATGCTGAAGCCGTATTATGCAGTAACGTAGGCCTGACATCTCTGTCGGTTGCCTGAGGTGGTGATTAATTGTGACTGCATATGTGCTATCATTATGCCATGACTGATACGGTAGTTATTGATACAAGCGTACTTATCAGTGCCCAGGGGCCTAATCGAGAAATCATAAGAAGGTGTCTCTTGGGCGAGTATAATCCTGTGATGAGTAATGCCTTGTTTCAAGAGTACGAAGATGTGAGCAAACGAGAAAACGTTCTTGATATTTGCCCATTATCGCAAAAGGAAGTTTTGGAGTTACTTCATTCCTTCTATAGCGTTTGTCGCTGGGTTCCCATTTACTATTTATGGCGTCCGAATATTGTTGATGAAGGTGATAATTTTTTAATTGAGCTTGCTCTCGCAGGCAATGCGACGCACATCATTACTAATAACATTCGTGATTTACTAAATGCTGAGTTGGAATTTCCCGGCTTAAAAATCTTAACCCCTGAAACAATATTGCAAGGTGAATGATATGGCAACGTTAACCATCCGGATACCTGATGATAAACACGGCCGCCTGAAAGCATTGGCTCAACATCGGCATGTGAGCGTTGTCGATTTGTGGAGTCGTGGTTTCATAACCTTTTACGCATAACAAATTATTATGACGTTTCTCGATAACTCCCTTCCCAAACCGGTCGAAGCTCGCTTCGGCTAGCTCAAGCCCCATGCTGTCGAAGGTCCCCTAACCCGATAACGGTTTGATGCAAGTAGTTATCGAGAAACCGCATAATATACCATGCTCTCTACATCCTCCATTCTAGAGGGTGCTATCGGCTCAGGGCGAGCGCATATAAATCAACGTGAAAATAATACCTTAGCGCGGTAGTTATCATCCCATGCAGCTTTGCGGCGCTTTTTTGCCAGGCTCAACGCAGATGGCTCCCGCTCAAACAGGTTCAT
>Ga0256839_1000064_pt1 | contig 134784 bp, 121 predicted proteins | sample 354166metaG_FD_185968 | JGI IMG/M metagenome (GOLD analysis project Ga0256839, IMG submission 185968) | Hydrothermal vent microbial communities from Mid Atlantic Ridge, Atlantic Ocean - 354-166 | ecosystem: Environmental > Aquatic > Marine > Hydrothermal vents | place: Atlantic Ocean: Mid...
TGGCTGGCACTGCGACCGGCGGAGCAACTGGCACTTGCCCAAGTGCGACGGAATACATACACCCTAAAATAGCCATAACTAATTTCATAGCAAAACAACCCCTTTCAAGGGAGTGTACCCCCCCCCCTCCTTGTCTTGCAAGAGATAAGTGGCCATTTTTTTAAACTTAACCGAAGTTGCGGAATTGCTCACGCAGATGATATTTGATGGCTTACTTTGGTAGAGCGCAAGTCGTCACACACGACCTCTAGCCTTATTTACCGGGTGCCCATACTCACCGTCTTCGGCGCAGTGAGGACATCATCCATCTGTATCTATTTCAAGACCCGCGGGGTAGTGGCGAAGGGTTAGGCAAAGAAAAGGGAAGTCCCCGCCCTGCGGACACCTCCTCTGGAGGCCCGGTGGGAGGCGGAAGAAATCTTATTTGTCGCTCAGGACTTTGGATTTTTCTTGCCTGGCATTTCGCCTTCGGAGGGATTTTAAGCTCGACTTTGCGAATGCGGATCGACTTGCGGGGCAACCCTTACGCTCCTCGGGGCTGGCATGTTCAATGGCACGATGCCTCTGCCCTTCGGGATCAGCAGCGTAATCTCGGGTCTCCCAGCAGAAACCTATGAGGTTGGTATGCCCGGTGACGATGACGGGAACGGAAACTGGAACAACGGCGAGCGAGGCTATGTCTCGACCTTGATGCTCGACTGAACCCACCACCGGCGTCATTCCTTGTGCAAAAAACCACGGCCTCGCCAATTCAGCAGACCGTGGCCTTGTGGAAATAGGGAACACATCCCTTAGCTTGAGCAGAGCCCACACCCCTTATGGGCCCTCTTGCTTTGCCCTTGCTTCCCTTTGCCTTACTTTTGTCCATTTCTTTTCGTCTGGGCTCCTGCATGCCCTTTCTCGAAATCCGAAGCGGCGATGGTATCGAACTCTTCCTGAGTCAGAAACTCCGCCGTGTAGGTTCCGCCTTCGCGCTCGATCTGGGCTGCAAAGGCACGGAGGTGATTCCGGGTTGCGCGTGAAAGGTTGCTATAGACCTTTGCAAGGACTGGATCATTCACGCCATCGGCAGCAATTCGGAGATCTGAGAGATCAAGTTCTTCGATTTTGGCGCCGACTTGAAGTGCTGCGAGGAGTGATTCTGATCCGGATTCAACCAACTGGTTGTAGAGGTCGGCGACACTCTGGGATTGGAATACACCCCTTGAATCATCGGTGATGGGGTCTTGCATGCCGAATCGATCGAGCATTTTCTTCATCGCGTGCATGTGTTTCTGTTCTGCCTTAGCGATGTTGAAAACTTTGGCCCCCCACTTCTCTCCAAGCTCGGCGTAGACATCGCGAGCGAGTTTTTCTTCTTCACGCATCTGGAGTAAGGTGGCTGCAGATTCGGAAGAGAGTTCGACAACCGGTGCGCCAAGCGAGCTTGAAATCTGACAACCGCTGCCCGCTTTGTTTTGTTCATCTCCACACCCTCCACCACCCCCTCCGACTCCGACTCCGACTCCGACTCCGCCACAGTTGCCCCCAGGGCCCATAGCGATTGATGCCCCGGCGAAGAGGATAATCGACGATGCAAAAGCTACTTTGATCAGTGTGCGATATGTCATTCTTTAACTCCTGAAACCTCTGAATAATCGCGCAACCGCCCATCCTTTTTTTCCGTATTGTCTTCTGAGCCAAGTTCTTTGGCCTTGAAACAGGAGATTGACCAATGGCCATCCGAAAAAACGCACCGATGGGATTTGTCGACACCGCACTCGAAGACTTCGGCTCGACACGCACATCGGCCTTGCTTTCCAAACTCGACGCCGCCACGCCTTGGGACACACTCGCCCATCCCATCAAGCAGCTCCCTGAATATAAATCGCATGGCGCGGGCGCCCGCCGTGGGAGCCGGTGATGATGCTCAAGGCCATGATACTTGCCAAGTGGTTTCGTCTCTCCGATCCGGGGCTCGAAGAAGCACTCCTCGATCGCATCAGCTTCCGCAAGTTCGTCGGCTTGTCGTTCACGGACGCCACACCAGACGAAACCACCTTTGTCAAGTTTCGCAAGCGGCTGCGCGAAGCCCAGCTCGATGAATACCTCTTCCAATCCGTCGTCAAACACCTTGATTCACAGGGTTTTCTCGTGCGTGAGGGCACGATGGTTGACGCGACGATCATCGTCGAGCAATCGAAGGGATCCAAGAATGACAAGGGCGAAAATACACGCGATGAGGACGCGAGTTTCACCAAGAAGCACGGCAAGACTTACCACGGCTACAAGGCGCACATCGCCTGCGATCTCTCGGGTGTGATCACTGATTACAAAGTGACGACGGCCAAGGTGCATGACTCGAAATGCATTGATGAACTTGTCGAAAATGAAAAGGTCGCGGTGCTGGCCGATAGCGCGTATTCGTCGAAAGATCGACGCAAGAAACTCCGCAAGCGCCAGGTGATCGACGGGATCGTATACAAGAGAACACGCGGCCAGAAGGAACTCTACGACTGGCAAGAACGGTGGAATGGGCTTGTTTCCAAGCTTCGATCGAAGGTCGAGCATCCGTTTGCGATGATGAAGCACCAGCTCGGATATCGCAAAGTGCGCTATCGCGGCTTAGAGAGAAGCGCATTCGATGTGTGCTTGATGCTCATGGCGTGTAATCTCAAACGGAGCGTGTATTTGAATGAGCAGGCGAAGGCGATCGGCGTGGATCCTGTACCAAAGAAGATGTAATGTGCGCGATGGCTGCGCGCTGATTCAAGTCAGAGGGCTTGAATCATGCGGCTTTGTGGCTCGAACGAGTGATTGCAGACACTTGAGCGTGAAATCCTTGCAACGACGCTCGATTTTGAGTATAATCTGGCGGGAGTCGCTGATTGGTCAGAGATTCCTCCTTAAATATTGAGCCTGTACCATCCTGCCAAGGCACAGCACTTTCCCCCTGGTACAACGCACCAAAGTGTCTTGTATGACATTATCCGGAAAAAATAAACTAAAAACACACCTTGAGCCAGACGACGCGTCTAACTCAAAGCTGCTTGGCTCATAGAGCATAAGCAAATGCAGCCTGCCTGCGACTGTTCATGCAAAACAACGGAATTCCTACTTGCCGGAAAGGGTCTTGGATTTTTCTTGTCTTGCGTTTCGCCTTCGGAGGGATTCGTTGAGCTCGACCTTGCGGATACGAATCGACTTGGGGGTCAACTCCACAAGCTCGTCGTCTTCGATGTATTCCAAGGACTGTTCAAGCGAAAGATCTTTGGGTTGTTTGATCGTGACAGTGGCGTCCTTGTTGGCGGCTCGCATGTTGTCAAGTTTCTTGACACGCACAGCGTTGACTTCGATGTCATTGCCTCGATTGTGCTCGCCCACCACCTGCCCGACGTACACCTTCATGCCTGGAGAGACGAGCATGGTTCCGCGTTCGTGGAGGTTGATGACGGCATATTCGGTGATCTGCCCATCGGCGGTGTTGACCATAACACCGGCGTTTCGTTTTGGGCGCTCGCCGGTAACAGGAACGAACTCCAAGAAGGTATGGTGCATGATCGCTTCGCCGGCAGTAGCGGTCAGGATACGACTACGCATACCAATAAGAGCACGGGAAGTAATCTTGAAGATGCAATGGGTAAGGCCGTTGCCTCTTGGATCCATCGAGACAAGTTCGCCTTTGCGTTCCCCGACGATCTGCATGACCGAACCAACACAGTCATCCGGGCAGTCGATGACGAGTTCTTCGAGTGGTTCGCATTTGACCCCTTCGATTTCGCGTTCGATGACAATCGGCCGCCCCACAGCCAGCTCGAAGCCCTCGCGGCGCATGGTTTCGAGGAGGATGCCCAAGTGCAACAATCCACGCCCTGAGACGATAAACTCGTCCATAGTTCGCCCGGGCTCGACGCGGAGGGCGACATTGTGTTCAAGCTCGCGTTCGAGCCGATTTTTGAGCTGGCGTGAAGTGACGAACTCACCTTCTTGCCCGGCGAATGGGGAATCATTCACACGAAAGGACATGGAGATGGTGGGTTCATCAATGGCGACTTCGTCCATTGCTTGGGGATGATCAGGATCACAGATGGTATCGCCGATGTCGATGGTGCCAAGCCCTGAGATCGCGCAGAGATCACCGGCAGAAATCGAATCCCTATCAACCTTGCTCAGCCCTTCAAAACCTTGCAAAGTGACCACCTTGGCTTTGACTTCCTTCGTTTCACCATTTTCAAGGTGCTTGACGATGACGACGGGCTGGCCGGCTTTGATGGTGCCTTGAAAGATTCGCCCGACACCGATTCGCCCGACATATTCGGAGAAACCCAAAGTCGTAATCTGCATACGGAGTGGTTTTTCGATGTAGACATCGGGATGCGGGACATGAGCAACAATGGCTTCGAAGACGGGCTGGAGGTTGATACCTTTGGTTGTGCCGTCCCACTCGTCAATGGCCCAGCCATCGCGCGCCGAGGCGTAGACGACTGGAAAATCGAGAGAATCGTCATCAGCACCGAGTGAAACGAGCAGATCAAAAACTTCGCCAATGACGCGGTCGGGGTCGCCATCGAGTCGGTCGCATTTGTTGATGACGATCAGAGGCTTCAACCCGGCTTCGAGCGCTTTGGACATCACGAACCGCGTCTGAGGCATCGGCCCTTCGTAGGCATCGACGACGAGGATGCAGCCATCGGCCATTTGGAGGACGCGTTCGACCTCGCCACCAAAATCGGCGTGACCTGGTGTGTCGATGATGTTGATGCGGTAATCGGTACCATCTTGGGCGTGGTAGTTGACGGCACAGTTCTTCGAGAGGATGGTGATGCCTCGTTCGCGTTCGAGATCGTTGGAGTCAAGGATCAAGTTATGCTGACCGCCTTCGAGCTTTTCGAGTTCGCCTTGGCGAAAGTTGCCCGACTGCTTGAGAAGATTATCAACGAGGGTGGTCTTGCCGTGATCAACATGAGCGATGATGGCGACATTGCGAAGCGATGAGACATCGGCGGCGGCGGATGATGATGATGATGATGAAGGGGACATGAGCTCTCCGGGGGTGCAACGACAGCACCGCAGGCTGGGGATTCTGTTTCTTGTTCTCAGGCAACTCGCACTGGCGCGGGCATAAGTGTATCCATCTGCTTATCGGAACGGGACATATCGCCAAATCCCTTTCTCTATTTTCACTGATCGCCAAAATCGAATCACCCTTTAGGCCCAAAGTCGTGGCGAGATGGTTTTCGGGGCCAAATCGCTCATGCTCTCTTCTAGAGCCAAGGTTGCCCAAGCACCCAATCTCGACAACACAAGAGGTAGAATGATGCGATCAGCACACAAAAAATCAACTTCAGGACACAACAAGGGACTCGTGCTTCTTATAGGGACCATCTTCACAACTTCGCCCGCACTCGGTGATGTGATCTATCAGCAGGACTTCGAAAACTGGAACAACGCCAATGGAATGTGGACGACAAGCACCAAAGACACCCTCGGAGGACCATATACCTCGATACTCGGACGATTCGGGACATCAACGGCCACGCTCAATATCGTCGCGACCAATGCCAACAATGGCGGATACAACTCGGACGAGTCAGGATCAAATCCATTCAATATTACCGTCGATGAGTACGCGAATAATCGAAATCGGGTTCCCTATCTCGACCAAGACGCGGGCGGCGGCCCAGGAGGGAATGTCGATCCCACATACACCGGGGGGCCCAATCTCGATCTCGGGCAAGCGATCAGGGATCAAGGCGGTCCACCAATGTTTGGGCCAGGCACCTACGCAGTACGCTTTGATCTGATGCTCTTCGATTCATGGGACGGCAACTACGCACCCTATGGCCCCGACTCATTCATGGTCACAGTCAACGGACAAACACTCTTCAACGAAAAACTCTATTCGAGCGCCTACGGCACCGGGCTCAACTTCCGAGAACCTGACGAAAAACCAAGCGAAAATGCATATGGGCAGCGATGGGGCGATTCGATTTATCGTGACATTGAGATCATCGTAGAACTCACCGAAGCAACCGATCTGCTGAGCATTGATTTCATCGGGCAGACCACGCAATCAATCAACGACGAAAGCTGGGGACTCGACAATGTACTCATCGAACAACGCTCGACGGTGCACTCGATGATGGCCCCCGAGGTGCCTGCCCCTGGCACACTGGCGATTCTCGGCAGCGGACTTGGACTTCTCACACGGCGCAAACGATAGATGGACCTTTGCTCGGTGCGCTGCCTCGAGCCCCCTGTTCAATCCTGCCCGAGCGTGCTCAGGTTGCGGCCTTGAGAGAACTCGATCGAGATCGTGCCGCCGATACCCAGAGGAATCCGGACGATATTCCACTCGACTGATTCGACGAACTTAGAGATCGCCAGGTCGATTGAAGAAGAGGGATTGAGCAGCTCGATCGCCTTTGCGGGTTTGAAGAACCCGGTGGTCATCACGCCGGTGACTCTGGGTTGGCCTGGAATGGATTTGAGACTCTTGGCTGCCTGGGCGATCCACCGGAGTTCCTTGGTTGCTTCGCAATCTCTAGGCGAGAGCGAAACGATCAGGAAGGGCGTATCGGTCCCCTCCCCTGCGAGCCAAGAAAACTTTGCTGAATCACCAAGCCAAGACGCCTGAGATCCAAATGTATCCTCCCTATTTTGCTCACGATATCGTTCAATGATATAGGTCCGAACTGCCCGGGGAAACTTGCCCTGGTAGTCTGGCACATTGCTCTGCCCGTAAGACATGAACAGATCGTACATCACGGTATCCACATAGACAGAAATAGATTCATCGCCGAGATCAGCGCCTTCGAGCTGGGTCAGCATGGTCAATGCGACGGGGGGCACCTTGGTCGAGTGGCTGTTTGTGTACGATTGCGTCCTCGAAGCCTTTGAAAGCAACACAAGCCCAGGCCCCATCGGATATCTGATCGAGTTGGGTGGGGTTTGATCCTTGGTTGGCTTGAATGTGGAGATCATGTGGAACAGGTCATTCTTGACGAAAACGCTCGGCGTTCGGGACATGGCCACGGCGAAAATTGCATCACGACCCACCGCGCTCAAAAGCCCCGCAGGCGCATTGTCATTGGTCAGGTCCATCTTCAAGTCGGTCGCAAATCGAAGTGATATTCCCCGCTCGGGCGTTGAAATCACCCCGACAACTGCAGCAGATTCCCCTTGCCTCTGGGCAGGGATGCCCTGGGATGGAATACCTTGCGAAGGAAGAAACCGGTCGAGCTGGGCAATCCAAGCGACCGACCAATCCACCCCCATCTCGATACTGGCGATGAGCTCTTCGCGCCCGTGTACGATTGAATGGCCTCCCTTTGCCTTCACCTGATCGAGCAAGGCATCAGAATCGATTGTATACGATGCCAGCACATAATTGAGCAGCGATGAACCCTTTCTCGGCGCGAGGATAATCGCTGCACCGTCCCAACCATCCCCTCCCTCATCACCCTGCCCTTGGTATTCCCGATCGTTATCCTGAGGATTGAGCAGGACGATCTCGTAGCGTCCTTGCTCGATCGCATAGACTGCATGCCCGTGCTCGATGCGCCGACGGACGGGTTTGAGGTGCTCGCGAATTCGTTGGAGATATGCGGGTTCAACCTCGCACACCAGTGTCCACTGCGTGTCGATCGCATCAGCGAGCTGAAAAAGAGAGCCCGACGAAGAATCAATTCCATCCCAAACCACCACCACCCGCTTCGAGAGCAGCGAGTGGATGGTCTCATCGGTTTGAGCGTCGAATGCTTTGGATAACGCATCCCAGGCGTGCTCAGTGTGAGTGAAGAGCCCGCCAATGGCCAAGAGCTTGCGGATGAATCGTCCGGAATCGTTGAGCAAAAAGTGTTCGGCGGGGTTGTTCAATACCGCAGCAGCATCCACCGCAGCGGGAACATCGGTGAGCCAAAGAAAAGGATTCTCTGGGGGCTCAACACGCGGAGGATCGGCACATGGCAGCTCGGATCCCAAAGCCTCAGACGCAGACATCCACAGCACAACAAGGATCACCATCGCACAAAGCGAAACGATCCTCCCCAATCTGCAAAATGGAGCATATACATTCACGGCAAAGATGGGACATCGAACTCGACCAACGCACGCTGGGCGCGGGTCGAGCGAAGGGACACGCCACCAACACGCACTGAAGATGACGAATGCGAAGCATGAGCCCAGGTACCCATAGTGCTCGATCCGAACACGCACAGCGGGCTTTGTGATGCGGCGAAGGAAGCCTCCTCCTCGTTGCGCACATAGATCGATGCGACCCCGTATCCAACGCCGATAAAGTCACCAATCAAGTATCCTCTGCTGAGTGTATCATCACCAGCAAGGGCACTGGATACAGGTGCAGATTGAATCGCAACCTCGAAGCGGTGGTCGTTGCGCCCGGGCGCTTTGAGGATCCCCGCGATGGGATTGGCAACCGAGCTGTAGATCACGCGGGCCTCGTTGGTCAGGGCCGATGCAAACTCGTCCGTATCTTGCTCGATCGCTTCTTCAATGTTGAGCACCGGAGTCGGGTGCGAAGCGATCGTGGTCAGGCGAGGATAAAGCCTTTGAAGCCCAGCAACCACCATCAGGGCGAGCAACAAGACTGCTGCAATCCCCATCCGGCCGGCACGAACATGGCGACGCCAAGTTGCAGGGATAAATCGACGATGCCGATCGGCACGAATAAGGATTGCATCGGTTAAATCAGGCGCCGTGATGGGCGTCTGAAGCGCATGAATCGCATTGGAGGTATCGAGAAGTTCTTGTTTGCGAACCGGGTCGTACTGGAGGGCCCGGGCAATTTCTCGTTGAATATCTTCGTTGAGCTCACCATCGATTGCCGCGTTGATGAGCGATTCGGGAATTCGCCCGGGTGCGTTGCATCGTATGTCAGGATGTGTGTTTTTCTTTGGATCGCTCGCCGGGTCTGACGGATTCGATGGGCCTGACTGGTTCATCTCGCCACCCCCGCGAGTTGCTCGGCGAGGCGCGATTTATCCTTGAACATCACACGCAGACGCTTGCGCCCTCGGTGAAGATGGCTCTTGATGGTGCCTTCGGGCATCTCAAGGTGCGAAGCGATCAGAGAAATGGGCCAGTCGAGCTGGTGGAAGAGGATGATGATCTCGCGCTGCTCGTTGGTCAATGCCAAGAGGGCTTGCTGGAGTGCGTCGTGCTGGACGCTCTGGCGTTCGTCGCTAAAGACAGATGATTCGGTATCGGTATTCGATCGCCCTTGTGATCCACCCATTGAGCCGACGAAATCGGTGTCGTAGACCGGTTTGCTCTTGGCCATCGCATTCATATAGAGCCGGCGAGCGATGGTAAAAAGCCAAGTCGAGAACCGGAACCGAAAATCAAAACGATGCAGATTGCCCAGCACACGAACGAAGGCTTCTTGCACGATATCCTCAGCGACTTCGGGACGACCCGACATACGAAGAATATATCCATAGACCGAGCGTTGGTGCGCGCGGATGAGATCGCCCGCTGCTTGGCGTTCGCCTGCGATAGCGCGTTCGATCAGGTCTCGTTCCTCGTTGCGATCCATCAGGACTCCCAAAGCCTCTGCGCAGCGCCCCCGCACAGAACACGAACGATCATTTGATCGCTCCCATTACTATACCACGCCCAAGGCATATGGTTGCACGAGTACCCAACGGTATTGGAGAAGAAACCACCCAATTTTCGGTTCCTGTCCATAAAAATCACCCCGGTGCAATGATGAGCACCGGGGCGACGGCAGAAGAGCAAAGATGATGAGGCTTGCTCCACGAGGTATTTTTGAGACGAAATCGTCGATCAGGCTGCCTTGGCAACAGGCTTGCGGGTCCGTCCGACCGTCCGCTGATCTTCGGTGGCGCGGACGGTGGCCTCGTCGATCATGCGATCGACAAGCTCGAGGGGATGCGAAGCCCAAAGGTCTGCGCCGATTTCTTCCGCAAGTCCTTCAGCCCGGTTGAAGACGCCCCCGCCAACGACAATCTGGGTGTTTGGACAGGCACCGATCTCATGGAGTGTGTCGATGAGCACACGGATATCGGGCAGGTCTGCCGGCTCTGAGCAGAACATGAGCAACGCATCGGGTTTGGTTCGCTGGACGATTTCTTGGATTTCGTCGATGGGTACTGCACCGCCTGCGAATCGAACATCAAACCCGGCCGCCTCGAGCAAATCGACCGCCATTTGTCCGCCCAGTTCCGAGCCTTCGGATGGACCACAGCAGGCGAAGACGGTGCGATTGACAGACTCAGCATCGGACGAAGCGAGGAGCTCGCTCGAACACTGGTCGACAAGCACACGCAAGAGCCGAGTCGAGAGGTTGTGGGCGAGTGTCGAGATGCTGTCTTCACGATGGAGTTTCTCGATCATCTCGTATGTTGGCCAGAAAAGATCCGTCAACATAATCTCTTGCGAGACGCCTGCGATGACCTGCTCTTCAACGATCAAACGGGCGTCGGCTCGATTCCCTGCGATGAGGGCTTCGAATAATCGTTCTGTCAGGATCTCTGTGCTCATGATATGGACTCCGTGTTTTTCTCTACCCCGCACGAGAAGCGGGTCTTGCTGACTGGTGAACACACACGACGCGTGCTGGAGTATGAAGTATCGAATAGATGACAGAGACGACAAAAGGGCAGGGTGATGGAGAGCGCATGAGTTGCCGAACCCCAGGCCATGACGCTCAAAACACGGTTATTCTCGGACATACTTGGTCTTACGCTCCAATAGAGTCCGAGAAGTGAGTCAATACTCACTTGAAGTTCATATGCTGTTTGTGGGGCATTCCACCCTTTACCCTTCGAGACCACCCCCTGATACCACGCCTCGGTAGAGGGTGCAAATGCCAAAGGTCATGGGTTTGGACCAAACATCATCAAACCCAGCATTGCCCATCATCGCTTCCATCTCACTTTGAGACTTGAAGGAAGTGACGGATCGGGGAAGGTATTTGTAGGCTCCAGAGGTATCGCGTGCGATCCAAGTCGCAGTGCGAGGCATGATCGAACCACAGTAAAAAGTATTGAACCACCGCATCAGTCCAAAAGATGGTTGGCCGAACTCCAAAATCATCAATCGGCCATCCGGACGCAACACACGATGGAACTCGGCGATCGCTTTTTCAGGAACTTGCACATTACGGATCCCAAAGGCGATCGAGACGACATCAAACGAAGCATCCTCAAAGGGGAGTCCCTGAGCATCGGCTTGCTGATATTGGATGCGATCGGCAAGGTTGGGGTGGAGTTTGGCTCGCTTGTGCTCAGCGATTTCGAGCATCCCAGCAGTAAAATCAGACCCGACAATCTGAGAAGCCTGCGTGTATTTGGCAAAGGCTTGGGTGAGATCGCCCGTGCCACAGGCGACATCGAGGACCCGTTCGCCGGGTTGGACCTTGGCTTCGATCACTGCTCGTTTTCGCCAAGCCTCATCGCGCCAGAGGGAGTGGATCCGGTTATTAAGATCATACGACCGGGCAATGGCGTTGAACATCGCCTGCACCTTGTCGTGCTTGTCCGCGTTGGTATGCAGGGAATCAAGCTCGGATTCGTCCCAGGCGGGAGATTGTGCCGATTCGGGTTGTTCTGTGATCTCAGGCATGGAACAATGATGGTAGACTCAGATTCATCGAAAGGGATTGGAAATGCGGCTACAAGTACTGCTCAAAGTTGGTGTTCTTGCTCTGCTCGGATTGATGGTGCTCGGTGGAGTTGGATGCACAACCAACCCGGCAACGGGGAAAAAGTCGTTTACGCTCTATTCGTGGGAACAAGAAAAGAAGATGGGCGCATCGGCAGCTGCCGGTTTGGCCCAGCAATTTGGAGGCGAAGTCGATGCCGCCATCCCCTCGCAGTATGTCCGCGAAGTGGGCATGAAACTCGTCGCCGGGATCGAATCGGGTGTGCCCGATCTGGATTGGGAGTTCACGCTGCTCAATACCGAGGTCATCAACGCCTTTGCACTCCCTGGAGGCAAGGTATTCTTCACACGCGGATTGGCGGAGAAACTCGATTCAGAAGCTGAGATGGCTGGGGTGCTTGGACACGAGATCGGACATGTGACCGCTCGGCATGGAAACCAACGGATCAGTAAGCAAATTGGATTCACCGCCATTATGACCGGCGTGGCGGTGGCCGTCGGGGCTTCGGATTCGGACTCAAACACACGCAAATATGGACAAGTCGCGGTGCCCGCCTTGGCCATTGGAGGCAATGTCGTCTTGCTCAAATATGGACGCAACGATGAATCCCAAGCCGACATGCTCGGAATGCGCTATATGGAACGGGCCGGGTACAACCCCGCCGGACAACTTCGCGTGATGGAAGTACTCGAAGCCGAATCCAAAGGGCCACGCCAACCCGAATGGCTTTCGACGCATCCGTATCCTGAATCACGGATCAAAGCGATCCGTGGGTATCTCGATGAGCAATACGCCTACACCCAGAACAACCCGGCCTATGTCATGAATAAAGCGGCCTATGAACAGCGGATGTTGTTACCCTTGCGAAATCTGCCCAAGCCTGTGAAAGATAAAGAGCCCGTTGCGTGGTTGGATGTGCCGATGCTTTGGTGTGGAGAATGTCGCGCATTGGCAATTCGGTAGGCCATCAAGAAGAGCAACAAGACCACAGGCAAAACACCTATACCACCAAGAAAACTCAGCCTGCCCAAAATCGGTTCCAGTTGGCGTGGGCAAACCCGGCGATATCCGGATCACTCCACCCTTGCCCGGACAAGGCATTGGTAAGGATGGTGAGATCGGCTGGGGTATTAATCCCTTCAGGAAGCCCATCGGCTCCGAACCCGCCGTCCATATCCGAGCCGAGCCCAATATGGGATCGGGAGTTGGTCAACTCGCAGACATGCTCGATGTGGCGCATGCAATCCGTGATCTTGGCACGTTCACCCTTCTTCATGCCCGGCGTGATGAAGTCGCCCAGCAAATTCAACCCGATCACCCCCCCACGACGCGCTATCTCGATGATGGTCTCATCGGCAAGGTGACGCTGATTTTCTTTGGAACCTGGATCACCCATCAACGCTCGGCTGTTCGAGTGCGAAGCGATGACGGGACGATCAGTCAGGGCGAGGAGTTCATCGGTGGCTCGCTGGGAGAGATGAGAGAGATCGTGGACGATGTTGAGTTCGTCCATTCGTTTGGCCAGTTCAATGCCCAGATCAGTGAGCCCATTGCCCGACTTCTTTGATGGTTGGGTATGATCCGTTCCATTTCCCCCCGCATACCGGGACTGGTGCCACCAGGCCATGCCGATGGCGACGACGCCGAGGTTGGCCCACTGCTCGAGTTCGTCGGGGCTGGTGATGGGATCGGCGCATTCGACAAGGACACCAAGTTGTAAAGGGGCATCTGATTCAGTTCCTTTTTCGCCTCGTTTGGGCATCCTGGAGATCAAGCCTGCATCGAACCATGTGCGGTAGAGCAGGAGTTGGCGCATCCCCGCGCGATAGGCGGCGTCTGTGTCGCCAAAGGGATAGGTGAACGCGCCCGATTCAGCATCGGGTGAAGCAGGATCAATCGCTTCGGTGAAAATGGTGGCAAGGCATTGGGTGACTCGGCCTTCGATCAGCGAGGGCAAGGTGACCGCTGGGGGTTGGTAGCGCCCTCGACAATCGGTGAGGGGGGCGTGCATATCTCTGCCGTTTTCAGCGAGGTACGCGAGATCAAGATGGGCATCAAAAAAGTGCATTGGCAGGCTCATTTCATGGGTATGCAGATCGATCAGATGCAAGATTGTATTCTTGAGCGCGAATAGATTGGGGATTGACTACGATCTTGTGTGAAACTTGACGAAGCGTTTTGCCAAATAAAAACGAATAACCAAGCAAACCCGCCACCCAACCCAGAGGGATAGACGATGAGCACAATGAACACACTCCAACCCAAATCGAGCCGCGATGGTAATATTCTTGTCGGATGCCTGATCGCCTTGGGAGTCGCCATCATCCTCATCATTGTTTCAGTGATCTTCGTCATGAACTCCTGGCGTGGGTGGGTCTCGGGAGGAATCAAGCAGGGACTCATCGCGGTGCTCGATGAAACGCCGGTCGAACAAGTCGAAAAGGATGAGATCAATGCCCATATCGAGATGCTGATGACGCGATTTGTCGAGAAGGATATATCAACTGAAGACCTCTTTCTGATTACCGCGGAGATCTTTGAGGGGTCTTTGCTTCCGATGGGGATTGTGGAGGCTTCGTATGAAGGTTACTTCGCCCACTCCCAACTCGACGACGAAACCAAAGCCGATGCAAAAGTACAACTCGGGCGATTGGCACACGGAATCTACACTGAGGATATCTCGATGGATGAGCTTCAGATCATCCTCGAACCGATCTCCATGCCCGCAGATGAAAACAATGGAGCGGTGCAAATCCAGGTCGGCTCCCAAAGTCTTGAACTCAAAGCCCCGGAAGATGTGACAAGCGAAGAGCTCATTGAAGTCATCGCCAATGTACGGGCTGCTGCCGATGAGGCTGAGGTGGGCGAGATCCCTCCAACGATTGATCTCTCGGATGAAGTGGGCAAGGCGATCGCCAAAGCACTCGGCGAAGACCCATCGCTATGGATCTCAAACGATGACACAACGCATCCCAATCCAGATACCGACCCAGACGACGGCCCTTGAGTTTGCTCTGCCTATGGGTCGTGCCTGACGGTTCCGCTTCCCATCAGCCTTGGCTAGATCAGCGCGAGCAAGAAATCGGCTCCCCGCGCGAGCATGAGTGCGGCGAAAACTGAACCGGTGATGGTCAAAATCGGATGATCGAAGAGCATTGATCTTGGATACTGCCGCTCGATGCGTTGCTTCTTGGCTTTGGCTGGTGCCAGTGGATCGGCATAGAGAAAGCACTTCATATCCATCATGAGCATTTCACGATCGGTATATGGGCGCAGTTTCACTTCGGTGATGCCATGCTCGGTAGCCGTGTATTTGGCATCGTGATCGTTGCGGGCGCTAATACGGAGCGTGCGTGGCTTATGAGTTCGAATATCGTGTCCAGCAACTTCGTAAAATGGCATACATGACCTCCGTATCGGTACAGAGAATGTAGCATATTTTTATCGGGCGTGCAGAATCTCCACAACTCCCCAATTGCAGACAAATCAGTCTGATTCGCAATCCCTGCAGATTAGGCGGAAACCACACCAACTGGCCCGCTTGTCATCAACTCCGCTTCGGTCTTCTCAATCACTTCTTCGACACTCACATCCGGGGCAAGTTCGGTAAGTCTGAACCGATTCTGAGCCGGATCCATCTCAAGAACACACAAATCCGTGATAATCATGTCGATGCACTGCTTGCCCGTTAAAGGCAGCGTGCACTCCTTGAGAATCTTCGGCTCGCCTTTGCGGTTGCAATGCTCCATCGTGACGACGACCTTTTTCACGCCAGCGACGAGGTCCATCGCACCGCCCATGCCTTTGATCATCTTGCCGGGGATCATCCAGTTGGCGATGTCGCCTTCTTGGGAGACTTGCATCGCCCCGAGGATGCACATATCGATGTGCCCGCCTCGGATCATGGCGAAGGATTGTGAGGATGCAAACGAGGCCGCCCCTGTGCGTGCGGTGATGGTCTGTTTGCCCGCATTGATCAGATCAGGATCAATCGTATCTTCGGTCGGGAATGGGCCGATGCCGAGGAGTCCGTTCTCAGATTGAAGCCAGACATCCATCCCATCGGGGATGTAGTTGGCGACAAGTGTCGGCATTCCGATCCCGAGATTGACGATGTAGCCGTCCTGCAGTTCTTGGGCTGCCCGTTTGGTGATTTCTTCGCGTGTCAGTGGCATGGGGGATGATAGGAGTCCTAACGAGCCGTGACCGTGAGGAAGGGCTCAGCCGCAGCCACAATCCTTTGATTTGGATTTGATCTTTTTGTCCACCGGCTTCCCCCCCACCGTCAAGGTGGTCTTGGTGCCCTTTTTCTTGGGCATCAGTACCATTTTGAGCAACCAGATCGACGCGATCATCACGATCGTCACCACCCAAAACTGCCAGTCGCAGGTCGGCATGATTACGACCCTCCCGCTGCGATAATGAACTGATAGGCAGCCAACGCGCTGGTGTAGGCGAGCAAGGACATCCAACCGAGTTGGAGCGTCGCCCATTTCCACCCGCCTGCTTCCTTGGCCGTCACGACCAAGGTCGGCAAGCACAGCGACGCGAGGACATAGAAGAACAAGAGCGACCAACTCGTGGCATAGGTGAAGATGCGTGAGCCGTCGTCGTTGGTCGCATTGGCGATGGATTCGAGCACAGTGTCGTCCTCGACATCATCCGATCCTGCAACTTGAACCGCCATCGTCGAGACGAACACTTCTCGTGCTGCGAACGAGGCGAGCACGCCGACGGTAAGTTGGCGGTCATAGCCCAAAGGCGCAAACATGGGCTGGAAAGTTCCTCCGATGCGTCCGAGGAACGAATTGGCTGCCGCATTTCGGGTATCGAGCGAATCCGCCTGAGCGAGCAATGTTTCAGCTTGTTCTGGATCAACCAGCGCCTCGGCCTGAGCGCGAAGTTCAATCGCCGCATCGGTCGGCCCACTATGTGGATACGCGCCGAGCCACCACAGAACAATCGAAATTGCCAAAATCAGTGTGCCGGCCTTCTTGAGAAACACCATGCCACGATCGAAAGTCAGCAGCAATGCCGATTTGAGATCAGGAAGCCTATAGCTCGGCAGTTCAAGGGCCATCGGACGAGACTTGCCACGCAAAATCGTTCGTCGAAACAAGAGCGAAGTGAACAACCCCGCAAAGATACCCAACGCATAGCACATCGTAAAAGCCAACGCCTGATACAGCGGACGATACGGAAACAGGATCGTTGTGAGCAAGACATAGACCGGAATCCGCGCAGTGCAACTCATAAACGGTGCGACCAAGATCGTCGCAAGCCGATCGCGTTTGTCGGGAATCGCCCGGGCAGCCATAATCCCTGGAATAGCACAAGCATGACTTGAAAGCAAAGGCACAAAGGCGTGCCCGGACAAACCAAATGGTCGCAGTGCACGGTCAATCACAAAAGCAGCCCGCGCGAGATAACCCGAACCTTCGAGCAAAGCCAGTAAGAAAAACAGTAAGCAAATCTGAGGCAGGAAAATCACCGTCCCCCCCACACCCGCGATTACGCCATCAACCATCAGGTCATGAATCGCCCCCGGAGGAATCAATGACCCAGCCCAACTCCCCACTGCTCCGAACCAGAGATCAATCCAATCCATTGGATACGACGCGAGCTTGAAGATCATCCAGAACAATCCGGTCATAATCGCTACGAAGGACAACATGCCCAGAACCGGATGGGTGAAAGCGCGATCAAGCCGATCGGTAAGCGTATCGTCGGCGAGATGCTCAGTGGGCATCGAGACGAGTGCGTAGACATCTTCTGACCACCGCTCGATGCCGGATTGATCGGTAGGCGCAGAGCGATCAGGGATTTTGGCATGAGAGAGTGCCGCGGTGAGTTCATCGACCCCCTCGCCGGTGCGGGCGCTGCAGAGGACGACAGAGCACCCTAGGCACTCAGCAAATTTGGCCGCGTCGATGTAAATGCCTCGGCGTCGGGCTGCGTCGATCATATTAACAGCAACAACGGTGGGCAGGCGTTTGGCGATGGATTCGCCGACGATCGTGAGGTTGCGCATCAAATTGGTCGCGTCGATCACGACCAACAACGCATCAGGCGTGTGCGCCTCTTCACCAACGGGCGCAGCGGTGCCTGCAAGGACATCGGCGCAGATTTTGGATTCGGAGAGATCAAGATCAAGCGAATAGATGCCCGGGAGGTCGATCAGGATGGACTCGATGGGATCGTCAGGCGAGGCGTTGAGTTCGACATGAGCGACGCGAGCTTCTTGGGTCGTACCTGGAAAGTTCGAGGTCTTGGCACGAATGCCTGCGATGCGGTTGAAGAGGGTGGTCTTACCGACATTGGGATTGCCCAAGACCGCAATGGTGCGCCGGGTAGAAGCCGTCTGTGAATCAGAAGAGGTGGTGGGCATCAAGACGATCTATCTCTTACAGTCTACATCTTACAAATTGTTACTCATCGATGTGGATCATCACGCGAGAGGCGATGTCTTTGGCCAATCCGATTCGGCACCCGCCGCCACAGCCACCTGTGAGCGAAATGATGCAGGGTTCACCAAGCCGACACATCTGAATCGAAGCGTCCGGGCGAAGCCCCATCGCCCGAAGCATCGAGCAATCTTCCGAAGCAGCATCAGTGCAGTCAATCCGTCCACGCTGACCACGCGAAAGCTGCGTCAAAGGCACCGCCTTGCGGCTGGCTTTGGGCATTGATGCGTTATGGATTGGCATGGTGGTCACGATGAGCTCCAAATAGCGGACATCAGGGTACGAAGATCATACTTCCATTGAGACCGATTCGCAACACCGATGCCTAAGAATCTTCCATTCGGGCTATTTCGCCCGTTTCTCCGCTGTTTTCGGACGCTTGAGCAACCAACCCACGGTGAAACCAATGAGTGAGAAGATCAAAAAGAGGATTGCTGCGGGAAGCTCAGCCTTCCAGAAGAAAATATCAATCGGCATCGAATCCCAGTTCTGGAAGATCAGGATCAAGAAAATCACCCCGGCGATCATTGAAACGATGAACTTGGGACGAGTATACATCGGCTTCTTGTTCTTGATTGGCTCTGGTATGTCGGTCATGATGCGCTCACTGTTCGTTGCTCGATCCGCTTCTCGCTCACCGTCTGCACCACCCGATCCACATAGTTGCCCGGCGTATGCACATCATCAGGGTCAATCGAACCCGCAGGCACGATCTCATCAACCTCGGCGATGACAAACTTGGCTGCCGTCGCCATGTCGGGGTTGAAGTTGCGGGCGGTGCGGTGGTAGACCAGATTTCCAAACTCGTCCGCCTTGGCCGCCTTGACCAATGCGAGATCGCCGAAGAGCCCGGATTCCATAACGAACTCTTTTTCGTAGCCACCATTGGGCACAGCGAAAGTACGGGTCTCTTTACCATCGGCAACGATCGTGCCCACACCCGTCGCGGTATAAAACGCCGGAATGCCCGCGCCCCCCGCGCGGACGCGCTCGGCCAGTGTACCCTGAGGATTGAACTCGACTTCGAGCTCATCATTGAGGTACTGGCGGGCGAACTCGTCGTTCTCGCCGACATAGCTCGAAATCATTTTCTTGATCTGCTTGGTCGCCAGCAAAAGCCCGAGTCCCCAGTCATCAACACCGGCATTGTTCGAGACGCAGGTGATGTCCTTCACGCCGGTATCGCGCAAAGCGATGATAAGGTGTTCGGGGATGCCACAGAGTCCAAATCCGCCGACCATGCACATCATGTTGTCTTTGAGGATGCCCATCCCGGCGAGGCCTTTGAAGCAGTCGGCGGGGGTTGGACAGACTTTGGATGCCATGGGTGTGCCTTTCGGAAGGGGATGCGATATACGGGAATGATATGCAATGGTGTTGCGGAAGACCAAATCCACAGAACAGGGCATTCAACGAGCCGCGACCGTAAGGGAGCGGTCTTTTCTGTCGCTCAAGAAAAGCAAGACCGCTCCCATACGGTCGCGGCTCGTTCAGAACAACTTCTCTATTTCCCCGCCGGTTTGGCGAAAAGCCCTTGCTGGTCGGCGCTGGTCGTTGGGCGGGCGGAGAGATCATCGAGTTCGCGTTGGATGTCTTCGAGGGTCGAGAGTTGGAGGTGCTCGGTCGCGAACCGAATATAGGCAATCTTGTCCACATCGCGGAGCTTGGTCATCACGCGTTCGCCGACGAGTTGAGAGGGGACTTCGCGTTCGAACTCACTGTGAAGTTCTTCCTCGACCGTCTCGGCAAGTTTGAGTTTGATATCTTCGGAAATCGGGCGCTTGCCGCAAGCGTTGGAAACACCCTTCATGATGTTCTCGACCGAGAACGGCACCCGCGAACCATCGCGTTTGACAACCATCAGCCGACCGGCGGGCTCGACGCGTTCGTAGGTCGTGAATCTGCGTTCGCACTTGAGGCAATGCCGACGACGACGAATGACCGCCCCCCCTTCGGTCGAGCGGGAGTCGATGACTTTGTCCTGGTTGTAACTACAGAATGGGCAGATCATGTGGTGGCTCCATGATGATTATATCAGGGAACCCGGTGGTCTGCCCGAAGATCAATGATCTGAATCCGCAATCACAAGCGTATCACCGACCATCAGTGAGCCAACATCAACATGCCCGCCCACGATATCCCTGATCGACCCAAGCCGCATGACCGCACCATCGCGTTGAATCGTAACGAATCGATCAGGATCAATATCTCGCCCAGTAGTTGCGATCGTGAGCAAGCGACTAATTTTCATCCTCGGCACATACTCATACAAACCCGCTTTAACGCCAAAACCACGCACAGCGACGGTGGGAACTTCAGTCGATGATTCTTGTGAATGGACATCAGGAAGAGTGAACACCTCGAAAAGCTCCGCATATTGGGATTCAATGAGCAATTGACGGAGGTAATCATATCGCTGTTGATACTCATCGCGGCGCAACTCAAGCTCAAATCGTTTCGTAGAAAGAGCTTGAATCTGATCTTCAATTTTTTCTGCTTCATCCGAGTTCATATCTTGAGATTGCAACTCCACTTCCAACCGATATCGTTTGGCAGATGCGGCACCAACTTGATTCCCCAACGCAATATACTCATCACGAACACGAATATACTCAGCACGAATCCGCTCGATGGCCTGCTTTCGCTGAACTTGTTGCATCCGTTGCTCTTCAACCAAAGCACGCTTTTGCTCTTGAACAATCTCTGTCTGTTTGGCAACACGCTCACGAATATCCGCAAGAAGTATCTCGATCTCTGCGTGCATCGAATCGGGAGCAGTAATCACCAGATTCGTTCCAAGCTCATTCATCGCAGCGAGATTCCCCCCCAAATCCGACCATGCACTCGGACGAATCTGCTCGATGATTGCGCTTCCGATATTCCGCACAATCAGAACGCTTGAACTGGAGTTGGCAAGAACCGGAAGATCAGGATCAGGATTGGCCAAATCACCAAGACCATACACAACCCGGTGGGTGGTTCGCCGATCAAGCCCACGCCTGGTCGATACGAACAGAGCATCATCAATCTGTTGAGCAACGATCTCGTCATCCTCTCCATACTTACGCCATAGACTGGTATCTATCGCATTTGGAATCGAATCCAATACCTGTCCAAGCGTCCGCTCAGGATTGTTGACCAATCGAATGGTCATCGTTGGCGTCAGCCCACGCTGGTGGAATGCAACCCGATCAATCTCAAGGGTCAAACCAAGCTTCTCGGCAAAAGGTTTGAGCAACTCAAAGTACGAAACATCTTGATTGACAGGCACTGTAGCGACTGTGGCGAGCAAATCGTTGGACGCTCGACCCGTTTCAGACTCATGCGCAACCTCCCGATCACGATCACCCGGCACCACCACTGGCACCGCCCCACCACCACCCGGTGGTGCACTGGGCGCACCCGTACCAGTGATAAGCGTGAAACCTCCAAAGGACATGCCTCCTAAGGCGACGGCGATCAGGGCAGCGTTCATGATTTTTCTCCTTGGATTGATTCGTGTGTGTGCATGGGTAATCAGTTTGGCAAGCTCGGCCGTCTCGCCAAGCTCTGCGACTGCGATCTGGATTGCTCTGGGTTCGGACTTGCCGACAATCAACAAATCATCAACGCGGCTGCGCAGGTGATCCTCGAGTTCGTCGCGGATCTGGAGGCGTTGAGATTCGGACACCACCAGCATCGAGGTCAGGACATCGAGCCAAGACGAAATCGCGTCGCGGGTCGAAGGCACCACCGGCGGGTGCTTGGTTCGAGATTTGGGGGTGAGTTTGGTCATCCGCTGGCCAGTTGGTTCTCGGGTGCTTGGGCAACAAACCCGTCGATGATGGATTGCGTTTGGCGATGGAGTTCGATGCGCCGCGCGAGTTGCTTATGACCCTTGGGGCTCAGCGTGTACCACTTGCGTCGGCGCCCGGTCGAGTCTGGATCTGCACCAGCCGCTTTGACCTCTTCCCAACTGGTCGTGACCAGCCCGTTCTTTTCGAGTTTGGTGAGTAATGGGTACATTGCTGAGGGTAAGAGTTTGAAGTACCCGTCGGATTGAGTTGCGATGGCTTTGCTTATCGCGTAGCCATACGACGGGCCAATGGCAAGCACAGAGAGGACGACGAGTTCTGAATGATCCTGTTTAAGGGTGAGCATGGTCTGGTTCCTTTGAGAGACGGACTTGCCCAATAATACGGCAAAGAATATATCGAGGTTCGATATATCCAAATAAATACCGCAATTTCCATTTTTGCATGGAAGAAAATGGGGTTGCGATATATTCTTATTTCACGAAATGAGAAGCCATATGCGCCAACTAACTGATCTCGCCAACGCCCTTTCTGATCCCAATCGCATCCGATTGCTCGCAGCCTGCCTTGATGGTGAGCGCTGTGTATGCCAATTGGTCGAATTGATTGAGCTCTCAAACGCCTCGATCTCGAAGCATCTGGCGGTGCTCAAACGCGCCGGGCTGCTCGAATCACGCAAGGACGGGCGATGGGTGCATTACCGCATCCCCGACGCCCCCGCTCCATTGGTCGCCAACGCGATCGAAGTGATCCAAACCCATATACGCGAAGATGCGATCATCTTGGCAGATCAGGAGAAACTCAAAGCCATCGACTCGATTGATCCGAGCGATCTTGCCCGGATGCAACGCGAAGGATGTTGTCTCCCAACGAAGAAGGAATCCTGCCATGAAAACCAACGATCAAATCCGCGAACAAATCCGCGCAGACTACGCCAGTATCGCCACGACCAACAATGATTCATGCTGTTGCGCAGGTGCCTGTGGCGTCACCGAATCCATCGACGCAACCGACCTTGCCGAGCAGATCGGCTACACCAGAGAAGAACTCGAAGCGCTCCCTGGCGATGCCAACATGGGGCTCTCCTGCGGCAACCCAACGGTAATCGCGGCTCTGAAAGAGGGCGAAACCATCCTCGATCTCGGTTCAGGTGGCGGGTTTGATGTGTTTCTCGCCGGGCCTAAAGTCGGCCAATCCGGACAGGCGATCGGTGTCGATATGACCCACGAGATGATCGCCAAAGCCCGCAAAAATATTCTCCATTACCAGAGAGCAACAGGGCTCGATAATGTTGAGTTTCGGCTCGGAGAGATCGAACACCTCCCCGTCGCGGATCATTCGGTCGATGTCATCATCTCGAACTGTGTGCTCAACCTCTCGATGGACAAGCAGCAGGTCTGGAACGAAATCAGCCGCGTCCTCAAGCCCGGCGGACGGGTCGCGGTATCGGATATCGCCCTGCTCAAACCCTTGCCCGAAGCGGTCAAAGAACTTGTTGAATCCTGGGCAGGGTGTGTCGCCGGAGCGATCTTGGTCGAGGAGATGCGCGAGCAAATGAACAAAGCAGGGTTGACGGAAATCAAACTCACGCCCAAGGCAAACTATGTACACACGCTGGTATCGGCGAATGATCCGCTGTACCAAAAAATCGAGGAACTGTTCCCAACGGGGGAATCGGTCGCCGATGTGATCACGAGTGTGGATATCGTGGCCAACAAACCCAGCGGGTGTTGCCAATAACCCCAACCCGATGGAAAGGCATCCCGCCGCCAGTGCCATCGGGTTGGTTCCCCACCACGCAAGAAATCATTGGAAAATCGCCCCCATCCTCAGCCAACGCGGGGCATTTTTCATAGGATTGGGCAATTCGTACACCACTGCCCGGGCATGACGCCTGGCTACAGATACAGCGAGCAGGAATATGCCTCAGATTACACTCCCAGATGGTTCCGTCAAATCCTTCGACCACTCGGTCTCTGCATTCGATGTCGCCATGACCATTGGCGAACGATTGGCCAAAGCCTGCGTCGGGTGCTTGATCGACGAGGAACTCTGTGATCTCAACACCGTCATTGAAAGCGACTGCACACTCTCACTTGTCACCGAAAAGACCCGCGACAAACAAGATGACCCCAACGCATTATTCTTGCTCCGCCATTCGACCGCCCATGTGATGGCCGAGGCGATCCAAAGGCTGATCCCCGGCGCCATGCTGGTGTATGGTCCGCCTTTGGAGAACAGCTTTTACTACGACATCAAGTTCCCCGATGACCGTCCACTCAAGGACGGTGATTTTGAAGCCATTGAAAAAGAAATGACGGCAATCATCAAGGAGAACCGCCCGTTTACACGCTATGAACTCGAATACTCTGAGGGAATCAGAAAAATTGAAGCAGAAGGATCCAAATACAAACTCGATAACGCCCATCGTGCGCACGAAGCGGGTTCTTTGTCGTTGACCTTCTACGCCACTGGTGAACCGGGGAAAGACTGGGAAGACCTGTGCCGAGGACCACACCTCCCATCCACCGGGCGTATCGGTGCTTTCAAAATTATGTCACTGGCCTCCTCGTACTGGCACGGCGACGAAAACTCCGATCGGTTGACCCGTGTCTATGGCACTTCGTTCTTCAACAAAAAAGACCTCAAGGCCCACCTCGAACGATTAGAAGAAGCCAAAAAACGCGATCATCGTGTGCTGGGCAAAAAACTTCGGCTCTTCGCCATCGACGATGCCGTCGGACAAGGGCTGATCCTCTGGACACCCAACGGGTCGATCGTCCGCAAAGAACTCCAGAACTTCATCAGCGCCGAACTTACCAAACAAGGGTACTCTGAAGTCTTCACGCCTCACATCGGCAAGCTGGATCTGTATCGCACCTCAGGGCACTTCCCCTACTACGCCGACTCGCAGTTTCCCCCACTGATCGAGCGCGATCACCTCGTCGAGCTTTCTGAAGAAGGGTGCAGCTGCGCCCAACTCTCCAACAACATGAGCACAGGTCAAATCGAAGGTTTTATGCTCAAACCCATGAACTGCCCGCACCATATCAAGGTGTTCGACTCGCAGCCCCACTCATACAAAGACCTCCCCGTCCGACTCGCCGAGTTTGGCACAGTGTATCGGTGGGAGCAATCCGGCGAACTCAACGGCATGACCCGCGTCCGTGGATTTACCCAAGACGACGCCCACCTCTTCTGCACACCCGATCAGATCGGCGCAGAACTCCAAGGATGCTTGTCACTCGTCAAAATCATCTTCGATGTGCTGGGCATGATTGATTATCGTGTGCGGGTCGGGTTGCGTGATCCTGATTCCGGCAAATACACCGGCGATCCGGCCAACTGGGACAAGGCCGAGCAGGCGTGTCGCGAGGCCGCCCAAACGCTCGGCGTACCGTTCACCGAAGAGCCCGGAGAAGCTGCATTCTATGGGCCGAAGATTGACTTCATCGTCAAAGATGTCATCGGCCGAGAATGGCAACTCGGCACCGTCCAAGTCGACTACAACCTCCCCGAACGCTTCAACCTCAGCTACATCGGCGCCGACAACGAAAAACACCGCCCCGTGATGATCCACCGCGCCCCCTTCGGCTCAATGGAAAGATTCATAGGCGTCCTCATCGAACACTTCGCCGGCGCCTTCCCCGTCTGGCTCGCCCCCGAACAAGTCCGCGTCCTCCCCATCTCCGAAAAGAGCAACGACTACGCCGCCGAGGTCCTCGCCCAACTCAAAGCCGTCGGCATCCGCGCGACCAGCGACACCCACGACCAACGCATCCAAGCCAAAATCAAAAACGGTTCCGAAATGAAGATCCCCTACCTCCTCATCGTCGGCCCCCGCGACGCCGAGGCGAAGGCCGTCTCCGTCCGAGCGTTTGGCACAGAGAAAGACCTGGGCTCCATGCCGCTCGATGAGTTCATCGCCGCCATCGCCAACGAATACGAATCCAAAGGCACAACGACCGTCAAAGAACGCTTCGCAACCGCAACGGTCTAGGTCGTGCCTGATGGCTCGGAGTTTTCTTTTCTGGGTGCCCCGTCGGAGCCATCTTCGGTTCCTTCGGGTCAAACACCGACTGCTTTCGACCCCAAAATCCGATCCCGACGGGCAGTCAAAAAAACAGGGCTGGGAATTTCCAGCCCTGTAAGTAAGAGATAGTGATTACTACTACGGAGAAAACACCCTTTGAATTCGAGCATAAAGTTGCTCACTGACATCTTCACCCCATTTCAGAGCCTGCAACACACTCTCCTCTTTAGATCCGGAAAGTGTTCTTGCACGAATTATATACTGACCTCTGACTTCACGCAAACTTGACAGTTGATTTGATATCTTTTCGAGATGTTGATCCGCTATCTTGATCATTTCATTTGCACTTTCACCCTCCAATTCTCCACTTTCTATGCGATCAAGCACAAAATCGACTGCCAGTGCAATATCAGATGACAGATCTACAATGGGCTGAAAAAAATCAATGCTCATGTCAAACTGAAAATCAGTCCATTCCTTTGATTCTCGCTGATTACCAGCAGCAACCAACGCTTCATAGCACTTTCCAAGTTCAAGTGTTTGACTGTACATTTCCATTGCCAAGGCAAGCCGCAGCTCAGCCCCATTTTCCCAAACCAAGGCAACTTCTGTCTGACATGTTTTTTTCCATCACCCTCCGTCTGACTTCCTGATATCCCGAGAACACCCGCTCCGAGCATTGATCCGAAAGTAAAAACGAGTAAGGGCGCACGCCAACTATTCAAACCTGTATGTTTATTCATTCTACCACTCCTTGACTTCGAGCAAAGAAATCTTCAAAACTAGAAATATCCGCTGGTGTCAACACACCATCTCCGTCCACATCTGTATACGGATCACCATTGTTGTAATCCATCAAAAAATCTGCAACATCACTGCTTGACAACACGCCATCCCTATTCCAATCAGAAATCGGGAAAGGCATTAATGGGAAAACGGTATCGCCTGCAACCAACCCATTTGTAGAGATACGATAACTATCACCGACCTGTTCTAAAGGAACCTCAAGAGTATAGAAAATCACGAAGCCAAATCTCAATTCTCCGAGGCTGTCCAAGTATCCATGCTCAATGCGAAATGTAGACACAAGCTCAATTGTTCCGTCCAGATTATAATCTACATACCTATCTGAACTCGTATCGAGAGCTGCTCGAAGTTCAGGTATTTGATCATCGTTGACAGTTGGTACCCCAGCGAATGAGCCACCCAGTACAGGATAGCGATTCACACCGTTAGGAAGTACTTCAACACCCCCGAGACGCATCTGGCCAGAAATCATCCAAGTTGCATCTATATCAACGCTGTCAATCCCCTCGTAGACTCTCGTAAAAAATCCGTTGAGCATAAATCTGCCCTCAGCAAGCAATTTGGGACGCGCATCTCCTACTAAATTTTGTTGTAGAAACGCCCCGACTTGTCCAAAACTTGGAGCAAAAACTGCCAATGACGATTCTGAGATCAAATCCAGTTCGATCGCGACATCATCGTCTCCGATTTCCTCGGAATTCCCTAGTTTTATCTCGATTGCCGGCACAACATCAAGAAGTGATTTAATTAAATCGCGAGCGGCTTTTCTGTCTTCGCTAGATTCAGACATTTCATAGTTAACAATCGCCGCTTTTACTGTCCGGTACCAAAGACCAATAGCAGCCCTCTCTTCATCTGAACATCCAAACTCACGGCATCTCTGCAGCTCATTTTGATATGTCCGATCAGCATCTTTACGCCATTCCTTGGCACAACCAGGAGCCATAAGAAGAAGAAAAATCAAAACGAGGAACGAGGAACGAGGAACGAGGAACGAGGAACGAGTCGAAACATTATATTCTCCAATACGGAACCAATCGATGCCGTGGTGCATCCACGACTACCACCCATCATAACGGCTTCTTGACTGCACCGCAACCCCTAAACAGGGGTTTGCAGGCAAGATGGAATTGACCTGCATTCTACCCACCATTGGCTGAAAATCGAGCAATCATCTCCACCGCCTCTTCGGGATCATCCGTCCACTGCACAAGATCCAAATCCACGGGGCTGATCGTCTCGTTGGCGATCAGCGCGTTCTCAATAAACACACGCATGTGCTCCCAAAAATCCTTCCCCATCACAATGATCGGAAACTTCTCAATCTTCTTGGTCTGGATCAGCACCAGCGTCTCGAATACCTCGTCCATCGTCCCGAACCCGCCGGGCATCACGATGAATGCCTTGGAGTATTTGACGAGCATCACTTTGCGAACGAAAAAGTATTTGAAATCAACGAAGAGATCAAGGTAGGGATTGGGATATTGCTCGTGGGGGAGTTCAATGTTGCATCCAATCGAAAGCCCGTTGCCTTCGCGTGCCCCGCGGTTGGCAGCTTCCATGATGCCTGGCCCTCCCCCGGTCATCGTGGCATAGCCTGAGTCGGCGAGCTTCTTGCCGACCGCTTGGGCGAGTTGGTAATATTCGTTGTCTTCCTCGAACCGAGCCGATCCAAAGACAGTGACGCATGGGCCGATGAAATGAAGCCGCCGAAACCCTCGGATAAACTCGATGAAAATGTTGATCGCAGTAAAGAGCTCTTGGCGGCGCAGACGCGGGCCTTTGAGCAGGTGATGCTCCGAGCCCTCCGGCGGCCTCTTGCCCCAATCGCAACATTCCTCTGGATGAGGACGAGCAGGTTGGATTGGTTCGTTGCTGGCCATTGACCGATATTCTAGGCTTGAGATGGCACACAAGATCGTCCACACTCATCGCATATACTCCCCCATGCCTCACTGCACCGTCCAAAGCTGGACCATCACCAATGAACGCGGGCTCGATTTGCTCGGCAATACCCATACCCCTGCCACCCCCCCAGCTGCATGCGTGATCCTCATGCACGGATTCAAAGGGTACAAAGACTACGGGTTCATCCCGGTGCTTGCGCACGACCTGTGCGATGCGCAGATGGTGGTGCATCGATTCAATTTTTCAACCTCAGGGATGACCAACGCAATCGAAACCTTCGCTCGTCCGGATTTGTTCGCCCTCGATACTTGGAATCGCCAGGTCGAAGATGCAATGCGGGTGGTTCAAGCGGTGCACTCGGGCGAGATCGCAGGCAAAGGGTTGCCGATCTATCTTGTCGGCCACTCGCGAGGCGGCGCCACCGCCCTGCTCACTGCGGGCCGTTGTGGTGATTCGTTGCATCTTGCCGGAATCGTCACGATCAATGCCGTCGATGATTGTTGTCGAATGTCACAAGATGAACAAGACGCGATGCTCGCGAGGGGGTATGCGATGACACAGAGCGCGCGGACACACCAGAACCTGCGCATCGAGCGCAACTGGCTTCGAGAGCAACTCGATGCACCCGAGCGACATGATGTGCTTTTGCAAGCTTCAAAAATCACTTGCCCAGTGTGTGTGGTCCACAGCAGCAACGATCAAGCAGTCCATTCCAGCGCTGGACAGGCAATCGCCAAAGCGTGCAAGACGGAGCTGATTTGCCTCGCAGAAGGGAATCATGTGCTTAATATGCCCAACCCAAGCAGGGTGGATACTGACCGATCGGAGCAACTTCTCAAGGTAACAAGCACAATTACCCGATTTATAGACGAACAGAGTTAGTTGTTACCCAACCTGCTCCGAGTTGACATCACACACTTTGGGAGACACAATTCGACATATGCACCCGATGCTGAATATCTCACTTGCCGGCTCGTTGATGATCTTGTGTTCATCTGCACATGCCCAGCAGATGAATATGGATCTTGATGACGATTTCGTACTCCCCTCGCCTGCACTCAACCATCCAATCTCTATTCTTGAAAAGGCACGCCCGCTGCTCGATCATTTCTCACTGAGCGAACTCAACGAGTTTCGCGTCGCGGGATTTGATCCGTCTTGGATCAGGGATCGGTTTGTGCCCCCGAGCATTGACCCTCAGTTTTATCGCCGAACGGCCCAGAACATTTCGCCGCTCATGGTCGAATCATGGGCAGCGCACTACACCGATACGCAGGGGATGCAGATCAATGACTCAGTGCGTTTCTCTGTGGGACGAACAACCGAGCTGCGCGATGGAAATATCTCGGGCAATGCGGGCATGATCAACACCGCCCCCGACAATGAGCACATCTCAAGCCTGACTCAATCCGAAGGCGAGTACGACATCTATGACTTGGCCCTCGAGTGGGAAGCGATCAATGCCGGGCCTGTCACCCTCTCGGTGCTCTCGGGGCTCAAAGCGATCGAAGCCAACATCGGTAAACGCGTCACCAAAGGCAACGATACCACCATCGAACGCGTCAACCGCGTAGCAGCAGTTCCGATGATCGGTTCGGGGCTTCGCTGGAAGATCAGCGAATCATTCTCCTTTTCGGGCGCCGCCCTGACCCATCCGACCCAGGCTGGCAATGCACTGATTGATTTCAACGCCTCGACCGACCTGAGGCTCTCGACCAATGTGATGTTCAGCGCGGGTTATCGCATGCTCCGATCATCATTTGAAATCGGCGCAGTGGAGACCGATATCGACCAAAAAGGGCTCTTCGCCCGTATCGAAATCAGCTTCTAACCCCAGCTTCTCACCCATCGCAAATGCCCCCCCGCCACATTCACCCCATCATCTCGGCGAGGATATCGAGCCCTTGGGTCAGTTTGCCAAGCTCGGTGGCGAAGCTGATTCGAAAGTGGGTGTCGCGCCCCGAAAAGGCCCCCCCGGGAATCGTCAATAAGTTGCGCTCAATCGCCCGTTCAGCGAATGCCGTTCCGGTGATCCCCAAATGCTCGGGGACTTTGATAAAGGCATAGAACGCGCCACCGGGCGAAGCGATCTCAGTAAGCAAACCGAGCTTCTCAAGCACTAGGTCTCGTCGAGCTTGATATTCATCAACAAACGACGACATATCCGTCTCGAAACAGGCCTCGACCCCGGCTTGTAAAGGCGCAGGTGCACACACAAAGGTATATTGCTGAAGCTTGGCCATCTGTTCGACAACAGCCCGTGGGCCCGCAGCGTATCCCAATCGCCATCCCGTACACCCATAAGTTTTACCAAACCCGCGGATAAGCAGTACATCATCGTGGGCGCCTTCGATGCGCGCAGGGCTTGGGCATCGCGCTTGGGACGCATCGCCAGCGCACGCATCGGTGGTGGCATCGGCGAAGGCAAACTCGTCGTAAATTTCATCGGCGATCAACAACACGCCTTTGGATCGGCACAAATCGCGAAGCTTGATGCACTCGTCCTTGTTCATCACCACCCCGGCAGGATTCGAAGGCGTATTGAGAAGCACGAACTTGGTTTTCCCATTGATCAAAGGCTCGATTCGCTCCGCGGTAAGCTTGAAATCGGGATAAGTATCAACCGTGACCGCTTTGGCTCCAACCAAGGTCGTCCAGTGCGGATACGCAACAAAGTAAGGATCAGGGATAATGCACTCGTCGCCAGGATTGAGCAAAGCCATGAAGGCCAAGACCAGCGCCCCCGAGGTGCCTGAGGTAATCATCGAAACTGGCCCCATGTGCCCCGGAGTATTGACGGTTCGGACATCCCATCCCAGATCATGCCCAAGCCAATCATTGACCTTGGCAAGGAGTGTCGGGAGCCCTTGGGTGAGGGTGTACCCGTTGAGGTGGTGGTCGATGGCGTTGATGGCTGCCCGGCGGATAGGCTCGGGGACGACAAAGTCAGGTTGACCAATCGAAAGATTGATCGGATCATCAAGAGTCGATGCCAAGGCAAAGATTCTGCGGATGCCCGATGCGTCGATGGCATGAGCGCGATCAGAGATCATCGAATCGAGGTCAAACCCGTCGATCGGTGCTGGCGAAGTGGTCATGGGTCAAGCTCCAGTGCAATCAATGCAAAAACAGGCCCCGATGGAACACCGAGACCTGTGATCTGTTCTCATGATCGTTCTCATGGGGCACAAGCTGCCGTCAGCCCTGCGATGGCAGAAGCTGTCGGGCAACGGCTACTCTTTGACCTTGGTTTTGGGCAAGCCGTGAACCGTGTCTTTGCCCTCGACGAACTTGCCTTCTTCCTTGAGCGCTGCAATGCGCTCGGTACGAGTCATCACATTACGAACGGTGGTCAGATTACCTTCAGTTTTGAGTGAAGCGTCAATGCTCATGGTGTACTCCAATTGGTCGCGTATCTTGCCTCAGGCTTTGCCTGTTGTTGCTTATCGCCGAAGGGGGCGTGTCTAGTTGATGGCCGAGTTTGGCCCGATCTATGGGTTGTATTTTTCCCAGTTCGTCTGAGAAAAATCCGATCCCCCGCGTCGTTCACGCTGCCAGCGGGCACCGAGATTGGCGATCAGCCTTTGGTGCTCAGATCGTTCAACACTCATGGCACTCCACTGATTCCCCGGAATCGCAACTCCAAGTGAATACAGCCTATAGCGGGATGGATTGTTGGCGCTCGATGCGCGATTATCCACCACCGGCACCCCAATGACAGGGACAGAATGCAAATATAGAAACGAAATTGCGTCCGCAGCCTGCTCGGTATCGAGCGTCGCCAAGACGAGGTAGTTGAGCCCAGGCTCACGGGGATCAGTGTCGAGGAATCCCGATGGGCTCATCACCGCTGGTCCCGAAGAGGTCGATGCTTTCGGGGTGGTCGCCGGGGGGATTATTGTGGTCGCATTGGGTTGATCGGTGTCAACCTGAGGCTGATTCACTGCTGGGGTCGGTACCGTCGTTTCAACGGGTCGAACCACGGGTTGATCGCGGACATAAGGCTCGATCGCTTTCTTCCCCGCTGCATTGCCCCGCTGATATCCGATCGTCCACGCTGCAAGAATCAAAGCAAATCCAACCGCGATCAGTGTATAAAACATCGGCGAAGAAAGCCGAATCCCCGAATCATCAACCACCTCGTCATCGAGCATCGCGGCTGCCGATCGCTCGGCCCGTGAGACACCACCCGAACTGTCCCACGCTGTCTGCTTGGTCGGCACATCAGGACCACCTTGGTCACCCGTTGCCGAGGAGGTTGCAGGGCGGGGCTGCGAGGGTGCAGGCGTCGGTTTGGGGGTGAGTTTGGGTGAAGACTGGGGGGCACTGGGATCTTCCCCACGCTCACGCATAAGATCAAACAAAGGTGGCCCTGAACGACGATCGGTCATACACATATAGTATGCACGAAATCCTACGGCAATGTAGACCCCGCACACATACTTCATCCACACAATGACGCTATACTCGGTTGATATGGCCATCAAAGAAGAAGACATCATCACGATCACCCCTCCCCCAATGACCGCCGCCGAGGCCATGTATATCCCGAGTATCGTCAAGGGATTTGGCACAACGATGCGGCATTTCTTCACCTCCTTCGGACAAGGACGCACCAGCCGAACCCTTCAATACCCCGAACAACGCCGAGAGGACTATTCCCCCGAACAAGGCGGAATAGAGTCCTCCAACTTCCGAGGTGTGCATCGACTCAACCGCGACAGCGCCGGACGCGTCAAATGCGTCGCCTGCATGATGTGCCCCACCATCTGCCCCGCCAACTGCATTCATATCGAAGCGGCTCAGTCACCTTGGGATGATCGTGAGAAATATCCTGCCAAGTTTGAAATCGACGAGCTCCGATGCATCTTCTGTGGCATGTGCGAAGAGGCATGTCCCGTCGATGCCATCGAGCTCACCCCGATGTACGACATTGTGGGCAAATCACGCCAAGAAATGGTCTTTGACAAGAACAAACTACTACATGTTTATGACATGACGATCGATCAGAAACCCATGTGAGTACACTGGCCCGTACACTGGGGCACCAAACTCCCCAAACCCAAAGAGCAAACAGACCAACGAACAGACCCAGTCCAATTGCTTCTTGGACTGGGCCTTGATTCGTATTCGGGATTCGTATTCGGAAATACGGGTACACAAACACGGGTTCAGAGATGTATCTCCCGAAATTGATTGACGCATCATCGGTTGGTTTATCGACGGTTGGTTTATCGACGGTTGGTTTATCGACGCCGACGCGAAGCAACCAAACCACCCATCCCTAAGAGTGTCATCGCACCGGGAGCGGGAATAATCGTGAATCCGACACTGATCTTGTACGCGAAATTCTGCGAATGCCCCACGCCATCGGCCAGTTCATCAGTCCCCACAGAACCGGCACCTACGTCACCGAACCCTGAGAGTCCCATGTAGTAGGTTCCTGCTGTAAGGTTTGCAATCTGAATCGCAGGCATCAGGCCGATACCACTATCGTCATCAAACGCGATCACATCGCCACCGGCGGTAACAATCTGCATGATTCCATCAGCACCAGAGGTCGCTGAGAAACCGGCAAAGAATGACAGCGAAGCCGAGTCATTGATTGTAAAACTGAACCAATCAACATCGTTGGTACCAATCACGCCATCAATCGCAACCGTCCCGCCCGGAGCATTAAAAATACCAAGGTCATTGGCAGTGGCGAGCGTATTGTTGGATTCGCTCTCACTGATATACCCGGCATGACTCGAACTCACGAGCGCCAACGACACAATCAAAAAAGAACCTCTCATTTTTCTTTTCTCCCTCCTGAAAAACAGTATTCGCCCCGTGGAAGTCCAATCCCACAGGCCGCCCTCTTCGGTACCTACTCCAATCCCACAGGCCGCCCTCTTCGGTACCTACTCTACAGATTTTCAGCCTTTTTGGAAGAGAGAAAATAAAATGGCACCAAAATTTACACCAAAACCAACAAAAACACCCTGAACAAGGGTGTTTTTGTTGGTAATTTCATCGAAAAACTCGTCCCTTGGCCAGTCGAGGGGTTCAAAAACCTAGGGAATTGAAGGTCATTTTCGACGCCGACGGATCAACACGACCCCACCGAGCCCCAAAAGGGCCATGGAACCCGGAGCTGGAACCACCGAGAATCCAAAGGTCAGCTTGTACCCGAAGTTCTCTTGGTGTCCGAGTCCGTCGGCAAGTTCATCTGACCCCACCGAGCTCGCATCGACATCGCCAAACCCGGAAAAGCCCATGTAGTAAGTTCCCGCAGCGAGGTTCTCGATCTGGATCGCAGGCATCAGCCCAACACCCGAATCGTCGTCGAAGGCAATCACATCGCCACCAGCGGTCACGATCTGCATCAGCCCGTTCCCATTGGCACCAAATGCACTAAACACGGAAAGTGAAGCAGTATCGGTGAGTGTAAACATAAACCAATCGACATCGTTGATGTCGAGCACGCCGTCAATCACTGCCGACCCGCCTGGGGCATCAAAGGAACCAATGTCATTGGCAAGCGCAAGGGTGTTGTTGTTTTCAGACTCGCTAAAGAACCCGGCCTGAGTCGAACCCGCCAAGGTCGCAATGACTGCGCAAAGGATTGTGTATTTCATATCTTCTCCTCCTGAAGAATGGAGCAACGGTGAGGGGACACACCAAGTGCGTACACCCACATACACCATGCACCCAATTCCCCATTGCACCACCCAATTTGAGTTTTCTTTTGTAGAAAAGTTCTAACTCTTCGATGCCCTCGCGTGGTTGACAGGGTCGCTGCGAATATCGCCCAAATTCACATCAAAATTTCAACTGAGCTGGCATCTTGCCACAAATGGTGTATTTCTTCTATCGGACGCAGATTCTCTGCATTTCAACAGCATTTGGCGAGCAATCAGGAGGGTTTGATCATGCTCATTCACAAAACCAAGACGAGTTGTCTAACACTTATCGGAACAATCGCAGTTGCATCCACCTGTGCGAGCGCTGGAATACTAACCCTAAATACCACTTTCGGTTTCACTGACCTCAATACGAGCTATGACGATGCAACCGGACTCTACCTTGCCCAGTCGTCACTCAACACTTCCGGTGATGTCACCAACTGGGAAACGGCTCTTCCACTCAGTGCCGACTTCCTCGCCGGGCAGATCGGTGTGGGCAACGACGCCTTTGTCGAGTTTCGCATGAATCTTAACAACATCACCGGCACCTCCGCAGATGGAATCAACGGACGCCTCCTGATCCGTGATATCGACGGCGACAATTTCTCAGGAAGCTTCACCGGCACATGGAACTTCGTCGGTGGGTTCGGATTCTTTGATGGAATCATCAGTTCTGCCCTCTTCAATAACAATAACGGTGATGGCATCTTTGAGAGTACCAGTGCTGGCGATCAATTCGTAACTCCAAACCAAGGTCTCTCAGGTGCGATCAGTTTCCTGATTCAGATGCCTGATTGGTTCGATGCCGGCAGCTTTGAAGAACGCTCGTCGCAAGGCGATGGAATGCTATTTGTACCAACACCAGGGAGCTTCTCGTTGCTGGCCATTGGTGGGGTGTTCGCGTCGCGTCGGCGTCGTCGATGATCCCTGATTCCTTTACTCTCCAGGGAACAACTCAGCCGTCCAAAGCACCCGTTGGACCTGTAAGACCCACAACTTGAACGCTCACACGAGTCGTGTGTGTGACGAATCAGAGAGAGGCCGCTCGGTGGGTGCAGAACCCGGCGGCCTCTTTCCTTATTTTGTAGAAAACAAAGACACCGAAGCAATGGGCGATGGGCCTCACCAGAATCTTATTGGTATCATCTCATATGTCGAACCACGAATCCGACAACCCGCCTCAGTTTTTGATTGGCCCTGATATGCCAGCAGGCAGTACACCATCCGACCCGACATCATTGCTCAATCAGGCCCGTGATCGGATCCACGACGAGGACGCCAAGAACAAAGAATCCGTCAAACTCGCCCGTCGATTGTTCATCGCGATGATCCTTATCGCGATCCTCGGCGTCGTCTTCTACATCATCCTCCCCTACTACGGCATCCGACTCTCTCCCACCGTCCCCATCCTGAGTTTCCTCGCCATCTTCACCGGCGCGATTCTGACAGCGATCGAAGAAATGCGCGACAACAACACCCACGATGGCGATGATGCATCAAGTTCGCGAGATTCGGAATATTACAATACCAGTTGCACCAACGATGGGTGCGCCACGGGCATGTGCCCCGGCCCGCGCCCGTTGCAGATGTTCAGAGAGAAGAAGCCTCCAAGAAATTGATGAGGATTCACCAAGTATCGGGGTTTTTGAGTCCGGTGTTGGTCAGTAGCCTCACCAGATTCACAGCTCCGACAGTTGCAAACACAGGCAAGATTGTCGCGACAACCCCGACCAAAGCATACCACATCATCATCGTATGGTACAAATCGTTCCGCTGTCGCCAATTCTGGTACTCACCATATGCGTTGCGCTGGTCAAACTCAGGAAGTGTGTGGCGGGCCGCCTCGGCGATTCCGAACATCCAATATGCCATTCCGAGCGTCGCTGTAAAAAAGTTCGCCATCCCGATCACCAGCCCGAGCTGTTGCCCGCGTGTCTCACATTTCATCAAGATTGCATCTTTAAATACTCCAAGCCCCATCGCTTGCCCACCTTACCCTCTTTCTGCCCGCTTGCGTTTGAGTTCAGCATCAATAAACTGATCGAGCTCCCCACGATCAAGCACATTGGTCGGGTTGGCTTCGACATTGGTGCGGTGATCCTTCACGCGGTTGTCGTAGAGCACATAGCTGCGAATTTGTGCACCCCATCCACGATGTTCGAGCTTGCCGCCCGCAGCCTCGGCGATGTCGGCAGCCCGTTTTTCTTCTGCCATCTGCTCGAGCTTGGCGGTCAGGATCGCCATCGCCTGCCTACGGTTCTGCTGCTGCTCGCGATGGGTCGATGCCAGAATCATGATCCCCGTGGGCTTATGCACCAAGCGCACCGCCGAGGCGACCTTGTTCACATTCTGACCGCCGGGCCCAGATGATCGCGCAAAACAACTGATCTCCAAATCCGAATCAGGAATATCAACCTCCGCCTCTTCAAACTCGGGTGTCACATCAACAGTCGCAAAGCTCGTTTGGCGCTTGCCCTGTGCATTGAAAGGCGACACCCGCGCCAGCCGATGTGTCCCGCGTTCGCAACATAAATACCCAAAGGCGTAAGGACCTTGCACATGCAGCGTGACGGAATCGAGCCCGACTTCTGAGCCGTATGATTTCTCGACTTCTTCAACCTTCCACCCTTGGTTCTCGAAGAAGTAGAGATACATCCGAAAGAGCATCTCGCACCAATCGTTGGCTTCAGTCCCACCATCGCCAGCCGAGATGGTGAAGAAGCAATCCTTAGTATCGTGTTTACCCGAGAGCAATGATTGCGTTTCGATCTTGTCCATCCGCTTCATGAGTTGAAAAAGTTGTTCGTCGGCTTCTTCGAGCAACTCGGCGTCGTTCTCCTCCCGACTCATTTCGTAGGCGACCTGGGCATCTTCAAATTCTTCATAGACCGCTTTGATTGGGTCAGTCTGGGCTTTGATGAGTTTTAACTCGGCGATGGTCTTTTTGGCTTCTTCCTGGCTGTTCCAGAAATCCGCTCCGCCCATCATTGCTTCGAGTTCTTGAAGTCGCGTTCGTTTGTTTTCATAGTCAAAGAGACTCACGGATCGTTAAAATCCGCGCCTCAAGCTCGCTGATCACATTGTGATGTGCTTCAAAATGCATGACTGCTCCTCTGCCCGCTCATCGGGCGAAATCTTGGGTATCACTTTAGCATCCACAAGCCAACTTTGCCCGTACAATACTCGAAATGATCCATCCACTCTCCATCATCGGGCTCACCATCGCGCAGGCCGCTTCTGATCCAATCCCCCAAGAAGCCTACCGCCGAGCGTCTTCGCTGACCTTGATGCTCGCGATCTTAGGTGTGGTGATGATAACCACACTTTTGATGATCGTGACCCTCCGTCGATCCCGCCGCCGAAAGGACACCCTACCCAAGCCCAAGCCCACCGAGCATGTCGATGTCTGGGCCGAATCGGGCCGACGCTTTGACTCCTCGATCACAGAGATTGATCCCAACGACGAATAACTGCACAAATAAAACGGGCTGAAAAACCTGTTCTACTACCTGCGAGAAGATCATCAAGGCAGCGATTCCACCCACGACTGTGCCTGGACATACCCGAGTCTCTGTGCCTTCTTCGCCCACTCGATTGCCTCTGCCCGCTCGTCTGCTCGCTCGAGCCACAACGCCACCTCGAAAGCCAGTTTTGCATCCTTTGGATGCTTGATCGCCACATCCATCAGTCGGCTCGCCGCATCACCCGGGCGACCGAGCATCCCGGAACACTCGGCCATGATGTATGCGGTTTCGGGTATGTCGAGTTCATCTTGATTCAATGATGCGAGCAGATTGATGGCTTCCTCGGGCTCGCCGAGCCGTTTGAGCACTCGGGCTTCTTGAAGCACCCATGCCAAAGCCTGAGGCTCGATCTGCCGGGCCTTGCGGATCTGCTCGAGTGCGATCCTCGATTTATTCTCCCGCATCGCCACATCCGATCGCATCACATAAATCTGCGCCCGATCCGGTGCCAATCGCTCCGCCAAAGCCAAATTCACCTTTGCCTCATCGAACCGATTGAGTTTCATCTGAATCGCTGCGAGGTAGATCGGTGTATCGGGATTCGATGGATCCATCCGCATCGCTGCGCTGTAGTGTGCCTCGGCGAGCTCGACCTGATCGAGCATATTGGCCAAGGTCCCAGCAGTAAACTCTATCGCCGCTGTACTTGGACCGATCTCGATGGCAGCAATGTATTGGTTGTACGCATCACGATGCCGATTTTGAAGCATATAGAGATCACCAAGCGCCAAACGAAGCTCTTGGTCGCTCGGATACTGGGCAGCTGCATGTTCGAGCACGGTCGTCGCCTGTGGATATTGCTCATTGCGCACATACACCTGCACCGCACCAAGAATCTCCTCGATCGACTCGGTCTGCGCGATCTCCCCATTTTGGGCTCCTTCCCCCGCACCAAGGACTCCCGAGCGTGCCCCATCTAATGATTGGATAGGCGATTGAGTCAGTGTCCAAAGCGCATACCCGGCCACACACAGAGCCACCAACGCCCCAATCCCCAAGAGCACCCCCGAAAGCTTCGCATTGCCCGCCCGCAAGGCATACAAACGGGCCGGATTCTTTGTGTTTGATCGTTCTTCCATACACACACGATATCGGCTACGCGTACACTTAGGAACAACGAATCGACCGATTTATGCAAGGATGATGCGATGACCACGGACGCCCCCCAACCCGCTGCCAAATCACCTGCCAAAGACCCCATGAGCAAGTCCTACGCCCCGGCAGACCACGAAGCCCGGATCTGGGATACATGGATCGCAGCCAACGCCTTCCACGCTGATCCAAACCGCGTTCTCTCAGGCGAAGCCTTACCTTACTGCATCCTCATCCCTCCACCCAATGTAACCGCTGCCCTGCATTTGGGGCACGCCTTGAACAACTCGATTCAGGACATCCTCATCCGCGCCCATCGCATGAAAGGCTACGAAACCCTCTGGATGCCTGGCACCGACCACGCCGGCATCGCCACCCAGACCATGGTGGATAAAAAACTCAAAGAAGAAGGCAAACCCGGTATCGCCGACTACAAAAAAATGGAGCTCGAAGGCAAAACTGATTCGGACGGAAAGTCTGGGCGAGAGCAGTTCCTCAAACTCGTCGACAACTTCAGGGATGAATACGAAGCCCGCATCACCCATCAACTCCAAAAAATGGGATGCTCGTGCGACTGGAAACGCCAACGCTTCACCATGGACGACATCTGCGCCCGCGCCGTCCGCGAGGCCTTCTTTCAACTCTTCAAAGACGGGCTCATCTACCGCGGCAAGCGCCTCGTCAACTGGGACCCCGTGACCCAAACCGCACTGGCGGACGACGAAGTCGAGATGGAAGAAATCGAAGGATATTTCTATTACCTCCGCTACCCACTCGTCCAAGACAATCCAGAAGACCCCACGATCCCCGTCACTTGGGAGCAGCTTGTCACACGCGGCTACCCCGATGCTGAAAACCACCCCGAGGACGAACAAGCCTGGATCACCGTCGCCACCACCCGCCCTGAAACCTACATGGGTGACACCGCCGTGGCCATCAATCCCAAAGACCCTCGCGCCCCAGCGGTGCGAGGCTTCAAAATCATGCTCCCACTGGTCGGACGCATCATCCCAATCATTGAAGACGACTATGTCGTCCTCCCCGTCAAATACGGCGGCCAGCCTGGCGATACCAAGGCAGAAATGTCCACCGGATTCCTCAAAGTCACTCCGGCCCACGACCAGAACGACTGGATGATCGGACAACGCCACAACCTCGACCCCATCAACATCATGGCTCCCGACGCGTCCATCTCCGATCAGCACGGGTGGGAAGACATCGGTGACGCCCACATCTTCGTTGGCAAATCCCGCGAGGAGGCTCGCGAGTTGGTCATCAAAGAGTTCAAATCTCGAAGTGTCGCCGAAGGTTCCGAAGGCTCACTGCTCGAGAAAATAGTCCCCTACACCCACAGTGTCGGTCATTCGTATCGCAGCCACGCCGCCGTCGAGCCGTACTTGAGTGACCAGTGGTACTGCAAAGTGAGCGACGACAAACTCCGAGGCAACGCCCAACGCGCATTGGTTCCCGAGCAACGGACGAACGCTTCGATAGAAGCGTGGCGCGAATCCGCTCCCTCTTCTCCCGGTAGAACGGGCTTCCAGCCCGTTTCTTCAGTTTCCTCTCCATCAACCCCCATCCCCAACAAACTCTCCATCCACAGCCGAAACCTCCCCCACTGGCAACTCGGAAGCAGCACCTACTTCGTCACCTTCCGCGCCAAAGAAGGAACCATAAGCGAGCACGAACGATCACTCGTCCTCGATGCTTGTTTCCATTTTGACAACGACCGAGCCATCGTCCGCCTCGTCACCGTCATGCCCGATCATGTCCACATGCTCATTACTCCAAGAAAACTCGGCGAAAATGAGTGGTATCCACTCCAAGACATCATCCACAGCATCAAGAGCTTCACCGCGAATGAAATCAATCGGAGCAGGAAAGATTCTGGAGCCTTCTGGCAAGCGGAATACTTCGATCGCATTGTGCGTGATGAAGATGAGTTTGAAGAGAAATGGAACTACATGCTCAACAACCCGGTGAAGGCAGGACTCTGCAAACAACCCGGTGAGTATGTGTGGACACGAAAAGGAGAAAATCAAATAAGAAACGGGCTGGAAGCCTGTTCTACCGGGGAATCGACCGATGGCACCATGTCCTTCTTCCCCGCCCGCTACGCCAAAACCTACGAAACCTGGCACGACAACCTCCGAGACTGGTGCATCAGCCGACAACTCTGGTGGGGACATCGGATTCCGGTTTGGAATGGTTCCGTTGGTGGATCTGTCGAAAAACTTGATCGATTTGAATCCACCATGGTTAAGTGGTGGCGAGAAGGCAAACTAACTTCCCAACTTACGATTGACCCAACCGATCCAAATCCACCACTGAGCAACGATGGAAAACCATTAATTGGGCAAGAGATCGCTGTTTGCGTTAGGAATCAGAACGACAGTGAAATCATTGAGTTCTTAGAGGAGTACGGCTTTACTCAAGACCCCGATGTCCTCGACACCTGGTTCTCCTCCGCGCTCTGGCCGCTCTCGACCATGGGCTGGCCAGACGCAACCGCAGCCAAAGCCTCCACCGGCATCGAAGATTTCGAGTCCATGCTCGAAGCCTTCAACCCGAGTTCCGTGTTGACCACGGCGCGTGAGATCATCACGCTATGGGTGTCGCGGATGACGATGTTCAATCGGTACTTTCTCAGTGAAGATTCCCAACAAACCGACTCCCAACGAGCCGCGACCGTAAGGGAGCGATCTTCGAGTTCTCTCGCATCTCAGGAAGAAAAGACCACTTGCTCACACGCGAAGCTCATTGGCCCTGCCCCCTTCAAAGATGTCTTCATCCACGCCATGATCCAAGACGGCGAAGGACGCAAGATGTCCAAGTCGCTGGGCAACGGTGTCGACCCCCTCGACATCATCCACTCCCACGGCGCCGACGCCATGCGATTCACGCTCTGCCAAATGACCACGCAGACCCAAGATGTCCGCATGCCTGTCGTCTGCGATGAGGAAACAGGAAAAAATACCTCACCTAAGTTTGATCTGGGACGCAACCTGTGCAACAAACTCTGGAACGCTGCCAAGTTCTCGATGATGATGCTCGAAAAGAACCCGATCGAGCAAGGGCCACCAATTGATCCACAAGAGTTGACCTTGATTGACCGGTGGATGCTCTCGCGTGTGGTCGATGCGACCAACAAAATCAACACCGCCCAATGCAACTACATGTTCAAGGATTACGCCGACACTTTGTACGATTTGTTCTGGCGAGATTTCTGTGATTGGTACCTCGAGTCGATCAAGCCAACCATCGCCGACGATCCAAACCAGCGGGCAGTGTTGAGGATCGTTTTCGAATCCATCCTCCGCCTCATGCACCCGGTCATGCCCTTCATCACCGAGACCCTGAGCGAACGCTTCGCAGATATTCCGATGAACGAGATCATGGGGTTTGGCTTTGCACCGACCAAATCAAACCAGACCCTTTGTCAGTCCGGTTGGCCTGAGCCTGATGATGAGTTGCGCGATGAGGTCGCTGAAGAGGCCTACGAGCGGATTCGTTCGTTGGTCTCGACCATCCGCGAGGTTCGTGCTCAATCACAGGTCGCGCCCAAGCGTCGGATTGTTCTGCACGCATCGGGACCACTCGCTGAGGATATCGCTCGGTGGTCGCCTTTGATCGAAACCCTCGCCGGCGTCGAATCGGTCACCGGCGATGAACCCGCAAGCCCATCGGCAAGCTTCACCTTTGAAGGCTGCGAATACCAGCTCTCGAATCTCGCCGACGCACTCGATGCCCGAGCCGAAAAAGATCGGCTCGAAAAAGAACTCGCTTCGATCGAAAAATCAATCAAAGGCATCCAAGGGCGACTCGCCAACCCAGGCTACACCGAAAAAGCCCCCGCCCACCTCGTCCAACAGACCCGCGATCAGCTCGCACAACTCGAGAAAGACCGCAACGCGACCCAATCTGCATTGGATAAACTCCGATGATTCCTCGGGCACTCGCTCTCGGGTTTGCAATCGCCTCGCTCACGGGGTGTTCGTCTGTGCCCACGCGCCACGCCGAGCCGGGCTTCAATCCTATCGCCAATCCCAGCACCGATGTTCGCCGATTCGTCGCCGACCGTCAGCTTTGGACATTCAAAGGCGACAAGGGCTGGGCGTACTACACACCCAACTCGATCATCCGCACCACCTCGACCGATCGCAAAATTCTCGAACGATTGCCCTCGTTCGTCGAACTCTCGATCCTGCACTACCAATCCGATCTCACCCGCCTGCCTCGCCCGAGTCAGCCCATCGAAACCTACTTCTTTGACACCCGCAACCAATGGGAAACCCTCACCCGCTCGCTGATGGGCGATCGCGCGAGTGTCTACCTCTCGATCGAGCGAGGTGGTTACTCGGCCAAGCAGATCGGCGTCTTCTACGACATCGGCCCGAAAGATTCATTCGTCATCTGCGCCCACGAAGGCTGGCACCAATACAGCCACTCGACCTTCAAAGATCCCATGCCCGTCTGGCTCGACGAGGGCGTCGCGTGCATGATGGAAGGATTCAAATGGGACGAGCAGTTCCCCGACCATCCACGGTTCCTCCCCTGGGCCAACATCGAACGCTTCGATCAGCTCCGCAGCGCATACAAAGCCGACACCCTGATGCCGGTCCATTCACTGCTGACGCTGCGTCCCCAAGACCTGATGATCGCCTCAACGGATAAACCTGCCGCGCTGACCTACTACGCGCAGGTCTGGGCCTTGATCCATTTCCTCAACGAAGGACAAGACGGGCGCTATCAATCAGCACTTCATCAACTCCTCAGAGATACTGCTTCGGGTGCGTTTCGATCCAAACTCGGCAAGCATGATCTCCGCCAGTTCAATACCCGACGCACGGGCCCGGCAACGCTCTTGAACTATCTCCCACCGGGCACCACCCTTGGCCAACTTGATCGCCAATACCAGCAGTTCATCGCCCAGATCGTTCGCGTGGGCTCACGCAACCGGATCGTCATGGGGCAATCGCCGATCACACGATAATCATCAAATTCAAAAAGAACACACCCGAACCTCTGCCCGGGTGTGATTCGTCGTTTTGTTTTTCAGCCGTTGGTCTTTCAACCGTTTGGCTTACGATTCACTCAGCGGCGACGACGCAACGCGACCAATCCGCCAAGCCCGAGCAATGCTGCTGAGCCTGGTGCGGGGATAATCGTGTATGAAAGGTACTGACCTGACATGGACTGGTTAGGCCAATCGTCGGTCGAGGCATCTTGTCGACTCAAGTGATCGACCCCCGGGTCGAATCCGCCGCCGGTGGAAACAACATCAAAGAGGATAACATCGCCGACCCCGACACCCAATGCCGAAAGTGAAACCGCGATGCGTTGTACACCTGCTGCGTGATTCGCATCATCACCCATGATTTCAGTTCCGGCAAGGTAAGTTGCATCGGTCAAATTCCATGCAGCCCCGTCCCATGCGTGAAGCTCGGCCCCCACACCGGTCCCACCATCGTCAGCCCATGAGCCAACAAAATCGGTCATGCCTGACCCCCAATCAATGTTGCGTCCCCAAGCATCCGTATTGGTGCCTGCAACACGACCAGTATCCATCCCGATAAGGTACTTACCCCAAGTTGTTGCATCAAGATCCCCAACCATCGTGATATCGAAGTAGATGAAGTTGGCGTCATTGGTGACCTCAACTTGAGCAATGTCAAGATGCTCAAAACCAGCAAAGGCAGATGCAATATCGCCCCCATCATTGACCATCCCGGTGCTATCCGTGTAGATGTCCGCTTGGGCAACACCCGTGATCATTCCAAGAGCAGCAACCGTCATCAGTGTCTTTCTCATCTCTCATTCTCCGTGTAAAGCTTCGCATTGTGTGCGATTTGCAAAGGCGCTTTCTTCACAGATTCACCCAAATGAATCTGCTCTCCAACGAAAAGGATACACGAAACTTGTTTCCCAAACAATGCGGAAGTGGATCAGATTTGCCAAATTCCACCCATTCATTCAAGCTTTCTTCCACAAAACCTTTCCTGATAAGGTTTTGTTTGCGTCGTTGTCTGTGTGTCCTCTCAGAACCTTACTCCCATGCCCCATAAATCGAGCAGGGTATGCAAAACACCCGGTTTCCCGGGTGTGAAACACGATCTAAAAGATTTCGCTCAAAGCCTCTCAGCGGTGGCGCAGGCGTTTGAAGGCTGCCAATCCACCGAGCCCCAAAATCCCCGCCAATGCCGAGCTCGGCAAAGGCACAACTTGGATGGTGTACGACAAGAATTGCCCCGACAACGATTGATTGGTCCACCAATCGGTCGACGAGCTCAATCTGCTCAGGTGATCGATCCCCGCATCCCCAGTATTGCCTCCGGTTGAAACGATATCAAACTCAATCACATCACCATCACCGAGTCCAAGGGCTGCAAGTGAAACCGCAATGCGCTGAATACCCGCTGCGTGATCAACATCATCCCCAAATACCTCTGTTCCACTCGCCCATGTTGCATCGGTCATGCCCCATGAAGACCCATTCCATGCATGCACGCCAGCACCAACACCGGACCCCGCATCATCAGCCCATGAACCTACGAAATCAGTGATACCTCGTCCCCAATTGATGTTTCGCCCCCAAGGGTTCGAGTTATCACCCGCATTGCGTCCGGTATCCATCCCGATGAGGTACTTGCCCCAGTTGGCCGCATCAAGATCACCCGCCACACTAATGGCAAAGTAGATGAAGTGAGCATCATTGGTGACTTCAACCGAGGTAATATCGAGTATGTCGGCGCCAGTGATGTTGCCGTGGACATCACCGACCTGATCAGCGTATACATCGGCCTGAGCGTTCCCGGCAATCAGCGCGAGCATCCCTGCCATGACCAATCCTTTTTGCACAATTTGCATCGTTCTCTCCCTTGAAATCGGTTTCCAATCTACGCGCATCACATCGGATGTGCAATGCGCAAACGGTATCGAGTCCCCCACACCCACAACTCGGTGTGCATACGAAAATGAGACATAAGGGTACGCGAAACATCTTTCCCACACAATACCTTAATTGGAAGTTTACACCATTTTTTTTCGCCCTTTTTGGGTCAAAAGAGCGTATGAAAGCCCCCTTCCCTCCCCTTACAGTCCCGAAGTGATCTTGCCAGGTTCCATATCTGGCTGCACACCAAGATAAGGGAGGGTGTGTTCAACAATTCGGCGTACCACCGGACCTGCCACCCATGAACCGAAATGCTGATTTTTCCTAACCCGTTCTGGGCCGATGTCATCAATCACCACGAGCACCACGATCTGTGGCTCATCGGCCGGGGCAGCAACAATAAAACTTGAATAGTGCTGTTTCTCGTAGTACCCCTTGGTTCCATTGGGACGAACCATCCCCGGTGGAGGCACCATCGCAATTTGCGAGGTTCCAGACTTGCCAAACATCGAATACCTCGGCGCAGGATCATCGGGATACTGGCGAGCGGCATTTTTATCCATCCGCTCAGCAACCTCACGCATCGGCCCGATCGTCCGATGCGCCGACTCGGCAGAGAACACCCGCTCGACGACAATCTCATCGCCGACCATGCCGGGTTTGTTCCGATCGCCCGCTGCGGTCAATCGAATCTCGGGCAATGTTCCTGCCATGTCGCCTGTGCGTGCAAAGACCGAGAATGCCCGAACCATCTGGATTGGGGTGACGGCCACCGCATAGCCCATCCCCACCGAAGTCTGCGTGTAATCCGTCCAATCCTTCTTCGATCGAACAATCCCACTGGCCTCACCGGGCAACCCGATCCCGGTTCGATTGCCAAATCCGAGTGATTTCACCATCAGGCGGAGTTCGTCATGGCTCAGCCGAGCGGTTGCTTTCCACATCCCGATATTCGATGAATACCGGAGTACCGCGTCCCAGTTGTCGAGATCGGGATACGAATACACATCGGTGATAACCCGTCCATATTCAGTTCGGGCCGACTTCTGCTTGATGTCGAGCACCTCGTCATCGGGCAAAAGCCCCTCCGACTTGGCGAGTGTCCAGGCGAAGGGTTTAAAGGTTGATCCGGGTTCGTAGACATCCTGCAAGCATCGGTTGTAGGCCAGCGCGGGCTCGGTTTCCCGATTGGGATCATCGCGGAGCACCTTGTATCTGGGCTGATCCTTCACATCAGGCATCATCGGGCGAGGTATGTCCGATTTGGGATCCCACCACTGCACCGTTTGCAGATTCGGAATTTCGCGAAGCACATCGGTCATAGCGAGCACCTCGCCGGTGTGTGGATTGAGCACAATCGCCCGTCCGCCCGCCGCATCGGCATCCGCAACCCCGCGCACAAGCTGTTCGTGCACCATGCGCTGGAGTTCGAGGTCGATACTCAATCGGACATCTTGCCCTTTGCTGCTCTCAACCCAAGCCCCGCGCTGGACCCAAAGCGGACGGCCCTTGGCATCGCGGACATAGGTCTTTGATCCGTCCTCGCCGATGAGTCGATCGTTAAAAAGTTTCTCCGCACCGAGTACTCCGGTGCGCGCGGTGCCTTCGGATGTGAATCCGAACTTGCCCACGATCGAGCCGACCAAATCTTCGCTGGTCTGCACACGCACAGAAGTATGCTCAAGTGTCACCCCCGGCAAATTCTCCTCCTCGATAAACTCGCGCAAACGCCGGGTGTTGGCCTGATCCATCGGCGATCCCATCGGAAGATAGCGAGAAAGCTTGGCTGTCTTGGCTGTTGATTCTTCGCGGGTACCAAGTGCTGCCATCATGGGCGACCCCGAACCTGATCGAATCGCTTTGGACTTGATCGTTGCTCGAATCTGCTCGTTGCGCACCATCCTTGAAATCAATCGATCCGCAATCTGATCAATCGGCAGGTCAATGACCTGCCCGAGACTCACAATCACCCGATCAATCGCTGCCGGGTCTTTTTCCATCGCCTGATGCAACCTCACCGGATCGACAATCACGCGATACCCAATGCGTGTTGTTGCCAAGACTCGTCCTCGCCGATCAAGTAGATCACCCCGTATAGATTTGAGTGTCTCTGTAGTCTGGCGTGCTGCAACAAACCCTTTGAGCTGTTCGCCGGGCGCAACTTGAAGCTGCACCACGCGCCCGACCACAATGGCCAATCCCAAAAGTGTTCCCACACGAAGCATCCATGCGATCTGAATGCTTCGCACATCTTGACGAGTATTCATCGTTGCTGCATCCAGCAAAGCATCGCGTTCATTGTGCATGGGTAACCTTCATCTCACTCATTGAGCAGGATCACAGCGGATCCATCTTCGAGAATCCATGAATGCTGGATTTTGAAATCATCATCCCCCCCTCCTTGGATATCGAGAGATTCGGCTCCAGATACAAACTCTGGATCAATCCTCACCATCCACTTGGCAGGATGATGCACCGCCGGGCTATATTGCCCTTGCGCTTCGAGCAATGCAACCACTCGGTCGGGTGTGCATGCCTGGGCAATTCGCGTACGAATTTCACGGGCCTGCTCATTGAGTCTTTGTGTCCGGTGCCTTGCCTCGGCCATCTCATGAGCTGCCTGCAAACGGGACTGGCGTACCGATAGCAATCCTACGCCGCTACTCCCACACACCAAAATCAAAACCACCAACTTCATGAACACATCGAACTCCAACACTCGATCAGGTTGTACGCTTATTTCGCCGGAATCTTGAGTGACATCCCAATGCGGATATTGTTGGCACTTTCCAACCCGTTGAGCTTGGCAATCTCGGCGGCTCGTTTAGAAGTACCCAGCAGTTTCATTGAAATCTCGCCGAGGGTGTCACCTGAGACGACGGTGTAGGTCCTCTTTGATGGCAACGATCGTCGTGTAGTGTTGGACTGGGCATCGCCCGCTTTGGCATCGTATGGAAGTTTAATATCCATTCCGATCTTGAGGATTGCATCGGGCCCGAGCACATCGGCATTGAGTCGATGGATTTCCGCCCACCGCTTTTCATCGCCAAGTATCTGCCGAGCAATGGCAATGAGGGTGTCACCTTTGACGACTTTGTATTTGCGAAACCGCCCCTCAGGCAGCGGACGAGGATTCGTAAGCATCGGCCTTGAAGCGATCTGGGCAGCTCTGGGAAGCTCGAGGTCTTGGACATGCTCCATCGCACGATCCAGAATCGAATTTGCAGAATTGTTTTTGGCATTGGTTACCTGAGCCTTGGTCGTGGCATCTCGACTGCTGTTCGAGATTATCACAGGACTGGTCGATTGGCCCAGCCGAACCAAGGTATGCTGACGATCATCCATCGCTTGATCGAACGCAGAGTCAAGCCTGCGCTCTTCGTGCTGACCCAAATCGGTAAGGGGGACAATCACCCGCGCAACTTCCGGATCTTGAGAATCGAGCGACATGGAATTGGCCTGCGAGAAGTGATCGGAAACGAGCACACCCACGACAAGCACAAGTACGAATCCGATGATGAGGGCGAGTTTGCTTTCTCTGGTCACGGTCGCTTCCTTGCGGGTGAGGGAATATGTCAGGTACGCGCAGGCCATCCTTGACCCGCTCAAACAAAATCTATCCGCTCGCGTCTCCACGAACCGACCGACATACCCGTAGCTTGGCCGACCTGGCCCGTGGGTTCAACGCGATCTGGGCATCAGTGCCGACAACCACGCCTTTGGTGATCGGCTTGGCCCATCCCGATTTGACCCACTCCCCAAACGCCCGTTTCACCGGGCGGTCTTCGAGCGAATGAAACGCGATGACCGCGACCCGTGCACCTTGACCGATCCAACTCGATTCCTCACCTGTCCCAGTTTGGGACTGTTTGCGAAGCGCGATGCCCATGACTCGAAGCAGCGCTTCGAGGCTGCCAATTTCATCATTGACCGCGATCCGCAACGCCTGAAAGGTCTTCGTTGCCGGATTGATCGAACCGCGAGGTCCGCGGCTGACCGAACGAACAAGTTCGGCAAGCCGATCAGTGGTTGTAATCGGCTCAACCTCCCGCGCAGCAACAAGTTTTGATGCGATACGACGGGCCGATTTTTCTTCGCCATAGCGCCAAATGATCTCTGCCAAATCTCGTTCGGGGAGAGTGTTTACTAACTCCGCTGCGGTCATCGGCATCAACTGATCCAGCCGCATATCCAAAGGCCCAGAAAACCGGAAACTCAACCCACGCCCAGGATCATCTATCTGTGTGCTGGCAAACCCTAAATCGGCCAGAATCATGTCCGCTGACAACCCCAGTTCCCGCACCCTGATCGGCAACTCGGCAAAATTCCCTCGAATCGCATGGACCTTGGCCGCCTCAGGATCATCAGGACAGAGCGCCTTGGCCACATTGACTTTGGCACGATCCAGATTCCTTTGATCCAGGTCATTGAGCACGACAGTACCCGTCGGACCAAGCTTCTGGGCAATCAGTGCAGCGTGCCCTCCGAGACCGGCGGTGCAATCGACGAAGACTTCGCCGAGCTGAGGATCGAGCAACTCGACCACCTCGTCGGGCAGCACCGGGATATGGCCGAGCTCGTCTGGTTTTCCATCAGGCATCGAGAAAGGATAGACCACTCTGATCTCCCTATCCTCATCCGTGCCCGATCCAGATTTCATCCTTACCACCGCCAACGACCAGGCCGATGTCGCCCAGATCATCTATGGGCTCTCCATCCGAGGCATCCGCGCCAAAGTGCTCGAAACACACAAAAAAAGGGGAGACCGATTTCAGGTCGTGCTCGAATCCCCCACCCCGATCCAGCTTCGGATCGCCGAAGAATCCATCGCGAGCATCTGGGATGCGATTCTCGATGAATACGAACGGGCAGTCACGCTCAGCGGGCATTGCTCCTTCTGTCAGTACGATGTCGCCGGACTCCCCCGCCCGACCACCTGCCCAGAATGCGGCGTCAACCTCGACTCCATCGCGGCCCGCCGGGCGATGCGCGATGGAAAAAGATGAACATTGGACAGCAGACCATGTGCCCGGCAGCATGCTGCCGGACGATTCGCCTGGCTGATCAATCGAAACTATGGAAGTCGACTCATTCGTCCGCATGGCCTGAATCAGTCGCTGGGCAAACTCCCGACGACCCGGCGCCGACAAGGCTGAAAAGCAGGTTGGCTCGTGCCCCTCGGGAAATACTTTGTGGTTCGGCCACCGGACTCCATCACAATCGCCATCCACACATGCGCCCGATCGCTTTTGATCCCAAACCACGAGCGGATCACCATCGGTTCAAACCTGCCATCCCAGCAGCACCCATTGATGCGAACTCAATCCCCCGCTGCTCACACACAAACAACCCTCGCCCAAAATCTGCGATTTTGTCTGTTTTTTCTGTATTTTCGGTCATACAGCCCTTCCGGTTTCTTACACGAGTTTGCAGTCTCGAAGCAGCAAAACAACAGCAGATGCGCTATAATCAACCGTACGAAAAGCGGCCAAACCGCTCTGTATACACACGATACCATACATCATCAATTCACCGTTCGGCTTTCATCATTTCACCCACCACTTTCCCCGAACAGGCGATGCTTCAGACAGACCCAAATACACCATGACCGACCAACCAAACACCCCCCCGGCTTCAGCATCAATACCCAATGCTGAGTACTCCTCCGACCAGATCAAGGTCCTCGAAGGGCTCGAAGCTGTCCGCAAACGCCCCGGCATGTATATCGGAGGCACAGGGCTCGGCGCACTCCATCATCTCGTCTACGAAGTCGTCGATAACTCGATCGACGAAGCAATGGCGGATTTCGCGACCTTTGTTTCGGTGACGATTCAGGCCGACGGCTCGATCAAGGTAACGGACGACGGGCGTGGCATCCCCACCGATCCCGTTACCAATGACGACCCCACAATTCATGGCAAGCCTGCCATTGAGGTTGTCCTGACCAAACTTCACGCCGGTGGTAAATTTCAGCAGGAAGGTTCCGCCTACAAAGTCTCAGGCGGTCTTCACGGCGTGGGTGTCTCGTGTGTCAACGCCCTCTCGTCAATGCTCGAAGCAGAGGTCTGGCGTGATGGAGAAATCAAGGCCATCGTCTTCGAGCGAGGTGTCGTCACCAAACCGCTCTATCGTGTAGGTCAAATCCCCGAAAACGCCACACGCAAAACCGGCACCACCATCGTTTTCAAACCTGACACCGAAATCTTTGAAGATGTCACTTTCGATTATGCAACCCTTGCTCATCGCTTGCGTGAACTGGCCTACCTCAACCCCGGAGTTACCATTCGTCTCACCGACGAGCGTGTAGGTGCCGATGGCAAGATCAAGCATGATACTTTCAAGGCTGATAATGGATTGCTCGAGTATGTCATCCACCTCATGAAGGGCAAGACCGCTCTTTCTTCGCCGATCTTTCTACGAAATGAAATTCCAGAAGAGAACATGCTCTGCGAGATCGCGCTTCAATACCACGACGGCTACTCCGAAAACCTCCTCACCTTCGCCAATAACATCAACAATGCTGACGGAGGAACACACGGGCAAGGATTCAAAACTGCCCTCACCCGCACACTCAATGGCTATGCCCGCCGACTTGGTTTCCTCAAAGACAAAGACCCCAACCCATCGGGTGATGACCTGCGTGAAGGCTTGATCGCCATCATCTCCGTCAAACTCCCCGACCCGCAGTTCAACAATCAGCCCAAGGAAAAACTCCTCAACCCTGAAATTGAATCCTTTGTCTCAGGCACCGTCCAAGAAGCCCTCAACAACTGGCTCGAAGAGCACCCGGCCGAAGCCAAAAAACTTTGTTTGAAAGGGATCGTCGCGGCCCAAGCGCGTGAAGCCGCCCGCAAAGCTCGGGAATTGACTCGACGCAAGACTGCCCTTGATTCAGGCTCGATGCCCCACAAACTCCGCGATTGTAAAACCAAGGACCTTGATCGGGCCGAGCTCTTCATCGTCGAAGGCGATTCGGCGGGTGGATCCGCCACCCAAGGGCGTGATGTCGAAACACAGGCAATCTTGCCTCTCAAAGGGAAAATTCTCAATGTCGAACGCGCACGCATCGACAAGGTGCTCGGCTTTGAAGAAATTCGCACGCTCATCGGCGCCCTTCGCTGTGGCATCGGAGGCGATTTCGACATCAGTAAACTCCGCTACGGCAAGATCATCATCATGACCGATGCGGATGTCGATGGCTCGCACATCCGCACGCTCTTGTTGACCTTCTTCTTCCGCCACATGAACGAACTGCTCCGGCGCGGACATATCTACATCGCCCAACCGCCGTTGTATCAGATTATCAAGGGCAAGAAGTCACAGTATGTGCTCAATGAAAGCAAACTCGATGCGGTGCTCACCGAACTCGGGCTCGAGGGGTCATCGCTCTTGGTCCGTGATGTCACCAACACTCGCATCGGCGATGAACCCCAAACCCTCACCGAAATCTCAGGCAACGATGCCAAACGACTCGTCCGCGCCATCGCCCGTTTGGGCGAGCTGGTCGAAGTTGCCGAGCGACGGGGCATCAAGTTTGTTGACCTGCTCGAAGCACGACGCCAAGGCGCGCTCCCAACCCACATCGTTGCAACACTAGCCACAAGCGAATATGCTTGGTCAGAATCCGAAGCTTTGCAAATTATTGCCAAAAACAATTGGCGTCATTCGGATGACATTGAAGAGGACGCGCCTGAAGGCCTCGAACACCCTCGTACACCATCCGGATTGGGCGCGGTTGCCGAAATCAACTCCCCAATCGCCACCGTTCGTGAACTTCACGAAAATCGAGAATTGGCCGTCATCTTCACCGAACTTGCCGAACTGGGTATCGACATCAACGACTATGCCTTAATCCAAGAAGAATCGGTTACAGGCGACAAAATGCCCGCCCGATTCGCGTGGAGCACAACAAAAACCGGCAAAACCACCAAGCTCGATATCCCCAACGACGAGAATGAAACCGTCTCAGCCGCGAGCTCAAAGATCGTCGAAGCCGAAAACATCCCCGCCATTCTCACTGCCCTCCACGAAATCGGGCGGCGAGGCATGGAAATCAAGCGATTCAAAGGACTGGGCGAAATGGATGCCCTCCAACTCTGGGAAACAACAATGGACCATGAAGTCCGCTCAATGTTTCGTGTCCAATGGGATCAAGCGGGTGAAGCCGACAACCTGTTCTCACTTTTGATGGGTGAGCAGGTTGAGCCTCGCAGAAAATACATCGAAGATCATGCGCTTGAAGTCAAAAACCTCGATATCTGATCGCCTCCGATCTGATAACTTGCTTCAACCCCACACCAAAGAACGCCCCAAAGATGGGGCGTTCTTTGGTGTGGCAACACATTCCTGTCGCATGTTTTGGCTCCTGCCTAAGCTCGTCCTGATTAGAAACGATACTTCCCTCAGCTTTCCCACCCACATCTGCTGCGCATTATCTTCGATGGAATTTGTTATGGACACGGACTCAAGCACCAAGCTCAACACCCTACGCCTTGCCCAACACGATCTCCAAAAGCTCCTCGAACAGTTTGATCATTCGCAAACCAAATCAAGTCACCCTGACCGTGAATTCGTTCGATGGACTTATCGTGTCAGCGCCGTAGATCTGATCCTTGAACACTCCACGGGATCGAAAATATCTTTGCCTGTTGCCACCCGTAATATATCCCGCGGAGGCATTTCCGTTCTTCATTCTGCCTACATCCACACTGGAAATCGTTGTGAGATTGTGCTCCAGATTCCTGGAGGAAAATCACAAGCTATTCCTGCCAAAATCATCCGATGCGCTCATATCACCGGGCGTGTGCATGAAGTCGGCATCGCATTTGACGAACAAATCTCCACAAAAGATCTCCTCGGACTCGATCCGCTCAACGAAGCCTACTCACTCGAGCGGATTCAACCCGACCATCTCCATGGGTCAATCCTCATCGTCACCCAAACAGAACTTGACCGGGACATTATCTTCGTCTTTCTTGAAGAGACCGGATTGATACTTTCGAGTGCCGATACCATCGAATCTGCTGTGGCCAAGGCATCCAAAGGATGTGACTTGGTCATTGCTGACTTTCACCTCGGGGATGAATCTGGTGCTGATCTCGTCCGTGCACTTCGATCACAAGGCTCGGACATGCCTGTGATTATTATGACCTCGGACAAGTCTGAATCAGTTCTTGACACCATCCGAGACGCCGACGCATCGGGTATCCTTTCTAAACCAATTTCGAACGAGCGTCTTCTCCAAGCATTGGCCGAGTTTCTTCATGCCGATGGCGACGGTGGACCACTCTATTCCACACTCACCAACGATGACCCCACTTACCCGCTGCTCAACAAATTTCTTACCGGCATTCCCAAGATGGCACTTGGATTGGAGAAGGCCATGCAGAATGATGATCTTCAGAGTAGCCTCACAACCTGTCGAGCCCTTTCGGGTGCTGCTTCTCCCTTGGGATTTGAAACTCTTTCTGACCTTGCTATCGAAGCCGAGAAGCATCTTGATGCCGGTGATCTCAAAGGTGCTTCACCCCATATTCGTGCCCTGATTGTCGCCTGCCGAAGAATCAAGGCAAAACCTGCTGCATAACCCTCCGATAACCTTCTCAGCCCGAACCATCCACACCACCGGACATTCCATGATTCAACACATCTGCCAATCCTCAACTCGCGGTCGAAATCACCCGATCCACCGTCTGTCTCATGCGAAATCGATCTTCAAACCTGTGCATGCCGAACCGCCGGAACACACTTGGGATGAGTGAGCCTGTTTATAGGCAGCTGCTTTCAAAGCTCGACGAGCTTGCTTTGAAAGCAACGGATACCCCCGCCGATCGCATATACACTCGTCTTGAATACCTCGATCCATATCTCGAACTCACACTCGAAACCGCAGACCGATCACGCAGAGAAATCACCGTTGCAACACGCAACATATCCCGAGGCGGGATGTCTGTGCTTCATGCAAGCTTTGTTTATACCAATACCCGAATCACTGCCCAGCTCCGAAAGGTTGATGGGAAAACCTCAAGGGTTTCAGGCAAAGTTTGTCGATGCACTCACCGAGGTGGCGTCGTTCATGAAATCGGGATTGAGTTTGACCAAGAGATCCTTGTTCAAGAATTCGTCCACCCCGATATCAACAACTCCATCGCCTCACTTGAGGTTGTCGACCCTAAGAAACTCACTGGAAAAGTGATCTTTGTTGGCACTGATGAAGCGGTCATTCCATTTCTCCGTGAATACCTCATCAATACAAACATGAATTTTGGGTTTGTTAAGACTGCCAAAGAAGCATTTGAGAAGGGTATCGACCAGTATGCTCTTGTCTTTTCTTGCCTTGATGCTGGTGATATGTCAGGTCCCGAGTTCACCAAGTGCCTTCGCGAGCAAGGATATCACAATCCCGTCATTCTCTCTGGACAGGTCGAAAATGAGCTTACCAAACAACAGCTCCGGCTTTCAAATGCTGATATGTTCTTGCCTACACCGATCACTGAGAAGGCGGTCATGTGCGCTCTAGGGGAGTTTCTCCTCACCGAGTGGTCTCACGATGCACTCAAAGCCCTTCGCGCAGAGATTGACACGAACACTATTGAATCCATTCGCACAGAGTTGACAAAGCTTGGCATTCTCCTCGAGCAGCAGATTCATGCCGATGACCCGATCAAAATCTATGGTACCTGCACCAAAATCCGTTCGCTTGCGCCGCTCTTGGGCATGAAAAATCTCCATGGTCTGACCTTGCAAGTTGGAGAGCAAATCGCGGCTTCAGGCGATTTGCATCGATTCAGCAAAGAACTCAAATCAATCATGGCGCTCTGCAAATGCGCGCATCAGGCCGCCTAAATCTTTGCTTTCACCCAAGTTCATATACACACTCAGGCTTCAGACCGCCCTTGATCTGGTCGATGCTTAGTGATGCCGATCCCGTCGGCCTGGTCTTTTATGGTCTTAGGCAGGAACTCCCCGGTGAATGAACCTAACAGCAACCATATCCTCAAAAGTATCACCCGTTTTCGTAAACTGGCTATCGGATCCGCTGCTTTTGTCGCAATGCTGGCAGCCATGATGGTGATTAGTGTCGTCTCGGTTCTCGATGCCACCACCGCAACCAAGATCAGCATCACCGGCCAAAAGCGCTTGCTCGCCCAAAAAATTCTCACCGACGCCATCACCATTGACCATGCGATCCAGACTCAACGCTGGAATGATCTTGGACCTGCTTTGAAGGATCTTCAACAATCCATACAAGGTATTCAAGAAGCCCACATTGTTCTCACCGAGTTTATCCACTGGTCCGGTGCCACCCAAGAACATACCAAAGCAGAGCAAGAGCTGCTTGCCAACATCGCCTTGCCATATCAGGCCATGGTCAAATCGGCCGTGGAACTCAACAAGCTGACCATCAGTATTATTCGCAGATCGCCTTACATTGATCAGCTCACACTCGATCGTGTCACCGCTGCCAAAAACGAGATCGTCGAATCACACACCAATCTTCTTCCTGGAATCGAAAAAATTGTTTTGCTTGAGGAGCAAAAATATGAATCTGAAATTGAGCAAAGCATTGCCTACGCCAAGATCGGCATGATTATTCTTCTTGCCATCCTTGCAGCAAATATTCTTTTTATCATTGAACCAACCTTTCTTATCATCCGCCGTCAGCTTCACGAACTCGACAAAGCAACCAAGCAAGCGGCCCGATCTGATGCTGTTCGGTGGCGTCTGCTTTCGAACATGGGGCACGAGTTCCGCACGCCGATGAATGCCATTGTCGGATTCACCGATCTGCTCGCAGAAGAAACACTCTCGGAATCCGAGCGTACAAGGCTCATCGAATCAATTTGTGATTCGAGCACCCAACTCACCCATCTCATCGAGACCATGCTCGATATGTCTGCCATTGAATCGGGGCAACTTCGCATCACCAATGAGCCATGCAACCTGCACCAAACACTCGAGAAACTCTATAAGAACGCCGTTCCACAGGCCAAAGCGAAACAACTCGACCTCACTCTGCACATCGACGAATCTTGCCCGGTTCAGATCGAGACCGACACAAAACGACTTGAACAAATCATCTACAACCTCATCAACAATGCCATCAAGTTCACAATCATCGGCCAAATCAACATTTCCGCCAACCGCATCGACACGCCGAATCTCCAAACACTTGAAATCAAAGTGACCGATACCGGTATTGGAATCAAACCAGAAGATCAACAATCCATATTCGAGCTCTTCACCCAATCCGATGATAACCTCACCCGATCCTTTGGCGGCGCAGGACTCGGACTCACCGTTTCACGAGAACTCGCACGCGCACTCAACGGCGATATCGCTGTCGAATCCACCCCAGGCGAAGGCGCCACATTCACATTGACCATTGGACTCAAAGAAACACCACACCAAAGCACACCACTCAACATCACTGCCAATACCCAACCGGACCAAGCATCGCTTGAATCCATCAAACTCCTCATCGTCGATGATGCCAAAGACAACCGGGTCCTCCTCAAGCATATCCTCAAAAAAACTGGTGCCATGATTGAACAAGCACATGACGGACAGCAAGCAATCGACGCAATCAAGGCGGCCATTAAAAATCAAGCGCCCTTCGATCTCATTCTCATGGATATGCAGATGCCTGTGCTCGATGGGTACCACGCCACTGTTGAACTCCGAGAACAAGGCATCACTACCCCCATCATTGCCCTGACTGCCCACGCCCTTGATGGCGATCGCGAACACTGCCTTGCTGCTGGATGCGATGAATACATGGCCAAGCCAATCAATAAAGACGCCCTCATCGAAACCTGCACACAACTCGTCGCAAAGACAAGTGCATCAAACACACACTTCAAACATGCAGCCTAAATCAAGCGACAGTGGATCCTGATGTCTGACACATTGTCCCATCGGTTTTGCTTTCTTGGCCTATTGAGCAAATAACTACTTACTCATTTGGCCAACCATCTTTGAGGAATCGGCCATCTTTGTGAAAAACCTTACCATCGGCTTCGATCGTGCCCCCGGTCCGCAGATCACAGACCATATCCCAATGCAGCGCCGATTCATTATCTGAACCAGACTCTGGATACCCAGCCCCGCATGCAGCATGAAAGGTGCCGCCGATCTTTTCGTCAAAAAGGGTGTTCTTGGAGAACTCTTTGATCGAGTAGTTGGTCCCGATGGCAATCTCGCCCATGGTGCGTGCGCCTGCATCCTGATCGAGCATGGCTATCAAAAATTCCTCGTTTTTCGTGGCACTGGCGTCGACGACCTTGTTATCTTTGAAGACCAATCGCACCCCTTCGACCTCTCGACCGTTGTATACGGCTGGGAAGGTGTAGTTGACATGTCCGTCAGCGCCTTGTGGACCACAGAAGACTTCGCCGTCGGGAAAGTTCTCACTGCCCGAGCAGTTGATCCAAATGGATTTGCTGTGATCAACATTGACACGCAGATCGGTGCCGTCGTGCCCGTCACGGGCGGGTGCCTTGAAATGAATTTCGTTCTTGGTTTGCAGATAATCACACACGAGCTGTTGTCGTTGGTGGATTTGCTCCCATGCCGCGACGGAATCGGGTAGATACAAGAGCCCGGCTTCGAAAACAAACTTTTCGTACTGCGTCAGGCTCATCTCAGCATCTTGGGCCGAAGCAAGTGTCGGATAAAGCGTACCGCACCATCGGAGCTCGCCGTCGGCTGCGCGTTTCATGAACCGGGTCATCTTGGGCGCATTGGCAACACGCTGGCGCGAGACACGCTTGGGATCGACCCGCGAGAGGGACTTTGTATTCGTTTCCGCCCAGAATCCGATCTGGACATCAATCGTCTCAACCGTATTCATCACGATCGGATTGAGGAAATCGAGTTGCTCGTCGCTCGCGTGCTCCATGAAGATATCGGCGAGCGAATCGCCGCGAACTTGCCAAAATGGATGCCCACCCGCTTTGAGAACGGCTTCGAAGGTTGCCTCAACCATCGGCATGGCGATGGGGTCGGCATTGATCGCGACAAGATCGCCTTTTTTGATCTTGGTTGAGTATTTGACAATTACATCGGCAAGTTTATCAAGGCGTTGATCACGCATCACAGACTCCAATCGAACATCTTTTGACTACCGGACCGATTTTTCATGTCCACAGCGAACACGGAGAGGAATCTGGGCCGTACAGTTGGGACCGAACTATACCCCCCCATAACTTTCCATCCAATATGGAGTACCGAGATATGAAATCTGCAACCCACATCCTCACCCTAAGCACCTTGGTGCTCGGCACCATCCTTGTCACAATGCTGGTTTCACCCGCCGATGCGAACAGACGCCCGGCGATCGAATCCGGTGATATCGCTTTTGTGGATGTTTTTAAACTCATCGATCATGCCTTGGTTTCCGAAGAGTCAACCAATGCACGAACCGAGTTCACCGTGGAGTCGAACAAAGTGCTCGATGAACTCCAAAGCCAGCTTGCCGAGCTCGAATCCCAGCTCTCAACCATGCAACAGGGTGATTCCCAAGCGGCGACAATCTATCAGCAATACCAGTTGATCTCTACCCAGCACGACAATGCTGCCCAGCAAATCAGTGCTGCCTACCAGATGCTCGTCGCTCAACAACTTGCTTCGGCCTATACCGATATCTACGCAGCTGCCAATGCAATTGGATCGCAGGAAGGATTTATCTTTGTCTTTGCAACCCGCTCGAATGGCGAGCTCGTCCAGACCAACACCATCGCAGGCGTCACCCAAGAAATCCTCGCACGCCCGTTGATGACTCCGCCAGCGGGCGTTGACATCACCGAGCTCGTGCGCATCAAACTTGGATACCCAGAAGAGCTACCAGTCCCTGCCCTCGAACCCCAGACACAAGAACCTCAGACACAAGAACCCATCATCGAGCCAGAGGTTGAACCCGTTGAGGAATCCACCGAACCCCCTGCAAGCGAAGATGAGTAATCAAACTCAAATCATTTGGCACAGATCATCCCTGCATATGCTGGGGTGATTTTTGTGGCGTCTGACAACTTCCAGACTCACCCTTCAAGCACGGGCGCAAGAATCTCGATCATCGGACCGATGTGCTTCTCGTAGTTCTTCCATCGCTGCGTTGAGCTGGTATACATTGGCTGGCGAATCTGGGCTGCACTGGCGGTGTGTACTGCCTTTTTGCTCTTGTGGAAATCCATACATGCCTGATCGAACGGCAGGTTGATGTGATCGAGCAACGCTCGAATTGACTCTTCCGGGTGCGCTGTTGTTTGCTCATAAACCGCATCATAAATCGTCAAATCAAAGTGCTCGGTCAAATGCTCCATGACTTTGGTGTACACGAGGTATTGCTTCGCACAAAACTCGATATCCGTTGCATAGGTCAGGCGCGGCCCAAAGCGTTGAAAGTAAATCGACAAACAAGTATCGATCGGATTGCGCTTACAGTGGATGATATGAGCACCAGGAAGCATCCTCGAAATGAACCCGAGATAATAATAATTTTCAGGCATCTTATCACAGACGCGCTTGATTGATTTATCCGGAAAGTGTTCGTTGAGCATCTTAAGATAGGCCTTGCCTGACTGGTCGACATGGCCCTGATCAAAATCCGTGAGTTCTTTGTCACGCGTAAAGGTTCCGACCAACAAACTTTCTCCAATCCCACCAGCCCAGGGATGTGACGCAATGATCTGCTCGGTAAGTGTGGTACCCGACCGGGGCATACCCACAATGAATACTGCCCGTGATCCATCGAGCTCTGAGGAAGGAACCTTTGCAAACTGTTCTGGATCCCATCGCTTAATGTATTTTTCAACATCAACATGCGATGGTTCACCACTCATGGTGTTTCCCTTCCGGAAGCATTCGAATGCTTCGTCGTATTCGCCTGCAGAATCGAGCAGATGCCCGAGCACCATCAGGATGTCCGTTCGGGCAGCCCGTGTTAGTGTTGGGATACCAAGGGCTTTGCGCATCGTATCGATCCCTTTTTCGATATATTTGAGTTCTCTGCAAAGTTGACCATAGGTGGCAACGAGCATCGGGTTGAAGTCCTTCTCGAGTGCCTGATCAACCAGTTCATAGGCCCGTTGTGATTGCCCGTGTGACTGAAGCAGGCGAGCTTTGGTCATGATCGCACGAGGATAACTCGGTGCAAACTTGAGGGCCTGATCTGCTGCCTGATGGGCTTTGCGCATTTCATCCATTCTGCGAAGCGCCGATGCCAGATCACAAAGTAAGTCTGGATTTCTAGGATCGAGCTTGCTGGCAAAAGTCAAATGCCGAATCGCTTCAACCGGCGAATCGATCATCATCAGCGAATGCCCGAGCATTCGAAGCACCTGCACATCTCGAGGCGACTGTTTGAGCACCTCGCGCAACATTCGGATCGCAGCATCATACTGTGACGCCTCAACTAGGCCTCGACAGTTATTGACGGCTTTGTCATATGCGGTCAATACAGGTGTGCCAGATCCAAATCCAGAAAACTGAGACATCATCAAATTACGCTCCGTGCTTGGAAAGAAAAGGTGTTGCCCCTTGGGCAAACTCGCCGAGTTGGTCAATCAATGGGCCAAGATGCTGCTCATAGTTGCGCCAGCGTTGCTTGCTCGATTGGTAAATTGGGCTGCGCACCTGCACGCTGCTGGCGGTGCTGACATGTGCCCGTGATTCATGAAAACGCAAGCACTGCTGATCAAACGCGAGTCCAATATGCTCAACCAACGCCCGAGATCTTGGCTCAGGGTCAGCGACGAGCTCCTCGTATAGATTGGGCAAGATCTCAAGATCGAGCACTTCGTACCAGTGCGCCATCACCCGTTGATAGGCAACAAAGTGCTTGCCAAGCTGGGCAAGGTCACGGGAATAAGGAACATTGGTACCAAAGTTCTGAAAATAGGAGCTCAAGCAAGTATCAACAGGATCACGCTGACAATGGATCACCTTGGCGTTGGGAAACACTCGGCTGATGAGCCCGAGTGTCCGCTCGGCACCGATGTGCTTGTCGATCACCCGCGTGATCGATGCATCGACATGCCCATCGCAAAGCTCAATATACTCGCGTGCATACGCATCGACCTCTGCGATACCCAGCGAAGTCGGCGAGCGACGGCGAAGCATCTGTATCATCAACGGACACTCGCCTACACCCGCCACCAATGGGTGCGCGATCAAAATTTGCTCCGTCAGGGTCGTCCCGGTTCTGGGCATTCCGACAATAAATACCGGACGATCAGTTTTGACCGTTGATTGAGGAATCGATTTGAGCATCTCGGGCGTCCACATCGAGATGATTGAATCCGCATGCAAGACTTTTCCATGAATATGCCCTGCGTTGGCAAGTTTGAAAAATGCAAAGGCCTGGTCATACTCACCCATCGCATCATAAAGATGGCCGAGCTCGAACCGCGCAGAACGCTTATGCCGATCGAGCGCTCGGGGATGTTCGAGCAGCGCCTTGGCAGCATCGATCCCAATGGAATAGTCCTTCTTCGCCCGCGCAAGCTTGGCCTGTGAAAGCAAAATCAGTGGATGGGGGTCATCAATCGCCTGGGCCCGGTTGAGCACCTCTTGGGCCTGGTCGAGTTGCCCCGCGTTCATGTATCCGACAACCTTGGCATGCAGGCACGCCCCATGCGTTGGGTCCCACGCCAGTGCTTTATCAAGCGTCCCGTGCATCGCGTCAATTTGACTCAGCCCCATATACGCCTGCGACAAGAGTAAGAGCGAATCGGGGTGGTTGGGTTTGCGTTTGACACACTTGCGTAAAATTTCCACTGCCTCGTGCGTATACCCCGCAGCCACCAAAACCTGCCCGAGCTTGAGCATGATGTCGGGATTCTCCTTATCAAGTTCGTAGGCCTTGGTGAGCATGGATTTGGCGACCCCGAAATTTTCGATCTTGATCGCTTCGACCCCTTTGCGATAACACTGGGCAGCTTTGTGTTTGTTCTTGGCCATCGGTCTTGATACTCCACACACCCGCACACACCCACCGGGACACAATCTCCATCGGCATCCTCTGCTCGAGACTCGAGACCGCCTGAGAATCGCGTCCAAACGCTCATGACCACCTATCCTAGACGGTTTTGAAGGCAAAAATCCCACAAATACCGACCATATTCCGATCCCATTGCACGCGTAGAATACACAGATGCACCCCATGTGCCCGTTCGTCCGGAAACCATCGGAGCCTCGATTGAACACCATTTTCGACACACGACGATATTTGATCCCGTTCCGTACAGGGCTCCTTCCCCAAATTTTCTGCGATACCCTCGTACTGGGGTCAGGCGTCGCCGGGCTCAGATCGGCCATCGGGGCTGCCAAATCTGGACAGGTCATCGTCTGCGCCAAAGCGGAACTCGATCTCACCAACACCGCCTGGGCCCAAGGTGGAATCGCAAGCGTGCTCAATGCCAACGATTCAATCGAAGCCCACATCAACGACACCATGACCGCCGGGGCAGGACTCTGCGATCCCGATGTGGTCAAGCTCATCTGCGAGCAAGGCCCAGATCGCATCGAAGAGATCATCAACTGGGGTATGAACTTTGATCGCAACGCTGATAACACACTTCGTGCCGGGCGCGAAGGTGGACATAGCGCTTCGCGGATTTACCACGCTGGAGGCGATGCAACAGGCCTCGAGCTCCAACGCACACTGATCGATAAGGCAACTTCCCACGAGCACATTCGACTCTTCGATCATTGCTTTGTCATCGACCTGCTTACCCATTCCAACGAACCTGGATCCCCAGTGCTGGGCGCAATGACCTGGCATCCAAAGTACGGCTTGCAAGTCATCTGGGCACGCACCACGATCTTGGCGATGGGCGGAGCGGGGCAAGTCTACCGTGAGACAAGCAACCCGCGCGTCGCCACCGCTGACGGCATCGCCATGGCGTATCGCGCCGGTGCCCAAATCGCCGACATGGAGTTCATCCAGTTCCATCCGACCACGCTCTATATTCCCGGTGCGGCACGAGCCCTGATCTCCGAAGCTGTGCGAGGCGAAGGGGCGTATTTGCTCAATCATGCGGGGCATCGGTTCATGCCTGCGATTCATGAGCTCGCGGAACTGGCCCCGCGCGATGTCGTCGCCAGCGCCATCGTCCGTCAACTCGCCATCCAAGGGGGCAAGCATGTCTGGCTCGATTGCCGACACATCGAAGGGTTCAAAGCCCGTTTCCCGGGAATCCACAGCACCCTCGATTCCTTTGGGCTCGATCCATTCAAAGACCTCATCCCTGTCCACCCTGCTGCCCACTACACCATCGGAGGCGTCCGTACCGACCTCGGCGCCCGCACCAATTTGCCCAATCTCTTGGCCATCGGCGAAGTCTCATGCACCGGACTCCACGGGGCCAATCGACTCGCATCGAACTCCCTGCTCGAAGGGCTCGTCATGGGCGCCATCGCAGGCGACGAGGCAGCCAACCGATCCGATGCATCCCCGGTCTCGCCTGGTTCGGTCATCTCGATGATCGAGCACTCAAACCACGCCGAGCTTGACCTCGATGATGTTCGATCGTCATTGCGCTCAACGATGTGGTACAACACCGGGATCCAACGAACGCTCACCAAGCTCGACGATGCCTGCGCGATGTTTGATCTCTGGGGACGCTACACCCTCGATAAAATCTTTGAAGCCCCCGAGGGGTGGGAGGTGCAAAACATGCTCACCGTCGGCGCGCTCATTGCCCGGGCAGCGCTCACCCGCGAACACTCCATCGGCACCCACACACTGACCAATGGCCCCAAGCCAGATCCGATCGCCCAACACTCCAAACAACCAACCCCCCACCAGCACACCGTCTGGACCAGGGGGACATCAGCCCCCGCCTTCACCCGCACCCTTGCCCAGCTTGATCCGACAAATCCAGACCCAATCACGATTCACATCGAACCGGGCACCACGCTAGGCGTATCGAACAACCGATGATTCTGCCCAAAATACAACCCGGCTCCACGCACGCGATCGTGCAGGTGCTCCTTCGATGCACCCTCCTCCTCATCGCCACCATACCCATCGGCGGGTGCCGATACGAACGGATCATCTCCAGAACAAGCATCCTCTCGGAACTCGATGGCTCAGAATCCGCCATCCCCGCCAAACGCCCGACCCAAGCACTCCCTGATTTCCTGCGCACACCCGACGAAGGTATCCGCATCGAGCATGACGACGGCACAATCACCCTCTACTCCAAGTCCGTTCGTCAGCTCATGGCCCACATCACCACCACCATCGAGAATGGCGAACGAGACCTCTTTGTCGATCAAGTCTTGTCATCGATCACCAAAGAGGAGTTTCGTGAGCGAGGGTTCGATCCAGGGATTGCTTTCGATGAGCTCACCAATCGACAACGCGATATCTTTCGGATGTTCTACTACATGCCCATGGGTGAATACACCCCTGGGCTCTTCCTCGAAACCATCGGCCGAAATGTGTTTCGGCTCAAACTTCCCCGGGCGAACAACCAATCGCTCTACTGGATCGGACTCGATGTGGTCTTTGAAAAGGGCAACTATCGGCTCCGCTGGTTCATCGACTGAATCATCTTCTCCTCCCTTTCTCCTCCCCAAGATGCTAAACTCTCTCCATGAGCACCCAAAGCCCCCCCCCCCACACACACGCCACGACCGATTCAATGGATTCATCAGCCCCCCCGCTGTGCCCGCGCCCATCGATGAAAAAAATCAAAACGCTTGACGGCGCATCGCTCGCTGCACGAATGCACATCGGGCTCGGGCTCTTTGATCCACGCGTTGCCGAGCTCGATAATGAGCAGGTCTCGCAAGCATGGCTCAAAGACGCAGGCGTAGGGACCTGGCCTATCCGAATCCTCATCGGACATCTCGCTGATGCTGAAATGGTCATTGCCCATCGCATCCGCAGAATCATCGCAGAAGAAAACCCGACGATCAACCTCTGGGACGAGCACGCCTTTATCGACGGCGGAATCTATGGATGCACCGAAGGATCGAACCTTCTCCCCCCAATGGGAGGCGACTTGGCAATGATCCACACCACCCGATCTTGGCTCGTCGCCCTACTCATGCAACTCGATGAGACCCAATGGAACAGGCAAGGGATTCATCCAACCAATGGCCCCATCAGTGTCCGGGAAATCGCCAATCACCTCTGCTGGCACCTTGAACACCACGCGTGGTACCTCAATGCCAAGGTTGAAAAACTCCTCGGCCCAATCCCCGAAAAATCAGGATGCTGCGATGGACACGGCGGATGTGGCAGCGGCGGCGGATGCGGTGGCAGTGGCGGGTGCAACCACGACCATACCCATGATCACTAAGCGATAAGCGAGCCTACCCATCATTTGGTAGGGTCAAATGGGGCAGGATCAAACGGAAGGATCAAAAAACCCTTCGATCGGCCTGGTAAACTGTGCGTAGAGTTCACAGTGCGCCCCTGGACCATGGTCAAAGCTCGGAGTGTGCTTGATCGAAGTCGCCCGTGCATCGAGCCCGATCTCACGCGCCACCTTGGCAGCAATCTTCTTGGGATCATTGGCCAAATCGGCATAGTTCACACGCACCACATTGGCTCCAAATCCCTCCTCGCTCAGCACCGCGCCCCAGTGCTCAAGCATCCGGTTGCAATCGGCAACAAAGCTTGCAGCATCGATCAAATCGCCCGCGTAGGGATGATTCCCGACCATCGCATCACAGAAACAGGCCAGTGTTGATTCCATCGGATCACGCTGACAAATCACCACATGAAGCCCCGGTAACATGGCTGCAGCTGCACCGGCCAATGGAATATTGAGCGGATGTGTATCAACAAATCGAACCGCATCGTCTTCACACAATGCGGCGACCTGCTTGGCGTACTCGCTGGCCCCGTCCTTGAGCTGGATACCACGAAGCTTGGTGGGCTCGAAGGGCACCGGACGAAGCACGCCTTGGCGAGCGCCCAGATGGCGCACACCCACCGACGACAGGGTTTCCAAAGGACCAATGACCGTCACACCCTCGAACTGCCCGAGCAAATCCGCCAACTCATCCACCCCCGACTTGGGTGCCCCGAGCACGAGCACGAATCGCTCACCTGATTCGCCGGGCTTCTTGAGTTTGGCAACCTTCTCACTGCTCCAGTCATGGATGACCTTGGTGCTCATCATCGCGTGCGCTTTGGCGTCGTATGAACCTCGCCGAAGCTTGCTCGCCCGGCGAAAAGCATTGAATGCCTGCTCATGCTCGCCGAGCCGATCGTGAACCATCCCCAAAGTCCGAAGCAGATCGCCAAGATCCAACGCACTGAGCCCCGAAACCTGCGATTCGGTTTCGAGTGCCTTCTTCACCGCTTCGAGGGCATCATCACTTGGCGAATCCGATTCAAAAAGAATCCGCCCTTTGCTCAGTACCAGAGGCATCGAATCGAGCTTGTCGGCAAGCCCCTGCTCGATCAGCTCCAGCGCCTGCGCACAATCACCCTGATACGCCATCAACTCAGCCTTGGCAGCAACGGCATCGCCCCGATCGGGATCCCACTTGATTGCCTGCTCGATTGCTTCGTCCGCTGCTTTGAGCTCCCCGATTGCCAAGGACGATCGGCAAATCTGTACACACAGCCGAATCAACTGATCCACAATCCGCGGACGCGATGGGTTTTCATCTTCTTCGTTGGCCAACGCGCTTTCGGTAAGTTGGGCTGCCTTGATCAGATCGCTCAATGCCTGAGGATGAACGCCCATCCGAGCAAGGACCAGTCCGTGGAGGGTCAGAACGGGGATGTCCTCAGGGAAGTGGGCTCTGAGCTTTCCCGCCCGTTTGGCTGCTTCAAAGACATCGCCCACACGAAGCAGGCGGTATGCCTCGTCGAAGACCTGCTGGGGGGTAGGCTGGGTTGATTGTGCTTGTGGCTGCATGGATACTCCCGTCGTAGACAAGGTCATGGTCAAATCAGGTGCGTACTGGTCATCGCAGTGTATGCGATCTGGATTTGGATATCGTGTGCTTGTTCTAATCCTGAATCACATCTCCGAGCGCTTCGATCATCGGGCCGAGATGCCTCTTATACCGCTCGTAGCGTTTGGTTGATGATTGATAAATTGGTTGACGGACTTGCTCGTTACTCAAGGTGATCGCCACCCGTCCGGTGCTGTGGAAATCCAGGCAGGCCGAATCAAACTCGAGTCCGATGAAATCGAGCAATTCCTTCGTCCGTTTCTCCTGATCGGCAACCATGTCCTCGTACACATTCTCAAAGACCGGCATGTTGATCGGTTCCTGCGCGAGCACCTCGGTATAGTGCCTGATAATTTTGTGATAATGACGATAAAAAAGCCCGCAATTTTTCAAATCAAAACTGTACGCATGCCCTGCATTAAGCAGCTGGAAAAAACATGACAGACAGTTATCCCGAGGATCACGCTGACAATGGATAATCCGGGCATCAGGAAATGCCAAAGCGATCATTCCGAGGTAGTTAAAGTTCATCGGTGCCTTGTCGACGATTACTTCGACCGAATCATCGTTGGCCATCGCAGCAGTCTCTTGGCGATAGATCGCTGCTGCCTCGGCGAGCTTTTCGGAGTCATACTCATCGGGGCTTGTGTCGTATGGATTCACCTCCGACTTGGCCAACCCGCGGAATAACTCGGAGATCAACCCCAACTCCCCAGCCCCATATCCCTTGGGATGTGCATCAATAATCTGTTCGGTCAGCGTCGTTCCCGACCGGGGCATCCCAACAATAAAGACCGGACGAGCTCCCGAAGGCTCGGGGCGTTTGACCCCACGGAACCGATCACTGGTCCAGTTGGCCATGATCGAATCTTCGAGTACCTGCACACGCTGATCCACATAGTCGGCATCGTGCAACGCATTGGAACGCTTAAAAGCCTCCATCGCTTCGTCATAGCGTTTGGCCCGATCCAACAAATGCCCCAGCGAGTTCAAGGCCTGAAGCTTGCGTGCATCGGGCGCATCGGGTTGATTTTCGAGCAACTTGGTCAACCATTCGATTGCTTCGTCGCGCCGATCCGTTCGCAGAACCGCTCGTCCAAAGACCGCTGCGATTCCAAGCCCCTCGACCCCACGAGCGCGGAGCCCATCAATATACTCAATCGCCTCTTCACGCTGATTATTGACCACCAGCAAATGGGTATAAGCCCCGATCAACGATCGGTGGTCTGGCTGGGCATCGAGCTCCTTGCGCACCAACTCGATGGCACCATCGAGCTGACCAGCCTGTGTCATTCCCTCAGTAAGCTGGGTGATAATCGCGATCCGGTGCTCTTTATGCGTAATATGGCGCAACGCCCGTGACGCAATTCGCACGCCCTCTTCATAGCGCTGAATACGCAGCAATGACCCCACATACAACGCCACAATTGGCGGATGATGTGGCATCTGCTTATAAAGCACCTTCGACGCATGCACCGAAGCCCGATAAAATCCTTTATCATACAATGCCTTGGCATTTGCATACGCATCTTTCAGGCTCAACATGGGCATACAAACAATCTCCTGACCGCAATACGGATATCATCCCCAACATCGTCGAGAACAGGGGAGAAGCTTATGCCTATGCGACAGATCACGCTCATTTCAACCGGAGGCACCATCGAAAAAACCTACGATGAACACACTGGTACCCTCGCCAACCGCTCCTCGATCGTCCAAGAAATGCTCCGCCTGCTCCGCCTCGAAGACACCCAGATCAATACCTTACAACTCATGTCCAAAGATTCGCTCGAATTCACCGATTCGGACCGAAAACGCATCGCCGGGGCTGTCGAACTCCTCACCGGTCCAAAGGACGATCCCACAGACTGCTCGGGCATTGTTATCCTCCACGGCACCGACACCCTCTGCGAAACCGGCGAATACCTCTATCAGCACCTCAAAGCCCCCGTCATCCCCATCATCCTCACCGGTGCGATGCGTCCATTTGAGATGAAGCGCTCCGACGCCTTGCAAAACCTCAACGAAGCAATCTTCGCCACCGCCACCCTCAAACCCGGCATCTATGTCGTCGCCCATGGCAATGCCCACCAGTTCCCCGGTCCAGTTAAAGACCGTGAGCGTGGCACATTCGTGCAAGGCAAAATACGCCATCATCGATGATCAAATGAAAAGGCGAAGGTTCTTTTCTTCGGTTCGTTTCTCGCCACAAGAAAAGTGGCCTTAGAAATCTGTATCCACAGCCTCGGGGTCATAGACCCACCCAGCTTTCTCGTTGTTGGCAAAGTAAGGCTCGCCTTCCATCGTCATCACCCACATCCGCGCCCCCGCCGATCGCAGCTTGGCCAGTTGGTTCTTGCCGATCTGAACCCGCAGGATCACAACCTGATTTTCATAGGTTCGGTCCAAAACATCAGCCCTGTTCTCAATCGTGTGAATCGTCTTTGAATCCGATATCGGCACGGTAATATCAAGCTCTTCGATCTGTCCAATGGAAATGGATTTGACGCGCTCGATAAGCTGCGCCTGCCCCATCGGAAGTTCACCGTCTTCTTTGCCTGCAATTTTACCGGCGATTGAACAGATCGGAATCGCACCAGGTGCTCTTGACTGCCAATACAAAATGTCCTGCTCATCAACCGTCTCGACATCGGCCTTGTTGAGCAGCACCAACAACTCGGGTCGTTTGTAGGCGATAAAATCTCCCGTACCATCGCGTTTGGCGCGCAGCGCATCCTTCTGCTGACGATCCTCGACCTCTTCGAATAATTCATCGAGCGTCTTCATCACCGTCTCATAGTGCATCTCAACACTGGGATCTGAGATATCAAGCATCACCAACAACAAATCCGCGTGGGTCGCCTCTTCGAGTGTTGCACGAAACGAAGCGACCAAATGGTGAGGCAAATCACGAACAAACCCGACGGTATCGGACAACATGACTGTGTGTCCCCCCCCCATGTCCCATTCACGGGTGCGGGTCATCAGCGTCGCAAACACCCGGTCATCCGCATATGCTCCGCCCTCAGTCAGCGTATTGAACAGCGTGCTCTTGCCCGCATTGGTATATCCCACAAGTCCAACCGTAAAATAATCTGTGTTGCGTTTTTCAACCGCTCGTCGTTTGCGCACCTGAATCTCTTCGAGTTCACGCTGGAGCACCAGTTTTCGGCGTTGAACCAGCCGACGGTCAACTTCAAGTTGTTGCTCACCAGGCCCGCGCGTACCCATCCCCCCCATGCTCCCGGCCCCGCCAGAGCTCCCAAGCCGTTCGAGGTGATTCCACATTGCACGCAATCTGGGGAAGGTATATTCAAGTTGGGCGATCTCAACTTGCAACTTGGCTTCATGCGTCGCAGCCCGTGAAGCAAAAATATCAAGAATCAGCTCCGAACGATCGAGCACCTTGCGATTGGTGATCTCTTGGATATTACTGATCTGCTTGGGTGAAAGATCATGATCGAAAATAATCGAAGTCGCACCGGTCGCCTCGCATAAATCACGGAGCTCTTCGACCTTGCCCTTGCCCATATAGGTGCCCGGTTCAGGTCGGTCTTTGCGTTGTTCAATCTCTCCGACGATCACCGCCCCCGCTTGGACCGCCAATTCGCGAAGTTCGCCAAAGGGATCACGCTGGTCATAATTCGAATCAGGCAGGCGCAAGGCAGCTAGAACGGTTTTCTCTGCCTGCATTTTGATGGATTCACGATCTTTGGATGGTGGCATAGATCAGTAGTGTACCCGCAAACCCGCCCGAATCACACTTTGAGCCTGTGCAATCCACGATCTTCACGGGATTGATTGAGTTGTTCCAACGCTGGGCGATGTTCGCCGATCAACCGGACGAGCTGGGTCGTCGAACACTCAAGCCGGGCAGCCGCCTTCTTGACATCCAACCCACACGCCTCGATGACATCCAACGCCTCCGCGAGCAAGCCTGGATAATCTCTGTGCTTTGGATTGCACACGATTCGCTTCTTGACACACCGGGTTTTCCAAAGCGCCGACCGGATATCACCATTGGGCACCTCAACCCGAATCCGCATTGCCAGCTTGAGCCGAAGCCTGCGGATGACGACGGACTGATTCTCCTTGGCCAACCGGCGCTCGCCCGCCTGGGCATCAATTCCGCTCGGCTTGTGCAGCACGGTGATATGCGTCTCGACCTTGTTGCGATGTTGCCCGCCGGGGCCCGACGCTCGCCCGCGCGTGATCGTGCAATCCTTAAGCAGCGTTTGAATCTCAAGGGCCGCCGGGTGTACGGGACGATCGACGGGTTGATCGAGGAAGTCGAAATCCATCAGCACGCCGCCGTGGGAACAGCCGAGAGGGTGAAGTCATCACGATGTCCTGCTTGGAAAAGTTTGGTCCCCAATCCTGCAATCATCGCTGCATTATCAACACAATGCTCCATCTCGGGAATCAACAACTCGAGTCCATGTTCGCTGGCCAGCCGGGTCATTTCAGAACGAACGAGGGTATTGGCGCTCACACCGCCGCCTACGATCAGGGTTTGGCAATCCGTGATGTGTTCGAGTGCCCGTCCGATTTTGAGTGTCAATGCCCTGACTGCTGCGCGCTGAAAACTTGCTGCGATGTCTCGCTTGCGATCTTCGGTCAACTCCGGCACCTCAGGCCTGGGCAATGCCAGCTTGCCCTGAAGCGCCGGGGGCGCGGGGCGACCCTTGGCAGTATAGAGCACCGCTGTTTTGAGTCCTGAATAACTGAAATCGAGCGACTCTTTTCCAAGTCGAGACACCGGAAAATCAAATGCCCAATCGTCCGCTCCATCCTCGGTCGCGAGTGCATCGAGCTTTGGACCACCAGGATGCCCAAGTCCCAAAATCGCAGCGACCTTGTCGAAGGCTTCGCCAATCGCATCATCAATCGTCGCGCCCAATCGAATCAGTTTCATTTCTGAGTCCATGCGATAGAGCGAGGTGTGCCCGCCTGAGATCACGACACCGAGTGCGGGAAACTTGGGAATCTCCCTGCCAAGCATCCCCGCGTAGAGATGCGCATGGACATGGTCCACCCCAACCATCGGCACCCCCAACGACCACGCCAATGCCTTGGCTGCACTCAACCCCACCAACAGCGACCCAATCAACCCCGGGCGATGCCCCACCGCAATCCCGTCGATATCGCGCAACTTGATCCCCGCCTGTTCGATCGCATCACGGAGCACCGGAATCATGTGTTGTTCGTGAGCGCGTGATGCGATTTCGGGGACAACGCCTCCGAATTCCTCGTGAAGCTCGTACTGGCTGGCGACAATCGACGAACGAACAACCTGCCCATCCTCGACCACCGAAGCTGCGGTTTCATCGCATGAAGATTCAATCCCCAAGACAATCACGAATTGGATTCCGTTTCTGTGTTCTCATCCTGTTCAATCTTCTCGACATCGGCATCAATAAGCCAGCGCTCAAGGTTGTCGCCTGTGATTTTGAGTGTGGTAACGATGTTGCCATCTTTATCGCGGACAATGAGTTCGCCATCTGTCAGATCGGTCTCATCGTCCCAAAAATCCCGTGGATTCTCCTCAGTCTTGGACTCGTCAACCCCTGATTCAACCGCTTCGACTCGTTTATACAGCCTTGTCAACTCACGAAGCATGCGCTCCTCTTGAGCACGCAAAGCATTCAACTCCGCCAGTGCCACATCATCGGGCGTGTTGTCTTCGATCCCAACAGGTGCAAACTCGCCAGTATCGACTCGGTGTTGCATCACCCGAACCGCTGCAGCGAGCTGCGGGTCCTTCAATGCTTCGAGCACCGCATCGGTATCATGGATGTCGACAGTATCTTCCGAATCAACATGCGTAAGAATCTCCTGCGCCCGTCGAGCAGTGAGCATGTCGCCGAGCTCTTTATTACTCACTGGCACATAATACCCAGGCGTCGGATCAACCCCCCACACCGTCGAATCATCACGCCGATGGAGCAATCGGCCTGAGGGCAAATAGTAATACTGCTCGGTGATCTTGAGCATCCCTACCCCGCTCTCAAGGGCACGGACCGTCTGTACCGATCCTTTTCCAAACGAACGCGTACCAATCACAACCGCTCGACCATGATCGGACAATGCCCCTGAAAGCACCTCTGAAGCCGAAGCGCTCTGCCCGTTAATCAATACCACCAAAGGCATATCGATGATCGTATTTTTCTTGTGTGCCTTCTCGATACGCTCTTCAAACACGCGCCCTTTGGTCGAAACGATCGTCCCCTCATCAAGGAACATGTCTGCGATTTTCACCGCTTCATCGAGCAATCCACCTGGATTAAACCGCAAATCAAGAATCAACCCACCGAGTTCTTCACCGCTGGCCTTTTCAGAATTGTTGATTGCGTTGATGATCTCCAGTGCCGCTTTAGGGGTGAACTGGGTCAAACGAATATACCCAATGTTGCGTTCATCATCAATCACATATTCCCATGCACCATCACCTTCGAGGCGCATGAACCCCTTGACCGCCTGAACTTTGATATGATCGCGAATAATCTCGATATCGAGTGTCTCGCCTCCTCGTTCGACAGTGATCACCACCTTGGTCTTGGGCTCGCCAATCAGACGGTCAATCGCATCGTCGACGGACTGTCCTTCGGTACTCTCGCCGTCGATCTTAATGACCCGATCGTCAGGCATCACCCCCGCCTTCCACGCTGGTGATCCATCGAGGGGCGACGAAATCGTCAGCCAACCATCACGAATCTGCACCTCGGCCCCAATCCCAACATACTCGCCGGTAAGACTGCGCTCGAAATCATCGGTCTCTCGTTTGGGGACGAAAGCGGTATAGGGATCGTTGAGTTCTTCGATCATCCCGGTAATGGCGCCAAGTTGAAGTTGATCATCGTCGGGCTCTTCAACATACAGTCCCTCGATCAAAGTGCGAACATCGACAATAGGGTCAAAAAACTCATAGTCGTCAGCCGTCACGCGGATGGCGTTGGTGGCGACCGCGATGGTCGAGCCAATGACGGCAACACCCAAGATTCCGATAAGCGGCAACGAACTTCTCTGAACCATGACATATCTCCATACCAAAACGGACAACCCCACAGAAACACGAGACATGCCGGGGATTGTTCTCGAAGTCTATACCCGGGCAATACCCACATGGTTCTGAAAGAATGGGGATTCAGAAAAGAAGATAGCGACAGCAATTATGGCGTCACAGGTATCGCCGATCGAAGCTGGCTTATGAATGGGTTCGCCTTGATCGCCCCTTGCAAGGACACCAGCACCTGACCATCCTGAATCAGCATCGTTGTTGGATATGCCCCTACGCCCAGCGAGCCGATTTCATCGCTATTTTCGCCGTCTTCAAGATACACCGGGATCGTGTTGCTCATGATCCATTCAACCACCGCCGAGTCCATCAGGGTTGTCCGCTTGAGTGTCTGGCACGGCGGGCACCAGTCGGCAGTGGCCAAAACCAGCATCGGTTTACCGGTTTCTTGAGAAAGCTCGGTCGCTTGGGTCAGGGTGTACCCGTTGGCAAAAACACCCGGCGTATCGGCGGGACCTTTGATCAGACTGATCACGGTGGGAAGCACAAAAATGGCCGTTGCGACCATGAGCAGGAATGGAACGACCAATTTTGATTTCTGCATCAGGAATCCTTAAATCAGGTCTTGGCTTTGAATCAACGCCAAGAAGGGGCCCATTATTCACCAACTCACCAAAACTATATGGACTACTTTTTATACCAGTCGTTTATATCGCTTCATATCGACATCCACCCAATGCCCGCTCGATCGTTTTACCAATCTTCCAGCTCCCCCACCAATGGCTCGACCAAATCTTTGCGCGTCACAATCCCCACATCGCGCCCCCCAAGCACCACAATCCCCAATCGCCCGCTCCCCCGGCTCAGTTTCCCCAACGCCTGACTCACCGAAAGCCCGCCCTCAACCCGAACGGGGGGATGTAGCAAATCTTGGATTGTCTGATTTGGATTCATCTCTGATCGGATATAGAGATCAATGCTGCTCAGAATCCCAACCACCTGCCCTTTAGGCGAAAGAGCAGGGTAGCGGGTATAGGGGTAATTGCGGACATAAGCACGGGTCTTGGCAATTGACCAGTTGGTGCGCACAGACGCCGCGCTGCGCAGCGGGACCATCTCCGAACGCACCGTCGCATGTTCAAGTTCAAGGGCCCGTTCGATCAACGAAACTTGGGCATCGCTCATTTGATCAGACCCAAATTTGAGCAAATCGGCCATTCGCTCGCGAGCGGTCGATAATGATCCGAGTGTATCAACACCGACAAGCTTTGAAGCCCCATTGGCAATCCACATAAGCACCGGCACAATCGGGACCCAGATGAGTACTGTACGCATAAAATAGATCACATAAGCAAACCGCTCCATCAGCATATTGGCATTGGAGCGAAAAACTTCCTTTGGTACCGATTCTGAAAACAATAAAAGCACCGGGGTCAATACCACCACCTGAATCATAATCATCTCAATATCGGCCAGTCCAAGTGTCGCGATCAGGGTCGTCATCGCGAAAGTACCTGCATAATTAAACATGTTATTCCAAACCAACAGCGAGGTCAGTGTCGAAGAAGTATGCTCTATTTGAGATTCGAGTATCCGCGCTCGCTTGCTACGGGCACCATCACCGACAGCATGCACACGCACCAAAACTCGATTGACCGTATACAACCCAACTTCAAAACCAGAGCACATCGCGGCACCACCAAGCCCCATAAACATGACCGCCCACCAGAAAATCAGCTCAGAAGCGCTCATTGAGCACCTCCATGCGATTCATCGCCTTTTCCATCATCTGCGAGAATCTCCACTTCAATGCGATGGATAGATCGTTCATCCATCTCCACCACCGTAAGTTGAATCTCGCCGATCCGGACTTGATCCCCAACCGCAGGTAAACGATCAAGCAACACCATCACCAAACCACCAAGCGTATTCACTTTCTTGGCATGCTCAATCACTGATTGATCGGCAAACATCGTTGACCAATCTCGGATAGACAAACGCCCAGGCACAATCCATCTGCCCACACCAACGAGTTGGACCTCGTTGGTCAAATCATGGTGCGGATCAGTGACCTCTTCAATAAGTTCCTTTGTAACATCGGCAATGGTCACAATCCCCGATACCCCTCCATGCTCATCGACACACACCGCAATGCTCTGCCCGGTTTTGCGAAACTGCTCAATAAGCATATCGAGCCGGCTCTGCTCAGGAACAAAGAGCACTTCGCTCAAAGCTTCTTCAATGCTCTGTCCTTCGAGTACTTTGCGGGCATTGATCATCCCACTGATGCCCGAATCGATGCCATTCTTGCACACCAAAAGCCTTGTCCGTCCAGTGGCTTTGCAGATGGTAATGATCTCATCGGTGCTCGTGTTAAAATCAATCCACGACATATCAACCCGAGGCGTCATCATCTGCTCAACACGCATCTGCCCCATCGAAACGATGGAAGTCAATAACTCCTGTTCCCCAAGATCAATCACACCATCGTGAACACTGAGCTCGATCAGCGTCCCCATTTGCTCGGGTGAAACTGTAAGTGGCTGCATCTTGAAATGGCTTGGTGCAAGCAATCTTGACAACGGCCCCACAATCCACGCATACATGAAACGGATTACAGGAGAAATCGGACGGCGAAACATCATGTGCATCGGTGATGCAAATCTTAAAAACAAAATTGTTGCAGACGATGCAAAGAGTTTGGCAAAAACCTCTCCAACAAGAATAATCGCTCCCAACGAACCCACCGAAATTGCAACTTGCACCGTCATCGATTCTGCACGAATTGTCAGGACACTGGTAACGATAAAGTAGGAAGCATTGACTGCCATATTGAGCAATAACACCTGCATCAAAAGCTCACGCGGACGCGAAAGCAAAGATTCAACCATACGTGAGAGCTTGGCATTGGTCCGCTTGAGCATTGCCCGTTGGCCATGGGTGATCCCAAAAAGGGCAGTCTCGGAAGCCGAAGTCAATGCAGAACACACCAACAACGCAACAAGCAGGATAATTAAAGGTGTATCTGATGCGTCCATAAACCTGTGCCGGGGGATCCCGATTTCTCCTCATGATCTTTTATTGAAAATCTGCCTGTGCAGGATCATACTCAGGGTCAAGTTGCTCGATCAGGCGTTCAATATATCGCCAAGCATTGAGCAACATGCGGATTTCAATCAGTTTTTCAGGATTTGGCATCTGTTGGAATGCCTCAAAGAGCTCTGCAACCGACCGAGTATATCGGGTACGCTCATCGCATGCCCATGTTTCCCAATTGTTCCGCGATTGCTCGCCTGCCTCGGCGATCTGCTCTTCGATCTCTTGCCTGCGGGCCATCATCTCCATCAGGAACCCATCGGGGAGATCTTTGCACTGCGATGCGCTCGGCCCGCCAAGCACTTCGAGCAGGGCAATCGCCCGTTGCTCCCCATCGAGCAAAACCGCCCGCGCCCGGTTCAACTCCGCAGCATCGGCCCCGGCATGACCCACTTCACCCACATCTGGGTGAGCCGATGCGAGCTTGGAGAGGTACGATCGTTCGATGGCCGACGCATCCAGATCGAACCGGGCGGGTAAACCAAATACGACAAACGGGTTGGATTGTGGAGCGTTGGACATAGAATGATGAGTGTAGACAAGATTCGTGCGTTTTTGGCATTCCTGTTTGACGAATGAGCCAGGATCATGGATGATGAAGTGTCGGGCTCTCACTTGGAACTCGATGGGGTGCGAGAAAGGCGATGGAATATGACCAAACAGATCGGGATTGTCGGTGTGAGTCCTGAAGGGGCATCGCTGTGCTATCAGCAGCTCTTCCGCCACGCTGCGGTAAATCTCGAGCCCCATATGCACCCGGCGGTATGTGTCCACAACATTCCTCTTGCCCAGTATGTCGAGGCCGTTCGACGCGATGACTGGAGGCAAGTTGCGATTCTTATGCGTGACTCAGCCGAACGACTCGCTTCAATCGGCGCGGAGTTCTGCTTCACCCCCGACAATGCCGTCCAGCATGCCGTTCAGCTTGCCGAAGTCTCGTGTCCGATTCCTTGGCTCAAGATGACCAGCGCCGTCGCCGACCGGATCGAAGCCGACAACCGCACCGTTATCGGCGTCATCGGGACCAAGTATGTCACTTCGGGATCGGCCTACCAGACTGATCTTGGAGTCAAAGGCATTAAACTCGTTCGCCCTGATGATGATGACTCGGCGATGCTTGATCGGATCATTTTCGATGAACTCGTTTTCGGGATTGTCCGCGAAGAATCTCGCCAGTTGATTCTCGATGTCATCCGTCGACTTGGTGCCAAAGGATGCGAAGGGGTAATCCTTGGATGTTCTGAAGCTCCGCTGATGGTGACCTCGGATAACTGCGACCTGCCGATCTACAACGCCAGCGACATCATGGCCGAGCAGGCAATTCAGTTTGCAATGGCGGACTGATCGACCAATCGACGCCCCGGTTCGCTGTGCTTGTCAGAAACGATTCAATTGCCTTGCGCATCTGTTCGGCAAATACCTCGTCGGTCCAGAGATTGTTGTGCCCGCCGCCGGGTATCTGAACCAGTTTGGCATCTGGCGCACATGCTGCGATGCGCTGGGCATCGTCGATCGGGCAGACCGGGTCGGCGTCGCCGTGGAGGATCAGGATCGGAAGCTTGATCGATTTGGCAAGTTCATCGCGAGCGAACCCTCGCCATGATGGCCCGAGCCCAAATCGAATCCCGAGCAACCAAATTGCAGGTTTAAGATTCAATCGATGAGGGATGCCTCGCAGGCGAATGACATTGCGAGCCGGAGTGGCGGGGTGGATATAAGGCGATTCGCAGATGAGCCCAACAATCGAGTACTGATCTTCACAAGTGTTGACCAACATCAGCGAAATCCCGGCCCCCATTGACCAGCCATAAAGAATCGTTGGTGTTTCATCTTCGAGATCGCCGAGGATGTGCCCCAAATCCGTGTGTTCTGTTGATCCCAGAAACACCTTCCCGGCCGAGTCGCCATGCCCGGGAAGATCCCAGAGGATGATCTGAGACGCGTGCTCGAGAAACGGGGCGACTCGTTTGAGTCCACCGATTCGACTCGATCCCCACCCGTGAGTCATCACCATGCGCGGGCCTGTCGGATTCTTACCTTGGAGCACCCAAAGGCGCAACTCGCCATCGGCGCCTTGAAGAACGCGTTCTTCAAACGGGATCGGTGTATCGAGCTCGCCGGGATCGCCGGGGAGATTCCGGAATACCGCCAAGGCATAGGTCTGTCGGCGAGGATGGGTCAATCCCCACATGGTGTAAAAGATCAACAACACAAGATACAACCCGAAACCGATGCCCAGCAACTGAACCAATCCGATCATCGGCGGCATACATCACACCCTTCCATCAAAGTCCAAAGAGTGTTTTGACATCGTTGAAGGTGACATAGAGGAAAATCGTTCCGATCATTAAAAGACCGGCCATCGTCGCGACATTCTGCACCACGATCGGCACCGGCTTGCCTCGAATCCACTCATAAACGAGCATCAGGAACTGCCCGCCATCAACAATGGGTAAGGGCAAGAAGTTGATGACCGCGAGATTTACCGAAATCAACGCCATGAAGAAGAGCACCCAGACCCACCCCTGCGACGCAATTTGGGTCCCAATGTGGGCGATCCCGACGGGGCCTTTGAGGTGCTCGACTTTGACCGAGCCTTCAAAGAGGCGCAGAAAGGTAATATAAGTCTGGATCATCACCCTGCGAGACTTGCTCATCCCTCGGGCAATCGCATCGACCGGACCGTCGGCTTTGACGATGACCTGGGCATACTGGAACATGTTGACCATCGCGACATCACCAGGGAGTGTGGTACCCAAATCACGAATTGTCTGGATTTGGGCCTGGTCGATGGTAAGTTCAACAGTTGTTGTGGGGATCGAACCGTCAGGCTGGATGGGGAGCGGAAGCTCGAGTGTAATCGGAATGATGAATGTTTCTTCGCCCGCGTCATATGCGTCGTCGATTGTACGCAGAATCCCTTTGGGTACATCGCGCAAGGTGGTAATCGGGGAGTCTCCCACAGCGATCATGCGCGAGCCTGGATATTCGATCAGGTTGTAGGCTGGTGGTGTGACCAGCTGAGTTGCTTCACTGCCTTCAATTTCATCGTTCTCGGCCGGGCGAACAAACTTGGCCGGTTGAGAAACGAGGTTGGTATGGGTCGTGCTCATTGCCTGGTAGAACCCGATGGTGCCCGCAGGTGTCACCTCGACGGTGAGTTTGACCCGTTGATCCTCACGCAGCACGACCAAGTCCAATGATTGCCCTTTGTGTGCACGGATCGTGGTGATGCCTTCGCTGATGGATGGATACTCGACGGTACCGATGCGAGCGAAGATATCTCCGGGTTGTAACCCTTGCTTGGTATCTTCTGGAGCTGCATATGGATTGACCATCATCACACCAGTCAACCCAAGGATATGGTGGACAGCTTGGACTTGCTCACCGACTTGGACAAGATCAGTTTGCAATGCGGGCACCTGTTCGATGGTGTGCTCAAAGTGTTCGCTGCCGCGTTGAATCTCTATGGTGACGGGTTGGTTTGGTTTCGCCTTGGCAGTATCGAGCACATCGAAAGGCGAGGTGATCGGCTGCCCGTTGACACTGACGAATCGGTCGTTCGGTTCAAGTCCGTCCATGCCGAACTCTTTGCTCGACATCGCCCAGAGCCTACGCTCGGCAGGGGTATTGACCGATTTGAGCGTCGTGCTCAATGCAGGCGAGATGCCAATTTCCAAGAGCCCGTTGAACTCGCTCTTGGTCGGAATAGTCTCAAAGGTGATCGGCGTTTCAATACCGGGGCGTTGGACAAGAATGGTGGCATGGGTGTCCTTGGATGCCATCGCGATTTCGGGGAGGATGTCCTCGAAGGAATAAACGGCTTTGTTGTTGATCGAAATGATCTCATCACCCCGTTGGAGACCGGGTGCGAGCTCGGGGTAATCGACCGCGACGGCTTTGGCAGCCGGTGAGCCTTCGCTGATGAACCCGACCTGAGCGGGGAGCGATTGGAGCCCAACCATGAACACAACGATGAAGAGGATTGCTGCCATGATCATGTTCATCACGACCCCGGCACAGATGACGACCATGCGTTTGCCGACCGGGCAGTTCTGATAGGAATCGGGTGCCTCGGATGTGGCGTCGGGGTTGAGGTCTTCTTGCCCGAGCATTTTGACATACCCACCCAATGGAAGCATCGAGAGGCGGTATTCGGTCGGGCTGATCTCTGGGCGATCAGATTCGTCAGATTGATCGGATTCGTCCGTGCCATAAGTGAGTTTGCGGTACTCGGCATCGGAAGAGCCTTTGCGAAACCCGATGCCTTTGCGGTAGGAGACGAGGACATTACCGAACCCGATCGAAAAGGCCAAGACACGGATGCCGGCCCATTTGGCTGCGACAAAATGACCCAGTTCGTGAATAAAGATGATCGAGCCAAAGCCCAAGGCGATGACGAGGAAGTTAGCGAAGGTTCCCAGTGGTCCTGGAAGAAGATCAAACATGCAGTGCTCCGAAGCGATGGTCACGGGTTCTGGTCTTTGGGCATTTTTCGGCTTGGAAGTCTATCGGCTCAAATGCCCGAAATACTCGCCTGATTCTCGAACCAACCCAGAAAGAACAGGCACGCCCGATGGATGTTTCCGGGCGTGCCTCAAGAGGAGTGCGGATTGGTTGGCGCCGAACCAAGTTAGTATTTGATCGTGCACCCATAGACCCTGGTCGAGGGTTTGGAGATTTCTTTGCCTGCGAGGAGTTCATCGAGCCCGTTGCGGACATAGTTGATCTCGCCTGGGCTCTGGGCATCAGCGCGATTGTCGATCGCGCCGTGGTAGACCAAGGTACCCGCCGCGTCGATGATGTACATCTCGGGGGTGCGCTTGGCCCCATAGATACGCCCGGTTATGCCCTTTGGATCCATCAAAATCGGGGAAGTGATGTTCCATTTTTCTGCCATCTGCTTGTTGAGCTCAAGATCGGAAGCCCGGTGTCCGTCCCGCGACGAGTTGATGCGGAACCAAACGATGGATTGATCCTTAAAATCCTTTTCAATCGTCAGCATGGTACCGGTGTCCTCGCGATAGTGTTTTTTGACAAACGGGCACAACGGCGAGAACCATTCGAGCACCACGACCTGCCCCTTGGCGGTATAGTCCGAAAGGGTGTACTTCTTGCCATCGAGGTCCGTCAGGGTGAAGTCTGGAGCCGGTTGTCCAATCTGGACTTTGGGCTCGGCAACAACGCGCCCTGCCCCGAGCATGGCAATGCCGAGCCCGATCAGTACGAGGACTCCGGCAAAGCATCTTTTTTTTTGATTCATGGTGACTACCTTTCTCAAAAGACGACTTTATTCTCAAAAGTAGTTCGTTAGTTGGCTGGGGTGATGTGGATATCGTAATCGACCGGGCCGATGCGTTCGTAGGAGCGAATGCGCCCGGCGATGACTTTGTTTTCGCTTGTGGCAAATTTGAGGATCAGCCGATTGGTTTCAGTCACGGTACTGGTGATTGGATCCGCCAGTTCGGTACAGTCTCTCGATGGAAAAAACTCGATCTTGGTGGCGTCGCGGAACATGATCGCGGCCCGATAGGCAATCCACTGCACACGCACATGATCGGCTTTGGGATCAAAGGTTTCAGGTCTGGCATCATAGAGCTCGCGGATCGTATCGTGCGAAGCTGTTGGAGACTTGGTGCTCTGGGCATCAATCACAGCAATCGAGGCCAAGGCACTGGCATTTTCGGGAAGGCAGACTTCTTCGCAGACCAGATAATCGGCGTCGATGTCAAAGACCAACAGCTCACCGACAGAAGCATCGCCAGCAATACGGAAGGGAACGAGAACGGTTGCGGTCTCTTCGTAGATGAAATCGAGGATTTCGCCGGGTTGGAGGTACCGCTTGGGAGTGGGCCAGATCGGATCCTCGAGGGTGATGCTTTCGGAGGTGTCTATTTCGAGTTTGAATCCCATCCCCGAATCGGACACACCAGGCCAATAGGTGTGCCAGCCTTCGTCGATCTCGAGGGTGATGGCGAGGATGCCCGAATCGCCGGGGTGAATTTCACTGAACTCGGTCGTCGCTGAGATTGAAAGGTGCTCACCGGCCTGGGCCAATCCCAGAAAAAGTACCCCGATGGCCAAAAGGGACGAAAAGCCGAGTTGTTTCATGCGTTGCTTCATGAGTTGCTTCATATGGATCGCCATTGATGAGTCTCCGTCTTTCCTTAGCTCTTCCCCTTGCTCTTCCCTCGGATGACAAGGATTCTGTCATGTTCATCGGCTGACAAGGCAGAACGCACCACCCCACCTGCTTATTGTTGTTCATGGTCAAAAAGATGCACATGATTTCACGAAACACCCTCACAGCCCTTTTTCTCATCGTTGGGGGGGGATTCCCGACGATGCTGATGCTCGGCGGTTGCGCCAAGTCGAACATTTCAGATCGCAAAATCGACTACATCGACCTCACCGAGGCAGTCAAACTCTACGAGAAACAGCAGAAAGAAAACGACACCGCCTTGTTCATCGACACACGCAAACCCGAGCGTTTCGCTCAAGGACATATCCCCGGCGCAGTCAATATGCGGACGCCTGATATTGATCTGCGCTATGGCGCCGACCCTGCAATCACACGGTACAAGAACCTGATTCTCTATGGCGAGAACCCCGGGCAGGCATCCACCCATGCCATGGCCAAGCGGATGATCGAAGCAGGATACAACGGGTTCGCCAAGAAACGGGTCAAGGTGTATCTCGGCGGATGGGTCGAATGGGAGATCACCGGGTTGCCCATCACCGAGCCTCAACCAACTCCGGAAGATGAGTAAACACCATGACCATTCCCCCACGACCAATCTCGCCCACGGCATCTCCAAGCATCGACGCGATCATGACCGATCGGCGGGCTGCCTCGTTCACCACGCGATCGATCAAGAAGGCTTCCAAGCTCGATGCCCTCGAACTTGCAGTCTCGATGATCGACCTGACGACGCTTGAAGGATCAGACTCGCCTGAGAAGGTGCGGAGTTTGTGCATCAAGGCGATTCGGCCTTGGGAGAAGGATGAGGAATATTTGGGGCGCCGGCTCGGAACTGTCGCAGCGGTGTGTGTGTATCCGTCAATGGTACCCTACGCCAAGGACCTGCTCGATGGCACCGGGGTCAAGGTGGCTTCGGTGGCGACGGGGTTCCCGAGTGGTCAGTATCCGCTTGATATCCGTGTGCGTGATGTGGAACAAGCGGTCAAGGATGGGGCCGACGAGATTGATATGGTCATCAATCGCGGGGCGTTCCTTTCGGGCAAATATGAGATCATCGCGAAGGAAATCCGTGCGGTCGTCGAGGCGTGTGGCAATGCTCATTTGAAGGTCATCCTCGAAACCGGGGAACTCGTCACCTACGACAATGTGCGCAAAGCGAGCGACATCGCAATTTCGTGTATCCGGGAGGGCGATTTCATCAAGACTTCCACCGGCAAAGTCTCGCCTGCGGCAACGATGCCCGTTACGCTGGTGATGCTCGAAGCGATCCGCGATGCCTACAAAGACACCGGCAAGAAGATCGGCATGAAACCCGCAGGCGGGATCCGCACGGCCAAGCAATCGTGGCACTACCTCTGCATGGTCAACGAAACGCTCGGCGAGGGATGGCTCTCGCCTGAGTGGTTCCGGTTTGGGGCCAGTTCGTTGTTGAATGATGTGCTTCGGAGTATGCAGAAGCTCAAGAGCGGGGAGTATGCGGCAGGGTATGACTTCTCGGATGCGTGAGGCCGATTCAATATGAAGCATGCGAAACATTGCATTATACTCGTTGGCATCGGAACTCTGGCCACAGTGGCTTCTGCTTGGCTCAGTGCGTGGGTCACACCACCACTCACCAATACACTTCACCATGGCGAATCGGTACTGATTCCATGGATCGACTCAACCCCATCTCATTGGCCGACCCTGCCTGCCAGAACAATCTATCAATCTTCTCGCCGAATTTCAAACAATGTCACCTGGCCTCCACGATCATCACGATTGTGCACTCGACAGGGAATGCACGAAGACGTTGTCGCTGTATAGAACGGTGTTGGATTCAATTTCCAATTTACCGACGACCAACCTGAGTTTGTACTCGATCAGTATCGATCAGGTTGGCCAATAAATTCGATGCAGTATCGTGGCCCGGATGATTTGAAACCTTCATCGTCTCACTCGCTGGTTCGCCTCCACACCAATGGCATCCCTGTCTTTGCGTTTGAACCTTTGGGACTCCAAGCAAATCGCATTTTGCCCTTAAACCCCCTTACCCCCTTTGGAGAGCACGCGGTGTGAACATGATTGTCTTTGCGGCCTTTGCAGAGTTTATTTGACAACTCTGGAAACTGCCCCTGCGGATTCGACTCAGGAACAGGAAGCACAAAAGACTTTGTGTGGCGTGTGGGTATGCGGTGGAGGATTTGGAGATTTGTCAAGAGTGTGGATCAGATCACGCGGCTTGTTCGCCGGGTTGATCGTCTGGTTGATTGCCGAAGATGTTTTTGGGGCCGAGTTCGGGGCCGAAGAATCGGAGGTCATATTTGGTGCGGGCTTGTTCATCACTCAAAACGGCGTAGGCCTTTTGGATTTCTTCAAAGTATTGGGCAGCTTGCGGATGATCATTGATATCGGGGTGCCAGGCTTTGGCCTCTTTGCGGTAGCTTGCTTGGAGTTCTTCTTTGCTGGCATATCGATTTGAGCCGAGGACTTTGTAGAGGTTTGGGTAGGCGACTTGGATGTCTTTGTCTTTGGCAAGCCCCATCTCGCCATGGACTGCCAGGCGGATGATGGCTTCGCGGGTTTGGGGATCGAGTTTAACAAATTCAACCCCGACTTCGCCTCTTCGGGTAAAGAGGGTTGCTTTGCGAACCCATTTGACGGTACCTGTGATGGTGAGCTCGCGTTGTTCGTCCGTGAATGTGTAGGACTGGATATCACCGATCTCGGGAAGATCTTCGGGTTTGACGATCATGCGCATGCCCGAGCCAGTGATGTCGGCGATGCGTCCGAGTGAGCAATGGAGCCCATCAGTCCAGAATCGAGACTCTCGGCGTGTTTGATAACCTGATTGTTGAAGTTTGGGCGTTTTTCGATCTGATGGCGAGTCACTCATAAGGCCCAAAGCGACACAATCGGCACATGACTTTGCCTGAATCGGTCAAGAAAACCCAACAGGATGCGGGTTAGGACGGCAAGAGGCGTGCCAAGCTGTTAGAATGGGGGCATGAGCATTGTGAGCAAACCATCCGCTTCAAAGATTGAAGCACCGAAAAGACTTGATCTGCGGGCAGCAATCGGGGGCGGGATCTTTGAATATGCCCCAGCGCCCGAATCTGTCCGTCCGGAGATCGCCGATCAATATGGATTATTTATCGGAGGTGAGTTTATCGAACCGATTTCCGGCAATCACTTCGCAAGTATGAACCCGGCTACTGAGGATACGCTTGCGATGGTGGCGGATGCTTCGTCTGCCGATGTTGATCGAGCAGTGCAGGCTGCTCGCGATGCCCTGCCGGCATGGGCAGGATTGAGCGGCAAGAATCGGGGAAAATATATGTACCGCATCGCGCGAAGAATGCAAGAACGCGCCCGTGAACTGGCGGTGCTCGAAACACTCGATGGCGGCAAGCCAATCAAAGAATCACGCGATGTCGATGTGCCATTGGCAGCAGCCCATTTTTTCTATCACGCAGGTTGGGCAGATAAACTCAAGTATGCCTTGCCCGGGCGCGATCCCAAACCTGTCGGTGTGTGCGGGCAGATTATTCCATGGAATTTCCCGTTGATGATGCTCTCGTGGAAAATCGCCCCCGCCTTGGCGTGTGGGAATACGGTGGTGCTCAAACCCGCCGAGACGACTTCGCTCACAGCATTGCGGTTTGCACAGATTTGTCAAGAGATCGGGCTGCCAAAGGGTGTGGTGAACATCGTCACGGGCGCAGGCGAAACGGGCAAGGCGATGGTTGAGCACCGCGGCATTGACAAAATTGCCTTCACGGGCTCAACCGTGGTCGGCAAGGCGATCGCCAAGACGGTGGCTTCGACGAAAAAGAAACTCACGCTCGAACTCGGAGGCAAAAGCGCGAACATCATCTTCGAGGATGCTTCGCTCGATCAGGCGATCGAGGGGATTATCGAGGGTATCTACTTCAACCAGGGGCATGTGTGCTGCGCCGGATCGAGGCTGTTTGTGCAGGAGTCCATTCTCGATCGGGTGGTGGACAAACTGACCGATCGGATGAGCACGCTTCGGGTTGGTGATCCGATGGATAAGAACACCGATGTGGGCGCGATCAACTCGAAAGAGCAACTCGACACGATCGAACGATTCTTGGCGACCGGTGAAAATGAAGGTGCGACGAAGCATGATGTATGCCCATCGACACTGCCCGAGAAGGGATATTGGTGCAAACCTTGTTTTTATACGGGGGTGCAGCCGAGCCACACGATCGCGCGAGAGGAAATCTTTGGTCCGGTCTTGGCGGTGTTGAGTTTCCGCACGCCAGATGAGGCGATTTCACGGGCGAATAACTCGCCGTATGGGTTGGCTGCCGGTGTGTGGACGGATAAGGGGTCGAAGATTTTCGATGTCGCCAAAAAACTCGACGCGGGGATTGTCTGGCTCAACACCTACAACAAATTCGATCCCACGAGTCCGTTTGGCGGGTATAAAGAATCCGGATTCGGGCGCGAAGGCGGACGACACGGATTGCTGGCCTATTGCCAGTAAATCAGTAAAAATCATATCAGGGGTACACCATGACAACACAGACAGGCATCCATTCATTCGATATCCGCGACCTGACCGCTGAAGATAAGACCTGGGTCCAGCGAGTGCTGATTCAATATTGGGGTTCGACAGTACAAATCACCCGTGGACAACGGCTCCAAGCCGATGAGTTGCCTGGAATTGTCGCGGTACGCGACGGGTCCGAAGTCGGGCTCTTGACTTATCACATCACGAACGATGCGTGCGAAATCATCACACACAACTCGATGGCCGGTCACGGCGGAATCGGATCGTGCCTGCTCGATGCCGTGCGCGACAAGGCGCGTGCGCTCGAGTGCAAACGGCTTTGGCTCATTACAACCAACGACAACACACCTGCATTGCGGTTTTATCAACGCCGAGGGTTTGATTTGGTCGCGTTGTATCGTGATGCGGTGACGGAATCTCGAAAAATGAAACCTGAAATTCCCAATGCTGGATTTGACGGAATCGCGATTCGGCATGAACTCGAAATGGAATACTTGCTCTGAAACGCGTCGACTGAAAACGAGAAACTTATGAGTGAACGAATCCCCATCATCAAGACCTACAAACTCGCCATCGGCGGCAAGTTTCCACGCACCGAATCCGGACGAACGATCGAAGTCCATGACAGCGCACAAAATCTGATTGCCCATGTGTGCCGGGCATCGCGCAAGGATGTGCGCAATGCTGTCGAGGCAGCGAGCAAGGTGCAAGGCACCTGGGCCAATGCGACAGCCTACCTCCGAGGGCAAGTGCTCTATCGACTTGCCGAGATGATGGAAGGCAAGCGATTGGAACTCGCCCATGCGATCGGTGCCGGTGGAGAGCGAGAGGTCGATGCCGCAATTGACCGAGTGATCCACTTTGCCGGGTGGACAGACAAATATCCTCAGGTCATGGGCGGAACGAACCCCGTCGCGGGACCTTACCACAACTTTACGATCCCGTTTGCAATGGGGACAGTGGGCGTGATTGCCCCCGATGAGCCTGCCTTGTTAGGTTTGGTGTCGCTGATGGTCCCGATCATTGCTGCGGGCAATGCGTGTGTCGTGCTTGCCAGCGAGAAAAACCCGGTGCCTACGATGATTTTGAGCGAAGCAATCGCAACGAGTGATCTGCCCGGCGGAGTCGTCAACCTGCTCAGTGGATACCGCGATGAGCTCGTCGAGCATTTCAGTTTGCATCGCGAATTGATCGGAATTCATGCCAGTGGCGTCAGCGAGGCGCATCGCACGCTGCTGCGATTGGGATCGGCAGACAATCTCAAACGAGTGACAATCCACGAAGATATTGATTTCTTTGACGATGCCCAGTGCGAAGGGCCGGGATGGATGGATCCGTTTGTGGAGTTCAAGACAATCTGGCACCCCAGCGCGGTGTGAGCCTTTTAGGTGGATGTCATCATCGACCCAGTCTTGAGGGCTTCGTCCATGATAATGCGGGGTTGGATGCGCTCAACTTGTTCTCGCCAGTGGATTTCAAGTGAGCCATCAAAAAGCTTAGCAATCGAATGAAGCTGGCGTTCGATGGCATCGCGGGCTTGGGATTCGTAGCGCTCGTCGTTTTTCTCAAACAACTCGGCAGCTTGTGTCTGGGCGGTTTTCATCAAAAGTGATTGACGCTCAGCATTCATATTGATGACATCGACGAGCCCAAGGACGCGTCCTTGCTGAATGTCATAGGGTTCGACATCCATCAGGCGCAACGAGCCAACGATTGGGGGCAAGGTGATGCGAAAATGACCATCGCCGAGGTCTTCAATATCGGCGTCGGTGATGGCGCTGAGCTCGACAGCGTACTGCTTCTCGAACTGGAAGATCATGGCAATTTTGGCTTGGCTGAGCAGAATCGGAGGCAGCCAGTTCCACCCACTCGTCGCAGTGGCGATCTCTTTGGCGTGAACTTCGAGTCCGACAAGTTTACCCACAGCTCGGACGCGCTCGGTGAGCATACGAAGTGAGATTTTGTCGACTCCTCCCCCTTGGCGCCCGCGCTTGAGCGACGAGACAAGGAAGGAAACAACCCCGGCACCGATGACGGCTGCGAAAAACAATGCAATGGCCAAAAGAATAAAATCACTCATACTCGATTGTTGGCAGGCGGATCGTGCCCATTTCAACCACGGGCTCTTTTGGCGTAAAATCGACGATCAGGCGGCCTTTTTGCCTGTTTTTTCGGGCTCTTCTTCAGGAATGGCAATTTCATATGAACGGATCAGGAAGTGCCCACCGATCGAGAAGAGGACGCCGAGAATCACCCCCCCCAGGAGAATCAGGATCATGCGGATTGGACTTGGCTCACCCGAGGCATCGGCGACTGTGGGCATACCTTTGAATTTCATCCAACCCAAAGCCGCCATCACTGGGGCGAAGAAGAGAATACTTCGCAGGGCCAGCGACCATGAGCGTGTGTCTCGGCGGTACACATCGAGCGTCGCCAAGAAACTCAACACGCCGATGGCGCCGAATCGGAACAGGAGTGTGCGATTGATCCACGGGCCGATCTGAGGGTCATCGCCAACAACTGCCCGTGCATCGACATGAATCCCGAAGACGGCCCCGACGAGGATGGTTCCGATGAGGCAAGCAACAGCCATGGGAAAAGCCTTCCCAACCCAAATCTTGCCCAGTGAAGCCAGGATCGTCATCAGACACCCGAGCAAAAGAATTGCCTCAAACCCGAACATACCCCATGCGAATCCGCCAAATTTCCCAAAGGCCATCCAAATCCAAGGAAGCGTAGAAACAACGACCAGAACGCAAACGATCAATGTCGCCGAGCGCAACGGCACAGAAGAAGCATTCTTCAAACTAGACTGGTCATGTATACTCATCAATGTATCCCAATCAAGAGAGTATGCCTCACTGCGTACGATCCACGCTGGGGAGTAATCGGCACCATGGAATGATTTGTGTGATGATTTGTAGGCATGAGGTGGATATTAGCAGACCAACCGTGTGAATCAGGTACTTGATTTGTGTGTCGGCAATTTTTGCGCAATGACAAGGCAAATCCTTATCGGTCGGGCGCACAACACAACTTCTCTTCCCTCAACCCAAACCATAGCGACCATAGTTATCGATTCGGTGAATCTCAGTCGAGAATGCCCCGCTTCTTACCCGATAGAAACGATGGCATGAATTTTTCTGGGCATGGGCCCGGGGGTGGGCTGGCGACAAGCAATCGCCCCCAAAGAAACTTATTCAGTTGAGAGCACTGCTCAAAAGGAGTTGAGCTATGGGTGGCATCACCACAGGCGTTGGAATATTCTCAGGAATTGACTCGGCATCGCTGATCGATCAGCTGATCTCGGTCCAATCACGCCCCAAGGTTCTTGCCCAACAACGGGTCATCCAACTCAAATCACAGCAATCCGCCTTCTTGGATATCAACTCCAGGCTCAACAACTTCAAAACCGCAGCAGCATCTTTTCGAATCAACAACATCTTTGCATCGCGAAGTGTTGCATCAAGTAATGAATCCGTACTCACCGCAACAGCCAACTCTGCAGCAGTCCCGGGAAGTTACAACTTCATCGTCGATCGATTGGTCTCAACTCAACAGATGCTCACACGCGGATTCGCCGATCTTGATTCCTCAGCCATTGGGCTTTCGTCACTCTCTTTTGAATCCGATGCTGCACGACTCGACAAGAACACCGCTTTGGCGGATCTCAACGATGGCAATGGAATCACACGAGGAGTTATCACTGTCAATGGTACCGAGGTTGATCTCTCGCGTGCCGGAACCGTGCAGGAAGTACTTGACGCAATCTCATCGGTCCCGAGTGTTACTGCCCGAGTCGAAAACGACAACTTCGTTATCAGCAGCACCGGCACCTTGAGTATCTCGGAAGAATCTGGAGCAGGTATCCTTGCATCGCTCGGGCTCGATCCCAACAACATCAGTGGAGGCACGCTCACCGGTACTTCCGTTTTCAGTATGAATGCCAACACTTCGCTCCAATCACTCAATGATGGGCGAGGAGTTGCCATTCGCCAAGCATCCGGACAAGGCATTCAGGATTTTACCATCACCATCGATATCGACGGCGATGGAGTTGGAGTCGGTACTGATGACATCGTCGTCGATATCCGCATCGGCGAGATCGAAGGACCACTTACTGATGAAAACGGCGACCCAATCCTCGACGATGATGGAGATCCCGTCATCGGAATCGTAAGTGGAGCAGTTTCAACTGTCGGAGGCGTCATTGATCGCTTGAATACACAACTGAGCGAAGCAGGATTCCCCGAGTTCACCGCATCAATCAATGCCACAACCGGGGGGATCGATATCATCGATTCATCCGGACGCAATTTCGATATCACCAACTTCTCCAACAGTACCGGCATCGTCACAACCGCTCAAGACCTCGGACTCGCAGGCAGCTACACCGGAGGCACCGCCAATGGATCGCGCATCCTCGCAGGAATGAACACCAAACTTGTCTCAAGCCTCAACGGAGGAACCGGTCTGGGCACAACCGATGGAATACTCAACTTCGTAACACAAGACGGAGTCAGCGCCTTCACGAGCGATATCAGCGGACTCGGTGACATCAATGATATTATCAACAAGATCAATGCCGATTCGAACGGCGCGGTAACCGCTTCGGTCAATGACAATGGTACTGGCATTCAAATCGTTGATAACACCGTCGGAAGTACGACCTTGAGCATCACTGGAACCGGAGGAAGTGACACCGCGGCAATTCTAGGGATTTCAGGATCATTCGCGGATGGGATTGCTACGGGATCGAATCTGCAACTGGCCTACATCGGCTCAGGTTCACTTCTTGACGAACTTAATAATGGCGAGGGAATCGGCACTGGAACATTTGAAATCGTCGACGCCAATGGTATTCGCGCAGAAATCACCATCAGCAACTCCGATAACACCATCGCCGATCTGCTCAAAAAAATCAACAACGCATCGCCTTCACTTGAAATCAATGCACGGATTAACGACAATGGCGATGGCATCACCATTGAAGACACAAGCGGGGCCGGTACAACAATTTCCATTGCTGATGTTTCGGGATCTGTCGCAACCAAGCTCGGAATTGAGGGTGAGGCGACTGGTTCGGGCGCAGATAACTTCATCACAGGCTCATTTGAAAAGATCATTGACTTTGACGCCGACGCCACGCTTGAAGATGTCCGCAACGCGATCAATGCCGCCAATGTTGGGGTAAGCGCCTCGGTAATCAATACCGGAGTTGGATCAGCACCATTCAGGCTTAACCTTACCAGTGAGCGATCTGGTGAAGATGGACGATTCTTGATCAACACCAACGGGTTCGATCTCGGACTCACCGTACTCGACGAAGGTAACGATGCTCGTGTATTCTTTGGATCTGACAACCCTGCCACTGCAGTATTCTTGACGAGCTCGACCAACCAGCTCGATGGTATTATCCAAGGCGTCACCATTGATCTACTCTCGAGCGCAGAAGACCCCGTTGAAGTCTCGGTAACGACAGATACTGCCGAAATTGAATCCAAAATCAGTGACTTCGTCGCATCATTCAACAATGTCATCGAGGGGATTGATTTCCAAACACGCTACGATGAAGAAACCGAAGAGCGCGGAATTCTTCTTGGTGATGGAACGCTTTTGAACTTGCGCAACTCCATGTATTCGGTTATCCGCCGAGAAAATGACGGATTCACTGATACCTTCAACTCACTAAACGAAGTAGGAATCCGGGTTGGATCAGGCGGAAAGCTTGAATTCGATGCCGAAGTCTTCCGAGAGGCCTATGCCCAAGACCCCGATGCGGTTGAAAATCTTTTTACCCAACAGACTCTTGACGCAGACGACGATGGTGATCCAAACACCATTGATGAACCCTTCTTTACCGAATTGAGCGTGCTCGGCCAGCTTGAAGAATTTGCCAACTCATATGTCACAAGCATCGGAGGTGTGCTCCAAAACCGATCCGATGCACTTGATGCGCAAATTAAGCTTCAGGAAGACCGAATCGAAGCAATTCAGCGCGGACTCGACAACAAACGCATCGTCCTCCAACGGCAGTTCTTGGCAATGGAACAGGCAATCGGAGCCTTCCAAACCCAAGGATCATCTTTGGCACAACTGGCTTCACTTGGATAAAACAGGACTCAAGAAAGCATCAGAACGAACCGATACCTCCTCTGCGATGAATGAAAACACCACCGCCAATGCGTATCTGCGAACCAAGGTGATGACTGCGTCGCCCGAGGAACTTCGGCTGATGCTCCTCGATGGAGCACTCAAATTTGCCAACCAGGCCCGTGTAGGGCTTGAAAAGCAGCATCCTGAGATGATCTATGAAGGGTTTACCCAATGCAGGGATATCATCCTTGAACTAACCAATACAATCAAAACTGACCCCGCGCCAGAAATTGCCAAAGCGGTCCGTGAACTTTACACCTATATGTATGGCGAACTGGTCAAAGCCAGTATCGAGAAAGATATTGCAACTCTTGATGCCGTCATCGGTTTACTTGAATACGAACGCGAGACTTGGGTCCTGACCATGGACCAACTCGCCCGTGAACGCGAATCAGAAATGCTCAACTCGGCTGCACAATCGGCACCCCATACCTCACCACCTGCCCCATCGAGTACTTCGGGCATGGCCCATCATCCGATCAGCTTCCAGGCCTAAAAGCCCTATCCGAAAACTTATATTGGTTCGCTGAGCCCTGAGGCCAGATGTTCCATTACGAACTTGACCTGCACATTGGTGTTGAGCTCGACCTTGGCACGCTCGACGCAATCAATCGCATGAAGCGCACGAGCAGTTGATGCAGACTCGCGCAATCCCTTGCGGGCGCGCTGAGCGATCAGAGCAAACATCTGATCGGCACCTTTTCTATTGGCAGCTTCTTTCGATCGGTTCTCACCGATCTTTTCACCCTCTTTAACCCACTTGGTCGCCCATTGATCGACCAACTCGCCCATCGTCGTACCCAGCGTGATCGAATGCACACCTCGCTCGGCCTCTCGGCACATCGGGTCGATCTGCTTGTGCCAGTGGTAGAGCCCACCATCGACCGCCCCGAGGAACCGCCCTGGTGACCCCCCGGCATAGTGCATCAGCCAATGGTGTTCGTCGGGATCGAGATTCAAATCCTGCGTGTTGACCCATGCACGCATCGCGTCTTCATCGAGGGGCGTAAACGCCACGCGCTGGCATCGGGATCGGATGGTGGGCAAGAGCCGATCTTCGCTTGAGGTCACGAGGATAATCACCATCCCGGGGGCGGGCTCTTCGAGGGTTTTGAGGATCGCGTTCTGCACCGGGGCATTGGTCGGCGAGCGATCAAGCAGCTCGGCCTCATCGACAATAAAAACCTTGCCTGCGATCGAATCGCTCCTCATCGTTGGAGCAAGCGTCGCAGGAACAATCAGATGCTCTTCAACGATGGCTTTGGGAATGGTTGCGAGTTTGGCGTCGCGGACTTTTTTTTCCTCGTGATACCGCGCGAGTTCTTTCTTGATAACATGCAAATCCGGGTGCGTACCCGCCTTGAGCAGCTGTTGGACATGGCTCTGTGGATCGGGCGCGATCTGCCCACTCAAATCGGGAACCGAGCTCGGATCAAGGATCGTCGCGGCCCATGCGATGGCAGTCGTAAACTTGCCGACCCCTTCGGGACCATGGAATATCCAAGCGTGGTGTACCCGTCCGGATTGCATGGACTGCCCGAGAATTTCAGTTGCCCGTGCCTGCCCGAGCACCTGCCCGAGTACGATCGGCGGGTCATAGAGCCGAATCGCCGGGGCGGCATCTGTCACGACCCGCTTGCGAGGAGCTTTCTTGGTCGTTTTCTTGGTCGTTTTCTTTTTGGTGGGACATTTGGCCATTGCAGTAGAAGGGTAGCCGATCACCCCGACAAGATCAGCCCATCCGTCGTCTTCGGGCACCGAAGAGCAATCCGCCAGCCAGCATTGGGAGGGTTCCCGGGGACGGGATGATCGAGTTGATCCAAGCTGAGTAATCCGAAACGCGGGTAAAACCGTTGGAGTCGCCGTAGTCGCTGTTGGGCGAGCCATCAGTGGAGTTGACAAATGAGCTAATTCCGGCAATCTGCCATCCTGCATCAGTCAAGATGAACATCGCGCCGCCTGAATCGCCGGGTGCAATGGAGTATTCGAGATCCAAAGGCGAGTTCGAGCCATAATTGGAATCTCCGGGGTTGAGCGGGTTGTCGAAATCGGTGAGCAAGATGCGCTCGTCCCAGCCTCGCGCGGTGCCCAGAACATCCATGACATTGTTGCCTGCGCGGAGTGTACCTTGGGTTCCAGCCTGCGCCCCGGTCAGCCCGGTACCGGTTTGTCCGAATCCGACGATGGTACCCTGGGCCCCGAGTTCATCGCGGCCAGTGTAGATTTCGGCAGGGTCGATGGTGGTGATCGGCGTGCTCAGGCGCAAGAGGGCCAGGTCTCCGCCGCCGAGGAAGTTATTGCGTTGCCAATCTGGATGAAGGATGACTTGGTCGATGAATCCGAAGTTGGTATCACGGAGAAAAGCTGCCGAATCGACCGGACGATCGACACAATGAGCAGCAGTGAGGATCCATTGATCCGCGATCAAAGTTCCCGAACAGCTTGTCCCCCCCCCGGTGGAGAACGAAACACTCAGCTGGCCAACTGCGCGAAACGGGTTCTGTTGCCCGAGTTCCTGATACAAGGCATCGTTGACATCGTGGCGAATGACCCCGGCCGAGGCGCCGCCGACCAATGTACAAACGAGCAGCGCATAGGGGGTAAACGGATAACACATGAATGCTCCTCGTGTCTTTTGTGATACTCACTGATGCGGATGAACACCCAAAGAGACCCCGAGAATCGCCTCACTGCCAATAAACTCGGTTATTTTGTGTGCTTTTGGGACCTTGGGAATCGGCACAATACGAATACAAAGCTCCTACCATCCCCCCGTGCGTCATTGAGTCGCCCTGCCCACTAAACAGAAACGGAACACCCCATGCCCCCTTCTGCGATTGATACCAACTCGGCTGCTGCGGTTCGCAGCGCGTTTATCAATTTTTTTACCGATCGCGGGCACACCTTCGTGCCTTCATCGACGACCTGCCCGACGAACGATCCCTCCCTGCGCGATACCTTTGCCAATGCGGGCATGAATCAATATAAGCCGATCTTCCAAGGCACACTTGATCCCAACTCGCCTTTGCAGGGACTCAAGCGCGCGACCAATACACAAAAGTGCATCCGCGCGGGCGGCAAACACAACGATCTCGATGATGTCGGCAAGGATACCTATCACCATACTTTTTTCGAGATGCTCGGGAACTGGTCGTTCGGGGATTATTTCAAAGCCGAGACGATTGCGTGGGCATGGGAGTTGATGACCGGGCCTCGTGAGCGTGGGTGCCTTGGGCTTGATCCATCACGGTTTTATGCATCGTACTTTGGAGGCGACGAGAAGGCTGGGCTCGAACCTGATCTCGAGGCCAAGAAAATCTGGGAGCAGTTTCTTCCTCCCGAGCGAGTGATGGCCTTTGGAATGAAGGATAATTTTTGGGAAATGGGCGACACCGGACCTTGCGGGCCTTGCTCGGAGTTGCACTACGATCGTGTGGGCAATCGCGATGCGTCGCATCTGGTCAATGCCGACGACCCGGAGGTCATCGAACTTTGGAATCTGGTGTTCATCCAGTACGATCGGCTCGAAGGCGGCCAATTGAGCCAACTCCCTGCCAAACATGTCGATACGGGGATGGGGCTTGAGCGGGTGGTGTCGGTCTTGCAGGAGAAGGACTCGAACTACGACACGGATGTGTTCACGCCGATCTTTGAGAAACTTCAATCGTTGACGGGTTGCCGGGCGTACACGGGTAAACTCGGAGCCGACGATACCGATGGCGTCGATGAGGCGTACCGTGTAATCGGCGATCATATCCGCACGCTGGTCTTTGCGATCACCGACGGCGGGATGCCATCGAACGAAGGGCGCGGGTATGTGCTCCGGCGGATCTTGCGAAGGGCTGTTCGCTATGGGCGGCAGAAACTTGATGCGCCCGAAGGGTTCCTCGCGGCGCTGGCGCCCACGGTGATGGAGATGATGGGCGAGGCGTTCCCGGAACTGGTGCCGAATGGCGAGCGGGTGATTGGGATTATCGCCGAAGAAGAAACGAGCTTTGGGAAGACGCTGGATCGTGGGATCAAGATGTTTGAAGGATTGATCGACGATTCCAAATCAATCTCCGGCGAGGACGCCTTCAAACTCTACGACACCTACGGGTTCCCCATCGACCTCACCGATCTCATGGCCCAAGAACGCGGGCTGACGGTTGATCTTGACGGCTTTGAGAAAGCCATGGAAGAGGCGAAGGCTCGCTCTCGCCAAGGCGGGCGTAAAGACACCAGCGAGCAGAAGATTGAGCTTCGGGCGGAGCAGGTCGCCAAACTCGGGCATCTCCATGTCAAGCCTACGGATGATTCGTTCAAGTTCAACACACGCGATATCAAAGGCACCATCAAGGCCATTTGGAACGGGCACAACTTCGACGACCACGCCGACAACACCAACGCGGGGATGAAGCGGGTCGGGGTCGTGCTCAATAAGACCAACTTCTATAGTGAGATGGGCGGGCAGGTCGCGGATGTTGGCGAGCTGCACTGCATCAAAACTGGGGCGCACTTCAGGGTCGAAGACACCCAATCCTTCGGCGGCTATGTCCTGCACATCGGACGCATCACCAAGGGCAAACTGAGCATCAATCACGATGTCATGTGTCATCTGGGGAATCATCATCGGGCAGCCGTATCGTCGAACCATACGGCAACGCACCTCTTGAACTTTGTGCTGCGCAAAGTTGTTGGAGGCAATGTCGATCAGCGGGGCTCATTGGTCAACAATGAAAAACTCCGGTTCGACTTCACGCACAATCAGCCTGTGAATGCAGATGAAATCGCCAAGATCGAAGAACTGGTCAATCATGAAATCGACCAGAATCTGACAGTCTATGCAGCTCTGGCGCCACTCGAACAAGCCAAAAAGATCAGTGGGTTGCGAGCGGTCTTCGGCGAAACCTATCCCGATCCGGTGCGGGTGGTGTCGATCGGGATCGAGGTCGATCAGTTGTTGGCCAATCCTGAAAATGATATGTGGAAAAGTGCCTCGATCGAGTTCTGTGGCGGCACGCACATCGAAACGACCGGTATCGCCAAACGCTTCGCGCTGCTCAATGAAGAGGGCATCGCCAAGGGCATCCGGCGGATCACCGCGCTCACCGGACAGGCAGCGGTGGATGCCCATGCACGGGCCCAAGCGATTCTAGAGCAGGCCAATGCACTCGATATGCTTCCAATCGGTGAACTGACAGGTAAGCATCAAGAGATCACCGTGCTGCTCGAACAAGAGACACTCCCGGCAACGGGGAAACATGCGGTCCGTGCTCAGCTTGGCAAAATTCAGAAGAAACTCAAAGAAGCGAGCAAGGCGGCAGCTGCCCAGAAGACCAAAGCGGCACAAGGGTTGGCGACGGGGATTGCACAGGCGGCTGCGGGTTCGCCTGAGGAAATCGTGATCGCGTCGTTGGAACTCGGTTCCGACCGTGGCGCCCTCGAAGCGGCCCTCAAGACCATCACCAACGCCTGTCCTCATAAGGCAGTGATGCTGATGAGTCCTGATACGAGCGCTGGGCGTGTCGCGTTAATGGCGACGGTGCCGACAGGGCTGGTCGCCAAGGGACTCAAGGCGGGAGACTGGATTCGCGAGGTTGCCGGAATCATGGGCGGCAAAGGTGGCGGACGACCCGATCATGCCCAGGGCTCGGGTTCGGATCTCTCGAAACTCAAAGAGGCCACCGGGCATGCGAGAACCTTCGCCTTTGGGAAGATTCATTGAACCCAAGCCGAGTGTGGACGCCAGGTTCTGGTAGAATCTGAAATATGAGTACCAAAGACACGACATCGCGAGGCGATCGTACCCGTCAAGCCAAGGCGTGGAGCATCGCACTCGATCCCGTCTATGGGATGATCGGGCTGGGCGCGATCGGGTACGCGATCGACTCGCTGATCACCAATACCGGGTTGCTCTGGACGATTATTTTGGCCATTACCGGGCTGATTGTCGGGTTTTACCGGTTTATCCGCGAGGCGATGGACCTCAACAGGGAGCAGACCAAGTCCTCACCAAGAACCGATGGCGATCCGGAGACTTGATCGGGCTTCGCTCGGATTCTTCCCCGGCGAAAACTTGTCAAGAAAGGGTGCAAAACTGTCTGTTATCGACTCGCCGATCCGGTTCGTGCCCCCTATCCTTCTCGCCCGGCAAGATGGGGTTCTTGACAATCCCCACCCTTTTCTTCGGTCTAGAGGCACATACGCACAGCATCATGAGCACACAAATCACACCCAACGAGGTCAAGATGCCTTTGATCCGAACCGGATCAATCGGTTTGGGTGTGTGCATCGTTGTTGCCCTGCTCGGTGGTTTGATCGCCGTTCAACGCGATGGCGTGATGAGCGATGGGCTCTGGACACTCTTGGCGACCATCCCCGGGGTGCTGATCCCGATGGGCATTCTCTTGACGATGCCTCCCAAAGAAGCCCCCGCATGGAGTGTACCTGTGCTTGCTGGCACCATGATCCGCGCGTTGACCGTGCTGACGATTGGGATCGCCACCTATGTGATCGCAGGCCCAGATCGGGTTGTTTTTTTCCTGACGATGCTGAGCGTATTGATGGTCACCCTGGTCGTCGATGTGGCAGCGGTTGTCTCACTGATCCAGAAGCACACGCTCGGCATGACGCCGATCATTGATGCGGAGGGTATTTCCTGATGTCGAATTTCACACTCGCAGCAGCCGACCCGGTTGCCCATGTCATCAATCACCCGTTCTTCATCTCTGAAGGTGGATGGTGGATCTGGTCGTCGGCCCAGACCAACATGGTCATCACGGCACTGATCATGATCTTCGGCGGGCTCTTTGTCGCCAAGGCTGTGGCGACTGGTCAAGAGGATGATGGACACCATCGGTGGATCACCAAATCTCGCTTCGCACATATGATTGAAGTGATCTGTGGGTATCTCCGCGAGAACACGGTTCGCCCGCTACTCCACGAGCGTACCAATCAGTTCATGCCTTTCCTATGGACTATTTTCTTCTTTATCCTTATCAACAACCTGCTTGGGCTGGTTCCTTTGCTTGATTTTCAGAACCTGATGGCGGGTCAGTTCGCCCCTGAGATGCTCGCTGAACACAAAGCCTTTATCGGTGGGACAGCCACTCAGAGTATTTATGTCACCGCAGCCCTTTCGATTCTCGCAGGACTCATGATTAACTGGGCTGGTTTGAAGGAGCTCGGTGTTGCGGGATATCTCAAGCATCTGACTGCTGACGCACCAATCTTTGTCTGGCCGATTATTATCCCGATTGAAATCCTAGGTACTTTTATCAAACCCATCGCCTTGTCGATTCGTTTGTTCGCCAACATGACGGCGGGTCATATCCTCGTCGCGGTGCTGCTTGGATTTGCTGCTGACGGATTTAGCAATATTGGTCTGATCGGATTGCCCGTCGGGATCATTTCGAGTATCGCGGTGATCGCGATTTACTTCCTCGAGTTGTTTGTCTCGTTCTTGCAGGCATTTGTCTTTATGTTCCTCACGACCGTGTTCATCTCGTTGCTGGCGCATCATGGTGAACACGAAACCGCACATGATCTCGCCGAGGCAGGCCTCGCATGATCTGTTTTTAGCAATAGTTGGGCCTGGGGCTACCGCGGGGAGGCACCCAAGGCCATTGCGATCCGAGTTGGATCGACAGTGGATTCTTCCCGCATTTCCAAGGTCTGGTCGAAAAACAAAGAATCGGCCTCTGAAAGGAATTTCCGAAATGAAGCTCACCAAAAAAATCGTTCTCGCTGCTGGCACCATCGCAGTTCTCGCCCCAATGGCCCTCGCTCAGGACTCAACCGGCGCTGAAGTCGCTGCTGCGGGTGTTGAAAACATTGGCAAGGGTCTGGCAGCCATCGGTGCTGGTCTTGCAGTCGTCGGCGGCGGTGTCGGTATCGGCATGGTCGGCAAAGGTGCGCTCGAGTCGATCGCGCGTCAGCCTGAAGCCTCGGGCACCATCGGCACCAACATGATCCTCGCTGCAGCACTCATCGAAGGCGCGACCCTCTTTGCGGTCGTCGTCGGTTTGCTGGCAGTTTTCGGCTGATCGAACAACCACCAACTCCGGGCTGAAACACGCTCGGGTTTGGTTTTTACACCGACTCAAGGCACCCGCAATGGGTTGCGTATTGGAGAACTTCTGATGAAGCGTTACACATACATCACAATCCTTGCTCTCTCCGCGATGAGCTCCGCCGCCCTTGCTGCTGAGAAGGCTTCGGTCATTGAGAAACCAAGCGCTGGAATCATCCCAGGCGTGACTGCAATCGTGCTCTTCTTGATTGTTTTTGGTATTTTGGCGGTCATGGTTTGGCCCAAGATTGTTGCAGGGCTCGATGAGCGCAACGAGAAAATCATTGGCGAAATCGCTGCGGCAGAAGAAGCACGCCAACAGGCAAAAGAAGCACTCGACGAATATGAGAAGAATCTCGCCAGTGCACGGGCCGAATCCCAAAAGATGCTTGAAGAAACTCGCGCCCAACAAGGTGCCCTCGCGGCCCAGCTCAAGGCCACTGCCGACGCTGAGCTCGCAGTCATGCGGGAAAAAGCAATTGCTGACATTGACGCGGCCAAGAAACAGGCACTCAGCGAGTTGTACAATGAATCGGTCAATCTCGCCACCGTGATGGCAGGCAAAATTCTCGCCCGCGAAGTAACAGTCGACGATCAGCAAAAGCTGATGGACGAATCACTCGCCGAGATGAAATCGGTCAACTGCTAAACGGAGCCTCACCATGCCTTTGATCGAAGCACAACCCAGCGCCCTCGCCAATGTCTACGCCAAGAGTCTCTTCGAACTTGCCCAGCAAGCAGGCGGACAGGCCGAGGCTGAGTCCATCCTTGGCGAACTCGAAGATATCGTCGAACTCGCTCGTAACGATAAAGCCTTCTCCGAGTTACTCGCTTCGCGCCTGATCGACTCAGGCAAGCGCGATGCTTCACTCGAGCGAATATTCAGCGATAAGGTCTCGGATTTGACCCTGAAGTTTCTCCGCCAACTCAACCGCAAAGGACGCTTGGCAAATCTCTCCCAGATTACTGTAGCGATGGACAGCCTCGTCCAAGACCAGTTCGGACGCATCGAAGTCGATGTCTTCACCGCCACGCCCATCGGTACTGGCGAGCTTGAATCCGTCCGTGCTCAGTTGTCTGCATCTTTGGGGAAAGATGTCATTATGCACCCCTACACCGATTCATCGATGCTCGGAGGCATCAAACTCCGCATGGGCGACCAACTCATCGATGCCTCGATCCAAGCCCAGCTCCGCAAGATGCGAGACGGACTACTCGACACAGGCAGCGCCCAAGTTCGCGGGCGATCGAACGAAATGCTCGAAGATTGATTTGCTTCCAACTCTGTTCAACCAACGGGCATTTCGCCCGTTTTTTCATGCGCCAGCGCATAGAATAAAGAATCATACAGGGAGATCCAACCATGCCAAAGCAGACAATTGCCAATATTGAAGTCGATGGAAAACGAGTCCTGATCCGGGTGGATTTCAATGTCCCACTCGATGGCTCAACCATCACCGATGACCGTCGAATCCAAGCTGCACTACCGACGATCAACTCGGTCATCGAGCGCGGCGGCAAGGCAATCCTGATGTCACACTTGGGACGCCCGGCGAGCAAAGGCTACGAAGAAGCCTACTCGATGGCGCCGATCGCCAAGCGGCTCGGCGAGTTGCTCGGCAAAGAAGTCAAGATTCCCGCCCAGAACTGCAAATCGCCTGAGATCGCCACTGCGGTCGATGCGATGAACGATGGCGATGTAATTCTGCTCGAAAATCTCCGGTTTCATGGGTGCGAAAAACGAGGCGATCCCGAGTTCGCATCTCAACTCGCTTCCTTAGGGGATATCTATGTCAACGACGCCTTTGGCACCTGCCACCGTGAACATACCTCGATGGTCGCCTTGCCTTTGGCGATGGGCAACAAGCCGAAGGTCGCAGGGTTCTTGGTCGAAAAAGAAATCGCCTACCTCTCGCAGGCTCTCACCAATCCCAACCACCCCTTTACCGTGATCCTCGGCGGGGCCAAAGTCTCCGACAAGCTCCCGGCGATCGAACACCTCTTGCCCAAAGCCAGCCATATTCTTGTTGGCGGTGCGATGGCCTACACCTTCCTCAAAGCACTGGGGTACGCTGTCGGCACCTCAATCGTCGAAGAGAATATGATCGGCGAAGCCAAGCGGATCATCGAACTTGCTGCGGAGTCCAAGACCGATCTTCACTTCCCCGAAGATCACATCTGTTCGACGATCTTTGCAGAAAAAGCTGGTGATATTGAAGTCTTCGACGATCAAATCAAGGACGGATTCATGGGGCTCGATATCGGCCCCAAGACCACCGCCCGGTATTCGCAGATCATCAAAGCGTCCAAGACCATCGTTTGGAACGGACCGATGGGCGTGTTCGAGTGGATGCCCTTCAAGATGGGCACCAAGTTCATCGCCGAAGCGGTCGCCGATGCCACCGATACCGGCGCGACCTCCATCGTTGGTGGCGGCGACTCGGCAGCGGCTGCCGAAACCTTTGGCGTCGCCGATCGCCTGTCTCATGTCTCGACCGGAGGTGGCGCGAGCTTAGAAATGCTCGAAGGCAAGCGATTCAAGGCGGTTGATTTGCTCGATGAAGCCTAAAAACTTACCTTCGATCGAAGAGTTTTTCAAGCTCTTCAATGGTCAGGCGGACCGTTGTTGGTCGGCCGTGCGGACAGGAGGCGGAGCGTTCGGTTTCGTTGCGCAGTTGCATGATCGCGTTGAGTTCTTCATCGCTGAGCACATCGCCCGCCTTGATCGCCGCTTTGCAAGCCATCATGTCGAGCACTTCGTGCAAGGCCTCTTCCGAGGTCGGCACGAATCCGTCTTGATCAATCTTCTCGAACAACTCGGCAAGGAATGGCTCGGCTTGGACATTGCGCGAATGTAAAAAACTCGGTACCGCTTGAACACCAATGGATTTGGGGCCCATCGGAGTCGCCTCCACGCCGATGCGTTCGAGCAATGAAACAAGCTTGTCGAACTGGTCGATCACGGTGCCGGACACATCGAGCATGATGGGTATCAGGAGGGTTTGCTGTTCGAGTGAACCGTTGCCGGTGATGCGGGTGAGGAGCTTATTGAACATAACCCGCTCGTGGAGCGCGTGCTGGTCGATGATGAGCACGCCGTGCTCGTCTTGCGAGATCAGGTAACTCGAATGGACTTGCAGCACCTTGTCCACCCGTTGAACTGTAGGCATCGGCGTCGATGGCGCAAACGAAGGTGTCGGCATTGAAATCGACGACTGGGCCAGGACCGCTTTGAGTTCTTGCTTGAAGCGTGGTCCACGCTCGCTCGAACCATCGGCTGGTCTTGGCTTGGCTTCGAGGTATTCGACGAGCTGTTCGACCTGCCGATCGAGTTGTAGGCTGACCTGCTCGTGTGAGGCACTGGGCATGATCGCGCTCGAGGCATCAACCCCAGCGCCAGGGAGGCGTTGAAGCAGTGTCGGCGTCACATCGGCGCGTCCCAGTGCCTCCTTGACACCATGATAGATCGCACGGTGGACCATTGATTGATCGCGGAACCGGACTTCGAGCTTGGCAGGGTGAACATTGACATCGACTGCAGCGGGCGACATCTCAATCATCAGCACCGCAGTCGGATGCTTGCCAGGATCGATCAACCCACGATAAGCCTCGCGGATGGCGTGTTGAATCGTCCGATCACGAATGGTTCGTCCATTGAGGAACACATGCTGGGCTTTGTTTGTCGCACGGGCGATGGCGGGGAGTCCGACGAGCCCCCAAACGAGAATGCCTCGCGTGTCATCGAACTGATCGACCGAGACTTCAATGAGCTGCTCTTCGAGCTCCTTACCCAAGATCGACACGACCCGTTGACGAGGTGTCTGGTTGATTGGCAGGTCAAGCTTGACCTTACCATCACCGACGCAGCGCACGCCAATGCTTGGATTTGCCATCGCCAGATCACGAAGCCACTCTAAACACCGGGTCTGCTCGGTGGTTGAAGTCCGCAGGAACTTGCGCCTCGCGGGGGTATTGAAAAATAAGTTCTTGACCTCGATTGTCGTCCCCACCGGGCATCCGATGGGCTTTGGCTCCCCCACCGTTTCACCCTCGGCTGCGATGACCCTGCCTTCATCGAAGTCGGCGGTTCGCGATCGAATACTCACGCGCGCGATCGATGCAATGGATGCCAATGCTTCGCCTCGGAATCCCATGGTCCCAATACGGTCCAAATCTTTGGACTCGATGATCTTGCTCGTCGCGTGAGGCGTCAGTGCCAGAATCATCTGATCGGGCGCAATCCCGTGTCCGTCGTCAGCGATACTGATCCGCTCGATCCCGCCTTGCTCGAGTTCAACGGTGATCCTCGTCGCCCCGGCATCAATCGAGTTCTCAACAAGTTCCTTGAGCACCGACGCCGGACGCTCGATCACCTCACCCGCTGCGATCTGGTTGATCAACAAAGGCGAGAGCTTGCGGATCTGGATGGTGGACTCGGTGGAAGACATACCCTCAATCGTACGCCCAAAACCGAACTCGAATGGAGCAATCTCCCTCAATCAAGATCATTGTGAAAAACAAGGCCCCGCGAGCACATTGGACGCTGCCAAACGCTACGATCCGAGTATGACAGACTCCATCTTTTCCAAAATCATCCGAGGCGAAGTCGATTCACACAAAATCTACGAAGATGATTTCGTCATCGCCATCCTCGATATCGGTCCACTCTCTGAAGGGCACGCCTTGGTCATCCCCAAGGAACCGGCCGTCACGATTGACGAGCTCTCCGATGAGCACGCTGCAGCGGTCGGTCGGGTACTCCCTCGGATCACCCGGGCAATCAAAAAGGTCACGGGTGCCCGCGCCATCAACATCCTCCAGAACAATGGTGCCGATGCTGGGCAAGCCGTCGAACATGTCCACTTCCATATCATCCCGAGGTTCAAAGACCGAGGCGACAATGTCGCGGGCAAACCCGATATCAAAAACGGGCCGGGGTTACAGATGAAATGGAATGCGGGCACACTGACTCAGGAAGAGGCCCTCGAACTGGGCAAGCATATCAAGCGTCTGCTCTGAGATGCGTCGTTTGTGCGATAGGCAACCGATGCGTGCCCGTCTGGGTGTGCACGGTAATACACGCGAGCGGGTCAAGGCACTCAACCATCCCGTCGAATCGGCGATTATCATATTGGAATGATCGGCGCGTGTGGACCATCGCGTCATGGGCTCGGTAATAGCTTCGGATTGCTGCGCGGTCTTGGGCTGCGAGCCAATGGCTCAAATGCTCAACGAGGGTACAGACCAAATCAAGCCGCGAGATTTGAGCACCGATCTGGGAGAGTGAAATTGCGCGATCTATGATGTCCGACTCCCAATCGGCGTCGCCTTGCACACAGTTGATCCCGATACCGATATAGGCATACCTTCCCCGCTGCTCGATCAAAATTCCCGCAATTTTCCGGTCATGGAGCCCACCATCACCTTCGCTGCGGATCACGATATCGTTGGGCCATTTGATCATCACGGCACTCGAAGACGGTGCAGAGGCTTGAATCGTTTCGTGCACAGCGCATCCGACAAGCGCACTGAGCATGGCCGAATCCATCCCGGTCCCATCGATGGCCAAAGTACAAGGCAGCGTCCGCCCAGTCGCATCTTGCCACGATCGTCCGCGTTGTCCACGCCCGTTGGTCTGCTCTGATGCAACCACCAGCACTCCGCATTGATTGCCTGCAAGCGAAACCGCAGCATCCATCGTACTCGGAGTGGATTCAATCACTACAACCCGGTTCACACAGCACGAATCCGTATTGGCGATCACGGTATCAATCCGCGATGCCCATTTTGAGATATCCTCTTGCCCCTTCGAAATCATCCTGCCCCTATTCCCATATTTTAAATCGCATCAAGACCGATATCGAGGCTCTGCGCCTGGTGTGTCAACCCACCGACGCTGATCCGATCGACACCACTTTGTGCGATGTTTCGGCAAGTTTCCATCGACACGCCACCGGATGCTTCGAGCAAAACACCCGATCCCATCTCATCGCGCAGCCGCACTGCCTGGACGAGTTGATCCCCCGTCATATTGTCAAGCAGCACAATGTCCACAACGCCTGCTTGTATTGTCAGCACCCGGCGGAGTTGTTCGAGCGTATCGACCTCGACTTGCACAAACCACACCCGAAAACCTTCGCTTTGGGTCTTGTACGCACCCACTTCGATCCGGGTTGCGAGGTCTTGGAGATCAACTTGCGCAAGGTGATTATCTTTAATGAGTACCGCATCGTACAAACCCATCCGATGGGTCGTTCCCCCACCACAACGCACCGCGTATTTCTCGAACGCACGAAGCCCAGGTGTGGTTTTGCGCGTATCGCAAATTTTTGCTTTGGTGCCCTCAATCAACGAGACGAACTCCGCGGTGCGCGTAGCGATGCCGCTGAGTCGGGAGACAAGATTGAGCATGGTGCGCTCGAGGGCGACGATTACTCTTGCATTGCCTGAGAACTCGGCGAAAACGGTGCCTGGGACGATGCGTTGGCCATCGTTGATCTTGGTTTGCCATTGAATCTGACCCGATGGATCAAAGACCTTCATCAGATCATCCAGAAAAACCATCCCGGAGACAATCCCTGATTCCCTCGCTCGCATCTGCACTCGAGCCTGCTCATCGGAAGCAAACATGATCTCCCCGGTCAAATCACGAGGTGATTCCCCAAGGTCTTCGTCGTAGGCAAGTTGGATCAGCCTACGGGTGAGCCCCGATTGACGGAGAAAATTGGCCAACTCGGACAAAGTGAGCTCGTTGGGATCATGCGTTTGCGTCGGTTCCATGCTCAATCGTACACCGCTCGAGAGTTTGGTCCTACTATACTTGCGAGAGATTCGGGTTCCATAATTGAAAGGTTTGCACATGAGTCTGTTGGCTGGCAAAGTTGGTCTTGTGGTTGGTGTCGCCAATGACCGTTCTTACGCATGGCACATCGCCAAGGCACTCACTGAGCACGGGGCTCAGTGCGCCTATGCCCACATCCCAGGCGAGAAAAGTGCTCGTCGCACCGAACGGGCAGTATCCAAAATTCAGGACCACGCCAAACTCTATCAATGTGACGCTGCTTCGGACGACTCCATCGAACGGCTTTTCAAAGATTACGCCAAGGATCACGAACGAATGGACTTTCTGATTCACTCCATCGCCTATGCCGACCGTGAATGGCTCAAAATTGGAAATTTCTCAAAAACACCGAGAAAAGCCTACCTCGAAGCGATCGACATTTCCGCCTACTCCTTCGCGGCTATGGCAAGATACGCCCAAGAGATCATGATGACCCACGGTGGTGGATCCATCATGGCCATGTCATACTATGGCTCCGAAAAAGTCATCCCCGGATACAACATCATGGGTGTTGCCAAAGCCTGTCTCGAAACCACCACGCGATACCTCTCTTACGAACTCGGTGAGCACAACATCCGCATCAACACCATCTCCGGAGGGTTCCTGCGTACACTGGCAAGCTCAGCCGTCGGCGGAATCAATCGGATCGAAGATGCGATTGAACAAGTTGCCCCGCTCCGCCGAAATGTTGATGGCTCAGAAGTCGGTAAAACGGCAGTCTACCTCGCTTCGGATCTCGCCAGTGGCGTGACAGGGGAAAACATCTATGTCGATTGCGGCGTCAATGTCATGGGGACCTGAGCCTCGAATCGTCCTCAACCGTTTCACACCTGACCAAACCACAAACAAATCGGGTTTTTCTTGCGCATCGGGTGGCGAGCAGTGCATGTTCTATCCGATATATTGGGTATGACTGGCGCAATAAATAACTTGGCATCAAGCCTTTCTGGCGCACCGATGTCCTCGGCTGCCTCATCAAGGGCCAAGGCGGAAGAAACCTTCAAAGCCGCCTACAAGCGTAGACTCATCAAGGATGAATACAACACCCAAGTTGAGAAGGTCGAGCACCTTGATGCTGTTCGATCGCTTGCCGACGCGGATCAGGAGGATGCCAAAGACGATCGCCAAGAGCACCAAACCGGATACCCGGCCTACCAACGCTCGCTCCCATCTCCCCCAAAGAGGCTCGATCTCAACGCCTGAGTTGCACCGGTGCCCCGGCTCGCCGATTCGGGTTCTTCTTGAAAGCCAGATGCCCATAAAAAAACCCGGTTCGGCGAACCGGGCCCCCGAGAATTTCGATCTGCCTTCTACTTCTTGCCTTGAAAGAACTGCTTAATTGCGTGGATCGTCGCACTGCGTCCAATGGCTCCGATACTCTCGGTCAGGGGGATGCCCTTGGGGCAGACCTTGACGCAGTTTTGAGCATTACCACAGTCGTTGATGCCCCCTGCGCCTGAAAGGGCATCCATACGATCGGCTTTGAGTTGTTTCCCTGTTTCATGTTCATTGAAATATCGGGCTTGGGAAATCGCGTGGGCGCCGATGAAGCTGCTGTCCCATTTGGACTCATCTTCTTCTTTGATAAACTGCGGGCAAGCATCAAGGCAGCACCCACAACTCATGCACTCGGAAAGTGCGTAGCGCATCTGTTGATGATCGTGCGATTCTTTGGGGCCTGGGCCCATGTTGTAGGTGCCGTCGATCGGCACCCAAGCTTTGACACGGGTAAGGTTATTGAACAAACGAGCGCGATCGACCCAAAGGTCCCGAATGACTGGAAATTTACTCATCGGCTCGAGGGTCATCACATCGCCTTCACACGGGGCGTATTCATTGATGAGACACGAGCATGACTGGCGGACTCGTCCATTGATGACCATCGTACATGCACCGCAGACCTCTTCAAGACAGTTGGATTCCCAGACAACAGGTGTGGTCTTCTTGCCTTCGATGGTAACGGGGTTGGCAGCAATCCAGTTGAGCGAGGAGATGACATTGGCCCCCTCTTCGATGGGTACTTTGAAGGATTCCCACCGAGCGGGTTTGCCCGGGCCATCGCATCTTTTGATTTTGAAGATGACACTTCGCCCCGCAACGGCTTTGGCGCGGTTGGCTTTGCGCATCTCTGCGTCGTAGCTGTAGGCTTCTGCTTCACTCATTGGTCGTATCCTTTTACAGTCCTGTGATTCACAGACAATCACATACTCTCATGATGCCCCGATAGGTTCTTTGGAAGCCGAGGAAGCATTGGATTCAGTCTTACCATAATCTCGTGGACGAAGTTTGACCAACCCGGCTTTGACATCGACAAACTCGATATCACTCTTTCCTGTTTCCTTGTTGAACTTGGCAACCGAAGTCTTCCAGAACCGGTCGTCATCGCGCTCTGGGAAGTCTGTCCGATAGTGACTTCCACGCGACTCCTCACGCAAAAGTCCAGCCTTGGCGATCGCCTCCCCGATGATAATCATGTCGCCCACTGCGCGGGTGAAGCTCAATGATTGATTCGTCCACATTGCACCATCGCCAAGTTCAACTTTGGCGTAGCGTTCTTTGAGTTCTTCAAGCTTGATCAGGCACTTCTCAAGTCCCGCCCCAGTCTTAACGACGGTGGATGCTGCGTTCATCTCTTCGCCGAGCTCAAACGCAATCTGGTATGGATTGAGTTGCTGATCGCCGGTGCCGGTACTTGTCGAATCGAGTAGCTTGTCGTGCTTATCCTGCTCTTGCTTGGTTGCTGCATCAAACAGAGCTTGGTCGAGCTCGGACACAGGCTGCTGATCACCCTCGCGAACGAAGTTGACCACTGAAATACCATTGCACACACCATCAAAAATACAGCTCAATAGTGCATTGGCCCCGAGCCTTGTTGCACCGTGATAAGCAAAGTTGACCTCGCCAAAAGCATACAACCCCGTGATGTTGGTCATGGCATTGTTGTGAGCACCAATATCAAGTCCGTGCCCGGGTTCGTTACCTATGGGAATGGGATCGCCGGGTTTGAACGAACTTACTGGCGACTCAGGCTGATAATTGCCCGGGGTATAAGTCGTCCATAATCCCCCCATCGAATAGTGCACCGCCGGGAAGATTCGCATTGGGGTAAAGCGGGGATCATCGCCAACAAATTTCTCGTAGATATCGAGGATACCTCCGAGTTTTTCGGTGAGGTAATCGGGGTCCATGTGGGTCAGGTCGAGGTAGACCTGATTTGAGCCGTTGATTCCCATGCCCTCATTGACACAGACATCGAAGATTTCCCGCGTGGCGATATCGCGAGGCACCAAATTCCCATACTTGGGATACCGCTCTTCGAGGATGTAGTATCGCTCATTTTCAGGAATATCTTTGGGCTTTCTGGTATCGCCCTTTTTGGCGGGCACCCAGACTCGTCCCCCCTCGCCTCGGGCGGATTCGGACATCAATCGACATTTATCAGCGCCAGGGATCGCGGTCGGGTGGACCTGGATCATCTCGGCGTTGCCGTACCATGCACCAGCCTGGTAGCAGCGAGACGCAGCTCCACCAGTGCAGATGATTGAATTGGTGGATTTGCCAAAGACCAGCCCGCACCCGCCCGTCGCCATCACGACGGCATCGGCTCGGAAGGACTGGATCTGCATCGTGCGCATGTCTTGGGCAACGATCCCGACACATCGCGCATTTTCACCCTCGCCTTCGACGATCGGCCAGAGGAACTCCCAGAACTCTTTCTTATTGACCTTCCCCTCGGCCGCGAATCGGCGGGTTTGCTCATCGAGTGCGTAGAGAAGTTGTTGTCCGGTGGTTGCACCCGAGAAGTGGGTGCGTTTGAAGAGCGATCCTCCGAAAAGCCGCAAATCGCGGAACCCTTCGTTGGAACGGTTGAACGGCACGCCCATGCGATCGAGCAAGTCGATGATCTTGGGCGCCCAGTTGGTCATTTCGAGAACCGGATGCTGATCGTTAAGGAAGTCGCCTCCGATCAGGGTCTCGTCGAAGTGCTGATATTCAGAGTAGCCTTGCTGGCGGGCGACATCGTTGCAGGCGTTGATCCCACCTTGTGCGCACACCGAATGCGATCGCTTGACAGGGACCATCGAGAACAGATCGACGGGCATCCCGGCTTCAGCGATGCGGATGGTTGCTGCAAGTCCTGCAAGCCCGCCTCCGACGACAATCACGCGTTTTTCATCAGCCATTTGTAATCTTCTTCATCTCTGGGCGTCGTGTTTGACGACGCTAAGGTTGATGGAGTTTATTTTCAGTGCTCGGCGGAATCAGCCGTCGATCTTCTCTTGAACAGTCAAAGTCACCGCCTCAGTTAGGTTCGTCGTTAAGGTGAATCTGCTCGCCATGAAGAATCTGCTCGACCCTGCTTGCCTGTTCATAATCGAGGGTGGCGAATCCGATGACGGACATCCACGCCATGAGCATCAGCCCGGCTCCAAGCCCAGCGCAAATCACGCCCCAGCGTTTCTGGGCAGGACGAGAGATGGTGATGCCCCAAGTGATCGCCGCCGTCCAGAGCCCATTGGCAAAGTGGAAGACCAAGGCACTAACACCGAGGAAATAGAAACAGGCGACCAGAAATCCAACAGGAGTGAATCCATCGGTCGAGCCTTGGATCGCTGCTGCAAATGTGGACGAGGCCGCTTCGTGTGACCATTTCGTACCACCGGGGACCAGCCAAGTCCATCCCCATCGCAAGGTGGCGACATGGTAGAAGATGAAGAAGATGCCAAAGTACCCGGTGATGCGTTGGAGGGCATAGCGGAAGTTGCTGCTGTATTTGTAGGCCCCGGTGTTGCTCTTGCCACTGATGGCGTAATAAACACCCAAAACCGAGTGGAACCCAAGAGCCGCCCAGAGTGTTATCTCGATGAGCAAAAGCAAAGGCATGTTGTTGATGAATTCGACCTCATGCTGAAAAGTGGCAATCGCCCGATCCATCCACCCAAATCCTTCGCTTTGAGCCCGGGTATTGAGCCCGCCCCACGCAATGGTAGAGTTGGTGGTAAGGTGAACGATCAGGAACACCCCGATGGGAACAATGCCCGTCAACGAGTGTAGCCGACGCAAGAGGAAGTGGCGTGTCTGCATGGAATCTGCGTTTTCACTCACCTGTATGCTCCGATGTGTTTTTCCGGCCATCGAATCAACCGATGACCTTGTCATATTTAAGCGGATCGCTCATCTGTTTTTGTATCGACATACAAGGGCATGTCGGTGTAGAACTTGGCGTTTCTCTGCTAGATATTCAGGCTCGGACCGGCACCCGCCTGCGGATTATTGGGGTCCATGGTCATCTGCTCGAGCGTCCCGTCCTCGGCTGCTTTAGCGACGGCTTTGGTCACTTCAACAAACTGCATCCGCAGTTCATTGACCGTGCCATCGATCATTTCCTGCTCTTCTGGAGTCAGATTACCTTTGGTTTTCTCCTGAACAACACCGAGTAAGTCAATATTGAGCTTGGCGACCTCCAACGAGACCATCGCTCGCCCGGATTGGTCGGGGATGGCACCGAGATACATCAGCGCCTGGGTGGCGAAAAGGGAGACAAGCTCTTTGAACCCGATATGCTCGGGGAGTCCGCCTGGACCTGCTTTGGCGGTCTGTTCTGCTTTTTCCTTTTCGAGGGCTGCGAGTTTTTCTTTCTCGGCTTGGGCAGAAGATTTCCAGTCATCGTCGATAATCAGTTTCGGTGCATCTGGCTCGGACATATTGGGCTCCATTTGGTGTAGAATAGATCGTAGCGCTGATTCCCCTGAGAGAACACACAATGCCGACCAAACCACACCCAATCTTGTCCATTCCCCTCGGCATGACCGCTTCCACATGGGGTACAGTCCTGTGCGTCTCATTGCTATTCCCGGGCGTCGGTGGGTGCGCCAAGCACAAGGTCTCCGGGCCTCGGACACCACATCCCGATCAGGTCGAAATCGGCGATTTTGTGAATCCCAATGCGGCTTCCACTGATGGGGGCGATGAACTCCAAGCACAGGGCGATCACCATATGAACCAGCGTCCCCTTGCCAATACGCCCCGAAATCCAGGCAATCCAGGCGGTGGATTAATACTCACCGCGGATCGCAAGACTACCGATCACAAGACAACGGATACCCCTGTTGATTTACCCGCAGCATCTCCTGCCAGCGGGCAACTGGAATCACACACGCTCGAGTTGCTCGATGCCAAGGTTGGGGATGTCAATGGCAAACCAATCTTCACCAACTCGTTCTTTGCCCCGATCGAGCCTCGACTCATCGCCGAAGCCAAACGGCTTTCTATGACAGACTGGCGTGCTGCTGCGGGGAAAATCATCGCCAATCGGCTCAACGGGATCATTGCAGACGAGTTGCTCCGGGCCGAGGCGCTCACTGCTCTGACGCCAACCCAGCGTGTTGGGTTGCAGGCGTTTTTGAGTAACTTCCGTAATAACTTACTCTCGGAGAATTTGGGGAGTTCTCAACTCGCCAACCGACGGATTCAGCAGACCGAAGGTATCACCCTAGATGAAGCACTTGAGCAGAAGGAACTCGACACCCTGGTGCAACTCACACTCATCGCCGAGGTCAATCGGCGAGTCCATGTTTCTTGGCGAGATATCAAACAACGCTACGGGCGTGACATTGACCAGTTCTCCCCCCCACCGACAGCAGTCTTTCGCGTGATCCGCGCCTTCAAGAATGATGCCGAAAAGATCGAACAGATCACAACCCAACTTGCAGATGGAGTGGACTTTCTCAAGATTGCTGCCGGGCCACTCAACAACTACAATACGGATGCTGACGGGTTGCACACCGTGTTCATCGAGGACACTTATGAGCAGACCAAGTTTTTCGGCGCTGATCAGCTCAATGAGCAGACCCAAAAGCTTGCAGTCGGGCAATGGGTGGGCCCGATCGAGCTTGGATCAACGATGTATTGGATCAAGCTGATGGACATCAAGCAGGAAACGATCTCGCTCTACGATGCCCAACTGATGATTCAGCAAGACTTGACCGCTGAGCGTCGCCAAGAGGCTTACGAACAGTATCTTGAGGGGCTCAATGATCGGGCGCCGGTAACAAACCGCGATGAGGTGCTCATGCGCCTGCTTGAAATCGCTGAAAAACGCTATGCTCCGCAACACTAAGTGCAAATTGAATCCAAATCTGCTGATGCGCTTTGGACATCCCAAGTCCGTTTGGTCGCGAGGCGAAGATGTTGCAGCCAAATACATGAGAAAACAAGGATGCAAAGTTCTCGCCCGCAACCTTCGGTTGGGCATAGGCGAAATCGACATCCTTTGCTTTGACCAAGCAACCGATTACCTCGTGATCGTTGAAGTCAAAGCAAGAATCCGCAAGTCCAGCGCTACACCTGATCCTGAATCGAGCATCACCGCTGCCAAAAAGCGCAAACTCCGCACACTGGCCAAGGCCATCTCCAAACGCGAAGAGTGCCAAGGCAAGCGAATCCGGATTGATGTGATCGCGGTTGAGTTTGCCATGGATCAAACCAAACCAATCGCCCTTCGGCATTATCAATCTGCAGTGGGGGCTTGACGAATGATCTACCCAGTGAACTCTTGAGATGATTCAAACTCTGCATCATCGGATGCGATTTCATTGGACTTGGGCATGTGGAGTGCTCCTCGGAATTTGGCTTCGAGCTTGGATTCTTCAAAAGAAACCGCATCGATCTTGGTAGGAATCATCACCGAAAACATCGACCCTGAACCGAGCTCGGAGACAAGTTGAATCTCGCCTTGGAGCAATCGGGTCAGTTCGAGAACGATCGCCAACCCGAGCCCGGTGCCGGTATGCGAACGGGTATGTGAAGCGTCAATCTGTTGAAACTTGTCAAAGATTCGCTTCTGATCTTCGGGCGCGATGCCCTCACCATTGTCGATCACGGAGATGCGAATACGATCAACTCCAGAGCTATCGTCACTGATGGGCTCGACCCGCAGGATAATCTCGCCGGGGGATCCTTTGGGGTTGTTGCCGGTAAACTTAACGGCATTCGAGAGCAGGTTGAAGATGATCTGCTGAAACTTCTTTGGGTCGGTCTCGATGATCGGCAGATCGGGCGAAACATCGAGCTTGACCGTGATACCCTTCTTGCGGGCAAGGGGGTGGATCAACCCGACAAGGGCTTGGCAGTTCTCCGCAAGGTTCATCGCGGTGATGTCGAGCTCGACGCGACCGGCCTCGATCTTGGCCATCTCTAAAAGGGACTCGATCATTTCGAGCAATGTTCGCCCAGCGGAGACGATGTTCACGAGGTAGCGCTCGCGTTTGCCTAGCTCGGTAGAATCGTACTTGGGTTCGCCATCGCACTCGGCATTGACCGCGACCTCTTTGCGGGCGATTTCGAGAAGCAGCTCGGCGAATCCGATAATCGCATTGAGCGGCGTACGCAACTCATGCGAGACACTCGCAAGGAACTCACCCTTGAGCCGGGCCGATTCAAACAAAGCGGTGTTGGCCTGCGAGAGCTCGGCGAGTTTGATGTCCATTGCTTTGTTGGCATCACGGAGTTGATCCCGCTGGCGCTCGAGCTCGGCGAGCATCAGGTTGATTGTCTCGGAAAGCTCTTCAAACTCATCACCGGTTTCGATTTGCGATCGGGTTTCGAGATCGCCATCACGGACAAGCTCTGCGGTTCGCTGGAGGGATTCGACTGGACACAGAATTAGTCGGTTGATGATCGTGGCATAGACCACCAGCGCCACCGCGAGCACGACCGAACCGGCTGCGAGCACATAGAGCAGGTTCACCACCAACAACACCCCTGCTCCATCGGCCCGGTGCTCGAGGAGCACCACCGAGGTGATCTGTGCATTGGCATCGCGCGTGGCCCGGGCATAGCGATAGATACGGTTCCATCCCGACCAATCCGCATCGAAAAACTCTACCCGGGTGGTTGATCGTTCGAATTTCTCCATTGCCCGGGCCAAGAACCGATCCTCGTGGACCATCGCCTCGATCTGATTGCGAGAAAGTGGACGGATCGTCGCGCCCCCAGCAGCAATCTCACCCTTGGGGGCTGGGTGATCCTCGAACGAATCCCAAGTTGCGTAGACCGTGCGGGCAAGTTCGAGCTCGCCAACCCCAACGAGCCCATTCATCCGCAACAACGGCAGCGAGAGGGCAATCGCAATGATAAAGGCCGACGCACCACCGAACAAAAGCAAACATTTCGTCGCCAGCGCAAGCTCATTAAACCAGGCCCGGATATCGTCGATGGTGGTCACGCACAGAGTGTATCCCAAGAGCAGCAAAGTTGTTGGGACTTTGGGGGCTCTTCGCGTACACTTGTTGCCCATGCCTAAAAAGACGACAACCAACACGACCAAAACAATCTACCTCGAAACCTTCGGGTGCCAGATGAACGAGCTCGATTCTGAACTCGTCGCCGGGTCGCTTGGTACTCTTGGATACCGGTTCACCGCCGATGCCGACCAAGCCGACATTGTGCTCTACAACACCTGTTCGGTCCGCGAACGGGCCGAGCAGAAGGTCTGGTCGCGTCTGGGTGATATGAAAAAACGAAAACGCGATCATCAACCTGATCTCATCGTCGGGGTCCTCGGATGCATGGCTGAGCGTGATGGTGAGGACCTCATCGCCCGGATGCCTGTCGTCGACCTGATGTGCGGGCCTTCCGAACTCGATAAACTTCCCGAACTGCTCGACAATGCGGTCCGCACCAAATCATCGTTGGCCATCAGCGACCCCGCAATCGCCATTCGTCGTTCGGCCAAACAGGTGGCCTTGCAAGGCAATGCCTCGCGTCGCTCATCGACCTTGGCGGCAGCGGGTGACTCGCTCGAATCGCTCGATCTTGGCCGGATGATCTCGCCGGTGGATTTCGATGGGCGAAGATCGGCCTATGTCCGCATCACCCGCGGATGCAACAAGTTCTGCACCTATTGCGTTGTACCTCACACGCGCGGAGCCGAGATTCATCGCCCACCTGAGCACATCATCGACGAAATCAAAGCGCTGGCCGACACGGGGATCATCGAAATTACGCTGCTGGGGCAGACGGTGAATCATTATCGTTTCGAGCATGACTCGGCGGTGAGCGTGGATGGGATCGTTCAGCCTCAGAAAGGGCGGACCTATAAAGGATCGCACAACCGCGATGCGTTTGCGGGCAAGAACACGACGACCTTCGCGGATTTGCTCTATCGCATCCACGAAGAGGTGCCGACGATCAAGAGGCTGCGATTCTTGACGAGTTATCCACGCGACTTCGGCGACGATGTCCTCCAAGTCATCCGCGATTGCCCTCGCATCTGCCGGTTCATCCATGTGCCCGCCCAGACGGGATCAAACCGGATGCTCAAGATGATGAATCGTGGGCACGATATCGAGGAATATGTCGAGTTCATCGCACGATGCAACGAATTTTTGCATCAGCCTGAGATCGGTCGTCCGCTGATGCTCGGCGGCGACATCATCGTCGGATTCCCCACCGAAACCGACGAAGACCACGAACTCACCAAGCAACTTCTCACGCGCACCCGCTATAAAAATTGCTTCATCTTCAAATACTCACCACGCCCGGGCACGGTGGCCTATGACAAGATTCCTGATGACATTCCTGACGATATCAAGAAACGACGAAACAATGAGTTGTTGATGATCCAGACGGATATTTCCGATTCGATTGCCCAAGAACAAGTCGGAGGCGAGTTTGATATCTTCGTCGAAGGACTCTCCCGTCACGAACACAAAAAGCGAGGCACCGATGTCAAACCGGGTTCGGGTATGGTCGGTATCACCATCGGCGGCTCGGCAATGCAAGCACAAACCGCCACGATCGACCGGGTCGACCAAGGACCCACGATCCAACTCTCCGGACGAACCGACGGCGATCTGATCGTGTTTTTCGATGTCCCAACAGTCGGGCTGCACTCGCCCAACGACTATATCGGCAAGATCGTACGGGCAAAGATCACCGATGCGGATAAGCTCACGCTGGCGGGAGAATTAATCTAGTCTTCATTCATCCGCTCGCGTGCCCGGCGTTTGGCTGCGAGCAGCGGGTTGGAATCTTCGCCAGACTTTGTTTCTATAGGTTTATCGACCGTTTTCGTCGGCCTCTCTTTGACCACTCGCGTCGGGCTTCGATCCATCTCAGGCGTATCGGTTTTGTGCTCTTGGGCGGTGGTTCTTGAGGCTTTGAGTTGTTCGATCTGCTCGACTCGAACCGCGCGAGAGACCGCAATGGTTTCGTCACGAGCCTGGGCAATCCAGCGATCGAACGCCACACGCCGAGCAGCGAGATCAAGCACGAAGATCGCGAAGGCGATCATCAACAACAGCGTCCAGATCGGCTGGAACGATTGGCGCTCGACAAGGCCTGTGCGATCGAACAGATTCACCGAAGCAGAATCACTCAAATCAAACACCCGCCCACCAGTACGATTGGCCAGGGCAATCAGTGCTTGTGGATCGGCGCTCAAGTGCTTGAACTCATCGACGCCTGTGATTTGTAAGCCTGCGATCGTCGGGTGCATCGGCTGACCAGATTGCTTGGGGCTTGCGATCACGACATGCACGCCCGCGCCAAGCTCATCGACCGATCCGGTATATCGGCCCGATCCAACCTGCACGAGATCGACCGTCCGTGCTTGCCCACCAGCATCAAAGACCTGCACCGAAACCTCAAGCCCGTCGATCGGCATCCCGTCGGGGTCAATCGCGTTGTATTCGATCTGGGCCTGCGATCCATTGACCACCAGCGACATCTCACCGGGCTCCTTCTGATTGGTGCGCATGGTCCAGCCCGCCGCGTTCGTCCAAAATGATGCGAACACTTGAGATTCGATCCACTTGCGTGCCCACCGTTCGACATCAGAAGTAAACACCGCTACTCGTCCAAGTTCGACTTGATGAAACGCGAAGATTGGTTCGCCTTGCGATGAAACGATCGGCGTGGAGATGCGCGGGTCATTGGTGATCTGCTCGGTGATGACCAACCCACTCAGTTCGGGCAATCGAGTAAGAAATCCAGTCGCGGGGGTGTCATTTTCGAGAATGATCGGCGAAACCACTCCCTCACGAACCATCGGCGTGCGCACAATGCGAATGGCTTTGAGGAAAATCCTTGGCAACACACACGGATTCCGCACGCGGTAGTAGACGCCGCCGGAGGTTTTGGCGATCCGGCGCATGGTTTTCTCGTCCGCTCCGTCCCCCACGGCGATCGTCGAGACTTTGATGCCTTGTTCACCGAGTCGTTTGGCCAGTTCAGGAAGAAGTTCGGGCGTCTGCGATTCGCCGTCGGAAAGCAGCACGATGTGTTTGGTGCCCGCATCGACCGAAGTCAGCATTTCGCCTGCCATATTGAGGGCGGGACCGATGTTTGTTCCTCCATTGCTGGTAATCGAAGCGATCTTCGAGCGTGTCGTCTGAGGCTGGTCGTTGGGCCCGATGGGCACAACCCTTCGAGCAGTGTTCGAGAACGAAACAACGCCGATGAGATCTTTTTCGTCGAGGACATCAATCGCCCCGGCAGCTGCATCGTTGGCGACGGCCTGTTGAGTACGCGATGATCCCATCACCTTATATCGCATCGATCCTGACGAATCGAGCACCAAAACCACCGCCACGGCCGGCACAATCAGATCATCGGCCACACCGAGATTCACCGGCAGGATATCCTCAATCGCTGAACCTTGCCACCCGCCTGCCCCCAATGCATCGCGCCCGCCGACAAAGAGCACGCCACCGCCGAGGTCTTGGACATAGGCCTTGAGAAGTGTGTCGGCTTCGAGTTCAAGGGCATCACGCGGCGTATTGACCAACACGATCAGGTCGTAGGCTTCGAGTTCGAGCAAGTCGTTGGGGAAGGCACCGGGTAGGGTTGTATCGATGGCCCACTTGGATCGTTGTAAGATACGCTCGAGCGCATCGGCCCGCGATATGCCGGTGTCGTCACGATCGGCGACGATCAACACGCGTCCTTTGCCCGAGGTGAGCGTCACCCCGCCAGCGTAGTTGTTGCCCAGACTCGTATCACCGGCATAGATTCCATCGCGTGTTTCGTCGGGGATGTACCGTGCTTCAAAGCGATGCACACGCCCCGAACTGAGCTGCACCGGGAATACGAGCACCCGCTGACCGGCATCGAGTTGGATTCGTTGCACAACCCCGGGAAGATCACCGTTGATATCCACCGGATCGGCGTTGTAGCTCAAGAGAATTTCACCCGTCGAAGTACCCAAACTCCCAAGCACCACACGGACATCGACAATCGAATCGGGGATCGCCCGTGCAGGCAGTTCGACCGATTGAACAATGACCTCGCGCTGTACCGCATACCGGATCGGCACGACATCAATAGGGATATCCGATGGAATTTGATCGAGCCCGCTGGTGGTTGATCGACCATCAGAAAACACAATCAGTCGAGCGTTGGCATCAGGTGGCAGCAGCATCCGTGCTTGCTCAATTGCACCGACAAGATCAGACCCTTCGATCGGCGAGAGCTCGATTGCCCGATCAAGCACTTGCCCTTTACTTGGCAAAGCAATGGTCTGCACGCGCCCATCAAAGGCGATGATGCCGAACCGATCGTCAGGTTGGCGATCAGTGCTTGCGCCCGCGAGAAATCCACGGGCAGCCCGGTCAATCGTAATGGGTAGTCCAAGTTCGTCCTCCCCAAAGGATGCGAAGCTCTGCACGGACATCGAAGTGTCGACCACCGCGATGAGGGCCAAATCCTCTGCGGTGTCGACGCGATACACCCCGCTCATCGCAATGGCGAGGATCGTAAAAAGCATGACCCGAAACCCAATCGCCAGAACACGCCGGAATTTGGGAATTCCCTGCATCCATCGCCAACCGACAATGCCCGAGATCACCCCGACGAGGATCAGCATCAGCCACCATGGTTGGTCGATGGCGATCTTCACTCGTCGGCACCTGCTTTGGATGATGAGGATGACTTGGGTGTGGCGTCTTTGCCTTGGGGTGCGATCTTACCGTCCGATTCAATCGCATCTGCCCGTTCCTGAATGCGCTTGAATGCTTCGCGCACGACGCGCCGATATTTGCGAGGCACTTGATGCTGTTCAATCGCCTGTTGAGCTTGTTTGGATGCTTCTTTGAATCGCTGGGCAACTTGCCTGGCGCGACCAGGATCGAGGGGGGCTCCATCGGACGCATACCATTTGCCCACGGGGTTGGTGTTCTCGGTTTGGTCGGGTCCCGAAGCATCAACGGGCACAAAATCGCTCACTGCGTTGGGATCATTCATGAGGGGCTCATTCTCGCCCATTCTGGACCCATCACCCGGAGAGCGGCGCTGTTCTGGTTGCTCTGGTTGGTTTTCCTCAGACAAAGCCCTGCCCCCCTGTCTCTCTTCACCCTGATCTTGGGGTTGGGATGGTTCTTGCTCGATCAACTCGCGTGCCTGCTGACGAATGTCGTCTGCCTGCTCCTGGGTTCGTTGAGCGCGTTCTTTTCGGCGTTCCAAATTTCGGAGCGTTTCATCAAGTGATCGTTGCCCTTGCTGATTTTGTTGCTGCTGTTTGGATTGGCCTTGGGTTTCTTGCTGTTCTTGCTGTTCTTCTCCATTTGACTCGCTTGACTGATCCTGTCTCGGCTGGTTTTCTTGTTTGCCTTGCTCATCCTGTTCAGGACGCTGACCTTCTTGCGTTTGATTCTGCTGCTCTTGCTGGCCTTGCTGTTCGCCTTGTTTTTGTGTTGGTGTTGATTGATCCTCCTGCTTTCCTTGCTCCTCGGTCGATTCCTGTTGCTTAGTTGGTTGCTCGCTGGGCTGATCGGAGGGCTGGTGTTCTGACGATTGCTTCTGCCCGGATTGTTCTTTTCCTGACTCATCCGACTGACCTTGCTGCCCTTGCTGTCCCTCTTTTTCTTTCTGATCCTGTGCTGATTCGGTACTTTGTGGATCCGATTGCGGATCACTTTGCTGGCCGGACTGATTTTCAGGCTGCTGAGCGGATTCGGGCGGGGATTCCGACTCGGGCTCGGATTCACGAATCTGCTTGGCTTCTTCACGAAGCGAATCGGCCAAATCCTGTGCTGGTTCAGGCATCGGGTCCGCCTCCAGCGGATCGGGATCCACCGCGTCGGCAAGCTGTTCCAACTGACCAGCCAACGCTTCACGCTGAGCATCGCTCATCTGATCGAGTTGCTCGCGCAGTGCATCAAGCTCCTTTTGCGCATCAGCATATTCCTGCTCCTTGATCGCTTGGGCAAAATCTTTGAGTAAGTCATCCCCAAGTTGCTCCTCCAGATTCTGCGCTTGGGCGATCCGATCGGCAAACTCGTTGGCATCGGCTTGGTCTTGCTGGGCCTGCTCATCGAGTGCCTCGGCGAGCTCTTCGAGCTTGGCAGCAGCACGCGCATTGGCCTGCTCAGGATCATCCACCCCCTGGGCCAGTTCCTCCTTGAGTGATTCGAGCTCCGCGATCGCTTCTTGCACCGCAGGCGATTCCTCCACTTCAATCTCGTCGACAATCGAATCTCGGATCGAATCAATCTGCGCAATCGCCTGCTCAGGAACCACACGGACCGGCGTCGACACCGATTCCACCCGCACCGGCAACCAAATCCCTGCAACAATCGCCAACACGATCAGCACCCCGGCCTGCTTCCAGTACTTGGTGTCAATCGGGTCCATCGCCCGATGGACCTCAACTTGGCCAGCTGCCGACTGGGCCTGGGCAAGGGCAAGGGCGACAAAGCCCGGTGTTTGTTCTTTTGTTTCCCAATCTGCATCGAGCTCGATCGCCGATCGGAGCTGGCTCTTGAGCCCAAGCCGATCATCGAGCACCCCAGCCCCTTGAGCATCACTAAGCCGAGCACGCAGCGCATCGACCACACCCAGTACCAGCGCTCCTGTCGATGCGCCAGCAATCCATCCCCACCACCAATTCGAACCTGTTGCCCAACCGATCGCTTTGGACAATCCAATCAGCACCAACGCCAAGCTCAGCAACCGAACCTGCCACACACCCATCGCCCCGATCGCCCGATGTCGAAACACCACTCGAGCTGCCCGATGGGCCACACTTTTGGGGGATGGATCGGGATGATTGACAATCTTGCTCATATGCTGATTCTACAACTTCCATACGCCCCACGATGCGATTGCGTTCAAACCCACGCCCAATCGCCCAATCGCGGCTACCCTCTCATCGTATGGAACCAGACCAGATTCATCAGATTTTCGCTTCATTGCTCGCCTGCCAACCCCTCGATCAAACCCAAACGGAGCACACCTTCCTCGCCCTGCTCTCGGGGAAGCTCGATGAGGCACAAACCGGGGCGCTTCTGTCCCTGCTCGCAACACTGCCACCGAACGCCGACACCCTCACCGGGGCAGCGCGGGCGATGCGAGCCCATGTCGAACGCGTCCAATATACCATTCAACCCGGCGAAGCTCTCATCGACACCTGTGGCACAGGCGGGGCACCCAAATCCTTCAATGTCTCCACCGCTGCTGCCATTGTTGCCGCGGGGACACAACTCCCTGCCGAATCCAAAATCAACCGCATCATCGTCGCCAAGCACGGCAACCGATCGCGCACCGGGCGAGGCTCGGCCGAAGTCCTCCAAACCCTCGGCGTCAAGGTCGATGCTTCGCCTGCTATTCAATCCATGTGCCTCAAAGAAGCCGGCGTGTGCTTCTGCTTTGCGATTCACCATCATCCCGCAATGAAACACGCGATGGGCCCGCGCCGATCGCTCGGGTTCCCGACGATCTTCAACGCCCTTGGGCCGTTGACCAACCCCGCCGGGACCGATCGCCAGCTCATCGGCGTCTACGACAACGCCTTGGTCGAACCCATGGCCCAAACGCTCGCCAACCTTGGTATGCAACGAGCGATGGTCGTCCACGCCCAAGATGGACTCGACGAACTCACCACCACCGCCCCCACCCGCATCATGCACATCCACAATGGTATGCTCAGCGAAGAAATCATCGACGCGATTGATCTGGGACTGCCAAGGGCATCGCTCGATCAACTCCAAGCCTCAAGCGTCGAGCACAGCGCCCAGATCATCACCGATATCTTCGCAGGCAACCCAAGCCCGTATGCCGACATGGTGATCCTCACCGCCGCCGGTGCGTTGCTCGTCGCTGATGCGTGTGATGACTTCGCTTCAGGCATCGAACTGGCCCACGCAACGATCCAAAACGGCCATGCGAAAACGACACTCGATCGGCTGATCGAAGTGTCGCAAGGATGATCAAATCTATTGCGTATGAATCAAATTGGTGAATCAATCCCGGATATACCCATTGCGATTGAGCACCAACAGCAAGTCGTACACCGCCCGTTCCGAGATTGGAACAATGGTATGAAACTCATCCATCACCAACATTGCTGAAGGCTCAAGCGACCCTCCGAACATCGAACCGAGCACCAACACACCATCGAAAGACTTCGTCTCGAGCCATTGCTGAATCTTGGGGATAAACGCTGACGAGCCCATCGGAATCGAGCCGATCGTGTTGGCCAACTCCGCAGTGAGTCGAATAGCTTGGTCATCACTTGACGACAAATCACCAATCCACTCAACACCCATCGAGCCCAAAGCTGCAAGCCCGGCTTCGATCTCAATCACAAGCTCAGGATCAATCGGCGGACTCAACATCGGCACCACCAAAACCTGTGCATCAACCTCTTTGAGTCCGCCTAAATTCAGCATCGACGATTCTGAATATGTGGTCATCACACGCCCATCATCACGCACCACAACCACTGGCATTTGCGGAGTTGACGGAATCATTGGCTTCGAATGATGAAATACCGAAGTAAACATCGCTAGGCCTAATATGCCGCCAGCAAACAATACCGCCATTCCCAACACTCCCGCAAAGACCACCGTTGCACCCGGCGTATTGCTGTAGGACTGCTTGCCCCGGCGCACCGAGTTGATTCGCTCGCTCGCACGCAAACGCATCTGACGCGCTCGTCGGCGGGCATCTTTGACCTGCTGAGCAGCAGGTTTGCGATCATCGACATCACGCAACGAACGATTCACACGCTCAGCATGCCCCTGCACATTGACTTTGGCCTTGTGCAAACTGCCCATGCCACGCGCCCCCCGGCGATTGCCCTGATTCGTAGGCGTCCCACTCACCGCATACCGCCCCGACCACCAACTCGTCAACCGAGCCCTTGGGCGACCAACCCGGGCAGCGTCGTTGTCCGGATTCATCGGCGCACCAACCCTCGGCGGCACCGGCGTACCCGCCGATTCACCAAAGCTCGCGGGCTCATCAAACGACTCATATCGTTCGCTCTCGATCTGATTCGCCGCCGCCACATCGCCCTGCGAAACACTTGGCAGATCAATCGGCTTGACCTTGAACGGATCCGGAGCCGACATCACCACGCGCAGGTCCGCAAGCATGGCCGCCGCACTTGGATACCGACGATCGTACTCCGCCATCGCCCGGCGCACGATCCAACGCAACGCTTCTGGACATCGCTTGGTCAACTGCGACAACCCGCCATGGGCCGGGAATGAATTTTCGATCATCGAGAACATTACCGCCCCGGCCCCATAAACATCAAACTTCGATCCATCAATCTGATGTACCTTCACGCCTCGCAATGCTTGGCGGACAAGTTCAGGATCACGGAAGTATTCGGTGCCGTGGGTGGTCAGCGTCATCGCCGAACGCATCGGCGTGACGAGCCCAAAGTCCACCAAATGCGCCTTGGCGTCTTTACCATGTCCATCGACAATGATATTGTCAGGCTTGACATCCTTATGCCAAAGCTCGGCATTGTGGTAAGTATCGAGGGCAACGAGCAAATCCTCGCCATAGCCCATCACGGATCGCAAATGATCGTCCCCGAGTCCTTCGATGCTACTGAGTGTATGCATCCGCTGCGTCACCACTGAAAGCGATTCGCCCGGAACATAGCGCATGACATAAAAAAATCGTTCGGATGTCATCTCATGTTCAAGCACGAGTCCAAGCGAACGGGCCGCATCAAGTGCCCGGCTCTCACGCACGATCTGAGGCAAACTCGATCCGTCCTTGAGCGAAAACACCTTGATCACCACCTGATCAACCTTGCCGATCTTGCGCTTGGCAAACACAGCTTGCTTGGTGTCATCCGGCTCGGCGATGTAAAGTCTACCGCCTGATCCGCCGCCTTTAAGCGAACCGACGATGGTGTAGCCCTCAAAGGTACCCACTCGTTTCTTGGATGGTTTATCGCGTGTGGGTGCTGCTGCCATCATCTCGGGTACACGCCGCTCGACGCCTTCGAGTGCTTTGGACACCCCGAAGAGCCGGGCGATGTTGCCGATGAATATCCGATACATGCACCGCCCCGCCGAATGCAGCTCTGCCATCAGCGCCCCGCTGTAATGCTTCGACGCGGACCACCGTCCGATGACGATGCTCAATATCACCAACAGCGCAAAGAGGATCGACGCGAGGATCGCCCCAATGAATCGGAGCGTATCGGTGATCTCTTCGCCAATGAATCGGAAAATGTTGCGAAGAACGAGAAAAGTGATCCCAAAGAGCTTGATAAAAAGGAAGATCACCGCAGCCAACGCGATCGCGCCAACGATCACTACGAGAACAACCGAGAGTATACTGGTAATGGGATTCATAATCCGCTGCCCCTGTTTCCTGCGTCTTCCAAAGCCGATTCAACCCAACAAGGCCTGTTCATCTTCAGCACGCAGCTGCATCTGCCGGTGATAGATTTCCGCGATCGCGTCATCGAACAGAACATCGACCGCCTTATCTGCGGGTCCGGCCTCCCCGCTGCCTTCACTGTTGGGATTCAGGCTCAGCCCATTTCGCTCCGCCTCTGCGAGTTCTTCCTTGGTAAACGAATAGGTCGCAATCACCTCTCCAAGCCGAGCCCGAAGCACCGAACGCACCTTGGCCAACTTTCGACTGATCGTCGGCTCCGACACCCCAATCGCCGAGGCCACATCCTTGCCCGATTGCCCATCGAGCACCCGCATCCGATAAATCGAGAAGTCCGTAAAATCCGTCTCCCGCTCGACCATCCGGATTGCCGCTTCGACCTTGGCGCAAAAGATCGAGGCTTCATAAATCTCATCGACCCCTTGCGTCGCATCGGCTTTCATCCAAGTCTCATCAAACTGTGCATCGGCCTTGCCCCCGCCTCGTTTGAGGGCCATTCGCCGATCAATTTCGTCCCCGAGCACATGCTTGGCAATCGCCAAGAGCCAAGTCGAGAACCGTGCCCCACGGGCCGGGTCATATCGTTCTATGGAATTCGACAGCGCCGCGAGCGTCTCTTGCGACAAATCCCGCACCGTCTCAACCCCAATGCGCCCCCGCCCCCAACGAGAAAGTTGAATCCGGATCACAGGCCCAAAGGTTTCCCAAAGCTCAAACCATGCCGCTTCGTCGTTGGCACGCAAACGGGCGATGAAACTCGTCGTCATATTGGTCAGCATGGACACTCTTTCTTCTTTTCGCGTGAAACCCGAGACCCGATCGGCACCGGGTGGATCGGCATTCTTTGGAATCCACCGAGTTGTTTTTCAGTGTTCTCCCCATAGTGAGGATACCCGAAGATCGCCTCTGAGGGTGCAAAAAACCTTATTTCGACTGTCCGAGAACCAATGAGCCCCGCGTTAAGGCGCCGATGCGGATGCTTTTCTTCATCTTTTTGAAACCAAGCATGAAATCCAACACGCCACTTTCCCACTCATACACCGACGGACACCTCGTTCGCCAGACACAAAACCAAACCCGATCCACTTCGATCGGGAACACAAGACCCCGTCGATACACAGAAAAATCGACAACAAGCTACGGAGAAATATCATGGGATGCATTGGTAAAACAGTTGTACGCGGCGTCGTAATCACCGCCCTGACCGGTGGTGTCCTTGTTGCCGTCGCAGGCCCACAACGGGCACAGGCCATGTTCAATCAGACGCGAAGCGGAATCATCGGCGTCATCGACAATAACATCGACGACCCCATCCTCCTGCGTGCACAGGTCAAGAAACTCGAATCGCAGTACCCCGGCAAAATCGCTGAGGTCCGTGCCGATCTGAGCGAAGTCCAGACTCAAATCGCCCAACTCGAACGCGAAATGCAGATCGCCACCAAGGTCGTCGCATTGGCAAGCAATGATCTGAGCGTCGTCGATTCACAGATCGCCCAGGCCCGTGTCACCCAGAGCGCCAACCCAGATGCCATCGTGCGGATCAGTTTCAATAACAAAGCCGTCGATCTCGACAAAGCCTACGCCAAACGTCAGGAAATCGAGCAGACCAAAACCCTCTACGCAACCCGTGCCCGAGACCTGAGCATCGATCTTGGGTACCTCAATGACCAAGAATCTCAGCTCGCCGACTTGCTCGACCGACTTGTCACTGAACAATCCGAGTTCCAAGCCAAACTCTTCCAACTCGATGCCCAGATCGACACCATTGCTCGCAATGATCGTCTGATCGAGATGATGGAAGACCGTCAGGCCACCATCGACGCCCATAGTCGATTCCAGGCCAACTCGCTCGACCAACTCAATGGCCGACTAAGCAACATCCGCACCGAACAGCGTGCCCGCCTCGAAGCCATCGCAGGCCGAGATAACAGCCGAAACTATGTCGATGAAGCCCAATACCTCATCGACCAGCAAGGGCGAGTTCAGGATTTCGATCATGAGCCTCAAGAGTTCAACATCGAGCCAACGATCATCAAAATCACCCCGGAAGATACAGTTGTCGAAGGTTCGGTGGCTTCAAAGAACTGATTTCAGACCCACACAGGCAATCCAAGTAGGATCACGCCGCCCGAAGAGTCATCCGGCTCCTCGGTCGGCTGCCGTTTTGGAAAACCAGCAAAGCGGAAAAGCAGCAGAGCAGCAAATAAGAGATGGAATGAAAGATCACAAAGGGTGCCACGGCTTGACCGTCTTCGGCAAGCCGTGCCTTCATCTTCGGTGCCCTGCCCTTTTACGCCTCCCCCGCGTCTGCGGGGGAGGCGATAAAGAGCATTGGGTGCCCTCCTTCAACCCGAAGGGTGAAGGAGGCCTTTGAGCATCCCGACAGTCAAGAACCTCCTTTGCCCGGCCGGGCCAAAGGAGAGCACCCGGCATGGATCAAGATTTTGGGTTTATTTAGGTACAATTTTATAGGTACAATTTTACAAAATTTATTTATTTCAGTCCAAATTGTCCGATAAAACTGACGACGCATGCTATGCTTTTGGATGTCGATGTTTCTGGCAACACACACAAGTCACTAAGGAGGTATTGCAAGTATGAGTGTTTCAACAACAATATTTCGTTTTGGCAGTGTTGCCGCCACTCTTTTTTCCATACAACAGCATTTGCTGGCCCTCTGGATAGGACATCAATCGCGATTTTCATGGAGAACTCAGCAGCCATTTTCATTGACCTGAACGGAGACCAAGCGGTCAGTGATACAGATATCGCATTTGTTTATAGAAATAAATTGATTGCGAAATTTGACGAAGACTACTCAACAGGCGATCTCAATGGGGATGGGGAAATAACCGCGCTAGATTTACACAAAGCAATTTACGATCAACTTCGTGTTTCGTTCGGAAAAGTAGTGGATGATGACGCCCCGGTTGGATTAGGAGATGTGGTGAAGGTGCTTGAAGGGGTGGTTGATGATACGCCTGATGTAGATGTGAATGCTGATGGCGTGGTGGATATACAGGATGTTGCTGCGGCCAATCTGCTTGTGGGTACGCAGGTAAGCCATCGCGATCTAGATAAATATGCCTGGGAACTCTACGAATATCTTATGGCAATTGATGAGCATGGCGAATCAGCTTTCTTGACGGGTGGGCCAGGGAACAATGCGCCACTCGGACATGTTGTAGGAATCTCAAATACTTGGCCCCCCTACACCCCAGCATGGTCGCCAGCAAATCATGTAACTTCTATATCTAATAGTTATCCAGAAGGACATAACGAGAGTGTGAGTTCTTCGTGGCCAACCAATCACGATCAAGGTGTGAGTCGGTCTTGGGAGTACGATGATCATGGGTTTGGCGAGTCGGAGAATCGGGATCACAGTTCAGTAATTAGAAACTATCTCAAAACGGTCAATCGTTGAAGTCTTCTGTACCAGATCAGGATGCAAGCGAGTTTGATCGAAGCGAGGTCGTTCGATGACTTCTTCGCATAACGCACCAAAATACCACGCCATTGAT